>Ga0316204_10000072_pt1 | contig 434669 bp, 392 predicted proteins | sample 6monrhotite_MG_2_FD_205661 | JGI IMG/M metagenome (GOLD analysis project Ga0316204, IMG submission 205661) | Microbial mat bacterial communities from mineral coupon in-situ incubated in ocean water Damariscotta River, Maine, United States -... | ecosystem: Environmental > Aquatic > Marine >...
TTAAGCTCACATAAGGAACGTTGAAGACTACGACGTTGATAGGCAAGGTGTGTAAGTGCGGTAACGTATTGAGCTAACTTGTACTAATGATCCGAGAGGCTTGACCATATAACACCCAAACAGTTTTGTTTGGATGATGTATGTATGATTAACTAATCACTGAATAACTCATCCGACGATTGAAAAGACCTCTGCGATAGAGTGTTACTCACCGACTCAAAAAAGAGTCTAGTTACCTAAATTATTAATGATTGATTGACTCATCCTCAATTAATCGTCCAGTTTTGCCTGGTAACATTAGCGAACGGGAACCACCTGATCCCATCTCGAACTCAGAAGTGAAAACGTTCAGCGCCGATGATAGTGTGGGGTTTCCCCATGTGAAAGTAGGTCATTGCCAGGCTCTTAATTGAAAGAAAAACCCGCTCTGTGAGCGGGTTTTTTTTTGATTAAAATTTGATAAGTTTCATATTCCGAGTGCTTTAACATGCAAAAAATTGACAGGGTCAATTTTTATCGGTGGAGGGACGACAACGGTCTGGAAGGTGTGAACAAGTAGTTGCTCCTGAATTACTTGGATACTCTACATTCATGTAGATAATGGCAGGAAGCGCGGAATAAAGTAAGTCAAACCCAAAGCACTTCGTGGAGCGAGCTTTTGTAAGGCTCTAATTCATAAAGAGAGGTTCTTCCGAAAGATCAATTTTGCTAACTAAGTGATTAAGTTAGCCGTAGCATACGTAATAAGAAATTCTCTTATGTTCTGCGATATTGAAATCCTTTGATTAGCCAATTTGTGGTCTAGATTTCAACAACTACTGATTAATATCTTATAACTCGCTAATAGTGAATAGCTCTCGGCAATATCGAAGTATATAGAGATTTGAAAAGTACAAGCCGAAACTTAGAACTAAATCTTGCTGATAAAAGAAGTCTTTAATTAGAAACAATAAGCTATTTATTCCAATCTACTAAAAAGCAACATTCTTTTCAACGGCATTAAAGAAGAAGAACACGTTGACCTTTTTAGTAAGGCTGTTTTCAGCTGTCCAAAATTTGACTTGGATAAAAAGGTACAAATAGTCTAACTAAAGTGTTTTCGAGCACGAATAACATCAAACACTTCCAATTGCTTTAAGAATATTGACAGAACTTGTCAGTTTGGGCTCGAGCGAGTGTTGAATTAACTAAAGGTCTTCGTAACTAGATATACAATTCTTACCAGTATTTTTAGAATGATACAGCGCTTTATCAGCCTGTATTAATAAAGCTTGTCTGGTCTTAGCACGGTTAGTTGAGCTAGTGATACCAATGCTTATTGTGATTCTTAGTTGCTCATTGTTGTCTGTAGTGAATTGATGTTCAGCAACATTTTTTAGCATTCTGTTAGCGATGCTAATACAGGTGTCATGATCGATTCTAGGAAGTAAACAGAGAAACTCTTCACCACCAATTCTTCCCATTGCGTCTTCTGAGCGGAGAGTCGATTGACAAATCTGAGAGACCTTCTTAATAACCGTATCTCCAAATGGGTGACCATAACGGTCATTGATATTTTTGAAGTCGTCAATATCTAGTAAGATGATTGAAAGTTTTGCTCTGTGGTTTTCCAAAGAAGCAATCAATTTGTCAAAAATTTGAAAAATATGGCGTCGATTATACAATTCAGAAAGTGAGTCTCGGATCGAGATCGCCATAATTTTTTGAGTATGTCGCCTTTGAAAAAAGAGAGCTGTTAGAACTAACAGAATTATGGATATCGCAATAGCAATGGTATATCGATTCTTCATTGAGTTCTGTAGATGTTTTTCAGCTTCTAATTGCTGAACTTTTGCTTGTTGTTGAAGTAGCGCTATTTTCGCATCGCGAGAAGCAAGTTCAAAACTAGAACTGATGTTCGATAATTGTTTCGAAGAGCTTTCCGCAAGAAGTTTGGTATATTGTTGGTAATATTTTGTCGCCAGTGTATAAGCCGTTTGGTAGTCACCTTTCGCTTTTGCTATATCACCTTCGATCTTATAAGTTTCTAATTCCCACTTGGTATTCTTTAATTCAGGAAGTGAAGCAAAAATGCTAACCGCTTTATTTAAAGCACTAGTCGCTTTCTCTAATTCGTCCATCTTAATGTGGCAGCTAGCTTTTCGCTTATAGAGTTCGGCATTATAATCGGCTGCACCATTTAGGGTTAATGCTTTTTGGAGGGGGAGCAGTGCTTTTTCACATTCTCCTTTTTCAGCAAGTGACATGCTTAGCCCATATAAACCAAAAAAAGTTACATCTGAGTTAGGGGTATAACTAGTTTTTTCAATATATTGGTTAAAGTATTTGATTGCTGTGTCATATTTTTCCCAGTATCGGTATGTTGACGCGAGCCCATAAATGGCTTCGGCCTCGAACGGGCGATAGCTAAGATTTTGATAGCTTTCTAATGCTTTTTCGTAGTGTTCGATTGAAGCACTGTAGTCACCCAAGAAACCATAGATTGCTCCATAGGTTTCGTATACTGTTCCAAGTAAAAAGGGATCATTTAGTTTTTTCGCTTTAACAAAGGCCTCTCGGATCTTATTAAATGAAATAACATACAGATTCGTTAGACTCTTAGTGTAAGCTAGTTCTTGTAAAGATCTTATGTGAAGACTAACTAAATCACTCTCTTTTGTCAGAGATATCGCTTCTTCAAAAGCGGCTGCACTGGCTTTATAGTTACCAAGTCGTTGTTCAATCAAGCCTCTGAAAAATTTTAAACTAGCAACAAACTCTATTCTGGAGTGCGCATCAACCAAGCTTTCCGCCTTGCTGACGGTATGATTAAATTTTGGGTAAAAATAAAGTAGGTTTTCTGCTTTTGCCTTACAAATTAAAAACTCAAGCTTATTTGATTTATCAAACGTTTCAAAGTCTGATTCTATTAAGGACAATGCTTGATAGGTGACCCAGGGCTCTTTATTCACTTCAATGCAACGATTCTTATAGTCGAGATCTGCTGCTGCTGTATTTGCACAAAGCAGTAAAACAATAGTCAACGTCAACAAGTGACCTGTAAATTTTCGACTGAACATAATTTGCAAAAGTAGAGGTTAAATAATTACTAACTTAAGAATTGATTCTTAGACACTGCGAATCATCGTTAATTTATATCTGTCGTATAGTTTAACATGTAATCTCAATATGAGTTTATTTTGGCCTCTAAATCAGATAACCGGTCGAAATCCGCATAGCAATGGTTAACGCTAGCTTACTCGAGTTAAAATGGTATCTGTACAATCCAATTTTGGGTCAGAACTGGGATAGTCAAGACTATAGTGCAATCCACGGCTTTCTTTGCGGCGCATTGCGCATTCAATGATTAGCTCAGCTACTGTAATTAGGTTTCTTAATTCCAGCAAATCGCTGGTTACTTTAAAGTTCGAATAATAATCAATTACCTCTTGTTTAAGTAATTGAATACGGCGCTGGGCTCTTTCTAGACGTTTGGTTGTTCTGACTATACCGACATAATTCCACATTAAGTGACGAAGCTCATGCCAGTTATGAGACACTACAACTTCTTCATCAGAATCAGATACTTGGCTCTCATCCCAATCTGGAATAACTACAGCCGAGCTACTGGGCAAGTCTTTCTGTGCGAGGATATTTTCTGCGGCTGTTTTAGCGTAAACCAAGCACTCAAGTAATGAGTTACTCGCCATACGGTTGGCTCCATGTAGCCCAGTGAAGGCGACTTCGCCAATGGCGTATAAATTTTTGAGATCCGTTGATGACTCTCTATCGACCACCACACCTCCACAGGTATAGTGAGCTGCAGGTACAACTGGAATCGGCTCTTTAGTGATATCAATGTTTAAGTCTAACAACCGCTTATAGATAGTTGGAAAGTGAGTTCGAACAAATTCAGGGTCTTTATGGCTAATATCAAGATAAACACAGTCAACACCTAAACGCTTAATCTCGTGGTCAATTGCTCTTGCAACGATGTCCCTTGGTGCGAGTTCTGCTCGCTCATCAAATCGGGGCATAAACCGTTCGCCATTTGGTAGCTTCAGAAGTGCACCTTCTCCTCGAAGCGCTTCGGTAATTAGAAAGGAATGCGCTTTGCTATGGAACAGGCAAGTAGGATGAAACTGATTAAATTCTAAATTGGCTACTCTGCATCCCGCTCGCCAAGCCATTGCGATGCCATCACCGCTAGAAATATCTGGATTACTTGTATAGAGATAAACTTTACTGGCGCCACCTGTGGCTAGCACCACAAACTTGGCGTTGAACGATTCGACTTTCCCAGTGGTTCTGTTTAACGCATAAGCTCCGCGACATTGGTTAGTTTCGCCAATAATCCCGAGTGTATGGGTTGTTACTAAGTCGATGGCATTATAGTTTTCAAATAACTTAATATTTGGGTGGTTACTTACCGCGTCAGAAAGAGTATTTTGGACGGCTTTACCAGTAGCATCTGCGGCATGAATTATTCGCCTATGGCTGTGGCCACCTTCTCGAGTTAGATGATAATCTGAAGACGATGCTTGGGCTGTTTCCTCTAAACTAAAACTAACGCCCCGTTCGATCAACCACTCAATCGCTTGCTTACTATTTTCAACGGTATGTTGAACGGTTTGCTTATTACAAAGTCCGGCACCCGCTATCAGCGTATCTTCGACGTGTGATTCCACGCTATCTTGACTATCCAAAACGGCAGCAATTCCGCCTTGCGCATAAAATGTTGCTGCCTCACTTAGTTTACCTTTGCACAATAGGTGAATATTGAAGTGATCGGACAGGTGAAGTGCACAAGTGAGCCCTGCAGCACCACTTCCAATAATCAAAACATCTGATTTGTGTTCTATGGTCATGGATATTAAATTACTTGCCAATAAAGCCAGCTATTTTGCTTAATTATTGTGATAAAAGCCAATTATTTAGCCTTATAAGTTCACTGAAGACTTTGATTATTCTGATATAATTGAAATTGAAACGAGTATTTAATGAGATAAGTAGTTTTCTTGTTTGAACTTAATTTATAACAGTGAGTCAATGGATGGGGTAGCAGTCGGCGAAGTGCCTAAAGCCAACTGACATTCAAAAAAGTAACGATCTAGACCCCATTAACTATTTATTTCGTTGGATCTAAATCGTTATTCTTATGAATTAAATAGCTCGGCAACTTAATCCCGAAAATAACAATTGAAAAAAATCATAAATGACAAAAACAACAGATGCTGAGTTAGTAGAGAGGGTTCAGCGAGGTGACAAGCGGGCATTCGATATTTTGGTAATAAAGTACCAAAGTAAGATTTTATCGATTGTCAGTCGTTTTATCAGCGATAATGCTGAAATTAACGATGTTGCTCAAGACGCCTTTATAAAAGCCTATAGAGCTTTGCCCAACTTTAGAGGGGAGAGCGCCTTTTATACTTGGCTTTATAGAATCGCAATTAATACCGCTAAAAACTATTTGACCGCTCGAGGGCGTCGACCGCCTGCATCCGACATTGATTCTCAGGATGCAGAAAGTTACGGTGTTGGTGTGGCTTTACGTGAAAATGCTTCGCCTGAGAAGTTAATGATGCGGGATCAACTTAAGGATGTGATCTTTAAAACAATTGAAGAACTTCCAGACGACCTCAAAACAGCCATCACTTTAAGGGAAATAGAAGGTCTAAGTTACGAGGAAATTGCAGAGTCAATGGATTGCCCTGTCGGCACTGTTCGTTCTAGGATCTTTAGAGCTAGAGAGGCAATTGACGACAAAATGCAGCCATTATTATCGGCTAAATAAGGGTTGATTCGGTTATTAACGAGCAATCTATGAATATTTACTGAATCTGATTAAAAAAAGTTCGCTAATTAATGAACCAAATGTAATATATTGTGTCCTAATAGCGCGTAAAAAAGAATTCGATAAGAAATTTAAGGTAAATGGGCTGCAAATATATTGTCTGGGTTATTAAAACCTAGATTCCTAAAATGGTCTTTATTGCCCAACAAACTAAGCATTAAGAATGCGGAGTGGAAAGCATGGTAGAAAAGAATAAGTTATTGTCTGATTTGTTGGACGAACAATGTCATTCCAGCGATTTAGACGATTTACTTGATAATGATGATATTTCTGAGTCTTGGTATCGTTACCATACCGTAAGTGCCATCATTAAAGATCAACATTCAGCAAGTGCCAGCTATGATTTTTGTAGTCAAATTAGCGCTAAGATAGCAGACGAGCCATCCATAATCGCAGCCCCTAAAACTGAGAAAGTCTCCAATATTCAGCCTATCATCGCTGAGTTTAGGCGAACAGGAAGTGGTTTTGCGATTGCAGCAACCGTTGCGGTTGCGACATTCTTCTCCTTCCAAACTCTTCAGGTTGCTCAAGATGGAGTGCTTACCGACACTCAAATTGCATCTGAAAGCAACGAATCTAATAGCATTCCAAACAATGCCAATTCTACTAAAAGCATCGCGGGATCAGAATTTAACGCCACAGAGCAGTATGAATTAGACGTTTTTAACGATCGATATATTAGTGATTTAAGACGATCTGATAAAGGTAGTTTCGCGCCTGTTAGTGGTGAGTTTGTGCGTACCGTCAGGTTTTCAGCGGAAGAATGGCAAGCGATTTTGGAAAAGTCTCTGGAGAGACAAAGAGAACTTGAAAAAGCTAAACTCCAGCAAGATAAAGAGTAAGTTAACTGGAGCACAACGACGTTTCTACGGGGCTGTACTATGTTGCAGGAAAAGGGCTTAGTTATAGCGTTACGTGGTGAAAATGCGGTCATTCAAACCAAAAGTAAGCTCGCATGTTCAAGCTGTAAAGTGTCTACTAGCTGCGGTAACGGTATCGTAGAGAATTATCTCTCTGCCAAGCTTTTTGAATCGGAACTACCTAATTTACTGCGTGCAAAAGTTGGTCAGCAAGTCGTAATTGAAATTCCCAAGAGCAGTGTCACCAAGGCTGCCATTATTGTCTATTTTATCCCCCTGCTATTCATGTTTATTGGTATGAGTGTCAGTCATATTAACAACTTTGCAGAGCAAATTATCATTTTTGTTAGCCTTCTGAGCTTGATTATCGGCTTGGTCGTCACAAAATATTACAATCGTAGATGGTTAAAGAGCGAATTATATTCGCCAAGAATAGTCTCTTTTATTGACTGATTTGAACGTGTCCTCTACTACAGAGAGCGATCAATTTAAATCCATTAAACGTATATTCCTCTAATCATAGGCCTTTCTGTATAGCAAAATAGTACTGTTAGCCTATTTAGAAGTTATTTAAATTAACAAGGAACATTTATGATTAAAGCAAAAAGTCTTTCGCACGCACTTACCGCGCTTCTCATCATGGTTAGCGTAGTGAGCAATGCCAATGCAAAACTACCAGATTTTGTAGAATTAGTAGAAAAGTCTCAACCCAGCGTCGTCAGTATTTCTACCACTATAAAGGTAAATCGAAGAAACATGTTTTCTCGACAGCCAGGTATTAGCAGAGGGCCGAGCGGATCTGGATTTTTTATTTCCAAAGATGGTTATGTATTAACTAACAACCATGTGATTGATGGTGTTGAAGAGGTATTTGTTCGGTTACATAACGGCAAAGATCTTGAAGCTGAAATCATTGGCACAGATGCGGATACTGACATTGCTCTCCTAAAGTTAAAAGGGAATAACTTCAAACCCTTTAAAATCGGAAACATTGAGAAAACCAAAGTTGGTTCTTGGGTTGTGGCCATTGGAGCTCCTTTTGGATACGACCAAACTGTCACCGCCGGAATCATAAGTGCGAAAGGCCGAAGTGTAGGCGAGCAGTACGTACCCTATATTCAAACTGATGTTGCAATCAATCCCGGTAACTCAGGTGGGCCATTAATTGATATGAACGGCCGAGTAGTTGGTATAAATTCTAAAATACTAAGTACTTCGGGAGGTTCAAATGGGCTTTCTTTTTCGATACCTATCGATTTGGCAATGGATGTGATCAATCAAATTCGAGATAACGGCAAGGTCGTCCGAGGCTACTTAGGTGTTAACTACCAGGAAGTTGATCGAAGAATGGCTAAATGGAGCAAGCTAGATTCAACTCAAGGAGCGTTAATCAACGGTATTGCTCCCGGTTCACCAGCCATGCGCGCAGGAATCAAAAATGGCGATATTGTTTTACGAGTTGATGGTAAATTAGTCAAAAATGCCGCTGAGTTACCATTTATCATTGGGCGCTATAGGCCAGGTGATAAAGCGGAGTTTACTATCGTTCGTGAAAAAGAAAAGATTGAGCTAGATGTGACTATCGGAAGCCGAGACGGTGCTGTTGTCGCGGCCTCGCCACAGGAGCCACAAACTAAAGAGGAACTCCAATGGTTAGGGGCGACTTTGAAAGAGCTACCAGAAGAAGTTGCTAGTCGAGCCAACGTGACACATGGTGTGTTGGTAACAGATATTGATGCTGGCTCAGCCTACGACGCGGGTATAAGAACTGGAGATATCATTCAATCCATTCAACTAACCAGCATCAATAATTTAGCGGAGTTTGAAAAGGTTCGAGCCGAGTTGCCGGACCAAGGGAGTGTGCCTATATTGGTCAATCGACCAGGTGCCGGTTCTCAATACCTAATTCTCGATCTCTGATTATTTGAAGCTACTCACTGATGCTGTTTTCAAATAACTAGAATCTTGAAGACAGTATCAGCTGCAAAAACTAAAAAGTTTCTAAATCGCCGAATACAAAAATGCTTGTTCATTTTTCGGCAGCAAACTATCTGTGGAGAATGCATAATGAAGTTCTAAATAGATAGGAGATAATGATGACAGGAACCATCAGTAGTGCTAGAAATAGTTCAAGCTTGCCTCCTCTTGGGGAAATGTACTCGGCGTTAGTGAATAAAGATAAGGCCTATGAAGGCGTCTTTGTTGCAGCGATTAAAACCACGGGTATTTTTTGTCGTAGCAGTTGTCATGCCCGAAAGCCCAAACCGGAAAACGTCGAATATTACGCTTCTTGTGAGCAAGCGTTAAATTATGGCTTTCGACCCTGCAAAGTTTGCAAACCATTGGAGCCGTTAGGACAAACTCCAGATTGGGTCAAAGTCATTCTTTTGGAAATAGCCAAAAAGCCAGATATTAGGTTAAAAGATCAACAGTTAAGAGACCGCGGTATTGTGCCCGCGAAGTTAAGGCGTTGGTTTAAGCACCACCATGGCATGACTTTTCAGGCCTATCTGAGAGCTATTCGACTAAACCAAGCAATAGGCCAAATTAAACAAAACAACTCAGTAACAAAAGCTGCATTTGATATCGGCTATGAATCTTTGAGCGGATTTAACGACGCGTTTAAGAAGTTAACGGGTTTATCGCCTAAGCAAAGTAAGCAAACAACACTAGTCACTATTTCGCGAATCTTGACGCCTTTGGGTCCAATGATAGCGGGAGTGAACGATAGCGGCGTGTGTTTGTTAGAATTTACTGATCGGCGAATGTTGGAGACTCAGCTTAAACGACTGATAAAACTAAAAAATGCAGTGTTTGTACCTGGTGAGCACAATTTGTTATCGCAACTCGAGATTCAATTGAATGAGTACTTTTCAGGACAACGGAAGCGGTTTGACATTCCTTTGGATGCCGTAGGAACTGAGTTTCAGGAGTTAGTTTGGCAGGAGCTGCTGACAATACCAAGCGGCAAGACTCGAAGCTATCAAGCACAAGCTGAGGCAATAGGTCGGCCGACGGCAACTAGAGCTGTCGCCAAGGCAAACGGTGATAATCGGATTGCAATTATCATCCCTTGCCACCGTGTTGTCGGTAAAAACGGTTCCTTAACCGGCTATGGTGGAGGATTATGGCGGAAACAACGACTACTGGAACTAGAGCAAAATGCATAAAAAGTTGCTTTTTTAATAGAAAACTCCTACATTATCAGTTAGATAGCTTTGCAAGGAACAAATTAGCTACATTCTAACAACGATAAATGGGAAGCCAATTCACATGACAGCAAAAATTGTCTCGATCGCGCAAGCTAAGGGGGGAGTAGGGAAAAGCACACTATGTGCTAATCTATCGGTCACTCTGTCTCAAACAGGCAAAGTCTTGATGATTGACTGCGATCCGCCACAAAACTCGTTATCTCACTGGTACAAGGTTCGAGATGATATTTATGTAGAAACCGGCTTATCTATTGAAACTGCAGGTACTCCTGCTCAATTGAATACCCTAATAGAGAAAAACAAATCCCAATTTGATTATATTCTGATCGACGGAGCGCCACACGTTAATCCGCTCGTTAGAAGTATGCTGTTGCAATCAAACCTTGTGCTAGTACCGCTTGCGCCATCGAGTGTGGAAATATGGTCATTTGGGGCTTTCGAATCGCTGTTGCTTGAAGCCGCTAAGTACAATAAATCTTTGGCGACCAAAATCGTATGGAATAGGGTCCGAACCAGAGTTAAGTCTTCTGACGGCGTGATTGAAACTGTCAGCAAAGACTCCAAGCTCACAGCTCTCAAGAATCAAATTACATTCAGAGTGGCTTATGTTGATTCTTTTGCAGAAGGTTGCAGTGTCTATGAATGGTCTGACCCTGTTGCTAGTGCAGAGATTTGGGCTTTGAGTTCATCGGTGAAACGTCTGCTAAGTAAGATGGAGCCGGTTAAATCGTCTAAATCCGCAGCCGCAACTAACTTTGTGAAGAAGGGCAGTTAAATCAAATCAAGTTAGGGCAAACATCAATGGTGCTAAGTTTCATTTAAGCTAGATTTTAGTTCGCTTTTGCCAGGCAAGAAAACCGCTGATAGCGAGTAAAATGATAATGATTGCAACAATGTCTGTTGCCCATTTCCCAATTCCATTAAAAATCCTACCACTGTGTAAGTCTTGCACTAGTTTTAAATAGTTTATTTGGTGATCAAGATAAATCGCCTGCAATTTTTCTAGCGAGAAGTCTGTTGTCGGTTGCGGAGTTTGAATACTTGCAGTATCAATATCGCTAGCAGTCCAAGACAAATCTTCCGAATCGAATAAATAATGCTGTCGACCGGCAGTCACAATGATTTTATTCATTAGGTTCGATTCAGCGATAGACTCATTCGGTTGTTCGGCTAGAAAAGTGATTGCTTGACTCTGAATGCCTATGGAGCTAATCGAAGAGGCTAGTCGTGGGTCTTTTACTACGGACTCTACTAACTCCCATTGGCGGGTATAAAGCGAAATTTGCTCCGGACTTGCGACATAGTAAAACCCTTGATACTCAACAACACCAATTAAGTCTGGGGCTTCCAGCTCTAATAACTGGTTTCCCACGGTTCTTTTCTCACCAAGTTGACAAAGTGGTTTATCATTATCGGAGGTGTTAAAACAGGTCATTTTGTTTGGGGCATCGATCCCGTACCAATTGACTAACCAATCACTTTTAACAAAATGTTTATGGAGTTCTAAGGCTTCGGAGTGGTTGAGCAGAATCCCTGTGACGGCAAGATTAATTAAGAACAGCGCAGCACTAAACCCGACTCTGCGGTGCCACTTACGGAATAAATTCTTACGCCGTTTTTCTTTTTGTTTTTTGTGATATGCGCTCATTATCCGCCGAGAGTCATTCTATTTGCTGTCGAGCAAGCGAAAGCGATAGTCTAAACGATAGCTTACTTTTTCACTACTATTTCGTGTAAAAGTAGTGCGACTCGACTTATTTTCTTCATAGCGTTTACCGACATAGTAGCTCCGGTAATTCCATCAATGTTTTTGTTAAGTTTACCATTCTCATCGACGCCAATATTGTCAAATTGTTGACTAAAGGCCGGTATGTGAATTTCATAGCCGCGACTTTCCCGAAATTCTAATACTTTTATCTGAATGATTTGTTGATTCTTAACAGCTACCGCAAATGAAATAGGCCGTTCTTTTCCTATTTCATCAAGAAACCAGATAGTTGTAGGAGATTGCTGTGACTGGCTTATCTTGTAGCGCAGCCGCAATTTGGCGTAAGGGTGATCGAGAATTGTTTTAATTTCTGATTGAATCGCTTGGTTGAGCCACAAGGTATTGGATTTAAAATGAATCGGCTCATTAGTAAGCTGAACCACCTGTTCTACAAATGTATCGGCTGAAAGGTATACTTTTGCAAAAACTGGTTGCGCATTAAAAAGCAAAACGCACATCACTAAAAAGCGACGCACGTTTATACTGATTATTAGGTTTACGTTATTTAACATTGAATACCTAAAATTATTTAAAGCACTTAGAATTGATAACCAACTCCTAAGTTAAACCCGCTACCGTCTTGAGCGCCGGTTCGGTTTTCAACATCAAGTTTAAAAACAACATCTTCATGTGGCCAGTAGTTTAAACCAATATTAGTTTGACGTTTCTCTGTTTCATCACTGTCGCCAGCGTTGTTGTCCCAGGCATTATATCGAGCGAACAATCCAAAGCTCTCATTTATTCTGTAGCTTGGCTCAACATAAAAACCTTCCTGCGTGTCCCGACCGACTGCTTCCGCTTCTAAACCATCAATACTCCAAGAGGCATACAGAGCGCGCAGTCCAAAGTGACCAGAATTGTAGGCGGCGTGAGCCGTGATTAGATTTGCATCAGCACCGAATGCACCCTGAGTAACATCTGACTGCACCTGATAACTTGCGGCTAATTCTAGACCTGGTACAGCCGTATACTTTATTCGAGCCGTGTAAGCTAAACTATCCGCATCAGCACTCGCGACTTTTTGGCGACCACTTCTAATTAGGAATGATTTGCTACCATCTGTAGGAACACTTAGTCCAGAATGGATTGCTAAGTCCAAAGATAACCCATCATTTAGCTGAGTATTAAACCCTGCACCAGCTTCCCACCAAGTGGCAGGAATAATATTTTTCTCTACTGGGTTTCTTTCTACACCATAAAAAGTCGGTGGCTCGTGAGTTTCATTGAGGATACCAACGGGAACTAAGAATAAACCGGCCTTAAGCTTGGAAGTATCAGAAAGATCCATCTCGATATAGGCTTGTTCCAGCTCTACTTCTCCTGGCTTACCGTCACCAGCAAGCGAGTGCTCAAGCTCTAACTCAGAGAAAAAGCGAATGCTATCAGTAAACTCATGACCAAAATATAGTACGAACCGGTGGAAATCGATGCTTTCACTATCTTCGATATTGTTATAGTGCAATTCTCCATAACCGCCAATTGATGGCATTTTTGTGCTTGAAGTACCTAAATTTTCTTCAATGGCAGTAACGCTTGATTCAATTTTTTGATCACTTTCCTTCACTTTTTCGTCGGTTTTCTTAAGTTGCTCTTGTAGGGCTTCAATTTGTGATTGTTGCTTCTTAAGAATATCTAATAGCTCTTGGTTGCTTGGTTCTGCAGCGTACAGATTAGGGGTAGATAGTATGCCAGCAACTGCTAATGCGATAGCTTTGGTTTTCATTGGTTTTCCTAGTTATTTAAATACAAGTGGTATGTGATGGCGAGACTATAATCGAGAAATAATCTAAATGCAAATCATTCGCATTAAAAGATGAGAATAATTATGATTTAGATCAAGGTTTTCGAAACATTAGCTAATAAGCCTTTGATTATTAAAAGTGTCAGATCAAGTGACTAATACTGACTGTTTGATAGAATTAACGGAGGATTTTCATAAATTCTAAGAATTAAAGACCGTCGAGCGGGTGGAAGAGATATGAGTGAGGAGCTTTTAGTATGAATCAAATTCTTGATTGGTGGCAGCTAGTAGCCGGTCTAGGTCTGTTCCTTTTTGCAATGAATCAATTGGAACAGTCGTTAAAAGCGCTCGCAGGAAAGCGATTTCGCCAAGTGTTGCAGCACTCAACAAATAAGCCCATCCGTTCAGTTATGAGTGGTATTACTGCGACGACAATTCTTCAAAGCAGTTCTTTGGTGGGGTTAATTGTTTTAGCATTTGTGGGCGCTGGAATTGTGCCCTTAGTGAATGCGATAGGGATCATTATAGGTTCAAATCTTGGAACGACTTTTACTGGTTGGGTGGTTACAACTCTGGGTTTCAAACTTAATTTTTCTAATTTCATTTATCCTTTGCTTGGAGCTGGAGGAATCGTTTATGGTCTATCCAGCGGCCGCCTAAAACTTTATGCGCAGTTATTGCTAGGTTTTGCTCTACTCTTAATGGGGTTGGACCTAATGAAAACCGCTGTTGAGGAATTGAATAGTCTGGTCGATTTTAATCAGCTAGTTGGCCACTCACTGATTGTTTATCTTATCGCGGGAGCTTTATTCACCGCGGTTATTCAATCAAGTTCTGCCACTATGATGCTGACCTTAGCTGCACTTAACGCCGAGATCATCCCGCTTGATGCGGCTGCAGCTATCGTGATTGGCGCGGATTTAGGAACCACCAGTACGGTTTTCTTGGGTAGTCTGCAAGGAGGTGTCGCCAAGCGAAGAATTGCCATGGCGCATGTTATATTTAATTTCTCTGTCGATATCGTCGCCTTCATGTTTCTCTATCCACTAATAAGCTTCATACACTGGCTAGAATTAACTGACCCCCTTTATTCTCTTGTGGCCTTCCATAGTCTTTTTAACCTCTTTGGACTAATCGCCTTTTTACCTATGATTTCGCAATTCGCATCACTATTAGAGAAATGGTTTCCAGATAAAAGAGAATCGGTTAATCAATATCTAAAAGAAGTTCCAGAGGCGGTTGCAAGTGTCGCAATTGAAGCGCTAAGAATGGAAGCTAAGCAACTTTATAAAATGGTAGCTCAATTAATTCTTCGTTTCTTGGGAGAAAAATATCCGCCTGTTGGAGCTGATAAGCAAGTATTTTTCAGCGATGAAATTGAACACTACCTAGCGATAAAATCTTTAGAAGGTGAAATAATCGATTATGCACTTAAGATCAAAGTGGCTGAGTCGCCATCAAATAATGGTCAGCAACAATTACAAGCTAAACAAGTCGACCAGCTAATTAACCAAGTTCGAAATTCTGTCTATGCGGCAAAAGCTTACAAAGACATATATCAAGACTTCGATAATTTTGAGGTTAAAGATAATCAGCATTTCTCTGAGTATTTCGAACAGATTCGACGTTCAGCAGTGAGTGTTAATTATCAGCTTTTAGATATGCTAGATTCAACTAAAAGCAAGTCACTTCTTCTTGAGCAGCTTAGCCTGATTGCCAATAAACTTGATTCAGAGCACTCTAATATTTTGAAAGGGATTTATACCAATAAAAGTAAAGTAAACCTTTCGTCCGCGGAGTTATCGACTTTATTGAATATGCTAAAGGAAATATCATCATCGTTTCATTCGTTAACAGAAGCGATTAAGTTGATGTAGTCAAGTATTACTCTTTTAAAGATTTTATGAAAAAACGTGTTGGATTAATGGCGTTTGAAAGATTGCTAGAAAGTGGCGAATTATGATTGTTAATTAAACTTGATAAATGCTGGGAGCATAGTAACGAATAAATTAGTCCGTGGGAACCATAAGCTGTATTGAACCATGCTCCCGGCTGGTTATAAGATGAAAGTGCTAAGCGTTCAATTTTCTTTTGGCCAAGTTGATCAAAATCATTGATTAACTTTTTCTCATTGAAAGCGGAGCCAACTAATGGCAATCGATCCATGGAATGCAGTCTATAACCGACTGTGCCGCTTAAAGGTGAGTCCTTAATACCATTCTCAGGTAATTCACCAAGCTGGTTTTGTTTTACAAAAATTGAAGCTCGATTGAGCATGTCTGATTGGCTGGCTCGATTTAGTTGTTCATCCACAAAACTCTCAAAAGTGGAGCCTATGTGCAAATGGTTAGGCGGGCTTGGGACCAAATAAACCTGTTCACAAACTGTGTGATTTAAACGCTCCAAAAGACCTTGATCTTGGAAATAGCAAGTTTGACCTCGAGAAGTATTCGTGGAAATAGTATTAAAGCGATTCATTAGTGTGGTCTCTGCTCCACCACAATAAATAACATGCTGATAATGACTAGTCCCGCCTTCAGCTGTAATGCTCCAACAATCATTTGAAAGTTCAATATTTTCGACACGATTGTTGGTTTTTAAAACTAATCCTCTCGATAGAGCTTGTTCCGTATAAAACGCACAAAGTGCCTTAATATCAATTGCACCCGCGTCAGGGAAATAGATAGAGTTTGCAGACCGGGTATCAGTCGGCGAGTTGGTAATCCAGCGACTTAAATGATATTTCTCTGCCAAATGAAGCAGTTCATTTTTGGTCTTCTCGTCTTTGAGAAATCGTTCTAGGCCATCGCTAAGAAAAAGTCGCTCACGAATTTTCGATGGCTGGAATGATAACCAGTTAATCAAACAGAGATAAGCTTGCCAATTAAATTGGCTGCCTAGGTTTAGATCGGAAGTCAGTTGAGGGTGAAATATACCTGCAGCAGCACCCGAAGCTTTGCAGGCTACACTCGGTTCAGTTTCATAAAGAACCACTGACTGGTCTTCATTGGTTAGCGTATAGGCTAGAGTACATCCAGCGATCCCTCCACCAATTATTGCAATCTTATTTTTGTTAAGAAAACTGCGCTCATTGATTGGGTTTGCAATATTAAACCAGGGCTTATCATACTTAAGGTTGATGTATTGACTATTACGAGGACTGTTTTTCTCTTCGCTATAAATAGCCGTTAGCATTTCTCTTTTTCTAGCAAAACCTTTGCGCTTTTTGATTTCAAATCCTAACCGAGAGAGTGGTTTTTTTACCGCAGCTGCAACGCTAAAAGTGGCGAGTTTAGTTCCGGATTTTGATAGTGATGCAATTTTTTCAAAAACGTTTTCAAGCCACATTGATTCATTCTTTGCCGGTGCAAACCCGTCTAGAAACCAGTGGTCAATATTAAGCTTTGGAGTTCTTGACTGACTTTCAGTTAACAAATCTTCTAGGGCATTCTCTACAGGCATAAACAAGAGTGTCAGATAAATGTTTAACTCGGGAAATCGAATTTGAAAACGTCCGTAAGATGGCGAAGGGTAGTGATTAAATAATGTGTTGGCGATTTCTTCAAACTGAGGCCAGAAATTTAATGCTCGCTTTAGATCCGCTAATAGTAGTGGGCGTTTTTCAATTGAAATGTAGTGAAGTTTTTTTTGACCATCCGTTTCGGATAAATACTGTTGCCAATGATGAGCTGTATTAACAAAGTTGAGGCCTGTGCCAAAACCTAACTCTGCAATCCTGAAAGATTGTTGGGGTTTTGTGTTCCAATCATGAACAAGTTCGGTCCCTTGAATAAACACATGATCCGATTCTTTAACGCCACCTTCAGCTGAAAAATAGACGTCATCAAATTCGGTGCTGAAAGGCAGTTCGTTTCGCCACTCAATTACCGCGGGCTTTACAGAATCAAATTTGTCTAGATGAGCACTCGACATTAATGGGATTTACTCGAACTGAAAGCTTTAAAATAAAAGTCAGTAAAAATGATGACTGCTTAATTGGTGAGGTTAATTAGTTTCTGACCAAGTTCAAAAATTCAGCGCGTGTTGCTGGCTTAGAACGAAACGCACCGAGCATAATCGAGGTGATCATCGCCGAATTTTGCTTTTCAACTCCACGCATCATCATGCACATATGTTTTGCTTCAATCACCACACCGACACCAGATGCCCCAGTGACTTGCATAATCGCTTCGGCAATCTGCTTGGTCATATTTTCTTGAATTTGTAGGCGTCGAGCAAACATATCAACGATGCGAGCAATTTTAGATAAGCCAATGACTTTACCGGTTGGTAGATAAGCAACATGACACTTTCCTATAAATGGCAACATATGATGTTCACATAAAGAGTAAAGCTCGATATCTTTGACGATGACCATTTCATCATTGTCAGATTCAAATATAGCGCCATTCACCACATCATCCAGAGATTGCTCATAACCGCGTGTCAAAAACTGCATGGCTTTAGCGGCTCGTTGCGGGGTATCTGTTAACCCATCTCGTTCTAGGTCTTCACCTAACAATGTCAATATATCGGTATAGTTTTGAGAGAGCTTGTCAGTAGTATTTTTATCGCTCATGAAGGATCCGCTGAATCAATTCTTAATAGTATTTGCGGCTATTGTATGACAGCCAGCGCTTGCAACCAAGAAAAACTAAAAGCAATTACAATCTCTAATAAGAATGAATGGATAGTTTTTTTAACCAAAAGCAAGCCAGATCCCAACCATAATCATTAGAGTTCCAGATATTTGGTTGAGGCGTTTTAACTGATTGCCATGTTGCAGAAGCCGTCTTAAAGACTTGCCTCCGGTCGCATAAATAAGCATAAACAGGGTTTCAGAGAGAAGAATAATAGCAATTAAAACACTCAGTTGCGGCAAGAGAGCAAGCTCTGTATTGATAAACGGGGGCAATAAAGAGACTGTAAATGCCCAACCCTTGGGGTTGGCTATGGCTGTTACAAATCCTTGAGTTGCCAATTCAGTACGACTAATCGAAGTTTCAACATCTTGGTCGGCGGTCACTGCCATTTTTCCTTTTGCTTGCCAAAGTTGGATACCGACATAACTTAAATAGGCGCCTCCGACATATTTAAGCACTGCAAATACTTCTGGATAATTCAGCATTACACTGGCCACGCCAATTACAGAAAGTATTGATACCGTAGCTACACCGATGAGTTCGCCTGCCATCATCCACAGGGTTCTTCTAATACCGATAGTCATGCCAAGTGTCATAGCTAACGTCATGCACATGCCAGGGGTGGCTGAAACTAACAGAAAAGTCGGGATAAAAATTGCGAGTAAAGTGTAGTCGATCATAGCAGGGTGATTTTGAAGCTCGTTTATATTGATGGCTTAGGTGGAAATTTGAATACAATTAACAGGTGATATTTATTCAGATTAGTTAGTCACTTGGCTAAATTGACTAGCCGCACATTCACAGATTTCTTCTATTTGGCTGCTGTCTTTATATATTCCATCTATTAGCAATTTTGCAATGCCGTGCATAGTACCCCAAATGACTTGGGATAACCTAAGAGAATTAGCTTGTTGATCGAGTAACCCAATTTCTTGCCACTTTTTGGTGACGGCTAATTGATGTTGAAAGCTTGGATAAGCTGAATCTTTTAATGATTTGTTATCTATTTGTTGCTTCCATATGGTTCTGCCAAACATTAACTCATAGATCTCTGGGTTTTGCTGAGCAAAGCTCACATACTCAACCATGTATTCTTTTAATTGAGCACTTGATTCAGTGTTTGCATCACCTACTTGAGATTCCATTGTTTTGCTGCGTTCTCGAAACCCTTGTTCCGCAATCGCACAGAGCAATTCGTTCTTGTCTTTAAAATGATGGTACGGAGCTGTGCGAGAGACTCCGACAAGTCCAGCTAGCTTTCGTAGAGACAATTGATCGATGCCATTTTCTCTAATCATTTTGGTGGCGGCTTTGAGCAACTGCTCACGCAAATCACCGTGATGATAGTTGGATTTTTTCACATTGTTTGACATCGGATCGTTACTCTAATCCCTTGTTAGAAATGAATAATGCTAATTTAACAAGCTTAATCGGCCATTTCAATCTTGACACCGCTAAAATCAAATTGTAATCTAGCATCTAGACACTGTCTAGATGGGGGGTTGTCATAACTATCTATCGCAGTCGTATGATTAAATTAATTCCATTCACCAGAATGAACTTTTGTTTAGGAAACCAACGATGTCAGAGCAGGCCTTTTCTCATTTATTTCAACCCTTAGATCTCGGATTTACCACCATTAAAAATAGAGTATTGATGGGCTCGATGCATACAGGCCTAGAAGAAGCTCCAAATGGTCATGAACGAATGGCGGCATTTTTCGGCGAGCGAGCCAAAGGTGGTGTTGGGTTAATTGTTACCGGAGGTTTTGGGCCGAACGACAGAGCCGCAACCCATGAAAAGACCAAACTAATTAAGACTGAGCAAGACATCCTCGATCACCGTCAAATTACCGATGCGGTCCATCAATATGGGGCCAAAATTTGCATGCAGATTTTGCACACAGGCCGTTATGCATACAATGCTAACCCAATTGCACCATCAGCCATTCAAGCACCAATCAACCCAAACAAGCCTTCTGCTGCAACCGCGGAAGAGTTGGAGCAGCAAGTATTAGACTTTATTAGCCTAGCGACTCAAGCTCAAAAAGCCGATTACGACGGTGTTGAAATTATGGGCTCGGAAGGATACTTCCTTAACGAGTTTTTAGCGGTTAGGACTAATCAGCGAGATGATGAATGGGGTGGTAGTTATGAAAACAGAATGAAGTTCCCGGTTGAAGTCGTTCGCAGAGTTCGTCAAGCCGTCGGCGAAAAGTTTATCATTATATTTAGGCTCTCGATGCTCGATCTTGTGGAAGGAGGCAGTAGTTTTGATGAGGTTGTGCAGTTGGGGCAGGCGATTGAAAAAGCGGGAGCCTCAATCATAAATACTGGAATTGGTTGGCATGAAGCTCGGATCCCAACCATTGCGACCAAAGTGCCTAGAGCCGCATTTACTTGGGTTACCGCTAAATTTCGAGAGCATTTTTCAATCCCTGTGATAACTTCCAATAGAATTAATACGCCCGAAAAAGCTGAAGAAGTTCTCGCAAGGGGCGATGCTGACATGGTTTCAATGGCTAGGCCATTTCTTGCTGACGCGGAATTTGTGAACAAGGCACAACAAGGAAGAACTGACGAAATCAATACTTGTATCGGATGTAACCAAGCTTGCTTAGACCATATCTTCGTTGGCAAAACAACAAGTTGTTTGGTTAATCCGAGAGCCTGTCATGAGACAACTTTGATCATCGAAAAAACATTAAAGCCGTTGTCAATCGCTGTTGTTGGTGCAGGACCTGCCGGATTAGCGGCTGCCGTTACCGCCGCTCAACGCGGACATCAAGTGACTTTATTTGATCAAGCTGATGAAATTGGAGGTCAGTTTAACATTGCTAAGAAAGTACCCGGTAAAGAAGAGTTTTATGAAACCATACGCTACTTCTCACGGCAGCTTGAAATCAATAACGTAACCTTAAAACTTGGACTGAAAGTCACATCTAACCAGCTTAATTCTGCTGACTTTGATCATGTTTTATTGGCCACTGGAATCGTTCCTAGAACTCCTGCTATAGAAGGAATAGACCATCCTAAAGTGATGTCTTACTTAGACTTGTTAAAACACGGAAAACAAGCGGGCGATCGGGTGGCGGTGATTGGCGCTGGCGGCATTGGATTTGATGTATGTGAATCATTAATTCATGACGGCCCAAGTTCAAGTCAAAGTATCCCTGTGTTTATGAAAGAGTGGGGTATTGATATGTCTTTAACTGCCAGAGCCGGTATAGAAGGTGTTAAACCTGAATTTGCATTGCCTAAACGACAAGTCTACTTATTGCAACGGAAAGAAACCAAGGTCGGCGCAGGCTTGGGTAAAACGACCGGTTGGATCCATCGCACCGATCTTAAGAAAAAGGGAGTTAAAATGCTCCCGAATTGTGAATACCAAAAAATTGATGATCAGGGGTTACATATTACGGTCGCCGGTGAGAGTCAGTTGTTGGATGTCGATCATGTGATCGTATGTGCAGGCCAAGAACCTCTTAGAGCTTTAACAGAAGGACTTGAAAAGCCATTCCAACTGATCGGTGGCGCGGATATAGCTGCTGAACTGGACGCCAAGCGTGCTATCGACCAGGGCACCCGAGTGGCGGCTAAACTCTAGTTTTAAATTTGTCACTTGAGTAAGAATTAGATTTTAGTTGTATGTCTTAAATGTCATAATCTAAAGAGTGAATCTAGTAACTAGAGGAGCTCTTGTGAGTTCGAAATATCAAATTGTCGCCGATGAGTCTATGCCTGGCGTGGATAAACTCTTTGGTGATATTGCAAATATTACTTATATCAACGGTAGAAAAATTACTAATAGTGCACTAATCGAATCTCGAGCAGATGCTTTGCTATGTCGCTCTATTACCAAGGTCAATCAATCACTGCTGAAAAACACGTCAGTAAAATTTGTCGGGACTGCAACCATTGGTACCGACCACCTAGACTGCAAATGGTTAAATAAACGCGCCATCCAATGGTCTAATGCCGCAGGTTGTAACGCCGCTGCGGTTGCTCAATATGTATTAAGTGCGGTTAGTTATTGGTGTTTAGAGAAAAACAAATCACTGACCGAATTAACCGTGGGAATTGTCGGTGCTGGAAATGTTGGTACTGAATTAAGTCGCTGCTTGAGTTATTTAGGTGTTAAATTTTTACTTTGCGATCCGCCCCTAAACGATGCCGGTGACCCGCGACAATTCGTCAGCCTGTCGGCAATAATGCAATGTGATGTGGTGACTTTACATGTGCCATTAACCCTAGAGGGACCCCACAAAACTCAGTATTTAATGGGGGCAAAAGAATTAGCACTACTTCATAATAATCAACTGCTAATTAATGCTTCTCGAGGTGCGGTAATAAACAATCACGAACTGGAGCAATACCTACCATCTGCCAACTCAGCACAAGTCATTTTGGATGTTTTCGAGGACGAGCCGAACATTTCTGCTACCTTGCTATCGATGTGTTTATTATCCACCCCTCACATAGCAGGTCATACGCTAGAAGGAAAATTACGCGGAAGTTGGATGGTTTATCAAGCATTTTGTCGGTGTTTTTCAGTAGACATTCAGTATCAAGAAAGTTTCCTCTATCCCGAAAAAAATCAACTTAACAAACCCGCGCATGATTTGGAGAATCTACTTATTCAGTTATACGATATCCGATTAGATTCAAATTCTTTAAAAACCATTCCTAATGAGCACCTTGCTGAACAGTTTGACCAACTCCGCAAGAACGCCACACAGCTTGCAAGCGGTATTACTAGAAGAGATTACTCAGGTTGGCTGTTACCGCAAGCGGTGGCGGGTCTAGCTTAATAATACTCTAGTCAATTTAGTGTTCACAGGTGCTGGTTGTAGTCTTCTGGTCGCTGTGGCACACTCGAGGGCTATTTCGTCTGGTAACCAGTTGAAATTTTCTGTAATCATCAAGACTTAAAGCGAATAATCAATAATAAGAGGCCTTTATGGAAATCGGAACCATCATCTCTCTCGCCCTATACTTTATCGTCATGCTCGGTATCGGCTTATATGCTTTTAATACGACTGAACAAGACTCATCGGGGTATTTGCTTGGTGGACGGCAATTAGGTCCTGCAGTTACTGCACTCTCGGCTGGAGCGTCAGATATGAGCGGTTGGATGGTAATGGGATTGCCTGGAGCTATGTATTTAACTGGGCTAAGTAGCGCCTGGATTGCTATCGGATTAACGGTGGGGGCTTACATAAACTACATAATCGTTGCTCCGCGCCTTCGAATGTATACCGAGCTTGCATCGGATTCAATTACACTCCCCGAATTTTTCGAAAATCGATTTGAAGATAAGACTCGATTGCTACGAATAATTTCTTCTGTCGTTATTATCGTATTTTTTACTGTTTATACTTCTTCTGGTGTGGTCGGTGGCGGAAAACTTTTTGAGTCGTCATTTGGTCTGAGTTATGAATTAGGATTGTATGTGACTGCTGGGGTGGTTGTCACCTACACATTGTTTGGAGGATTCCTTGCGGTAAGCATGACTGACTTTGTCCAGGGCTGTATCATGTTTGTTGCTCTGATTATGGTTCCGGTGGTGGTATTGTTTGAGTTTGGTAGTTATGCTGACATTCAACAAGCTATCGCCGAAGTCGATCCTTCTCGAATGGATTGGATTGCGGGTACTAGTGCGTTAGGAATTATTTCTGCACTGGCTTGGGGGTTTGGCTATTTTGGGCAACCCCATATTATCGTTCGATTTATGGCGATTCGTTCAGTCAAAGATATTAAAGTCGCAAGACGTATCGGAATGGGGTGGATGGTTCTAGCTTTAGTTGGAGCAATTTTAACTGGGTTCTTTGGCATCGCTTATGTTTCCAAAAACGAAATTCCTCTCGGTGACGCTGAAACTATTTTTATTGTTTTATCACAGGTTCTATTTCATCCGTTAATAGGTGGATTTTTATTGGCAGCGATTCTGGCAGCAATTATGAGTACAGTGTCTTCGCAGCTTTTAGTCACCTCTAGCTCCTTAACAGAAGATTTTTATAAAGCCTTTTTGAAAAAAGATGCTAGCGAAAAAGAATTAGTTTTAATTGGTCGTATTTGTGTCGCAGCCGTTGCTTTAATAGCGATATTTTTAGCTCACAACCGAGATAGTTCTATTTTGCAACTGGTTAGCAATGCGTGGGCAGGATTTGGCGCAGCATTTGGGCCGTTGATTGTACTGGGGCTTTATTGGAAACGAATGACTTTTGCAGGCGCTTTAGCTGGTATTATTGTTGGAGCCTCAACGGTTTTGATTTGGATATACGCACCTCTAAGTATCGATGGTCAATCTTTAAGTAGTTATATTTATGAAATAGTTCCTGGGGTCTTGTTTAGTACTGCAGCTATAGTCGGTGTAAGTTTCCTAACTAAGGAGCCTTCACCGGAAATACAATCTCTTTTTGATACTATGGTGCAACGAGTTAAATCCGAAAGTTAGAATCTTGTTCATAAGAAGTATTATTGTTTAGTAATGGAAAGTTAGTTTCGAGCATTCAGTGTTAGTGGAACTAGCTTTTTTGTATTAGATAGATAGTCTAATTATTCTTACTTTATGTGGTTACTCCAAACTATCTATCTGTGTTTTGAATGTTCGATAATAAAGCTTGATCCAAAATGGGGAAAGCAGGGTGGTGTAAGCTATCACCATCACTAAGGAGGTATAAACTTCTTTTTCGAAGACTCCGGCCGCGCTACCCAATCCCGCAAAGATTAATCCCACTTCGCCTCTTGGCACCATTGCCATTCCTACCACTATTTTCCTAGGCCATGGTTCCTTTATTAGTAATGCGCCAAAAAATTTAGTGGCTATCGCAACAACTAACAGGATTAGGCTAAAGTACCAAAAGAAACTAGAGCTCCAATCCACCGATTGCAAATCTAAAGAAAGACCCACTGAGACAAAAAATATTGGCGTAAAAAGCTGAATAATTGGCGTCATTTGTTGATCGATTTGTTGTGAAAAAGAATCTTCAGTTTTTATCGCCAAGCCAAATGGTAAGAAGAAGCGGCGAGACAGAGCAACTCCAGCGGCGAATCCTCCCAACAATTCCGGAGCTCCTACCGCATGCGAAAGCCAGGCAAAAAATAGCACCAGCGAAATCATGGTTGAAGGTATAAGTCCGGGGTTATCTATTTTTTTATCGAGGTACTGAATAACATGAGAGAGTAATTTGGCGACCATCGGAGCGACAAGGAAAAACACACTAACGAACAAGAAGACTTTGGCTGTGTTTATCCAACTAACTACCCCTGTTACAGTGAACTCGTAGAGCAGCGAAAGCAATATAACTCCAAAAATATCATCCAGTACTGCCGCTCCAAGGGTTATTTGTCCTTCGACACTATTTTGTCGGTTGATATCGGCTAGCGTCCTAACAGTAATTCCGATACTGGTCGCTGTGAGAGTACCACCGACAAAAAGCGAGACTAATAAAGGAAGGTCAAATAAATAAAAGGATGTGATAAAACCAAAAGCAAAAGGAGCAATAAATCCACCGATAGCAACGAGTGCCGACTTGACGCCGGTCCGAACTAGTTTGCTCATGTCGGTTTCTAGGCCGACTTGAAACAGCAGCAATATGACACCAATTTCTGAAAGCAGACGGATTATTTGATTTGATTCAATCCAGCCGAATAAGCTGGGACCAATGATGATTCCTGCTGTTAACTCACCAATCACAGATGGAATTTGTATGGAAGCGGCTATTTCACCTAAGACTTTTGCACTGAGTATTATTATCAGTAACTGTAAAAGAAAGGCTGATATGTCCATGTTGGTTCGACACCTTCAACGGAATGCTGCTAGAGCTTTAATTGAATGCTTTACACCATATCAGTTTCTCATTAAGACTCATTGGTTCAGATCAAGCTTTTTATTTATTAGGTTGCTGTTCTAAATAGTAACTAATCAATAAAACAGTAATAGCTAGAATATCTAAGCCAGAAGCTTTATGTTTTACACTTAAAATGTTTTGACTTTCAACGCTTGGGTTAGTGCCGGTGAATTCCTGTTCTTTTAATACAACGTCCGAGAAATTGCGGTTTAAATTTAACCAACTCTCTCCTTGTTTTTGTAGTTATCGTTTCCCTGTAATAAATTCTCTTTTAATTAATATAACGCGAAATGCTTCAAAAATACCGCTAAATACCGCTAAATTGTGCATTATTACCCTATTAATATGACATTAAAATGACATATATTCCATGGGCGTTGAGGGGAACGTGTGGTGATTTAGGCAATTTCGAATCATCAAGTTGTTATAAAAATAAATCTAAAATGATTAACAACAGCAAACTTAAAATCAGTCTTATTGATTGATAATCTGTTTGATTCTCCTTATTTGCTAAAACAACAAAAATGATATTCTGTTAGGAGAATTAACTACATGAATTACCCAGTGAAAAAAGTAACGAGCATAGTTACCGCAACCATTCTCGGTTTGTCGATATCTGCGAGTGCTTCTGCTCAAGGCGACAGTATTCCACTTCGTGCCGCAGAATTAAGCGAAACGCCATTCGCCAACTCACAAAGCCAACTTCCAAAACGCTATATCGTAAAGTACAAAAAAACTTCTGCTAATACGATTATGAAAAGCTCTGGTCGTCAGGAGTTTAATACTGCCGCAGCGAAAGCTCAACTAGCCTTACACGGTGGAATTGTTAAAAAAGAAATTAAAGGTCAACATGCAATAGCGGTAGAGTTAACACCTCAAGCTCTGCAAACGCTGCAAGCTGATTCAAATGTTGCAAACATCGAATTAGACCCAAAAAGATTCTTGATGGCTGAGTACAATGATGATGTCGGTGACCCGACAACGACTCAGTTGACTCCCTATTCTATATACCAATCACAAGCGAATTTACTCGATCTTCAACCTGGAATGAAGGTTTGTGTTATCGACTCAGGTATCGCTGGTTCTACTGGAGAAACTGGTGGCTTAAACAACGATTTTGAATGGGCTAACATTACAGGCTCTAACGATTCAGGCACTGGTAGCTGGGACGCCGATGGCGGACCTCATGGAACTCACGTTGCCGGTACTGTTGGTGCTGCGGACAATGGTTTCGGTGTTGTCGGTATGGCTCCTGGTGTCCCAATGCACATTGTTAAAGTATTCAATGCTGCAGGTTGGGGATATTCATCTGATCTAGCTCACGCTGCTGACAAATGTACAGAAGCTGGTGCCAATATTATTACTATGAGTTTAGGTGGCGGAGCTGCTAACTCTACAGAAGAAAATGCTTTTAATACATTTACTAACAACGGCGGTTTAGTATTGGCTGCTGCAGGTAATGATGGAAACTCTACTCGTTCTTATCCTGCTGGTTACGATAGCGTAATGATGATTGGTGGTAATAACTCTGACAATGGTCGTTATGAAGCATCTCAGTTTCCTTCATGTAATGCTGCTAAGACTAACTGTGTTGAAGCAACTGCTGGTGGCTTAAACGTATTATCAACGTATCCTTCTGATGGTGCTACCGTTGCCGGACTATCTGCAGACAATGTAGGTTTTTCTTCTGCAGCGATGGAAAATACCGGTAATGTTTCTGGCTCAACGTTCGATATGGGAACTGCTGAGGCAACTAACTCAGGTGCCAATGGCAGAATTTGTATGATTGACCGTGGTAATATTTCTTTCCACGATAAAGTTAAGAACTGTGAAGACAGCGGTGGTATCGGCGCGGTAATCATTAACAACGTAGCTGGTGTAGTACAAGGTACTTTAGGTACAACTAACACTACAACGATTCCAGTTGTTGGAGCTGACTTAGCTGACAGAACAGCGTTAAAAGGTTCATCAACTGCTTCAATTTCTGTAGGACTTGGAGATTACGGCTTAATGAGCGGTACGTCTATGGCAACTCCTGGTGTAGCTGGTGTTGCAGCGTTAGTTTGGTCAAACCATCCTACTTGTACAGGTTCTGAAATTCGAGAAGTGTTAAAAGCGACTGCATTTGATGCCGGTGACCCTGGTCATGATGTCTATTACGGAAACGGTATCGTAAAAGCGAAAGATGCCAGTGATTACATCACAGCAAACGGTTGTGACGGTTCAGGTGGTCCGGTTGATAATGTACTACCAACGGCTTCATTCACTAGCTCATGTACTGACCTAGATTGTTTCTTTGATGGAACGGGAAGTTCTGATAGCGACGGTACAATCTCTAGCTATTCTTGGAACTTTGGTGACGGTTCAACTGGAACTGGTTCAAGCGTTTCTCATGTATACGCGGCAGATGGTACTTACTCTGTTCAGTTAACAGTAACTGATAATGCGGGCGGAACAGATGTTCAAACTAGTTCTGTGACAGTGAGCGATACAGTTGTTGTTCCTCCAGGTGGTTCTGTTTTGACCAATGGTGTTGCTGAAACTGGTCTTTCTGCTTCAACTGGTGGCGAGATTGCTTACACTATGGAAGTTCCTGCTGGCGCTACTGACCTGAGTTTTGTAATTTCAGGTGGAACCGGTGATGCAGACTTATATGTTAAGTTTGGTTCTGAAGCAACAACTTCTAACTGGGACTGTCGTCCATACAGAAGCGGTAACTCTGAAACTTGTACTATTACAAATATACAAGCAGGTACTTACCACGTAATGCTTAGAGCTTATTCTACATTCTCCGGTGTTAGCTTAACTGGTTCTTATACCGAAGCACCTGTAGGCGGAGTAGGCGGAAGCGCTTCAGTAAATGATGTGTCTGGTGCTAGAAGAGCTTGGAATCACTACACTGTAGATATTCCTGCAGGAATGGGTAACTTAACAGTCACTATGTCTGGTGGAACTGGCGATGCGGACCTTTATGTTCGTCAATCAGGTCAGCCAACTACAGGTACTTATGATTGTCGTCCATACAAGAACGGAAATAATGAGTCTTGTAGCTTCAATAACCCAGCGGCTGGAACTTGGTATATCAGCATCTACGGTTACAGTGCTTACACTGGAGTTGATTTACTCGCAGAATGGAACTAATTAACTAACAGTTAATCAAGTTCGTAAAGAACCGGTAAGCTTTGCTTGCCGGTTTTTTTTTGTGGGTAGTAAAGTGAAATGAATTATAAGAATCGAATCAAAGTCCTGCTGGATAATGCGCCGGTGAAAAGTCTAACCTTATGATAATAAACAAAAAATTCCGAAGTCGGTCCGTGGATATATAGCTTTAATGTTAATTTTGTCCGAAAGATATTTGGGCTACCTACTACTAACTTATTGATTTATAAAATGAATAAGAGTTTAATCAACCTTTTGCGCGCGGGTATATGTAGTTTTTGCGCGTATGATACTTAGTTAGTGTTCAAAATGAATCTAGTCTTTACATATTCTAAATTGTATAAAGAAAGCGTATTTGCTCTTTTCTTATGTTGTATTAGTGGAAGTATAATAATCGGTTTAATCGAATCTTTCACAGAGTCTGACTTTACTTTGGTATTAGTTTTTATACCAAGTGTTACGCTTTATAGTTTTATTATTGGAATATTTGCATTAGCGATATATGGAGTCCCATTATATATTTTGCTACTTAAAACGAATAACGAGAATTACTTTACCATGTCATTCTTGGGAGTATTACCTGGTATTCTAGTATTTCTTATAAACAACGAGCTTGGCTTATTGGTTATGTTTTTCGGGACTTCAACTGCGACAGTTATACACTGGATGTGCCTTAGGAGCGGTATTCTAAACACACTAACAAAAGCCAGCAATTGAAGGCTAAACAAAAATCAGCCTCAACTGAGGCTAGCGTTAGACTAGGAAAATACAGGGTGTGAGAATGAGCTTAGAAAGGTTATACGGCTTTACTTTAATTCTTTTGATTCTTCATCAAATAGATGCTGCTTATTGGAAAGAATGGGAGATGTTCTATCTTCCTGGTGGAATTCAGGGATTCTTACTTTTTAATCTTGTAGCCTTCCCAATTATTGTGGTTGGATATAAAAAACTTTTAACACAGTCTAGTAACTATCTAGCATATTCATATGCATGCGGTGGGCTGGGGCTTTTAACCTTTATAATTCATGCTGGTTTCGCTATGTTTGGTTTTGAGGAATTTCATTTACCACTATCGATAGCGGTAATCGTACTATGTGGTGTGTTTGGAGTTTGGCAACTAATATTAACCAAGCAGTCTGCAAGTAGGAAAACCCTCTAACAAATTGGTCAACCTGACGCCTGGCGGCGTAGGTCACCTAGGCGTTAAATTAATAATTGGCTATGGAAACTTTCCCAGAAGAATATGAGCTATTAGGTTTTTTCGAAGCTGAACCAAAACTACCAAGGGCTGGAGGTGAGCTTGCTCACAGTAAAGCTGTTTATGTTAATAAATTTGGCATTGATGAAGTTGAGTTTTCCATAGAGCCAATGTATAGAGAAATTAAACTTAAAATCACTAGAGATAGTGTTCCTATTGGTAAGTATATTTTAAATCAAGTTCACTCTGTAAGTATCGTTGGTAAGAATATGGATACAATGGTTGTGACTTTTGAAAAATCCGCCAAACAGAGGCTTTTCAAACTTAGATTAAAACCATTTCCACAAGTAGAGTGGGGTAATGAAAAAGACAACTATGATTGAATGGACTGGAAATTTTAAAGATGATTGTAGGACCGAGTGGAATGGCCTTTACCTTCAATGCTGAAGAAATGGATAGAAACAACTGGTGGTGGGCGGTCTCCGATTCGAATGGTGAGCAATTCATTACTTCAATTGATAGTGATGATATTTATAGGAATGGAAAATCAGTTAGGGTGGCTGCCGAAAACGCAGCTTTCAAAATTGGCCATATTTAACAAGAGAATGAAAAATATTTATAGTAAAGATACGAATTCTTCAATCAAGCGCCAACACTATAAATGATTGAGTACCGAATAACTAAATACGATCCGGCTAAGAGAAATAAACAAGGCCGTTATCTAGATGTTGAAGAGTGGACTGAATTCTGCGATGTCGGAAAAATCGTTACTCTTGAAGAATATGAGCAAGTGGAAGCGTCTTACATTAAAACCGCGATAGAGTTTCTATCATCTACTAGTATTACGAAATTAAATATCGTCGACTTTGAAGATTATCAAAATAGAAATGTGCGCAGAGAGAATGAGAGTATCGGAGTTGGTGAGTTAGAAAATGAACTTCGATCGCTGCTTCGAGGTGATTTTTGGTGTAAGCTTGAATCTGAACTTGGCTACGTACATGTAGGATATGACTTCTATATGTATGTAGGTGTAAGTTCGCTAAAGCCGGGAATGATAGAGGAGGCAAAAAGTAGAGGGTTATTCGTTGAAGAGTTCACTTCACCATATCACCCAGACAATTGTTAACAAGAAAATGTATACGAATAACTAAACTCGTATGATTTGAGCATTAACACTCTAACAAACGAACAGAACAAAAACTGTTCTAATTGTGAGGAGAATTAGTCCGTACTTTCTTTAGAGTCTACCTTTTTCACTTCTTCATCTTCGGTTTTTTCTTCATACCGAGCAATAAACTTACCATACTCCTTAATCATGGAATTAGACCAATCAATTTGCTGCGCTTTATATCGTTGCGAAATATGCCATGCAAACGTCACTTGTTGTGGGTCAAAAAAGTGTGGTTGGTATAAAAAGTCATTCATTTTCAAATGAAAATTTTGCAAAGTCTGATTCCAGTTGTATAGATGAAAAGCCTGTTCGACAAAGTCATCATCCATATAGTTTGCTAGGATCCCGTTATTGGCACGTTGCCAAGCTGAATTGTTCAGTTCGGTAAATCGATAGCCAACAAATTTTGAAATATAGTCGTGAAAACCTTTAGTACCATCTAATTCATTTTCAATCGCTTTTAGTTTTTTATAGCGTGATTTGACGATTTCATTAAATTCCTTAATTTCTGTAAAGTTTGATTTTATTTCCTTAAATATTTTTTGTTGGGCTAATTCTGCTTTCTGATTGATTTCTCTTTCTTGTTGCCATTCGTCGAATGCGAGGGCCAAAACGATGCTCAATAATATCGCAATGAACTCTAGTGTTAGTTTTTTATACGGGATATTGGATAGTTTCATGCGACTGAACCTCTAATTATTATCTGATGATTATTGGACAAGGTAACAAAGATTTGTAGTCGCTTCAAATGAGCTCTTATCATGCTAACCCGTTGAAGTCGGACCTGGTCTGTTAATTTTAATTGACCGTTTGGTCGGTGAGTTTTACAATGATACTCCAAAACTATTCAATGTAGTCCTTAATGAATCAAACTAGACAACAAGCTGCACTAGCGACAAAGCAAAAAATAATCCAAGCGGCCTTTGAAATTGTCGGTGAGGCAGGTTATGAAGCACTCACCACAAACCTGTTAATATCTAAGGCCGGCGTCGCTAAAGGCACACTGTACCATCATTTTAGTAACTTAGATGATGTGGTTTACGCCATGATCGAATCTATATTTGATCAGTCACTCGAAGACGTACCGGTAGAAAATTACCGAAATATTAATGATTACATGGAAGCTATTGGGCAATACATTATGAAGGATTTTACTCAAAATCCCTGTTTAATGAATACTGTTTTTGGCTTCATACCTAAAGGGATGAAAGACCCATTTTTTGAAAGCGTTGCGCAAAAAATGTTGGAAAATGCCTGTCAACGTATAGCTCCTGCAATCCAGCGGTTTTACGCTGGTAAAGTGGACGAACAGCGGATTGATAATGCGATAAGAATGGTTGATATGTTCGGGGCGGGGTTCTGTATCCATTACAGTATTTTTGCAGATAATCAGAAGTATCAAGTGATTTGGAAGGACTTTAGCGACATGTTAGCCAAATACCTCGAGCAATAACTCTACAAAATTAAACATTTTTGCTACTTTTAGTTCGTTGACCGACCGGTCGGTCAGTGTTAGTATCGCGCAGATTTTGAAGGTTTTGTGGCTGTTTTAGTACCATACAGATGACAAAATTAATCTGTGATTAAACACAACACCCCGTTATTTTGGATTAATTGACGATTACTTAGGACTTAAAAGGAATTCAGATGAAAAATCTTCCTTATCTTTTTTTACTTACCCTCGCATTGCTGCTTGCTGGAGCTAACCGTAGCACAGCCCAAACTAATTCCGCAGAAGACAATAGAATTGTGGGAGTTACAACTAGCAAGGTAGAAGCATTAGCATTCCTTCCCAGTCGTAATGCTCCTGCGAGGGTAGAAGCTCTAAATCATAGTCGAATACCAGCGGAAATCAGTGCGGTGGTTGAATCTTTTGCAGTGCGAGTTGGTGATCAATTTAAAAAGGGAGATTTACTAGCTGAATTAGATTGTAAGGATCGGCAATTAGAACTATCCAACCAAAACGCGCAACTAGCAAGGCTGACTGAAAATTTAGAATTCGAACGACGACAATTTGTTAGAGGTAAAAAATTAGCGGCGCAGAAAATAATTGGCGAGGCTGAGCTCGATCGGCTTAAGACCAACGAACTTATCGCGGAGGCGCAGTTAAACTCACAAAGAGCGATGCATAATAGTGCTGAAATTGGCGTTCAGCGCTGCCAGATTCTAGCGCCGTTTAATGGTATTACCGTTGGACGAATAGCTAATGTCGGTGAGATGGTGTCGGTTGGTAGTGCAATTATTGAGATTGTCGAGTTAGACAACTCTGAAGTTTCAGTGTTGGTTTCGCTGGCGGATGCAGAATCCTTTTTAGGGTCAAATAGTTTTGAGTTGGAGTCTGAGGGAAAGCGATATAGCTTAAAGCGCAGAGTTCTGTTACCGGTAGTTGAAGAAACCTCTCGCACTCGCGAAGCAAGACTGGATTTTGAATCAACAACTGCATTAGCTGGCATTGCAGGTCGGTTATATTGGTATTCTCCATTTTATCATTTGCCTGCCAATTTATTGCAACAACGAAATAATCGATTGGGTCTATTTGTAATGGATGGCGAAAAGGCATCATTTATTGAAACACCAAACGCGCAAGAAGGGCGGCCGATTCTGTTATCTGATTTTGAGCGCTGGCGTGGGAAAACGATCATCGTTGATGGGCGACATGGGCTAATTGATGGACAATCAGTTAAACCGACAAAAACCATAACTACCGAGCGAGCCGATAACCCACAATCTAATCAGCCGAAGGAAGGTTAGTCATGTGGTTACGAAGGCTCATCGAGAACCATGTCCTCACCAATCTATTATTTGCTTTGGTGCTTATTGCAGGTTTTACCGTTTATAGTCAATTACCCAGAGAACAAGACCCTTCGGTCAACTTTAATTGGGTTCAGGTAACCACATTTTTACCAGGAGCTTCGGCTCGAGATGTCGAGCAAAAAGTGACCGATGTGTTAGAAGAATCGATCGAAAAAATTCAAGATATAAAATTTGTTTCAAGTACCAGCCGAGAGAGCATTTCGAGTATTTTGGTTCGTTTTAATGACGTCGGTGAAGATACTTTTGACAAGCGGATCGCAGACCTACGTCGAGAAGTGAATAACGTCGAAGACCAGTTACCGCTTGAAGCCGAAAGACCTACTATTTTTGAAATTACCACTGCAAACGCCTTTCCAACTGCAACTGTGGTGGTTAGTGGTCCGTCTGAAGATGAAAATTTAAGGCGGCAAGGAAGAAACTTAGAAAAAGATCTAGCGAGAGTGAAAGGAGTTGATCGAATTCAAACGACTGGTTTACTTGAGCCAGAATTACAAATCCAATTTGATATCGATAAAATCCAGTTGCTTGGCATTTCGCCAGTAATGATCGCTAATTCAGTGAGAGCTTTTTTTCAGGATACTTCTGCGGGAACTGCGCGTATTGCGGAAGATCAATGGTTGGTTAGAGTAAGGGGAACGACTACGGACCCTGAAGTATTGGCATCGATTCCGATTATTGGACGAGCCGGAGCGAATGGAGAAATACAACTACGAGATGTAGCGAGTGTTGTTCGAGCAAGAGAAAAACCTGATCGACTAGTTCGCTACCAAGGTAAGCCAGCCATTTTATTGGCGGTAATGAAACAAGAAAGTACTAACACTTTAGAGTTGGTGCAACGAATAGACGATTTTGTTGCTGCTCGAAATTTAAATTCGGAGCAACTAGGCGTTGAGTTTACTTTAGTCGATGATCAAACATTGATTACTCGCAATGCGTTGGGAATAATGCAGACCAATGCTTTGCTGGGACTATTCTTAGTGCTTATCGTTACTTGGCTATTTCTTGGTTCAAGAATTAGTCTGCTGGTTACTATTGGTATTCCATTTACGCTAGCCGGAACTTTTATTTGTCTTCAACTGTTGGATCAAACGCTCAATACTTCTGTGCTTTTGGCTATTGTAATTGCTTTAGGTATGCTCGTTGATGATGCGGTAGTGGTGGTTGAGTCAATTAACCATCGGTTACATCGTGGCCAAAAAGGCATTGAGGCAGCATGGAATGGTTTAACCGAAGTAATTAGTCCTGTTACTGCCTCAGTGTTAACGACCATCGCAGCATTTTTACCACTGATGTTATTACCGGGAATTCTCGGTAAATTTATGATGGTTATTCCTCTGGTTGTCACTATCGCATTGGCGGTTAGTTTGATAGAAGCTTACTGGATGTTACCGGGACATATACTGGTTGCCAAAATAGATTTTGAAAACAAAACAAAGGCACATGAATACCGAGTTAAGTTTATTCATTGGATCAAAATTCGCTATGGATTGTTATTACTTAAAGTGATGCGATATCCCAAGCGAACCTTATCTGGGTTGGTGGGTTTATTTATTTTGTCTATTGTCGCTCTTGGCAGTGGTTTGATCAGAATGGATTTTTTCGCCTCTGATAATATTCGCTTGTTCTACGTTAATGTCGAAATGCCGACAACCAGTTCGCTCGCTGAAACTATGGAAAAAGTTCTTGCGGTTGAGAAAATCACAGAGTCAAAAATGTTAGAAGGAGAGGTTCGCTCAATTGTTAGCTATTCCGGTCAAATGTTTACCGAGACGGAACCGTTGTTTGCACAAAACATCGGTCAAGTATTAGTATCGCTTAGACCTCGGGAAGGCGACATGCGAGACGTGCCGACAATTATTGAAGACCTTCGTGAAGATGTGGCCTCGGTAGTTGGTCCGATTAATATTTCCTTTCTTAAACTGGCCGGAGGTCCACCGACTAGTAAAGCCATTAGTGTCAAGGTTCGAGGTGATGATTATCAGGAGCTGCGTGTAGCAACGGATCAATTGATGGCGTTTCTAAAAAGCGACTCAGACAAGCATTATCTTGATGTCAGCGACGATGATAGCAAAGGACGGTACGGACTTTCACTAAGACTAAATGGTGATGCCATTAATCGAGCTGGTATTTCGCCGGATGACGTTTATCGAACGATTAAAATGCTGATCGATGGAGAGATTATTAACTTTGTTCAAAGTGAAGGTGATCGAATTGCTTTAAGGTTGAAATCGTCTGCGTCAGTGGTAAACGATTTTGAAAATATCGAGGCGGTTTTGGATCTGACCATTCCAACACCTGGCGGAAAAAATATTCCTCTCAGTGCGTTAGTCGATGCGACTGTAGAACAGGTTAAGGGGAACATGCGTCATTACAATTTTAAACGAACCATTACTCTTGAATCAGATATTGATAAAGAAAAAACAGATACAGTAAAAGCCAATGAAAAGCTTGTCGCTTACTGGGAGTCGATAGCGTCGCAACACCCTAATGTTTCATTAGATTTTTCTGGAGAACTTGATGACATTGAAGAAAGTATTGATGCCATGGGAACCTTGTTTTTATTCGGTATCGGCTTGATGTATTTAATACTAAGTACACAATTCCAAAGTTACTTCCAACCATTGATGATGCTATTCACTGTACCTATGGCGTTTATTGGAGTAGTACTTGGACTAGCGGTTTCTGGTAATCCGTTAAGTTTGTTTACTCTTTATGGGATTGTTGCACTCGCAGGAATCGCGGTCAACGCGGCGATTGTTTTGATCTCCAAGGCGAACTCTAATCTTGATAAAGGCATGAGTTTAACGCATTCAACCTTTTATGCGGCAAGACGTAGAGTATTGCCAATTATCATAACGACTTTAACCACAGTCGCGGGACTTTTTTCTCTAGCTGTTGGGTTAGGTGGTCACTCTTTGATTTGGGCGCCGGTTGCAACTGCAATTGTTTGGGGACTTTTATTCTCTTCGATGTTAACGCTTTTTATTGTGCCGGTTCTATATCAGATCTTTATGCAACGCTCTAAGCGAAGACAAAAATATCGAAAGGCAAAGCCACAAATAATCCAATCGAGTTAGCAGATAAAAGTATTCGTAAAGAAAGGCAAACGAGCGAATTGTATTCGCTCGTTTGCCTTTGAGGGTTAACGAGTTCTAGTCACTAATATTTTAGCAGTAGGATTATCCCAACGATCCGCTTCAGTGAGTATTGAAGTGCTAAGTCCTTCTTTACTAGCATCGTTAGCGTTGGCATTGGTCACTGCACCCGCATGTAATCTGACTCGGTCAAATAGATCATCTCTGGCCGCATTAAAGCCTGCTGTCGCGCCTCCACCACCTGCGGCAGCTGCGGCTGGACCAGGCATTGTATCTGCGGTTTCTAAGTTAGCCTCAGTGCCTGAATCCCAGCTTGGCGCCATAAATGCTCTCGAATCGCCAACTTCCATATTACTGATATCCATGGCATTAAGACCGGTAAATGCATCGTTGGTATCGACCAACATGGTCGCAATCGAAAGACGAAGATTATCTGCATCTAAGTCAGGCACTACTAAAGTCGATTCTGAACCGATAGAACGAGGTCCAATTGGTCCGGAGGTTGCGATCCCATCTAGGAATTGGACTTGGGTACTTGCGGTCGAAACAATTCCCGAAGGGTCACCGCCCTCTGCAAGTTGCTCGAGTTCAACACTGGCACTTTGACCCTCAACAAACGCATAGTAACCTGGCTCATGCATAATAATAGCGGCAGGAGAGAGCGGTTGGCTGTAAGTTAGATTGGTAATTTGAACAGTATATACTGCAGTATTGCCATTGGTACCATTAGCACCATCATTGCCGTCCTGGCCATCAGCTCCGTCGGAGCCATCAACTCCAGCAGGACCTTGGGGACCGACTGCACCAGTATCTCCATCGTCTACACAACCTGTGGCCAAGGTCACCAACAAGGTTAGAAGACTAAGTTTAAATAGTTTAGTTTTCATTATTTTCTCCTCAATTATGGTGCCGGAATTGTAATAGTCACTCGAGCAACAGGATTTAACCAACGGTGCTCAGTTGATTGCAGATCGCTTGCGCCGTCGGTGAGGCTAGTATCACCCAAAACATTTCTGTGAATATGTACAGGGCCGTCAGTTCCATCGACCACCTCGTTCGCTCCAATAGCATTACCGTCTTGGTCGAATCCAACGGTTACTGCTACACCAGTGCCGCCAGTCCCTAATGGAACAGGAGACGCGCCCACACCGGCTACTCCTGGAACACCATAGCCTCCTAAAGCAGCGCCACCTTGAGCGACTATGTCGGTTCGAGTGCTATTTAATTCATCATTTAATTCAGTACCTGCATCATACGCATGCAAGGTGTAAGTGTAAGTTCCAGGTTCTGTTGGGATCGCTATGCTATCTAAGCCAACAAAAGCATCATTGGTGGGAACCAACATAGCTAGAATCGAAAGATAAGGTTTATCCATGGTGTCAAACGGGTAACTTACGGTGGTAGACGGAGCAACTAAACCATCAAAACGGTGCCATGTGTTAGAGGTGTTGTCATTATCGACAGGCCCTAATAGCGCTTCAAAGTTTTGACCTGAAGAGTCGATTGATTGAGCATCGTCAATGACACCTGCTTCTGCTAGCCAAGCCAATGCGGAAGAGGCTTCAACACCAGGTTCAAATGCGTCAATACTACTATCGTGGGCAATAACCAATCTTGGAGTAAAGTGCTGTGCATGAGTTAAGTTGGTAATACTAATGTCAATGGTTTGTGCTGATGCATTTGAGCTTAAAGCTAGAGCGGCTAATAAAGCCGAAGCGATACTGGTTTTTTTCATCGAAATGTCCTCGTTAGATTTTCAAAAGTTGGTTGAGAGCGATTAATCTATCGAGTAAATCTCACGAAAAAATCACAGGAGATTAACAAAAAGTTAAAGCAAGAAAACAGCTTTGTGATAATTTTGATTAGTGGGAATATTAGTTCGCGTTAAAAAATAGAGGCCAAGATAGAAGGAGTAATAGACGTTTAAATAAAAGTGTAGCGTGGGATGTTAATACTTGCGGAAATGAACGACGGGTTACAATCTAAGTAGTGGAAAGCTTACACGCTTTGAGGAAATGTCTACTGGTGACAAGCTTTCACTCTTGACACACTATAGAAACAATAAAACTCGTGCTTCTAAAAAGGATAAATCAAAATGGAATTTCACTTAAAAACTATTAGTCTTTTGGTGGGACTAGTTGTTGGAACAGTTAATGCCGATAACAGTAAACCAGTCAATGATAAACAAAACAAGATCTTTGATTTTGAAACTAACACTCCTCAAAACAATCTTCCGTTGATGCTGGCAAAAAATTTCGATAGCAATGTTACAACTAAGCACTTTTTTATTAGCGAAAAATATGACGGAGTGAGAGCCTATTGGAACGGTAAGCAACTATTGTCCAGAAGCGGTCGAAGGATCTCTGCTCCAAGCTGGTTCACTAAAGATTTTCCTTCTGTGCCATTGGACGGTGAACTCTGGATTGAAAGAGGTTCATTTGAAAAAGTCTCTGCCACGGTGCGTACTAAGCATGTTAACCCTGAAGACTGGCAAGAGATAAAATACATGGTATTTGATTTACCTCGTAGCCATGAGGTTTTTTCTGAACGAGTAAAGCAGCTCGAAAAATTGGTGAACTCTTTGAACTCTAATAATCTGAAATTGATAGAGCAAAAAAGAATCTCGGGTAAATCACAAGTTAAAGCGTACCTAGCTGAAGTGATTGCTAACCAAGGTGAAGGTGTCATGTTGCAACATCGAAACAATTTGTATACACCCGGTCGAAGCAATGGTGTCTTTAAACTCAAACCATTTCATGATGCAGAAGCTGTGGTCATTGCTTATTTGCCAGGCAAAGGAAAATACAAGGGCATGATGGGGGCAGTAAGAGTTAGGAATAAGCAAGGACAAGTTTTTAAGATTGGAAGTGGATTTTCAGATCTGCAGCGTATTAATCCACCAGAGATAGGCAGTCAAATCACCTACCGATATCGTGGAAAAACAACTAATGATATACCGAGATTCGCGACTTTCTTAAGGGTTAGAGGAAAAGAATAAGCTTGATTCATTGAGACCTGCGAACCTTTGGGAAATTTTATTTACAAAAGCTTGTGCTTGATTCTTAGGTAGAGTAACTGTTTTGATAAACAGTATTTTTTTGTGTCTATCCCTCCGATTGAAAACAAATATGGTGTTTTAGTAAGGAGGCCAATCTCTTAAGTTTCTAGACTGAAAGTCTTCTGTTGTTCAGCTCGCTTCTATCTTATTTTAATTCTGCATATCGGACGCAATTTCTTCCAGCTTCTTTAGCTAAGTAAACACCTTTGTCTGCTTGGCTGATTAAAAAATTTTGTGCATCCTCAAAAGTTATTTTCTTACCTGTCGCCTGCCAGGTACTGACCCCGATTGATAGGGTGATGTTAAAAGGCCTATTGTGATCATCGACAATTGAGATCTGAGAAACCTCCATGCGAATGCGTTCGGCGATTTCTAGTGCGTGTTTTTTGTCCGTATCTGGTAGTAGAATGGTAAATTCTTCACCACCAAACCGAGCCAACACGTCTGACTTTCTGAGCATTGGCATTATCGAGGTAGCCACCGATTGCAATGCTCTGTCACCGGTCAAATGACCATGTTTATCATTCACTTGTTTAAAGTAGTCTAAATCCATAAACAGGCAAGAAATTGGTGAATGTGAACGAGAAGCGCGGGCAATCTCTTTGGTGAGTGATTGAATAAAATAACGTCGGTTTTTGGTTCGGGTAAGCAGGTCTACTAAGCTAAGTAACTTAAACTGTTCTTGGGTCACCGCATTCTCAATACAAATTGCGACGATTGAACCAAGATGTTGCAAAAAGCTAGTCGCTAGCCCAGGCACAAAACGCTGTTTGTTATGGCTACCAAAATGAAGACTGCCGATTAATGCATTTTCTCGGACTAACGGTAACATTGCGACACTATAGGCTCGCTTGTTGCTTGATGAAAACAATTGGTTGATTGTTTCAGGCGCCTGACTCAGAACGATTTCTAATTTGTTATTGTAGAGCTGTTTTATTGGCTGGGAACTGTCGTGATAAATCAAATTATTGAATTTTAAGTCACCATAAATGTCGCTGATTAATCCCTGAATCTCAGCATTAGGGTCGATTAAGTGCAACTCAACAACTTCGAGTTCCAACCTATCAACGATATCTACTAATAGCTTTTCAAATAGTTCATCGATTGAAGTGGATTGTAAAAAATACAACTCGAGGTCGAAAAATTTAGTTTGGGTCGCTTCGTTATGTTTTGCTTTTTTAATTAGATCGTTAAGCGCAGCGCTTAACTCGCGATTGTGACGCTCTTGGTCCAATTCGGCACCATTTTCTGTATTTTGACTAAAACTGTTCTTAATCATGTAGTTAGTTTAAATGAATAGCCCTGCCTTAAGTGTGGCACAAATCATAGAAATAGCATTTTATTTGAACCACGTCACACTTTAATCGACTATGAGATATTTATTCAGCAAATTAACCCTTGCAACCTATACTTTAGGTAAGAAAACCTACATTTTAGATTTCAAAACAAGCAAACACTTCTCAATATCGCAAAAGCAGTTGGGTAAGTGGTTGTTTTTTATTAAGTTAAGGTAAGGGTAAGTGGCGAGTAAATTAAAAGAAGAAGTGCTCTGGTCATCAGAACATCAAGTGAGGCGGGAAAGTGACCGTCGTGAAGGTATTGATAGGCGTCAATATCAGGGTCGCAGTATTACCGTTCCGGACATGCGCGCAGGCAATGAAAGACGCTCTGGTGCTGATCGACGGGAAAAGGTCCGTTTAACGATTACTGGCCGAGCCATGGATATCTAGAAATCATAAGAGCAACCCGCAATTAAGCTCATCCTGTTGTCATACATCTACGCTATAGATACTCAATTTTAAATTCTTAGTATCACTCTAATTTAAAAATACTACTTGCACAAGCACTGCTTGTTTTGCTAGTATTGTTTTTGTTGGGGATAGCCTTCTATTGGTACTAGGTTATCCTACTAGATCGTGTAAGCCAAAGCAGAGTACATGTATCTTTTTGAATAGCGGCTCCAGCAGTTTAGGAATGACTCTTTTCCTGATTTGCTTTGCTAATTTGATTAGTTACTTGATTAATCCAGGTCATTTTCTCCACAAGAAAGCTCCTTACTGCTTAGTTTACTGCTACTTTGATTTAGTTCCAATCTGGTTGTTTCCGCTGCTGATTATTTGATCGCAGGGGTGTGAACATCGTTTATTCTGAAATACTTAGGGATGAGTAGTAGAGTTTCGATTATTCAAGTAAAAGGCAGCGGTTAAGGCTATTCCCAACCATTTTATTTAGCATTCCTTATTATCTAGTTTTTTCGCTGATTTGTTCATGATTTGCAAGTATTTGCTCCAACAATTCATGTTATTATCGAGTTTTGAGTTCGGATATTAAAACAGTACCTATGGAAGTATTATTACAATCTGTCCCAGAATTGGTGTTAGCCAACTCGGTGGTACTCATCGTATTGCTAATACTATTATTTCGTTTGCAAAGCTCATCAGTAGAGCAAAAGCTGCTTGATGACAATGCACAACAAGTTGAAGTAATTAAGCAGCTTATCAATGAAAACCAACGAAATCTCGATGATAAAGTCAGTCGCAGTCAAACACAGCTATTTGAAATGATTTCAGCTGATCGAGAAAAGCAGCTGGCTTCTTTAGAAGATTTAAAACTCACCCTTGAAAAACGTTTTGCCAATTCTGAATCTGCTTTGAGTAACAATATCCAGTCTTTCAAAGTTGACATGGTAGAGAGGTTTGAACAACTGAAAAGGAATACAGGTCAGTCTTTGCAATCGGGACAAGAACAGTTAGCTGCAACTGTTGCTGGATTTGGTGAAAAAATAACCGAAAGAATGCAGGCTCATCAAACTGCAACTAGTCAATTAATCAGTGAAAACATTCGAAAAGGTATACAAGATTTAAGGCAAGATTTAGATCGAAGTTTAATCAAACAAAGTGAAGTCACCAGCAAAAGTATCGCAGGTTTAACTGAATCAACGGATAACCGCTTGAAGGAGATTAGCGGTCAGGTTGAAAAAAGACTAACCGATGGGTTTGAAAAGACTAACCAAACATTCAATGACGTGATTAAGCGCTTAGCACTTATTGACGACGCACAGAAGAAGATTACTGAACTATCGAGTAATGTGGTTAGTTTGCAAGAAATACTCAATGATAAACGTTCTCGTGGGGCTTTTGGAGAAGTGCAATTACAATCTTTGGTCAGCAATATTATGCCTGACAGCCATTATTCAATGCAAAGTAAGTTGAGTAATGACAAGATCGCCGATTGTGTTTTGGTGTTACCAGAGCCGACGGGTAAGATTGCCATAGATGCGAAATTTCCTTTGGAAAGCTACAAAAGAATGACTGATTTAGAAGTAGCTAAAGTTGATAGAAAAGAGGCCAATAAACAGTTTGCTAGAGACATAAAAAAGCACATAAATGATATCGCTTCTAAATATGTCTTACCGCCGGAAACTTCTGATGGAGCGGTCATGTTTATTCCGGCTGAGAGTGTTTTTGCTGAAATTCATGGTCACTATCCTGAGCTAGTTGAATATGCCTACCAATCTAAAGTATGGATGGTTTCCCCAACAACTCTAATGGCTATTCTGACGACTGCTTCGGCGGTAATAAAGGACGAGCAGACTAGAAAACAAGTCCATATTATCAAGGAACATTTATCAGCTCTTGGTAAAGATTTTGGCCGCTTCCAAGGAAGAATGGATAAGTTGTCTTCGCACATTGGCCAAGTGAGTAAAGATGTCGATTTAGTTCATACATCAGCCAAGAAAATCAGTTCGCGTTTTGAGAAAATTGAACGGGTTGATTTGAGTGTTGAGCAACAGCCAGGCTTGGTCGAAGATCTGAACGATAAACAATAGTTAACTAATCTACCCTTAGTGATATCAGTCGAATTCGAAAGCATTGCTAGAACGCCAAGTTGAATGCCAAACAGCATTATTGGCGTGTTTGAGCAGGGTCAATGTTCTTGCTGGATTCAGGGTGGCTAGTGCCAAATTATCTAACTCTGAGTTATTCTTATAACATTCGTTAACTGATTCAAAATTGACCAAATTAAATTAGGCCAATTGGCTTTATTTGGACTATATATTAACTATCAATATTTTTTGAGGTAGTGCGTTTGTCGATTCCAAATAAGATCCAAGAAAGTCTTGAAGCTATGGCCGTGAACTATCAAGTGGTAGACGCATTTCAGTGTGTTGATATATATCAGGGCATTAACGACCCCAACCACCACTGTAAGCAGCTAATTCGTACTGTTGGTTTAGAGCATGAGTCTGAAGTTTTCCTAGCTGTTTTACCACATAACTACTACTTAGACTATAAGGCGATTTCTGAGTTATTGGGGTTTGAGCCCAAGCCAATGTCAAATGAGGCCTTAAAAGAAATATTTAAAGGATGTGAAGATTATTCTAGACCTCCTATAGATGGCTTATATGAAATAAAACTGCTAGTAGAACCGTCGGTTTTAGATTTGGGTGAATTGTATATTGAAAGCGGAAACCCGGAAAAATTACTAAAACTAGACAAAATAGCGGGTAACATGTTGTTTCAAGACTGTGACTCGATGCCATTTGCTGCAGGTCCTGAGAGCTTTTTCTCAGGTCGCAACAAGCAATCTAACGTTGATGTCGACCTAAGCTTTACACCGATGCGACTGAAGCAGCGGGTAGATGAAACCTTTGATCTGCCAGCCATGCCTGATATAGCGCAAGACATCATGAAACTTAGGGTCGATCCTAGCGCTGATGCGACTAAATTGGGACAAATTGTTGCTCGTGATCCTTCTCTGGCTGCGCAAGTTATAAGCTGGGCCAGTTCTCCCTATTATGGCTATCAGGGCAAGATTGATTCCATCGAAACGGCTATTGCAAGAGTGCTAGGCTTTGAACTGGTAATGAATCTGGCATTAGGAATCTCAATTGGTAAGTCGCTGCGGGTGCCTAAAGACGGCCCACTCGGAGTAAGAGAGTTTTGGAAACAATCAATCTATACTGCTAGCTTAGCCGAAAAGCTCTGTCGAGCGATGCCTATTAAGCAGCGGCCTGAACGAGGCTTAATCTATTTAAGCGGGTTACTGCATAATTTTGGACACTTGTTATTGGGTCATATTTTCCCTCCACAATTCTCGTTAATTAACCAATCGATATTATGCAACCCTCATATATCGGTAGAAGATATCGAAATGTATATCTTAGGGGTATCGCATGAGGAAATAGGCGCATGGTTAATGCAAAACTGGCATATGCCAGATGAGTTGATCGTAGCCGTCCATCGGCATCATCAGGAGGAGTTTTGGAGTAAACACTCTGTGTACTCCAATCTAGTGCTGGTCGCTAACCGCTTGCTAACTCGTCTTAATATTGGTGATTCAGTGATGACTAATATACCTGAATCAACACTTGAGTTATTGTCTCTTGATATGGAAAGTGTTGAAGGTGCTCTGGAAAACATATCAACAGAAAGTGAATCTCTTGATTTAATGGCGAAACAGCTGGTCGCCTAGTCCTTAAGTCTTCGAATAAGCCAACTTAGTCGAGCAAAAAATCGATTTAGTAGGCTTTCTGCGTTTATTGGCCGCTATTTATCTATCAGCGGCTCAAGCGTTATCTCTTTGAATTGTTTTAAGTGTTCAGTTAGAGTTCAGTCTAATAATCTTAGAATTTAACAAATCCACTTGTTTTGGTCTTTGGATCCACTTGGGTATAAACCCTGAATGGGGATTAAAAGTGCAAGATTGGCGTGCTATAGTTAGCCAATGCTAAACCTATTAACATCTCAAATAAACACTAGAGTATTCAATGTTAACGAAATTTAAACTTATCTTTTTAGCTGTTTTTCTATCTTGGAGCTTATCCAGTTCGGTTAATGCCCAAGTATCAGCAAAGAGTCCATCTGTCGAAGTTAAAACAGGTAAGAAAAACAAAAAGTATCAATGTCGTTTAATCTCGAGAGCGGAAGCAATAAAACAAGCCAAGCGAAAAACTAAGGGTAAAGTAGTTGGTGTTCAATTGAGCGAGCGTGGGAGTCGTTCGATTTATAAAGTAAGAATGTTAGTAGAGCAAAAGCGAGTCAAAACTATTTCAATTAATGCGTGTAAATAACACTAATAATTAAAAGCCAAGACAAAGAATTCTAGAGCTAAAGAAAACTAGCCCAATACAATAACAAGAGTAACCCAATATGAAGATTTTGGTTGTTGAAGACGAAGCGTTAATTCGCGAAAACTTAGTCAAGTCATTTAAGTCAAATGGTTTTGCTATTGAGTCGGCAGACAATGGTGAAGATGGTCTGTTCCTTGCCAAGGAGTATCCAATTGATTTGGCGGTTGTTGATATCGGCCTACCTGGGATATCTGGTCTTGAGTTAATCGCCAAGCTACGAGAAGATGGCAATCAAATTCCAGTAATCGTATTGACTGCGAGAGATTCTTGGCAAGACAAAGTGGAAGGGTTATCTACTGGGGCAGACGACTACATGGCTAAGCCATTTCAATTTGAAGAACTATTAGCTAGATGCAATGCATTACTCAGAAGAACCGCGGGGTTTGCTTCGCCGCTATTAAAAATTGCTGACATCGAGCTAGATACCATGGCTCAAAGTGTCAAGAAAGCAGAGCAAAATATTGAACTCACAGCCTATGAATATAAAGTGCTAGAGTATCTATTTCTAAATCCTAAAAAAGTCGTTTCTAAATCAGAATTAACCGAGCATATCTACGATCAGGACTTTGATAGAGACAGTAACGTACTTGAAGTATTTGTCGGTAGACTGAGAAAGAAAATCGATCCGAATCAAGACTTGAAGTTAATTCAAACTTTGCGTGGGCAAGGGTACAGACTAAACCCTGATTATGTTAGTTGAAATAGAGCCAACTTATAGATGAAAAATTGGTCTCTAAAACAACGCCTGACCTTCGTTAGTGCCTTTGTGTTGACGGTTGCATTTAGCATTATTTTCTTTGCAACGCAGTCGGCCTATTTAATCGCCAGTAAGAATAGACTTCAAGAGAGCATGACTGCGCAAGTTTATGCTTTGATGGCAGTGGCAAATGAAGATCAAGGACAGCTGTTTATCCCTGACATTTTACGTAACGAAAGACTAGAAAACTTAAGTTCTGGTTTGGTAGCCTATGTGATGGACCAATCAGGCGGGCTAGTTTGGCAATCGCCATCAAGTGAACTTTTTCAATCGCTTCCAGATGTGAATTTCCCTTATTCTATGCAAAAAATATCTGAGTCCAGCTTTGAGGGGCGAGATATGTATTGGGTCGGGGTTTCTATTATATGGGAACATGAAGATGAACAAGAAAAAACCTACTATTTTATTATTGGTGAAAAACAATCCATCTTAAACTCTTCGGTTTCCAAGTTTAGGAAGGAGATTGCTGCGTGGCTGTCAGTTTCGGGCATTCTGTTATTAATCGTTTTCGCCTATGCACTCAATTATACTCTAAGACCTTTAAAGAAAGCGCAAACTCAAATTGAGAAGATTCGCGAAGGAAAAGTTCAAGGTCTTGGTGATGACTTTCCCGAAGAATTATTACCTTTAACAATGAGCATCAATCAGTTATTAGAAAGTGAAGCCAGACAAAAGAACCGATTTAGAGATAGTTTAGGTAACTTAGCTCACAGCCTCAAAACGCCATTGGCCATTATAAAAGGTGAAATTGAAAATCAACAAATTAGCGATGAACGCAATGTGCTCAAGAATCAAGTAGAGAGAATTGATGACATTGTAAAATATCAATTAAATCGGTCGGTCATCTCTTCAGGTAGAACTTTGGTTAAGACTTGTGCGGTTCAACCGGAAGTGAGCAAAATTGTTGAAGCGCTAAAAAAAGTTTACCAGAGTAAGAATATTAACATCGAAAGCCGTATACAAAGTAACGCGATTTTTCCCGGAGACGCTGGCGATTTATTAGAATTGGTCGGCAATCTCACCGAGAATGCCTGCAAGTGGACTAAATCCAATGTTGTAGTATCGGTCAAGCATAAGGAAAACCATTTTTGTTTATATGTCGATGATGACGGCCCCGGAATTGCTGAAGAAAACCGTGCTGCCATTCTTAATCGAGGTAAACGTCTTGATCAATCGACAGAGGGTCAAGGCTTGGGGTTATCCATCGTTATGGATATTATCAATAATTATCGCGGCGAAATAGTGATCCAAGACAGCGCTCTTGGAGGAGCACTATTTCTAGTTACCATTCCCCTCGATGACTAACCGCTTTGTTCCTCCACACCACACTTAGCAATTAACTTAAAATCACTGTGCCTCGTTAGATTCACATGGTAATATAGAACTACTTGTATAGGTAGTGTTATTTTCTGGACGATCCTTTTGTAAATGAGAAAAATTATTCATGTCGACATGGATTGTTTTTATGCCGCAATTGAACAACGCGATGATCCGCATTTGGCCGGTGCCGCGGTTGCAGTTGGTGGTCGCGCCGAAAACCGTGGAGTCATTGCAACTGCCAATTATGAAGCGCGTAAATTTGGCGTACACTCGGCAATGCCTTCTGGCTATGCAAAGCAACTTTGTCCCCACTTGATGATTGTGCGGCCTAATATGGCGAAATATAAAGAAGAATCTGCCAAGATTCGAAAGATATTCAAAGAGTACACTGAGTTAGTGGAGCCGCTTTCTTTGGATGAAGCTTATTTAGACACCAGTGAGTCGCTTCAATGTCACGGCAGTGCCACGTGGATCGCACAAGAAATTTGTAGCAAGATTTTCCAAACCACCCAATTAACCGCATCGGCAGGTGTGTCCACCAGTAAATTTTTAGCAAAAATTGCCAGTGATTGGAATAAACCTAACGGAATAAAAGTGGTAGCTCCTGGAGAGGAGTTAGCATTCTTAGACAAGCTACCCGTCAAAAAACTACACGGGGTTGGTAAAGTAATGGCCTCCAAGCTCGAATCGATGGATATCATGACCTGCAAAGAGCTAAGAAATGTGGAACTTGCGGTGTTAGTTAAACGTTTTGGTAAGCATGGGAAATACCTTTTTGATCTCTGCCGTGGGATTGATGAGCGTTCCGTGAGTGCCGATTCTACGCGCAAATCCGTCAGTGTCGAGAATACATTTGAGCAAGATATTGTCGAGTGGGAGGAGTGCGAAACAGAGTTAATGAGGCTTGTTTCATCGCTGTCTCGACGATTACAATCGGTCGGCGACTCTAAAGATATCCGCAAGGTTTATGTGAAAGTGAAACAAGCCAATTTTACATTACATACAGCTGAGTCGATTTCAATTGGCCTGGATGTAAAGTTACTTTCAGCATTACTTAAACGATTACGCAAACAATACCCAGAGCCCATAAGGTTGCTGGGTATAGGCGTTAAGTTTCCCGAGCCATCTAAGTCAGGCAGTTTGAAACAATTAGCCATTCCATTTTAATCACTCGACTTAGAGTAAATCGAGTGAAATCCAAAATCGTGTTACGTGTTTACTGCAATCTAGCGGCACCGTCTAACCGAATAACCGAACCATTTAGCATCTGATTTTGGTTAATATGCTCAACCATTTGAGCAAATTCGTCCGCTGTACCAAAACGTGATGGGAAGGGGATCCCTTGGGCTAACGAGTCTCTGATGTCCTCCGGTACATTGGCCATCATCGGCGTTTCAAAAATGCCAGGAGCAATTGCCATACATCGAATACCAGAACGAGCGAATTCTCTCGCTAGCGGTAACATCATCCCTACAATAGCGGACTTAGTTGCGGAATAGGCAACTTGGCCTAACTGTCCTTCGTAGGCGGCGATTGATGCGGTATGGATAATGACGCCGCGCTCTTGGTTGTCGTTGGGTTGGTTGGTCTGCATATGTCTGGCTGCTGCGCGCGTCAGTAGGAAAGAACCTATTAAATTAATATTGACCACTTTTTGAAAGTACTCAAGTGGCATTGGACCTTTTTTGCTGACTATTTTTCCTGCGCCAAGCACCCCAGCACAGCCCACTGCTAGATTAACCTTTCCAAATTTTTCGGCGGCAATGTCTACCGCGCTGTCGACTTGTTGCTCATTGCTAATATCTGTTTTCACGAATAGCACTTGATCGGGATGAGCTGCTGCTAGTTGATTGCCCTGAGACTCATTAATATCGAGTACGGCAACTTTTCCGCCTTGGGCGAGAATACGGTTGACTACAGCTAATCCAAGACCCGAGGCTCCGCCGCTGACGACAGCACAAGTATTTTCAAATGACATAGTTAGATTTCCAAAATTGAAGACAAAAAACGATGGGTGATTATATCAAATCATCAGTAGATAATATATTGGAAGAGAAAGGTCAAAAAAGCACCTGCGCTTTGATTAGCAAAAAGCTAAAGCGCTGTGAAGCGAGCAAATATTTTTCGGCGTTTTATTAGCCGAAAATGCTCATGATCTGAGACTTATCATCAAATCGGTTGTTACCAGGCTCAGAGATTTTGTTATTTCTAAGGAAAATTTCGTTGATGTTCTCAAGGGTATCATCGAGTCTACAACAATCATTTTCCTTCAAAGATTCCATCATACTATTAGCAAAGTATTCATACTCTGTTGCCCACAGGTGAGGATTGTTAGTCTGTTTCATTCTACGACTGATCCGTCCAAGGATTCCATAAAGACGCGGCGCGTCGTGAGACTTACAATATTCCTGAATGACTTCTTTCATCATGGTATATTGCGAATTAGTGATTTTAATCGCATTTTTTTTGTCAAATTGAGGCTGCATTGACTTCAGGATAGTGGGGATCTGCTGTACTGACATAGTTACAACTCCTTAGGAAATTCCCATTTAGTAAACACTAACACTTTAAATATAATTGAGTATCGATGAAAAGTACAATAAATAGAACAAATAAATCTCAAGCAGCAATATTATTAGCATTAATTTATCTATCAGTTCACTCTCTGAAAGCTCAAGAGTTGTCTCAAGACAAAAACGAATGTTGGCTGAAAGCGCTTTCCGAAGCAAGCAAAGAGGATACTGCAGAGCAAATTAAGAACCGCTGCAATGATAACAATGCTAAGCCTTCAGCTAAGTTAGGCTCTGATGTTAAGCAACCCGAAGCGGCTAAGTCGACTAAAAAGCCTATCTCCCGAATCGATCAAAGAATTAAAAACGAGCTTGAAACTATTGATAACCCAGCAGTAATCACTTCCCACAAGCGTAATTACATGCTTCCAGTTACTTATGTTAAGGAACAAAATTCAACGCCATTTGAACAAGTTCTAACCAATCAGAAGCTCGATAATGCGGAAGCTAAGTTTCAATTGAGTTTTAAAGCCCCGCTTTTTTCGCAAGTATTTGATGACCAAGATCGTCTCTTTTTTGGGTTTACCCTACAATCTTATTGGCAGCTATATAATTCTGAGCTTTCGTCACCTTTTAGAGAAACAAACTATCAACCAGAGATTTTTTATGCGATTGAGAACGAAACCAAAATTGGCGAGTGGACTAATAAAGGGTTTATGTTTGGGGTAGAACATCAATCAAATGGCCGAACACAGCGATTTTCGCGCAGTTGGAACCGAGTTTATGCTAACTTCATTTTTGAAAAAGATAATTGGGTTGTCTCGTTTAAACCCTGGTATCGATTACCAGAAGAAGAAAAAGAGGATCCCAATCAAGCTGAAGGCGATGACAATCCCGATATTGAGAAATACATGGGGCATTTTGAGATGTCTACCATTTATAGCTGGGAAGAGCAGAACTTTAGCTTGATGTTTCGCAACAACCTTCGTTCAGATAACAAAGGTGCATTGCAGCTTGATTGGACTTTTCCGCTGGGTAAGCGCTTTAAGGGGCACCTTCAATATTTTAATGGTTATGGTGAAAGTTTAATCGACTACAACCACCATATAGAAAGGATCGGTTTTGGCGTTGCGCTAACTGACTTCCTGTAAAATGATGTAGCTGAATTTTGCAGCCGATCAAAACTAAATGGTCAATAATTAAGCAATCGCCAGCAGATTCGGTCAAAAATCGGCTCACAGTTCACTGAACTATTGAATTCAAGTAAAAATGTCATAGCAATACTTGTAGAAGCTAGGTAGTTTATGGTTTTATTGAGCGTTAAAATTTTAGCCTTTCATTCAGAATAAAAATTAGAAGGAATATTATGTCTGTTCAACGTGGTGGATTTAGCTCCCGATTGGGTTTCATTCTTGCAGCTGCTGGTTCGGCGGTTGGTTTAGGTAACATCTGGAAATTCCCTTTTGAAGTAGGCCAAGGCGGCGGTGCGGCATTTGTTGTGATGTACCTTGTGTTTTGTTTTGTGCTTTGTTTTCCGGTGATGGTGGCGGAAATTGCTATTGGAAGGAAAACTCAACTTAATCCGGTAGGTGCGTTCAAGTCTTTAGGCTACAAAAATTGGGCAATTGTTGGTTATTTGGGACTTGCCAGTGGTGTATTAATCCTCTCGTTTTATAACGTTGTGGCTGCGTGGGCATTTGGGTACTTTGTTGAGATTGTCATGGGACATTTTGATATTGGCCAACGATTTGGGGAGTTTACTGCTGACTGGATAACGGTTGGTGCTTACAGTGTGATCTTTATGGTGGGAACTGCTTTTGTGGTTTCTCGTGGTGTTTCAGGTGGAATTGAGAAGGCAGCAAAAATCCTAATGCCTACTTTGTTCATCATGATTATTGCGTTGATTATTTACGCCTTAACTCTTCCTAATGCAATGGATGGCATCCGTTTTTATTTGGTACCTGATTTTAGTCAAATTACCGGAACGGTCGTTTACTCCGCTTTAGGCCAGGCATTCTTTAGTTTATCACTTGGAATGGGCGCGTTGATTACCTACGGTAGCTACGTTTCTAAGAATGATAATATTGTAAGTTCCGCCGCTTCGATCACGCTGATGGATGTTGGAGTTGCAACATTGGCAGGATTTATGATTTTCCCATTTGTCTTTTCTCAAGGAATCCAAACTGACGGTGGACCAGGGCTTATTTTTGTAACATTACCCGGTATTTTCGAATCACTAGGCGCGGTATTTGGTGTATTGGTTGGAGGATTGTTTTTCTTACTTTTATCTTTCGCAGCCTTTACTTCGACAATTTCTTTACTCGAAGTGCCTACCGCTTATATGGTGGACGAGCAAAAAATTAAGCGAAGCAAAGCCACTTGGATTGTCGCAATCATTATCTTCTTAGTCGGGATCCCGTCCATGTTGTCTGCCGGTGCTGTCGACTCTTTGACTAATTTTATTACCTTGAAAGGAGCGGGTGATAAAGGGTTTATGGATTTTGTGGCGCTAATCGCCAGTGACACTTTCTTGCCGCTAGGTGGTTTCATGATTTCGGTTTTCACAGCCTATGTTTGGAAGAAAGAAAACTTCAACTTAGAAATGGCCAACGGTGATGAGGAAATCACAGGCAGTTTCTTACAAAAATATGTGGACTTTGCGATTGGTTATATTTGTCCGTTGCTACTAGGCACAATATTCATAATTACAGTGTTAGATAACTTTTTAGGGATCAGAATTCTCAACATGATTTTTGGCTAGCCATCGTTATCGACAGCCAACCGAATTAATTGAAGATCATAGGTACTGCTGGCAAACTGGCCAGCGGTATTTCATAAAGCTTGTGAATGGGTGGAATTATTTAATGAGACGGATCAGATGAAGGTGGTTTCGTTAAAACAATTAGTTTATTTTTGTAGTTTTCTTTCGAGTTTTTTTATTGTTGGTTGTCAACAACAAGACCAACAAATTGAAAAGTCTAATTCTGATCCTTCGACTGCCTATTCTTCTAAGTACCAGCTTAACGAAGACGAACCTCCTTTTGTCATAGAGCATGCAACGATTCTTACTGGGACAGGTAAGCGATTCGATGACACCTCCATATTGGTTGAGAAGGGGCGGATAAAACTAATAGGTAAGAATTTTTATGTGCCTCCTGCAGTAACGCGCTACGATGCTGATGGGCAGTGGGTAACTCCGGGATTAATTGACGTCCATTCTCACCTCGGCGTGTATTCTTCACCTCATATTGAAAGCTCGGAAGATGGCAATGAAATGAGTTCTCCCAATACCGCTGAAGTTTGGGCGGAGCATTCTGTTTGGACTCAAGATCCAGGAATGCCGCTAGCCTTAGCGGGTGGTGTTACCACTTTTCAGGTGTTGCCTGGGTCAGCCAATCTATTCGGTGGTCGCGGCGTAACTCTAAAAAATGTCTATGCTCGTTCGGTTTACGACATGAAATTCCCAAATGCACCTCAGTCTCTAAAAATGGCTTGTGGAGAAAACCCTAAGCGGGTTTATGGGGCGAACGGTACTGCTCCTTCGACTCGAATGGGAAATGTCGCTGGGTATCGAAATGCTTGGGTAAAGGCTTCTGATTATCGGCAAGAGTGGGATGAGTATTACCTAGCTGTTGAAGCCGGTGATGAAATTCAAAAGCCAGAAAGAGATATTCAATTAGATACCCTGGCTGAGGTGTTGCGCGGGAATATTTTGGTGCACAACCATTGCTACAGAGCGGAAGAGATGCTTGTCATGATTGAGGTAGCAAAAGAATTTGGTTACCAAATCTCTGCGTTTCATCATGCGGTCGAGGCGTATAAAGTCGCTGATATTTTGGCAGAACAAAACATCTGCTCAGCGGTGTGGGCTGATTGGTGGGGATTTAAACATGAAGCATTTGATCATGTTAGAGAAAACGCTGCGATGCTGGAGAAGGCAAGTGCTTGTGCAATCATTCATTCCGATTCAGAAATTGGCATTCAACACTTAAATCAAGAAGTAGCCAAAGCGATGGCCGCAGGAAATAAAAGTGGGCTGGATCTAAAACCAAAAGAGGTTATCAGTTGGATTACTTCGAATGCTGCCAAAGCAATTGGAATCGACGATCAAACGGGGACTATTGAAGAAAACAAAATGGCTGACATTGTAATTTGGTCAGAAAATCCATTTAGTGTTTACGCAAAAACTAACAAGGTTTTCATTGATGGACGGTTAGTCTATGACCGTGAAGATCAAAAGAAACAACCAACTAGCGATTTTGAGCTTGGAATTCTCGACCCCGCTGAGGGACGTTTAAGATGAAATCATTATTGAGTTTAGGTCGAGCAAAATATAAACTTTTTTATCATTACATTGGCCTAGCGTTAGTAGCGATCTTAACTTCTTCGGTGACTGCAAAAGACTACTTGATTCGTAATGCGACTGTTTATACCTCTGGTCAGAAAGGCGTATTAAATAATACCGACGTATTAATCAGTGATGGTTTCATTATGGAAGTTGGTCGTCAGTTAAAATCTAGACCGAGCTACGAAGTCATTGATGCGACTGGAAAGTTTATTACACCTGGTTTGATTAATGCTTGGACTCAAATTGGCCTCGAAGAGATTAGTGCGGCCGAAGCGACCGTTGATTATCAAACCAAAAATAAAGCGCACTCAGCTTCTTTTAACATCGCACCGGCCCTTAACTTAAACTCAACACTTATCCCACATAATAAGATGAACGGGCTTACTCGCGCGATTGTAGCGCCGTCACAAGGCGAGCATATTTTTCAGGGTAGCGGAGCTGCTATCGTTTTGATGGCCAAAAGCGAGGAGTACATTAAAAGCAATCTGGCGCAATTTGTTCGTTACGGCTCCGAAGGAGCGGAATTAGCAGGCGGCTCTCGAGCTTCCGCCTATTTAGTGTTACATCAGGCGCTTTCGGAGGCAGATTTTCTTCGAAATAACCGACGCCAGTTTACTCCAGGAAAGCCCCATCAATTTTCAATGAGTTTGCAAGACTTAGATGCCCTTGCGCCAGTGTTAGAAAGAAAAAACCCTCTCGTTGTTTTTGCTAATCGAAGCAGCGATATTAAGACACTCATAGATATTTCAAAGGAATTCAAACTCAAATTGGTGATTAATGGTGGTGCGGAAGCTTGGATGCTGGCGCGAGAATTGGCGTTAGCGGAGATACCGGTTATTTTAGACCCGCTTGATAATGTTCCCAGCGCTTTTGAATCCTTAGGAGTAAAGCTCGAAGGGGCTGCTATTCTGCAAAAAGCGGGTGTGAAGTTACTCTTTACCAACCGCTCTAGCCATAATGCGTACTTGGTTCGACAATCAGCTGGAAACGCGGTAGCTTATGGAGTGAGTTTAGAAGAAGCGATTAAAGCAATGAGCATTAACGTCGCAGAAGTCTTTGGAATTGAAAGCTATGGTAAGATTGAACTGGGAATGCATGCCGATTTAGTTATATGGGATGGTGACCCTTTAGAAATAACGAGCAATGCAGAAAGAGTTTTTATTAAGGGGCATGATCAGCTTATGACTTCAAGAGCGACAAGGCTTCGAGACCGATTTTGGGATTTACGAGATATTCAAAATAAAGCTTATAAAAAGTAATCCAATATCTCATCTAACTACAACAATAAATAAAATATAAATAATAGGAAAAATCATATCTATGAGTTCTGATAAACGTGACCCAAGTCTGGTTGACGCACTGATACCTATCTTAAGTCTTATTGTAATGTTGGCCACTTCGGTGGTTTTTTATGGTTCCGACTCCTCTTATGGTGCTAATCAAATTGCGTTGATCCTAGGGGCCGCAATTGCAACATTAATCGGCTTTAAGAACGGTTATTCTTGGAAGGAAATTGAAACGGGTATTTCGAAAGGGATCGCGACCGCTTACGGTGCAATCATGATTCTAATGATGGTTGGAGCGTTAATAGGCACATGGATAGTTTCTGGAACTGTGCCTACGATGATCTATTTTGGACTTCAAATTTTAGACCCAAGTATTTTTTATGTCGCTGCATGCTTAATTTGTGCCATGGTCTCAATCAGTATCGGTAGCTCGTGGACCACAGCAGGCACAGTAGGTGTCGCTTTGATCGGAATAGCAGCGGGGTTGGAAATGTCGCTGGCTATTACCGCCGGAGCGATTATTTCTGGCGCTTATTTCGGTGACAAAATGTCTCCACTTTCCGATACAACTAACCTCGCGCCAGCAGTCGCAGGAACCGATTTATTTAGCCATATAAGGCACATGGCTTGGACTACCGGACCAAGTATTATATTGGCGATGACATTATTTGCCATTATAGGTTTCGCACAGGACAGCAATGAACAGCCAGCTAACTTAGGCTCGACTGTCGCAGTCTTACAAGACCAATTTAATATCACTGGCTGGGCTTTATTACCGTTACTTTTAGTTTTATTTCTCGCATTTAAGAAAGTTCCCGCATTTTTGACTTTGCTTATTGGGGCGTTAGTTGGAGGTGTCTTTGCTGTGGTATTACAACCTGAAACTCTAGATAGAACTGTAGAGTCTTCGAAATACAGTTGTTCCGCCAATAGTGAACTGATAGAAGCGTGTGAAATTTCTTCCGTTTCCTTTGACGAGCAGGTCGCGAACATTAACTTGTCGGTGACGCTTGCAGACGGCTCTAACCTAGAGCAGTCCGTTGTTTCCAAGCTTACCAGCGGTTCGACGGCGCTTGCTATAGATATATCTGGCAGTGAGGAAACTGTCGAGTTTTCAACTAGATATCAGATAACCAATAGTTTAGATGCCGTATGGAGAGCACTTTTTGCTGGTTATCAAAGTAACAGTGGTGACGAAGCGGTCGATGATTTGTTATCACGAGGCGGTATGAGTAGCATGTTGAATACTATTTGGTTAATCCTCACAGCACTCACATTTGGTGCTGTTCTAGAGACTGTTGGTTTGTTGAAAAAAGTGGTTGAATCGATTTTAAGCATGGTTAAGGGGACTGGTTCTCTTGTCGCATCAGTAATTGGAACTTGTGTTACCACGAACATAATCGCTGCCGACCAATATATTGCAATAGTGCTTCCGGGACGAATGTTTAAGGCGGAATTCAAACGTAGAGGACTAGATGCAAAAAACCTTTCAAGAACGTTAGAGGATAGCGCCACGATGACTTCGCCGTTAATCCCGTGGAACACTTGTGGCGTTTATATGGCTGGTGTTTTGGGGGTACCCACCTTGGTGTATTTGCCATTTTGTTTCTTTAATATTGCAAGTCCATTTATTTCCATCGCTTATGGAATAATGAATTTTAAAATCACTCGAATAGATTCAGCCGAGGCTGTTTAAGGTCACAATGATGAGTAAAACGCTATTTTCAGTCATGGGCAACTCACAAAAGTTGGATGGCGGTGCTATGTTCGGCAACGCCCCCAAAGGCATGTGGCAAAAGTGGGTTAAGGTCGATGAGCAAAATAGAATTGATTTGGCTTGTCGTTGTCTTCTCGTTAAAGAGGAAAACAGCGATGGCACTACTAGAAACATATTATTTGAAGTCGGCATAGGTGCGTTTTTTGAACCTAAGTTAAAAGACAGGTTCGGGGTCGTCGAGTCAGAGCATGTGTTATTAAACTCACTTGCGGACTTGGGTTTATCCCATCAAGACATAGACATAGTCGTACTGTCTCACCTACATTTTGACCACATTGGTGGAATGTTGACGCAATGGCAAGAGAACAAATCTAGTGAATTACTCTTTCCAAATGCCACTATCATTGTAGGCAAACGCGCTTGGGAGAGGGCGTTTAATCCACATTTTCGCGACCGTGCGTCATTTATCCCTGAACTGATGGAAATGCTTAAGCAAAGGGATAACGTGGTTGTCCTGGAACAGGCTAGTCATGCCATTCTTGGGGATGATTATCGCTTTCATTTTAGTGACGGCCACACTCCAGGAATGATGTTAGCGGAAATTGATATGCCTACAGGTCCGATCGTTTTCTGCGCTGACTTAATACCTGGAGCTCCCTGGGTGCACCTGCCTATTACCATGGGATATGACCGCTTTGCCGAAAAGTTGATTGATGAAAAACAGCAGTTACTTTCGCAACTCGTTTCTCGAAATGGCCGTTTGTTTTTTACTCATGATGCCGAAATTGCCTGTGGTCGGGTATCCATTAATGACAAAAATCGATATCAATTATCGGACACGCTTACCGAGTTATCAGGATTAGACCAGTAAAACGCCATACAGATCGATAATAGAACTTGCATTTATTAAACGAATAAAGTAACTTTACAGCTGCAAATGACAACGCTGTCATTTTCGTGAAAGAATTCTCGTTGGTAGCTGAGTTTGTAGTCATTCGAATGGGTGACTACTTTTTTACACTAATTTATTGTAACCGGGACATATCGTCATCAAATGAATTGGAAAACACAATATAGTACCTTGTTATTGTTAACAACTATTCTACTAGGTTGTGATACCAGTTCGATTAGCGATCGGGACTCGCCGGTACAAAATGCAGCAGAACTGACTGACCAGATAAACACTGATAAATTCAGCGAGCTAAAGAAATTTGCCAATACTTTAACACTTCGTTATTTAGTTCTAGATAATGTCAACGCGAAAGAATGTGATCGTTTGGTAAAAAGTGGCTTGTGTTTTGATGCGCAAATCACGCTCGAAATGAATGAGCAAGTTGAATTAAAAAACTGGAGAATATATTTCTCCAATATGTCGCCTATCTTTGAAGATCATAGCGATCTAATGGATATTACTCATGTTAATGGTGATCAACATTTTATTTCTCCAACTTCGAAATTTAGTGGTTGGAATGGCAACCAGAATATCACTATTAAATTTAAGGCGGAATTTTGGCACATTTCTGAATTCGATTCGCCACCCAATTTCTATTTAGTCGTCGAAGGTCACCCTCCACAGTTGATTCAATCAACCTTAGCTCAAATTGATGCTGTAACTGGTCAAGAATTTATGCCGCATATGGAATCATTTACTGATCACGACAAACAATTCAAGAGAGGAAAAGAAGATCAATCTATTTGGCATACTGCTGAAAAGCTCTATCAATTAAATCATGGTAAGGGGGCGACAAAAGCAACGGTTAAACATCGTTTTTTCCCGACGCCATTCTATCAAAAACTGTCTTCAAATAGCGCCACGATTGATATATCCAAAGGCTTGAGCATAGGCCCTAATGTATTTCAAATCGATTCCAGTAATCCAGCAGTTAAGCGACTGCAACAGATAGGAATTAGCACCCATGGGTTGCGAGGTATTCCGGTTTTAATTGAGCAGTTAGAACCAGAAGTGTTCGTTGATATAACTCAAGAAGAATTGCTGTGGGAGGATGAAAAAAATAATCCCAATTATTTGATGCTTTTAAATAGCGCATATGAACTTAGCGTGGAAGAGCAACAGATTACGATAAAAGCCGTCACTCAAACGGGCGCTTTTTACGCTTTGCAGTCTGTAGCGGGCTTGTATCAGTTAGGCTCCGACGAGCTGCCTCTAATGAAAGTGATAGATAAACCTAGATATGCTTATCGCGGATTTTTTATTGATGTCGCTCGTAATTTTAGGCGGAAAGATTTTATTATTAAATTGCTAGATCAAATGGCGGCTTACAAGTTAAATAAATTTCACTTCCATCTAGGAGACGACGAAGGTTGGCGACTAGAAATTCCCGGCTTGCCAGAATTAACGGAGCTTGGTGCGAAGCGGTGTCACGACCCTCATGAAACACAATGTCTTAGCCCTCAGCTTGCAAGCGGTCCAAATCCAAATGGTCCCAATGATGGTTTTTATAGTATTCGCGACTATCAAGAAATTCTGCAATTTGCGGCGGAGCGCCATATCGAAGTGATTCCATCGTTTGATATGCCTGGCCATTCAAGAGCTGCGGTAAAATCAATGCAACTACGATATAAAAAATATATGGCGTTGGGAGATAGAGAGTTGGCTGAGGAGTACCTGCTAAGCGATCTCAATGACCAAAGTAAATATAGTTCAGTTCAGTTTTACACCGATAACACCCTGAATGTTTGTAAAGAGTCTAGTTATCGGTTCGTTGAGAAAGTTTTAAATGAAGTGATTAACTTTCATTTATCAGCAGAACAGCCTCTTAGGACTTACCATATTGGTGCTGACGAGACCGCCGGAGCTTGGAAAGACTCTCCGGAGTGTCAGCTATTTACTAAACAGAAAAAACTGAATGTAGAGCAACTTACAGGTTATTTTATTCAAAGAGTTTCAAAGTTTTTGGCGTCAAAAAAAGTAACACCCGGTGGTTGGAGCGATGGATTGAGTTTAGTTTCACAAAGCGAAATGCCAAAGGATGTACACGTAAATGTCTGGACCCCATTATTTTGGGAAGGCCATAAAGTAGCACACCAGATGGCCAATAGAAATTGGAGTGTTGTTCTATCTAACCCAGATGTCACATATTTTGATTTCCCTTATCAGGCTGATCCGAAGGAGCGAGGTTACTATTGGGGGGCTCGCTACACTAACACACAACAAATTTTTGAGTGGATGCCCGATAACTTGCCAGTTCATGCAGAAATTTGGAAAGACAGAACTAATCGTTCCTATACCGCCGATGATAGAGCGGTACTTGAGGCGAAGAATGTTGAGGCCCATTCGCCTAAAGAAATTGATAAGTACTTTTATGGGATCCAAGCGCAACTTTGGAGTGAAATGGTTCGAAGTGAAGAGATAGCAGAATACTTAATTTTTCCTCGATTAACCGCGCTCGCAGAGCGAGCTTGGTACAAGCCTGAATGGGAAATTCCTTACGCGGCTGAAGGCAAATTATATAATGATAAAACCACTCACTTTTCCACGGGGCATAAATCGTTACGAGACGAAGAATGGTTAGTTTTTGCTAAAACCTTAGCTTTAAAGGAGATGCCCAAGCTGGATTTAAACGGAGTTAAATACCGACTGCCGACGGCTGGAGCAAAGTTATCGCAGGGTAGTTTGTGGATAAACTCTGCATTTCCAGGACTTCCATTGCAATACAAAATAGGCGATGGCAAATGGTTAGATTATCCAGATAATCATGCTGGTGTGAAAGTAGATTCGACACAAAGCATTTACGTGCGTACCACTAACCTATCGAGAACTCGGTTTGGTCGCACTACCGAAATTAATAAGAATTATAAGTGAGTTAGAAAAATGTTTTTTAAAGGGGTATATCTGTGGGATTTGTAAATAATTCGCAATCAGAATTATTCATCGGAATAGATGGCGGTGGTAGTAAATGCAAAGCTATTATCTGTGACAGTCAAGGAGCTGTTCTTGGTCGCGGTATTGGTGGACCTGCGAATCCATTTTATGGTTTTGAGAGAGCGCTTGGCTCAATCGTAGAGTCATCAGAAAATGCCATACGCAATGCCAATATGGCGAAAGAAACACTAAGCTCATTAATTGCCGGTGTTGGGCTTGCTGGCGTCAACCTGCCAGCGCTTCGAGAAAAATTAAATGAGTGGCAGCACCCATTCGGGGAAATGTACTTAACCACTGATATGGATATTGCAAATGTTGGCGCTCATGCCGGTGAAGAAGGAGCTGTGATCATAGTTGGAACAGGGTCTTGTGGTTTCATTAGTCAAAACGGATGTAAAGAAATGTTTGGAGGTCATGGTTTTCCAATTGGTGATAAAGGTAGCGGTGCTTGGTTAGGTCTTAAGGCTATTGAGCACACTTTACTTGCAATGGAAAATTTCGAACAAAAAGGTTTGTTGGCCAATGAAATTTGCAGCTATTTTGGCGTGAACAATGGTATTTCTCTTTCTGAAAAGTTAGTGGGAAAGGCCTCACAACATTATGCCAAAGTAGCGTCGCTAGTCTTTGACTGCGAAGAGCAAGGCGATAAAAAAGCAAGCCAAATAGTGAATGAGGGGGCTGATTACTTGAGTCAACTGTCACGTCGCTTGTTAAAGCATAAACCACCGAGATTATCGATGATTGGTGGACTAGCAACCTATATGCTGCCGAAATTAGATGATGATGTGAAGCAATACTTTGATGATGCAAAACAGCAACCGGAGGTCGGAGCATATCACTTCGCAATACAACAATGGTTGCATTCGAGGGGCGCGAATCAAAATGCTATCGCTTAGGCCAAAGTTTAAACACTTATTTAAAAGAATGAAATCTTAACAATGCTAAAATCTAATTTAAGAGACTCAGCTGCCAGCTTGATGCAAACGGAAGCGAAGGAAGCTCCCATTAAAATCGCTCAGCAGTTAAAACTTAACTCTGAGCTGGTAAACTTAGTGGCAGGGAAAATTCGAGAGTTTAATCCTTATTCCGTGATGTTTGTCGGAAGAGGTTCATCGGACCATGCGGGTACTTTTGCTAAATATTTGATCGAGATAGAACTAGGAATTGCCACATTCTCGGCTGCGCCATCAGTAGCGACAATCTACAATAGACAGATTAATTTGTCCCAAACTTTAGTCTTAATCATTTCTCAGTCCGGACGAAGTCCAGATATAGTAGCGCAAGCGAAACGAGCGAAAGCGTCAGGAGCCATGTGTGTGGCGATATTAAACGAACAGGACTCACCATTATCTGATACTGTCGATTTTGTCATACCACTGCAAGTCGGGCCAGAGAGTTCCGTTGCTGCCACTAAGAGTTATTTAGCGACTTTGTCAGCACTGCTTCAATTGGTTGCTAGCTGGAAAAAAGATTCACAGCTACTTGAGTCTCTGGGGAGTATTCCGAGTTTATTAGATGTTGCGATAAAGTCGAAACCACAATTAATATTGGATGATTTGAATAAAGAGAAGAACTTGGTGGTTTTGGGAAGAGGTTTGGGATATGCCATCGGCAAAGAGGTTGCCCTAAAACTCAAAGAAGTCTTAGGTATTCACGCCGAATGTTTTAGCAGCGCAGAGTTTTTACATGGGCCGGTTACTTTGGTTAATCGCCGTTTTAAGGTGTTAAATATCATCGTGAAAGATGAGTCTTACTTAACTCATTGTAAACAAATAGAGGATATTAATTCTCGAGGGGCTGTAACGGTTGATCTGTTCCAGCAAATTTCCGATGTTCATCCTCGTATAGCGCCACTTATGATTTTACAAAGGTTCTATTTAGATATAGAGCGAATCGCCATCGCAAAGGGGATAAACCCAGATACACCCAAGGGTCTAAAAAAAGTGACGGAAACTATATAGCTGTTATGATGATGCTTCTACTAGCAAAAAGAGAATTCTATGAATAGTTTCAAAATAGCTGTTAGTCATTTATATGATGGTACCGCTATTCTAGCAGACAAAGTCTTGACTATTGATAATGGCGTTATCATGAAGGTTGATGATGCCGGTTCACATGAGAATATAAAACAAGGTCTTCTAATACCGGGGTTTATAGATATTCAAGTGAACGGTGGAGGAGGTTATTTATTCAATCAACAGCCATCAGTTGATAGCATAAAAAAAATAGCTGACGCCCATGCTCAATTTGGAACAACCGGTTGGCTGCCAACGCTTGTCACCGATTCATTTGAAAGAATGCAGGCGGCGGCAGATGCTGTCGCACAATCTATTGTGATTGAGCCAAGTGTTTTAGGTATTCATTTTGAGGGACCATTTCTGTCGGTTAATAAGAAGGGGGTTCATTCAGAACAGCATATTCGAGAACTTTCTGATAAAGATATTCAATTAATGTCGCGTCAAGATCTCGGCAAAGTATTAGTGACAATCGCACCTGAAAATGTGTCGCCCACTCAAATATCTGAACTAGTCAGTGAAGGTATCATAGTATCGATAGGACACAGTGCAGCGACTTATTCTCAAACGCTTGACGCATTGCAAGCTGGCGCGACTGGGTTCACCCATTTGTACAACGCAATGTCAGGACTCTCTTCCAGAGAGCCAGGGGTTGTTGGGGCAGCACTCACAACAAAAAACACTTATTCAGGGATAATTTTGGATGGAATACATTTACATCCAGCAGCAGCTAAGGTTGCTTTTGGTTCTGAAACCGAGTTAATGCTGGTTACCGATGCAATGCCCCCCGTTGGAACGACTGATACGGATTTTGAATTTTTTGGTCAAGCTATCAAGCGACAGGGTAATCAGTTAACGGATTCTAACGGTAGGCTAGCAGGTTCTACTCTCGATATGCTTAACGCGGTTAAGAATGCAGAGCGAATGTTAGCTATCGATTTTCATAAGGCTGTCGACCTCGCGACAATTAATCCGGCTAAATTTCTAGGACTAGATCAGCGAATGGCTAAATTAGCTGAAGGATTTGAAGCTGACATGCTGTTTCTAGACGAACAACAAAACATAGTTGCAAGTTGGGTTAAGGGAAAACAAATTTTAGATTGATAAAACTAAATTACCAGTAATCGAAAAATAAAGCGCTGATTACAAAAAATCAAAGAGGCATGAAAAACTGTGAGCGATAAAAGACCAATTGAAAATAAGAGTACCGTCGTACCAATGACCATTGTCGCAATTTTATTCTTTATACTGGGATTTGCGACTTGGATAAATGGTGCTCTGATGCCTTATCTAAAGCAAATTTTACAGTTAACGCCGTTTCAAGCCTCGCTTATCTTATTTCACTTTTATATTGCAGTGACATTCACAGCTATCCCATCATCACTACTCATTAGACGAATCGGATATAAAAATGGCATGGCCGCTGGAATGCTTACAATGATGTTAGCGGGGCTGTTGTTTATACCGGCGGCTAAAACCCAACAGTTTGGATTGTTTTTGTTTGCTCAACTTGTCATGGGTTCGGGAATTACTTTACTGCAAACTGCTGTAAACCCTTATGTTGTTAGAATCGGTCCGGAAGAGTCGGCGGCCGCCAGAATTAGCATCATGGGGATCTTGAACAAAGGAGCCGGCGTAGTTGCTCCTTTGGTATTTGCCGCGTTAATTACCAGTGGGTTTAGAGAGGTTGGCACTGAGCTCAGTCAAGCGCAAATTGATGAAATGGCCAATCGATTAATCTTTCCCTATTTAGGGATGGCAGGCTTTATCGGAGTATTAGCACTTGCTGTAAAATTGTCTCCGTTGCCAGAACTTGAAGAAGATGATGACAGCCAGCAAACCAGTCATGCACATCTGAAAGAAGTTTTGTCTCATCCACATTTAATACTGGGGGCATTCGCAATATTTTTCTATGTTGCGGTCGAAGTTATTGCGGGGGATACCATTGGTTCCTTTGCACTGTCTCTCGGGGTGAAAAACTATGCCGTAATGACTTCATATACGATGGTATGTATGGTTGTTGGTTATATTTTAGGGATATTGTTGATTCCAAGGCTTATTTCTCAGCAACGTGCGCTTACGGTATCCGCGATACTCGGAATTATTTTAACGATAGCGATTGTCACGGGGAGTAGTGAATCATTTATCCTTGCAGAAACCTTTTTGATCCCTTTAGGTGGTGCACGCCTTCCCGATACTTTATTGATGATCGCGTTACTGGGGTTTGCTAACGCCATTGTTTGGCCTGCGGTTTTTCCACTGGCTTTGTCAGGGCTTGGAAAACTAACCAGCATTGGTTCAGCATTATTAATTATGGGTATTTCTGGTGGAGCTATAGGTCCCATTGCCTGGAGTTTGACCAGCTCTATATCTGAATCAGGTGAACAAGGCGGATACCTAGTAATGCTGCCCTGTTATCTATTTATTCTTTTTTATGCAGTCAAAGGGCATACCATGAAACGATGGTAGTTAATTGTATGGACAATTATTTAGTTCAAAAAATTATCGAGCGGCTAAATAAAAACGTTAGTGCTAATCGGTATAAGAACAGCCTTATTAACATTATTCAGGCATCTGTGAATCATTAGGGATAAAAAAGGCTAAATTAGCTACAAATTCCACTAGTAATAGGAATAAAAAAAGTGTATGTTTTAGGGTAATTAATGACAGCGTTGTCATTTAGTGTAAAAAAATTCGGAGTAGTATTTTAAAAACCGTGTTGTTAGCGATTTAATTTAGGTTTAAATAAAAGTAAAAATTACTAAAATAAAAGGGGAATTAAAATGTCGGAAAATGTGTTTAGGAAGAAATTTCTGGTTAGCAGTATTGCAATCGTCTTAGGAACTTCACTTACTATGCCTGCGGTAGCTGAAGAAGCTAATGCAGCTGAAGAAGAGAACGTAGTAGTGGTGACTGGAATTAGAGGCAGCTTGAAAGAAAACATTTCTCAAAAAAGAAATGCTAATGCGATCGTGGATGTGATCACTTCACAAGATATTGGTAAGTTTCCTGACAAGAATGTTGCTGAGTCTTTATCTAGAGTCACCGGTGTCGCTATCACTCGTGATTTTGGTGAAGGTGAAAAAATTAGCGTTCGTGGTTCAGATCCCACTAAAAACAGAACTTTGTTAAATGGCCAAAACGTCGCTTCAGCTGATTGGTTTGTTCTTGACGAGCCAACTAGAAGTTTTAACTATACGTTGCTGCCATCTGAAATAGTAAATAGTTTAGCAGTCTTTAAATCTCCGACTGCAGCTATTGATGAAGGTTCTATTGGTGGTACTGTGATACTCAGAACTCGCAAGCCGCTTGATGAAGAAGCTAACACTGTCTACGGTTCAGCTGAGCTACAACACAGTGATTTGCCCGATGAAACTGATCCACAATTTAGTGGCATGTATTCATGGAAAAACGAAGCAGAAAACTTCGGAATTCTGGTGTCTTATGTAAGCCAAGAACGGAACGTTAGACGGGATGGATATGAAGTTTTGGGATGGGGTAATCGATTTAACTCGGCAAATGATCCAACAGTCCCAGCCGATCTTGACGGAGTACGTTTACCAGGAATATTAGGAAATGCTTACTTTATTCAAAATCGCGAACGTGAAACTTTCACCACGACAGTTCAGTTTGCACCAAGCCAAGCTCTCGATTTTACACTTAATTATTTGAATTCTGAGCTTGAAGCCAATAATACTAATTACAATTTGTTGCACGTTCCTAAGTGGAGTGTTATTCCGGGCTGGCGCGGCGGCGATGGCAGCATGATTAGTGATTATACAGTAGAAAATGGTGCACTAGTTGCTGCAACTTTCGCAGATCATGGAACTAACTCTACCGCCTATAATGTGATCGATCGAATAGCAAGAAGTGAAACAGAAACTATTGATTTTCAAGTCAACTATGCAACGGATAATTACGAGCTAAAAATACAAGTTGGTGATACTTCAGCGGAAGGTGGAACTTTGCGAGATCGTTTCTATGAGTACGGTGCTCGCAGCGAATATAGTTTTGATATTCGAGGAGGTGATATTGATGTAAGTCACCCTGCCGGAGGGTTTCTTCCAGGTGATGCAGCTTCATATGGATTAGGCTGGATTCAAGGGGCTAGTAAACCTCAAACTGATGACGAAACTTACGCGCAAATTGATTTAGTTGTTCCGGTCGAGATGGGGGCATTTGAAGCATTTAAATTCGGGGTCAAGTCAAGAGACCATGAAAAGTCTCAGAATATGATTTTACATCGTTGGCATAATTTAAATGCTGGTTCAGATTTTGATGGTGATGGTACTGAAGAAAACGGCTTAGCCGAAATGCAGGGGCTATATCCCTGGTATGCGGACTTTGCTCTTGGCCAAACACCATCAAATCATCAAAGTGGCCTAGGTGGATACAGTCAGGGATATCCGTTATTGGATACTGAGGCGATGAACCAGTTTGTTAATGGCCTAGCAACTAACTATTATGACAATTTAGATGCGATCTACACGATTCAAGAGGATATTCAAGCTTTTTACTGGCAGGCTGATTTCGATGGAGAGGACTTCCGAGGTAATTTAGGCGTGAGAGTCGTTGATACCGAAACAAATGTGTCGAGTTGGAGTTACACGGGAAATTGGTGGGATGATGCTAATCAAGGGTGCGATGGATTCGGAGCTGATTGTACTCGAGCCTGGTTGACCGATAGTCGTTCTGATACTGAAGTCTTACCTAGCCTTAATGCAATTTTTGATTTAGCGGATGACAGGCAGCTAAGAGTTGCATTGTATCGTTCGATGTCTCGACCGGATTACTCCAAGATGGTGCCTACTACGCGATCCAACGAAGATACAGGAACAGCAATTACCGGGACGCCAGATATTGAACCTCAATTCGCGAATGCTTTCGATGTCGGTTATGAATGGTATTATGCGGATTCTTCAATGTTTGCGGTAACATATTTCTTCAAAGACATTTCGTCTTATGTGATTACTGAAGCTCAGCCATTTACTATCATCGATGAAGGTACTGGCGAGCCGATTATTGCGACGCGCAATGTATTAGCGAACGGAGAAGGAGGCATCACCCAAGGGCTTGAGTTTATTCTTCAACATGACTTTGAAAATGGCTACGGCTTTACTAGTAACTATACCTACACCGATGCTAACAATGACGGCGAAAGAGATTTCGATAACTCCGGAACTGGTTTAGTCAGAGGTGCGTCAGAACACATGATGAACCTAGCAGGTTATTTTGAAAATGATACATTCGGCGCTCGCTTAATGTATAACTATCGAAGCGAATACTACGATGGTATCAATGACTTTGGTGCTGAACAATTTAGTAAAGCATTTGGCCAACTCGACGCGAGTATTTCATGGCATGTTACTGACTATCTTGATATTAAATTTGAAGCTGTCAATTTGACAGATGAGATCATTGAAAAATATCATCAAGATGAAAATCGCTTTTCAAAAGCCTATAAGAATGGAAGACGATTTGTGCTAGGAGCTAGTGTACGTTTCTAATTTAACTATACACTATAGTTGAGTTAGCGTTAGAATCGTTTTTTCAAGTGTTAATAAAACCTCAAGTTGTTTCTTGGGGTTTTATTATTTATGTTAAAAGCGATTTAGTTTACAAGAGAGGTTAGAGATAATGAGTTCAGTTGTATTTCTTAGTAGTCATGATCATCGAGACTTAAAGCTAATAAGCAAGCGATTCTTTCCTCATGCCAAAAATCATCATATGTGCTATTTGTTGGTGCATGAATTTCCTCAGGCCGCGCTAAATTTTCCAATTGTTTTTATAAAAGATGAAGATACAGGACAGTTCAAACCGGTCGCCATGTTTGGGTTTAAGGAAGGGGAGAATGTTTTTTATGAAGAGCCTCAATGGAATTCGACCTATATTCCCGCCAATATTAGAAGGCATCCATTTTTAATGAGTCCAAAAACTGAAAACGATCAGGATTGGTCTATTTGTATTGATAAAGACAGTGAGTATCTATCCACCATAGATGGAGAAGCATTATTTGACTCTGAAGGCAAACCAAGCCAACAATTAGAAGATGTGAAAGTGTTTCTTGCCGATTTTATTGAGAAAGATCATTTAACAACTGCTTTCACTAAGCAACTGGCAAGTTTGGATTTATTCAAGCAAAACTCGCTGGTTATAACTGAAAGTAATGGCGAGCAAGTTAAGGTAAATGGGGTCTATTCAATTGACGAAGAAAAGCTAAACGATTTATCTGACTCTGATTTTTTGATGTTAAAGAATCGAGGCTTTATTGGACCAATCTATACTCATCTGACCGCTTTGGGGCAGATGGAGAGGATAAAAATTTTAAGAAATCTAAAATAACGACTGTTTTTATCAAGTTAAAGCGTATGGAAAGGAGAAATTTTGGAACATCGAATTCAAAATATTTTGGTGGTAGGTGGAGGAACCTCTGGTTGGATTACCGCCGCTCGTTTAGCAAAAAAATTCTCTGCGGATAAAAATTCTCAAGTCAGCATATCACTGATTGAATCTCCAGAGGTTTCAGGGATCGGTGTTGGTGAAGGCACATTTCCCACCATGCGCGAGACTTTACAATTTTTAGGGATTCCTGAAGCCGAATTTATCAAGTTTTGTAATGCTACGTTTAAGCAAGGTATCAAATTCGTCAATTGGGAAAATTCTCCACAGGGTGCTAGCAACAATAGCTACTACCATTTATTCAATACACCTCATAGTACCAAGGAAGTCGAGTTAGTAGATTATTGGCTTCAAGGGCTGGGTAATCGAACAATTCCGTTTTCACATAATCTTTCTGAACAGGCATTTATTTGCGATGCAGGTTTAGCACCGAAAAAAATAACCACTCCAGAATATCGCTGTATAGCCAATTATGCTTACCATTTAGATGCAAAGAAGTTCGTAGAATTCTTGAGAGATTGGAGTACGCAAAAGCTGGGGGTTAATCATCTCATTGGTCATATAGAAAAGGTCAACTTGGATGACCAAGGTTTTATCGACTCAGTGACCACCAAAGATCAGAACTCTATTTCTGCGGATCTATTTGTCGATTGTACTGGTTTTTCTTGTTTGCTATTAGGCCAAGCTTTGGAGGTTCCTTTTGTCGATAAAAGCGATGTGCTTTTTGTCGATCATGCTATTGCAATGCAAGTCCCTTATGCTAATGAGCTGCAGCCCATAGAATGCTGCACGGTATCAACCGCACATGAGGCTGGCTGGACCTGGGATATTGGTTTACAAACTAGAAGAGGAGTGGGTTATGTCTATTCAAGCGCGCACACAAGTCACGATAGAGCAGAACAAGTATTAAGACAATATGTAGGGGCTCAATCGGAAAACTTATCCGCCAACAAAATTCCAATGAAAACGGGCTACCGCGAGAAATTTTGGCATAAGAACTGTGTTGCTGTTGGATTCTCTGCTGGTTTTTTAGAGCCTCTTGAGTCGACAGCATTAGTTTTAGTGGAGGCCGCTGCGACTTTAATTAGTGAACAGTTTCCACACACTAAAGATTACCTGCCGATTATCGAAAAGAAATTTAACCAATCATTCACTTATCGGTTTGAACGTATCATAGAATTTGTAAAGCTTCACTATTGTATTTCTAAACGAGAGGATAACGCCTTTTGGATTGACAATCGTAAACAGTCTTCGATCCCAGAGCGCTTGCTAGACAATCTAGAGTTTTGGAAGTATAAAGCACCATCAGCGTTCGATTTCCCCAGTATTTTTGAAATATTCACTTTAGATAGTTACCAGTGGATTCTTTATGGAATGAATTATCATACTGACTTATCTTTGAGTGGTTCTCAATACAATGATTCAAAACAGGCGAACAAAGAATTTAATAAAGTAAAAGGTCTATCGTCTGCTCTAGTTAATCAACTTCCACCACATCGAGAACTTATAAATAAGATTTTGGAGTTTGGTCTAGCGAAAGTATGAGCGCATTAAAGAGAGTTTGGTATGATTAAACTGCTTGACTCGTTTCTTTAGAAAATATTCTCAAACTTGCAGCAAACTCAAATAATCTTGATGCACTGATGTCATCATTATCAAAAAACACCGGGAGCCTTATCTGCTTTCTTAACACTGATGTTCTTTCCAGAGAAATGTAGCTCGCTCTTAATTGGCTGTTTAGTTTGTCTGTTAATAGTTTATTCGGATGTAAACCAATGACCGACCTGTATTCAAATTGGCAAGCTTTTTCTAATACAGAAATGACATCGGAATAACTCACACTTTTTACTAAGTCAAAGTTTAACAAGACCAATGAGTGTGATTTGAATCGGCACTGAACGGCGCGACCGCTCAATGCACTAGCAAGTGTTGGGAAAACGGCTTTTAGTTCTGCGAGCTCAAGTAAGTTTTTGGGGAGTGATAAATCAGCCCCTGTGCTACGTGTAAATATCTCCATCTGATTTTGGTCAAGCCATGGCTGATTAGAGTTAGATTTTTGCAAGTGTTCTATATGGCAATGCTCAACTTCAAAGTTTTTAGTAATGCTAGCAATTATCGGGGCTATGGCTTGAGTGAGTCCGCTCGCTTGTTCAATAACAGAATTTTTGGCGGTAAATGTTTCTCCGTTCACGCCATTGACCCACATTCGGTTTGAGGGATAGGCATTGCTAGCGTTCAATACCTGTTTCGCACCATAGTCCAAATGTTGTTGACAGGTTGCAAATTGATTCGAACTATCGCTGGATTCGACGACTAGATCGACGTCGAGCTCTTTCCAAGGAAGTTTAGATTCATTCAAAACTGAGAAATAGCGTGTGACATGATTATTAATTCGTATTTGTTGGTTGGTGCAAGAAATTTGGTAAGCGCGGCTCGTTTGAAGTTTTGGGTTAAAACGTAATTCATGTAAGCATGCAAACGACGGTTCTAACTCGTTGATTGCGACAACTTCAAAGTGCTGAGATAGCTGGCTAGAATAAATATGATGTAAGAGCATTTGGCCTGCTTCACCAAAACCATTTAAAGCAACTCTGAATTTCATGAACTTTCCTCTAGCTATTAGCCCGGTTAGCTTGAATGATAAAAATAACCTAAAAATGACAGCGCTGTCAATTCGAAATTGTTAAATTGTAGATGATATTGTTGGCAACACTGTTAAAATGATAACTTAAACGTATTAGATGAGGTGTTAAACGCGATGAGCGCGACCATCAACGATGTTGCAAAGCATGCTGGCGTTTCGATGAAAACCGTATCTCGTGTGATTAACAACGAGCCCGCGGTCAGAAAAGCAACCTATGATAAGGTGCAAACCTCGGTAAAGGCACTTAATTATAAACCTAATAATTCTGCTAGAAGTTTAGCGGGAACTCGCTCCTATACCATTGGATTCATATACGATAATCCCAATGCCTATTATGTGATTGATATGCAAAACGGTATTTTATCGCAATGCAAAGAAAACAATTTTGAACTACTAATTCACCCCTGTGACCACCAGTCTTCTAATTTCGAACAGGAGTTGATTAATTTAATTGATCATTCAAGAATAGCAGGGGTGGTATTGACCCCCCCATTTTCAGAGATGCCAAGCGTTTCTAAACTGCTAAAAAAGCTAAAGTTGCCTTATGTTCAGATAATTTCAGGAAGAGATTCGGGTGTTGGTAGTAATGACTCCAGCATATTAGTCAATGACTTCCAAGCGGCGTATAGCATCACTCAGCATTTGATCGAGCTAGGACATCAAAATATTGGATTCTTATGTGGGGGAGAGGAACATTTATCGAGTATTGAGCGGTTAGAAGGTTATCAATCAGCGCTCAAGGACGGCAATTTAAAACTTAGAAAAAGGCTGATTGTCCCTGGAGAGTATAGTTTTAATTCTGGCGTTGAGGGGGCAAAAAAGTTGCTTTCGAAAAAAGAGAAGCCAACAGCTATTTTTGCTAGCAACGACGAAATTGCGGCTGGGGCTTTATTTGCTGCTCGTTTGATGGGGATCGCGATTCCAGAAGAACTGGCAATAGTAGGTTTTGAGAATAGCCCTTTTTCGAGACAAACTTGGCCAAAGTTAACGACTGCTCACCAACCCAATGATATTATTGCACAGCAAGCTGCTAACCTACTGATCGCTAAAATACAGGGGCGCTCGAAAGAATATATTGAGCAACATGGCTTGCTTAAGAGCTTTAGCCCAGAGTTGATTATTCGTGAATCTACCCAATCCGCGGTATAGCTGAATGGCGTTTTTTCAACCGATGCAGCTGTGGCTAAAAAATAATTAAACAAAATAAACATTTTTTTGAACTTTCCGAAATAGGCCTAGTCTGAGTGTATAAGTAGACAGTTTGCCCCCTCGGTTGTTAGTTAGGCACTCGGAAATGGTGTGAGTTACCCCTTTAATAACTCGACACAAGAGTATTCCGAAATTACTTAAGCCACCTATTTGGTGGCTTTTTTTTGCCCTTAATCAAAATGCACCCCATTTCCTCAAGTTTGTTCGGTTGCTAAGCCTATCTAAATATTCTATTCTCATTCTTATATCCCTATATTCAACTAGGCCTATGAAATGGAAACCAAGCCAATTGAAACACTAACAGTGATGTTTGCAGATGTTGCGGGAAGCACCAAGCTGTATGAACAGCTTGGTGATGTAATCGCCAATAGCATAATTTCTGAAGTGATTCAGCTAATGCAAAATGCAACTAAATTGCACAATGGTATTGTCGTCAAAACCATCGGTGATGAAGTTATGTGTCGGTTTAGCAGCGCAAATGATTGCGCTAAGGCCGCCGTACTTATTCAAGAAAAGCTCCAATTAGGGATGGTTCAGGGCCAGTTTGTCGCAGTCCGTATCGGATTTCACAGCGGGCCCGCAATTATCCAAGACGATGGGGATATCTTTGGAGACACTGTTAATACAGCCGCTAGAATGGCTGGTATCGCCAAAGGGCGTCAAATAATAGTAACCAATGAAACCGCACAATCTTTACAAGATGCACTTCTTGAAAAGGTAAGAGACTTCGATCGTGTCCACGTTAAGGGAAAGGCCGATGCTATCTTGATCAGCGAGTTGGTCTGGGAAAACGCTGGTGTCACACAGATGGTCTCGTTTGATAGTTTGGTTTCGCAGCTAAAACAGTCACTCGTATTAAGTTGCGGAGACACCAAACTGTCCACAGACACCGAAAGTCATGATATTCAGCTAGGACGTAGCGATAATTGTGACTTTATAGTCGATGCCGAATTAGCCTCAAGGTTCCATGCCAAAATAGGCGTTAAGCGTGGACATTTTGTGCTTACAGACCAAAGCACCAACGGTACCTACATTCGCTCAGAAGAAGGCTCTGTCAGTTTTTTACGTAGGGACGAAGTCAATCTCGAAGGCAAGGGGGCTATCAGCTTAGGAGCTCAAATAACCGAAGATACCCCTTGGTTGATAAATTTTAGCGTGTCTAACAATTAAGTCAGCTTAACTTCAAAAGCAACATAATATTAAAAAGGATTAAAAAACCATTCTTTTAATACCTGTAGCAGCCAATATTTTTGCCGCAAGCTCTTCCACCGAGCGTGAGGTTGTATTTAGGTAACTTATTTTAAGCCTGCGATACATCGACTCGACTTCTCTAACCTCAAACTGGCACTGTTTTAACGAGGCATATTTTGAATTGGCCTTTCGTTCTGTTCTGATGTCGTGCAGTCGGTGAGGGTTAATAGTGAGACCAAATATCTTATCTTTGTGCTTCTTGAGCGGCGCTGGTAGTGCCAAGTTATCCATATCATCTTCGGTAAAGGGGTAGTTTGCAGCCTTAATGCCAAACTGCATTGCCATATAGAGGGAAGTCGGAGTTTTTCCGCAGCGTGAGACACCTACAAGAATGACATCCGCCTTATCATAGTGGCGCATCGTGATGCCGTCGTCATTATTGAGAGCAAAGTTAACTGCTTCGATCCGCGCATCATAAGCTTCTGAATTACTTAATGAATGAGTTTTACCGACCCTAAAACCCGATGACTGTTTCAGCTCTTGCTCTAGCGGTCCAATAAAAGTATGAAAAAAGTCCAGAACCAAGGCTCCACTGCTTTGCACAACTTGGCGGATTTCCGGTAGCACGATAGTGTCGAATACAATCGGTTTTTGTCCGGTTTCTTGTTCTGCCTGGGCTAAAGTATCACAGACTTTCTGAGCCTTCGCGATACTATCAATGAAGGGGAGTGTCGTTTGCTCAAATTGTGACTCATCAAACTGAGAAAGCAATGACTGGCCAAACATTTCGGCGGTAATACCGGTTCTATCTGAAACAAAGAAGACTTTGCGTTTCATATTTTCTCACCTTGAAGTAAAATGACTCTATAATTAACCAATTAATATCTTTTGATTTAATCACGCTAAGCAAACTCAATCAACCAAATGACCTTTTGACCCGATACGAATTGTTGGCGAGGGGCAATATTTGAGCTTTATTAGCAAAACTTCGGAGTGAAAACTGTGCAAGATAATGTTCTTTGGTATGACGGTTTAGGGATGAATGATGTCGACAGAGTCGGCGGAAAGAATGCATCTTTAGGTGAAATGATCAGCAATCTGAGCAATATGGGAGTCAGTGTTCCCAATGGCTTTGCAACCACTGCCGATGCTTTCCGTACATTTATGGCACAAAGCGGTTTACATGACAAAATCCAAGCGGAGCTCAATTCTCTTGACGTTGAAGACGTTGATGCTTTGGCGGTAACCGGTAAGAAAATTAGACAATGGGTTATCGATACACCATTTCAGGCCGATTTAGAAGACTCTATTTACCAGGCTTACTTGCAATTAAAAGGGGATGCTAACGATGAGTTTGCAGTTGCTGTTCGCTCATCCGCAACTGCAGAAGATTTGCCCGACGCATCATTCGCAGGACAGCAAGAGACATTCTTAAACGTCCGAGGTTGGGAAAACGTCAAATTAGCTTTAAAAGAAGTTTTCGCGTCTTTATTCAATGACCGAGCAATCTCTTATCGTGTTCACCAAGGATTCGAACACAGCGAAGTAGCGCTTTCTGCGGGTATCCAAAAAATGATTCGAAGTGACATCGCATCAAGCGGTGTAATGTTCACTATGGATACCGAATCCGGTTTCCCTGATGTGGTTTTTATAACTGGTGCCTATGGACTTGGTGAGACTGTAGTGCAAGGCGCAGTTAATCCAGATGAATTTTACGTGCATAAACCCACTTTAAAAGCAGGAAAACACGCCATAGTGCGTAAGAATATCGGCGGTAAAGCGATTAAAATGATATATACCGATGATACCGGCCACGGAAAATCGGTTGAAACGGTGGAAGTTGATATGCAGCAACGAAAACAATACTGCATTACCAATGATGAAGTGCAGGAGCTTGCAAAACAGGCAATGATCATCGAAGAGCATTATCAGCGACCAATGGATATCGAGTGGGCAAAAGACGGTGCTGATGGGAAACTCTATATTGTTCAAGCGAGACCAGAAACCGTAAGAAGTCGCGATGACGGACGAGTGATAGAGCGATATGTGTTAGAGAAAACTTCAGAAGTGATAGCAACCGGTCGCGCTATTGGTCAGAAAATCGGTAAAGGTGCTGCCCGTTTAATCAATGACTTATCCGAAATGTCTAAAGTACAACAAGGCGATGTGCTGGTTACCGACATGACAGACCCCGACTGGGAGCCTATCATGAAACGGGCTTCAGCGATTGTGACCAATCGCGGTGGCAGAACCTGTCATGCAGCGATCATAGCGAGAGAGCTTGGTATTCCTGCTGTAGTCGGCTGCGGAAATGCAACCGACCTGATTAAACCGGATCAAGAAGTGACGGTCTCTTGCTCAGAAGGCGACACTGGTAATATTTATGCGGGTCTCTTAGATTACGAAGTTAATGAAAGCGAAATCAGTAATATGCCTGAGCTTCCATTCAAAATTATGATGAATGTTGGAAATCCAGACAGAGCATTTGATTTTGCGCGACTTCCTCATTATGGGATCGGATTAGCTCGACTAGAGTTCATCATCAACCGAATGATTGGAGTTCACCCAAGAGCTTTATTAGAGTTTGACTCATTGGATGATGATGACCTTAAAATGACTATCGACGAGCAAATGGCAGGCTATGAGAGTCCGGTATCTTTCTACGTGGATAAATTGGTGGAAGGTATCTCAACTTTGGCATCAGCATTCTCACCTGAGAAGGTCATTGTTCGCATGTCAGATTTTAAGTCTAACGAGTATGCCAATTTAATTGGTGGTCATTTATACGAGCCAGAAGAAGAAAATCCGATGCTCGGTTTCCGTGGCGCTTCTCGTTACATTTCAGAAGAGTTTGAGCAGTGTTTTGAACTAGAATGCCGAGCCATTAAGCGTGTTCGTGAAGAAATGGGGTTAGTTAATGTTGAAATAATGATCCCGTTTGTGAGAACTTTAGAAGAAGCTGAACAAGTCATTGCACTTCTCAAGAAAAACGGTTTGGAAAGAGGAGTCAACGGCCTTAGAGTTATTATGATGTGCGAATTACCGTCAAATGCCTTGTTAGCCGACGAGTTTTTAGAGTTTTTCGACGGCTTCTCCATCGGTTCTAATGATCTTACTCAATTAACCTTGGGTCTAGATAGAGATTCTGGGATTATTGCCCATCTATTTGATGAACGGAATCCAGCGATTAAGAAACTGCTCAGCATGGCAATACAAGCCTGTCGTAAAGCGAACAAATATGTCGGAATTTGTGGTCAAGGGCCTTCTGATCATCCCGATCTCGCTAAGTGGTTAATGCAAGAAGGAATCGACAGTGTCTCGTTGAATCCTGATAGTGTATTAGAAACGTGGTTATTCTTAGCTGACAAAGAGCAGTAGCTGATTCCAGCTCATTCTCTCAATTAAAATAGAAAACGCCTTGTTGGGAGATCCCAACAAGGCGTTTTTGTTTTGTAGCTTGGAGCGGCTAGTCGACGCTAATATAAACTCGTCGGTTAAGCGCTCGACCACTGGCATTTCGGTTGGTAGCTACTGGTTTACGCTCACCGTGAGGAAGTGTTTTAAATCGGTTTTCGTCCGTTCCAGGCAGGGTGAGCATTTCTTTAACCGACGCAATGCGACGTTCGCTTAATTTGTGATTATAGAATCTGGAACCTTTACTATCGGTATGCCCACTGATAAAAACGACTTCTATATCGGGATGATGTTTAATATAGGCTGCTAGGGCTTGCAGTTTAGCTTGGTAATTTGGCTTTATTTTATGTTTTGCAAAATCAAAACGAAGTGTCATTTCTTTTAGCTCATCAAGATTATAGGGAACTAAGCTACTTAAGCAGTCTAAAAACTGGTCATAAGGTTGGGTAAAACCAACGGCTGACAATGACACAGCTACTTGATCTTGAATAGATTCAAAATCTTGATACCGAAACATTGGGAAGCGTCCGACCTCTAATTCGTTAAGTAATTTCCAGCTTGCAATTCCGCTGGCATTAAAAATTGATTGACCTACTTTAATTGGCAATTCACCGAGCTGCTTCGCCGATCTGTTAGGGAACCAACTAGGGCTGATTGACTGTACCGACGCTACCTTAACACTCGGTATAGCTTGTCGTTTATAGCTTAATTTGAAGTTTAGTAGTTGACCTTTTCCGGCTACTTTCGAGAAGCTGGCGGTACCATAGTAAGGTACCTTATGAGTTAATTGGCAGTTGAGTGGATTGCCAGCAAACTGCCAGGTGGACTCTGAAATGTCGGCTTCAAATGTTTTGTAAGCAGCAATGGCTGAGCCGCTTAATAATAAGCTCGATAATACAAAGCCGAATAAAATAAATTGTTTTGGATTATGCATCGCCAAGCATCCTTTCGATTCTAGGTTTGTGACGGATAGAACTTATTAAGTTATCGGCCTCAAATAGGGCGACTTAAATCTGCGGTCTTGATTTCTTCACTTTTTTACATTGAGAATTGTACAGGCGGAGAGAGGGTGCTTTATTATCCTCAGTCAGCTCTTACTTTTAATAGGGACTAAGTGTAGAATCCTGCACTATTGATTTTATTTTGGGTCACACTAAAGCTATGAGTATGATGAAGCGACGTTTTCGAGGGTTTTTTCCCGTCATTGTGGATGTCGAAACCGGTGGTTTTAACCCAAAGACCGATGCCTTACTGGAAGCCGCAGCAGTCACCTTAAAATTTGATGAATTTGGAAACTTAAGTTTAGCCAATGAATACCATTTTAATATTAATCCTTTTGAAGGCGCTAACCTTGAACAGGCTGCTCTGGAGTTTACCGGAATAGACCCAACAAATCCGTTGCGTTTCGCGGTCGATGAGTCGGAAGCACTAAAATCGATGTTTGCGGATATTCGTAGTGAACAAAAACAAGCTGAGTGTCAACGTTCTGTACTCGTTGGGCATAACGCCGCATTTGATGTTTCTTTCATTTTGGCTGCTGCCGAGCGAATCAATGCGAAAAGAAACCCATTTCATCCGTTTACTAGTTTTGACACTGCAACTCTTTCAGGTTTGGCTCTAGGTCAAACGGTGCTAGCTAAGGCGTGCGAACTGGCTGGAATAAAATTTGATGCTAATGAAGCGCATTCAGCCCTTTATGATGCAAAGAAAACGGCAGAGCTTTTTTGCTATATCGTCAATCGATGGAAGAAGCTTGGTGGATGGCCGCTAGGGGATTAAAGTAGTTTTCCTTAAAGCTGAGAAGAGTAAAATGTCGAAACTAATCTTTTCGACATTTTAGCTTCCGATGTTTCGAACAATAAGCGGTTAATAGCTGGGCGATTTAATTGTTAAGCTGATACTGGTTGCCCATAATGTGAAACTATTTTTCGGTCACCTTTTGCATCATAAATATTATTGTCCGGATCGAACCCCTTAATAAGATTAAAAGTTCGCTTGGTGGACTTTGTTAACAATTCAATCAGTTGCGCGTTAACTTCATTCAAATGGTAACATTGACCAACCAACTCCATTAGGTTTTGCCAACTATCTTGTAGTTCTGGGGTATTTACACAAAATTGTTTTACTTGACCGAGTTTCGGTTGAGCAATACTTCCACGATCAATGATTGCGGGGATCTGATCCAAGTTTATTTTTGCGACTAACTCGTTTTTTTGCTGAACTAGCTTTTCGAGCTGATCAAAGTCTCGGTTTTCTAATGCATTCTTTTCTTGTGTAACTAGCGAGTGTAGTTCTTGATATTGAGTATTCCATTGGTTAATCAATGTTTGGTAGACTTGAATTTCTTTCATGATAATTCCTTGTTCTCAGCTTGCATGGTCAGGTTGCGTGAGCAAAATTTAGCCAATCAGTACCCGTAATAACTCGATTCAAAATCGAGCATTTTATTGGCTACTTGCTCGTATTTTATTTGGTAGTCGCCCTTGGTCAGCTTATCTTTGACTGGAGAAACTCGATCGGGATCCATTGCGGGTTCTGCTTTCATTTGGGCTATTAGATGGTTAATCTTGTTGGCCTGGCCCGTAATTTCTACTGAATCGTTGTCAGAGGAGTCGCTAGTTGAGTTGACCCCAGCGCTCGACTTTTTCTTAGATTTTTCAGTCTTCCCTAGCATCGTTTTAGTTTGACCGGGGACTAAGTTTCTAACGTCTAAAACCATTTAATCGAATCCTATGTTTAAATCTTGGTTAAAGTGTTACTTCTAATCTATCTCGACTCACTACTTTTGCGGTAAAAGAGCGTTTAGATTGCTTGTTACGCACTAGCGTCGTTTCGCCAATTCCTGCATCCGCAAGCGCCACAGCTTCCATATTGATACTAAAAAACTCACTCTTCGCAGTAATTTGTACGTTGTCGCCTCGACAAACCATGCAAACACTGTCTTCATAAATTAAGCGGCCCTTGTTAATATTTCGCTTGGTAGTGCTTCCAACAACCAAATCACTAGCCAGAATCGGTTGTTTTCTCAATACCGCAATATTAACACTTTTTCGTTCTATATCATTTTCAGTAATGGTTGTTCTTCGAGGCATTGAGCGAGCTGCAACAATTACCTCAGAGTATTCTGCAATTTCAGCTGTGATAAAAATTTTCCATGCGACCGGAAATTTACAACTCACAGAGACAGTTACCTTTCCTTTTACTTTTGAGCCTCTTGAGAGCTCTGTTAGCAATTCGTTTGAGCACTTTCTTAGCTTTAATCGAGGGTCTATTTGATTAACTTTCACCTCTATATTGGGGTTATCGGCAGCATATGTCATTTTCTCGAGGAAAATCTTTGCCGTTTCTCTAATTTCATCAGATGTATGAAAGGCAGCCGTATCAGCTTTTGCACTAAATACTAGTGCCCCTGCAGTTACTAATAAGGCTAGCGAGGCCTTGAAACTCAAGAAACTAAGTAAACTTCGTTGATAAGCGATTTGTAAACTAAAATTTCTCATCTTTATCCTACAGTTCTTGCTATTTTTACTATACTAATAAGCAGAAGCAAGTAACTAAATCGAAAACTGTATCGAGATAGTTCATTAAAATTGAATCGTCAATGCAGTTTGCACTGCTAATTACTGCGAAATTATTGACGAATATGACAATACTAAGCAGTTATTATGCCAACACACATGAGTTGGCCTTTAAATTTAACGAGGAATAACAATGTCCAGTATTCTTGACTCAGTAAATCAGCGAACGCAAATGGTTGGACAAAACCGTTTGGAATTGTTGATGTTTAGTCTCGCTGGTAAGCAACTTTACGGAATTAATGTATTTAAGGTGAGAGAGGTCATTCAGTGCCCGCCGCTTACCACGATGCCAGGCTGTCATCATGTTGTAAGAGGTGTGGCGCAAATACGAGGAAAGGCTATCTCCGTGATTGATCTTAGTATGGCTGTTGGTGGGCCTTCACTTGGCAATACTGAAAATTGTTTCGTGATCATCGCGGAATACAATCGAAAAGTGCAGGGGTTTTTAGTCAAAGCGGTGGAAAGAATCGTTAATATGAATTGGAGTGACATCCACCCACCACCCAGTGGTTCAGGTAAAAGCCACTATCTCACAGCTGTCACTAATATTGAAGATCAGTTAGTAGAAATAATTGATGTTGAGAAAATTCTCTCGGAAATCACCCCTAACAATGCAACGGTTAGCCAAGAGATTGTTGATGAAACTGCGGGCAATGCTCCTCAAGATAGAGTGGTTCTAATTGCCGATGATTCGTCTGTTGCGCGAAATCAAATAAAACGTACTGTTGAACAGATAGGCTACAAAACTAAAATATTTAAAGATGGTCGAGAATGCTATGAATACCTTGATGGTTTAGTAGCAGAAGGTCAGGCCGTTGATTCTGAGGTGTTAATGCTGATTTCTGACATTGAAATGCCTGAGATGGACGGCTATACCTTAACTGCCGAAATTAGAAATAACGAAAAACTATCCCACATGTGGGTGCTCTTACATACATCGTTGAGTGGTGTTTTCAATGAAGCTATGGTACAAAAAGTAGGGGCGAATGATTTTATTCCTAAATTTAATCCCGATGAATTAGCAAAAGCCGTGCAGCGCAGAATGGAGCTGGAAGATTAGGCCGGCGAATAATATTAACAATATAGCTATTTAATTTGGCTCTCACTGATCCGAGAGCTGGACTCAATTAAAAATTAATAATCGGAAAGATCTTAATCAATGGAAATATCTGCTGCTGAGTACAGTCAGTTTCGCAAAATTCTCGAAAGCAAGAGCGGTATTCTTCTAGGTGAGAATAAACAATACTTAGTTGTAAGTCGGCTTTCTAATTTTATTAAAGAAAACGATCTTAGCTCACTTTCTGAGCTGCTAGCTAAAATCGAGCGGCCCTCGGGCTCTTCTCTGCTGCAACAAGTCGTTGATCAAATGACGACCAATGAAACGCTTTGGTTTCGAGACATTTATCCTTTCGAGTATATGAAGCGCGAAATTATTCCTTCCTTAAAGAAAAAAAGCTCTGCGAGAATTTGGTGTGCTGCTTGCTCTAGTGGTCAAGAACCATACTCTTTGGCGATGCTATTGCACGAAAGTATGAGCAATAAATCGATTGAAATTATCGCATCGGACTTGTCGACACGCGTTCTAGAAAAGGCCAAAAGAGGCATCTACCAAGCGATAGAACTTAAGCGCGGAATGCCAGACGATAAACTGAAGCGTTATTTTACACCACTCGAAGATTCTAGCTGGCAAGTAAAGCAGGATGTTAAAAACTGCGTAAAGTACCATCCGGCTAACTTACTTAATCTGCCGTATACTTTAGGTAAGTTTGATGTAATATTTTGCAGAAATGTACTGATTTACTTTTCACAAGAAAACAAAACCAAGGTACTGAACGCGATGATCAAAAGCCTAAAACCTGGTGGTTTTCTATTCTTAGGCGCCTCAGAATCACTCACTAGAGATTGTGACCCTTTAGAGATGGTCCGGTGTAATCCTGGCTTGGTTTATCGCAAACCAGAGTCATAAATCTTTCTAAATTAGTGGGCTGAGCTTGCGTCACCAAGACTGTCCTCTACATATTTTTGGGCTAAATCTGCCCGTTTAAAATCTTAAGAATTGCCGCTTTTTGCGGAACAGCCTTGCCGCACATTTTAGGCGGCAGGTGCGCCCAAATACCTCAAGTACTTGATTATTTGATTTGACTGTACAGTTTTCAAGTGTTTACAACGATCTCCAATCATTATTCCTTCGCACAAATATTCTGGCACATCCTTTGCAGAATACTCATTAATCGTAAACTGGCGTTAGTTAGCGAGAGCACCATCTAACTGAGTTAAGTTGGATGGAGACAAAGCTAGCCAATCATTAAAACAGAGGGTAGAAAGGTTCGATGGCGATAAGTTTTGAAAAGGCATTTGGAGTCCATGAAACCGCACTAAATTTAAAGGCGAAGCGGGCGGAAGTCATTGCAAATAACTTAGCCAATGCTGATACGCCGAATTTCAAATCACGTGATATAGATTTTAAAAAGGCTCTTGAGCTCGCGAATAGTCAGCGTGCTTCCAAATTAATTAGGACTCACGAATCTCATATCGATAGTCGCATCGGAACCGAAATCCCTGGGCTCTCTTATCGAATTCCACTCCAGCCAGATACCGGTGATGGCAATACCGTTGAAGCGCAAATTGAACAAACTAAATTCGCTGAAAATGCCATGCAGTATCAAACCAGTTTAACTTTTTTGAATAGCCGAATAAAAGGCCTTATCAGTGCCTTAAAGGGCGAATAGGACAAACCTATGAGTTTATACAATATTTTCGAAATTAGTGGTTCCGCTATGTCGGCGCAGACCGTTCGCTTAAATACTACGGCAAGTAATATAGCGAATGCAGATAGTGTTGCCAGTAGTGACGGAGAAGTTTACAAAGCGCGCCATCCAGTGTTCAGCACAATAATGAATCAACTTGGTAACGCTCAGTCTGGTGGAGTAAGAGTTGCAGGCATTGTTGAGAGCCAAGCAGAGGCTATTGCTCGATATCAACCTGAAAACCCAATGGCCGATGATGAAGGTTACGTTTACGCACCCAACATCAGTTTGGTTGAGGAAATGGCTAATATGATCTCCGCGTCTCGCTCCTATCAGTCAAATGTTCAAGTAGCCAATATGACTAAGAGTTTATTAACTAAGACCCTGACATTGGGTCAATAACTAACAAATAAATTTAAGATAAATTACTGAGAAGAAACTATGTCTATTATTTCAAACCCTACAGAAAATATCTTTACCGATATTGGGATTAATCCACCTCGGAATGAAGACACATCTGCGACCAAAGAATTGGGGCAGGCAGATTTTTTGATGTTGTTAACCACGCAGTTAGCAAATCAAGATCCGCTATCACCGACTGATAGTAAAGAGTTTATTAGTCAGATGTCTCAATTCTCAAGTGTTGATAGTCTTCAAACTTTGGTCAATAAATTCGACGACTTATCGACATCGTTAACTTCAAATCAAGCATTACAAGCATCATCTCTGGTTGGACGACAAGTGTTAATACCATCAGCTGTTGGTTATGTTCCAAATGAAACAGGAATGTCAGGACAAATTAATGTTCCTAGTCGCACCAACAATTTACGTTTTGAAATTAGAGATGCAGCTGGACAACTTGTAAGACGGATTGACGTTGGCGATCGAGATGCTGGCGATATTGAATTTTATTGGGATGGTAATAATGAAGCGGGCGAATTTGTAGGTGAAGGCCAATACGAGATAGCTGCATTTGGTTCCATTAACGGTACAACGGAACAACTTCCAACATCGATTAGAGCGCAAGTGCAAAGTGTTAATTTGGGTGGCGCTGGTGGCGGTATCTTTTTGAATCTTACAGGGTTAGGGCAAATCAATTTCAACGATGTGAAAGCCGTTGGATAGAAAAGTTTTTTAAATAGGAGAGCAGTTATGTCTTTTAATACAGCACTAAGTGGTTTGAATGCTGCGCAAGCGGAACTCAATGTAACTAGTAACAATATCGCAAATGTCGGGACCACTGGCTTTAAAGGTTCACGGGCAGAATTTGCGGATATTTTCGCAACATCTTCATTTGGTAGTTCTGGTACCGCTATCGGTAATGGAACCTTACTAGCCAACGTTGCGCAACAGTTCGGCCAAGGTAATTTAGAATTTACTGCTAACACTTTGGATCTGGCTGTATCGGGAGAAGGCTTTTTTATTCTTTCGCCCAGTGAAACTAACGCCAATAACTTGTTCACTAGAAATGGTGAGTTTGGGGTAGATAACAATGGGTTTGTGGTTAATAACGCCGGTGCTCGTTTACAAGTATTTCCGGTGAATACTGATGGCACTGTCACTGCGACTAGTATTTCAAGTACCATCCCATTACAGCTACCGCAAACCGCTGGTGTTCCAACTACTACCAGTTTGGTAGACATTGGTGTTAACCTTCCGGCAAACGCAGCAGTTTTAGACCCAAATTTATTCGACCCGCTGCAAGCTTCTACATTTACTCAATCAACTTCTTTGACTGTCTTTGATTCTCTTGGTGAAAGTCATGTAGTAACAGCTTACTACGTTAAAACCGGCGCTAATACCTGGGGAACTTATTACAACACCACTGATGATGCTGGTGCCACATTGGCATTAGACATTGCTGGTGGTACTGCTGGAGCTGGCGGGCAACTATACAATTCAATGACCTTTACCAACGCCGGTGTCTTCCAAGCCAGCGTTCCAGATCCGATAACCACTACAGCAATTGATTTTGGTAATGGTTCGAATGCGGCTGGAACTCTAACTTTTAACTATGCCGGTAACGGTACCACACAGTTTTCTTCTCCATTTACGGTTAATGTTCTAGAGCAAAATGGTTTTCCAATAGGTCGACTGACTGGTGTAGAAATTTCTGATACCGGAGTTGTGAGAGCAAACTTTAGTAATGGTCAGTCTACAGCTCTAGGAAAAATAGCTTTGGCAAGATTTCAAAACGCTCAAGGGTTAGCACAAAAAGGTAATAACTCTTGGGAAGATACCACTGACTCTGGAACACCTTTAGTGGGTGAGGCTGTGACTTCTAGTTTTGGCCAAATTCGATCTGGCGCGATAGAAGTTTCCAATGTCGATCTTACTGCGGAATTAGTTAATTTAATTTCGGCTCAACGAAATTTCCAAGCCAATGCTAAGTCGATTGAAACTAATAATACGATCACTCAGGCGATCATAAACATTCGGTAGTAGCGGATTTCGTTAACACGTTTAATTGAGTAGCAGATGGATAAATTACTTTACATATCGATGACTGGGGCACGCGAGGCCGGTTATGCACAAGCGAAAACGGCTAATAATTTAGCAAACGCTTCTACGACTGCATTTAAAGCCGACTTTGCTCAGTTTCGCTCTATGCCAGTTTATGGAGAAGGTGCGGCTAGCCGAGTATTCGCAATGACCGAAAGACCTGGTTATCGCTTAAGTGGTGGCGGTGCTATTTCTACCGGCCGTGATCTTGATATTGCCATTCAAGGACAAGGTTGGATGGTAACTCAAAATGATCAAGGTGAAGAGCTACTGACCCGTCGAGGTGATTTGAAAATTGATGCTAATGGCACTCTGACCGATGGTGTTGGCAAAGTGATTATGGGAGATGGTGGACCGATCGCCATTCCACCATTTGAAAAACTTGATATAGCTGGCGATGGCACGATTACGATTAGACCAGTAGGAGCACAACCAAATGAGACGGCAATAGTCGACCGAATTCGTTTGGTTAATCCAGATCCACAAAGCTTGTACAAAACCGAAGAAGGACTATTCAAAAGCCAAGAAACGGACGTTTTTGATAATGATATTTCGGTCACCTTACAAACAGGCACACTCGAAGGGAGTAATGTCAGCGTGGTCGAAGAATTGAGCAATATGATTGAGCTTTCTAGACAATACGAAGTTCAGGTCAAAATGATGGCATCCGTAGAAGAACGAGGGGCAGCCCTCGATAGATTGCTTCAACCGTAGCCACTTAGAAATTTTTAGAAATACAATTTGAGGTAGTAAACATGCATCCAGCATTATGGGTATCTAAGACAGGTCTAGAGGCACAAACCACTAATTTGGCGGTTATTTCTAATAATCTAGCCAATGCAGGAACTCACGGCTTTAAGCGAGACCGCGTAATTTTCGAGGATTTGTTTTATCAAAATTTTCGACAAGCTGGAGCACAATCTTCACAAGATACAAAATTACCTTCTGGCCTACAGGTTGGAACTGGCGCAAAAGTCGTAGCCACTCAAAAACAGCATACTCAGGGGAGTTTTCAGACATCTAACTCGCCTTTAGATATGGCGATAAAGGGCAATGGTTTTTTCCAAATTCAACTCCCTGACGGTTCTATTGGCTACACTCGTGCCGGTAATTTTGGTACAGATGAAAATGGCCAAATCGTCACTTCAGGTAGCGGCTTTGTGTTAGATCCCGGCATTACCATTCCACCCAATACAACCAGTTTCGATGTGGGTCTTGATGGGACCGTTACAGTTCAGGAGCAAGGCGCTGCTGCACCAACAACGATTGCTAACATTACTTTAGCAACATTTATTAATCCGGCAGGACTACAATCTGCTGGCGGCAATATCTTTTTAGAAACAGGTAGCAGCGGGACACCAGTAATAGGAACACCAGGGCTAGATGGCGTGGGTGAATTATTGGGTGGTCAACTTGAAACATCCAATGTTTCAAGCGTTGAGGAGTTAGTCGCATTAATTGAAACTCAAAGAACCTATGAAACCAATGCCAAAGTTCTTTCAGCGGTCGACCAAATGCTGCAATTTGTAAATCAAACTTTATAACGTTTGGATTCTATTATGTTTAAAAGCTTAATTATATCTTTATTGGTTTTAATCAGTTCAGGCTGCACGACCATCTATCACAATGAAATAGAGGATGATCCTAATTGGGCTCCAAGCTATCCTGTAGAAGCTCCGAGCAACGCCGAAAATTCCGGATCGATTTACAATGTAGCTACAGCAAAAATGCTGTTTCAAGATAAAAAAGCATTGCGAGCCGGCGACATTATAACTGTTGTATTAACTGAAAATACACGTGCCACTAAGAATGCGGATACTGAACTTTCTAAAGACACCGGTTTAAGCACCACCGCTCCAATTGCATTTGGAAACACATTGAGTGTTGGTGGCGGGACTACAGATTTAGGCTTAGCAATAAATAGCTCAAATGCGTTTAAAGCTGAGACCGACAGTAAGCAGAGTAATTTGTTACAGGGCACCATCAGTGTCACAGTTCAGAAAGTTTTCGCTAATGGTAACTTAATGATCAAAGGTGAAAAATGGATTGCGCTTAATCAAGGCAGCGAATTTATTCGCGTTTCTGGATTAATAAGGCCTGAAGATATTAACAAAGATAATCAAGTTGAATCGACTAAGGTTGCCAACGCTAGGATTTATTACGGTGGCAAAGGCCCGTTAGCGGAAGTTAATGAAGAAGGTTGGCTAAGCCGATTCTTTAATTCAGGTTGGTGGCCGTTCTAAGCAGTAACTAGGTGGTAAAGATGAAAAACAAATTTAACAGTTTGAGACGATTATATTTCTCTACGATGACAAGAGCCATTGCTATGGTCGTGATCACAGTGCTGGTTAATCTAGTGAGTTTTAGTACTCAAGCTGAACGGATTAAAGATATTACGTCTGTTCAAGGCGTGAGAGAAAATCAATTGATTGGATATGGGCTTGTGGTTGGTTTAGACGGAACAGGCGAGAAAACTAAATACACCGAACAAACTTTCAGAACAATGTTGGCTCGTTTTGGTATTAACGTGCCTGCCGGTGGACAGCTTAAACTAAAGAATAGTGCGGCGGTTGCAGTGCATGCTAATTTACCCGCATTTGCAAAACAGGGACAAACTATTGACGTGACAGTGAGTAGTTTGGGTGAAGCAAAAAGCTTGCGAGGTGGTACTTTAATCATGACCCCCTTAAAAGCTGTAAATGGTCAAGTTTATGCTATCGCACAAGGCAATCTAGTAGTGGGAGGATTCGGCGCTCAAGGGGGAGATGGATCTTCTATAACTGTGAATGTGCCAACCGTTGGTCGTATTCCAAATGGTGCTTCAGTAGAGCAAACCGTAGCGACAAATTTTATGAGTAGCGAGCACATAGTATTCAACTTAAACCAGCCAGACTTTACAACGGCGATGCGATTAGCCAAGAAAATCAATCAACTTGTCGGCTCAAAAGCAGCTCAACCGATTGACGCAACCAGTATTCGTGTTTCAGCGCCAAGAGACAATGCGCAAAGGATAAATTATCTTTCAGTACTTGAAAACATTGAAGTGACACCAGCAGAGGGAATTGCCAAAATCGTGGTTAATTCTAGGACTGGTACTATTATTATTGGCAAAAATATTCACCTCAAAGAGGCGGCGATTGCCCATGGTAACTTAATCATTAAAATAAAAGAAAATCAGCAAGTCACTCAACCTGGCGCATTGGCGCAAGCCGGTGAAACTGCGGTGACTCAGGATACACAATTAGAAATAGAGCAAGAAAATAATCGAATGTTTCATTTTCAACCTGGCGCAACTTTGCAGCAGCTAGTTGAAGCTGTCAATGCGGTAGGGGCTGCACCAGGTGATGTGATGGCAATTCTCGAAGCACTAAAAATCGCGGGAGCTATTAGCGGTGAGTTAGTGGTTATCTAGCGTGGAATCTCTAAATCGCCAAGTTGAATCAAGAGCAAGTATTTATAACGACTTGCATTCATTGGATCGTATTAGACAACAAGCCAAAAATGATCAGCGTTCAGCCATTAAAGCGGCGGCAAAAGAGTTTGAAGCCTTCTTTATGAACATGATGCTAAAGTCTATGCGTCAGGCCAGTGAAGTAATCGGTGACGATTCGATGTTTGGCAGTCAGCAAGAAAAAATGTTTGTTGGGATGTTAGATGAACAGCTGTCGGTTGACCTTTCACAAAAAGGTAACTTGGGTATTGCAGAATTGTTAACGCGTGATCTATTGGGTGAAAATTCTAAAATAGACTCAAATACTGTTTTAACCAGCTTAATCAATAAAGCAAACTTCGCAACTATACCAAACACAGCACAGGTAATTGCAGAAGCCGAAGTTATGAATAAACCCAATACTATGGGTATTGAACAACAGAACTACCTAGACAGAATGTCCAAAGCGAATGAAATAGACTCTGTTAAGTCTGGCACTCAAACAGCTTCACTTACTCATGTTATGCCTAACTCTGAACCGAACAATAATACTGTCTCAGCTGTATTGGCAGAAAAGAAGTCGCTATTTGGGAGCGCGGAAAGTTTTATAAGTCAGCTCTTACCGACTGCCGAAAAAGTTTCGAAAAGCTTGGGAGTTGATCCTAGGTTGTTGCTTGCTCAAGCGGCGTTGGAAACTGGATGGGGGCAATATATTATGCATGATCAATCGGGAACTCCAAGTTTCAATTTATTTGGCATAAAAGATGGTAACGACTGGCAAGGGCAAAGTTTAAAAGCTGATACTTTAGAAGTGGAACAGGGGACATTCGTTAAGCGACAAGAAAAATTCAGAATGTACCAAAGCTTCGAACAGAGCTTTCAAGATTACGTTAATTTTGTAAAGTCTAGTCCCCGATACCAACAAGCGGTTGAAGCCGTTGAAAGCGCAACGGACTACATAAAAAAATTGCAGGAATCAGGCTACGCGACAGACCCAAACTATGCTGAAAAGATTATTAATATCTATGAGAACGGTATTAAGCCGAGTGCAGTTTTAAAGTAACAATAGTTGCATCGCGAAGATAAATAACGACACACTCAGGCTCGTATTCAATTTGTCTGAGTTATGTTTTAGATGAGGAAAAAGTTATGCCCGTTAGTATATTTGGCATCAGTGTATCAGGAATGCTCACCAATCAATCGGCATTGGACACCACTGCTCATAATATTGCTAATGCGAACACTGAAGGTTATAGCCGTCAGCGTGTGTCACAGCAACAAAGGTTGCCAGAGTTTATTGGCGGGAATTACTTTGGGTCAGGAGTGGAAGTCAGTCAAGTTAAAAGAATATTCGACCAAACCCATCAACTTGAAATTCAATCAGCAACCGCAAATTTTAAACAGCTTGAAGCATACTTATCACAAGCCGATCGAGTTGATGGCTTATTAGCCGATAGTCAAAACGGTCTAGATAGCTCTTTACAAACTTTTTTTTCCGCATTAAGTGGTGTTGTTAATGACCCGGCATCTATAGCAGCGAGACAAGTGATGTTAGGCGAAGCTGAAGGTTTAGTCTCTCGGTTTGACTCCATTCATGCGCAACTCGATACACAAGTGACTCAAATTAATACCAGTATAAACTCCGTTGCGGAAGAAATTACAGCCCTAGGAAATTCTATTGCTGCACTTAACAATCAAATTGCTGGTTCACCTGGCAACCCTCCACCTGACTTACTTGATCAACGTGATGTTGCTGTTCAACGAATTAGTGAATTAGTAGCAGTGCAAACAACACGTCAAACCGACGGAAGTATTAATGTGTTTGTTGGCTCAGGTCAGTCCTTGGTTGTTGGCTCAATTTCGAATCAGTTAGTAGCATCACCAAACGACCAAAACCCGAGAGAAATGAGTTTGAGCTTAGTCGCTGGGACTTCTTCTATTGATATAACTGAAAATATTCAAGGGGGTCAGCTAGGAGGTTTGTTGCGAGTTACGGAAGATATTATTGAACCTGCCTTTAATACTCTCGGAAGAGTTGCACTCTCTATTGCTGATACCTTTAATCGACAAAACCAACTCGGTATGGATCTCAATAATGACCTGGGTGGAAATCTATTTACCGATATTAATGACCCTTTAATTGCGGACTCACGAGTATTTGATAACATCGGTAATACTGGAAATGTCGATCTTAGTATTAATATTGATGATCCATCATTGCTCGGAGATTCTGACTATACTTTGTTCTTACAAGGCGGTAACTATCAATTAGTGGATCAATCTACCAATACTACAGTAGCCACTTTCGCTCCGCCGGGTGTCGTTCCAGATACTGTTCAGCTATCAGCGCAGGGCATTAGTATTAACTTCTTGTCTGGTGCCGCCATAGATGGCGACTCTTTTGAAATACAACCCGCTAGAAATTTTTCGCGAGACTTTACCGTCGCAATAACTTCTGCCGAGGAGATCGCTGCCGCATCGCCAATTCGTGGCGAACAATCGCTCTCCAATATCGGAAGCGGCGCCATTTCTGCAATCAGTGTTACTGACACTACAACGACTCAGTTTACCAACGTGGCCTATGATTTAGATCCACCAATTCGAATTGAGTTTGATGCACCGCCTGGTGTGGCTGGTGAATTTTCCATCTATGATATGTCCAGTGGAAGCCCGGTGCTTTTAGCCGGTGGAATTGCCGGATACGTCGCAGGATCGGAAAATAATATGCTGGCGCTAGCTGGGGCTCCGTATGATGCTTATGGATATGAAATTACCATCAATGGTGATCCACAACCTGGTGACAGCTTCGATATTAGCTACAACAACAACGGAACGGGCAATAACGAGAATGCAGCTTTGCTTGCTGAGTTGCAGCAGTTCACTGGATTAGACAACGGAAACTCTACTTATCAGCAAGCGTTTGGGCGAATTATCGGGCGAGTAGGGGTTAATACTCAATCCGCTCAAATTAAGCGGGATGCGGCTGAAAGCATCATGTTTCAAACGAAGGAACGTAGGGATAACCTTTCAGGAGTTAACCTAGATGAAGAAGCCGCCAATTTATTGAAGTTTCAACAAGCTTATGAAGCATCAGCGCAAGTGATCAATGTTGCTAGGACATTGTTCCAAACTGTGCTCGATTCAGTTCGATAATATATTAAGAGACCAGGTTTTTAAATGAGAATTTCAACGTCACAAATTACCAGCGCAGGCATTCGCCAAATGCTACTGCGTCAAGCTGAAATTCAACATACTCAGTTACAACTGTCCACTCAATTAAGAGTATTAAAACCTTCCGATGACCCCGTGGCAGCGACTGCAATAAGTGCTTTGACAAGTGAAATTGCACAGCTCGAACAGTACAACAAGAATGGAGACGCAGCGAAAGCGAGCAACGCGCTAGAAGAGACTATACTCACCAGTACAAATGATATTTTGTTCAGAATCAGGGAGTTAACGGTCGCCCTCGGAAACGGTTCGTATACTCAAAATGAGTATAATAGTATCGGTGTCGAACTTGAGGAGAGTCTTAAGGAATTGGTGGGATTAGCGAATAGTAAAAACGCCAACGGTGACTATTTGTTTAGTGGAGGAAAAGTTAAATCTCAGAGCTTTATTCAAGATGCGAGCGGTAATATTGTATACAACGGCGATCAAAATCAAAGGTTATTGCGAGTTAGTAGCGGAGTTGTCGAGCCCATATCTGACTCCGGTTTTGAAGTTTTTGTTGATGTTAAGAACGGTAATGGAAAATTTACCGTTGGTTCGAATTCGGCGAATACTGGTGGAGCAATTATCGATCAAGGGAGCTACCAAGCACCTCCTAATTTTCTAGCAGAGTCTTACAGCATTACCTTTGCAACTGACGCCAGCAACAATACCACTTATACAGTGACAGGTGATACTTCGGGCACGACCGTGGTTCCTGCAACACTATATGAACCGGACAACGCAATTAGCTTCAATGGAGTAACCGTTAAAGTGACTGGGCAACCGGATGCAGGCGATCAGCTGAGTGTAATTCCAAGCACGTCTCAAAATGTATTTTCAGTGGTCCAAGATGCAATTGATGCGATTGGGAGCTTTTCTGATACCGAGGCTGGTCGCGCAGAGTTCTCTAACAATATGACCAATGTACAAGAATCGCTAAATCGTCATATGGATAATGTGAATATTGTCAGAGGTAAAATTGGTGGCCGATTAAATGCCATAGACACAGAGTTCGATAGTAATCTGTCGCAAATCATAACCAATAAAAGCAGTTTGTCTGATGTGCGTGATTTGGATATTATTGAAGCATCCACTCGTTATTCTCAGCAATTAGTGGTTTTAGAAGCTGCTCAAGCTAGTTTTGTAAGAATTCAAGGTCTGAATCTATTTAATTTTCTATAATTAATAGAAATAGCCGCTAGTAACACATAACGTACCAGCATCAGTTACAAGTTGTTTAAGGTGTCATCTTGAAGCAAAACAATAGCAACCCATTGATGGAGCAAATCAGTCAAGCTGTTCAATGCCATCAGAGTGGGGATTTGATTAAAGCCAAGTCGCTGTATTCCAAGATTCTAAAGAAAGACAAACTCAACCCACAAGTCCACCATTTATTAGGTTTGCTGTATTTACAGCTGAATAAAAATTCAAAAGCCGTCAACTCCCTCAAACGAGCTCACTCCCTTCAGCCGTTAGAATTAACTTTTATTACTTCGCTAGCTAACGCATATTTTACTCTCGAAGCGCTTGAAGAATTAAAGTTGTTGGTCGAACATTGTCAAAAGCGTAATATCCAACAAACCGCTATTTCTCTGAAACTAGCTAATCTATATGCGAAAAAAAATCAGTTACAACCAGCGATTAAACTCTTCCGTTCATTAATTGAAGTAGAGCAATCTAATTGGAATTTATGGTTGGAATTTGGCAATTGTACCTTTCTTAACGGAGACTTAAAACAAGCTAATGACTGTTATCTAGCAGTTTTGAGAATTAACCCAAATCAAGTGGATGCGTTGAGCAATTTGGCTGCTATTTCCATCGAAAGGAAAGATTTTGATTCCGCATCTAATTACATTGAGCAAGCGCTCGCGAATCAACCAAAGCATTTAGTCGCACGATATAATTATGCCAACATATGCTACCAAAGAGGTGAATATCCTAAAGCGCTAGATGTACTGAGAGAGCTTCGCAAAGAGGCGCCTAACTACATTGACGTTACTATTCTTATGGCAAAGTCTGAGCGCCGATTAGGAAACTCCTCATCAGCAATTACCATCTTGAATGAGCTATTAACTTTAAATGCCAAAAATGATGTTGTGTTAAATGAAATTGCCAACTGTCATTTTGAACTTAAAGAGTTTTCCGTGGCTATCGAATATTTCGCTCATGCTGTTTCCATCAATTCTGAAAATGTCGACGCTCGATTTAACTTAGCTATTTGCAGTACTCAACTAAGAGACTATGAAAATGCAGTCAAAGAATTCTCTCTGCTAGTCACGTTGAAAGCGGATTATTTTACAGCTTATGCGCCTTATTTACATGTTCTAAGGCAAAGTTGTCTGTGGGAAGAAACTAAGCAAATAGAGGCTAAACTTCGCCATTTATTAGACAGCAATCCAGAAGTCAACATACCGCCATTTAGTATGATCACATTAGAATCTAGTGACAGTGACGAGCAGGTTAAGGTTGCTAATCATTGGGTAACTAGACAATTACCTGCCTATGATGAGAACCCATTGTTAAGGAATACACTGTTAGAAACAGATGATACAGCTGAACCAAGCGAAGATATTAAGAATAGGAGAATTAGAGTAGGTTATTTTTCATCAGACTTTCATGAGCATGCCACAGCGATATTGTTAGTTAGGGTGTTGGAGTTACATGATACTAATCGGTTTGAGTGTTTTGCCTATTCCTATGGGCCTGATGACCAATCTGACTTGCGTCAGCGAGTCATGCATTCAGTCGAACACTTTAGAGATCTGTTTAACTCGACTAAGCAGCAGATGATTGAATCAATAAAAGCTGACAGATTAGATGTGCTGCTCGACTTAAAAGGATTTACACAAGGCAGTATGTCGGAAATTCTTTTGGCAAAACTAGCCCCTATTCAGATCAATTACTTAGGTTATCCCGGGAGTATGAGTAAGCAGTTAGTAGACTACATCATTGTTGATCATTTTATTTTAGATTCAGAAAAAGTAAGATTTGATGAAGCAACTTTGACATTACCAAACTGTTATCAGCCTACAGATGATCAAAGAGTTCTTGAAAATAAACCTGCTAGAGAGTCGCTCGGCTTGAGCGAACAACAATTTGTATTTGCTGCTTTTCATCAAGGATATAAACTAAACCCTAAAATGCTAGAGACTTGGGTTCACATTTTAAAATCTTGTCCAAGTTCTGTGCTTTGGTGTTTGACTCTTCCTGAAACTGCTAAGAGAGTGGTGAAAAGATATTTTGAAAGTTTTGGCTTGGAACTTCACCGAATAGTTTTTGCTGACAAACTGAGTCCTAAAGAGCACATTACTCGTTTGCAATGTGCTGATTTGGCTTTAGATACTTTTCCTGTTAACGGGCACACGACAACTAGTGATGCACTTTGGGCCGGAGTCCCGGTGGTTACAATTGCAGGTGATACGTTTATTTCTCGAGTCGCGGGTAGTTTACTGAACGCGGCAAATTTAGGGGAGTTTGTGTGCGAAGATCATTTGGACTATCAGAAAAAGGCGATAGACTGCTATAACAATCGACATGAACTAACGCAACTAAAAGAGAGATTAGTAAAAGAAAAATCAAAGTTGTCACTTTTTGATTCCAAACAATACACCAGAGATCTTGAATCAATTCTGTATAAAGTGGTTATCGATAAAAACTAGAAGAAAATCGGCGATAAAATTAGAAGTGATTACATTGGTGAATTGAACTTAATCGTAAAATCGTTTATTGGCTTAGGTTAAGAATTTTCGGCAAGTTAGCGATGTTACTTGATATCCCTGATTTCTCCAGAAATGTTTCGCACTCAAGTTACCATCTACGTAGGTGCATTCTACATAAGAAACACCCGCTTCCTGTAAACATAGCTCAATAGTGGCAATCAATTTTTCAGCCACTTTCTTTTGTCTATTTGGCTCTTCTACCCAAAGCAGTTGGATGATTCCTTTTAAAGGTTGAGCGATAAAACCATTGTCATTGATAGTTGTCGTTGCACACACAAAGCCTATTGGATTTCCATCTGTCTCTGCAATCAGTATGAGAGAGTTCGTGGAATCAATTTCCGACTGTAGCCATTTTCTTATGTTAGTTTTTAAGTTGGGATGTGCTTGGATCCCTTTTTCATTTTCGTGTTGATGAAGGGACAGAGTGTAATTGGTAACAATATCCAAGTCTTGTTGGGAACATTCTCTAATATTCAATCGAATTAGTTTTCCTGAGTCTTGCGGTAAGATCTAATGGCACTCTGTGAATTTTTTAAATTTAAGCTACTGCTGATCATTCTGCGTTTCAAAATTTCTAACTTGGCCGCTACTAGTTGATCAGAGTGTTTAACGCTTTCCAAAAGAGACTCAGTCGATTTGCGTGAATGTTCGATAGATTTGTCTTCGAAATAACCTTTAATGAACTCGTCACGCTTTTTACTAAGCGTGAGTAGTTCATCCCAATTTTCGGATTCCGCTAAATGCATGATCCTACGGTTGGTTTTTTCAAGCTCTTCTTTAAAACGAGTATTTGACATTAATCGATAGACTTAAGATTTTCTTAACTATTATTCATTGCAAGAGCTTGGTCTCTAATACCCACCCAAGCCTCACGTATATTCCCCATGACCTTTAGAACATCATCGAGCTTCTCAATACTGTTCTCTGCGTTCGCATGCATTAAGGTTGTGGTGCAAAATTCATAAAGGTCATTCAAATTATTTGAGATGTCACCACCTTTCTCAAAATCAAGGCTGGCTTGTAAGCCGTTAATGATCGAAATAGCCCAACTTATGTGTTGGCCTTTTTGAGCAATTTTCTTTTCATTCATAAAATATTTGGCTTTATTGATTTTTTCAATTGCACCGTCAATTAACATTTGAATCAGCATGTGCGGATCGGCATCTTCAACTCCGCTGGTGGCGCTTATTTTATTGTAGGCTAACGCTCCGGATAGTCCCATATTGTTAATTCCTCAATCAATTAAAGTGAATGTGTCAGCTAGCTGTCTTTCCCACCAAAGCCGGGTAAGTTTTCAAATTGTTGTGCTATGTAGCTTTGAGTACTATTGAATTGTGCAACAATTGCATCCATCGCCGCAAATTGATTCGTCAATCTAAATTGCAGCTTCTCGATACGTAAATCTAATGAAATACGATCATCAGCAATCCGACTTAACTGCTCGTTTAACGATGTTTCTCTGGTTGCGATTATACCGGTGCTGCTGGTGTAGTCTTCGATAAGGTCTCTTAGTCTTGTCGCAAATCCCTCGTCACCAGCAAATAAATCGTCAAACTTTTCGAAACCTGATTCAATGGCGGAGGTTAGCTGCTCATCATCTATTTCTAATAAACCTTCTTGAGTGCTGGTGATGCCAAGGGAAGTTAGGCTATTAAATGAACCGGATGCTGAGGAAATGGTCGATGAAAATAGATTCCTAACTTGAGAGCTCACTTGTCTTAAAGTGTAATCACCCAACAGTAAGCCTGGAGCGTTTTCATCGGCAGAGCCAAGTTGTTTGGTTAGTTCAACAAACCCATTGTAAGTATCCACAAAAGAAGTAATCAATGACTTTGTGTTAGCGGTATCTAATGAAACCGTCAGGGTTTCTGTAGAGTCAACAGTGTTTACCTTGGTAACATCTAGCGTCACACCTTGAATAATATCAGTAAATTGGTTGGTGCTGCTGCTTGCTTCGAAACCATCAATTTCTATGGTTGCATCAGATGCCGCGCTATTTTGAGTCAATCCTGTCGAAAGATCGGCTAATGAAGCGTCTCCAGTGAAAGTGACAGCCAAGTCATTGCCTACACCCGTTGTTGACGAATTAAAGATTAAAACGCTGCCTGTATCTACGCCGTCGGTGACATTGTTAAGTAAATTTACGGATACGAAATCATTGCCAGTCGCCTCATTGATATTGTTTCGAATTTCTTCAAGTGTATCGGTCGCTGAGACATCAACATTAAAAGTTTCCACTCCGACTGTAAATGTTAGAGTTCCGTCGCCAAAAGTAGTCGAGCTACCTCCGGTAAATATCTGGCTTTGATCTTCGCTGCCAGCAGCAAGCTGTTTCACTTCAATGTCATAGTTTCCTGCTGAAGCTGAACTGGTCGCTGTAGCACTAAAAAAGCTTGAGTCTGAAACACTTACGCCTCGCTTTTCGAAACTTGAAGCCAAGCTTAAGTCGAGAGCTGCTCCGCGAAGCTCGTCGAGTGAAGAACGCAGTCCACCTAACCCAGTGAGGGTCACCGAAACATCTGCTTCAAAACGATCTAAGCTATTTTGTTTAGGAGTGCGTTCAGCAGTGACTAGTGCGTCAATTATCGACGAAACATCTAGACCAGAACCAAGCCCACCTATACTAATGAGTCCCATGTAATAAATACCTTTGTGCTTACTTCAAAAATGCTTATTTCAACAACTTAACTATATATCGGCCGTAAAACCGCTGAAATAAATATTTTTTCATATTATTTGAATTAAATTCGACTGACTGAGTTTTTCCTAGTAAGCGACTAATATTGCTAGATAAAATGCAAAATTCAGGCCATACCGAGCAACGATTTGACTCGTTTTCGTTTTTTTGTGTTTGGCAGAAAAAAGGGAGGCATGCCTCCCCAGATTCAAACTTTCTCTTGAAGCAAAACTCCGCTATTACCTGAGTCTTGTTCATTGAGCTCCTTCAATCGTCTAGAGAGGTTTATCAGCTCTTCCGGAGGAAATTGTCTGATTAATTCATCAGTTTCTTTATCGATAACTCGAACGATGGTAACGCCAAGCTCTTCATCGACTTTGAATTGAAGGCTTCTATCAATATTCTGATTAAATTGTTGAAGCTCTTCAATCTGACTTTTTACCTCTTGTTGATTTACTTTAGCAGGTCCACTGTTAGAAACATCGACTTTATTGGTGTTTTGGGTGTCGGTTGTATTCGATTCTTTAACTGGAACAGCAATTGTATTCTCAACTAGACTTTTTGAAGCTGAAGGCGCTCTACCGAGGTCGCTTCGCGGCAATTCTCTGCCGCTCGCAACCGAGGATGGTTGAAAGTTGCCTGCTAGATTTAAAATAGCCATAGCAATTTACCTCAAAGAGCGAAAGAGAAAGTTGGTCGAAACCAACCTTCCCACCAAACGTTAAAGTGCTTAAATACAGCGCTTAAATTAACGTTAACCATCAGCTTAATCTTACTGAAGTAGTGACAATACTGATTGAGACGAAGCGTTTGCTTGTGCCAATACTGAAAGTCCTGCTTGCTGAAGTACCTGATTCTTAGCCAATTCTGCTGTTTCAGCTGCGAAATCAGTATCTCGAATACGCGAACGAGCCGCTGAAGTATTCTCGATGATGCTACCTAGATTCGCTATGGTACTACTGAAACGGTTTTGAATCGCACCAAGGTCCGCTCGTTGAGAATCGATCTTGCCTAGTGCTGCATCAACCACTGCAAGCGCTGCTTGAGCGCCGGCATAACTACCGATATCGATGCTCTGTACTGAGCTAAAGCTACTTGTAGATGCGGCTAAAGCAAACACTTCAGTACTTGCAGTTGCAGTTGTGATTTGCCCTTTTGAACTAGAAAGTGAAATGCTACCTACAGCATTACCGATAACAGTTCCACCCTCAGTTAACGTATTACCACCGATAACTATAGAGTCATTTCCTGCAGTTGCGTTAGCAAATGCTGAAAGCGCAATATCTCTACCATCTGTAGTAGTTAGCGTTAAACTAGAAAGGTTATTGGAATCGGCAAAAGTCGCTGTTACACCGGAAGCTGCTGAAGAACCGTTAATTGCCGCGGCTACAGAGCTTAGGTCGTTAGCATTAGTGACAGTTGCTGCGATCGCGCTACCATTAAGGGTAAAGCTCACATTACCGGCAGCCGTTAAACCACTAAGCGTAGTAGAGTTGGTTGCGGTTGCAGTGATGCCGATACCACTTGCTGCGGCATTAATCGCTGCGGCGATATCAGTAGCAGAAGCATCATCAGCATAAGCTATTCCAGTGATTGTTCCACCTTCGGCTGTTGTTAGTGATAAATCCGTTTCAGCGGTGATCGTGTTAAGTACCGTAGAAACAGTAGTGCCTAATACCGAGCCACCTGCACTAGATAGTACATTACTACCAAGTGATGTTGCTCTAGCGTCAGCAACACTTACTGAAATCGTTTCGTTTGCTTGAGCACCAACTTGGATATTTTTAGAAGAGAAAGTTCCATCTAATAATTTTGTACTACCAAAACTAGTTGTTTCAGCAATTCGACCTAGCTCCGAAACAAGTTGTGTTACTTCAGCTTGTAGAGCAGAACGTTCTGTAGCTCCGTTAACGTCAGATGCAGATTGGATTGATAGATCACGAATACGTTGAAGAATGTTTGAAGATTCTTGTAACGCACCCTCAGCGGTTTGAGCTAAAGAAATACCATCATTCGCATTTCTTACTGCAACGCCTAAACCGTTGATTTGTGAGGTTAAGTTATTAGAAATCTGAAGACCTGCAGCATCATCTTTTGCGCTATTGATTCGTAAACCGGTTGATAGACGTTGAAAAGTTGTGCTTAAAGCTTCGTTAGTTCGCCCTAGAGAGCGTTGTGCACCGATAGACGATACATTGGTTTGTATTACATTACCCATGATAAATCTCCTAAACCTTTGATATTCAACAAAAACTTATTCCTGAGAAGAGTAAGCCTTAATATGAAATTACAAAGTGCTTAAAATATAGACGGGGTTAGCCGTCCGCGTATGTCTTGTTAATAAGACTTTTATCGAACTAAGCATCTGAGAAACGCTTTAATTCGTGCAAGAGATTGAGTCGATAGGAGAAAAGCTAGAACTGATTGATATCAGATAAAGTTTATCGCCTGAGAAACAATAACTTACGGTGTTCGAGAACTGCTGAGAACAATTCGCGCTCAAAGAGGGTATCGGCGCCAAAAATAGCGACTTTAAAATATTTACTTAAAATTTTAAATTATTTTAAGAAATGACGAAAACGTTGGAATAAAGGCGTGTTTTGCCAGCCCATCGAGTCTCGAGATGTTTCGATGGGTTGGCATTTGAAGAACTACAAATCGAGTCCGTTTACCTAAATACTACGCCTAAAGTTGTCGTACGGTAGGGGAGCGTTGGACTGTCATGTTATTAACCTTGTAGTAAAGATAAGATTGACTGACTAGAAGCATTAGCCTGGGATAAAACCGAAAGCCCGGCCTGCTGCAATACTTGGTTTTTGGCTAAGTTTGCAGTTTCTACTGCGTAATCGGTATCAGTAATTCTAGACCTTGCCGCCGACGCGCTCTCGATGATGTTTCCGAGGTTAGAAATTGTCGCCAAGAAACGGTTTTGAACAGCACCTAAATCAGCTCGTTGAGAGTCAATTTTTCTAATCGCTGCATCAACCACTGCCAATGCGCTCTGTGCACCGGCAAAATCAGAAATATCAACACTCTCAACAGAGGTAAAACTACTAGTTGAAGATGCGCTAGCGAAAACATCGGTTCCAGCTGTTGCGGTAGTTATTTGCCCTTTAGAACTCGACAAAGCGACAGTTCCAACGACGGTTCCGATTACCGTACCACCCTCTGTCAGAGTATCAGCTCCGATGGTGATCGAATCGTTTCCTACCGTAGCATTGGCGAAAGCTGAAAGCGAAATATCTCTTCCGTCTGTGGTTTTTAAAGTCAATGAAGATAAGTTGTTAGAGTCAGCAAAAGTAGCAGTTACACCAGTTGCGCTGGAAGAACCATTGATTGCCGCTGCGATGGCTGTAAGATCATTGGGGTTGGAAACTGTTGCTGCTATTGCGCTTCCATTGAGGGTGAAAGTGACATCGCCCGCCGCAGATAAACCCGTTAGGGTTGTTGAATTACTCGCAGTAGCGGTAATTCCAATACCGTTTGCAGCGGTATTTATCGCGGCAGCTATGTCTGTCGCGGATGCATTGAGTGCGTAAGAAATATTGGACGCTGTACCACCATCTGCTGTGGTTAGAGATAAGTCTGTTTCAGCTGCGATCCCGTTGGCGACGGTAGAAACTGTATCTCCAGTAATCGTTCCGGCGGTAGTCAGGATATGAGTACCTAATGAGGTCGCTCTCGCGTCAGCAATACTGACGTTGATGGTCTCATTGGCTTGTGCGCCAACTTGTATTTGCTTATTTAAGAACGAACCGTCCAAGAGCTGAGTGCTACCAAATCGAGTGGTGTCGGCTATTCTGCCTAGCTCTTGAATCAGCTGGCTCACTTCAGATTGCAACGCGCTTCTTTCTGTTGGCCCATTAACATCAGATGCGGATTGAATCGAAAGATCTCGAATTCGTTGTAAAATATTGGTGGATTCTTGAAGTGCCCCTTCGGCCACTTGTGCTAGTGATATCCCATCATTAGCATTTCGAATGGCTACTGTTAAACCATTGATTTGAGATGATAAATTATTGGAAATTTGAAGTCCCGCAGCGTCATCTTTGGCGCTGTTAATCCTCAAACCCGAAGATAATCTCTGAAAGGTAATGCCTAGGTCTGTATTAACCTTTAGCAGGCTTCGCTGTGCGTTTATCGAAGAAACATTGGTATTAAGTACGTTTCCCATTATATCTACTCCTATTTTAATGCCGGTAAACAACACAAGTCAGTTCGAGACTGCTGTAGTCGTTAGAGCATAAACAAAACAATAAAATTTAATTGGGAAAGAAAAACTGAGAATTTTACTTTCGATTTAAAAATCGAACACCTGAGAATTGTCGACAGATTCACTTGAATAACTTGAGAATGGTTACCAAGCAAAACGCAAAACTGAGAATTTCGCGCTACAACTAATATCGGCGGTCAAAATTCCGTCTTTAATTTAATTAAGCGATAATTTTAAAAATTTTCGAATTGTTTAACTGCTTTTTGGATTTATAGAAGTGGAGTACTTTATTTAGCAATATCAGTAAATTAGCGTAGTAACTTCTGACGACTTGTAATTGTTGGCACAGGCTTTGCTTTAATTCTACCGAACGATATGATTTGTGATAGTTAATCATTACCCATGATAAATCTCCACGCTTTATATCTGTTCTGTTCTTCGGAACAATGCTAAAACTGGCGTGTTAAGTTGCTGAGAACAGCTTAATTCAAAGGCTTTAGTATGAAGCTCTAAGTCAGTTGGTTGCTGAGAACAGCCATCTAGCGCTTAACTTCTGTCGTACGGTAAGGGGGTCGCATGTCGACCCCTTTTCTTTTTCCGGCGATAAAATTCCTCTCTCGTTACTTTTTGCATCCTGCAGCGGAAGTTTTTGACCGCATTTATGCGGCTTGGTTCGACCGTACTCTGACAGGTTAGCGCTGGTTTCCTATCGTCAAAGAAAAAACTGCCAAAACTTTGACAAATGGGCTATCCTTAAATAAAAACAACTTGTATGTTGCTAATTTTTAAACAATTTGTTCATAAATATAACGAAATTAGCAATCTTATAGCCCACAATGACAATTTCTAGGAACTCTATGAGCAACACGACTCATTTATTAGTCATAGAAGATGATGCGATTCGACAGTCTGAATTATCTGCGGTATTTGCGATTGCGAAAGTAGGTTGTCAGATAATGACGAGTCAGCAATGGGCAGAGACGGAAAAACTTGGCTCCTGTACTGCCCTTATTGCCGGTCAATTTCAGCATCAAGATGCACGCCAAAAGTTATTATCAGAAAATCATTCATCTCGATTGAGCTCTCCGCTTATCAGTTTGGTAAGTTCTGATGCGCAATGCAAGCTAGAAAGTGAGTTTGAAGGTAGTCTCTTCCAATTATCTTGGCCATTTACATCAGAGCAATTGAACGATGTTTTATATAGTTGCCAAACAACAAAACAAGCGGGACTTAGTGCCGAGCAAAAACGACAAGAAAAGCAACTAAGAAGTAAAATGGTTGGTAATAGCCAATCGATGGGCGCCGTCCGTCGACTGATTCAACAAGTCGCCAATAGTGAGGCTAGTGTATTAATCTTAGGGGAGTCAGGTACAGGTAAAGAAGTCGCTGCTAGAAATTTGCACGATTTATCTGATCGAAAAGACAAACCATTTGTGCCGATTAACTGTGGTGCTATTCCAGCCGAATTGTTGGAAAGTGAGCTATTTGGTCATGAAAAGGGAGCTTTTACTGGCGCTTTAACCTCTCGGAAAGGGCGATTTGAATTGGCAGAAGGAGGCAGCATTTTTCTTGATGAAATTGGAGATATGCCAATGCCGATGCAGGTTAAGTTATTAAGAGTACTGCAAGAAAGGACTTTCGAAAAAGTCGGCAGCAGTACTCCTATTGCAGCAAACGTCAGAATTATTGCCGCTACTCATAGAAAGTTAGCCGAAGAGGTCAAAGAAAACCGATTTAGAGAAGACTTATTCTATCGACTCAATGTATTCCCAATTGATATGCCTCCTTTGAGAGATCGAGTCGAAGATATTCCACAGCTAGTCTCTGTTTTGGTGGCAAGGTTAGAAAAGGAAAATCGAGGTTCGGTGCGCTTAAGTCATAATGCTTTGCAGTCTTTGAAGCATTGCCAGTGGGCTGGCAATGTACGAGAACTGGCCAATTTGATTGAGCGGCTATGTATTCTCTATCCCTATGGCGTGGTTGATGTCAGAGATCTTCCTGCTGATTATCAAAATGAACAGGTTGAGAGTAGTTTTGCAGAGCCTGAGGTAAAGTCACTCCCAACAGAAACGGTTGATAGGTTGGATGGTGAAATTCCAGAAGAAGGCATCGATCTTAAAAATCATATTCAAAATTTAGAAATCAATTACATTGAAAAAGCACTAGAGCATGAAAACTGGGTCGTTGCGCGGGCTGCTAAAAGATTGAAAATGCAGCGCACGACCTTAGTAGAAAAAATGCGTAAATACGATCTACAAAAGTCATAAAGTTTATCCATTCCCGAATGGCGGAATATTGACACCGCTAGTAAACCCCTTCAAGCGTTTACATCTATCCTGTTGATATAAAAGGAAAAATAAAGTAGGCACGTAAATTGCAATTCTAGATACGATTGTTAAAGCTGTGAATACTTTGGCACTTTATACATTGAATCTAGTGAGGATTGTATGCCACAAAATGTTCAAACTATTTCGTCTGTTGCTGTCGATGAAGCTAATTTGAGTCAAGAAACGAATACCTCTAATTACTCTGCCCAAGAGGACTCGCGTCAAGACTCTCATCTAAGCTCAGTCATGTCAGATCTCAACCGACTATCAAGGTCTTTTGTTGACTCCTATCAAAACCTCGAAGGTCAAGTTGAACAGCTTAACGATCAATTGCTAGATGCAAGTGAGCGACGAAGTGAAGCCATCGAAGAAAAACAAAAACTAATCGATGAAAAGCAAGCGATAGATAATCGCTTGCAAAACTTGCTAGCAATTTTGCCTTCTGGGGTTGTCGTTTTAGACGGAAAGGGGGTTGTAAGAGATTGCAACGCCGTCGCGATCGACATTCTTGGAAGGCCACTATTAGGGGAAGCTTGGGTGGACGTGATCAGAAGGACTTTCGACCCACAAGCTGATGATGGCCATCAAATTTCTTTAAAGGACGGTCGCAAAGTACATATTGAAACTCGAGCTCTGGATTCGGAGCCTGGCCAATTAATAGTACTTACCGATATGACGAAAACAAGATTATTACAAGCCGAGCTAAGTCAACAACAAAAACTATCAAGCATGGGTAAAATGGTTGCGTCACTCGCACATCAAATAAGAACACCTTTATCTGCAGCGTTATTGTATGCATCGCATTTATCCAGCAATAAGCTGAACGAGGAAAAGTCATCAGAATTTGCTGGACTGTTGCTCGAACGATTAAATTTCATGGAACGCCAGATCGGCGATATGTTGAACTTTGTTAAAGGTGAACGTAAGACCAAATCCGAATTCTGCTTATCGGAGTTAGTTGAAGCTATTTCGATAAATTGTAAGTCAACCAGTCATAAGATTGTTCTCGATGTTGATAGCAAACTCGATCTGGAGGCCAAAATTACTGGCGATTTAGACTCACTTAACGGTGCGATTAGTAATCTAATCAACAACGCGGTGGAAGCTTCTAAGGAGCGGCAGGCTGTCACAATTGCGCTTCATATGACAGAGACAAATCAATTAGTCATCGCTGTGACCGATACTGGGGTAGGAATTAATAAGAGCCAACAACGAGACTTGTTTGAACCATTCTATACTACTAAAAGCCACGGAAATGGACTCGGGTTAAGTATTGTTCATGGTGTAGTGATTGATCATCAAGGCTCTATTTCTGTGACTTCCCAAAAAGGAAAGGGAAGTGAATTTAAGATTACTTTGCCTGTGTCGACAAATACCGAAGCATTAGATCAGCAAGCTCGACATTTCGCAAATGCTGAGTCGCAGGTTATTGAGGGGGCATCCTATGGTTACTAGAGTACTAGTCGTAGAGGATGACTTTGCATTACGAAGTGCGTTAGTGGCTAGCTTAGAAGTTTCTGGGTACAAGATAATATCAAGTGAAAGTGCAGAGTCTGCCATCACGCAACTTGCTAAGACGCCGCTGCCAGATATGGTGATTACCGATATTCAAATGAGTGAATTATCCGGGATTGATTTGCTAAAACACATACGAAAGAGCAATCAACAAATGCCAGTGATCCTAATGACAGCCTACGGGGATGTTAGCGATGCTGTTGAAGTGATGAAGCTAGGCGCTTGCGACTATATTCAAAAACCGTTTGAACCAGAAAAATTGACAGAAATAATTGAGCGCTACTTACCTCAAACTGGCGACCAAGAAATAATCGTTATAGACCCTGCGAGCATAGAAGTGTTTCAATATGCGAAAAAAATTGCAGCTACTCAATCTAATGTATTGCTTTCTGGGGCGAGTGGCTCTGGCAAGGAAGTGATGGCAAAGTTTATCCATCAGAATTCGCCAAGAAAAGATAATAAGTTTGTGGCAATTAATTGCGCGGCGATTCCGGAAAACATGCTTGAGTCAACTTTGTTTGGTTACGAGAAAGGGGCTTTTACTGGAGCTCACCAATCAATGCCAGGGAAGTTTGAACTAGCACAGGGTGGTACTTTGTTATTGGATGAGATATCGGAGATGCCATTATCACTGCAAGCTAAAATTTTGAGAGTGATTCAAGAGCGTGAAGTAGAACGCCTTGGTGGTAAAAAAGAAATTAAGCTTGATGTGCGAGTGATTGCTACGACTAATCGAGACTTAAAAGAAGAAGTCAGTAACAAAACGTTTAGGGAAGATTTATTTTATCGCTTGAATGTATTTCCAATACGTTGTTTAAGTTTAAGCGAAAGACCTAAGGATATTTTGCCTTTAGCGAAATCGTTGTTAAAAAATTATCGTGATTCTCAGAGCCTTCAAATTCCCGAATTTTCAGCTGAGGCCAAAGCGAAGTTAATTAGTTATTCTTGGCCTGGTAATGTTCGTGAGTTAGACAACCTTATTCAAAGAGTTGCAGTTTTGGCCGGAGATGATTTAGTACAGTCTGAAGATATTGTTTTTGAGATGCCTTTAGGGCAATCAACGCAAAGTGGTTTAGTTAGTCTAGCGGCTGTTAACTCTGATCTAGACGATAATCAGCTTGGTAACGATATGAGAAATCATGAATACCAATTAATTGTAGAGTCGCTTGCGAAATGCAACGGAAAGAAAAAAGCTGTCGCAGAACAACTAGGAATTAGCGCTCGTACATTGAGGTATAAAATGGCAAAAATGCGAGAGGCTGGTTATGCTATTCCTGATAAAAAATCTTTTGCTTAGGTTTAAATATTTATGAAAACATCATTTGATAATAATCAACTGTTAGCGCAAATGCAGCAACTTAATAAAGTTGCAAAAGCTGGCACTAGCGAAAGCATCAATCCAACTAATCCTGCTGGAAACGAGTTTGGAAGTTTATTGACTAAAGCTATCGATACAGTCAATCAACAACAAATGGAATCCGGTAAGCTTGCAGCACAAATTGATATGGGGGATGGTGGAGTGAGCCTTGTTAAGGCTATGATTGCCGCGCAAAAATCAAGTGTTGCGTTTCAAGCGACCGTACAAGTTAGAAACAGAGTGGTATCTGCCTATCAAGATATCATGAATATGCCAATTTAGAATTAACCCATAGTCGAAATACTTAGTTAAATCGAACAATAACTGGAGAGAACGAAGTGGCCGAAGCAGCAACTTCAGAAATGGTGAAATTGGAAGGCGACTCAGCTGGGATCCTTCCTGGTATGGGAAGTCTCGCGCCTTTAAAACAAGTAGGTGTTCTTATTGCAATCGCAGCGAGTATTGCTATGGGAGTAATGGTCGCTATGTGGTCAAGCGAACCGCCTATGCGACCCCTGGCTAATCTAGAACCCGAAGCGTCAATGGATGTTATTAATTATTTAGAGCAGCAACAAATTCCTTACCAAGTGTCGACTAATGGCAGAATTCTAATTCCGCAATCAAAGTTTAAAAGAATTCAAATAGAATTAGGCGCACAAGGGGTCAACTTAGAGGACAGCAGTACTCGATCTTATTTAGATAAGGATAGCGGCTTTGGTGTTTCGCAACGCATGGAAAAAGCGCGCTTATTGAGGAATCAAGAAAACTTGCTAAAGCAAACCCTAGAGGAATTTAATGGAGTCAGAGCGGCAAAAGTTCATCTGGCAATTCCTAAGGAGTCTTCGTTCATAAAAAACCGTCGAAAGCCGAGTGCATCTATTTTACTTAATCTTTATTCAAGAGGTGCGATTTCCGAAGAACAAAGTAACTCCATGGTTGATTTGGTTGCAGGTAGCATTCCCAATATGGAACGAAATCAAGTCACAATAACGGATCAGTTTGGGCGTTTATATCATTCAGGTTCTATGACCAATGCACAGCTCGCTAGCTCAAGAGAATTGAATATAGTTAAGCAACGCCAAGATGATATTCGTAATCGAATAGAGCAAATCTTAACACCAATTGTTGGCGCTGCGGCGTTCACAGTTCAAGTCAATTTGGATATGGACTTTAGTAAGAAAGAACAAACCATGCAGACATTTAATCCGGATTTGCCCGCGGTAAGAAGTGAGCGAACCATCGAAGATTCTAGCAATGCGGGCGGCGCTAGCGGTGTGCCTGGAGCACTCTCTAATCAACCCCCGGCCAATTCAGCGATACCTCAAAACGCGACAGGAGCGGGAGGCGAAGCGGAAGCTACTAACTCAGGAAATCGTCGTTTGGAAGCTGAAAGAAATTATGATTTAGATACCACTATCAGTCATATTGTTCCCCAGGTAGGCGTGTTGGAGAGACTCAGTATTTCTGTTGGATTAGACTATATAGACGATCCAGCTAATGCAGGTCAAAAGGTTGCTAGACCGGCATCAGAGGTAGATAAGATAGCTCGGTTAATTCAAGCTGCTGTAGGTTACAGCGTGCAACGGGGCGATATCGTTAGTGTTGATTCTTTTCCATTTGTTGCTGGCGAAACATTACCAGCTCCGCCTCCACCAGAGTTTTATGAGCAAGAGCTATTTCAAACGCTATTGAAGCCAGCAATCGCTTTGTTATTAGGGTTGGTATTTATATTTGTTGCACTAAAGCCAATGTTTAATCGTCTATCGACAGTACCGGCTGTAGCAAAACCTTCAACCCAAGATGAACAGAATGAGTTTGAAGATTTAGCCAGCGGATTAACTGGCGATAATGAGCTCGCTAGTGATAAAGTAACCTTAGCGGGTCACGAAAACCTTGAATTACCCCCTCCAACAGTTGGCGAAGTCGAAAAGCTGGAGCAAGCCAAAGGGGTGGTTAGTAACAACCCGACTTTAGTTGCGCAACTTGTTAAAGGGTGGATAGAAGAAGATGGCTGAGAATAAAGCTGAAAAAATATCCGGCGTAGAAAAGGCTGCGGTTTTGCTTTTGTCTCTTGGAGAGGACACCGCGGCGGAAGTTCTTAAACACATGGGACCAAAAGAAGTCCAGGTGCTCGGTATGAGCATGGCTTCTTTAAAAAATGTTGGTAAGGGCACTGTTGAAAATGTAGTTAGCGAGTTTTTAGAAAAAGTTGAAGAACAAACGGGTATCGGTATTGGTACCGAAGACTATATTCGTAACACGCTTAAGACTGCGCTAGGTGATGATAAAGCGGGTGGCATAATCGACAGAATATTGGCAGGTGCAAATACCAAAGGTTTAGACACTTTAAAGTGGATGGATGCTCGCTCAGTTGCCGATGTGGTTCGATTTGAGCACCCACAAATTCAATCGATTATTCTTTCTTATCTTGACCCGGACCAAGCCGCCGAAGTTCTAAAGTTGTTACCTGATAAAGTGCGAATTGATCTAACAATGCGAATTGCTGCCTTAGAAGCAGTCCAGCCTGATGCATTGCAAGAGCTAAACGACATCATGGAAAAGCAGTTTACTGGTAGTGGATCAACCCAAGCTCATGAGATAGGTGGCGTTAAAAAAGTTGCCGACATAATGAATTTCATGGATGGTTCCAATGAAGCGTTAATTATGGATTCGATTAAAGAAACAGATGAAGACTTGGCTCAGCAGATCCAAGATTTGATGTTTGTGTTTGATAACCTGGAGCAAGTCGACGACCGCGGAATTCAAGCGCTACTCAGAGAAATATCGACCGATACTTTGATTGTGGCATTGAAAGCATGTGAAGAATCTATCAAGGAAAAAATATTTAAGAACATGTCAAAACGTGCGGCTGAATTAATGCGAGATGATTTAGAAGCAATGGGTCCTGTTAAGCTCAGTGAAGTTGAGTCAGCGCAAAAAGAAATCTTAACTATTGCCAGAAGAATGGCCGAGTCCGGAGAGATAGTGCTAGGAGGAAGCGGGGAGGAAATGGTTTAAGCTTGAGAATAAAGCTCAACCCTGTAACAATTTGATCCTATGGTAACTAAAACTAAATCAGACAAACCGATAAAACCGCTTAGAAATGTGACTAACTTTTCTAAATGGGAAATGCCATCAATCGATGCCCCTAAAGGTAAAGTTTTTAGGCAGCCGGTTGAGGAAGAGAAAAAACAAGAAGTCGAATTAGTCGAAAAAATATCGGAACTAGAAATCCAAAAAATTAAAGATGATGCCTATCAAGAAGGATTTCAAAAAGGTCACGCTGAAGGGTTACAAGCCTCTCAAAATGAAATTGAAACTAAGCGACAGCTTTTAGACAGCATGCTGCAACAATTAGTTGAGCCGACTCAAGCCTGTGGGGAAAAAACTCAACAGGAGCTGTTAGAAATGGCATTTGCCATATCTCGCCAAATTGTGCGTCGAGAACTTAAACAAGATCCCACTCAATTGATAGCCATAATTCGTGATGCCTTAAAATTGCTTCCTATCGGTTCAAAAAATATTCAAGTCCTACTCCATCCAGAAGATGCATCGGTTATTCGCAGTGTACTTTCTATTGATGAAGATTCACCCGATTCGCGTTGGAAGTTAGTTGAAGAGCCGTCTATGGAGCGCGGAGGGTGCTTACTTAAAACTGACAATTCTAATGTTGATGCCTCGGTCGATCGTCAAATTGCAGTGTTGTTCAGCCGAATAGCCGGTGGGCAAAGAGCGGGCGAAGACGATGCAAACGGATGAATCCTATAGTGCTTTCCTAAAAAAATATCAGACAAAACTTGAAAACCAATCAAGCATCGTGGTTGAAGGTCGCTTGACCAGAATGATTGGAATGACGCTCGAAGCCGTGGGTTGCAACGTTAATATAGGAGAACGTTGTCAAATTGAGACTATTTCAGGTGCTCTTGAGGACGCCGAAGTTGTGGGCTTTTCTGATGACAAAATTTATCTGATGCCCATTGGTAGCATTCAAGGTTTAGGCCCAGGTGCGCGAGTTATTCCAACTGGGCGTGCACCAGAAATTCCAGTAGGCAGGGCTTTACTGGGCAGAGTTCTCAATGGACAAGGACAACCAATCGATAACAAAGGCCCAGTTCATTGCGCCCAAACAAGACCATTGGTCGCTGATACCGTCAATCCGTTGAAACGCAAACCTGTGCAAGAGCCATTGGATGTTGGAGTTCGTTCTATCAATTCTATTTTAACCGTAGGACGTGGACAAAGAATGGGGTTAATGGCGGGTAGTGGGGTTGGTAAGAGTGTATTACTTGGAATGATGACTCGATTTACTGAAGCCGAAATTATCGTGGTGGGACTAATCGGAGAAAGAGGCCGGGAAGTAAAAGAATTCATCGAACAAATTCTCGGGGATGAGGGGCTGCGACGTGCGGTTGTGGTTGCTGTTCCAGCTGACAACTCTCCTTTAATGAGAATACAAGGCGCAATGGCGGCGACTACTATTGCCGAGTATTTTAGAGATCAAGGAAAGGATGTGCTTTTATTAATGGACTCGTTAACGCGCTTTTGTCAGGCTCAGCGAGAAGTCGCGTTAGCTATCGGCGAACCACCCGCGACTAAAGGGTATCCGCCCTCTGTATTTGCTCGAATGCCACAACTAGTCGAAAGAGCGGGCAACGGTGACACAGACGGCGGCTCAATCACAGCTTTTTACACAGTGCTCGCGGAAGGTGATGACCAACAAGATCCTATTGTTGATGCGGCTCGCGCAATTCTTGATGGACATGTAGTTCTGTCTCGAGCGTTGGCGGATTCCGGTCATTATCCGGCGATTGATATCGAAGGTTCGGTGAGTCGAGTGATAAATCAAATAACCGATGAAAACCATCGAGAAGCGATATCTCAGCTTAAATATCTGTATTCAAGTTACCAACAAAACAAAGATCTTATAACCGTTGGAGCCTACCAAAAAGGCAGTGATCCGGTAATCGACGACGCCATTGATAGCATGCCTGAGATTCGTTCTTTCCTATGCCAAAATATTAATGAGAAGGTCAAAATGGATGAAAGTATTGATGAATTACGACAAATGATGACGCAATAGCACTGGAATACGCTTATAATTAAAGTGTATTCATTTCGCAAATTCAAAATTTTTCTGAGTGGAAATCGAAGATAATGAGTAGTTCGAAAAGATTAAAGCCGATTAAGCAGTTGGCTGAAAACAAAGAAAAAAAAGCTGCTCAAAACCTGGGTAAGTCGGTTGAATACCGAAAGTTACAGCTTAACAAGCTTGCCCAGCTTAGAAACTATCGCGCAGAATACGTCAATTCAATGTCACAAAAGACTCAGCAAGGAATGTTTGGTGATCAATTACAGCAATACCACCTGTTTCTAACTAAACTAGATACCGCCATACAACACCAAGAACAAATCGTAGCGCAAAGTGAACAGTCATTGGTCGAAAGTCAAGATAATTGGCGCGCAGATAGTAGTCGAGCCAATGCAATATCAAGTGCTATTGATAAGATGAAAACTAAAGAAAACCAACAAAAAGAAAAACGTGAAAATGCCCAAGTTGACGAGCTTTCTACCCAAGCTTTTATTCGGCAAAAACAATTCTAAGATCTCATGCAAACACGACTAATGTGTTATCTCAAATAGACAATTTTCCTGACTTCGCCGATTGAGCATCACCATTCGCTCAACAAGAAAAGAACATCGATCCGCCCCTCAATGACAAAGAAGTGATCTCTATAATCGATTCTAGACACTGAGAATCGCTCAAATCTTACGTTTATAATCCCGCACTAAGCGCTTAATTATGATTTAAAAGCTAATGTTTACAATGGCTTAGTGGACGTTTTGATTGGCAGGTTAGCGACAACTAATAGTCACAATAAAATTCGTGCAATTGCTAATTTTGAACTATGCTTAGTTTTAGTGAAGGCTTGGCTCGAACCTTTAAGGGATTCTTGCGGTCCTTGTATTGATTAAACTAAGTGTTTTTAATTATTTTTGTTGAGAGGAATAAACTATGGCAGTAACTTCTGCTACTTCAACGGATGGTACATCTTTAACAATTTCTATTGAAGGTCGTTTTGACTTTAGTGCACATCAAGCTTTCAGGGGAGCCTATGAGAAAGTTTCACCGGTTCCAAAGCATATTTCCGTAGATATGTCGGCGACCACTTATTTAGACAGCTCGGCTCTCGGTATGCTTCTGCTGCTAAGAGACCACTCTGGTGGAGATGCCTCCAATATTAAGCTCACAGGCTGTAATGAAGACATTAGAAAAATTCTTACTATTTCAAATTTCGAACAATTATTCGAGATAGTTTAAGTCTGACGGTGAGTTATTTTGAAAATACTCATCGCGGATGACAACACAACCGATCGAATAATCCTCTCCAGAGTATTACAAAATCTAGGTCATCAAGTGATTCAAGCCAGCGATGGTAACGATGCAATCGCGAACTTTATTGAGCACGATCCCTCCCTTGTCTTACTAGACGTATTGATGCCTGGTTATGACGGCTATGAAGTCGCAGAGATCATCAAAGAGAAATCGAGTAAGCCTTGGTTTCCAATCATATTTTTAACCTCGTTAACTGAGGCAAGTGATCTAGCCAAATGCATCGATGCCGGTGGCGATGATTTTGTTTCAAAACCAATTAACAAAATTATCATTAAAGCCAAAATTGATGCATTCGAACGAATTATCAATTTGTATCAAACTGTCGCTGAGCAACGCGAACGAATTCAATTTCATCATGAACATTTAGTCCAAGAGCAAGAAGCGGCTAAGAGAATATTCAACAATATCGCCCATCGCGGATGCCTAGAATCTAGCAATATTAATTATCACTTGTCGCCTATGTCGATTTTTAATGGTGATCTAATGTTAGCCGCGGAACTCCCAATGGGCGGAATGAGGTTGTTATTAGCTGATTTTACTGGGCATGGTTTACCGGCAGCCATCGGAGCAATGCCTACATCTGAAATATTCTATGGGATGACTACCAAGGGCTTTTCTATTCCTGACATGATGGTCGAAATGAATATGCGACTATATGGCGTTCTGCCACGAGGCGTTTTTTGCTGTGTAATTGTTATTGATATTGATGCTAGAGATAGAACTTTAACTATTTGGAATGCGGGAGCCCCTGACTCTTTTGTTCTGAACACTCGAACTAAGAATATTGAACCAGTGAAGTCTTCCCACCTTCCTCTAGGAATTCAAGCACCTGAAAAGTTCGAAGTGTTTTGCCAAACTCACGAGTTTACGCGTGACCACAAGTTGATAGCAGTAACCGATGGCATTATTGAGGCAGAAGATTCCAATGGTAAATTGTTTGGAGAAGAGCGGTTAATTGCAGGAATTCGAAAAAACCTACATAGCGAAAGCATCTGTGATGCACTGATGGAAGAAGTTGAAAGCTTTTGCGGTAAAACTGAACAAACGGATGATGTGAGTTTGCTCGAGGTGGTTTTACCAAGGTCGGTAAAAGAAGAGTTCGTTCAGCCGACGGCCACTTCAAAAAGTTTTTCAGGAACCTGTGATACAGCCTTGTCTTTAAGATTACGTGGAAAGTCATTGGGGACATTTGATCCAATCCCCATGGTGATGCAAACCTTGCTAACTTGTAACGAGTTAGGACCCCACCGTGCTCGGATATTTACAGTTCTTTCTGAACTTTATAACAACTCCCTCGATCACGGAGTATTGGGATTGGAGTCTGAAATGAAAAATGATCATGAAGGCTTCACTAAATACTATCAGACTAGAGCAAGGAGTCTTGAAAGCATTGAACAGGGTTTTGTGGATGTTAGCGTTGATCATCAACCAACCGAAGATGGTGGTATTTTATTATTCGAACTTAAAGACAGTGGTATAGGTTTTGAGGTCGAAGAGTTATTAAAGCGTGGTGTCAAAGATTATAGCGGTCGAGGGTTACCTTTATTGTTGAATCTTTGTGATTCCATAGAGTATTTTGATGAAGGTTCAAGAGTAGTCGCTAGCTATCGTTGGAAATTCGAAGATCAAAAAGACAAATTAACCGATCCAATTTGAGTTTAAGGTAAAGTATGAAAGAGCAAGCTATTGACCTTGAAACAGTTAATGAATTAGTTGAGATAATGGGTGAAGATATGTCCATGCTGATTGATTCGTATATTGCAGATACTCGTGCTAAATTGGCAGAGCTCGCGCAATTAAAGCCGGATATCGATCATGATACGATTTTTAGGCTGGCACATAGCTTAAAAGGAAGTAGCCGAAATATTGGCATTTCAGCATTTGCTGATTATTGCGAAGAGATTGAAGAGCGCGCGAGAGCGCAAACCTTGGATTCAAGCGGTTTTAATCAACAGCAGCTACATGCTCTGTTTAACAGTGCGATTGATAAAATCCAACAACAATTATCATTGCCACCTAAGCCATAGAACTCTCTAGGTTTTTAGTCCCCCTTTAAGTGGTCACTACCATTGCCTCTCGATTTTGCCAATTGAGCTCTGTTTCTATTGGCATTGCAATTGCATTTCTAAAGCTAAGTTTTCTCCTCTGATTTGAGAGTAACGTTTAATGCTTAATTCTATTTTGAATATTACATCTAGCCAACAGCAGGAATCTACTGAGGTTTCGGCTAGTTCAATTCAGTCTCAGCATCAGCATAGTTTTGAAAGCAGTCAAAATTTTACCGCTTCGAACGGCGATTTTGCTCATCAATTAAATCAATTTCGGCAACTACTGCAAGGTTCGCTCGGCGGGACAGGCAAAAGATTGCCGGAATTCGAACACCTGAATATTAACTCAAGCCACAACTTAATGGCAGAAAAGCTCTCGCAACTGCAACTGATGATTAACCAATTTGGCCAAATAGCTGAGGGCCTATTACTTGAAACGGGCTCGAACATGGCGCCCAGTGATGGGGCTGAGCAGTCAGTAAATACGAATTTACAACTTTTGATAGATTCAATATCAGAAAACTTGAATCACCTGAATAGCATCAATGCTGAACAGCAGCTAGCCTTAACAGATCAGCAAGTGAGTAAGCTTTCACAAGCGATAGAAGTGCTACAAACTAAGTTAGACAAAGTGAATCTAGTTCTGGCAGACACCAATCAACTATCTGTGGATCCTGAGCTTTTGCAAAAAGCCGTCGCGGAATTGCTCAGTGACTCAACTAAGGCGATGCAAAGGGTTAACCAAGCATTGCAGAGTAGTGGTTCTCAGACAAATAATTCTATTGCACACTCATTAGCCACCGAGTCAGAAAAGAGCAAATTCACATTTGGCTCTGATGATATTATGATATCCAGAGACTCGAAGAAAAGCGCTAGTGAGTCGGCACAGCAATTTGCTACTACAAGTTTTAAGGATTTTGCGAAAGGAGAGCGACTTAATGCTGAAAATCTCAGCAAGGTTGGTGAGCCTCTCGCAAACTCAAAGCCAAATAACGTTGAAGTTAAAGCCAATTCTGGAATTTTGTTTTCCGAGACCTCGTTTCCGAAGGGCGCTGAAGCTGCATTGCTTTCGGAAAAAGGAGAGAAACTAGGTAGCAACATATTAAAACCCTCGGATAGCCTATTGTCCAATGGCAAAGCAATGGTGATGGGGTCGATACCATTAGATGTTAAAACCCTGCAAAACTTGTCTTCGATAACAGCGAACCCTAGCGAACCAAGCCCTAGTATTTCGCAGACTGTGCAAGAAGTTACTTCAGGGCAGAACATTCAATCGACTCAAATCTCTAGTCAGTCAAATATTCAACAAGGACTCAGTTTAAGGAATGATTTTACTCCGAATTTAGCTCTAAGAATCCAATGGATTTTTCAGCAAGCCTTATCAAGCGCCGAAATAATGATGGATCCTCCTGAACTTGGGCCGTTAACTGTAAAAATGCAACATAGAGCTGGTGAAACAAGTATTGTTTTTCAAGTGAATAACCCACAAACCAAGGAAATGCTTGAAGAAAATCTACCAAAGCTCAAAGAGATGCTGCAAGAGCAAGGGATCGCTCTTGGTGATACTCAAGTTAATCAGAATCATCAACAAGAAGACCAGAAAGACCCTGAGAATTCGAAAGTTGCTATTGATGAAGAGCCGTTAGACAATAACAAATTAGTGGCTAAAAACAATGTATCTGATTCCGAACAGGTGGCACTACTCGACGCGTATATTTAATCGTTGCCGAGGCAAAGCGGCAATTTGACTATTTCATCTGTGAAAATTCCTTCCTACTCTTAACTAAATACGAGTGGACAACATCAGTCGACTCGTCTGTGCAACTTACCGCCAAAAACTCGACACAGTGACTTTTCTTTAAAGTAAGCCTTTGTAAGTTGTTGAAAATTTAGGGTTAATTCTGTTTTTGTTTTTTGGTATAAGTCTTGCATCGTTCCAAATAGAGTAATATTTTTGACAAAATACCGTCATCAGGCCGTTGCTACGCTATGCAAATATTACAATTGTTGGCCATACTTGTTAGTAAGTTTATGATTGAGCTTATTTAACTAACCGGAGTAGAGAAAAAATGGCACAAGATGACCAAGATTTAGAACTTGACGTAGATGGTGGTGAGGATTCTGAAGGTGGTAAAAGTAGCAAAAAGTTAATCATTATTATCGCCGCAGCGGTATTACTGTTGGGCGGTGGAGCCGCTGCGTTTTTCTTAATGGGAGATAGCGAACCAGCTAGCGAAGAACAGGCAGCCGATGAAGAAGTTGTTGAGGAAAAAGCACCGGCAATATACGTTGGTGTTCCGAATGCAATAACGGCTAATTTGCCAGGAGATAGAAAAAGTCGAACGGTACAAATTAAACTTTCATTTATGGTCCGTAGTAGCGAAGCAAAACAAAATATTAAGCAGCATATGCCACAGATTAAAAACGATATATTGATGCTACTCAGCCAAAAAAATGCCCAAGAATTAAAAACGCCAGAAGGTTATGACAAATTAAAAGAGGAAACTCTAACAACCGTTCAAGATACTTTAACTAAATTAGTTAACGATCCAACCGTTGAAAAAGTGTTGTTTGTCAGCTTTGTTATGCAATAGAGCAACAAATAAAAAAGTAAGGCACTAAGAGCTATTAAAGAGAGATTATGTCCGATTTATTAAGTCAAGACGAAATAGATGCGCTTCTTCATGGAGTGGATGATGGTGACGTCGAAGTCGAAGACGAGTCGCTTGACCCCGGTGAAGCGAGGACGTATGACTTTTCATCTCAAGATCGAATTGTTCGTGGTCGGATGCCTTCTTTGGAAATGGTTAACGAACGCTTTGCTAGGCATATGCGAATCAGCTTGTTTAACATGATGAGAAGAAGTGCTGAGATTTCAGTCAATGGAATCCAGATGATTAAATTTAGCGAGTACATTCATAGTTTGTTTGTACCCACAAGTTTGAATATGGTGAAAATAAGGCCGTTACGAGGTACTGCGTTATTTACCCTTGAAGCTAAATTGGTTTTTATTTTAGTGGATAATTTTTTCGGTGGTGATGGGCGTTTTCATACAAAAATCGAAGGGCGAGAATTTACACCTACTGAGCGTCGAATTATTCAACTTCTTCTCGACCAAGCATTTATTGATTTAAAGGAAGCATGGGCTCCGGTAATGAAAGTTGATTTTGAGTATATGGACTCAGAAGTCAATCCCGCACTTGCGACTATTGTTAGTCCAAGTGAAGTGGTTTGTGTTTGCAGCTTTAATATCGAATTGGACGGTGGCGGAGGTAACTTTCACGTTACCATGCCTTACTCTATGTTAGAACCGATCAGAGAAAAACTGGATGCCGGAATTCAGTCGGACAGAGACGAAGGTGATGACCGTTGGACGGATGCTTTGAAAGAAGAAATACTAACTGCCGAAGTGGAACTATCGACCTCGCTTGGTGATACCGAAGTGAGTTTAAAAGATGTATTGGAATTTAAAGAGGGCGATATTATTCCATTTGAAATGCCAGAAAAAATAGTAGTGAAAGCCCATGATATGCCTTGCTTTAGAGCCACCTATGGAAAATCCAATGGCTATAAATCGGTTAAGATCATAGAAGAAATTTCGCGTGAACATATTATGCGATCAATGTTAGAGGATTAAAACAAATGTCTGATGAAAATGGCCAAGGTGATGACGCGGCAGACGATTGGGCTGATGCTATGAATGAGCAAGCTGAATCTGAAGCTCAAGCTGTAGCGCCTGAAATTCTGGAAGAAAGTGTTGATGAAAACACCATCAAAAATGAAAAGTTAGATGTTATTTTAGACATTCCTGTTTCTATGTCTCTTGAGGTGGGGCGAACGCAGATCCCAATCAGAAACTTGCTACAACTTACTCAAGGTTCTGTGGTTGAATTAGATCGACTCGCGGGTGAACCGCTTGATGTCATGGTAAATGGTACGCTTATTGCCCATGGTGAAGTTGTCGTAATAAACGAGAAATATGGAATTCGCTTAACTGATGTAATGAGTCCACATGAACGAATTCAAAAACTCAAATAGACACCCATTGGATCGGCCAAGACTTAAACCTTGTTGCCATAAAACGCTACTTTCGAGTTGTATGGTACTATTTTCTTTGAGTGTCTCATCACAAGAAAAGCAGCTCCAATTAACTCCAGCAGATAGTTTATTACCAATGTTGGGAGGTCTGGTAGTTATTCTATTTTTTATATTTGGATTAGCGTTTTTATTTAAACGGTTCACTAATTTTAGTCCAAATAGTAAGAACATAAAAATTCTCGAAACTCAAATGATTGGCACCAAGGAAAAGCTAGTTATTGTAAAAGTGCAGCAGCAAAAGTTTTTAATAGGAGTAACGGCTAATTCGATTAGTCAGCTAGGCGAGTTAGACTTAGACAATCAGTCTGTTGAGGAAGATATTCTAAACTCAAGCGCATTAAATGAGTCCGAGAAAGCCCCTGATTTCAAATCCGTTTTAAGTAATATTGTGCGCAAGTCAGTCGGTTTGCCAAGTACATCAAATGATGTAAATAAGTTGGCTGGTTGATTCTATGAAGTCGCTAAAATGGGCTAAGTTTTTATTTGTTCCATTCATATTAACTGTAAGTCAAACTGCGTTCGCAGACCCTGGGATTCCTGTTTTATCCGTTGAAACCAACGATTCAGGCAACCAAGAATACAGTGTAACTTTACAGATTCTAGGTCTAATGACAATGCTGACATTCCTGCCAGCTATTGTCATGATGATGACTTCATTTATCAGAGTGACCGTTGTTTTTGCTATTTTGCGGCAGGCGCTCGGTATGCAACAAACGCCATCCAATCAAATTCTAATAGGATTAAGTTTGTTCCTCAGCTTTTTTATTATGTCGCCAGTTATCGAACGAGTAAACCAAGAGGCTGTTCAACCCTATTTAGAAGAGTCCCTAACTTCAACCCAAGCTTTGGAGGCTGCACAACAACCATTCGCGGAATTTATGTATGGTCAAATCAGAGAAAGCGATTTGATCTTATTTATGGATTTGTCAGGTACAGAAGCGTTAGAGGAGGGAGAACTGCCTCCGTTTAAAGTATTGGTACCTTCTTTTATTATTAGCGAACTCAAAACAGCTTTTCAGATTGGCTTCTTATTATTTATACCTTTCTTGATTATAGACTTGGTGATAGCCAGTATATTGATGGCTATGGGAATGATGATGCTGTCACCACTAATTATTTCACTTCCCTTTAAGATTATGCTTTTCGTTTTGATAGATGGTTGGGCGTTGGTCGTAGGGACGCTTGCAAATAGTTTTACTTAGCTAGGGGGAAATCATGAGTCCCGAGGTCGCAGTAGAAGTTTTTAGAAGCGCATTGTATATCATCATATTATTGGTGGCTGCTATCGTAGTTCCTGGTTTGATTGTTGGTCTTCTGGTAGCAATTTTTCAAGCAGCTACCAGTATAAATGAGCAAACACTTTCCTTTTTACCTCGGTTATTAGTCACCCTAGGTGCGATGATGTTTCTAGCTAACTGGGTATTCTCTACACTGATAGGTTTTACCACAGAATTGTATTTATCCATTCCAGAGTTGATTGGTTGAACATCATGAAAACTAAATTCAACGATGAATATCGAAGCTGAGCAAATCCTTAATGTAATGGCAATGTATGTTTTGCCTTTCGCACGGCTATCTGGTTTCTTGATGGTGTTGAGCGTTGTCGGTTCGCGTAATTTTCCGGCCCGGTTTCGAATGTTATTGGCATTGGCTATCACTGTCATTGTTGTACCAGTGATTCCCGCGACTGAAGGCGTTAAATTATTTGCTCTCGAAGGTTTCTTACTGGTCGCTGAACAAACTTTAATTGGAATTGCTTTAGGTTTTGTTTCTAGATTGATGCTAGAGACTTTCGTTATTGGTTCACAAATAATTGCAATGCAGTCAGGACTCGGTTTTGCCTCTCTAGTCGATCCTGCTAATGGTAACAGTGTACCTGCGTTAGGGCAGTTTTTTCTAATGCTGACGACTTTGTTGTTTCTTGCTGTCGATGGTCACTTAGTCATGATTCGGCTGGTAGTAGAAAGTTTTACTTCTTTTCCCATCGGTTCCTCACAGAATATTTCTGAGTTGTTTATCCAGCTTGTGAATTGGGCCGAGTGGATGTTTGCAGCGGCTCTATTGATGTCACTTGTAGCAATTGCGTCGTTACTGATAGTCAATATTTCCTTTGGCGTAATGACAAGAGCAGCTCCTCAAATCAATGTGTTCGCTGTCGGATTTCCGCTAACTATGGTGACCGGATTAATTTTGGTATGGCTAAGCTTAGTTTACTTTTTACCTCACTTTGAAAATCAGCTTGTACGAGCAAATGGCTTGATGTGCGAGATGGTTAATTTGGAATGCTAAATTTCTTAGGGGGTATTTATGGCTAAAAATGATGCCGGCGAACGCGAAGAAGCGGCAACCCCCAAGCGCCTGAAAGAGGCGCGTGAAAAAGGGCAAATTGCTCGTTCCAAAGAGCTTACGACCGCTTTGTTATTAATGGCGGCGGCAACCGCATTGTATAGTTTTTCTTCCTCAGCCGGCTCGGATATCGCGAACATCGCACGCAAAGCTTTTTCACCAGACCGGCGATTCATGTATAACCCAAAACAAATGCTTTCCAGCTTACAGGAATTAGTCGGCGAAGCCGCATTGGCTGTTTTACCTTTTTTTCTTGTTTTGTTTTTTATCGGCTTAATTTCTCCACTAGCACTAGGAGGGTTATCTTTTAGTACCAAGGCTATTGCCCCAAAAGCCAATAGAATGTCGATTGGGAAGGGATTAAAACGAATGTTTGGGTTGCATGCTTTGATTGAATTGGTCAAAGCGTTAGCTAAAATCTCAGTAGTATTTCTGGTTGGATATCTTGTCATGACCGTTGCGTTTCCATCTTTAACTGAATTAGGCCAAGGGAATGTTGAATCAGGAATTGCGTCAGCTATGGATATTGTTGCCAGTAGCTTTTTCTTTCTTTCGTTATCGCTAATTTTGATCGCTTTAATTGATGTGCCTTATCAAATCTGGAACCATGCCAAAGAACTGAAAATGTCTAAACAGGAGGTTAAGGATGAATTTAAGGAGACAGAAGGTCGCCCAGAGGTTAAAGGCAAAGTAAGGCAAAAACAGCGAGAGATTTCTCAACAGCGAATGATGGAAGCTGTTCCTGAGGCGGATGTTGTTGTGACTAACCCTGAACATTTTTCCGTCGCCCTTAAATACGATGTGATGAAATCTGGAGCGCCTATTGTTGTTGCTAAAGGAGCCGATTTGATAGCGTTGCAAATTAGAAAAGTTGCCAATGCCAATGACGTGCATATCATGAGGATACCGCCGCTTGCTAGAGCGCTATTTTACACCACAGAAATCGATGAAGAAGTTCCTCAAGGACTCTATTTATCGGTTGCTCAAGTACTTGCATTTGTTTTTCAACTGAAAAGCTTCAAGCAAGGGCAGGGTCCCAGACCCGAGGATATAAAAGACCTCGACATCCCAGATGAATTTCAATTTTAAACAATGAATTGAAAAAATTTCCATTCTTTTGAGCTAAAACTAATTTTAGGCTCGATTCTTGCAATTTCCTATTAAATCGAACAATCCGTTAGTTTTTTGACGTTTATTGTTTAAGCACTCTGCCGCTTACATAAACAACATAACAAGAATGGTATCAATGGCCGAAGCTATTTCAACCAATACAATTCGAAGTCGCATTCCTGCATTAGGAACGCCGATCTTATTGTTGTCATTACTCGCAATGATGACTTTGCCGATCCCAACCTTTTTACTGGATATTCTATTTACCTTTAATATTTCATTGGCGTTAATAGTCGTTTTGGCTACCGTTTATGCCCAAAGACCGTTAGATTTCGCAGTATTTCCAACTATCCTTTTGGTCGCTACTTTAATGCGTTTAGCAATGAATGTTGCATCGACGCGGGTAGTCTTAATTAACGGTCATACTGGACCCGGTGCGGCTGGTGATGTTATCGAATCATTTGGTTCTGTGGTCATTGGTGGAAACTATGCAGTGGGGCTGGTGGTTTTCGCAATCCTAGTCATCATCAATTTTGTTGTAGTCACTAAAGGTGCCGGACGAATTTCTGAGGTTAGCGCTCGATTTACCTTAGACGCCATGCCGGGTAAACAAATGGCAATTGATGCTGACTTAAATGCTGGATTATTGTCACAAGAAGAAGCCAGAGAGCGACGCAAGGAAGTTTCAGAGGAGGCCGACTTTTATGGTTCCATGGACGGTGCCTCAAAGTTTGTTCGAGGTGATGCCGTCGCCGGTCTTTTGATTTTATTCATCAATATTATTGGTGGTGTTTCGGTTGGAATGGGTCAACACGGTCTAGATTTTTCAACCGCAATGCAGTATTACGCACTCTTAACTATTGGTGATGGATTAGTCGCACAAGTACCTGCGTTATTGCTTTCAACCTCAGCGGCAATTATGGTCACCAGACAAAACAGTGCTCACAACATGGGAGATATGTTAGTGACTCAATTGGTGATGAATCCAACCGTTTTGTTTGTCACTGCCGGCGTTCTTTTTATTATGGGGATTATCCCTGGAATGCCACATATTCCATTCTTGGTACTTAGCACTGTATGTGCAGGTGGAGGCTACTTAGTTAGGCAAAAACATGAGAACACCAAAGTCGAGTTAGAACAAGCTGCGCAACGACAACCGGTCGAAGAGCCAGTCGTAAAAGAGTTGAGTTGGGATGATGTTCCTCCAGTCGATCAAGTTGGGCTAGAAGTCGGCTACCGTTTGATTCCAATGGTCGACCCAGCTCAAGATGGCAAATTAATGGGGCGAATTAAAGGCGTCCGAAAAAAGGTCTCGCAAGAATTAGGATTTTTGGTTTCCTCGGTTCACATTAGAGACAATCTCGATCTCTCTCCTAATGCTTATCGAATAGCCATTCAAGGTGCAACCGTTGGAGATGCTGAAGTTTATCCAGATAAAGAACTAGCGATTAATCCTGGACAGGTGTTTGGAAAATTAGAAGGAATTGAAGCAAAAGATCCAGCCTTCGGACTTGAAGCCGTTTGGATTGACTCTTCTCAAAGAGATAATGCTCAAGCATTGGGTTACACGGTGGTTGATGCAAGTACCGTTATCGCAACTCACTTAAGTCACCTTTTACAATCTCATGCAGCGGACTTATTTGGTCACGAAGAAGCAGAGCAAATGCTCAAAGCATTGGCCAAAAGTGCACCGAAGCTTGCGGAGACTCTTATTCCTGATGTGGTCTCTTTAGGAACTTTAGTGAAGGTTTTACAAAATTTATTGTTAGAACAAGTTCCGGTTCGGGACTTAAGAACTATTGCCGAAACTCTGGCAGAGTTTGCAAGTCGTAGCCAAGATCCTGCGGTACTAACTGCAGCAGTTAGAGTGTCATTAAGCCGCTTGATTGTGCAGAATATTGTTGGTCTGCAAGACGAAATTCCAGTGGTCACCTTAGCTCCTGAGTTGGAGCAAATCTTACAGCAATCAGTCGCTGTTGGTTCTGAAGATGCGGTCGGAATTGAGCCTGGTTTAGCTGAGCGTATTCAGGTTTCACTAAAGCAAATTGTTGAACAGCAAGAAGCGGCAGGACAAGCGGCGATTCTGTTAGTCGCTCCAACCCTAAGACCTGCTCTGGCAAAATTCGCTCGCTTTGGAATTAAAGGGTTGCACGTGTTGAGTTATCAAGAGATCCCTGATAACAAACAAATTAAGGTCATAGCCAATGTTGGCAACCAGTAAGGTCGATAAACATACCAACGTTTATTTGGTTGGGTTTGGGATTAAACAAAAATCAAGCTAACGAGCTTAGGATTGGATAGAAAAATGAAAATAAGGCGATTTTATAGCAATAACATGCGAAATGCTCTGCGTCAGGTTACGGAAGAGTTCGGCGAAGATGCCGCTATTTTATCGAGTCAAAAGACAGCGACCGGAGTTGAGGTGATTGCAGCGCTCGACTACGATCAAGACCTTTTACCGGAAAGCCTTGAACAAGTGCCATCTTCACAGTCTCAGGATAACAATGCCGGCCAAGTCCACCTCAACGGAGAGCGGAACACTGCCACTATCAATGACAATCAAAATCATTCTATGCAAACTGAACAATCGAACCAAAGATTGGTTGATCTATTACCGGGTGAGGTGAGTTCAGGCGATTCAGTAGTAACTAATATAGGCAACTCTTTCGAACAAAATACTTCGGTCAGCGAGCCCAGCAAGAAAGTCCATCCGCGTCAGTTGCAGTGGACTACAGACCCTGGGTTAGCCGCCATGAAAGAAGAAATAAAGCTGATGCGTGAAATGATGTCAGAGCAATTGAAGGGCTTGAAGTGGGATCGTTTTGCAGAAACAGAGCCGACAAAAGCAATGCTTGCACGGCGATTGTCGAGCCTTGGTGTTACCCGAGAAATTGCGGATAGTTTGATTCCTAATGTCAATAAGCAGCAAGATGCCGAATGCAGCTGGCAAAATCTACTGGCGCTGTTCGCCAAGTCGATCCACGTTAATTGTCAAAATATTCTTAGTGACGGAGGGATATTTGCATTTATGGGGCCCACCGGAGCCGGTAAGACAACCACAATCGCCAAAATAGCCGCTCGATTTGTCATCAAGCACGGCACCGATTCGGTGGCTTTGATTTCGACTGATAATTACCGAATATCTGCACAGCATCAGTTGGCTAGTTTTGCACGGTTAATTGGCGTCCCAATGACCAGCGTGAGTTCAACTAAGAGCTTGGATGAACTTCTCACACAATTTAAAAATAAAAAGCTGGTGCTTATTGATACCGCTGGTATGTCTGCGAAAGATACGGCAATATTTCAGCAACTTGAAAGTATAAAAGAGTCGACCAAACCGATAAAGCGATTCTTGATGATGCCAGCAACCAATCAAACCGCAGTCTTACGACAATCGATAGAACTCTTCAAGTCTTTCTCTCCGTATAGCGTGATCATTACCAAGATTGATGAGGCCGCGAGTATGGGAGAAGTTTTGAGTTTGTTGGTCAAGTATAATTTACCGGTCGCATTCACCACGGATGGACAGCGAGTACCCGAGGATATAAGGCTAGCACGAAGTCATCATTTGGTTTCAAAGGCGGTTTGGCTTGCCAACAAATATGCCGAAAGTCCGGAAGAATGGCAGTTGGCCCAATCATTGGATGCGGTAAACTACGGCTAGCTGAATTAAGTTGATTTAAGTTCAGAATTATCAGCAAGTTAACTAAAATTGGGCTAAGCTTACATCAAGATAAGGCTGATGTTCATACAATCGTTTTTTACGAGGAGAAGCTCGATTGAGCCAGTACAGTGATATTGCCGGAAGCGCAGCATCAAAACCCGTTAAAGTTATAGCAGTCACCGGTGGAAAAGGTGGTGTAGGAAAGAGTAACGTTTCGGTCAACTTGGCAGTTGCACTGAGCCAACTTGGGCATAAGGTCATGTTGCTAGATGCCGACTTAGGTTTAGCCAATGTCGATATTATGTTGGGAGTTAAGGTCACTAAGAACCTTGCAAATGTGCTGAATGGTGAGTGTGATCTCCAAGATATTGTGATAGAAGGTCCCCATGGACTGCAAATTGTACCTGCTTCTTCCGGAACAAAAAGTATGGCGGAACTATCGTCGGTGCAACATGCGGGAATCATTCAAGCATTTAGCGATATTGGCAAAAACCTCGATTTCTTGATTATCGACACCGCCGCCGGTATTACCGATATGGTGATAAATTTCGTTCAAGCGGCCCAAGATATCATCGCTGTAGTATGTGACGAGCCGACTTCTATTACCGATGTTTATGCACTAATGAAGGTTTTGAATCGGGATCACAAGATTGTGCGGTTCAACGTTCTCGCAAATATGGTGCAAACTAGTCAGGAAGGTCGTGAGCTATTTGCTAATTTAAGTGGTGTTTGCAATCGATTTCTCGATGTTACTCTGAATTACCTTGGCAGTGTTCCATTTGATGAGAATATACGTAAGTCAGTAAGAAAGCAGAAAGCTCTAGTTGAAGCGTTCCCGCGAAGTCCTGCGGCAATAGCAATAAAAAGTCTTGCCAAAAAAGTGGAACAATGGCCTATCCCTAAAGATGCCAGTGGAAATATAGAGTTTTTTATGGAAAGATTAGTCTCTTAGTAGTTTAAGATAAATAATAATATCAATAATTTAAGGCCCTAGATGTGACCGGAGCTGATACCTACAAGAAAATTCAGGACGATGATTTCGCCGAGCGTTACGCGCCATTGGTAAAGCGAATTGCGCACCATTTAATGGCTCGATTGCCTTCAAGTGTGCAATTAGAAGATATGTTGCAAGCTGGAATGCTTGGTTTGTTAGAAGCAAGAAGCAATTTTGATGCGACTAAGGGCGCGAGCTTTGAGACTTTTGCAGGGATAAGAATCCGCGGTTCGATGATTGACGAAATAAGACGTGGTGATTGGGTTCCTCGTTCAGTGCATAAAAATGCTCGCAGTATCGCTTCGGTAATTAAAGAAATTGAACAAACTACAGGACGAGATGCTCGAGATTCGGAAGTTGCTGAAAAGCTCGGTGTTGAGGTAGCCGAATACCGACAAATGCTGATGGATGTGAGCAACGGACACATGATGGACTTCGAGGCTATGGGGGTAACGGAGGACTATTTTTCGCAAGGGTTGTCCGATAGTAGCCAAACACCGCTCGAACGCATTCAAAAAGAAGACTTCAGAAATTCCCTCGCTGGAGCAATTTCTTCGCTTCCGGAAAGAGAAAAACTTGTATTGGCTCTGTATTATGATGAAGAGCTAAACCTCAAAGAAATAGGCGAAGTTATGGGGGTTAGCGAGTCTAGAATTAGCCAGATTAATAGCCAAGCCATGCTGAGATTACAATCTCGACTAAAAGATTGGAAGAAATAGCATTTTTAGACTAGATTAATTGTAGGCACACGGTTGTTTGCAGACCAAGTGAACAAGAACACTAATTAACTTTCAAAACAGTCAAAACTTTAATCGTTCATAAAGTATTCAGACGGAGATTTATCTTGGATAAGAACATGAAAATCCTGGTTGTTGATGACTTTTCTACTATGCGTAGGATTATCAAGAACCTATTACGAGACTTGGGGTTTACAAATACTCAAGAAGCCGATGACGGCAATAGCGCACTTCCTATGCTTCAGTCTGGAAATTTTGATTTCTTAGTTACTGATTGGAATATGCCAGGAATGCAAGGAATTGACCTGTTGAAGGCGGTTAGAGCTGATGACAAGTTAAAATCTTTACCTGTGCTAATGGTGACCGCAGAATCCAAAAGAGAACAAATTATTGAAGCGGCTCAAGCTGGGGTGAATGGTTATATTGTTAAACCATTTACAGCAGCAACCTTAGACGAAAAACTACAAAAGATTTTTGAGCGCATTGACGGTTAAGATGCTCTTAGCATAGCCCTAAAGGACCCCTTTTAAAATGAATTTATCCGATAAAGACAGGCTTTCTCAGACCATCAATCAAACCAGAGAACTTTTAGTTCACCTGGAAAACAATGAAATTGAAGATGCACAAGAGCTTATCGATTCGCTTGCCACTGGTGGCGATGAAGACTTATTTGTAGAAATCGGAAAGTTGACGCGGAATTTACATGAAGCACTGACCAATTTTCAGATGGACTCAAGAATTACCGATATCGCAGCATCGGAGATCCCTGATGCGAAAGAGCGCCTAAATTATGTGATTGAAAAGACTGAAATCGCGGCTAACAAAACCATGGATAAAGTGGAAAGTTGCACAGAGCGTTCCAATACCATGGCGAAAGACTCACAAGAACTACTCAAAGAATGGAAGAAACTTTATTCAAGAGAGTTGGAACCAGGGGACTTTAGAAGGCTCTGCAAAAAAATAGAGTCTCACTTAGAAAAGAACAAAAATGATGCCGATGAGTTACATGCTGAACTCACCGAAGTGCTAATGGCGCAAGATTATCAAGATTTAACGGGTCAGGTTATTCGCCAAGTAATCACTTTGGTTCATGATGTCGAAGAAAGTATGGTTCACATTATCAAAATGTTTGGAAGCATGGATGGATATAACTCCGCGAAAGGCAAAACAACCGGAAAAGAGGGCGTTGAAGGACCTGTAGTTAACGCTGATAAACGTGACGATGTTGTAAAAGGACAAGACGAAGTTGACGACCTATTATCCAGTCTTGGATTTTAAGGGAGCCATAGATGTCATTTGAAGCTGACGAAGAAATACTGCAGGACTTCCTTATTGAAGCTGGAGAGATCCTTGAAGAACTTTCCGAACAACTAGTAGCACTAGAAAACGAACCGCAGAATATGGATTTACTCAATGGTATATTCCGCGGTTTTCATACTGTCAAAGGTGGTGCGGGGTTCCTAAACTTAAAACCCCTAGTTGATATCTGCCACATTACTGAAAATATTTTTGATATATTAAGAAACGGTGATCGAGTCGCGGATGCTGACTTGATGGACAATATTTTGCAATCCCTCGATATCATCAATGAAATGTTCGATTCAGTAAAAGGTGGTGAAGATCCTGAGGATGCTGATCCAGCATTCTTGCAACATTTAGGTCAGTTTGCTAAGCCTGCAGGTGAAGATTCTGAAGATGTCGAGCCATTAGAGCAAGTTGTAGAAGAGTCCTTGAGTGACGATGCTGGGGCAGACGACGAGATCACCGATGATGAATTTGATGCGCTGCTTGATGAACTTCAAGGCAAAAATCAAGATGAGGCTTCTACAGATAGTGTCGTACCAAGTACAAGTGATGACATAACAGACGACGAATTCGAGGCTTTGCTCGATGAGTTGCATGGGGATGGTAAATTTAACGCGAGTTCTCCTGCTAAAAGTGAACCCGCCGCGGCTGAAACTAAAGCTAAAGCTAAAGCTCCCGCAGCTGGTGATGACATTACCGATGATGAGTTTGAGGCACTACTCGATGAATTGCATGGCAAGGGCGGCGCGGTAACAGCGAGCGAGCCCAGCAAAGCGGCTACTCCTCAGGTTTCAAAAAGCGATTCGTCAGGTTCCGATGATTTGATTGATGATGCTGAATTTGAAGCGTTGCTCGATGAACTTCATGGTAGTGGGAAAGGGCCTGCCAATAATGTTTCATCGACAGACTCTGGAAAAACAGCTAAAGCTACACCAACGAAGCCTGCAGCAAGTAAACCTGCCGAAAATAAAGTAACCCCTAAACCAGCAGCAACTAGCAAACCAGTGGCTAAACCTAAGCCGCAAGCACAACCAAAAGCACAACCAAAAGCACAGCCAAAAGCGACTAGCCCAGCAAAAGAGTCGGCTAAACCTGCTAAAGCCAAAAAGCCACCAGTGGTGGTTACCGAGGCAACAGTACGAGTTGATACTAAGCGGTTAGACGATATTATGAATATGGTTGGTGAGTTAGTATTGGCTAGAAACAGACTTAAGACTGTTTCAGCTGCAATGGAAAACAATGAAGACTTAAGTAAAGCTGTATCCAATTTAGACATTGTCACTGGTGATCTTCAAGGTGCAGTGATGAAGACTCGTATGCAGCCGATTAAGAAGGTTTTTGGTCGGTTCCCTCGAGTGGTTAGAGATTTAGCACGTAGTTTAAAGAAAGAAATTACTTTAAAAATGGTTGGTGAAGAAACCGACTTAGACAAAAACTTAGTCGAAGCGCTTGCCGATCCGTTAGTTCATTTGGTTCGGAACTCTGTTGACCATGGAATTGAGATGCCTGATGTTAGAGTTGATTCGGGCAAAACTAGAGCTGGAACAATTACTTTGTCAGCTGCGCAAGAAGGCGATCATATCATGCTCATTATCGAAGATGATGGTAAGGGTATGGATGCGGATATCTTGCGAGGAATCGCGGTCGACAAAGGACTAATGGATAAAGAGCATGCCGATCGGTTAACGGATAACGAATGTTACAACTTAATCTTTCATGCGGGCTTTTCCACCAAGAAAGAGATTTCTGATATTTCTGGTCGCGGTGTAGGAATGGATGTTGTAAAAACCAAGATTACACAGTTGAATGGCTCCCTCGATATCGAATCGGAATTAGGCAAAGGAACTAAGATCCTGATTAAAGTACCATTAACTTTAGCGATTCTGCCGACTCTTATGGTCAAGTTGAAAGATCAAGCCTTCGCATTCCCATTAACTGCCGTAAACGAAATTTTTCATCTAGATTTGACTAAGACAAATATTGTTGATGGTCAGTTGATGATAGTCGTAAGAGAAAAAGCCTTACCACTCTTTTTCTTAAACGAAATGTTGTCCAAAGAACATCAAAGTAATGGTAGAGAGCGAGAAGGCCACGTGGTTCTTGCTCAAATAGGAACGCAAACAGTCGGCTTTGTAGTGGATTCTTTAGTTGGCCAAGAAGAAGTCGTGATAAAACCTTTGGGCAAATCCTTGCAAGGAACGCCTGGGATGGCTGGAGCAACCATTACTAGTGATGGAAAAATTGCACTTATTCTTGATATTCCAAGCCTACTCAAACATTATGTTAGCTAGCATCATACTCAGCAATTCAGTATTAGGGATCTAATTAATGGCAATAACGGTTCTTATTGTTGATGACTCTCAATTTTTTTGTCGTCGTGTCGGTTCAATTTTAAACAGTGCCAATGATATTAAAGTAATTGGCATTGCCAATAACGGTCGCGAGGCAATTGATAAAGCAGAGAAGCTAAAGCCGGATGTCATTACCTTAGATGTTGAAATGCCGGTGATGGATGGTGTTACTGCTCTAAAGCAGATTGTTAAAGTTTGCGATGCCAAAGTTTTGATGTTGTCATCACTAACCTATGACAACGCGCGAGTAACTCTCGATGCTCTGGATGCCGGAGCCACTGATTTCTTGCTTAAGTCTTATGAGTCTCTTTCTAGTGATACTGATGGTCTAGTTAATCAACTGCGCGATAAGATTCGGGAGTTGGGAAAGGCTAGAACTCTGCGTGGTTCAGCTGCACCCACTGGAGCTGCGGTAAATAAACCCAAGCCATTTCCTACTTACCAAGCCAAGACGACTTCATCAGCTTCAAATTATGACTTAGTTGCAATTGGAGCCTCTACCGGCGGACCGGTAGCACTGCAAAAACTGCTGATTCCTTTGCCCGCCAATTTTCCGTGTCCGATTACCATTACTCAACATATGCCCGGTACTTTTACCGGTGCGTTCGCTACAAGATTAAACGGTTTATGTCAGTTAGAGGTTTGTGAAGCTAAAGACGGCATGCCATTGAAAGCTGGACATGTTTATGTCGCACCTGGTGGCAAACAAATGATATTTGAAGGGCGCGGTAAAAATGCACGAATTAGAATAAGACCCACAGATGCAAGACTTCAGTTTTCACCGAGTGTTGATGTATCCTTTGGCTCCGCCTCCAAAGTCTTTGCTGGGAAAATCCTAGCGATTATTCTCACTGGTATGGGGGCTGACGGTACCGAAGGTAGTAAACTAATTAAAGCGACCGGTGGAAAAATTTGGACACAAAATGAGGCTTCATGCGTGGTTTACGGTATGCCAATGTCTGTCGCCAGAGCTGGATTATCTGAAAAAGAACTTTCAATTGAGCAGTTTGCGAGTGCACTTATGAAGGAGGTTTGATGGATCGATTAACCATCGTCGGGCTATTACTAGCACTCGTGGCGATATTTGGAGGTCAGGTTCTTGAAGGCGGCAGTATTGGAGCTTTGCTCAATTTAGCCGCTTTTGTCATTGTGGTAGGTGGTTCTTTTGGAGCCGTCATGATTCAAACTCATTTAAAGACTTTTATTAAAGCGCTAAAAATTCTTAAATGGGTTTTTAAGCCTCCGGTGCAGCCGGTTGCCGAAGGTATTTTAAAAGTGACTGCTTGGAGTCATTTGGCTCGACGTGAAGGTTTACTCGGGTTGGAAAAAAGCATCGATCAAAGTCTTGATCCTTACATTTTAAAAGGCCTTAACATGCTGGTCGATGGTAACGATCCTGAGACCATAAGAAATGCCATGTATATCGAGTTGGATGTGACCGCCAAAGAACTGCTTGCAGCATCACGTGTATTTGAATCACTGGGCGGCTATTCTCCAACCATAGGGATCGTTGGTGCGGTGCTTGGATTGATTCAAGTGATGGGTAATCTAAGTAATCCAGAGTTACTGGGGCAGGGCATTGCGACTGCGTTTGTGGCAACAATTTATGGGGTCGGATTTGCAAACCTTGTTTATTTGCCCATTTATCACAAATTAAGAGCAACAATTTCTGAAAAATCTCAATATATGGAAATGATCCTTGAAGGAATAGCCTGTATTGCGGAAGGTGAAAATCCGCGAGTGATAGAGATGAAGTTAGAAGGGTATGCTGGCAGAAAAAGCTGATTTAACTAGTCCTTAATGGCACTATAAAAATGCGTAGAATTAGAAATAATATTGATGTTGATGAACAAGAGGTCGGCCGATGGCTTATCTCTTACGCTGATTTTATTACTCTGTTATTTGCGTTTTTTGTTGTAATGTATTCGATCTCACAAGTCAATGTGAGCAAGTACAAAATCCTCTCACAATCGTTGGAAGGGGTATTCGATACACCGTCAAGAAGTACAGAAATAGTGCCAATTGGCGATCCCGCTAAAAGTTTGCAACCGATTACAGGAGATGAAACGGAATTTCCAGAAGTTGATAATATTCAACAAGAGAATGATGGCATTGACTCGGAAAATTTTGCCAGCACCGAGGAGTTTAGGGAGCTTGAAAGTGGTTTACAAGCAAGTCTCGGAGATTTAATTGATCAAGATTTAGCGGAAATCAACTCTGATGCCAATTGGATCAATGTTGTTTTAAAAAGTGCCTTATTGTTTCCGTCTGGAAGTGACCTCTTGAATCAAGATGCCGATCCGCTAATGGATGAATTGGCAAAACACTTAAATACCAATCTGCAACTTATTTTGGTGCATGGACATACCGATAACATTCCTATTAATACGGTTAAATTTCCTTCAAATTGGGAGCTTTCAAGCGCTCGCGGTGTGGCGGTGGTACGCAAATTGCAAAATTTAGGTGTGCAACCAAATCGATTGAGTGTTGAAGGCCATGGTGAATATCAACCAATAGCCGATAATGCAACAGCTGCGGGACGCCAACAAAATCGTAGAGTGGTTATTTCAATCTCGCGAAAGCAAAGTGTTCCTAAGGCTGTGCCGCAGCTTGATTCCGATCGTACTGTTGCTAATCAACCGCAGAATGAGCAAACGGGATTAGTCAAAGAAGAAGAACAAAAGTATGAGATAATCAGGTTACCCGGTGGTGGAATCTTGATTCGCGGCAAAGAATCACCGGAAAACGAAAATAATCAATAGCTGAGTGGAGAACTCTTGAAAGTCTGGACTATTGCAAACCAAAAAGGCGGCGTAGGCAAAACCACTTCGGTATCTGCGTTGGCTGGTATATTGGCATCTCGAGGCTTTCGAGTGTTAATGCTGGACTGCGATCCTCACGCGTCACTGACATCTTATTTTGGTTATGATAGTGAAAAGCTTAATTACAGTTTATTTGACTGGTTTGCGCAAGAACCAAAATCGCAAAAGCAAGTAAGAAACACCATTATTAAGCTTGAAAATGAGAACATAGCCTTAATGCCAGCCTCACTGAGTCTTGCCACCTTAGATAAAAAGTTTAGTGGACGTGAAGGCATGGGGCTGGTGATCAGTAAAGTGTTGGGGCTGATTAAAGAAGATTATGACTATGTGCTCATTGATTGTCCTCCAATACTTGGGATATTAATGATTAACGCGTTAGCGGCTTGTCAGTTTTTGTTAATTCCGGTACAGACAGAGTACCTAGCTATTAAAGGGCTAGAACGCATGATGGAAACCCTAAATATGGTGATTAAAGCCCAGCACCATAGTATTGACTATAAAATAGTACCTACCATGTTCGACAGACGCACCAGAGCCTCTATCAAGGCGCTACGTAATATGAGAGACGAGTTTGGAGGGCATTTATGGGAGCGAGTTATACCCGTAGATACCAAGTTTAGAGACGCATCTCGTCGACATCGCACCCCCAGTCATTTGTATCCAGATACTCACGGCGTTAAAGCCTACCAAAAATTGGCCGATACCCTCTTAGCAATGTCGACACAATCCAAAGTCGCTTAGTTGAACTCGAATTAGCCAGTAATGAAACTGAATAAACCTAAAGTAACTGACAATCAATCCGAGCTGGAGAGTTACGTCGAAAGCTTGCTGAAAGACAATGTTGAGCTTGTAACAACCGCCGACAGTAAAGTAACGCCATTGAGAGGAAAGAAATCACTCGTTAAAGGTGCGGTTCTGGATAGTCATCGAGAAAATTTGCCTTTGTCAGAGGCTAACTTAAAAACGCGTCACTCTATCGAAGAACCTTTAATCCACCAAAAAGATGCAAGAAAATCGGTAGAAAGCCTTGACCCTCAGCCCAGCCTAAATGGACAAGAGGGATCACCGATTGAATCCAATGAGAAGTCTATTTCTGAAGAAAAGCAACAGACTAGTCCCGTGGGGACTGAACGCAAACATGACGTTGCACAGCAGCACCACGAGAAAATAACCAAAGAATTCAAAGCTTATCAAGAGAGTGCTCATAGTAGTATTCCTGATCCAGATCCTCGATTAAAGAATGTTGAAAAGTTACTAAATAGAATAGCCTTGGCGAGCGTGGTCGCACCTGAAAAGCCCACCGAAAGCAACGTTACAGCCGAATCAAGAATCGCTACCCAAACAGAGGTAGACAACAGCCAACAAGAGTCACAAGCTGTCTCGACTGAGGTGGCGCAAGCTTCGTTCTTGCACCGAGATGCAAAGCCCATGAAGGAGTTGCTGGGTGATGTTTTTCAAACACTGGTTTTTGAAGTACATAAACTACCCTTGGCTGTGCCATTGGTAAAACTAGGTGGGATAGTCAATTTCACAGAAGAAGATGTTACGCCTTTAGTGGGGACACCTGAATGGTTCTTAGGATTAGTCCCGAATGAACGTGGAAACCTAATGGTGGTTGATACGCAAAAGTTTTTAATGCCAGAAAAACCGCCTTCAGAACCAGTTGGGTATGAATACCTTATTGTTCTAGATAATTCCAATTGGGCGTTGGCTTGCCACGCTGTCAATGATGCCAAAAACTTGGCACCTGACGATATTCGTTGGTCCGCAAGGTCGTCCAAAAGGCCTTGGTTTGCCGGAATGGTAGTAGAATACATGAGCGCGCTTGTGGAAGTGGATGAGTTAATTAATATGCTGGCCGAAAATGTGGTCGAGTAGCGCATTCTACTAAGAATCACTTCACGCGTTTATTTGCCTAATTGGGATTTGTTTCTCTTAGTCCTATTCAAAACAGTTTTCATTCAGTTACTTCGGTATAAGTGCTCTTGTAATTCCTAGTTAACCATCATTAAATTAATCTTAGCAAAAATTAATCATAGCGACACATTTCAAAGAGAAGAACATCGATGGTCAAACAAACTAAGTCTTTACTCCTTTTTGCTCATGGCGCAGGAGCCGGAAAAGATAGCGAGTTTATGGTTTCAATGGCAAATCAATTGGAGTCGAAACAGATAACCGTGAGCCGTTTTAATTTTCCGTACATGAGTATAATGACCGAACAAGGAAAAAGGCGCCCGCCCGATCGAATGCCACAATTGATTTCCTTTTTTAAGCAACAAATTTCCCAAGTGCTTTCGGATCCAAACTACTCCGAATACTCTATTTTTGTGGGCGGCAAGTCTATGGGAGGAAGAGTGGCCAGTTTGTTAGCTGATTCATTGGATAAAAGCCTGCCGATCAAAGGGATCATTTGTCTGGGTTTTCCTTTCCACCCACCCAGAACACCACAAAAATTTCGTGGTGAACATTTAGCCAACATTAAAATTCCGACTCTAATTCTACAAGGCGAAAGAGATCCATTTGGTAACAGACAAGAGGTTGAGCAATATCAACTCTCTGATAAGGTTTCGTTAGAGTTTATCTTTGATGGTGACCATTCTTTTAATCCGAGAAAAAAATCTGGCGGCACCTATCAGAGAAACCTTGAAAAAAGCAGCCAACTGATCGATTCTTTCATTAAACAGTTTTCTAACTAGTTTAGTTTTTGTGTGAGCTAAATAGCCTATAACTATTTGCTTTCCATGTTAAAACACCTAATATGGCCGAACTTAAGTTTTCTCCTCGTATGTGAATAATGAATCAAGTAACAAAGTCGGTCTCAAACAAGATCTCTCTAACTAAAAGAATAAAAGTAGAATGGTCGACTTGGGCTGGGCTCGCATTTGTCGGTGCACTGCTTGAGGGGGGGGTACTTGGCATTATCATCAAGAATGGCTTTTCAGGACAGGTCTCCGACTGGGTCTTGAATGTTTCAGTCGCTATCGCGACGGGAGCACCTTACTTTTCTAATTTACTCAGTTTCTACTGGGTTAAACTTAGCAAGGGTAAAAGCAAGGCCAAATTAGTTTCTAACCTAGCCGTTGTGTTTTGTTTGTGTGCTTTGTTAATGGCTCTTGTTCCTTTTAATTCGATGGGATTGATTTTTTTTCTTATCGTCATTGTTGTAGCTCGAGTTGTTTGGTCAGGAATTTTGACCATTCGTTCGAATATTTGGCGAGCGAATTATCCACGCTATATCAGAGGGAAAGTAACCGCAAAACTAGCCACTATGGCATCATTGATTATGGCGATTTCTGGCAGCCTTTTAGGCTGGATATTAGACTGGCAGTTTGATGCGTTTCGTGGATTATTTATTCTGTTTGCTATTTTTTCGATATATGGGGCGTATCGATATCGCTCTTTAGCGGTTCGAAATCAGGATAAAGAAATAGCAAGAGAAACCTCAGATAGTCGACCATCATCTTTTGTGCAAATGTTGAGCTTGCTCTTTAGAAACCCGTCTTTTGGTAAATATATGCTTGCAATGTTTACTCTAGGTAGCGGCAATTTAATGTTCTCGGCGCCATTAATAGTTTATTTGAATGAATACACATCGTTAGCACAACTACAACAGATACTGATAACAACCGTAATCCCATTAGCACTCATTCCGCTTGCAGTTGGTTGGTGGGCAAAGTTATTGGACGGGAATCACATCTTCTATTTCAGGAGTATCCATAGCTGGGGATTTGTGATCGCATTAGCGTTATTTTTTAGTGCTCAAATTAGTTCATTACAATGGCTTTTTTATCTAGCATCCATAGTTTATGGAATAGCAATTTCTGGTGGTGTAATTGGTTGGAATTTAGGTCATAACGATTTCGTGGATAAATCCTCAAAACAAAGTACTAATGAGAATGCTCAATTGAACAGGCCTAAGCAACTAAAAGAAAACCCAATGGATTATATGGCGGTACATGTCACTTTGACTGGGTTAAGAGGACTGTTGATGCCACTGGTGGGGATTGCATTTTACCAATGGTTGGAGGCTTCTCAGCCAAGCAGTGGGAAATATGCTTTGTTGTTACCTTTGTGCTTAACAAGTCTAGGGGCTATTTTGTTCACCTTGTTTAACTATCAACATAAATCCAAGCATTCCAATTAACTTAAGTTTTTTACTGAAATTGTTTGCTCCAAGTTTGAAGAGATCGGATTGGAGGGAGCTAAATTTCCAGAGGTAATAGTCGGAGGATCAAATAAATCATCGGAATCTGCCTTTGATGAAACCTTAATTGCATTATCTGAGGTTATCTCTTTAAAAGGAAATAAATTGGAATCTAAAAGATGAGAAGGAGCAACATTTGTCAGTGAGGAAAAAATACTCTGAACTCTACCTGGGTAGTTTTGTTCCCAATCAGCTAACATCTGCTTTATTTGTTTTCTTTGTAAATTCTCTTGTGAGCCACAAAGATTGCAAGGAATAATTGGAAATTCTTTTAGCTTGGAATATTCGGTAATGTCCGACTCATTAGCGTATGCCAATGGCCTAATCACTGTATTTTTACCATCATCACTTCTTAACTTTGGAGGCATAGACTTAAGTTTGCCCCCGAAAAACATATTTAAAAAAAGCGTTTCAACGATGTCGTCTCTATGGTGACCCAATGCAATTTTTGATATGCCATGTTTGTTAGCCCAAGAATAAATAATTCCGCGCCGTAACCTCGAACAGAGCGAGCAAGTTGTTTTTCCTTCTGGTATTTTATCGGTCACAATGCTGTATGTGTCTTCTTCTATGATGTGATATTCAATTCCGATAGAATCCAAGTATTTAGGTAATACTTCCTCAGGGAAGCCTGGTTGCTTTTGATCAAGGTTGACCGCAACTAATTCAAATTTTATGGGCGCTCGTTGTTGGAGTTTGATTAGTATATCTAGCAAGGTATAACTATCTTTTCCCCCAGAAAGACAAACCATCACTTTGTCTCCATCTTCAATCATATTGAAGTCTTGAATCGCTTTACCGACATTTCGTCTTAGTGTTCGTTCGAGTTTTGCCTGACGCTTATCGGCACTCAACAATTGCGAAGCTGTGTTTAGTTGGTCTGGCGAGAGTGATGGGTTAGTCATAATAATGAGAGATAAAACAAAAGCGGGATTATACACCTAAATTTGTGCTGTATGCGGCACTCTAGCGCTAATTGTGCCGAGTTAATGTCAAAAAGAGTTAATATCTCCATCCAGCGCCTATCTCCAATAGAGATTTATTCGACAAGTATGATGTTTTTCTTAGTTGGTTTGATTTACGTTGATTAGTGGCAATATGCTTAATATATAGCAAAATCTGTTCAAATCGATGCTTTTTAAATGCAACTGCAATATAAACTTGGTAAGATCTGCGGACTCATCCGACCATAAGGTTTGGGTGGTTCTAGCAATACTGCTTTTAGTCAATCAATCGTGAGCAGTGTGGTGTGCTTTTTTTAGGTGAAAAAGGACGGAGGCGATCGCTAGCCGTCAAAAATGATTATTATTTTTTAAGGATTGGGGAACAATTATGCAAAGAATCACACGATTAACCATGTTGTTGATCATCTTTACGGTGACAACAGTAAAGGCTGATGAAGAAACTCATGGTGCGTATCTAACCGCTGGATACAACTGGTTTAATTTTGACGACGATAGAACACTTGGGGATGAAGATGATTTATTCTACGGGCTGGGTTATCAAATTAACGACAACGTTGGATTGGAGTTAAAATATAGCGACTTTGGAGCTGACTATTATTCGTTAAGTTCGGTATATCGATATTTACCTAGAAGCGAAAGTACCTTTTTCTGGAAACTGGGTGTTGGTCGTTATCAGGATTTCGTCGATGACAGAGGCTCAGTGAACCTTGGAGCGGGTTTTGAAGCGCATTTCACTGATCAATTCTCGATGACATTTGGGGTTGATTCTGTATTCATGTTTAATGAAGACTACACCGACTGGGTTCCCTATATCGGTTTAAATTACTACTTCGGAAATAGTCACTCGAAGTCAGCTGCAAAACCAGCACCTGCGCCTGTTCCTGCAGCTCCCGTAGCGAAAGATTCTGATAATGATGGCGTTAATGATGAACTCGATCAATGTCCTGCTTCAAAGCCCGGCGTATCGGTTGATGCTAATGGTTGTGAATTAGATTCGGATGGCGATGGTGTTGTCGATAGCTTAGATCAATGCTTGCAGACCCCAGCTGGCGCTAAAGTAGACGCTAGCGGATGTCGTATAGTTTTGACTGAAGACGTTTCTATTCAATTAAGCGTAAAGTTTGCTAACAACAGTAATGTGGTTACGGATGAATATCGTTCTGAGATTAAGAAAGTAGCCGATTTTATGAAGTCTTACCCTGATACTTCGGTAGTTATTGAGGGTCATACTGACTCGCGAGGCAAGGCGACTTACAATCAACAATTATCCGAAAAACGTGCGATTGCCGTCATGCAATATTTAGTTGCTGAATTTGGAGTTGAACAAGCTAGAGTGTCTGCAATTGGTAAAGGTGAAGTTGAACCAATCGCAGATAATGAAACCGCTGCTGGAAGAGCGACTAATCGTCGAGTTCAAGCCGAAATAAAAACAAGTGTCAGTAAGCCACAATAAGTTAACAGGCCGTAAAGGTGATTCTTTTACGGCCTTCTATTCGATGAACTTCGAACAACTAATCTGAAGGAAAACAATATGGAATTTTCAGAAGAAACAATGAGAAACCTATTCGAAGACTATATTCTAGTTTACGGATTAAACATATTTTTTGCGCTTGCCATTTTTATCATCGGTAAATGGGTTGCAAGCGTAATCACCAATATTGCAGAAAAGTTAATGCTTAAAAGCAAGGTCGATCAGGTGTTGGTTGATTTCGTTGGCGGAATTATTAAAAGTGTTTTAATACTATTTGTGATCATCGCTTCTTTAGGCGAGCTTGGAGTCGATACAACTTCATTAGTCGCCTTAATTGGTGCGGCCGGTCTTGCTATTGGTTTATCTTTACAAAGCTCACTGCAAAACTTTGCCTCCGGAGTGATGCTGATTACCTTCAGACCATTTACAGCAGGTGATTTTGTCGAAGCCGGCGGTGTTGCTGGAGTGGTTGAAAAGATTAGCGTATTTAATACCATTATCAGAACGGGTGATAATAAGGAAATGATCGTACCCAATGGTGCTATTTACGGTGGTGTGATTATTAACTACTCTGCCAAAGATACCAGACGTATCGATATGGTTTTCGGAATAGGCTACGGTGATGACATTAAGAAAGCCAAGGAAATCATGACAGACATTATGGAGAAAGATGAGCGAGTACTAAAAGATCCAGCTCCTTTAGTGGCTGTTTCTGAACTTGCAGATTCGTCGGTTAACTTTGTTGTTCGACCTTGGGTTAACAGTGCAGACTATTGGGCGGTTAAATTTGATCTAACTGAATCCATTAAATTAGCATTTGATGAAGCGTCTATTTCTATTCCATATCCTCAAATGGATGTCCATGTTAATAAGTTAGAAGCTTAGCTTAATCGATCTGGGCTAGATGAAGGATTCATTTAGCTCAGGTATTTGTCACTTGCCCCTATCTGCTCAGCAAGCTTTTCGCTTCATTTAATACAAGCCACTATTGCTATTCTCTCTTATCTTGCCGCAATCTTAGCAATTTACAGGTTATTTTAGGCACGTTAGAACAACAAGCTAGATGACTCATTTTTAGCTGAGAAGGCGTGCTCAAAGGCATTTAGAGATAGTTATCGTTTTTAACTTACTTCAACCACTAATTATTTTTTCTGTCAATTAAAATCCACAGATTTTTTTAGCTATTTTTATTCTGCTCTGCACAAGATTTAGACAACCCATGTAACTTACTGATTTTCATCAAAATAACTGTAAGTTATTGATAAATAATAGAAAATATTAAGCTGTACAAAAAACAACCAATCCAAACGGGGCGCCTATTTTTCGCGGCATCGAGCTACTTTTGTCTATCTTTTCCCCAAAGTTATCCACAGAATCTGTGGACTAATTTGGAGTGAAAAAAGTTCGAAAAAATGTTGAATTTTACTGCTTAGTTGTGGCAGATATGGTGTAGGCATTTCCTTGCTTGAGTTTCTTATAATTTCCAAAAACCTCATTAAATGTGCGTTTACAAAAATGGCGCAGACCATTAACAGTCACTACCACAAATTTTCCTCCTGGTTTAAGGTGATGAAAGGCATCATACAAAAAGAGGTATAGCATTTCGTTACCTACCTTGGCGGGTATATTGGATACGATCAGATCAAATTTTTCGTCATTAAGTTCCGAAAAACCATTACTAAGCTTTGCAGTCGCATTTTTTAAGCCGTTTTTAGTAATGTTCTGATTAGCATAATCTACAGCAACAAAATCTTTATCCAGCATTGTGACTTTGCCCTGTGTTGCTTTGCGAGCCATCCAAATACCAATCGGGCCGTAACCGCAGCCTAGATCTAGGCAGTCAAAATCAGGTTGAACATCAAGGTATCTCAGTATAAGTTTGGTGCCGGCATCAATTTCTTTTGGAGAGAAAATCCCATAGGTAGTTAAAAAGGATAATTGTTCGCCTTGTAAATCAGTATTAAATTGTAAAGGTTTGCGAATAGCTGTCGCTTCTTTGATGGGGGACGGGCACATTGATTGTCGTTTCCTATCGACTGTTGAAGGATGGCTATTATAAGCATAATTTAGCTGTGATAAAATCTCAGCTTGATGTAACGACTTAATCAGTTCTAAATAATCGTTCAGAAGGTTAGAAGTTTTCTAGATAATCCTCATTGATAAAGAAGGGTCATGAAATGACAGAGCATCCAATATTTCGAGTGGTATTCGTGAATAATGGAAAAACCTATGAAGTCTATGCAAAATCGGTAACGCAGGGGAACTTATACGGGTTTGTCGAAATTCAACAAATCCTGTTTAACAACCGATCTGGAATCCTCGTAGATCCTAGCGAAGAGAAACTTAAGGCTGAATTTCAGGGTGTGAAAAGTACTCAAATTCCTATTCATTCGGTTATTAGGATAGATGAAGTGGACAAACAGGGGGTCGCAAAAATTGGTGAAGCTTCTAATTCAGTAGTTACTCCATTTCCTTTACCAAATACCCCCAATAAATCGTAAGAGCCGTCATGAGCGACCAATCAAAATCATCTAACCAGCAAAACCCGTTAGGGCAAACCGTTGAATACGTCAGCACCTATCAACCCCAATTGTTATTTGCCATTGCGCGCGAAGAAAAACGAGTTGAAATAGGGATAACTGGTGACTTGCCATTTGTCGGAGAAGATATTTGGAACGCATACGAGGTCAGTTGGTTAAATCTAAACGGTGTACCAAGGGTAGCAACTGCAGAATTCAGGTTTCCAGCTGACTCACCAAACATTATAGAATCAAAGTCTTTCAAGTTGTATTTGAATTCTTTTAACCAAACCAAGTTTGAAAGTCTTGAATCTGTTATGCAAACCATCAAACAAGATCTCGAAGCAGCAAGTCTGGCATCGGTAGAAGTTCGAATAGACGAAGTAGGGATAAAACCTGCTAATCTTGATGAATCGGCCGATGTGACTTGCATCGATCATATTGATATTGCCATTGATTCATACGAATATAATTCAGACCTGCTCAATTCAAAACTGTCGTTGGATGAGACTTCTTCAATAGAAGAAAGCTTGTGTTCACATATACTCAAGAGTAACTGTTTGATTACCAGTCAGCCTGATTGGGCAAGCATTTTCATTCGCTATCACGGGGCACCGATTGATCACGCTAGACTGTTAGCCTACATAATTTCATTTAGAAACCATAATGAGTTTCATGAACAATGTGTTGAGCGAATATACAGCGATATCATGTCTCACTGCAAACCCGACAAGCTGACAGTTTACGCTAGATATACTCGCCGAGGCGGATTAGATATTAATCCTTGGCGCAGTAATTTTGAGTCAAATATGCCTAACAATCGCTTAATTAGACAGTAGAATTACTGGGCTAATTCTCGGGCAGCGAGTTTGACAAAATCCTTTGAAGAGATCACACCAATCACTTTTGATTGCTCGCATATAACCACACAACCGCTCTTTTGTTCGAGCAGAGTATTGGCGACCTCTAGCAGAGACTGGCCTATTTCGATACTAGAGGCGTCTCGCTGCATTATGCTGGCGACTTCAATTGCCTTTTCTTCGTGTTCAAGATTATCCAGTCCACGTTGATTGATAATTTTGATTGCGTTTGATAGTACGGCTTTCTGATTAAGCATACCGATTAATTTTTTCGACTCTGGTTCAATGATGGGAATGTGTCTAATTGACTTTTCAGCCATCAACATTCGAGCTTTATGCACATTGGCATGTTCCGATAAGCAAATGGGATTTGGGGTCATGATTTCAGATATCTGGCTCATAAAGAATTCCAATAGGTGATTCTAATAAGTTTAGTATAGCTGAACAGTAACTATTTGGAGAAGAAGGGTAATGTTAGGGTCCCAAAACGACAAAAGCACCAAGGGTGCTTTTGTCTTAATGGTTATATAACTAATTGTTTTTATTGATTAAGCTTCTTTCTCAGCAAGTTTTTCCCAATGTCTAGCTTTCATTCCCAGCAAGAACACGACGATACCAATACCAATACTAAATAAGCTGATCTGAATATATAGAGAAGGGATTTGCTCTGGATTACTTGGGTCAAAGTTACCCGCCAGTAGTCCAGAAATAATATTACCTATGGAATAGGTTAGTACAAATATTCCCATCATTTGACCTGCAAAACGCTTAGGAGATAGCTTGCTGACAGCACTGAGAGCTACAGGGCTAAGACAAAGCTCACCAACCGTATGTAAGAAATAAGTCGCAATCAACCAATAAGGAGCAACTTTTAAACCGCTTGCAGCATATTGTGCAGCAAAAAACATAACGATAAAGCCAGAAGCCATAATGATTAAACCAACTGCACATTTTAGGCCGTATGATGGGCTAACCAATTTCTTTCCTAGGTTAATCCACAAAGCTGCAAAAAATGGAGATAACAGAACGATGAAAATTGAATTGGATGACTGAAACCAAGCCGTCGGGATTTCGAAAGTGCCGATCATTCGATTGGTATAATCTTGCGCAAATAAATTTAATGATGAGCCTGCTTGCTCAAAACCAGACCAGAAACAAGCGGATGCAACACAAACTAATAATAAAGCTAACAAACGTTTCTTTTCGCTATCTGACAATTTTCCACCAAAATAAATGGCGGAATAGTAGATGATGAACGTTAGAGTAAACACGATCGCCGTGTATTGGGCGATTGCGACTGGCTCAATAGTGATTGTTCCAGTCATAGTTAAAAGTGTTATTACCGCTACCAGTATTAGGAATGCTGCTATTCCCATCCATGATTTTTTTCGGCCCGATTCTGTTAAGGGTGCTACGGGCTCAGACCCAATACCCTCTAATTTAGCCGAAGTCATTTTGTATTGGACCAATCCGATTCCCATTCCGACTGCGGCAGCTCCAAATGCCCAATGCCAGCCGACGTTTTCCATTAAGTAACCAGTGACAAAATAACCGATGATTGAGCCTAAATTGATGCCCATGTAATATAGCGCGTAGCCACTATCTCTTCGAACATCTTCAGCGGAGTATAGTTGGCCAACCATTGCGCCTATATTAGGCTTAAGTAAGCCAGTGCCAAGAACTACAAATATTAATCCTATAAAAAAGGTTTGCTCACTTGGGACGGCGAGTATGATATGACCAATCATTATGATAATACCGCCATACCAAATCGTTTTTTGACCACCGAGTAATCGATCAGCGATCCAACCACCTGGCAAGCCCATAAAATAAACCGCACCTGTATAAAGGCCATAGATGGCTCCAGCTGAGGCGACAGTTAACCCTAAACCGCCTTCTTGAAGCATGGCCGTCATAAATAGCACCAAAAGAGCACGCATTCCGTAATAACTCATGCGTTCCCACATTTCAGTAAAAAATAATGTGCTTAGTCCACCGGGATGCCCAAAAAAAGAGCCCGAATTGGGTTGATTCATATACTACTTCCTATTTAACAGTTGTTAGATTTTATTTTTATAAGGCGCAGTTATACCTTATGCCAACAATAAAAGGCAAGAAATCATTAAAACTTGGTAATTTTCCGGTTACAATGCGCAAGCCAAAATAGGAGCGTACTGAATGACTTTTTTAGCTTGTAGAATTCACAAAACTGAAGGGGCTGACGGTTCCAAGTTAGTTCAGCATAAATTAGAGCAAATGACTCATGAACAATTGAGTGAAGGCGATGTGGTGGTTAGAGTCCACTATTCCGGTGTGAATTACAAGGATGCGCTAGCTGCGACCGGAAAAGGAGCAATCCTTAAGCGGTTTCCTTTAAACGGTGGAATTGACTTTGCCGGTACGGTCGAATCTTCGGAAAATCCCAAGTTTAGCGTTGGCGAAAACGTACTGGTTAATGGCTGCGGTTTAGGCGAACAACACGATGGTGGTTTAGCTGAGTTTGCACGGGTGCCAAGTGAGTGGGTGATCCCTGTTCCTATCGGTTTAAACATGAAAGAAACTATGATCTTAGGAACCGCAGGCTTCACTGCCGCTTTGGCGATACATCGAATGCAAGTTAATGGTCAAACTCCAGACAAAGGGCCCATTGTTGTCACTGGCGCAAGCGGCGGGGTTGGTACTAATGCTATTAGTATGCTGAACGGACTTGGATACGAAACTATTGCGGTTAGCGGTCGACGCGAGTTCGATGATTTCCTAACTGAATTGGGTGCAACAAAGGTTTGCTCAGTTGAGCAACTTGAGTTGTCGGAACGTCCTTTGGATAAAGCGATATTTGGTGGTGCAATAGACAATGTTGGTGGCGATTTACTCAATCGCATTATCGCCCACACAAATCTTTGGGGAAATGTAGCGAGTATCGGGTTGGCTGATACTCACAAGTTTACTCCAACGGTTTTTCCCTTTATCTTGAGAGGGGTCAGCTTGTTAGGGGTAAGCTCTACCAATTGTCCGATGCCTTTGAGACGCCAAATTTGGCAACGATTAGGTGATGATTTAAAGCCTGCGAAGCTCAAAAATATAATGACAGACGAAGTAGCACTTAAAAATGTTTCTCAAGTTTTTGATGAGTTACTAAATCGCCAGCGTCACGGTCGAACAATTGTTAATTGTCTATCGAATTAAATTTTCTGTCCCTTCGGAGCTGGATAAGGGCACCGGAAATTAATTAACCGCATTTATTATTTTGCTAAGAGCATTGTTTTATGAAAAACCAACTCGCTAAAATGGTCGATAAATTAAATAGTAAACCGCAATGGTTGCGTTACCGACTTCTTAGTTTTGCGCTCGGAAAAACCGTCAAGTTTGTCGGAACGGCTGGCGTAAAATGTCTACACCTTTCTCAAGATAAATCTATTTTTAGATTAGCAAACCGAAAGAAAGTAAGAAATCACATTGGTACTGTTCATGCTGCAGCGTCTGCTTTGGTGGCAGAAACCGCGACAGGGATGGCGCTCGCTATGCATATTCCAGATGGGAAAATTCCAGTTCTTAAAGCAATGCATATCGATTATGTAAAGCGTTCGACCGGCGGATTGACTGCTACGGCCTATCTGACGGAGGAACAAATTACTCAACTTCATCAGCTCGATAAAGGTGAAATACGAATTAACTGTGAAGTGCTTGATGAGAAAGAGATTGAGCCTGTTGTTTGCCAAATGGATTGGGCGTGGACATTGCCACGCTAAATAAAAAGACCATAAGACTAAATATGAAAGTACATTTAACATCATTAGGCTGTCGGCTAAACGAAGCGGAGTTGCAAACTTGGTCACACGCTTTTTCCGAGTTAGGTATAGAAACCACTAATCAAAATGAGTTAGCCAATCTAATTGTTGTCAATACTTGTGCAGTAACAGGGGAGGCCGCTCGTAAATCTCGCCAAACTATTCGAAAACTTCATCGTAAGAATCCTACTGCTAAAATAGTCGTCACTGGGTGCTATGCTTCATTAGAAAAACAACAGGCAGAATCTTTGTTAGGTGTCGACTTGGTAGTCAATAATACGGATAAATCTGAATTGCCGAAGCGAGCGGCTGAGTTAATTGAGTGGGACTCGATGCCATATGCTGCTACCGAGCCAGCGGAGTCTGCAATCTTTGTTCGTAATAGGGAACGAGCATTTATAAAAATCCAAGATGGTTGTCGTTATCGCTGTACTTATTGCATAGTTACCATAGCTCGAGGCGAAGAAGTCTCTAGGACTATTGATGATATTATTAATGAAGTACAACTGTTAGAAAAACAGGGAGTAAAAGAAATTGTCTTAACTGGGGTTCATGTTGGTGGGTATGGTACTGATTTAGAAACAGATCTGTATGCATTAGTTGAATCGATATTAGAGAGAACATCTATTCCTAGAGTCAGGTTTGCTTCAGTAGAACCATGGGATTTACCGGAATCGTTTTTTGAGCTGTTTAAGAATAAGCGGTTGATGCCACATATGCATTTACCAATACAGAGTGGTAGCGATCGTATATTAAAAAAAATGTCTCGCCGATGTAAGTCAGAGTCGTTCCTAAAATTGCTAGAGAAAGCTCGCAGCATTGACCCATCATTTAACATTACTTCGGATATTATTGTTGGATTTCCGGGGGAATCTGAGCAAGACTTTGGTCTTTCCAAATGGATGGTTGCAGCAGCTCAGTTTGGCCATGTGCATACTTTTACATATTCAAAGCGTGAAGGTACCAAAGCAGCAGGGTTACCAGAGCAAGTTGATGAACCACTAAAAAAACAACGAAGTCGAGAACTGCATCTAATAGCAAAAAATGTGCAAAAAAATGTAGCAACATTAATGATTGGTCAGGTTTGTAATATATTGTGGGAGGGGGCTGGTCAGCCGTCAGAAAATGGCGCTGTTAAGTACTATGGCTACACACCAAATTATCACAAGGTGTGTGCCGAAGTGACTAGTTCCATTAGGCTCACCAATCAAATCTTAGAGTGCAGGATTGATAGCGTCAATGAGTCTGGAGTTTTGTTAGGAACTTTGTTGGAACTTCCTAAGGGTTCGAACCAAGAATTATTTGTTAAGCAGGTTTAATTTTTGTTCATTGTGAGTCATTGGATAAAAAGGTTTTTGAGTCAGTGTCAATAGCGGCTAGTTCTTTGATAAAAGCTTTATGTACAATCTCAACCTCTTCATTGATACCTACGCTTTTTAAAATTCCCTCATATTTGTTCGCCAAATATTTTAGTTGAGGAACACCACAGTAGGCAGTGGCCCCGTGTAGTTTATGAACTTCGGCAATCAGTTGTTCGATATTTTTAGCATCCAAGTGTTGTTGAATTTTAGCTTTTGCATCGGGAAAACTTTGAATTAACATTTTTAGCATGTCCAGAGCTAAGTCTTCGCGGCCTCCCGCATTTTTTAAACTCAATTGCCAATCGATCGATAGGTTTTTTGAATCCTTGGTATTTTGAGAAGTTGTCAGGCTTTTAGCTGAATCGGTTTTATATTGAACAGAACGTTTGGTCCAAAGTTCAATGCTATTTTTTAGTTGTAATTGACTGATTGGTTTTGTCAAATACTCGGTCATACCTTCACTCAGGACTTTTTCTTTTTCACCTTTCATTGCGTGCGCTGTCAGAGCAATGATCGGAATGTTTTTATAGTAGTCATTAATTTTTCGAATATTTTTTGTTGACTCGAGACCATCCATGTCCGGCATTTGCATATCCATAAAAATAACATCAAAGGTATTGGATTTACATAACGCAATAGCCTTGATGCCACTATCTGTAACTTCGCGCTGAACATCAAAATCAGATAGAAAAGCTTCGGCTAATTTAAGGTTGGCCTCATTGTCGTCCACACACAAAACCTTAAGTGGAGCAGGTGAGAATAACCGCTGATTTTCGATAGTTAATTGGTTCTTGTCTTTATCAATACTCAGCCACTTGCTGAGTACTGAATAGAATGATTGCCGAGTGATTGGTTTAGAATAAAGTTTTCGAATTCCCAATTCGAAGTACTTCTGTAGAACTTTCTCCTCTTTGGAGTTAACTAAGGCCGCCAACGGTGCTCCTAAGTCTTGTGATATTTTGAGTAGTCGAAGCAGGTCAGTGCGGCTCTCGTTTGGAGCATAGCCACTGATAATAATTAAATGAATATCTTTTTCTTGGCGGTAATACTGTTCTGAACGCTCAATAAGCTCTCCAATGCTTTGAGTATTTTCAACAATGCAGTCCCAGCGTCCTAATAAATAATTGGTGGCGAGTTGAGATGTATTGTTAATATCATGAAATAAAATTCTTCGACCTGGAAAACCATATTCCATTGGAGTAGCCGAACTTGAGTCTTTATCCAGTTTTACAGTAAACCAGAAAGTCGATCCGACATTCTCTTTACTTTCTATACCTATTTTACCGTGCATTGACTCTGCCAGTTTTTTTGATATAACCAAGCCCAAACCTGTTCCTCCAAACTTTCGAGTGGTAGTGGTATCTGCTTGAGTAAAAGCTTGAAAAAGGACTTTCTGCTGTTCTTCGGAAAGCCCAAGTCCGGTGTCCGTAATGTTAATTCGCAACTTAACGGATCGATTGTTTTCTTCTTCCAGCATCACTCTAATCTGAATGGTGCCTTCTTGAGTAAATTTAATCGCGTTATTGCATAGGTTGGTTAATATTTGGCAAATGCGGCCGGCATCTCCTTTTAAGTTAGTTGGGACATCTTGATAAACTATTCCCACAACTTCAATGTTTTTAGCTTGGGCTGCTGGAGCGAGTAGTTTTAGAGTTTCATCGACGCAGTCAGAAATCGAAAGCGAAATATTCTCCATTTCCATTTTGCCTGCTTCGATCTTAGAAAAGTCCAGGATGTCGTCGATAATCGCTAATAGTCCGTTTGCAGACTTTTGTATGGTTTGCAAGTAGTCGTGTTGCTGCTCTGTGAGTTTTGACTTGAGTAACAAATTTGTAAAACCAATGACACCATTCATTGGTGTCCTTATTTCATGGCTCATATTTGCTAAGAATTCAGATTTTACTCGACTTGCTTCGACAGCCTCTTTACGTGCCATATTGAGTTCTACGTTTTGTTCTTCTAAGGCCGTATTCGTCGCATTGATGTCAGCTGTAGCTTGTTCGATCGCCAGCTGCATTTCTTCTCGCGCTTCATAAAGAGAATCACTCATATCATTAAAACCATCAACCAAGGTTTTAAGTTCACCAGTACCATTTGATTTGAGAGCGACTTTAAGTTGGCCTTCTTTTATTCGCTTTACAGCATTAGCTAATTGGATAATTGGAATCGTAATATTTCGAGCCATATTATGCGCGAGTAAACCGGCTAAAATTAGTCCTACTAAGAGAATGATAAAAGCCGTTACCATTGTTTGGTATTGCCGAAGTTGTATATTTTTATCGGTTATCATAACCGCTACAGTACCGATTATCGGAAGTGAGTTCTGAGTTTGAAAATTGGTTTGTTCTACCATGGTTGAGGGACTGAAAATTGGTGTCTTGATAATGAGTCCATCAGCGATTGATTGAACCAATGAGCGCTTAATCGGCTCATCGGAAAGTTTGGAAAGTTGAGAGACTAATTCTTGGGTGCCGGAGCTTGCGAGTAAGATATTATGTTTTGAAAAAATTGCAATGGAAAGTATGTCGACATCACCATCTCGAGCAGAATTCACAAGTCGCTCGAGAGTCTGTTTATTGCCAGCGAGCAAACTGTATTCAGATGTTTGCGCAATATAATTCGCTACAGTAAGGCCGCGGTCTCGTACATTAACATTCAGGTCTTGAACACGTGTTGCCACAAAATAGCTACCCATCACCAAAGCTACCAAGCCGGTTGGCACGATTGCCAACAAAATGACTCTGGCTCTAATTCCCCAATCATTCATTTTTAAGAGCGTCCTCTTGTGATTTTATCGAGACCAATAGTTGTTCTTCTGTTAAGTCTGTGTACCCTAAAAAATTTGCGATATGCGGATTGATATTAACAATATAATTACTGCCGTAACTTGCGTTAGGCATAGGCTGACCGGAACAGATTTTTCCAACTTCTAAAGCCGTCTGTCTGGCCAGTTCAGACACTGGGGTATATACACTAGCGAGGGCAGCAAAAACTGTATCAGACGACTTAGCACCAATCATTGGGATTTTTCGGCGGTTGCTTGTGAGCATTAAACTTTGCAAATCATTGGTTGAGTAATGTTCTTGATCATTAAGGATCATCAAAAAACCATTCTCTATGGGGAGCCGCTCAAAGTAATTTTGTACAGATACGTTGTGTTTTAGAAGGTTAAAAGCCAAATTAAGATTAACCAGATTGACTGTTTGTTGGTAATTAGTTAAACCATACCGTGTCTTTGTACCCAGTAAAACTCCAACCGACTTTAGTTTGGGTTTAATGGCTTTTGCCAACATTAATTGCTTGAGAAAAGATTGTTCTTGATAAATCCCTGAGATTGGAATTTCAAAACGAGCATAGTTGGCAATGTAATTGTCTAATTTATGGCGCTCAACCATAATAGAAAATATAGGAACCTTTTGTCTTGCTGCTAGCACTTTTTCGAGCGAGTAATCGCCAATACTAATGACACAACTTTTAGGCGTCGTAATGGCTTGTTCAATTTGTGCAATGGTTAATTTAGAAGTATTAAGCTGTTTTATTGTATGGCCGGGAGGTTTAGTTTTTTGTAACTTTTCAACCAGCTGAGTGACTAAATTTCGTTCTGAATCTTGTAACCCCGAATGAGCCAAGTAGATAGAAGCTGTCGCCGCAATTACCGGTGAAGATATGAACATTATGTTTGCCGACAATATCAAAAGTAGCAAACAGTTAAAGGGCCATTTATGGGTTGTGTAACTAGTCATTAGTTTCCGTATTAATGAGCTAAACAGTCAAGAGCTGGTTTGTTGAAGTCATATTGTTATGCTGGCGCTACAAATTGACTCGAATTCCGCAAAGTATATATGAAAGTCAGGCGTCATCACAGGCTAATTATTGGCCGCTAATTCGCTTTGTTGCAGGTAACTATCGTTAATCTGAGAGCCAAACTAGAGTAATCTGGTCGCCAAGCCATGGATCAGGCTTATATTACGAGAAAAAAAATCCTTATGCGTGTAAAATCCGCTCTCAAAGTGGAGTTCGCTGCTGTTTGCGGCGAAAGCTGTCTCAACAAACCTATATATAGAGTACATGAGTTTTAATGGCAAAACGACGACATCGAAGAGGAAAGCCTCTTCCAACAGAACCAGTTGAAATCACCATCGAGGGGTTATCCCACGAAGGGCGAGGTATCGGACGGTTAGCAGGTAAAACGGTCTTTGTCGACGGCGCTTTACCCGGTGAGACCGTACAAATGAAGTACACCTTTCAGCGGGGGAAGTTTGATGAAGGACGGACCATCTCTGTCGAAAACCCACATATAGACCGAGTGCAACCTCCCTGTGAGCATTTTGGGGTATGTGGCGGCTGCAGCATGCAGCATTTGTCGACCGATGCTCAGATTGCCCATAAACAAGTTATTTTGAAAGAGCAATTCGAACATTTTGCCAATACTCAACCGAAGCAATGGTTAGCACCATTGCAAGCAGACCTGTTGGCCTATCGACGTAAAGCCCGTCTTGGAGTGCGTTATGTTATTAAGCGAGAGCGCACACTCATCGGTTTTCGAGAGAAATATTCCAACTTTTTAGCTGATATCGATTATTGCCAAGTGTTAGTAAAAGAGGTCGCAGATTTATTAAAACCAATGAGCGAGTTAATTGATTCGATGGATACTCGGCTGCACATTCCACAAATTGAGGTTGCTTGTGGCGATGAAGCGGTTTGTCTGATTGTTCGACACTTGCAACCGCTAACGGAGAAAGACCAGTCAGCTTGGGTAGCATTCGCTCAGCAGCATCAACTGTTGGTGTATCTGCAACCGAAAGGGCCCAAAACTGTGCACCGAATCTGGCCATTGGATGAAGAATCCTCGCGACTGAGTTATCGCTTGGATGATTACGACTTAGAAATGTTAGTCGAGCCATTAGATTTTACCCAGGTTAACGCAAGTATTAATGAAAAAATGATTACTCTTGCCCTAGAGCTCCTTGATATTCAGCCGGACGACCAATTGTTAGATCTGTTTTGTGGTTTGGGTAACTTTACTTTACCGATGGCAACTAAAGCTAAATATGTCGTAGGGGTCGAAGGGGTCGACGAGATGGTAGAGCGTGGTAAACAAAACGCTAAACATAATAATTTAGATAATGTCGATTTTTATCAGGCGGATCTTGCCGCTGATCTCACAGGCAAAGAGTGGTTGGATAAACACTACAATAAAGTATTGATTGACCCAGCTCGTAGCGGCGCAATAGAAGTGATTCCTAATATCGTACGGTTAGATCCAAAAAGAATTGTCTATGTATCCTGTAATCCAGCAACATTAGCAAGAGATACAGGAGAGCTAGTTAAATCTGGGTATAAACTGACAAAAGCCGGTGTGATGGATATGTTCCCTCACACAACACATGTAGAATCGATAGCGGTATTTGAAAAGAATTAATTGGCTAGTTGCGTGTCGCCGGCAGGCATAGCCTATAGAGCACTCGCATTTGTTTTAGATGTATGGGAGAAATAAAGATGGTTCAAACCTCAAAATTAAAGCCCCCTAAATCTATGCATCAAGTTTCCTTTCTACCTTGGTGTGAACAATTAGTTTTCGATCAGCAAAATTTTGACGCACAGGTCTTTAAGGCCTGCGCTAGTTTAATAAGTGACAAGTTAGATAGTGCTCAGCAAGACCTGAAGCTTGTTCTTTCAGAGTCATTTGAAGTAGCCAATATTCTAAGTGAGCTAAGAGTTGATTGTGAAACACTCGTCGCGGCGATGCTTTATCCTTTTGTCGATCAGCAGTTAATATCTCTCGACGATATTTCTGACCAAGTTTCGCCTTCAGTCGCTAATAAAATTAAAGGGGTCGTCACCCTTGACGGAGTCAGGGGCCTGCAAGCCAATCAGTCGGTAGGTTCCGACGCAGAACAAATAGAAAACCTGCGAAAAATGCTGCTGGTTATGGTCGATGACGTCTCTGTTGTCTTGATCAAACTGGCAGAAAGACTCTACCAACTTCGCAATGCTAAACACCAAGATGAAAGTCAAAGAGTCGCGATAGCGCAAGAAGTCAATGATGTGTTTGCGCCTTTAGCCAACCGCTTGGGGGTTGGTCAGATTAAATGGGAGATGGAGGATCTTGCATTTCGATACCTTCATCCTCAAGATTACAAAAAAATAGCTAAATACTTGGCAGAAAAGCGAGGCGCAAGAGAAGCCTATGTAAAAGAAGTTCTGCAGACCATTGAAAGCGCATTAAAAGATTTGAATATCCATGCTGAATTAATGGGGCGAGCCAAACATATATACAGCATCTGGAAAAAAATGCATCGCAAGCAGGTTGGTTTTGAAGAAATCTATGACGTAAGGGCGGTACGAATACTGGTTCCAAAAATTCAGGATTGTTATTCTGTATTAGGAGTAGTCCATGGACAATGGAAGCATATCCCCAAAGAATTTGATGATTACATTGCCACCCCAAAAGAGAATGGCTATCGCTCGTTACATACTGCGGTTATTGGGCCACGAGGAAAAACGTTAGAGGTTCAGATTCGTACTCACAAGATGCATCAAGAATCTGAGTTAGGTGTTGCAGCGCATTGGAAATATAAAGAGGGAACGGATAGTGCTGGCGGTGGGTATGAAGCTAAAATTGCCTGGCTTCGACAGCTGCTCGAATGGCAAGACGAAGTCGCTGATTTAAAACAGTTGGCGGATGAATTTAAGAGCCAAGTATTCGAAGAGCGAGTTTATGTTTTCACTCCTCAAGGAAAGCTGATTGACCTACCCGCTGGGTCAACCGCATTAGACTTTGCCTACAGAGTGCATACTGACGTAGGTCACAGGTGCCGTGGAGCCAAATCGAATGGTCGAATTATTCAATTAACTCAACCTCTACAAACGGGGCAAAAAATAGAAATTCTCACAGCCAAGTCGGGAGGCCCAAGCAGAGACTGGTTGAGCGAGCAACGAGGTTACATTAAATCTTCTAGGGCTCGACACAAAGTTCAACAATGGTTTAAGCATCAAGATAAAGATAAAAATGCTACTGCTGGAAAGCTCATGATTGAACGAGAGCTTAAGAAAAATGGTATCGAGTTTACCGAGTTTACCAAGCTTGCCAAACACTTCAACTACAATACTAACGAAGAATTATTCGCTGGGCTTGGGGCTGGAGATAAGGGGATTCATCAGGTAATGAATGCCTTGCGGTTACTCCACCCAACAACCGAGCCGATTACTCGAGAATCGATAGTTAAACGAAAGCCTAGCGTAGAAAAAAGAGCCAACTCAAGCGACATATTAGTAGAAGGCGTCGGCAACTTATTAACACGCATGGCAGGGTGTTGTAAGCCTATTCCTGGAGATGATATATCTGGCTATGTGACTTTGAGCCGAGGGATTATGATTCATAGGAGTGATTGTCGCTATTTGCTAAGTAGTAAAGAAAAGTCTCCGGAAAAAATTCTTGAGGTCAGTTGGACGACCGAAGTTAATAAGCATTATTTAATTGATTTAGTCATTCGCGCTTACGACCGAAAAGGGCTACTTAGCGACATTACTTCCTTGATGAGTAATGAAAAGGTGAGTGTTACATCCTTAAATACTCGAGTTGATCACCGTCAACTTGAAGTTCGTATTGACGTTCAGGTGGAACTCGCCAATCTTTCCAATGTGTCTCGATTGATCAATCTGATCGAGCAGTTACCAAATATTATCGGCGTTATAAGAAGCCAGAACTAGCGATTTTGATTAATAAGGGTAGTTACGTTTGTCATTAATTAGTATTGAACGATTGAAAACGATCATGCAGGAATTAAGGGAGCCTAACACCGGCTGTCCTTGGGATCTTAAGCAAGACTACCAAAGTATTATTCCTTATACGATTGAAGAAGTCTACGAGGTTGCCGACGCGATAGAGAGGGAAAACTACACAGATTTGAGAGATGAATTAGGAGATCTCTTATTTCAGGTTGTGTTTTACGCTCAGTTGGCTAGTGAAGATGGCTATTTCAACCTTGATGATGTCATTCACAGTATCTGTGAAAAGCTAGAAAGACGGCACCCGCATGTTTTCGGTCAGAAAACCCAATTATCCGAGCAACAATTTGCAAAAGCATGGGAAGATATAAAGGCGCAGGAGAGAAATCAAAAATCGGAAGACAGAACGACCAGCTTGCTTGATGATATTCCAAAAGTCTTACCAGAATTAAAGCGAGCTCAAAAAATACAAAGCCGAGTTGCCAAGCAGGGGTTCGACTGGCCTGATGTCAGCCAAGTATGGAAAAAACTGGACGAAGAATCACTTGAAGTTAAGCATGCTGTCGACTCTGGAGAGCAATCGCATATTGAGGAAGAGTTGGGGGATTTGCTTTTCGTTTGTGTAAATTTGGCTCGACATTATAAGGTAGACGCAGATCGTGCACTCATGAAGGCCAACAATAAATTTTGTCGGCGATTTAAGCATATTGAATCACTTGCCCAAAAGCCCATTTCAGAATACTCGCTCGAAGAGTTAGAAGCTTTTTGGCAAGCCAGTAAAAAACGCCAATAATGACCTTGGTCTATGAGGTCTAATACCAACTAAGCATAATCAGCGATTTAGTTGATTAATTGATCGGTTTATTCGTGATTCCACAAGAATTATTTGATACAATATTTTCCCGTCCTAAAGACACCTCCAGATTCCAAATATTTTTATAATCGACCATCGTTACAAGCCTCAAATTGAGGACTAACCATGTTGTTTTTTTGAGGAATTTCTACCTTTTTTGGCATTTTGATTTGGCTATCGAAATGATGTAGGTGTTTATCTAATTGATTGATTTATATATTATTTTTGGCGAATTTTAATGACTAAATACATATTTGTAACGGGCGGTGTGGTTTCATCCTTAGGAAAAGGGATAGCAGCAGGCTCTTTAGCGGCTCTTTTAGAGTCTCGCGGCTTAAAAGTAACCTTGATGAAGCTCGACCCCTATATTAACGTAGACCCCGGCACCATGAGTCCTTTTCAACATGGAGAGGTTTACGTTACAGACGACGGTGCTGAAACAGATCTCGATCTGGGTCATTATGAAAGATTTATTCGCACCAAAATGAGTCAATCCAATAATTTTACCACTGGGCGTGTTTACGCTGATGTATTACGCAAAGAGCGAAAAGGCGAATACTTAGGTGGCACCGTACAAGTTATTCCTCATATTACTGACGAGATTAAGAAAAAAGTAAAAGAAGGCGCGGGCGACGCCGACATTGCGTTGGTTGAAATTGGTGGTACAGTGGGTGATATTGAGTCGTTACCCTTTCTTGAAGCCATTCGTCAAATGGGTTTTGAATTGGGTAGAGAGCGAGCCTTATTTATGCATCTCACTCTTCTGCCTTATATTGCCGTTGCCGGAGAGTTAAAAACCAAACCAACTCAACATTCTGTAAAGGAGCTTCGTTCAATAGGGATCCAACCGGATATTTTAATCTGTCGTTCCGATAGGAGTTTGCCGGCTTCGGAAAAAGCTAAAATTGCATTGTTTACCAATGTCGATGAAAAGGCGGTCATTTCCTTGCGGGATGTCGACAGTATTTACAAAATACCTGCCATTCTTAATGCTCAGGGAATGGAAAGAATCATCTCAGAACGGTTTAAGCTACCAGAGCAAGAAGTCGATTTAACCGAATGGGAACAAGTCCTGTATGCAGAGGCTAATCCGAATGGTGAAGTGCGAATTGCAATGGTCGGCAAATATATGGATTTAACCGAAGCTTATAAGTCTTTGATAGAGTCTTTAAAGCATGCCGGTTTACAAAATAGACTGACCGTAAAGATTGATTTTATCGATGCTCAAGATATCGAAAAGAAGGGAGTTGGTTTATTAGACGAGTCTAATGCCATACTGGTTCCTGGCGGCTTTGGTGAACGCGGAGTTGAAGGTAAAATACTGGCAGCGGAATACGCACGAAAAAACAATGTTCCTTATCTAGGAATTTGTTTAGGTATGCAAGTCGCTGTTATTGAGTTCGCTAGGCATTGCGCGAATATTGAAAATGCACACAGTTCAGAGTTTTGTACTGAAACTAAACACCACGTTGTTGGATTAATTACTGAATGGATCAACAAAGATGGTTCGGTTGAACAACGCAGTAAAGATTCTGATTTAGGCGGAACCATGCGACTTGGGGCGCAACCTGCCTACTTAACTAAAGATTCAAAATTAGCTGAAATATATGCTAGCGAAGAGATTAATGAGCGTCATCGGCACCGCTATGAAGTAAATGAAAATTACGTTGAACAGCTTGAAAAGAGCGGCTTGAAAATTTCAGGGCGCTCTAGTCAAAACAACTTAGTAGAAACAGTCGAAATTCCCGATCACCCGTGGTATATCGCTGTACAGTTTCATCCTGAGTTTACCTCGACTCCGCGCGATGGGCACCCACTGTTTACTAGTTTTGTGGCTGCAGCCAAAGAGTTCAAACTAAAAGAAGAAGGTTAATATGAAAATTCGCGATTTTAAAGTTGGATTAGATCAACCCTTTTTTCTGATTGCCGGACCTTGTGTAATCGAAAGCGAACAATTAGCGCTCGACACCGCTGGTTATCTTAAAGAAGTGACTGAAAAGCTGGGCATTTCCTTTGTCTACAAGTCTTCGTTTGACAAAGCTAACCGTTCCTCGCACAAAAGTTTTAGAGGTCCAGGGTTAGAAAAGGGACTTGCGATTTTAGAAAAAGTTAAACAGCAAATAGGTGTACCTGTACTCACTGACGTTCATGAAGATACACCATTTAACGAAGTTGCCGAGGTGGTTGATGTTATGCAAACACCGGCATTTTTGTGTCGTCAAACTAACTTTATTCAAAGAGTTTGTGAGCCAGGTATTCCGGTTAATATCAAGAAAGGGCAGTTTTTAGCACCTTGGGATATGACCCATGTCGTTAATAAAGCAAGAGCAACCGGTAATGAAAACATTATGGTTTGTGAGCGAGGAGCATCTTTCGGATACAATAATTTGGTTTCAGATATGAGAAGTCTCGCCGTCATGCGAGAAACTCAAGCGCCAGTGGTTTATGACGCGACTCATTCTGTTCAACTGCCTGGCGGTCAAGGTAGCTCTTCGGGTGGACAACGCGAACATGTGCCTGTTTTGGCAAGAGCGGCAATCGCAGCAGGAGTTTCTGGCTTATTTATGGAAACGCACCCGGATCCAGCGAATGCTAAAAGCGATGGCCCCAATTCGTGGCCAATGTATGAGATTGAAGCGCTTTTAAAGACCTTGCAGTCAATTGATAAAGTCGTTAAATCTAATCCATTTGCCGAAAGCAATTTATAGTACTGTTTTAAACGAAAGCGATATTTTTTAAGATTTATAACCAACTAAATACTAATGAGTGAGAGGCTATTAGGAATGAGTAAGATCGTAAACATCATTGGAAGAGAAATTTTGGATTCACGTGGTAATCCAACTGTTGAAGCTGAAGTGTTTTTAGAAAGTGGCGTACATGGAATCGCTTGTTCTCCTTCTGGAGCTTCAACTGGCTCAAGAGAAGCTTTAGAGCTTCGTGATGGTGATAAGAGTCGTTACTTAGGTAAAGGAGTTAAGAAGGCAGTTAACAATATTAATCAAACGATTAAGCCAAAATTACTCGGTCAGGATGTAAATGATCAGGCTAATTTAGACCAAATAATGCTTGATTTGGACGGCACTGAAAACAAAGAAGTTTTAGGTGCTAACGCTATTCTTGCGGTTTCATTGGCAGCTGCGAAAGCGGCCGCGACGGATAATAAGGTTCCACTTTTCGAACAAATTGGTAATGGCAATATGTTACCAGTGCCAATGATGAATATCATCAATGGTGGGGAACATGCGGATAACAATGTTGATATCCAAGAATTTATGATTTTACCGGTTGGGGTTGAAAGTTTTTCTGAAGCACTGCGTTGCGGCGCTGAAATTTTCCATGCACTTAAATCTGTATTAAGTAAAAAAGGTCTAAGTACAGCCGTAGGTGATGAAGGCGGTTTTGCTCCGGATCTAGGTTCTAACGAGGAAGCGATTCAGGCGATTGCTGAGGCTGTAGAAAATGCTGGTTACAAGTTGGGTGAAGAAGTGTTTCTTGGTTTAGATGTGGCAAGTTCTGAATTCTATAAGAACGGAAAATATGAGCTGGCGGGAGAAGGTAAGTCGCTAACCTCAGAAGAATTTGCTTGTTACTTAGAAGATTGGGTGAATCGATATCCTATCATCTCCATAGAAGATGGTATGGATGAAGGTGACTGGGATGGTTGGAAAATTCTTACTGAAAAACTAGGTGATAGAATACAACTAGTCGGCGATGATTTGTTTGTAACCAACACTAAAATTCTTGCCGAAGGTATAGAAAAAAATATTGCTAACTCTATTTTGATCAAAGTTAATCAAATTGGCACATTAACTGAGACTCTTGCTGCGATAGAAATGGCGCACAAAGCTGGTTACACCGTGGTTGCTTCTCATCGCAGCGGCGAAACTGAAGATACTACGATTGCAGATTTGGCTGTTGCCACTAATGCAGGGCAAATAAAAACAGGCTCTTTGTGTCGAAGTGATCGAGTTGCTAAATATAACCAATTATTGAGAATAGAAGAGCGTCTTGGTGACAAGGCTGTTTATCCCGGTAAAAAGGCATTTAACTGCTTCTAGAAAGATTAGAGCAACGAGCAAACTATGAGACGTTTTTTCGTCATACTATTAGTAATTGTAATCGCATGGCTTCAGTACCGAGCATGGTTCGGTGAAAATAGTCAGCATGAAATCGATTTGCTCAAAGAAAAAATTGCCAGTCAAGAAAAACACAATCAATCCCTCTCTGAACAAAATAGTTTGCTCAGAGAGGAAATTAAACTAATCAGGAATGAACCTAATATCCTTGAGGAAAAAGCGAGAGAAAATTTAGGTTTAATAAAAAAGAATGAAACTTTTTATCGGATAATACCGAAAGAAGAAAACTAAGTATTTAGCTCTCGGAGTCGCTCACTAATGCAAAGCAATGAATCAGATTTATCATCGGTCAGTAATTTTGTTGTAGTAATTCCTGCCGCAGGAGTAGGTAAGCGATTTGGAGGAGACATTGCTAAGCAGTATCTAGAAATTGATGGCAGAATGATTTTAGATATCACTTTAGATATTTTTCTGTCATCGGCTTATTTCGAAAAAGTTGTATTAGTAGTATCACCTGATGATGAACAATTTAAACACTTAAAAGCGATTGACAGCAATAAGCTAATTCTTATTGATGGAGGAGAGCAGCGACAGCACTCTGTTAATAATGCTCTGCGATATCTTTACGACAATGGGCTGCCAGATATCACACCAGTGTTAGTTCATGACGCCGTGCGTCCTTGTCTATCAGGAAGCGATCTTGAAAAACTAATTCAATCATTTCATAAGAATAAAAAAGCCTGCTTTCTCGCAGAACCAGTTTCAGACTCCATGAAAAAACTAAACCTTGAAAATAAAGTCGTCGAAAACATATCGAGAGACAACTTGGTTCGAGCTCAAACTCCTCAAATGTCTCAATTTTTGGAACTCAAAAACGCACTTTCTAAAGTAACTAAGTCAGGAATTGAAGTAACCGATGAGGTAAGTGCACTTGTAGACTGCGATATAGAAGTTCAAGCAGTATTTTCAGAACATCCAAATCTCAAGATAACCCATCCTCGAGATCTAGAACTAGCAAAGAATATCTTAACTAACCAATCGAGATCTTAGGATTTGTTAATTGCCAGTTCTTCAGTTTTTTGTTTAAGAGAAAGTTTACTATGATACGAGTGGGACATGGATACGACGTGCATGCCTTTGGTGGTGATAAAGTCTTAAAACTAGGTGGCGTTGAGTTTATTGGCCACATTGGTTTGCTCGCTCATTCTGATGGTGATGTTTTATTACATGCTGTTTGTGACGCCCTCTTGGGAGCAGCATCTCTAGGTGACATTGGTAGACATTTCCCCGATACAGATGCAACTTATAAAGATGCAGATAGTTCGGAGCTACTGAGTAAGGTCAGTCAATTATTATTGGCCAAAAGTTATGTCGTCAACAATTTAGATGTCACAGTGATCGCTCAGACTCCTCGAATGGCAGCGAAAATTCCGGAAATCGAAAAACGCATTTCTAGTTTATTGTCGATTGAACTAGAACAAGTCAATGTTAAGGCTACCACTACCGAAAAATTAGGTTATATCGGACGTAAAGAAGGTATCGCAGTACACTGTATTGCGTTAGTTCATAAGGGCAATAGTTAGTGGAGAACGGTGCTAACGAATTTGCCTCGCGATTCGAATTACTACCAACAGCATACAATGCAGAATTGGTCAAAGGAGATATTCGAACTTCTAATTCTGACTTTCGAGTAAAAGAAGTTTTAGCTTTTGAACCGAGCGGAGAGGGAGAGCATTTATTTTTGCAATTGGAAAAAAATGGTTGTAATACCGATTGGGTTATTAAGCAAGTTCAAAAAACATTTGGACTCAGTTCTAGAGAAGTTGGCTATGCAGGGAAAAAGGATCGAAATAGTATTTCAGAGCAGTGGTTTAGTTTGCATTTGCCCGGTAAAGAAGTTCAACCTAGCCTAATTGAAAGTCCGTCTATTACCGTAAAAAATGCTGTTCGCCATAATAAGAAATTGCGAGTTGGAAGTATTAAAGAAAATCAGTTCGAAATTGTTGTTAGAAACCTTTCTTCTAAGTTAGACCAAAAAGCGCTCGAACAAATTGTTCAACGCGGATTTCCTAATTACTTCGGAAACCAAAGGTTTGGTAAAGGATTTGGTAATCTTGAGAAAGCCAACGAGTTATTGGTTGAAGGCAAAAAAATTAAAAATAGAAACCTCAAAGGTTTAGTATTATCGAGCGCGAGATCGTATCTTTTCAATCTCCAGCTAGCTAAGCGCATAGAAGCCAATAATTGGACGAAGGTAGTCGCTGGTGACTGCATTAATTTGGATAATAGCCAGTCGTATTATCACCTTGATAAACCAACTAATGAAGAGCAATTAAGAATTGACCAAGCAGACACCCATATTTGTGGTTGGCTTGCAGGTAAACAACCGTCGGAAGCGACAACTGAAGCGCTAGCCATTGAGTTGGAAGCTATTAAAGGCTTTCAGCCTTGGCTGCTTGGATTAAATCGTTTTAATTTAGATTCTCAACGTCGATCTTATCGAGCCTTCGCGAAAAACCTAAAAGTGACTGAGCAAGGAAATACCGCCAGTTTTAGTTTTTCACTAGGTCGCGGTTGTTTTGCCACCTCTTTGTTGAAAGAGCTGGTGATGTGTAATGACGCTTCGACCAATCTTGTAAGCTCTGAAATCTCGTCCTCGCATTCTGAGGCCTTGTCATGAATATTTTGATTAGCAATGATGACGGAGTCGATGCTCCAGGGATTATCGCTTTGGAAAGCGCGGTAAGTACCGTCGCCAAAACAACTGTTGTTGCGCCCCATAAAAACCGAAGTGGGAGCAGTGCTGCATTGACTTTAGACCGTCCGCTAAAATGCCAGAAAAATGAGCGTGGTTTTTACAGTGTTACCGGTACACCTTGTGATTGTATTCATCTAGGATCGCATCGAATCCTAACTGAGAAACCTGATATGGTCATTGCGGGAATTAATCACGGTGCTAATTTGGGGGACGATGTCCTGTATTCTGGAACCGTTGCCGCAGCGATGGAAGGTAGGAGCTTAGGGTTCCCCGCGGTGGCGATTTCTTTGGTGGGGAAGCAGTGTAACCATTATCAAGTCGCTGCCAATTTCGTGATTAAGTTGATCAATAATATTAGATCCTTTCAATTGGACTCCAATATTATTCTAAATGTAAACGTTCCAGATTTAGCCAGCGAAGAAATCAAAGGGATAGAGTTTACTCGTTTAGGCAGTAGGCACCGAGCCGACACGGTTGTTCCGAGCAAAGATCCTAAGGGAGAGCCAGTTTATTGGATAGGCCCACCGAGCGAACCGCAAGACGTAGGTCCAGGCACTGATTTTGACGCTATCAATCGAGGATTTATTTCAATTACACCTTTAGTCGTTGATTTAACGGCTAATAATCTGAGCTCGACCATGCGTCGTTGGATAGACAGTTTTCAAGAGTCAACATAAGAGAATAATTATAATGAATAAAAATCATCTCTCAGGGATCGGCATGACCTCGCAACGCACCAGATCGCGACTAGTTACTCGGCTTAGAGAAAAAGGAATCAAAGAAGAGTCTGTATTAGCGGCTATAGAATCCACTCCGAGACATATATTTATTGACGAGGCAATGGCGCATCGAGCTTATGAAGATACGGCATTACCGATTGGAATGGGGCAGACCATTTCGCAACCTTATATCGTTGCGAGAATGACTGAAATATTGGTCGATAGCGGAATAATGGGCAATGTTTTAGAAATTGGCACTGGCTGTGGATATCAAACAACGATTTTATCCCAAGTATCATTTCAAGTTTTCACAATTGAAAGAATTGAAGCTTTGCAAAAGCGGGCTGTCGAGCGGTTCAAAGCATTAGAATTAAACAATGTAACTTATAAACACGGTGATGGATTTCAAGGGTGGCAAGAACATGCACCTTTCGACGCCATTATTGTTACCGCGGCTCCAGACAATGTTCCTCCTAAACTGGTTGAACAACTTGCTATAGGAGGTCGAATGGTGATCCCCGTTACTCAGCCAACCGGTGATCAAGAACTACTACTGTTAGAAAAAACGGAAGAAGGAATGACTCAAATTGGAATGGAGTCAGTCAAATTCGTGCCGTTATTAAGTGGAACTTTGTAATGAAAATATTTAGTCCGATGTACGAGTCTTGCTTAAAGTGGGCGAAACACAAACATGCAGTTTATTACCTGGGGATAATGAGCTTTTTTGAGTCAATTATTTTTCCAATTCCGGTGGATGTGATGTTGGCGCCGATGTGCTTGTCAAGGCTAGATAAAGCTTGGCATTATGCATTTGTGGCAACCACTACAAGTGTTCTTGGAGGAGTCGTTGGATACTTTCTCGGCGTTTATTTAGGTGCTGCGGTAGTAGAACCATTTTTAGTCGAATGGGGCTTTGGTGATGCCTATTTGAAAACCCAAATTTGGTTCGAGAAGTACGGCGTTTTGATGGTGTTTATTGCTGGTTTCGCGCCCATCCCATACAAAGTTTTTACGGTTAGCGCGGGCGCCTTAAGTATTTCACCGTTGGGTGACTTGACTCCATTTATCATTGCTTCCGTTTTCGGCAGGGCCGGACGGTTCTATTTAGTCGCATTTATTCTGAGGTTGGGTGGCGAGAAAATGGAAAAGAAGCTCCATCAAATGATCGATTATATTGGTTGGGGAATAGTAATAGTTGCTTTTCTGGGCTACTTGATGTACAAATACAGTCAATAGCCTATGAAAACAAGAAGTTAGAGCACTTTGTTAAGGTTTAGCATTAACTTTTAATAGAATTAAAAGTCGCTACAGCCCCCATTCTAGCTCGTTTTCATTGAATATCTCAAGTGAGAGTTCAAGGCTAAAAAGAATTTAAATAGCTTTTGGACTCGTATTGAGATGATCAACATAAACTACATACTGAAGACGTTTGTTGCAGCATTGGCTGTAACAACGTTAGCCGGTTGCGTAACTAGCGCTCCAGCTCCGGTAGTTGATTTGACAAAGTTCAAACCCGATCATAGTCGCGAAATTAGCGATGTTTCACCAAGAGTTAGTTTTCTGGCAAATCAAGAACAAGCTAATCATCACATCGTTAAAGCTGGCGAAACCCTTTACTCTATCGCTTGGCGCTATTCGCTTGATCACCAAGTATTAGCAAAACTGAACAATGTAAAGGCTAATACGATATATCCTGGTCAAAAACTAAGCCTGGTCGGTCAGGTGCACAATAAGCGCGAAAATGACGAGGTTAAGCCATTTAGTTCGCGAAATTTACTCGCGGCGATTAACAAAGAGATCCTCAACAAGCCGATAATTCCTCAAGATGACTTAAAAAAACTAGAAAGAGCAAGTCAACAGAGCGGCTCAAAACCGGTTAAGCATTCAACATCTCAGCGGGTAGCCAATCAAGGTAAAACATCGCGTACCAATCGAGTGGCTAAAGCCAACCGCAATAACAATCGGTCTGCTAAAACAACCAAAGTCGCTATAGCCGAACATAGTAAACCAGTTAAACAGTGGATTTGGCCGGTGAATGGTAAGGTTGTTGGCCGTTTTTCGCCTTCATCTAATATGAACAAAGGTTTAGATATTGTTGCCAAGAATGGTTCTCCTGTGCGAGCAACCGCTGAGGGCAGGGTAGTTTATAGTGGAAATGGACTGCGAGGCTACGGTCAGTTAGTGATCATTAAGCACAATGAGCAGTTTTTGAGTGCATACGCTCATAATAAGAAGATTCATGTGGAAGAAAACGAGGTTGTAAAGGCAGGCCAGCGTATCGCTGAGCTTGGCAATACGGGCTCTGACACGGATAAGTTACATTTTGAAATCAGACTTAAAGGCAAGCCGGTTGACCCCCTCAACTACCTGCCCAAATCTGGTCTCATGTAACAAAGTCGCGGGTTGTATAAAATTATTTTTATAAAACCTAAAGTTATATTTACTAGTGACGATAACAATAAAGATCACACTGTATTTGTAACTAGTAATAATAAGAAGTAAATCAATAAAAACAATGGTGTGTTTCACAAGGGATTGCTGAGGGAAGTAAATCAGCGGTTTCGTTTTTTGGGACTTAGTCCCCACGGCAGAGAGAAGCGAAATGACAAAAATAAATACAATGACCAAAGAAGAACTAGAACATGAAGGTGATTTGCTGTTAGCTGAGGCTGACAATGCAGAAGAGCCAGAAGTATCCGAACTAGCAGAAATATCCTTACAAGAATCTAAAATTCCCAAAAGGCGAGTTGGCAAAGAAAAAAGTTTTGATGCTACTCAGCTTTATCTTGGTGAAATCGGAGCTTCACCGCTTTTAACCGCAGAAGAAGAAGTCTTCTTCACTCGTAAAGCGCGTAAAGGCTGTGAAAAATCAAGAGCCAGAATGATTGAAAGTAACCTTCGTTTAGTAGTCAAGATTGCTAGACGTTACTCAAATCGAGGTTTAGCACTTCTGGACTTAATTGAAGAAGGGAACCTCGGTTTAATTAGAGCCGTTGAGAAATTTGACCCAGAGAGAGGATTCAGATTCTCTACCTACGCTACATGGTGGATTCGCCAAACTATCGAACGTGGAATTATGAATCAAACACGTACGATTAGATTGCCTATTCACGTTGTTAAAGAATTAAATGTCTATTTACGTGCGTCACGTGAACTAGCTCAAAAGCTCGATCATGAACCAACTGCAGAAGATATTGCAGCAAAACTGAATAAACCGGTAGAAACTGTAGCCAGAATGCTTGGTTTAAATGAAAGAGTCACTTCAGTTGATTGTCCAATCGGTAAAGATAACGATAAGCCTTTGTTAGAAACGATTGCTGATGAGAGAGAATGTGGTCCGTCTAGTAAGTTACAGGAAGAAGATCTTAAACAAAGTATCGAATATTGGTTAGATCAATTGGGCTCTAAGCAGAAAGAAGTACTAGCTCGACGATTTGGTCTATTAAGCTATGAAGCAGCAACTCTTGAAGATGTGGGTCGTGAAATTGGCTTAACCAGAGAGAGAGTGCGTCAGATTCAAGTAGAAGCCTTACGTCGATTACGTTTTATGCTTGAGCGTCAAGGATTATCCTTAGCGAGTATCTTTAACGTATAGACCTAGATCTCAGCCTTTCCCTGGGCTGAAATTGACAATTTGTTTGTCTCTGTGATTAAAAGCGCATTTATTTGCGCTTTTTTTATGCGTCGAATTTGAGTACATTTAATTATTGGAGTTTAAGGGGGGGGGCAGCTGGAAGAGAGGTTTTAGGTGGGCTTTTTATCTATAGCGGAAGCTATAGGTTTTGTTTTTTAAGGTCACAAGCGTTTCGCAGCGCTGCGCTCTAACTGCGACCTTCTTTTTTCTAGCCAAAAAAGAAGGCAAAAAGGCTATGGCGTTGGCACTGGGCTACCGAAATTGACCTAATGTTTTGTGCCGGCTGTCTATGAGACGCCCACCACCTTTTCGTCTGTGAGGCCCATCCCGGTGCTCCTTACTCCGATCAATTTTTCTTTACACGTAATCAGTGAAGTAAATAGTGGCGCTAAAGGTTTACCGGCCTAGCGGCCATAACGGACTGGTGAAATTCATGAGGCAGCGGGTAGACAAGAAAAGCGAATGAGCGCCAGCGAGCTCTTTTCTTCCGCTGACTCCCTATCAACCAATGGGGGCTTAGTAGGCTTGAAATAACTATCAATAAGTAAAATTTGAGTTATCTTCAGCGAAAGAAGCTTTTGCATACTTTTGTCTTCTAACAAAAGGATGTCGCAGTCAGAGCGCAGCGCTGCGAAACGCTTTTGAACTTAAATAACCAAAAAGTTAGGAAATGTCCCCTTTGGGAACATTGCAGCCCAAACTCTAACCACTCACCGAAATCCTTAAGGCATGAATATCCGTTTCCATCATTTCACCAAGCGCCTGATAAATCAGCTGATGTTTTTTAACCGGTGAAACACCCTCAAATGCTGAACTCTTAATGTTGAGGTAAAAATGACCTTTACCCGTTTTAGCACCCACATGACCGGCATGTAAATGGCTTTCGTCTTCAATTTCAAGAGAGCTAGGAGCCAGCTCGGATTCGAGCATCTCACGCATGCGTTGGATTCTTTGTTGATTTATTTGGTTTAAATCAGTCATTGGTTTTCCTAAGGTAAGACTAGATTATATGGTTTAACTTGAATGCTTTGGTAGACACCTTCTAACATATAAGGGTCATCTGCTGCCCAAGCTTCTGCCTGTGCTAGGTCATCAAATTCTGCAACCACTAGGCTTCCAGTAAAACCAGCAGGGCCAGGATCGGGGGAGTCTATGGCGGGGTGGGGACCTGCGATGATTAATCGACCTTGATTTTTGAGCGCTATCAATCTTTCGACATGTGCCGGTCGAGCAGCTAGTCTTTTTTCAAGGCTATTTGGGGTATCGACAGATATAAATGCATATAACATGGTTCTTCCTCATCGGCTTTTACTGGTTTGAATTTGGTAAATTTGCCAGTAACCGCTTTTGCTGGTTCGGGTTATTCTTTGTTTTGATTTTCAGTTTCTAGGGTTGGGCTCTCTTCAGCTTCTTCTTCAACCGGAAGGTAGGGATAGATTTTTATCATAATATAAATTAATAGCGCAAAGTTTAGCCCTAGTAAGCCGAATAGTTTAAATTGCACCCATGCTGCTTCTGAAATGCTATAAGCGACCCATAAGTTTAAGAAACCAAATAGTATATAGCTGAATGCCCAGAGATGATTTAGTTTTTTCCACAAAGTTTCAGGCGCATCAATTGGCTCTTCCATTGTCTTACTCAACATTTCTTGTAGCAGAATTTTGCCAATAATGTGCTGACGATAAAGGAATACAATGGCCGTAACCCAAACCAAAATACTTGCTTTCCAAAACATGAAGCCAGATTCTTCAAATATTAGTGTCAAAGAGCCAGCCACTAGTGTTATTGCCAAAGTCCATAAATGAAGTTTTTCAAATTTTCCAGTAAGTAGTTTTGTACCAACATTCTGCATAATAGTCGCAGCCATTAACGCAATTACTGCATAGGACATGCGGGTTTCCTCTGGGGCAACTACATAGACACCTACGAAAATGACGAGAGGGAAAAAATCTAGGAAAAATTTCATTACGTACCTTAAATGGAGTTAAGTTTTGCCTATGGATATATTTCAGAATAATACGCTGAATCGATCAAACTGACTATGCTAAAGAGTCGATTTTGAGCAGCCAGCCCTAACTTGAATGCCAAAGTGCCAATTCTAATGGTAATTAGTCGGTTTGTTTAACCAGAATTTATTAATCAACGTATAATTATACCAATTCAAGCTATTTAAACTTCTAAACAGAGAGAGTGTTAATCATCAAATACGATTTTCACAGTCATACCGATTATTCAGATGGTGTTTTGACCCCTACTGAGCTGGTTAACCGTGCTGCTGAGCGTCAAGTAAAGATGTTGGCTATCAGCGATCATGACAGTATCAGTGGACTGTATGAAGCCGAACAAGCTATTCAAACTAACCAGCTTGAGCTTAAGTTAGTCAATAGTATTGAATTGTCGGTGAAGTCTGATTTTGGTGAAGTGCATATTGTTGGGCTTAATATTAATCCCGAAGAAGTCACTTTAGTAGAAGCGATCAGTCGCCAACAAACTCTGCGTTGGACTAGAGCCAAGCAAATTGCCGATAAACTAGAGTCGTTGAATGTGACAGGAGTATTCGAATATCTACAATCTAATTGCCGTCAAGTTGTGACTCGCTCTCATATTGCAAGAAGCCTAGTTGAACTAAAGCATGTGAAGGATATGCAGCAAGCTTTCAAGAAATACTTAGGTAAAAAAGGCAGAGTGAAAGTCGCCGCTGAATGGATTGAGATGTCTGATGCTATTAACCTAATCCATCAGGCGGGCGGCTTGGCAATTCTGGCTCACCCGACACGTTATCCAATGTCTAACAGAAAGCTAACTTACCTAATTGAAGAGTTTAAAATCGCAGAAGGGGATGCGATGGAAGTGAGCTATCCTAGTTTGGCGCCCGACAAACAAGCTTGGCTTTACCAGCTATTAGACAAGCACCAATTATTGGCATCGGCTGGATCCGACTTTCACTATCCTGACCTAAAATGGAGTGATTTAGGTCACTTCAAACCGGTTAATCCCGAAGTGCCTCATGTATTGCATCATCTATAGTGTTAGACACATCAGATTCAAGTAAAAATGAGTACATCATTGTTTTATCAGCGTATAATCGAGAAGCACTATTCTGATAGTCGTTTGGACCAAAGGAAATGACAGAATACATTGAATTACATCCGGAAAACCCGCAACCAAGATTGATCGCAAAAGCGGTAGAGATTATTCGTAAGGGTGGGTTAATCGTTTACCCAACGGATTCTGGGTATGCGCTTGGGTGTCATATCGGCGACAAAAAAGCACTCGACCGAATTAGGCAAATACGTAAATTGGATAAAAAGCATAACTTTACGCTAGTCTGTCGTGACTTATCGGAGCTAGCCAATTTTGCTCGAGTTGATAATTCATCTTTTCGAGTTCTAAGAAACCATACACCTGGTCCTTACACATTTATCCTTAGGGCTTCTCCAGAAGTACCTAACAGACTTCAACACCCTAAACGGAAAACTATTGGTATTCGAGTCCCCGATCATCCTGTGGCATTGGCTTTATTGGAAGAGTTAGGTGAACCGGTAATGAGTACAAGTCTAATTATGCCTGGTGATGAATATACTTTAGTCGATGAAGAGCGTATCAGTAAACAGTTGGGCGGGCGAGTAGACTTGATTATTCATGCTGGGCATACCAGTGATGTACCAACAACCGTGATTGACTTGATGGATGGTTTCCCTCAAGTAGTAAGACGTGGTGCCGGGCATCCAGAAGAATTTGAGAGCTAGAAGTTAGAAAGCATTGCATTCGATTCTGCATTGTATATAATTGCCCGCTCTAATCGGCAGCATCAGCTACTACCAAGCGATTAGAACAGCTAAATTTAGATGTAAGTTTGTAAAAATTTAAAGCCAGTGTGGTGGAATTGGTAGACACAGGGGATTCAAAATCCCCCGCCTTCGGGTGTGACGGTTCGAGTCCGTCCACTGGTACCAAACAAAAATGCCTTGTCATCGACAGGGCTTTTTTTATCCATATCTAAACCCACTAGATTAAATACTGATTCTTGAGCAACTAGAGACTAATTCTCACTGTCGATAAGTATTGCTTAAACTATCTAATATCTCGCCTCTTTAAAAAGGTCTGGGAATTCGTTAAGTTGTTGTTTTCTTGGCTTCTGAAATAGGAATATTTTTTTCATTTCTATAAACTTAAATTACTTGCTTAAGAAATAGACAGTTATTATAGTAACGCGTAATTAATTGAATACTGGTAGGTTGCTAGCTTGAATAATGTTGATTGGGTTAATTAAATGACGCAGGGTATTTTATTATTACTGTTAGCGTTGTGTGGCTTATCTGTTCTCGCATACTATAAATTTAGTTTTCTCTCGAGATCGAGCAATAGTCGAAAATTAAAAAAGGCAAATCAATACCTATTAGATTCAGAAGACTATTATTTAATGAAAAATGTGGTTTTTTTGACCTTTGATGGCTTGCAAAAATTCGATTATTTAATTGTTAGCCGCTACGGTATTTTTGTCGTTATGGTGCAGCATTATTATGGTGTGATCGAAGGAACAGAGTATGAAAAGACATGGAGGCAGTTGGTCCGAGGAAAGGTCAAAAAACAATTCGCTAATCCGACTGATGTTATCAACGAACGAGTTGAAACCATATCTGGGTTATTGTCACTGCCAAAATCACAAGTTTTTCCAGTAATCCTGTTTGATGGAATATCAGGCTTTCGAAATCAGCTAAGCAATAAATTCACATTTGGTAGCCATTATATTAAATACATTCGATCAAAGAATAAATTGGTGCTCAGTGCCAATCAGATTGCCAGTTTCGTAGTGGCAATAGAGGCAAAACGAAAGCGGCAAGGCTTGGTCAATGAGTTTGACGCGAAAGAGAAGTCACAACAAAAAGTTTCACCACTCTTACAAGAAAACACATGTCCCAAGTGTGGTAGCGCGATGCAAATACGAACCGTCGACGAAAATTCTGCGACCTCAAATCAGCAGTTGGTATGTCAATTGTATCCGACTTGTCGATACAAGCGTGCTATCTAGCATTGCGTTGAAGAATCATCGTTTACTCTAATACTCTGGGTCGATTGATTAATTTGTTTAATATTTACTAAAGAGATTGGTGAATAGGCCGATAGAAAATCTGTTATTTGTCCCTTAACTGAGTGGAGTAGTAGTAATGACGGATTCGGATTTTACGAGGTTGCTTTCACAAGCAGTAAAAACCGCTAAAAAACATCGAGGATTAATGCTTAGAATTAACAAAGAGTGCATTCTAAGGTACGGTCGTCCATACGGCGATTTAACTCTCTCAGAGACCATTGAACTAGAGAACTCTGTGGGAACTGGCATGCTTACTGCCAAACGTTTCGATTTATTGGTAAAAGAGACCTTTCCTGACACACATTAAGGTTCACGCGGGCTTAAAACATTTTGATTTAGTAGAAATGGACCTATTTTCTACTGAGTTATGAATTGAGTGATGGTCTCCCCATCGAACCCTGCCATCAACATGAAATAACCAAAAATAGCAGGCACTAAAACATAAACAAGCGTGTGAATTATGGTTCCTGCTTTTATGCCGAATTTGGATCGCATATACACCAGTCTAACCAGATCTTTTGGGTTCTTAATACTGCCATAAGCGGTAAATAGAGCAAAAAGCAATATAAAGGCTGCCAGCGCGATAGTGGTGTATTGCATAGGTATTGATATCGAATTCAAGTTTAGTATTACGCTATTATCCCTTTCCAATCGCAGCGATCCAAGTAGTTTAGGCTGAATTTTCGGGAAAACTTCGTTCTTCATTTGCATTCTTTTACAAAATTCAACAGACAATCAAGACTATTAATCACAGCATCTAAGTTAGACTAGAGATGATTTAAGGAGTGCTGCACAACAGGCTCGTTAATAGCATAAAGTTAGATTTTAGAGGGAGCTCTGTTATGAAAATAAGTATAAAAACAAGTGTTGCGTTGTTGTTAGCGTCATTGGTTAGTTTGAGTTGCTTTGCTGCCGAAAGGAGTGAGGCTGACCTCGAAAGAGATAAATCAAGCCATCCTAAACAAGTCTTAAAGTTTGCAGGTGTTAAACAAGGCGATAAAGTTTTAGATTTCTTAGGTGGTGGCGGCTATTACTCGCAAATAATAAAAGCGGTAGTAGGTACAGAGGGAGAAGTGGTTCTGCATACTAACCAAGCTTATTTGAGTTTCGTCGGCGAAGCGCTAAAAGCAAGAACCGCCCAGGGAGGGTTAAGCGGGGTTACTCAACTTGTATCCGAAGCTGGAGATCTTAAGCTCGGTAATAATCGATTTGATTTAGCCATTCTAGTGTTGGGTTATCATGACTTCTTTTTTAAGCAAGACGGTTGGGATTTTCCAGCGGATACAGTTATGCCAGAGCTTCTTGCCGCACTTAAGCCCGGTGGCAAGCTACTCATTATCGATCATGCTTCATTGTCAGGAAGAGGTATTCAAGATGTTAAAACGTTGCATCGAATCGATGAGGAATTTGTTAAAAAGGACCTACAGTCTCGCGGGTTTAAGCTGGTCAAAGAATCCGACATTTTAAGAAACGCCAGCGATAGTCGTAAAACTTCGGTATTCGCGAAGGAAAGCCGACGAAAGACTGATCGATTTGTTCAGCTTTATGTGAAGAAATAACCTGCGACATTTTTGATTGTCGGTTAAATGCTTAAATGCTTAAATGCTTTTATTAAATGCCGCTAGTGGATGATGAGTATTAATAATCAGTGAAACTCGAGTACCTGGTTCAATCTGATTTTCGTGTGGGCTTCGGGCTTTTACTACTGACTCATCATCAAGCTTAACCGCATACAGGCGTGAACTTCCTTCGTATCGCGCCCAAATAACTTCACCAACACCGTGCTCATTGGCCTTGATAATTAGGTCGTCGGGTCTAATCAGCAAGTCGACCTTGCTAGTGACATTTTCATTTTCAAAAGTCGGTGTTTCACCTAATAGCGTGGTGACCATATTGGTTTCAGCATTCTTTTCTCCGGCTAAAAAGCTAGCTTCACCAAGGAAACGGGCAACAAACGGATTATTGGGGTTGCTATAACACTTTTTGGGTGTATCTAATTGTTCTAACTTGCCTTCTCTAAGCACGCCGACGGTATCACCGACCGACAAAGCTTCATCTTGATCGTGAGTGACCCATACTGCTGGAACACCGGCGCTTTTTAGTGCTTGTCTTATTTCCCAACGAAGCTCGTCTTTTAGTGCTGCATCCAAATTTGATAGCGGTTCGTCAAGCAATATCAATTTGGGTTGATGAGCTAAGGTTCTTGCCAAAGCGACGCGTTGTTTCTGACCGCCCGATAGTCGATCGGGTTTGGCATTTCTAAGCGAGTCAATGCGTAGAATATTAATCCAATGGTCGGCTAACTGTTTGTCGCTAATTCGAAAGTTAATATTTTGCTCAACGGTTAAATGGGGAAACAGTGCAAAATCTTGGAACACCATGCCTAAGTTTCTTTTTTCCGGGGCAATGGTCTTTTTAGGCGTGGCGGTCCATGAGCCAAATTGAATACTGCCGCTTTCAATCGGAATTAATCCGGCTAATGCTCTTAAAATACTTGTCTTGCCGCAACCGGTTGGGCCCACCAACATCAGAATCTCATCGCTTCCCAAAACCAAATTCAGGTTATCTACCACTTTGGTTTGGTCGTACTGAATGGTTAAGTTTTCTATGGTCAGCATTATTTTGAAGGACCTTTGGTCAGTTTTGTTTTAACACCAGCTTCGCCCGAAAGCATGATAGTCAATGCTATCGCTGAAATGAGAATTAGCAACAGTCCGGGAATGGCTGCGCGGCCAAAATAGCCCGCTTCATAAACCCGCCACAAATAGGTGGCCAAGGTTTCGAATCCGGTTGGCCCAAGTAAAAGTGTTGCGGGTAGTTCGCGCATTGATTCTAGAAACACCAACGCTGCACCAGCGATAATTCCTCGCATAGATAACGGCAAGGTGATTCGGCGAAGTGCTTCATAGCGGTTAGCACCTAGTACTCTGGCGGCATTCACTAAACTACCATCTAGACTTTCTGTTTTTGCACGAATAGAACTCACCGCCAAAGGAATAAACCGCAAGACATAAGCAAGTACCAGCAAGCCGAGGGTTTGGTAGAGAAACGGCAATTGCAATCCTACATAAACCAGCGCAGTACCCATAACAATCCCAGGAACACCAAATCCCACAAACGCGATGCGCTCCAATAATCGGCCGAGCTTGCCAGCGATAGCTGCAAATGCCAAAGGTAAGGCTAAAATCACCGCAACAACAGCAGCCAAAATGGAAGCGTGAGCCGAATTCCAAGCAATCGATAAATCAAAATGTCCTGCACCATCTCGCCATAACCATAAAAAGAAAATTGCCAGCGGCAGAATAATAGAAAGAATTATCACCGGCGCCGTGCTGAGAAACATGCCCGTCAATTGCATCGGTTTCGGAAAGAATAACAAATGCTGGCTCGGTTTTTCCTGAGTTCCTTTGATGCGAGATTCTACAAATAATACCAAGCCTACCACCACAAGAAGCTGAATCGACAACATGGCTGCCTGAGCTAGACCGAACGAATTATATTCAACATAAATGACTCGGGTGAAAGTATCTAGTCCCATGATTGCTGGAGTGCCGAAGTCAGACAGAGCATACATCGCAGCTAATAAAGCACCTGCTGCAATCCCGTTGACTATGCGCGGCAATACAACACGCCAGAGACTTTTAGCCAGTGATAACCCAAGGGTTCTTGCAGCATAAACTTGGCTCGCGTCCAGACTACTGAGTGCCGCTCTGGTGGTGAGTAAAACAAAAGGGTAGGTATAGAGCGACATGATTATTGCTGCACCAAACAAGCCGTCGATAGATGGCGTGGATAATCCGATTAAGTTTTTGATTTCACCACCGGGTCCGAACGCTGCGTAAAAAGTAAATGCACCCAAGTAGCTTGGCATGGCGAGCGGAGCGATGTATAAAACAATCCAAAACCGTTGCATCGGTAGCTGTATATAGGTGGTTAAAAAAGCCAGTGGCACACCGATGATCACTGCCCCAATCAATGTCATAAACATTAACAAAAGGGTGTTGTAGAGTACTTTGAGATTATGTGCATCAAAAAATTGAACACTGTCTGATGCCAACACAAACAGCACAACGACTGGCAAAATAGCCAATAATGCAACTATCAGCGCAAAAGGGTAGGAGATAGGCCAACGGATCATAGTACGCCGGCTTTTCTCATCATATTTAATGTCGGCCTTAGGTTTGCTAATTGTGTTAAATCAACTTTGGGCGGAGAGATCGTTTGCAAAGCCGGAAGTCCAGCAGGAGGGGCTAGGTCGCCAATCAATGGGATCTCATAAGCTTCACTGGCAAGGTAAGATTGGACTTCAGTAGTGAGCAGGTAGCGAATAAAATTTATCGCAGTATCACTTTGTTTTAGCGCCACTATACCCGAAGCGTTAACGAGGCAACCGGCATCATTGTTGGTGAAGGCTAAATCAACAGTCGCATCGGGTTTGCCGGATTTTAGTCGTAGGGTGTAATAATGATTGGCTAAGCCCAAGTCAACTTCACCACGTTCAGCGGCTAATACGACACCTAATTCTCCCGCATATTTCTTAGCGCGTTTGTTCATCGCTTTTAACCAATTGATGGTTTTTTGTTCACCAATCAATAATCGCATTGCGGTAACAAATGATTGAAATGACGCATAAGCAGGCGCCCAGGCGATGGATAAATCGCTTTCAGCCAATGCTAAAATACTATCAGGAATATCAGAGGCTTTAAGACGCTCAGTATTATAAGCAAGAGTCCGAATTCTTCCGGTCACCGGAGCCCAGTTTGGAAATCGAAATTCTGGTCTAAGTTGACTGGTTAAGTCCTCAGGCAAAGGTTGCGCAAGGCCTTTATCAGTTAATAATCCAATCGCGCCAGAATCTACCGCCCAAAAGACTTCTGCACGGCGAACATTGGCTTGGGCTTCTGCCACTATGGCGTTGGCCAATGCGGCAGTCGGTCCGCGTCGTATTTTTAGATCAAAGTCAGGGTTACGCTTTTTGATTGCATCTAAAACGTTCTCGTAAAGGCCGCCTTCGCCGCGTCCTAGATAGAGGGTCAACTCGCCTTTAAGCTTGGGGAGTTGTTTGACCGATACCATACTAGGAGCTGCTGCCAGGTGCTGTGGTAAAATGGCAGGGCAGGCTCCCAGCAATCCTAGGGCACCTAACTGTTGAAGAAAAGTTCTTCGTTGCATGTTTAAAAAACTTCCTTCTTATTGGATTCTTTCTTAGCTAATAGCTCTTTGGCGATGCTTAATTTCTTTTGCATATCATTAACGATATCTTGTATTTGTTTAACGCTTGAATTTCTCTTTAAGCCAAGTGGTAAAGTTACGTTAAAGTCTTTTTCAAGTTGCTCGACTAATTCAGCATTCATCGAAATTAAATCGCCCTCAATCCCTTCAAACAGAGATAGGTAGGTATCATGCACGATATCAATGGATTCTTTATTTAGCTTTTCTGCAAATTTTGCCACCACTCGGTTAAGACGAGCTTGAATTTCGTCGATAGTTTCTAACGAGTTGGTCGGACCGCCTTCACGCAAAGCCACTTTTTGAAGTAGACCGCGATCTTGAAATTGCGCAGCAAGTTTAACGGCTCCGAGAGCTTGCCACAACACTTGTTCTAGCTTTCGCTGTTCAGCCCTAACAGCTTCCTTTCCTGAGTTATTGTCGATGCTTTCTTTAACACCATATAGTCCTTGCCAAATCAGAGCATAAACAGGGACATAATTACTTTCAATAGCAGCATGAAAATCGACAGCTTCCCAATGGTCAATGACCGCTTTGGCATTGGCTGCTTTTATGCCATCTAGTTCGTAGCGGGTGACAATGCCGTCTACTTTCTTAATTAACCAGCTCACTTCTTCCGAGTATTTGTTTAGGTTATCGCTTAAGTGATTAACATGGTCGCCAACTTCGCCTCCGGCAGAAACCATACCGGAGCTTAATATCGCTATTAAACTAAATGTACCGATGACAGACTTAACTTGTGAGAAAACCTTTTGCATTTTGGGTAATTCCTTGAGAAAACGAATAATAAAACTATTACAAATGATACTCATTCTCAGTTGGTAGGTAAAGCATTGAATTGAGGGAATTATAGAAGAGCTAGGCTAAACCATTTTGATCCGAGTCAAGTTTGCTTGGAATGAGAACCAATGACCTCTTTGTTACTTGTCGTGCTGTTAGCCGGCTTCCTCAACTGTCGTTAAGCCTAGTCGCACTCTCATACCTAGTTCTGTTGTGTAACCGAAGTCCTTGGATCGTAACAGGCCATTTTTGTCGATCACGTAATAACTTGGAAACCCCTTTATTTTATAGTCTAGCTGCGTTTGCTCTGTACCCAGTAATATTGGCATGTTTAAAGAATGCTCGGCTAAAAACGCTTCAACTTCTTGCTTATTTTTCCAGTCCAGCGCTATCACTATGAAGTTATTCTGATTGGGAGCAGATTGCCGTATAGCTTCAATATTATCAATCGACACATGGCAAACACTGCACCATGGCGCAAAGAAATAGATAAGAGTATTCTTTGACTGTTGAGTTGGGTCAAAATTAAATACCTCGCCATTCATCGAGACTAAATTAAATGCCGGTGCCAACTCTTGAGAGCTGGTTGGTAGCATGTCTTTTTTTTGCCACCAGCTGATCGCGGAAAATATTCCTATGAAAAGCAGGATTTGGCCTATCCAAGAGATAACTTTTTTCTTAGTTTGTTTTTTCATTAATAATCACTGTCTTTAATGAATGACCAGTTTGCTTTTTGTACCATAGGTCGATCAAGTGCCAAGATATCGACACAGAAAACGGCATCAAAAGCTCGCCCGATTGAAGCTTGGTGGTTATATCTTCAGCGCTGAACCATTCAGCGATTTCTAATTCCTGATCAATCAGACTAATTTCGTGTTGATTCGTTTCACATTGAAAACCGAGCATCAAAGATGCTGGAAAAGGCCAAGGTTGGGAATGAATATACTTTATATTGTGAACCGCGAGACCGACTTCCTCTATGGCTTCTCGTTCAACCGCTAACTCTAAAGACTCACCATGTTCGGCAAACCCGGCCAGTACCGAATAACGTTTTTCTGGCCAACTAGGTTGTCTCGCCAAAAGTAAGTGAGGCACGTCATTAATGCGACTTTCAATCGAAAAAATAACCGCTGGCTCTATTCTGGGAAAATGTTGTTTTCCGCAGGATACGTTCAAGCAGTCGCGGCTGTGGCCGGCTTGGCTAGATTCGGTTTTACTGCCACATTTTGCACAATAACCGTGGGTAAAATGCCAGTTAATTAGTCCTTGAGAGTAAAACAGTGAACTGATATCAAATAATTCTGCGGACAAAGCGGCAGTTCTTAAGTCTAAAATTTGTAAATCTTCTAAGGACTTGTCTAAATGTTTAACCGAAATCACAAAGTAGTGTGTTTGCTCTTCCTGACCCAAGTAAATTTTCTCAACATTTTCACCATCATAGCCAAATTCACAGAGTTGCTGGTAGGAAAAATAGGCTGGTTTGTTATTGTCACAAACAAATTTACCTTTAAATGCAAGCAAAGTCATAGAACTATCTAAGGCAAACCAACGATCAACACGTTGTTGATCTTGTCTTATTTCGCCACGTCTATTGAGTGAAGATTGTATTAACATTGAGAACAAAGCTCCAAAGGGATCTGCTGCGCGCATCATTGCACAAAGCTATTTTTATTAAAAGTGCTATCCCTTAATTAATGCTTTGCAGTGATCAGAACTCTCAATAGTCAGCTAAATAAACGCTCGAATTTGGTCTTCTGAACGAATCATAAATGTTAATAAATGTTTATCAAATGCTTATAAAAGAATTAAAGCCTTTTAAAACAAATAGATAGAGGGGGTAAGGGGGGTATGGAGCACGATTAGACAGCTAGCTGACATGGTGTTATAGTTATATACAACACTACAGGAATGATTGAGCCAAGAAACAAGTGTGAATTGCATCAATCATTCAGCTCAAGCCAAATTAGCAAGAGAGTGACTATGACTACAATTACTTGGAATGACCAGCAGCCGATATTTAGGCAGCTCAAAGAAAAAGTTATCGAGTTGATCATTGATGGAGAAGTAAGCGACGGTGAAGCCGTACCTTCTGTGCGTCAAGTAGCAGCAGATTACCAAATTAACCCATTAACCGTCTCTAAGGCTTATCAAGAGTTAGTGGATGAATCAATTCTAGAAAAGAGAAGGGGGTTGGGAATGTTTGTAACTGAATCAGCAAGAGAGCATTTAATCGAATCCGAGAAAAAGCACTTTCTAGAAGTGGAATGGCCAAAAATATTAGAACGAATCGAGCGATTAGGGATGAATTTGCAAAGCTTGGTCAATAACAACACCAGCACTGGAGAAGATAAATAATGAGCACTTTGATTGAAGCGAAAGGTTTGAGTAAATCCTACGGAAGTCATCAAGCGCTGAAGTCTGTGGATTTTAAAGTCGAGCGAGGAAGAATTGTTGGCCTTGTAGGTCCAAACGGTGCAGGCAAAACCACTATTTTAAAGGCTATTTTAGGTTTAACTTCTTATGAAGGTGACTTGACTGTTCTTGGAATGAACCCCGAAAGACAGCGTCACCAAATTATGCAAAAAGTTAGCTTTATAGCTGATGTGGCGGTCTTACCAGGTTGGCTGAAGGTCGCTAATGCTTTGGAATTCGTGACTGAAGTTCATCCTAATTTTAATTTGGAACGAGCCAAGTATTTCTTGGGTAAAACCAATATATCTATGGATGCAAAGGTTAAACAGCTATCTAAAGGGATGGTTGCTCAACTTCACTTGGCACTCGTGATGTCGATTGAAGCCGAACTACTAGTACTTGATGAACCGACCTTAGGCTTGGATATTTTGTATAGAAAAGAGTTTTACAATCAATTGCTTACTGAGTTCTTTGATGAAGGGCGTAGTATTTTGGTAACGACTCATCAAATCGAAGAAATTGAAAACCTTTTGACCGATCTGATCTTTATCCGTGACGGCAATATTGTACTGAACGCAACCATGGACGAAGTGACCAATGATTATATTGAAGTGATGGTAAGCAAGGACAATATTGCGCAGGCAGAAGCACTAAACCCGGTGATGTCTCGTGATGTATTTGGTCGTAAAGTTTATTTATTTCAAGGTGTTAGTAGAGAGCAGTTAGAAGTGTTGGGTGAATTACACTCGCCGAGTGTTGCTGATCTGTTTGTGGCTAAAATGAAGGAGGGCAAGTAGATGAATTCTTTTAAAGCGTTAGTTAAACGAGAATATTGGGAAAACCGAGGTTCGATTTTTCTAAGCCCTGCAATCATTGCTGCTGTATTAGCTGCAATCATGATACTAGGAACAATTACTGGTGATACTTTTGTAGAAACGCATCATGGTGAAATTAATCTTTGGGATAAATTCCCACAAGCAGTGGAAGAATTTAACAACATCGAAGAAGAAAAGCGTACTCAGGCTATTCAAATCAGTTTATATGCTCCGCGAATTCTATTTGGGTTTGTGATGATGCTTATTTGTTTATTCTATTGCCTTGGTTCTCTATACGATGAGAGAAAAGACAAAAGCATCTTATTCTGGAAATCTTTGCCGGTATCAGACACTGCGACTGTATTATCTAAGTTTGTATCGGTCTGTTTTATGATTCCGATCGTATATTTCGCTGTTGTCGCTGCTTTCCAAGTGTTTTTATTGGTGTATGGTACTGTTTTGGCTTGGTTTGGTGGTAGTTTGGGCGTAAATGTTTGGACTTCATCGAATCTGTTCGGTGTATTGTTTAATAGTTTATTCTCTTTTGTAGTGGCAACTTTATGGTTAGCACCTTTATGGGCTTGGTTTATGTTCGCTTCGGCATGGGCTAAAAAAGTGGCCTTTTTATGGGGTACGTTACCGATATTCATGGTCGCCATAGCTGAAGGATGGATTTTCCGTTCTTCTCATTTCATCGAAATGGTTGGGGAAAGGGTTGCTAGAGGTTTTACAACCTTAAATTCAGACATGCACTTCTTAGTAGGAAAAGATATGTTTGATGAACACTATGTCGCTAAATGGTACGAAGTATTAGGTGAAAGCGGCTTCTGGATAGGTTTAATCGTGGCTGCAGGATTCTTAGCTGGAGCCATATACACAAGACGTTACAGAGATGAGTCTTGATTTGTTGTTACATTTGTGGGATGATGGGGTCATGCCAAAAGGAGAAAAACGATGATTCTCAATAGAAAAAGCGCAAAATCAACCAGTAAAGCCAGTCTAGTGATTGCCATTACAATGTTTGCAGCTGTAGTTGTTACAGCCCAAACGCAAGGTATTCCAACTGACTATATGTTTGAAAACGGCGCGCAAGTCTGTAAAGCAGGATTGCTGGACTTGTTTACCAAATTACTTTGGTAACTTTGTTACTCTGGTAGGCATTTGCAGTTAGTTCAGGAAAAACGGAGCTTAGTCTCCGTTTTTTTATGTCTAAAGGAAGGTTCCATTTGATGGTGAATCAGACTTAACGCGGAATCATCGACAAGAAAAGTCGAAACCCTCTAGACTTATTGTTGCTTGAGTTGACAAATAACATAGGGGGAAACGACGACAGCCCAGAGTGATGTGCTCTGTTGACAATGATTCTTAACCCAATCTGGAGTAGCGAATTCGATTTTTTGTTGTTCAATTAGGCTTTCCAATTCCTCTAGTTCATTATCAGCTATCAGGCTGGCTACTCTCACTAAATCGCTATTAGGCTCAACAACTAGCAATTTTCCTTGTGCGAAGAATAGTTGTAAGTCTTTCCATTCAATACTCGCAGTTTCAAGATTTAACTTTTGCTGAGTAGAAATCTCATCTGACATGGGTCTTTTCCTAAGTTTATGTTTTTCAGACATTAAAAAGATAAGTTTAAAATTTTTGTGACCATTTGTTTAGCCACAGCGTCTTAACTACTAAACGGTGTGAGTTTAACAAAAATACGTTATGCTATCGACCGCAGGCGCTTGTTTATGGATTTTAAACATAGAGGAACGACAAAATGAAAGTAACTAAATTGAAATTAATACTACCGAGTCTTATATTTGTGGCCATTTTGCCCTTCAGCTCCTCTGCTGTAGAGGTCAAAGTTGAGTTTATCGAGGGCAAAAAGTTTTCTGACTATGAAATGAGTGGTCAATCTCGAAAGAAAAGCCTCAAAGTGTTAGAAAAAGAAATGCTAAATTTATTTACTGAATTATCAAATGAAGTGATTGGCAAGCAGGGAGTGCTTTCAGTTAAAGTTAAGAATGTTGATCTACCAGGAAATATTAGATATGGCATGGGTCAAACTAGTCATGATATTCGAGTAATTGATAATGCCACTCTATTCAGATTAGATTTTGAATTTGCGTTAAAAAATGCGGCAGGAGAGGTGCTCAAACAAGGAGAGCACCAATTAAAAGAGTTTACTGATACCCAGCCATCCTCGTTACAAATGCGTAACCGTAGCGCCTTAGGCTATTTTGAAAAACCACTTAAGAAATGGATGAAAGAAACTTTTTCTGAGTAAATTTTGATAACTACCGAGTGTATTTATTGTTGTTGGATCTTATTCTTTAATGCGATTAATAATCCCAACCCGATAAATGCACCCGGTGGCAAGATTGCGAATAAAAACTTTTGTTCGGTTAAGTAAAAATGAACCGTCCAATCTCGAGCCCACTCTCCAAACAATAAGTGCGCACCATCAAAAATTGTTCCTTGTCCTACAAATTCTCGCAAGGCTCCTAATGCAACTAAAACTAAGGTAAAACCGAAGCCTTGTGCCAACCCGTCGATTAACGAAGGCAGCGGAGTATTTTTACTGGCGAACGATTCGGCTCGTCCAATAATCGCGCAATTAGTGACGATTAGTGGAATAAAAATTCCAAGAACAAGGTATAGTTCGTAGGTGAAGGCATTCATGATTAATTGTACATTGGTCACAAAAGATGCGATCAGCATTACAAATATCGGAATTCTAATCTCCTTGGGAATGTGCTGACGGATAATAGAAACAGTGACATTTGAGCCCACTAAAACAAAGGTAGTAGCAATGCCTAAACCAAGTCCGTTAATCATGCTTCCGGTGACTGCCAGGAGCGGGCAAAGACCAAGCAATTGAACTAGCGCGGTATTGTTATCCCATAATCCATTATTAACAATAGTGCGATATTGATTGTTGTCTTCCATTTAATCGCCTCCTTTGTCGTAGCAGTTGCTAGCCAGTTCAAACAAATTTGCTTTATTCTGCTCTACAAACTGTAAACCGTTGTAGACTGATTTTACAACTGCTCGGGGTGTGATGGTTGCACCCGTTAGTGCATCGAATTGCCCACCATCCTTTTTAACCGCCCATTGCTCTTTAGATGTATTAGCTAGACTGAGCCCATCAAACTGCTTAACCCAATTGCTTTTGCTTCTTTCTATTTTATCACCAAGCCCTGGTGTTTCATTATGACTAAGTATATTGACACCCAAAAGTTCGCCATTTAGGTTAGTCGCTAAGGCCAGCATGATTTTTCCGGAGTATCCGTCGGGGGCTACTAAAGTTGTCATCAATGCCACATCCAAATCTCCAGTTCGCATTCGATAGAGTTTTTGGCCTTGGTTACTACCTAAGAGAGTTTCATCTAAAACGAGTAAACAATCATTGTAAACATCGTTATCATAGCGCTCCTCTGGCACAATCTCAGAAAGCTTTCTAATCAGTGAAAGCTCAATTTCCTTAGCTATTTGGTCTTTGGTTAATTGATAGGTGATAGCAATTAAACCTGTAGAGACTAATGCAAAAAGCCCGAGTATGATTGCATTCTTGTTGACCGCTCTAGCAATACTCGAAGATTGAGGAGTCGCTTTGGATTCCTCTTTATTGGGAGGGGGGGAAGAATGTTGGTTAGTCATACACCTTAACCTCAATTTTTTCTCCGTAAACTTTTGGTTTGGTGTAGTGATCAATCGTTGGAGTTGCGATATTTAATAGCAGCACCGCAAAGGCGATTGCATCAGGATATCCACCGAATGTCCGAATAACCACAACAAACACCCCAATCAATACTGCATAAATAATTCTGCCCTTAAAAGTTGTCGATGCTGTGACTGGATCGGTCGCGATGAAAAATGCACCCAGCATGGTTGCACCAGCAAAGAGGTGGAAGCTCGCTGGCAAATAGTTTTGGTCATCGATGAGAAATAACAAGGTTGAACAGGTTGCAATACTAAGTAAAAATGAAACTGGAATGTGCCAATGGATTATTCGGCTTATCAGTAAATAGATACCACCAACCAGATAACCAAGGTTAATCCAAAACCAATGATCAGTACCTTTCAAAAATTGACTATTTTGGAAGATTTCAGACGTCATATTACCTAAGGAAAATGCAGTCTTACTATGATCAAGTGGCGTTGCCATGGTGAAGCCGTCAGCTAGCTTTTGGTAGTCGATTATGTTCGCTCCGCTAGATGTCTGCCCGAAAAAGATTATTTGAATCGATTCGATAATATTCGGCGTAGCTGTGGCTAAATCTGGTGATGGTAACCAGGCGGTCATTTCGACCGGAAAAGAAATCAGTAACAAGACATAACCGACCATCGCTGGGTTAAATGGGTTGAAGCCCAGTCCACCGTATATTTGTTTAGCAATGATGATGGCAAAGCCGACTCCCACCATGCTCATCCACCATGGGAGGAGTGGAGGTATCGCAAGACCAATTAACAGTCCTGTGAGCAGTGCTGAGTTATCTTTAACGGTTTCCAATGGCGGTTTGTTTCTAAGTTTTAAAATTAACATTTCGGCTAAAATCGCGGTACCAGCGCAAATGAATAGATTGATTAATATACCCCAACCTAGAAAGTGTATTTGTGCCGCAGCGCCGGGGATCAATGCTAAACAAACTAGCATCATAAGCTGATGAGTCGGTCTCGCATCATTTAAAAAAGCGTGAGAATTACTCAAGGTTTGTTTTCCTTTTTAGCTTTTACCCGCTGTAAGGCTGCTTCAATAGCGGATTTTTTGCCATCGGGATCGTTAGTTTTATTCGCGGCTGCTAACTGTCTTGCCTCAGCAGCTTTTCTTCGTTTCTCTTCTCGCTCGGCCTTTATTCTTGCCAGGCGTTTTTCTCGATTATCAAAACGTGCTTTCGCAAGATCCGACTTGATTTGTTTATTTTTGATATCTTTTATCTCGGACTTAGCGAATTGGTAGTAGCTCCCCAGTGGGATCTCACTAGGGCAGACATAGGAGCAGGCGGCACAATCAATGCAAGAAAATAGTTGTTGCTCTTCGAGTGCTTCCCATTGTTGACTCTTGGCAAACCAATACAGTTGTTGAGGTACTAAATTCATCGGACAAGCTAATTCGCATTCACCACATCGAATGCATTCTTGATGTTTCGCAGGATATTCGAGAGTCTTGTAAGCAGAGTCAAAAATGATGCAATTGGTTGATTTCTTGGTTGGTATCTCTAAGTTAGAATGACGTGTCCCCATTAATGGACCACCAAATATAAAACAAGCTAGCTGTTCGAGGTTTACTTCTAACTGCTCGGCAATATGCGAAACAGGAGTTCCAAAAGGTATCCAATAGTTGCCTGGTTTACCGACTAGATTACCAGTGATCGTCACAAGCCGCTTAGTCATCACTTGGCGTTGATTAATTGCTTTGTTAAGGGCCTCGAGAGTCGCTACATTTTGTACCAGAATTCCTAGTGAGCTCGGAAGCTGTCCTTTGGGTACTTGTTGACCGGTGAGTAACTCAATGATTTGTTTTTCACCGCCGCTTGGGTACTTAGTTTTAGCAACGATGATTTTGATTTCAAGCGATTCCTGAGTAGAAGTTAACTCATCAAAGTAGTTCTCAATAGCGGTTTTAAGCGCAGCAATTGCTTCAGGTTTGTTATCTTCAATTCCAAACAAGATTCGATTGGCACTGACTGTTTTAGCTGCGATTAGTGCACCCTTAAGAACTGATTGGGGGTGTTCACGAAGTAACAGGTCGTCGCAAGTGATGTAAGGTTCACATTCCATCGCATTGACTATCAAAGTGTGAATAGAATCTTTAGGAGCAGATAGTTTAATGTGGGTTGGAAAGCCTGCGCCGCCTAGTCCAACAATTCCAGCTTGATGAACACTCTTAATTAATTGTTCATTGGTTAAACTCTGGTAGTCGATTTGATCTGTGAGAGAATCTGCATGAGCACTTCGTTCCAGCTCGGATTTTGGCATAGCTTGGATTTTAATGGCGGGTTGCTCAAGCCCCGACGGATGTCCTAAATCAAACTCAGAAATATCAGCAATAACACCGTCGCAAGGAGAGTGTACGACACTGGATAAATTAGCCAACTCGGAGTTAATAAGAATCTGCCCTTGTTCGACTGGTTGCGCTATTTCCAAGTTAGTGGTGGTGGAGCCTTTGTTTAAATCAGAATAAGGTAAAATGTAAAACGGTGGCTCTTGGATTGAAGCGATTGGTTGTTGGTTGGAAAGAGATTTATATTCCTGAGGATGGATCCCCCCTTTGATTCTATACTGAGCATCGGTGGCGATTGACTTTGAAACTAGTTGGTTCATAGGGTTATTCACACAGCACCTTCTAATTTGATTTTAGATGGAGGCTCGCTGGTAACTTCATTAATATTGATGACTTGTGGGGAGGGTACCTTCCAAGAATCTAATGCCGATTGCAATATAGGCATATCGATGCAATCAACCGGGCAGGGAGGGACACATAAATCACATCCAGTGCACTCATCAGTGATTACCGTATGCATTAATTTCGGAGCACCAACAATAGCATCTACAGGACATGCTTGAATACATTTGGTACATCCAATACATTCAGCTTCACGAATCACAGCTACTCTAGCAGGTGCTTCTTCGCCGCATGAATCATCTAGTTCAATAATTTCTAAATCTAATAATTCGGCCAAGGCCTTTATACCCGCTTCACCACCTGGAGGGCACCGGTTGATCGCTTCGCCATTGGCGATTGCTTCAGCATAAGGTTTACAACCGGGATGACCACATTGACCACATTGAGTTTGAGGTAAGATTTCGTTAATTTGTTCGACAATTGGATTGCCTTCAACTTTAAATTTAACCGATGCAAAACCCAATAATCCGCCGCAGACTACAGCGAATAAGGTAATGATGGCAGTGGCATATAATATTTCCATTTAAGCTTTAACCAGTCCACTAAACCCCATAAAAGCCAATGACATTAATCCTGCCGTAATAAGGCTTATAGCAGCTCCTTGAAACGGTGCTGGTACATCAGCGACTGCGATTCTTTCCCGAATGGCCGCAAACAAAATTAACACAAGAGAAAAACCAAGTGCTGCGCCGAAACCGTAAACGATTGAATCTACAAAGCCGTGGTTTTTGTTGACGTTTAATAGTGCGACTCCTAGCACCGCACAGTTGGTAGTAATTAATGGCAAGAAGATGCCTAGTAGGCGGTAAAGAACGGGACTAGATTTTTGAACTACCATTTCGGTAAATTGAACGACCACTGCGATTGCTAGTATGAAAGACAGAATTTGCAGGTACTCGAGCGATAGCGGTTGTAGAATGAAATGATTGATAAGATAACTGGCGAGAGAAGCCATAGTTAGTACAAAAGTTGTCGCGGCTGCCATTCCTGTTGCCGTCTCAACTCGGCTCGATACGCCCATAAAAGGGCATAGACCAAGAAACTTAGCCAATACAAAGTTGTTAACTAATACAGTGCTTATTAAGAGTAACAGTAAATCGCTCATAGAACTTAGCTCATCGGCTCAGTTAATCGCTTTTTAATTATTTTACGGTGTTTGCTTTTTAGCTAACCAAAAATGGCGAGCAGCGAGCGCACCTGTAAAAACAATTCCCCAAATGATGACCAGTTTTACCAAACCACTGACAATTGCTGAACTTCCATCAGTTTCCGCCTTTAGCAGTGCGGTCAGTATGAGTGGGGCATAGGTTTCTGCGTTGGCTACGGTATCCGGAGTAAAGGCTCCGACAGCGAGCAAACTGAGTATTGCGAAACGAATATTCCAAGAGACGGCTCTCATCTTAAAACCAATCAATGCGAGCAAAGCGATACCGAGGGCAATATAAAAAATCCAGGCCTCACCGTATAATTCAAATGTCTGCATTGGTTATTTTCCTATGCTCAAAAATCAAAAATTAACACGAGCTTACTTAACTCGCATACCAGCTTGAGCGCCTTGATCTGGGTTTAGGATCCATAAATCCTTGCCACCAGGTCCTGCTGCTAAAACCATCCCTTCAGAAACACCGAAGCGCATTTTTCTCGGGGCTAAGTTGGCTACCATTACGGTGAGTTTGCCAACTAAATCTTCGGGAGAATAGGCCGATTTAATACCGGCAAAAACCTGCTTTTCTTGGTCACCCAATGATAGCGTCAGTTTAAGCAGTTTATCGGCTTCTTCGACATGTTCTGCGGCAACGATTTTAGCTATTCTAAGATCAATCTTATCAAAATCGTCGAACTGAATTTCAGGTTTAATGGCACCATCATCCTTTTTAGATTTGTTCGGTATTTTCGCTTTTTTTGGGGCGCTATCAGCCTCTACCGATGACGCTACCATAGCTTCTACTTGTTTTAAATCGACCCGTTTCATTAACGGTTTAAACGGATTTAATTCATGAGACACCAATGGCGAATTTATATCAGACCATTGCAACGGCGGGCAATTTAAAAAAGTTTCAATTTGTTTGGTTAACAAAGGTAATACTGGCTTTAGATAAATGCTTAGTATTCTAAACAGGTTGATCCCCATGGAACAAATCTTTAGTGCCTCGTCGAGAGTCGCTTCATCCTTTGCTAATGCCCAGGGCGCTTTTTCATCGATGTAAGTATTGGCTTTATCAGCGAGCAACATGATGAGTTTGCAAGCTTTACCAAATTCTCTGTTTTCATAACATAGCGAAATTTTATCGGCTTCTTCTTGAAACTCTTTTAGCAATTTTGGCTGATCAATTTCCGAGTGAAGTGAACCACCAGATTTTTGCACCAATTTAGCACAGCGGCTAGCAATATTGACGAACTTGTTTACTAAATCAGAGTTCACGCGTTGTACGAAATCTTCTAAATTGAGATCGAAGTCGTCTACTTTATTAGAAAGCTTGGCGGCGAAATAGTAACGTAAGTATTCAGGGGCTAAATGTTCACGATAAGTTGCTGCTTTTATGAATGTGCCTTTTGACTTGGACATTTTTGTGCCATTTACCGTCAAAAATCCGTGAGCAAAAACCTGTGTTGGAGTTCGATAATCAGCAGCGCTCAAACAAGCAGGCCAGAATAAGCAATGGAAATTGATGATGTCTTTACCGATAAAATGATAAACCTCTGCATCGCTTCCTTGTGCCCAAAAGTCTTCAAATTTTAGACTGGTATTTCGGTCACACAAATTCTTAAAACTTGCCATATATCCAATGGGAGCGTCTAACCAAACGTAAAAAAACTTATTTGGCTCATTTGGAATTTGATAGCCAAAATAGGGGGCGTCTCGGGAAATATCCCATTCTTGTAGCCCAACCTCTAGCCACTCATTGAGTTTATTGGCAATTTGTTGACTAACTCCTGTTTTGAGCCACTTCTTCAACATGTCTTCAAAGTCCTGAAGTTTCACAAAGAAGTGTTCAGAGTCTTTTAAAACAGGAGTAGCTCCTGAAACCGCAGATTTAGGATTCTTTAGCTCAACCGGGCTATAGGTGGCACTACAGACATCACAATTATCACCATATTGGTCTTCTGAACCACATTTTGGACATTCTCCCTTAACAAATCGGTCAGGTAGGAACATTTCTTTTTCAGGATCAAATAGCTGATTAATCGTCCTTCTTGCAATATGCCCTTTGTCGTTTAACTTGTGATAAAACTCTTCGGTAAGCTGTTTGTTTTCTTCGCTGTGGGTAGAGTGAAAATTATCAAAATCAATGGCAAAGGCATCGAAGTCCTGTTTGTGGTCGGCATGGCTTTTGGCGATAAGCTCTTCAGGCGTTATACCCTGTTTTTGGGCGCTGAGCATAATTGGCGTGCCATGGGTATCATCGGCGCAAACGTAGTAGCATTCATTGCCTACTAGCTTCTGATAGCGTGACCAAATATCGGTTTGCACATACTCGAGCATATGACCAATATGAATAGGGCCATTGGCATAGGGCAGGGCACTAGTGATTAAGATTCGACGTTCGCCGTTTTTTGCGGTTAAATCCTGTGACATTTCAGCTCTTTAGTTAGTAGTGATTTTGTATTTCGACAAGCCGCAACTATACCGATTTTTCGATTTTTTATCATCTAAATTAATGGATAGACCCACAAAATGGGTAGGTATTTCAATAAATTATTAAGGTATAATTCCCTCAATTTAAAATTCTGAAATAAATAATCCGATGTTAGAACAAGAAACCTTATTTGAACTACTTAGAAATACAACTTTTGAGAACTTTCCGAGTAATCTAAAACTCGTTGATTTTGTTAAGCAAGTTGATATTGATGGCAAAAGTGCAGTGGTTCTTATTCAGCTACCATTTCCATGCGAAGGCATTGTTGAGTCGCTCAGTAGTGAGCTGATGGCGGTCATTGAGAAAAGCTGGCCAGAGTATCAGTTTCAAATCAAAATCAGACAAAATCTAGTGGCTTATGAAACTAAGGCGGGTGTGGCTCCCATTTCCAAAGTTAAAAACATTATTGCGGTTGCCAGTGGTAAAGGTGGAGTTGGCAAATCGACTACCAGTGTCAACTTAGCATTAGCGCTTCAGAAAGAAGGCGCCAAAGTAGGAATACTGGATGCCGACATATACGGCCCTAGCGTGCCTATAATGCTTGGTATACCTGACGCGAAACCTGAATCCAAAGATAAGAAAACGATAGAACCACTTGAAGCGCATTCGCTCAAAGCTATGTCCATTGGCTTTTTAGTCGATGAAAAGCAGGCTATGGTATGGCGTGGACCTATGGCGTCTTCCGCATTACAACAAATTGTAAGGGACACCCAATGGCAAGATTTAGACTATTTGATTATCGACCTTCCGCCGGGTACGGGTGATATCCAATTGACTATGGCTCAGAAGATACCAGTCACTGCAGCGGTGATAGTGACGACTCCGCAGGATTTAGCTTTGGCTGACGCTAAGAAAGCAATTGCCATGTTCGAAAAAGTAAAAATTCCAGTGATGGGGGTGATTGAAAACATGTCAACGCATATCTGTAGCGAATGCGGACATCAAGAGCCTATTTTCGGCGACGGCGGCGGTCAGAATTTGGCCGAGGAGTATAAGATTGACTTGCTTGGACAGTTGCCATTAACTATGAGTATTCGAAAGAATCTAGATGATGGTATGCCTTCGGTAGCCCTAGATCCTGAAGGGACAATTGCTCAGACTTATCGGCTAATTGCTCGAAAACTGGCAGCTAATTTAACCGTACTAGGTAAAGATTTTTCCAAGGGCTCACAAGCGATTGATATTGCTACTTGGAAACCAAAATCTGAATAAAAGTGCTAACATTCAGGCTCCTAAAAAACAGCTCTAAATCCGCCCAAGGCTCTCGCTTGGGCTAATCTGCTGTGATAGAATCGCTGCTCATTAATTCATCTATGATTATCGAGACACAATGAGTATTAAGTCTGACAAGTGGATGCGCCGACAGGCCGCAAACGGCATGATCGAGCCTTTTGAATCTGGTCAAGTGAGAGAGTCTGAAGGGCAAAGAATTATTTCTTACGGAACATCAAGCTACGGTTATGATGTTAGATGTTCCAATGAGTTTAAGATCTTCACTAATGTTCATTCCACCATTGTCGATCCCAAAAACTTTGATGAAAAGAGCTTTGTTAATGTAACTTCCGATGTGTGTATCATTCCGCCTAATTCGTTCGCGTTAGCGCGTACGGTGGAGTATTTTCGGATCCCTCGAAATATCTTGACGGTTTGTCTAGGTAAATCAACTTATGCTCGATGTGGCATCATAGTCAATGTCACACCGTTAGAGCCGGAGTGGGAAGGACATGTAACACTTGAGTTTTCTAACACTACGCCTTTGCCAGCTAAAATATATGCCAATGAAGGTGTGGCTCAAATGCTGTTTTTTGAATCAGATGAAGTCTGCGATACTTCCTACGCCGATCGTGGAGGTAAGTATCAAGGACAAACCGGAGTGACTTTACCTAAAACTTAATCCGGTCATTATTGCTTCGCTCTAGCTTGAATGTACCAGTGAGAGTGAGTGAGGGAAATTAGTTTTATCAATGAGATAGTTAATGCTTAAGTTAACCGTTCAGTTGTTAAACAGCTTACTGCTGATTAGCGTATTCGTTTGCAAAACGGCTATGGCGAGCAATCAAAAACTAACGACCTCAAATTCGGCGCCAACCAATTCAATATCGCTTTCTCTGTACTTTAACGATTCAGAAGGGGGCGATACTTCCAAACGGCGCACCAAAAAGTTTCTAGCCCTGATTAATCGTAATGGCTGTCCCGTTAAAACCATCGATGTTGCTTCAACAACAACCAGTCAACTACCTGAAGAAGAGCACGATAATTACGATATTATTTACTCCTCGTTATTAGAAAACACCGCGGAGTCTTTGGGGGGACTGGGATTTACTAAGCAACTTGAGATAGTCGTTATTAATGATGCGATTGTGGCATCCAGTATTTTGGTGAGATCGGCTACGGCTATTAACGAGTTGAGTAGTTTGCAAGGTGTTCGATTCGCATTTTCTAGCAAGAATTCATATTTGAGTTATAAAGCTGCGTTAAAGATGTTGCAGCGAGAAAAGGTTGCAGTTTCGTCAGATAAAATACTATTTAGCTATTCAGATGTTGCTTCTTTAACACTGATATTACACAAAGATGTTTTTGCGACTGCCATCGCGAGTCCACTAGCCAATAAATGGGCTGAAAAAAACGGATTAAAAGTTATTGCGCAAAGCCAAGCGTTTGAGGTTGGAGGAGTCTGGATTAAGAATACGGTAGATCACAAGTTAGTCGAAAATTGTGCTAAGGCATTTAGCGGAGTATTTTTAGATAAGGCGAATGATTCAACTAGTGGGGTATCAGCGGAAGTTAAATCGGTACGAAAGTTTTTTCCGCGTTGGCTGGCGGGCTTTAGATCGCCAGCTGAGTAAAAATAACAAACCAAAAAGAAAACTCTGACAAAAAACTAAAGCTTTTGTCACTACTCGTTTCTCAATCTAAGTGCATTCAGTACTACAATTAGCGAGCTTAAGCTCATGCCGATTGCCGCAAGCCAAGCTGGAACTAAACCCATCATGGCAAATGGTACTGCTAATAAATTGTATCCAATCGCCCAGCTAAGGTTTTGTTTAATAACTCGTTTAACCGCTTTAGAAATTTCGAGAGCCTTGACTATCACCGTGAGATCTTTTGAAACCAAAACCGCGTCTGAAGCGCTCTTGGACAGTTGCGTTCCAGTTCCAAGGGTAATGCTCATTTTTGAAGCGGCTAACGCGCCGACATCGTTAAAGCCATCGCCAACCATCAAACAATTTACGCCAGAACTTTGTTGCTTATCAATAAATGCTAATTTCTCTTCAGGAGTCTTGGCAAAGTGAAACTCATTGATAGTTAATTGCTGGGCAATACTAGTAACTGAATTGCGAGCATCACCACTTAAGATCCCTATTTGGTAATTTAGTTTCTTCAAGGAACTAATGGTATTTTTAGAAGATGGTTTGAGTGAATCTTCCAAAATAAAACAGGCCAACAGTTCATTTTCTCTGGCGAGATACAAATGAGTTTCATTGGAATTGTCGTCATTAACGGCATTGGTATGTTTAGGAATTTCGACTTTTAACTCTTTTACAAATGGTGCGTTTCCTAATCGATAATAACCACCGTTGATGGTTGCAGAGACGCCTTTCCCCGGCATTTCAACCCGTTCTTTCACTTCGAGATTTAATTTCTGTTTGTCACACTTGAAGGCTTGTGCAATAGGATGATTAGAGACTCGTTCAAGCACAGAGGCTATTTTGAAACAGGTGTCTTGAGGGGAGGAGTCCTTAAACTGTTTTTTTAAGTTTTCTTCTGAGTAAACTATGGTATTGGTAATTCTTAAACAACCTGTGGTCAAAGTTCCGGTTTTATCAAAATAGATTTTGTCGACCATACTTAGATCTTCTAGCGCGGATGCAGTACGAAGCATTAAACCGAGATCGGAAAGGCGTGATGTGGCTGCGGTGATGACCGCAGGGGTTGCAAGTGACAGCGCGCAAGGACAGCTTACCACCAATACAGAGAGTACAACGGAGAAAGTTTGTTGAGGGTCAACTTGGTACCAGTAAATTCCTGAAACACATACTAGCAGTAACAAAATAGCTACATACCAATGGGCAACTTGATCAGTAATAGAGAGCGCTTTAGGTTTTAACTGTTCGGCTTTGTGCTGCAATTCGATTAAGCTTTGTAAGTGACTTGACTCAACAGGGTTGGTGACTTGCATTCGCAAGCTGGCCGAGTGATTAGTGGTTCCACTAAGCAACTTGTCACCTGAGCGCTTGGTGACAGGTAAGAATTCTCCGGTAATTATAGCTTCGTTAATATCGGCGCTATCTTGAAGTAATATACCATCAACTGGAATAATATCTCCCGCGTAAACTATTAGGGTGTCACCTAAACTAACTTGGCTTAAACTAATACTTGTTACGGAGTCATCTGAATTTATTTTGCTGGCAGTTAAGGGCAATAGCTGACTAAAGTTTTGTTGTTTGAGCAGTGAGCGGTATCTTGCGCGATGTTCTAAAAATCGACCAATTAACAGGAAAAAGGTAAACATAACGACCGAATCAAAGTAGTAAACATCAGCGTTTGAAATTAAAGAATAGCAGCTTGCAAAATATCCTGAGAGAATAGCGATGCTGACTGGTAGATTCATTCCCAGGTGCCGAATTTTTAGGTTGTTATAAGCACTTTTAAAAAAAGGTAGTGCTGAATAAAAGACGACTGGTGTAGCTATTAGACCACTTATCCAATGTAAAAACGTTTGATGTTTTGATTCTAAGTCTTGGAATTCACCGATATAAACGGCAAGCGCATAAGTCATGACTTGCATCATGCCTAATGCTGCAACTAATAGTCGTTTGGCATATTGTCTATTGGCTGTTTGGAATGATTTTTCATTATGATTTTCCGCAAAAGGATATCCACGGTATCCTAGCTTTTGCAATTCTTCCAGAATGCCACTTAGTTCACCGTCGTTTGACCATTGAACCAGTGCTCGGTGAGTGGTGACATTTACCGTAATGGATTTCACATAAGGAAGCTGGGAAAGTTGTTTTTCAATCAGCCAGCCGCAAGCTGCGCAGGTTATCCCGTCGATTCCCAACCTAATTTCTCTATAGTCGCCAGAATCAAGACTTATTTCGTTTAACACATCGGGGTTGTTTAACGCTTTAAGTTTGAGTAACTCCGCAGGGATTAGTTCTTCAGGTTTGTTGCTAGGTCGTTCTCTAAACCGGTAAAAATCCAGCATATTATTTTGCTGTAAGGTCTCGGCTATAGCAAGGCAGCCAACACAACAAAAGTGGGCTTTTTGATCAAAAATAGTTAATGACAGCTCAGTGCCAACAGGGTTTGCTTCCCCGCAATGAAAACAAACAGAGGTCATCGGCGTCTATTCTTGAATGCAATAATAATTATGGCGCATCGTGCCCCATAATTAACTCTTTGATGTCGGGATAGAGCCAGCGGGATTTAATCAGCCAAGACTTGTCAGTATCTTCGATAGCAACATGCCAATAGGCACTTTCTAAAGGGCGAAGCTCCGCTATGTACTCCCCCTCGGTTAATTGTTCTAACACAATTGATTGGTCGTGTACTTTTAACGTTGGGTGGGAAAAGGTCAGGGTAAGCTGTGGAGGTAACTTGACCTTGGCGGTCAGTTTTAAGCTCAATAGATTGACTGTTTGATCAACCTTTATCGAGGCGGAGAATTGCTGTTTTTGCGCTAATTCCAACCGCGCGATGTTACTATTGATGGCAAGCCCTTTTTTATAATAGTCATCAAGTACTAGTGAGTCAGAAGTGTCGTTGGCAATAATAAAAGTAATGACGCCAGCTACTACGGTTAAAAAAGGGATTGCAATTAGCGCCCATGGCCAACCCTGTTTGTACCAAGGTTGAGTATCCAAATCATTTAGAGAGTTCATTTTATATTGGGCCCTAAGAATTTTGCAACGGAAGATGCCGTGTATTGTCTCTCACCAGTGGCTTGAATGATAAACTCAATTTCGCTGGATCGTTTTGATAGTAAACTACCGGGAATTTTAAGTCTAACTGGTAGCGTTAAAACTTCGCCACTGGCTATCTCAAATTCGGAATCACCAATAAGTTGCATTTGTTCGAACCCATTGACGGTTAAGCGATAATTCTCAGTTTGCTGTGACATATTGAGAATTTTTAGGGTGTAAGTGTTTTCAATCTCCCCTGAGAAATTTTCGCTGTACAAATTATTTCTATCTCTCAATACGTTAATGTCGAGCGGAATTCTGTTTGACAACAAGTAGATGAATGCACTAACAACGGCTAAGAATATCGAAATGTAATAGACTGTTCGGGGGCGAAAAAACTTGGTTTTTTCTTTTCCCTGTGATTTTTCTTCAACTTCAGTGGTGTACTTGATCAGGCCTTTGTCGTAGCCCATTTTATCCATGACGTTGTCACAAACATCGATACAAGCTGCACAAGCAATACATTCGTATTGGAGACCATCCCGTATGTCAATTCCTGTTGGACACACATGAACACACTGGTTGCAGTCAATACAGTCCCCAAGCCCTTGTAATTTGTAATCGGACTGCTTCTTTCGTTTTCCTCTCGATTCACCGCGCTGTTGGTCGTATGAAATTATCAAGGTATCTTTGTCAAACATTGAGCTTTGAAAACGCGCATAGGGACACATGTGCAGACAAACTTGCTCTCTAAGCCAACCAGCATTTCCATAGGTAGCTAATGAATAAAACAATACCCAAAACCATTCCCATGGACCAAGAGTTAGTTCGATAATTCCTTGACCCAGCTCTCTTATCGGAGAAAAGTAGCCAACAAATGTATAACCGGTGAACAAAGCATAACTGATCCATAAAAAATGCTTGGTGGACTTACGAGTTATCTTATTTAAATTCCAAGGGCTTTTATCTAGCTTGATTCTTTTATTTCTATTGCCTTCAACTAACTCTTCGAGCCATAAAAATGTTTCGGTCCATACTGTTTGCGGGCAGGCATATCCGCACCAAAGTCTTCCTGCAATAGTGGTAAATAAAAACAAACCTACCGCCGCAATGATCAATAATAGTGTCAGATATATAAAATCTTGAGGCCAAAATGTCACACCAAAATATCGAAATTGGCGAGCAGGGAGATCAAATAAGACTGCTTGTTGATCATTCCAGAGTAACCAAGGGGAAACATAGAAACAGCCAAGAAGTAAAAACACCGTGAAGATTCGTAGTTTTGCAAATAATCCATTCACTTGTCGTGGATATATTTTGTCAGGTGAGACGTACAGATCCTTGTATCCGTCTTCCTTTACTTCTTGCTTCGACATATCAAAATCTCGATTAGATTGATTACAGGAGACTGTCAGTTAGAGAAACTCGATTTGAGTATTCTTGCAGCCAACAGTTAGGAAGCTTTGGCTGCATTATATCGCTTAGGCTAGTTTCAAACTAGCGACGATAAACTATTTTTGTTGATTCGAAAGACTATATACGTACGCCGCTACTAAGTGAGCTTTGTCTTCGCCTAAGATTTCATGATAAGCCGGCATCTCACCACTTCTTCCTTCGCGAATTGTTTTTGCAATCACAATAGAAGAGCCTCCATACAACCAAATGTTATCAGTCAGGTTTGGAGCTCCTAGTGCTATGTTACCCTTGCCGTCAACTCCATGACATGCAAAACACTGTTGATCAAAGAGCACCTTTCCGGCTGCTGCTTTAGTTTCGTCTACGTTATTTCCTGAGAGCTGACCAACATATTGAACAACACTGTCTAACTGTTCTGCATTGAGCGCAGCTTCAAAACCAGGCATCACACCGCGACGTCCAGATAAGATAGTTTGTTTGATATTAGCGGGTGATCCACCGTACAACCAATCATTGTCTGTAAGGTTAGGGTATCCCGGATTTCCTCGGCCGTCTGAGCCATGACAGCCGAAGCATGTATTGACAAAAATCCGCTTTCCCATTTCTGTCGCTTGTTTGATATTAGCTAACTCTTCTATCGGGGTGGAAGAGTACTTTGCGAACAGTGGCGCATAGACTGCTTTAGCTTCCGCTACTTCTTCGGCATGTTGACCTTCTTGGGTCCAACCGAGTACACCCGCAAAATTTCCTAAGCCAGGATATAGAATTAAGTATCCAACTGAAAATACCAAGCAGATGTTGAACATGTTTAGCCACCATTTAGGCAGTGGGTTGTTATACTCTTCTATACCATCATAAACATGCCCAGTCGTTTCGTTTTCTTTGGTAGAGGCTTTCATTCTTCGAGTCCAAAATAGCAGGACCCAACAACCCAATACGTTGACAACCGTTATTAATATTACCCACCAGTTCCAAAACTCACTCATGGTTTTCACCCTTATTTTGATTGGTTTCAATCTTGTTTGTTGTTTCATCGCCCACAAAAGGGAGATTCGCGGCATCTTCAAATGTTTTGTCGTCAGTTTTGCGGTAGAGCAAATAGACTAAAACTAAGAACAGGACAAACAATGCCAAAGTTTCAAGACTTCTTATTAAATTTAAGTCCAACATACAAATCCTATTGCTTGTCTTTTAGCGCTAAGCCAAGCGTTTGTAAATAAAAGACGACGGCGTCTAGCTCTGTTTTACCAACGACTGCTTGCTTGGCGTTAGCAATATCTTCATCAGTGTAGGGAACACCAACCATTCTCAGGGCTTCCATTTTCTTACCCGTGAGTTCGCCGTCCAAAACGGCATCCTCTAGCCAAGTAAAGGCAGGCATGTTCGACTCTGGAACGACATCTCTTGGGTTAAGCAAATGGACACGGTGCCACTCATCACTATAGCGCCCTCCGACTCGGGCCAAGTCTGGTCCAGTTCGTTTGGAGCCCCATAAGAATGGGTGTTCCCACACATGTTCACCCGCCACCGAGTAGTGGCCATAACGTTCTGTTTCAGCTCTAAACGGTCGTATCATTTGTGAATGACAGTTATTACAGCCTTCTCGGATATAAATATCTCGACCTTCAAGCGCTAATGCGGAATGCGGCTTCATCCCTTTAAGAGGTTCGGTAGTATCCTTCATAAAAAATAACGGAACTATTTCAGCTAAACCGCCAAAACTAATCACAATAAATATTAACAAACCCATTAGGCCAATATTTTTTTCTACTTTTTCGTGTTGCATGATAGTGGCCTCCTAGTTCGCTTCGACTGTTTCAGGACCAGATTTAATGGTCTTAATGGTGTTATATGCCATGATAAGCATCCCCGCGAAGAAAAGAATTCCGCCCACTAAGCGTATTGCGTAGAAGGGGTAAGTGGTTGTTACCGATTCAACAAAGCTATAAGTTAGAGTGCCGTCAGCATTCACCGCGCGCCACATCAAACCTTGCATAACCCCGGCGATCCACATCGCCGCTATGTATAAAACAACGCCAATGGTTGATACCCAAAAATGGATATTAATTAGCTCTATGCTCGCCATTTCTTTACGACCGTATAGTTTTGGAATCAAGTAGTACATCGCGCCAATGGTTACAAAGGCAACCCAGCCTAATGCACCAGAATGAACATGACCAATTGTCCAGTCAGTATAATGAGATAGCGCATTAACCGTCTTGATCGCCATCATCGGACCTTCAAAAGTAGACATACCGTAAAAAGACAGCGATACGATTAAGAATTTTAGTATTGGGTCAGTTCGCAGCTTATGCCAAGCACCAGAAAGAGTCATGATGCCATTGATCATCCCGCCCCAAGATGGTGCTAGTAATATAAGAGAGAACACCATTCCGAGTGATTGAGCCCAGTCAGGCAGTGCTGTGTATTGCAAATGATGAGGCCCGGCCCACATGTAGGTTGCAATTAAAGCCCAAAAATGGACGATTGACAGGCGATAGGAATAAACCGGTCTTTCTGCTTGTTTCGGAATGAAGTAATACATCATCCCCAAAAATCCTGCAGTAAGGAAAAATCCTACCGCGTTGTGACCGTACCACCATTGTACCATCGCATCGATAGCACCACCGTAGGCTGAGTAAGATTTGGTTAAAGTCACTGGAACTGCAGCGCTGTTGACAATATGTAGAACCGCTACTGTGATAATAAACGCGCCATAGAACCAATTGGCAACGTAAATATGAGATGTTTTTCGCTTTATGATGGTTCCGAAAAACAAGATCGCATAGGCAACCCAAACCACGGCGATTAAGATATCAATTGGCCACTCTAATTCGGCGTATTCTTTTCCGCCTGAAATACCCATTGGCAAGGTAACTGCGGCTAATACAATCACTAGCTGCCATCCCCAGAAAACAAACGAGGCCAATGCATTACTAATTAGCGGAGCCTGACACGTGCGTTGAACCACATAAAGTGATGTTGCCATCAGCGCAGAGCCACCAAACGCAAAAATAACAGCATTGGTATGCAGCGGTCTAAGCCGGCCAAATGTGAGATATTCAATCCCATAGGTGAGGTCAGGAAAAAACAGTTGGGCAGCGATAATAACACCCACAAGCATTCCGACAATTCCCCAAACTACAGTCATTATCGAAAATTGCTTAACGACCTTGTAGTTATAGGTCAAAGCTTGAGATTCAGACATACGATTTCCCGTTTACTATTATTTTTGGTTAATTGGATAACACGTTCTCAATTTCTTAAGCCGCGCATTTTATATGGTTATTAATGTTGAGGAGGGTGACATAGATCAACATTTTTCGAATTACGCTGACTCGTAACAAATTGTATCACAACTGATATTTCTAAATGAACGCTATTCGGTGATTTTAGCTGCAAATTTGACCAATGTAGAGGCTTGTTCAGTTAGGATTCACAATTGCTGTAAATAATAGTGGCTTGCTGTTAGTGAGCCATTATAATATGCGGCTTATAAGAGTTTTCAAGTCCAAATTAAAGAGTGCAGTAATCTACGGTCTTTAGGATTCACAAAAATAAGATATTAAGTGACTATGTAAGCCATCTTAGGCTTAGGATCAGAGTTTCGAGTAGTTGCTAGCAGAAACAAGGGAACAATATGCCTAATTGGCTAAAACAACTTTATACTAATTTCTTGGTAAAACACACATTTCTGTCATTTGCTGTTTTAATAGCGATAATTTTTTTCATTGGCGCTCAATCTGAGTCCTTTAGAATGGACGCTTCTGCTGATTCTTTGGTACTCGAAAATGATCAATCTCTAGAATACTATCGGAAGGTTAAAAAGAAATATGGAACCGATGATTACCTTTTTATTACTTTTACCCCTCATAACGAACTTTTCTCCGAATCAAGTATTAAGCAGCTAAATGCTCTAAAAGAGCAAGTATCAGCTCTACCAGAAGTGGAAACCGTTATTTCTCTGATCGATACTCCCATTTTCAACCCTGAAAAGATTAGCTTAGGAACTATTGAAGATGACGTCTATTTTGTAAAAGACGATGGGGTTGATTTCGCTCAAGCGAAAAAAGATATCTTGCAAATTCCGCTGTATGTCAATTTGCTAGTTAGTCCCGATGGTAATTCGACTGCGATGCAAGCCAATCTGAAGGGTAATAAGAACTATTTTCGGCTTAACGATGAGTTACGAAAGTTGCAATGGAAACAGCGTAAAGGCGAAGAGCTGACTCCTTACGAACTAGCTGCAATGCAAAACTTGAAGAATGAACTTCGCCTGTTAGCTGATGAAGTGGCGGTGAGAGACGCGAAAGTCATTAACTCGATTCGTGACTTAAAACAAAGCTATAAAGACGTCGCCAAGATTTATATTGGTGGGGTTCCAATGATCGCTCACGACATGGTTGATTACGTAAAAAGTGACTTAATGATCTTTGGATTTGGGATATTTGTGGTCTTGATTTTCATTCAAGCTTATATTTTTAGACGAATTCGCTGGGTCATTGTCACTTTGGGCTGCTGTATAGTTTGTGCTGTGACAGCTATTGGCTTACTCGGAATGTTGGATTGGCCGGTCACTGTTATTTCTTCAAATTTTGTCGCTTTGTTACTTATTATCACAATGTCACTGATGATTCACTTAATCGTGCGATTTCGACAGGTCGAACGAGAATACTCACATTTAACTTACAACGACAAGGTACTCGAAACCATCTCTTCGATGTTCGTCCCCTGTGCCTACACTAGCTTAACCACCATGGTCGCTTTTGGCTCATTAATGGTTAGCGAAATTCGTCCAGTTATTGATTTTGGAAAGATGATGATTATGGGAGTTAGTTTAGCTTTCATCTTGTCGTTTTTGTTGTTTCCTTTATTCATGCTAATCAAAAAGAAAACTAGCCTAGATGAAAGAAAACAAAGCGCCTTCTTTAAGTTTACCAATATGCTTGCGATAGCTAGTGATAAGAAGCGCTGGCCGATAGTGGTATTGTCATTAATTATTTGTGGTGCAAGTGGATGGGGAATGACTTACTTGTCTGTCGATAATCGATTTATTGATTATTTCAAGTCTGATACTGAGATTTATCAAGGGATGAAAGTCATTGATACTGAACTTGGAGGGACAACGCCTTTAGAAATTATCATTGAGCGTGGGGCAATTGAAGCCGATTTCGCGTTTATTGAAGAGCAAGATGAAGATGATGAATTTGAAGATGAATTCGCTGAAGAGGCAGAGTTTGCTGACTTATCTCCCGTTGAATCTCCTAAGCTTTGGATGACTTCATTTGGTATTGATAAACTGCATAAGATTCAAAACTACCTTTCAAGTATCGATGTTGCAGGAAAAGTATTATCTTTATCGGCTGGCTTGCAAATCGTAGAACAGATTAACGGTAATAAGCGCTTAGATGATTTTGAACTATCGATTCTTGAAAAGAGAATTCCAGCCGATCTAAAAGAGCAGGTTCTTGCGCCGTTTTACGATCGTGAAAATGACGAAGTAAGGTTCTTGATTCGAGTAAAGGAGTCCGATAAAAACCTCGATCGCAATCAGTTGCTAGCCGATATTAGTCAGTTTCTAAACGAGGAGTTAAAAATTTCGAAAGAGCATTTTCATTTTACTGGAATGCTTATTTTGTACAACAATATGTTAGAGAGCCTTTTTAAGTCTCAAATCTTAACTTTAGGTGCTGTATTCGGAATTATTACGCTAATGTTTTTAGTATTGTTCCGTTCGATAAAACTAGCATTGATTGGAATGGTGCCAAATCTTTTAGGCGCATTTTTTGTTTTAGGTTTTATGGGGTGGTCTGGTATACCTCTGGATATGATGACCATTACCATTGCGGCTATCAGTATCGGGATTTCGGTAGATGATACTATACACTATATCCATCGCTTTAAAGTTGAATATAAGCGCTCTGGCTCCTACACCAAGGCGATGTATGAGTGTCATGATACCATTGCGAGAGCGATGTACTTTACCTCAATTACCATAATGGCAGGCTTCTCGATATTAGTATTGTCTAACTTCATGCCTTCGATTTATTTTGGTGTTTTTACTAGCATGGCGATGTTGGTTGCATTAATTGCTAATCTAACTTTACTACCAGTATTGCTACTTTTGATTAAACCAATGGGAAGAAATAAAGAGCAGAAAGTCGCTGCATAGCTTATTTGTGATGTAATAAAAAGCCGCTAGGTGAGCGGCTTTTTATATTGTAAGTAGTATGTTTAAACTATGCGTTATTCGCTATTCGCAATCAGCTTTATTTTTTCAACCATCGCTCTCAAACCATTGCCTCTTGTAGGGCTTAAATGCTTGATTAGGTCTAACTGATCAAAATAGTTCTCTATATCAAATTCTAAGATTTCTTCTTTAGTTTTTTCGTTATAAGCAGCCATCACTATTGCTAGTAGCCCTTTAACGATTAGAGCGTCTGAGTCGACGTTAAAAATAAAACAGTGATTTTCTTTTTTCCAGTCAATCCAGACCTGACTTTGGCAACCTGGTACTAATCGCTCATCGGTTTTCAAGGAGCTATCCATTTCTGGGATCTCTTTACCTAGGTCGATCATATATCGATATCGATCTTCCCATGAATCGAAAAAGCTTAAAGTTTCTACTATTTCATCGCTCTTAGACATACTAAAAGAATAATCCTGTTTCTAATTTTGCTTCATCACTCATCATGTCCCTATTCCAAGTCGGTGTGAACACGAGGTCGACTTCAACTTGCTCAACATTAGGAACCTTACTCGTTCTGTATTTCACATCACTAACTAACACAGGTCCCATGCCGCAGCCTGGGGCCGTTAAGGTCATTTCAATATAAACGGTTTTAGATGATTGTTCGATTTTAACGCTATATATAAGACCTAAGTCTACTAGGTTAACTGGAATTTCAGGGTCATAGATCGTTTTTAGCGCTTGCCAAACTTGCTCTTCATTAATTGTTTTGTCTTGGCTGGCTTCAAACTCTAGCTCTTCTGCTTTTAGACCCAAAGCACCAGCATCTGTTCCATCGACTCTGGCCATATTACCGTTAACAGCCACGGTATAGTTGCCACCAAGATCTTGAGTGATCGTTACAAAAGTATCTTTGGGTATAATAATTTTGGTACCGGCTGGCACGAGACGAGCAGGGCAGTCGCGGAGTGCAACAACCATCTTACGGTTTTGAGATGCAACAAGACTCATTATGGTCGCGCTACACTAAAGCTTTCGCCACAACCGCAACTTGCTGTAGCGTTAGGGTTTTGAAAATCTAATCGATGGTTGACGCCTTCTTGGATGTAATCTACTTCAGTACCACGGATTAGTTCAATTATTTCGGGCTTTACATACAGAACTAACTCTTCAGTCAGTGGATAAGTTTTGGCGTCAGGATCAACTTCGTGTGCTAATTCCAGCAGGTATTTAAATCCAGAGCAACCACTTTCTTTGACATTAAACATAATGCCAGCCGCCGACTGATTAATGACTTGCTTGTGCAAATGCTTGATGGCTTTCTCAGAAAACTTTACTGGCGTAATCGCCTTTGGATTAAATGTTTCAACACTCATGTTAGGGTAACCTTGAATACTCTTTAAGTGACTCGTTATCTTAGTAGAGATAATGCTTTATTAATTGCGCTATGTAGCAGATCGATTTCTTCGACTGTATTATAAAAACTAAAAGATGCTCTCACAGTACCGTTAATGTTTAGTGCATCCATTAATGGCATTGCACAGTGATGACCAGTGCGGACAGCGATACCTTGTTGGTCGAGCATCATGCCTAAATCTTGTGCGTGAACACCATCAATATTGAAACTAACCACTGAAGCTTTGGCACATTGGCTTCCTATGATTGTAAGACCATCAATTTCGCTAAGCTTTGATGTTGCATAGTCAAGTAAGAAGTTTTCGTAATCGGTGATGGCTTGTCTATCCAATGACTCCAAATAATCAATAGCTGCTGACAGCCCAACAGCGCCGGAAACGTTCGGAGTGCCGGCTTCAAACTTATACGGCAGTTCATTGTAGGTGGTTTTACTAAAGCTGACTTTTTCGATCATCTCACCACCAGCTTGCCACGGTGGCATAGCTTCGAGTAACTCTTGTTTTGCGTACAAAACGCCAATTCCCATGGGGCCAAACATTTTATGTCCCGAGAATGCATAAAAGTCGCAATCTAGTTGTTGTACGTCTATTTTTAAGTGAGGCATTGCCTGCGCACCATCGATTAATACTTTAGCACCTACATCGTGCGCGAGTTGAATGATCTCTGAAACTGGATTAATCACGCCAAGTGCATTTGATATGTGGCCGACAGCAACTAGTTTGGTTCTATCATTTAAAAGTTCTTGAAAATGTTCAAAGTTAAATTCGCCATTCGGTTTAACATCAACAACTTTTAATTTAGCACCTGTTTTTTCGCATAGAATTTGCCAAGGAACGATATTGGAATGATGCTCTAAGCTAGAAATGATTATTTCATCTTCAATCGAAAGGTTGGTTTCTCCCCAAGTTTGCGCAACTAAATTAATCGATTCTGTCGTTCCTCGCGTCCAAATAATTTCTTTACGGTCATTCGCATTGATATACTGTTGAACATTAGAGCGAGCATCTTCAAATTGTTTGGTGGCTAAATCACTCAAATAATGCGCACCACGGTGAACATTAGAGTTGGTGGTTTCATAATAGTGATTAATTGCCGCGATAACTTGTTTTGGTTTTTGCGCGGTTGCACCGTTATCAAGGTATACTAAAGAGTGCCCATTAACCGCTTGAGCAAGGATCGGAAATTCCGCTCTAATTTGCTCAATGTTGAGTGCGTGGGATGGGACTGGTTGAAGATTACTAGTCATCTATCATCACCTTAAGTTTGATAAACTTTTTTGAACCAATGCCGTCAAAAACTCTTTTAGAGTTTCATTTTTCACTTCGAGTAATAGTTCATTAATAAATCCAATACTCAACATTTTCTTGGCTTGCATTTCATTGATACCGCGAGTCTTCAAATAATAAATCGCTTTCTCATCAATTTTTGCAATGGTCGCCCCATGCGCACATACCACATCGTCAGCATAGATTTCGAGCTCAGGTTTGGTATTGATCTCAGCAGAGTTTGTTAACAACAAATTCTTGTTATTAAGTTGCGCATCTGATTTTTGCGCATCTCTAAATATATGGATCTTACCGTTAAAAGTCGCTTTAGCTGAATCAGCAATAATTCCTCGAAAAGTCTCTCGGCTATTGCAGTGAGGTACTTGATGTTCGATACAAGTGTGAAAGTCGACACAATTATCTTCTGAGGGTAAATAAATTCCGGTTAAATTTGATTCAGAATTGACACCTTGATGCATAATATCGATGTCTGTTTTGTCTAATACACCACCTTCAGAATAATAAAAACTGGATAGATTGGCATTTTCTGCCAAACGACAAAGCACTCGAGCTATCGATTGGTTGTTTTGTGTACCGACGCTAACTCGGTGATGAGCTAGATGGCTATTGCTTGTTAGTTCAATTAAAGTTTGCTGACTGGTAAGAAAACTTTTGTTTTCTTTATCATTTTTAAGAGATACAAAATGCTCGATAACCTGTGATTGGCTTGAACTACCAGCTTGGATTATTACCTGATTAGTGGCGATTTGATCTGAAACTGTCGAATTTGAAAGATGAACCAAATAAATAGGCTGTTCGACTTTGATATTTTTTTCGATTTCAATTAACAAGCCGTCATTAGATATTGCAGAGTTTAAATTAATAAACAGGTTTCTATCTTGTTGAGCGTGTTTAAGGGACTGATTGATTGAATCGGCTTGTCGTTCATTTGCATTGACAAAACGAGTTACTTTGACAGCAGAAGATAACTCCGTAGAGGAGAGCGCTTCAGAATATATGCCATTAATAAAAACGCATCTAATCGCATCATTTAGTGGCAATAATAGTGAATCGAAGTCCTGAGAATCTATCGATTGTTGCGACGCCGGCAGAAAGCTTTTGGTTCTTAGACTTGATAAATCGTTATATTTCCAATGCTCAGTTTTACGAGTTGGAAACGATTGCTCTGCGAATCGATTGGTATTGTCTCTTTGAATATCACGAAGCCATTTCGGGGTTTCTGTTTGAGCAGAAATCAGCTTGTCTATTTCATTCACGCAAGAGTCGGTTGTCGGATGTTGTAAAGAAATACTCATAGTTTATTAAGCCTTTGCAATCCAGCTGTAACCTTTTTCTTCTAATTCGAGAGCCAGTTCTTTACCACCTGATTTGATGATTTTTCCGTCAGAAAGCACATGAACTTTATCTGGAACAATGAAGTCGAGTAGTCGTTGATAATGAGTGACGATAATGAAAGATCGTTTTTCATCTCGACAAGCATTGACACCATTAGCCACTACTTGCAGAGCATCGATATCGAGTCCTGAATCGGTTTCGTCTAAAATACACAGACTCGGCTCCAGCAACATCATTTGCATAATTTCGTTTCGCTTTTTCTCTCCACCAGAGAAACCCTCGTTGACTCCTCGTTTCAAAAAATTGGGGTCAAGATTAACTGCTTGGCATTTTTCTCTAGCAAGCTTCATAAATGAAACAGTATCTAATGCTTCTTTGCCTTGATAATCTCTAACGGCATCTACACTTGCTTTAAGAAACTCCATATTACTTACACCTGGGATCTCTACAGGATATTGAAAAGCCAAAAACAAGCCTTTTTTGGCTCTTTCATCGGCGTCTAAATCAAGAATCTCCTCACCATTTAGTGTGGCAGTACCGCCAGTGACTTCATAGCCTTCTCTACCAGAAAGAACGTAACCAAGCGTGCTCTTACCAGAACCATTTGGTCCCATAATGGCATGAATTTCTCCTGGCTTTACTTCTAATGACAATCCTTTAAGAATGTCTTTATCTTCTACTTTAGCTTGTAAGTTATTAATGCTTAACATGTAAAATTCTCAATGATTATTTTGATTTTTAGTTTTATCAATAGTTAGATATGAGGGTTAGCCGACTGAGCCTTCTAAACTGACCTCGAGTAGTTTCCCTGCTTCAACCGCAAATTCCATAGGAAGTTCTTTGAAAACTTCTTTACAAAAACCATTCACTATCATGGAGATGGCTTTCTCGGTTTCAATCCCTCGTTGTAAGCAAAGGAATAATTGGTCGTCGCTCACTTTCGATGTTGTCGCTTCGTGCTCTATAATCGCATTTGGGTGTTTGCTTTCAATGTAAGGAAATGTATGAGCAGCGCATTGATCACCAATTAACAATGAATCGCACTGAGTGAAGTTTCTGGCACCATCCGCACGTGGGCTCATTCGAACTAGTCCACGATAAGCATTAGAGCTTTTGCCCGCTGAAATTCCTTTGGAGATAATAGTCGACTTAGTATTCTTCCCCATATGAATCATTTTTGTGCCGGTATCAGCTTGTTGAAAATTTCTTGTTAGAGCGACTGAGTAGAATTCTCCAATACTATTATCACCGCGCAAAACCACCGAAGGATATTTCCACGTGATAGCTGATCCTGTTTCAACTTGAGTCCAAGAAATTTTAGAATTCTTATGGCAAACTCCACGCTTAGTTACAAAATTGTAAATGCCGCCTTTGCCATTTTCATCACCAGGGTACCAGTTTTGTACGGTTGAATACTTTATTTCCGCATTATCTAAACAAACAAGCTCTACTACTGCAGCATGTAGCTGATTTTCGTCTCTCATTGGTGCAGTACAGCCTTCCAAATAACTAACATGGCTATCTTCGTCAGCTATGATTAAAGTTCGCTCGAACTGTCCGGTTTTAGCTTCATTAATTCTAAAATAAGTGGACAGCTCCATAGGGCAACGAACGCCTTTAGGAATATATACAAACGAGCCGTCACTGAACACGGCACAATTGAGTGCTGCAAAGTAATTATCTTTTGGTGGTACCACAGTTCCAAGGTACTTCTTTACTAATTCTGGGTGTTTATGAACTGCTTCCGAAATAGGGCAAAAAATCACACCGGCTTCAGCGAGTTTTTCTTTGAAGGTTGTTGCAATGGAAACGGAATCGAATACGATATCAACAGCAACCCCTGCTAATACTTCTTGTTCGTGAAGAGGGATCCCAAGTTTGTTGTATGTTGCTATTAATTCTGGGTCGACTTCATCTAAACTTTTGGGTGCATTATCCATACTCTTAGGAGCAGAATAGAAAGACACGTCATCCAAGTTGACCTTTGGATAGTCTAAATGTGCCCATTCGGGTTCCGCCATTTCTTTCCAGTGACGGTAAGCTTTGAGGCGCCATTCTAACATCCAGTCGGGTTCTTTCTTTTTGGCTGAAATGAAGCGTATAACATCTTCATTAATGCCGGGGGCTATGGTTTCCGAATCAACATCGGTTATAAAACCAGCCTCGTATTCTGTTTTTACGTAATCGTCTATAACTTCGGACATATTAAATATTCTCTATTTCAATAAAGACTTAGTTTCTTGCTAATGTTTATAATTGCGTTTGAACAAGCTATTTCACACCGTAGTCACGCTAATTGCATCAACCATTGAGCGAGCGCTTTGAACTGCCTGACGTTCGTTTTGTCGGATGAGTTCTCCGATACTAATATTGTCTAAAAACTCGTTAATTCTTAAACTTAAGTCAACCCACAAATTATGAGTAAGACATTGTTTGCCATCGTGACAGTTAGCTCTTCCATCGCACCGTGATAATTCAATGGATTCATTCACCGCATTAATAATATGGGCAACACTTATCTCATCTTTTGGAGAATTTAGTAAATAACCTCCGCCAGGACCTCGAATACTCTTAACTATATTATTCTTACGTAGTTTAGAGAAAAGTTGCTCAAGGTAAGACAAAGAAATTGCTTGGCGTTCGGAAATATCACTTAAATTAACTGGCTTTTCTTGGCTATGTAAAGCTAAATCAAGCACTGCTGTAACAGCATAGCGGCCTTTAGTTGTTAGACGCATTTCATCACCTCTGGTATTAACAGTGGGTCTTGGATTGGCGCTATTCTCTAATAACCAAGTAAAATAGTCAAGTAAAGCAAAGGCTAAACCGGCAGCTTCTAATAACTGATTGATCTAAGTCAAGATTTTTGGTTTATCACCTTAAGCATTGCTTTAAATGCCTTGGGGTTGGCGGCTAAGATTGAGCCTTTTTTTTCAAAATTAGGATTGCCTTGCATATCTGCGACCATTCCACCTGATTCTTCAACCAGTAAAGCGCCCGCAGCTGTATCCCATGGACTTAAACCGAATTCCCAGAAGCCGTCAAACCTGCCTGCCGCAACATAGGCTAAATCAAGTGCGGCTGAACCAGCGCGTCTCATATCAGAGCAGTGTGGGAATAACTTAGCGAAAACCTCGAGATATTCAGCAAGTTTTTCGTCGTTTCTAAAAGGAAATCCGGTAGCTAATAAACTGTGTTCTAAGCCTTTGGTATTACTTACACGCATCTTCTTATTGTCAAATTGAGCACCACGACCTTTGACCGCCGTAAACAATTCTTCTTTATTGGGGTCATAGACTACGCCTATTTGGGTTCTTCCTTTGTGTTTACAAGCAATGGAAATTGCCCAGTGAGGGATCTTGCGGATGAAGTTGGTTGTTCCATCAATCGGGTCTATAACCCACTGAAATTCGCTTTCGCCTGTTTCACCGCTTTCTTCACCAAGAAAACTATGCTCAGGGTATGCGCTTGATATGGTTTCGATAATCAACTGTTCTGCCGCTTTATCGACGTTGGTGACGTAGTCATGTGTTGATTTGCTTTCAACAGCGCTAATGTGGTTGGCTTCTCTGATAATAAAGTCGCCTGCTTTTCGAGCTGCTCGAACAGCGATAGTTAATAGTGCTTGCATGATTAATAAATACCTCAATATTCTTATTCGAAATCGGCTTCAAATAAAATACGTCATACATGAATGAATGGTTTCATCCACAGATTGAATTATCGAATTGTTTAATAGCGAGTTAGCGCGCTTAATGGCTAAATTAAACTTAGCATTTTGGTAAAGGGCTAACGGGGCGCAAGTATACCTGAAAACTATGCAGAGTAAAGCCTATTCAGGTCTGCAGAAGACTGTGTATTAACCGCGAATAGAGGGAGTTGAGATAATGCCATGCTGTGTTTTACATGTGAATTAGTTTGTTTGACCTAGGTCAAACGGATCGATTTGAAAGGTTACATCATTCTTAGGTTCAGTTAACATAGCAGCTGTCAACTCATCACACAAAAAGGTTTAATTGTGGAATATTTAAACATCGCATTACTCACCGTTTCCGATACAAGAAATTTTGATACGGACAAATCCGGTGATTACCTTGCTCAACAGATCACACAAGCATCACACCAGCTAAACGCTCGTGAGATTGTTATCGATGATATATACAAGATTAGAGCGGTACTTTCTAAATGGATCGCCGATGAAGATATTAAAGTTGTCATTATTACCGGTGGGACTGGCTTTTATGGGCGTGACTCAACGCCTGAGGCGGTGGAGCCGCTGTTTGACAAAGTCATGCCAGGTTTTGGAGAGTTGTTTCGTATGGTTTCATTTGAGGAAATAGGTAGCTCGACCATTCAAAGTAGAGCGTTAGGCGGGTTAGCTAACAATACTGCTATTTTCTGCCTTCCAGGTTCAACGGGAGCCTGTAAAACAGCATGGACAAAGATTATTAAAGAGCAGCTGACACTGAGTTTTAAACCATGTAACTTTGTGAAACTCCTGAACACAGGTATTCATTAGTCGATTAGGTAGTATTGGTCGCTAACAACAATAATAAACGCTATATAAGGAAGCAATCATGAAACACTTTGAGGTAAAGCTTTACAATTGCATTAACCAAGCCATGCGGTTAGTCGCGATAGCTAGTTTGCTGTTTAGCGTTAATTTAGCCGCTGACTCTGATAGTTCAAATCAGCTTCACCAACTTTTTGAACAAGAATGGCAAGCCCGGATGGAGCGATTTCCAGAATTTGCGCAAAGAATGGGAGATAACAGTCGGGCTGATCAATTGACCGATGTCTCGGAGCAAGCCCAACAACGCTGGCTAGCTCAAACCCGGCAATTTATTAAGCAGCTAGAGCAAATATCCTTCGAACAGTTGCCACATGAAGAACGAATAAACTATAAGATTTTCAAACAGCAATTAGTGAATAGAGAGTCTTCGCTAGCGTACAAAGACTATCAAATACCGTTTTTAGCCGACTCGGGCTTCCATACGAGTATTGCTCGGTTACCCGTAAATACCACTTTTAATGCTATCAAGGACTACGAAAACTATTTGAATCGATTAACCAAGGTCCCAGACCATTTTGCACAGCAAATTGACAATATGAATGCTGGACTTAAACGTGGGTTTTCGATGCCTGCAATAGTGATGGTCGGCTTTTCTGATGTTCTTCATAAACATGCAACTAGCCAGTTCGAAGCCAGTGTTTTCTATCAGCCTTTTGAATCGATGCCGGAATATATTCCCGCTCCTGAACAAAAACGGCTGAAAGATAAAGCCAAACAAGTGATTAAAAAACGAGTTATTCGAGCTTATAAGGAGCTGGCCAGTTATTTTGATGAAATTTACCTACCTAATACCAAGAAAAGTTTAGGTGCATCGGAATTCCCCGACGGTAAGAGATATTATCAGCAAAAAATTTCAGAATTTACCACTGGAAATATGACGGCAAAACAAATTCATCAAATCGGTTTAGCTGAAGTAAAACGTATCCGAAATGAAATGGACGAAGTTATTCAAAAATTAAAGTTTAGTGGAAGTTTTAAGGAATTCCTTAAATATTTAAGAACTTCGCCGCAATTCTACGCGGAAACTCCAGAAGAATTGCTGAGAGAAGCGGCCTACATCGCCAAGAAAATGGATGGACAGCTACCGAAGTTCTTCACCAAACTACCGAGGCAACCCTATGCCGTTGAACCCGTGCCAGATTCCATTGCACCCAAATACACTACTGGTCGTTACGTTTCGGCACCTTTAGACAGTACTCGACCTGGTACTTATTGGGTGAACACTTATGCACTAGACAAACGTCCGCTTTATGTTTTGGAAAGTCTAACTTTGCATGAGGCGGTACCTGGCCACCATCTACAAAACGCTCTAAACCAAGAGCTTGAATCGCTACCTAACTTTAGGCGTTACTCATATCTATCGGCTTTTGGTGAAGGCTGGGCGTTATACTGTGAGAAACTAGGAATTGAAGCTGGGTTCTATCAAGATGGTTACAGTGATTTCGGTCGTTTATCCTATGAAATGTGGCGAGCTGCTCGTTTGGTAATTGACACCGGTATTCATGCATTTGGTTGGACTAGGGAACAAGCCATAGAGCTTCTTGAGCAAAATTCGGGTTTGTCTAAACACAACATTCGTACCGAGGTTGACCGTTATATAAGCTGGCCGGGTCAAGCTCTTAGCTACAAGATTGGAGAATTGAAAATTTTGGAATTACGCAAAAGAGCGGAAGAAACACTTGCCGAAAAATTTGATATTCGACGTTTTCATGATGCAATTTTAGCGAATGGATCTATTCCGCTGGATGTTCTAGAAGGTCAAATCGATTTATTCATTAAAGAAGAGTCTGCAAGAAACTATTATTAGTTTCGATTTTAGCTATGATCTTGAATTAAAAAAAAGGGCTGTTTAAACAGCCCTTTTTTGATTATCTTAGGTTATCGGTTATGAAACGTTTAAGAAAGACAACCACTTGTTACTAAATAGCTTTTCATGAAGTTCTCTAGAATCAAGTTCTAACGAAGTGCTTTTGAGACTTCGTTCTATTTGTAGTGGCATTCCAAATCTGTCAGTTGGGCTATCTGTCAAATTGATGACTTGTGGTTTCTCGAGTTTCACATCCATACCGTCTTTAACCAAAACTATCTTGGGGCGAAGGCGAGAGTTTTCTGGTTGCTCAAGTACAACGCCCACAGAATTGTTAGTTAGCTTAACCAGACTTCCGGTTGGGTAAATGCCAATTGCTTGGATAAACGCTTCTACCATTTCAGGTTGAAATAAATTGCCACGCTCATTGTATAAATTTGAAATTGCTTCAACCGGCGTTAGAGCTTCTTTGCCCGGAAGCGGATTGATTAGTTCTTCGTAGTAATTGGCCATACCAACCACTCTTGCTAAGAACGGGATCCGGTTCCCAACTAGGTTTCTTGGGTATCCGCTACCATTGTTACGCTCACAGTAACTAGACAGAATGTAATTTACCTGATGGCTAGAAGAAAACATTTTTTCAGTTTCCTCTAGGGTCAAATTAACGTGGCTTTTATATAAAGTTTCTTCTTCAGGAGTCAGGTTTCCAAAGAGAATTTCTTTTGGTAGCTTGCATTTTCCAATTGGAGCCAATAGAAGGGCGGTTCCAATATCTCGTAAGTCGTGTTTCGAAAGGCCTAAATGGCGTCCGAATATAATTCCCCATATGGCAGATCGAACAGCTTGTTCATGCAATGCTTTGTTCTCTGCGCTGATACGGCATAACCAGGCTAAGCCATCTGGATTTCTAACGACGCTCTTAACCATTTCAGTTGAAGCGCTTCTGATTTGAGCGATATTAATAAAACCATTTTGCATCATATCGCGGAATATCGTTGCCATTTCACCATTGATTTGGTCAAATATTTGGCCTGCTTTACTCACTTCTTTGCGCATTTTTGTGGTTACAGCATAATGTTCCACAGCTGGCTTGAATCGTGCCTTTTCTGACATGAGACGCTTAGTCTTAGTGTCATAAACTGTTTTGTCACTGGTTGAAATCGGCTTAAGCGTCAGACTAGACTTAACGTCTACTTTGCTTAAAAAACGGTCAACAAATACCTTGTTGCAGTAGAGCGCTAGTTGGTCAAGCTGCTCCTGCTTGCTGATATGAAAGCCTTGGATAGGAAAAGGGGTCTGAACCCATGGCACATCTAAACGTGACACATACATGCCTATTTGTAGGCTGTGTACTGGTATTTCCTGTGTTGAAAGATGCATTTTCGGGTACCTCAAATTACTAAATTAATCCCGGTGAAATAGATAGAGCGTTCCTTTCCTTAGATCTTAGAATATCCTAACTAAGCAAGAAACATAGGAACCGGTTCACATTATTCCGCTAAATTGATTAAAAATGCAGCAAATTGTCTGAATTGCGCGACGTATCTCAGTTTGAGCTGGCCGCTAATTCTATACTTAAAACCGATTCTATTCTTCATATGGGTTCTACCCTTGCTACTAGTATATTAGCTCAATCTTGACCAGACGCATCTTTTTTGCTTCCTCTTTGGCGCAGTTACCGACAGGCGGTGATATTTCTAAGGTAATAAGCGGTATTTTTGAGGCATAGTCTTATTTATTGGCTAACAGAGTGGCACGTTTGGGGGCCGGGTAACCTTCAATGGTTTTGTTATTGTCCGCCGGATCAAGATAATTGGCCAAAGAATGGAATGTCATCCAATCGGTGGCTCGTTGTTCCTGTGTTGATGTTTGGTTGACCTCTATCGTTCGAATATTTCTAAAACCACATTTTGCCAACCATAATTCTAAGGCGTCGGTAGAGGGTAGAAACCACACATTGCGCATCTGAGCATATCTGCCGGAGGGAACTAATACCGCGGTTTGATCGCCATCGACGATCAGTGTTTCAAGCACTAACTCCCCCCCTTTGCGTAAAAGACCATGCAATTTCTGAATCAAATGAATCGGTGATTTTTGATGATAAAGGACTCCCATACAAAACACTGTATCGAAGCTATTTTCGCCCATAGAGTCAGGCATATCTTCGATACCAAGGGGTAGTAGGTGAGTGTTGGGCTGCTGTAAATAATGTTGAATCACGCTAAATTGGGCTAAGAATTTTTGCGAAGGATCAATCCCTAAAACAAATCGAGCATTTTCGCCAGCCATTCTTAAGCAGTGATAGCCATTGCCACAGCCAACATCCAACACTGTTCGTTGGCTCAGATCAGCAAGATGGGGTTTTATCCGATCCCATTTCCAGTCGGATCGCCATTCGGTATTTAAATCGATATCAAAAAGTTGAAACGGACCTTTGCGCCAAGGATGCAGTTGCATAAGTTTTTGTTTTAAATCGAAAATTTTAGCTTGTTCTAGTGTGTCGTTGGTTTTGATCGTAACTGAATGAGATAGCTCTGTTTCGGAGGTTTTTATTGCCGGTAAGCTCGCGACAAGTTGGTTCCACTGATCTAATTCGCCGTGGGTATATTGCTGATAGCGAGAATCAACCGCTTTGACCAAATAATCGTGCCATGACGCGACGTTACTGTTACTGATTGTTTCTTTAAACGTAGAAAAATTTATCATATTTAACAAAAGGTTAGGTGGGCTCTACAGGCAAAAAGTTTTGCGAGAATACTGCTTATTTGGGTTTAAATGCAATGAAAGAAGCAAAGTTAAGTTGTTGGTTCCAACAATTGACTTTTTCAAAGCCGCTCGACTGTAATCGTTCAATATGCTTAGCCATTGTTTCAGGGACTAATACATTTTCTAAGGCGTTTCGCTTTTGACTAATCTCTAAATCGCTATAGCCGTTCTCTCGCTTAAATTGGTGGTGTAAATCTATCATTAGTTGATTAATAAATGGGTCTTCAAAGTGTAGTTTTTCAGATATTACTAGAATTCCACCAGGTAACATGCCTTGATAAACTCTACTTAGCAAAAGTTCTCTTTGTTCTAAGGAAATGAACTGCAAAGTGTAATTTAACACGACCATACTAGCGTACTGGTAACTGTGTTTCAAAATATCTCCAGTAACTAGTTTTATCGGGGTCGAATGCTTGTAACTATCAATATTATTCTGGCACCGCTCTATCATAGCCGTGGAATTATCAATACCTATTATTTCAACATTGGGCTGAGTGTTACCGCAGCTCATGGCTAGACAAACTGCGCCCAATGAGCAACCTAAGTCATAACAATTAGATTTGGGTTGCACATATTTAGCTGCGAGTAGCTGAATATTATGCATTACATCGCTATAGCCTGGCACTGATCTTTGAATCATATCAGGAAATACTGAAGCCACTCGTTTGTCAAACTTAAATGGCGTATGACCTATCGGCTGAGCATAAATATTGTCATTTGAATTACTCATTGAGTCTGCTCATGGTTTACTAATGATTTGAACCAGTTGTTCACTATTTCTGAAGGCTTGCTTCCCGTTTCTATTAAAAACAAAACCGTCTGTTTGTCCAATGTATTTTATCGATTGGTTTTCAATACTCAACGCGGTGCCCTCGGGAATCCCTATTACTTGAGAATGAGGATTTAAAAGCAAAAACTCTTCCATTCTCTGCTGTCGAGTTTCGCCATTGTGTCCAGGTGGGTTGCCATCAATATAATGTGGGTTGAGTTGCCATGGTATTAAGTTTAGAGCGTCGAACGACGGTGGCTCGATAATTGGCATGTCGTTAGTCGTTCTTATAGTTGGGCCCGCTATATTGGAGCCCGCACTCCAGCCGATATAGGGAGTACCATTTTCTAGCTTTTTAATCAGTGGCTGTTTTAGGTTTTCTTGATAAAGAGAATTTAGTAGCGCAAAGGTATTTCCGCCGCCTGTAATGATGCCCGCTGCGTCTTTAATTGCGCCCAATTTATCTTTAATTCCATGAATTGAGCGAATTTCTAAATCAATGTTGCTAAATGCCTGTTGAACTTTTTCTTCATATTGTTCAAAGCCTAGTGATATGCCTGCATAAGGTATAAATACGAGAGGGCCGTCTATTTGGCGATTTCTATCAACAAATGATTGAATATCAGGCAAAGCATGTTCAAGATAATCGGTATGACCGACTCGAGAGCTGCTAAATAGCAGAAGGTTTTTTGGCATTATATTGGAAAATCTAAATTGTCCGAGTAGCCGCGTATTTTAACGTTAAAGCTGTTAACTGCAAACAATTATAATAGCGGCTCTTTTTATTAGCTTTCCCAGTTTTGAAGTCCTCGAAGCGTGTTTTCAATGCTATCTTCAATAAGCTTCTCTTTATTGACCCAAGCAATGCTAGGTAGACTATAAAATGAGCCATATACCCCATAGGTGGCAGAGGTGATAAGTTGAGAGACATACAAAACGTTGTCTTCTTTGAAGGTACCATTGGCCATGCAACGTGTGACTGCTTTGGTCATGGTTTCGACATATTCTTTGGTGCCCGGAGTATTATAGACGTCAAAATTGTCATCCAATGGCGCTTTGAAATCTTGAGTTTCTATTAAAAGTTGGTAGTTCTTAGGATGATCTAACCAGTAATGTACTGTCGCAGTCATTAGATGGCGAATAACATTAATGGGATCGCCGCTAATAAGTTCATCGCTCGGCTTGCTCTTTTCCCACATGTCTTGGGATATATCCACCCAAAAATGTTTGAGGATTTCCTTTTTATTCTTGAAATAATAGTAAATTTTGGTTGGAGCAAAGCCCGCTTGGGCTGCTATTTTGCGCATACTTGCGTTTTCGTAGCCGTCATTGATGAACAGCTCTCGAGCAATATTAATGATACTTTCTCTAATCTCATCTTTTTGTTGATTAGATAGTGAAGGGCGGCCAGGTTTTCTTTTTAGTGTTGTCATTTTTATCATTTACCTAGTGATGGTCCGTTACTACAAAATCAGCCAATACTCACTTTAGCTGCTTAATTTGGGCTCAGCATTATAGAGCAATGAAATTAGCAAAACATTGGTGATATTTCACAAGTTAACATTTTTTCCGCTATTTGGTTGACAATAAACGGTTTGCTTGGCAATAAATCGCAAAACAGCGATAAATCATATCAACAAATTCCTTGCAATACTTGTGGATTGCGGTTAATTTAGAGAGATATGTAGTGCACTCACTACAGCAAATGGACTATTCGTAGTTTTACGAAATTTTGATCTAAGAGGCGCTAAAAAGCCTGTAATTTCAAAAGCTTGTATTGAATAGATATCTTAGTTGCAGTCACAATTCGTAAGCAGATAGTAAAGCTTTGAATGAACTAAGGTATTGATCTATACCGGAAACGGTGAGAAGTATAGGGGTAGTAGGATGCGTAAATCGCAGGGAATTAGATCTCTCAATCAGAGCTTCAAGGATGAAGGGTTAGGCGACTCCGAAAATCACAGTCCGATAAAAACCATTCAATCAATTTTGGTGGTCGATCCCGACCCAGACTTTTCCTCGACAGTTTCTGATTATCTTAAACTTTTTGGTTATAACATCAATCATCATTCAGATATTGATACGGCGCTAGAATATGTTCAAAGCAAAGTCGTTGATGTAATATTTTTAGCTGATAATTTCGATTTCCATCACCCAATAGACGTTCTTCGTAGATTCAAATCGGTTGCGCCTGGATCGTTAATCGCAATTCTAGCCAATAAAGGTGATGACCAACTCGCGGTCGAGCTGCTCAAGTCTGGGGCAGATGATTATTTGAGCAGAAGAGTCAAAGATAAAGATATTCTTACATCAATCGCTAATCTGCTTGAGAAACTTAGCGATGTTAGTTCAAAACCAATGACTCAAGAGACAACAAAGCCAGCGCAGTATGAAATTGGTGAAATTGTTGAGGCTGACTTTAATCAAGAAAACCATGACCAAAACGAAGAACTACTGTTTGAGCTAACAAGTGGCGCGGATAGAAAGTCGATGAAGCCGACAGAAGTGTTGGATTTTTTGCCCGGACTTTTATTAGTGCTCGATGAAAATTTAGATATAACCTATTTAAACTTGCGTTGTTCAGAATGGCTTGGTTATTCCGCTGAAGAACTTAAGCAACAACCTATTGATAATATTGTACCGAAACAGGTGTATTCTGAACTCGTTCGTGAGCTGAAAGTGTATTGTTCCGAATTAACCAGCCTTGAAAGCAACCCAAATCAGTCAAGCAAATTATTTGAAATGATCGTGTTATCAAAGCAAGGTGATGGGATCCCTGTTCGCTGCCAAATTAGTCTGTTTAATCGTCAATCCACGGACTTGAGTGATTCTGAATTGGCTAGCGGTACGGAATACCTTCTGACTTTGGAAGACCTCCGCACTGAAAAGGAAAAGCAAGCAGAATTGCTCTATCTTTCCATGTGGAATACCTTATTGAGAGCTTTCGCTCATCGTTTCATCAACTTAAAACTAGAAAAGTTTTCGGAAGAGCTCTCGGGAATAGTATCTGAGACCGCAAACTTTTTTAAGTTAGATAGAGTTTCTATTTATTTATTTGATAAAAGCAAAACCAAAGCACGAATCTATCTAGAATGGCTTAAGAAAGACGTTGAAAGTTTGAAAGTTTTTTCTAAAAAAATAGATATAGATCCTAGCCTAAAAGAATTCGAACTAATGCTCAATGGTCAAACTCAAATTATTGAACCGGTAGCGATTATTCAAGATTCAGAAATCGATCAGTGTTTTGGATTGTCAGAACATTACGCTCAAGTTAACGCTTCATCAACCGCTATATTGCCGATTCAAAAAAACTCGGAAGTTATCGGTTGGTTAGCAATGGATTATTTGACTGATGAGCGACAATGGTGGGATTCCGATGTTGATACCATTGAGCCGTTAGCACAACTTGTTTCCGAGGCCTTTACTCGACGAGCCCAAGAAGAACATAGAAAAGTAACTCACCAAAAACTGTCTGAAAACCATGGTCGTTTATCTGAACAAGCATTTTTAGACGGTTTAACCAAATTAGCCAATCGTCGCTATTTTGATAAGGTTCTAGAGTCAGAAGTCAGGAGAGCGTCACGAGATAAGTCGAATATTGCTTTGCTATTTTGTGATGTAGATTATTTTAAAGCTTACAACGATACCTATGGTCATATTGAGGGTGATGTTTGCTTAAAAGCCATTGCTGCTATTTTGAAACAAGAGTTTCAACGTGCCGGTGACTTTGTCGCACGGTTCGGCGGTGAAGAATTTGCCGTTATATTATCCGGTACCTTAGCCAATGATGCTCTGGAATCGGCGGAAAAACTTCGACAACATATTGAGTCAATGAACATTGAACATCGCGGGTCACCGTTAGGGAAAATAGCGCTTAGCATTGGGATTTCAAGCGTAATTTCTCCGGAACCTAGTGACGCAAAAAAACTGTTGTCTAAAGCTGACAAGGCGTTATATAAAGCCAAAAGTAATGGCAGGAATCGAGTAGAAATTTCTCCGTTCTCGCCACGCTAGTTGGCTAACTTCCTAGGCTATGAAAACATGTTTCCGAGGTAGCTAGTTTGATTAAGTTTGTCGCATTTGATTTGGCTTGCATTGCTAGTGAACTAGTCCCATAGATAGAGCTATGAATCATCTACATCGACATATTTCCCCTAAGATTGAAAGCAACGATTTAAGCGTTAGAGTGTCATTACTTTTAACGCTAATCTGCGTGTTGTTACTCATGTTAAAAGGTAACGTGTTGAACACGAAACTCGGCCTTGAAAATGGGCAGTTAGAGCAAGTTAGCCAACAACAAAAAGCGATTTTTAGCAAAGCAGTAAAACTGGAAGCTACTAAAATAAATCGAAAAATAAAGTACCAGCAAGCGCTATTAGAAAAGTTGAATCAGCGGTTAGCTAACCAGTCCTTTCACAGTAATTCTGATCTGAAAAAACTACGACGTTTGTACCACGAGTATCACGTGAACGTTAAAATATCTGCTGAAAACTATGACTCGGAAATAGAGCAGTTAAGGCAACGTATGCTAACCGTTGACTCATCTATTGTAGTTGCAATGGCTGCTTTGGAATCCAACTGGGGGCGCTCGAAAAAGGCGCTGTACACAAACAACTACTTTCTAAAGACCTGTCTAGTACTAGATTGTCAACCGCCAGTAAAACAAGGCCAAAAAGTTGATAATTTATCGGATAGCCGAAAACTGCATCGTTTTAATGATTTTTCAGAAACTATAAAGACGTTAATTAACCTAATGAATACGCACGAGCGATTTCAAGTATTTAGAAATACCCGAGCGGGCTTTCAACGAAGAGCAAAGATTTATACGCCGCAGCAAATAATTGGCACATTGAAATATGCTTCTCTATATACTGAAAAAGAATTTCAAGCCTTAGAAAAAATAATCGCCGACGGCTCGCTATAACAGGCTACTTGGTTTTTGCCTCGACTATTTATCTTAGTCTAGTCAATATCTTAATTGTTTTAATCACTTGAATTACCCCCTAACGCCCCCATAATTTGAGTAACTTAATTTTAATAGGGGTATTCCCATGCGAATGGATAAACTGACTAGCAAATTCCAGCTGGCAATCGCTGACGCACAATCATTGGCTATTGGCAGAGAGCACCAATTTATAGAACCGGTTCATATGATGACCGCGCTAATTAACCAAGATGGCGGCAGCGTGCGTCATTTAATGGCACAAACTGACATCAATTTACATAGCTTAAGATCTCAGTTGGCGGAGGCTTTGGATCGCCTACCACAAGTTGAAGGTAACCCTGGAGAGGTACATATATCCAATGACTTGGGAAGGGTTCTCAATCACTGTGATAAGTTAGCGCAAGAACGAAAAGATCAATACATTTCAAGTGAACTTTTTGTATTAGCAGCAATAGATGACAAAGGAGTGTTAGGCGATATTTTAAGAGATTTGCATGCTGATAAGAAAGCTATCGAGAAAGCCATAGAGCAAGTTCGTGGCGGGCAATCAATTGATGATCCCAACGCAGAAGAACAACGCCAAGCTCTGGATAAGTTCACCATCGATTTAACTGAAAGAGCAGAGCAAGGAAAGCTAGATCCTGTAATTGGTCGAGATGATGAAATAAGGCGTACTATTCAAGTCCTACAACGACGTTCAAAAAATAATCCAGTACTGATCGGTGAGCCTGGCGTTGGTAAAACAGCCATTGTCGAGGGGCTTGCACAGCGTATTGTGAATGGCGAAGTTCCTGAAGGAATAAAAGGTAAACGAGTTCTTTCCCTTGATATGGGCGCATTAATCGCAGGCGCTAAATTCAGAGGTGAATTTGAAGAGCGTCTAAAAGCCGTACTGAATGATTTGTCGAAGCAGGAAGGTCAAATTATTTTGTTCATAGACGAAATTCATACCATGGTAGGAGCGGGTAAGTCGGAAGGTTCGATGGACGCTGGAAATATGTTAAAACCTGCACTGGCTCGCGGAGAATTACATTGTGTGGGAGCCACCACTCTTGACGAATATCGAAAGTACGTGGAGAAAGATGCAGCACTTGAAAGACGATTCCAAAAGGTTCAAGTTGGTGAACCGACAGTTGAAGATACTATTGCAATATTACGTGGTTTAAAGGAACGCTATGAAGTTCATCATGGTGTGGATATTACAGACCCTGCAATTGTTGCTGCTGCGACGCTCTCTCATCGTTATATATCCGATCGTAAACTACCCGATAAAGCAATCGATTTAGTTGATGAAGCCGCCAGCCTTATTCGAATGGAAATTGACTCTAAACCGGAAGAGATGGACCGTCTAGAGAGAAGGTTGATACAACAGAAAATCCAAAGAGAAGCGCTTAAAAAGGAGAGCGATGCAAGTTCATTAAAGCGTTTAGAAGAATTGGAATCAAAGATCAGTGAAATGGAGAGAGAGTTTTCTGAGTTAGACGAAGTATGGAAAGCTGAGAAAGCGGCAGTGCATGGAACTCAAACTATTAAGACCGATCTAGAACGAGCAAGAATTGATTTAGAATCGGCAAAACGAGCTGGTGATTTGGCAAGAATGTCGGAACTGCAATATGGCCGAATTCCAGAACTTGAACAGCAGCTCGATATGGCGAGCCAAGTTGAAATGCAGGAAATGACTTTGTTGAGAAATAAAGTTAGTGAAGATGAAATCGCGCAAATCGTTTCCAAGTGGACGGGTATTCCTGTTAATAAAATGTTGGAAGGAGAGAAGGAGAAGTTGTTGCAAATTGAGCAGCACCTACATACTCGTGTAATTGGGCAGCATGAAGCCGTTTCAGCTGTATCAAATGCTGTAAGGCGCTCAAGAGCGGGCTTATCGGATCCTAATCGTCCTAATGGTTCGTTTTTGTTCTTGGGGCCAACTGGTGTCGGTAAAACAGAGCTGAGCAAGGCGTTAGCGAATTTCTTGTTTGACTCAGAAGATGCCATGGTTCGTGTGGATATGTCTGAATTTATGGAAAAACATTCAGTCGCCCGATTAATCGGGGCTCCTCCAGGTTATGTTGGTTATGACGAAGGCGGATATTTGACAGAGTTAGTTCGCAGAAAACCCTATTCAGTTATTTTACTTGATGAAGTAGAAAAAGCGCATCCTGATGTCTTTAATATTCTTCTGCAAGTACTGGAAGACGGGCGGCTTACCGATGGGCAAGGGCGAACCGTTGATTTTAGAAACACCGTGATAATAATGACATCTAACTTAGGTTCAGATCTAATTATGGAATCGGCTGGGGAGAAGAACTATCAGGAGTTAAAAAATAAGATTAATGGAGTGATAGGCGATTACTTTAGACCCGAGTTTCTAAATAGGATAGATGAGACTGTTATCTTTCATTCGTTGGAAAAAGAGCATGTTAAGCAGATTGCTCGTTTACAGTTGCAACGATTAAGCGAACGTCTAGCGGATAACGAATATCAATTTGAATTCACTGAAGAAGCTTTATCACTAATCGCTGAAAAAGGTTTTGATCCGGTTTATGGTGCAAGGCCTTTAAAGAGAGCGATTCAACAATGGATTGAAAATCCATTGGCCGAAAAGCTATTAAGTGGCTCAATTGTGCATGGTCATGTGGTTTCTCTCGATGTTGAAGACGGAGAATTTGTTTTCTAGTCTAATCATCATTAGTACAATCACTAAACTTTGAGCAATCAAACTCTAACTTTGAAAGCCTCTTGCCTAGCATTAGCAAGAGGCTTTTTTAGTTGGTTTGCTAATCGAAATTCAGAACCGGCTTGAAACCAAATAATTGGTTAATCACCATGGAGAGTTCATGCGCCTGTGCTAAAATATTGTCGAACGGTTTTAGATTGGTTGAATTTATACAGAGCGGCAATATGTCCGCCAATAAATTTAGACCAAGGAAAAATCTATCCGAATAGTCAGATTGGAATCTAATATTTATGTCTCAAAAAGTACTAGTCACCGGCGGAGCCGGCTATATAGGTAGCCACACTTGTTTATTGCTCATAGAAGCTGGATTTGAAGTCGTTGTGGTTGACAACCTTTCTAACTCCTCACTGGAGTCGCTTCGAAGAGTTGAGAAACTAACCGATCATTATATTCGGTTTTATAAAGTCGATATTACCGATAAAGCCGCGCTGCAGAAGGTCTTTGATGAACATGAATTTACCGCTGTGGTACACTTTGCAGGGCTAAAAGCCGTCGGAGAGTCATCGCAAATACCTCTGACTTACTATCATCACAACGTCTACGGCAGCATCGCATTATTAGAAGTTATGCAGGCAAATCGTTGTAAGCGAATCGTTTTTAGTTCTTCCGCGACTGTTTATGGTGATCCAGCCAGCGTACCGATAAGAGAGGATTTTCCAACTTCGGCCACTAATCCCTACGGTAGAACCAAGCTGTTTATCGAAGAGATCATGAGAGATCAGGCTGTTTCTGACAGTGATTGGCAGATAATCTTGCTAAGGTACTTTAATCCAGTCGGAGCCCATGCAAGCGGGAACATTGGCGAACACCCACAGGGTATTCCCAATAATTTGATGCCTTATGTAAGCCAAGTCGCCGTTGGTCAGCGAGAAAAGCTATTAATATTTGGTAATGATTACCCAACACCTGATGGAACGGGTATTAGAGATTACATCCATGTAGTCGATTTATCAGATGCCCATGTAAAAGCAATCCAAACGATCTCTCAATTAAAAGGGGTAACTACCCTGAATTTAGGTACCGGTAAGGGTTATTCTGTATTGGATATGGTTAAAGCCTTTGAAAAAGGATCTGGAAAAGCTGTTCCCTACGAAATTATCGAGCGCAGACCGGGCGACATTGCCGAATGCTGGGCGGATCCGAGCAAGGCGAAAGAGGTTCTTGGTTGGCAAGCAAGGAAAGGCTTAGATGAGATGATAGCAGACACCTGGCGTTGGCAAAGTCAAAACCCTTATGGGTTTGAGTAAAATTAGGAGCTAGGAGCTGGGAGCTGGGAGCTGGGAGCTGGGAGCTAGGAGCTAGGAGCTAGGAGCTAGGAGCCAAAAGGAACACTGAGCGGAGTCGAAGTGTAGCTATCTGATGCTCACATTGAATACAAACTAGAACAAAACTCTTGCACTAAATCATCGATCTGATATTATTCGCGCCGTCTGAAAATCAATTCATTCAGTAATGGACCTATAGCTCAATTGGTTAGAGTACCGCCTCGACATGGCGGGGGTTGAAAGTTCGAGTCTTTCTAGGTCCACCATTTTTATCCCATACTTCAAAAAATCAACCGTTGTTCAGATGCCATTCAGTCGACTAAACGTTATAATGTCCGCTGAATTACTTCGTCGGGAATTCCCTGTGAGACTGAAACCTTTGCTAAATTTTTTCTTACTTATAATCGCTTTTAGCTTTTTAAGTAATGATGTATTGGCTGATAAAAAGCCCGTCAACTCGATATCTCAAACTGATTTAAAAAAACAGGTCGAAAATCGATTCAAGTCGGTTTTAGAGCGCATCGATAATACCTTACTCAATCAGCATCAAAGTCTTAAAGCAGAACACAAACTGCTAAAGGCCTTTGTAAACGATAAAATACTACCTTACTGGGATATTGAATTAACCCTCAGGTTGTTAGTTGGTAGTAAAACATGGAAATCATTAAAACCTGAAGAAATTCAAAAGCTTAAAGATGCATTTATTAATACAATGCACCGCTATGTTCAAGAAGGGATCAACCTGTATGACGGCCAAAGAGCCAGTTTTGTTGAAGCTCAATTAAGCAACAAAGGCAAAACCGACAAAGGCCAGATTACCATTTTACTAGAACCTATCTATCTGCCATCTTTTCATATCCATTTTAAAGTGGCCAATAGAGGTCAAGAATGGCTACTTTATGATGTTTTTGTGGAAGGCGTTAGCTACGTCAAATTAAAAAAGAACGAGTATCGCCAGGTTCTCCATCAAAAGGGAGTTGACGGTTTGCTAGCCCACTTAGAGAGTAAAAACTATAGTGTCGTTGAGCCAAATAAGTTGACTGCCAAGCCCAACGAAGAATCTTGAGTATTAGCCAATATGAGCGACAAACATCGCACTCAGCCAGAGCTATCTTGTAACCTAGCGGATGAAAGCGGTTCTCCCGAAATCGAATGGTATTTAGCTGCCACTAAACCGCGTCAAGAATTGAGAGCAGTCGAAAACCTTAAGAATCAAGGTATCCATTGTTATTGTCCACTAGTGAAGATCGAACGCCTTATTAGAAGCAAAAAAGTAATTAAGCAAGAAGCGCTATTTAGCGGATATTTGTTTATTTGCCTCTCTCAACAAGATCCTAACTGGCACAAAGTCAGGTCAACCCGTGGCATTCGCGATTGGATCCGCTTTTCGGGTAATGTCGCTAAGCTACCAACTGCTTTGGTTGACTCATTAATTCATGCCGATTTAGATCAATCTGAGCTAGTTATCAATCGAATCGAGCCAGGTCAAAAAGTTAGAATTCTCACCGGTCCATTTGCTGGGTTGGAGGCTGTTTTTGAAAGAGAGGACGGTGAAAGTCGCTCGATGATCTTGATTGAATTCTTGGGCAAAACGAACCGATTAAAAGTCGAAAATGAGCAAATAGTGCTCGAATAACAACTTCCGCACAATTATTCCTGTTTTAATCCCATATTTTACAGTTTTTAACGAAGTTTTAACTACATCTGGTATTTTTCCTCGTGTATAATTCGCCTCACAAAATCAACGAGTTGGCCGATTTTTGTACTTTTTTTGAGACGTTAACCTTAACTGGCACCAGCCGAGAAGGTAAAACATAACAATAATGGTTCAAAGTGAAAGGAAAACTGGCTTCATGCTAAAACATGTTTGTTTAGACTAGCTAGTTAAAGGCGCAAGCCAAAACGGTTTAGAAATTGCTACAAGGATGACAGGAATTGAGTTGATTGTACTCGCATTCTGTTTTTTCAGTGATATTTCTGCACCACCAAACCATTCCGCCATTATTCATGCATTAAAAGCTCTTGCTTATTTTGCGGGCTTGACTCGATTGGGCCACGATTTAAAAGTTAGAAATCATTAAAATCGGTTATAGAGAGACCGTAACTCTAGGGCGGTAGCGTGTCTAAAGGCTAGATGCGCGCAAACCGATAACCTGCTCTAGCAGCAGGTTCAATGCTTTTTAGCCATTATCATCAAAGACTAAAGATATTAGACTCAGAAATTATTCTCGATTCAGTTTTTAAGAACGTGTGGAACATTTATGGCAAATGAACAACATCAAAATTTAATTAAGCATTTGAAAAAGCGAACATTAGTAACTCTGCAGTTATTTTTGGCTTGTAGCTTAGTGACTTTTAATTCCAATGTTGCTGCAGCGGAAATTGATACCAGCAAGCTTGAAGCTCAATGTAAAAATATTACGGCTCAGCAGCGTCAAATGGCAAAAGCCGCTGGTTATGATATCGATTCTGCTTGTAATTCACTAAGTAGCTTGGATTTGTCTGAACGAAACAAAGCCCAGGAAGATATTAAAACGGTGCTACCTAGAGGTTCGGAACTGCAAACCGATGAGCGCGGAGTATTGATTCCTGAAGGTATGCAAGAAGATGACCGATTTGCACAACAAAATTTGAATAATGAGTTAAATGAAGATGAAGAGTTAGATTCAGAAGAGCTAAAACGCTACGGCTATGAGCTTTTTGCCGGAATTCCGACTACTTTCGCTCCAGCAACCGATATTCCAATACCTGTCGATTACTTGGTTGGGCCTGGTGACACTATGAAGGTTCAGTTGCTTGGAAAAGTCAATGAATCGATGGAGCTTTCAGTTGATCGAGATGGTTCGATTAGTTTTCCGGATTTAGGACCTATTTCTGTGGCAGGTTTGCAGTTTTCCGCGGCCAAATCTCTGATTCAACAAAAAGTAACCGACCAAATGATTGGTGTTCGCGCTGTTATCTCTTTGGGGGAGTTACGCTCAATAAGAGTTTTCGTGTTGGGAGAAGCATTTAAGCCAGGTTCATACACTGTAAGCTCATTATCCACCATGACTAATGCTTTGTTTGCGAGTGGTGGTATTACCGATATTGGTTCGCTACGAAATATCCAATTGAAACGTCAAGGCAAAGTGATAACCACGCTAGATCTTTATGACCTTTTGCAAAAGGGGGATACTAGAAATGACGTACATTTATTACCCGGTGATGTGATTTACATTCCAACAGTTGGAACAACAGCCGGAATTCAGGGTGAAGTAAAACGCCCCGCCATTTATGAACTAAAGAATGAAAAATCACTTAAAGATTTAATTCGTCTTGCTGGTGGGTACTCAGCCAATGCATACCCTAATATCTCACACATTACTCGAAAAAGTCGCAATGGGTTTACTACCGTTTTAGATGTTGACTTGAGCAAAAATAAGGACAAGTCTACCCAAATAAAAAATGGCGATCTCGTAGAAGTAAGTACTGTGCTAGAAGATTTTGAAGATGTTGTTGAATTGGCCGGTGCTTTTCATCGAGAGCGAAATATCAAATGGCGCGAAGGATTAAGGCTTTCTCAAGTAATTCACTCTGTAAAAGACTTTAAAGAAGGTGTTGATCTGCATGCCGGCTTGGTTATAAGAAAAGAAATGCCATTCCGAAAAATATCGGTCCTTCAATTTAGTTTACAGCATGTATTAGAAAACAAAAGTAACAGTGAACAAGACATCGTTTTGCAACCTCTGGACATGGTATATACATTCCTTCAAGACGGTACTCGCGTGGAGCAGCTAGAGCCTATTATCCAGCAAATTAAAGATCAAAACTCTGGTGGAGCATTGTCGAAGACTGTTGAAATTGCTGGAAACGTTCGCTATCCAGGAGTGTATCCCCTCACTCTAAACATGAATATTCGTAACTTGATTCTGTTAGCTGGTGGGCTTAAAGAAGCTTCTTACCTTGGTAATGCCGAAGTCACAACACGAGATTTGTCTAATGCCGAAATCGCTTCGATTCAGCATATTAACGTGAACTTGTCCGAGCAATTAATGGGAATTAATTCCTATCAATTGGCGCCAAAAGACAAGTTGAGTGTTTATGCAACCCCAGAATACCGCGAACATATGATGATAACGCTAGAAGGAGAAGTTAGATTCCCTGGAGTGTACGAATTTAGACAAGGCGAAACTCTTTCTCAGGTGGTTCACCGAGCTGGTGGATTTACGGCAACAGCTCACCCGCGCGCAGCAGTATTCACAAGAGTTGATTTAAAAATACAAGAAGCTAAACAGCTAGAAACATTGAAAGATCAGTTAAGAGAAGATATTGCTGCAAGTGAGCTAGAAGATGCCGCAGCAGGGCAGGGTTCTTCGCTTAAAGATGCTGAAGGATTACTTAACGCATTGGCCGATACCGAAGCACTCGGTAGACTAGTTATTTCTTTGGACGATATTATGTCGGGTAAGACCGAAGATATTCAATTAAAAGATAATGACCGCCTCGTGATACCGACTCTAAGACAAGAGATTTCCGTCCTCGGAGAAGTTCAACATGGGGCATCTCATTTGTATCACAGTGAGTGGACAGTAAATGACTACTTAGAAAAAAGTGGTGGAGTATCGAGTCGCGCGGATGAAGATAGAATTTATGTTGTTAAGGCTGATGGCTCGGTATTTTTGCCAAACCAAAGTGGTTGGTTAACTCACCAAAACTCTGAATTAAGTCCTGGCGATACTATAGTTATTCCTTTGGACACTGAACGAATGAAAAGTTTGACACTGTGGACAAATGTGAGTCAGGTTATTTATCAACTAGCTCTAGGTGCCGCTGCGGTTAAGTCGCTCTAAAATTAGGAGTTGGGAGTTGGGAGCTGGGAGCTAGGAAATATGACTACAGGGATTTGTTAATGAAATTTGAGAATATGGAAGTTTGGAAAAAGGCGGTTCAACTGAGCACTGAAATCTATTTGGCTAACCGTACAATAAAGGATTATGGTTTTAAGGACCAGATAGGTCGTTCTGGGTTGTCAGTACCAAGTAATATTGCGGAAGGTATGGAGCGCTCTTCGATTAAGGAGTCATTAAATTTCCTTTCGTATGCCAAAGCTTCTTGTGGTGAATTGTACACTCAAGTGGTGATTGGGCATAAAATAGGCTATTACAATGACGATTCAGCTAGTCGCTATAAAAGTGAAGCACAGGTTATAAGTAAGATGATTGCAGCTTTAATTAACAAGCGAAAAGAATTCATTTAATGAAGTATTGCTTCAATTGGATTTGTGAGAAAGAAGTTTGGCATTAGTTGTTAAATGGTTAAGAAAATGTGTAACGAAAGGCAGCATTTCTTTACCTATTACCCAGCTCCTAGCTCCCAGCTCCTCAGCAGTCATTCAAGTGAGCTTCTTGCTAATGTTTTTGCCACTGACTGCGTCAACGGCCCCTTGGATCTCAACCCAAGATCTAAGCTTGCGCTCTGACTTAGAAACTTTAGCGGACGTGGGATTAATTAAAACGCCAATTACCACCTATCCTTTGATGTGGGCAGGGATAATAAAAGAGATCGACAAGCACGACATCAGAAATATCGGTCAGGAGTACAAAGATATTTTTTGGCGTGTAAAAAGTGCAGGTAAACGCGCTTTAAGAAATGATAGCAAAAAGATTTTGAAACTATCCGTTGCAAGCTCTGAACAAGTCCTTCGCAGTTTTGGCGATTCAGCTAGAAGTGAAATTGAAGTGACTGCTAATAGCGCCAGTATGAATAAATATTTTGCATGGAATCTTCAAGTTAATCGAGTAGTAAATCCGTTTGATGAAGATACTTTGCACTACGACGGGTCGTATGTCGCTGGAGTATGGGGTAATTGGGTTACCAGCGTTGGTAAGGTTGAAAAGTGGTGGGGTGCCAGTTGGGACTCTGCTAATTTAATCTCAAATAATGCTCGCTCTCCATTAGCGATAAGTTTAGATAGAAATTATCCCGATGCCATCGACTCGCCTTGGTTAAGTTGGATAGGGCCGTTTAGTATTTCAGGCTTTGTTGGTCAGCTGGATGATCGCCGATTTATATCTGATCCAACTTTAGCGGGCTTTTCCTTCACAACAAAACCTGTTGAATGGTTAGAGGTTGGTTTACGAACAACAACCATTTCCGGTGGTTCTTATGACGGAATTAACGAAAGTTTAAACAAAGACAGCAAACAAATAAATGGTTTAGATTTACGTTGGAGCTTACCATCACCGATTCCGACCAATTTTTATTTTTCGGTTACGGATGAAGAGCAAGAAGCGAGTTTTGCAACCCAACAATTCGGATTAACAAGCTCGTTTAAATTATTTCAGCAGGATTGGCGAGTCGTACTGGAGTCAACAAAATCTTTCCCTAATGATGATGAGCTCAACTTTACTTACGAAGATGATTATTATCAATCTGGATATCGATATAATCAAAGAGCCATCGGTTCAACTTATGATAATGATTCATCCGCTTTAACTTTAAGTTTGATTGGAAACTTAACACGTCATCAAGCTTTACAAATAAAGATTCAGGACTTAACTATTAATCGACAAGGCGCTGATGCAGAGTTTGAAGATAATCACTCAATAACAACCGAACCGTTAGATGTTAAACGTTTGGCTGTAAGTTGGGATTATCAAGCCTCCAGAAAACACCGATTTAAGATAGGATTTGAAATTACAGATAAAACCATAGAAGCACGTGGCCGCCAATCCGAAAGAGTAAGAGCGTCAGCATCTTGGAGTTATTATCTTTAGTTACGATTAATTTGACCGGTTTGACCAACTTGACCAACTTAAGTCTATCTGGTTTAATTGGAGCTCTAGTATTAAGTTGAGGTGATATTATGATTGTCAATATATCGGAAGCTAAAACAAATCTTTCAAAACTTATTGATATGGTATACCACGGGCAAGAAGTTGTAATTGCTAAAAACAACTTACCAATTGCTGATTTAGTGGTTCATAAGCCTAAAGGGCAGCGAAAACTAGGTCTTTTAGAGAACAAAATTGATATTCCGGATGATTTCAATGACGGGGATGATGAGATTCAGGAAATGTTTAATAACTCACTTGCATAGTAGTCTCTATGAAAATACTAATTGACACACATATTTTTCTTTGGTCACTAGGAAATACTAAAAAGTTATCAAAAGAGAGACTGTTAGAACTGAAAACTCAAACTAATATTATCTATGTTAGTTCAATTTCCATAGCTGAGTTGATGATAAAAAGTTCCATTGGAAAACTAAAAGTTGATTATAACCCCGTGGAAATGGCAAAAGAATCTGGGTTCGAGTTGTTAAACTTTACGGCTAATGATGCGCTTTTTTTAGAACAATTGCCATTTCACCATAGAGATCCATTCGACCGAATGCTGATTTGCCAAGGAAAAGTGAATAACATGCGAATTATGACGGATGATATCCAGTTCAACAATTATGATTGTAAACTAATTTAGCTTTTACTTTTACGCTAAACTCATAGCGAAGTTATATGTGAAGCATAACTTATCAAAAATACAACAAGATGAAATTTACCAGACAAAGCTACAAGTTATACGAGCAGCGATGATTAAGGGAGAACAAAGCGGAGAAGCGAGTTCTTTTGATATACAAGAAATCATTGCTGAGGCAAAAAACGATGCTGGTGTGAATGGTTAAGGTATTACACAAAACTCTAGCTAGAAATGATATCAAAAAGATTTGGCAATAATCGTTTGAAAACTGAGGCTATAGTCAGAGTTGTATTAATGTTTGAGCAAAAAGGTATAAAACGAGATGTTCCATCATAAGCGTTACTATGAAGGACTTGTCAGAGGAGTAATTAAGTGAATATTAATTATGATTCTTGTGTGTCTGAGGACAGTAAAAAGCGCTATCTTGTTTGAAAGAAGCAGTTCGTAATGCGCTGAGAGAAAAGAAAATGCGAGGCCAATATTCGGTAGTATGGGATAATAATGCGGATCATCCTAAACATCTAAACTATGTCTCTGAATATAGCGAAAAGTATCAAGCGTAAAACGCTAAACTGAAATTACTATCCTAGCAACTTAGTATGCCCCATGAACGTAGTGAGTGTTGTGGGTAAGCAGTTAACTATTTTGATTCGGAGATATTTAATAAGAACCTTAATTCGCAAATCAAAGAAATGACATTTAAAGAGAAGCTAGAAACTATGGAAGTTCTCTGGGATGAACTTTGTCATGATTCTCAATTAGTTGGTTCACCTGAATGGCATGAGCAAGTGCTTAACCGTCGAGTTGAAGAAGCTAAGAGTGAATCTAACTTCAGTGACTGGAATGAAGCTAAGGACGATATTCGTAAATCACTTAAATGATAATAAAAATTCTGGGAATAGAGAATAGAGAATAGAGAAGCGGTTTAAGGAAAAACCATGATTTATGAAAACCTGGAAGTTTGGAAGAAGAGTAAGTGTTTGGCCGTCAGTGTATATAAGTCGATGGCACATAGCAGAGACTATGGATTTAAAGATCAAATAACTAGATGTTCGCTTTCAGTAGTAAGCAATATTGTTGACAAAATTGCAGGAGCAAATTTTGAATGTCGGAGAATTCGACGACAGCCTGATAGGTGAATAGCATGGATGCTATGAGTAACGGATGGAAAGGAAAACAAAACCCGATAAAGTAAGGTTCCTCGTAATAGCAAAGGGTTCCATAGCTGAATTTAAAGCTCAAACTCAAGTAGGAATGGAAATAGATTATATAGAGCCTAATTTAGGATGCCGTTGGTTAGCCGAATCAGAAGAAGTATCAAAGATGTTACAAGGCTTAATAAACTCTCTCACTTAATACTAAATTCAGTTGAGTGAGTAACAAAAAGATTTGAAAGAATATATATGAATAATACAGAGACAAATAACTTAGAAAAAGAGAATGAAGAGTTGAAAGCTCAAATTAGGGCTCTCTCAACTCTAAACCCTGCACCCTATACTGGAGTCGTAGACGACTCCGACGAAATCGATTTAAAAGAATTATGGAACGCCATCTGGGCAGGAAAGTGGTTAATTATTGGGATTACTTTTATATTCTCTGTTGCCTCAGTACTCTATGCTCTAAGCTTACCCGATGAATACAAGTCAACTGCTTTGCTTGCACCTGCATCGTCCTCTAGCTCATCCCAACTAGGAAAGCTAGCCGGTCAATTTGGAGGTTTAGCTTCTTTAGCAGGTATTAATCTTGGCGGTGGAGGAGCTGAGGATAAAACTGTAATCGCCATGGAAATCATGAAGACTTGGGGGTTCCTAGAAGAATTTATTAAAGATAATAATATTGAAGTTGAAGTGTTTGCTGCTGAGGGGTGGGATAGAGCTACGGATACTTTAAAAATCGATCCCGATTTGTATGATGTTGAGAATCAGAAATGGGTGAGGGAGTTTAATTCTGGTCGTGGACAAAAGCTAGAGCCTAGCGGTTGGGAACTTTATGAGAAGTTTACTAATAGAGTATCAGTAAGTCAGGATAAAACTTCCGGTTTAGTGAGTCTCGCAGTAGAATTTTATTCACCAGAAAAAGCCAAAGATTGGGCTGATAAACTGATTAAAGCGATTAACGCTCATATTCAAAAACAAGATAGAGATGAAGCGACTAAGAGTATCAATTATCTTAATGATAAAATTAAGGAAACTAATGTGGCGGATATGCAGTCGGTTTTTTATCAATTGATTGAAGAGCAGACTAAGACTTTGATGTTGGCGGAGGTTAGTGAAGAGTATGTTTTTAAGACGCTTAGTTCTGCGAAAGTAGCAGAAGAAAAAACTAAACCGAAGAGAGCATTGATTGCTATTCTTGGATTTATGTTGGGTGGAATGTTAGCTATTATAGTCGTTCTTATTCGTCATTTTCGACGAGCTTGATTATTCTTCTCGTAACTGTATTTTTCTAAACTCTAAACTCTAAACTCTAAACTCTAAACTCTAAGCTGAACTATTTATGAAAATTCTAACTGTATTCGGAACTAGGCCTGAAGCTATTAAAATGGCACCTTTGGTTCATGCTTTGGCAAATGATTCAAGATTTGAAGCTAAAGTTTGTGTTACTGCACAACATCGTGAAATGCTTGATCAAGTTTTGGAGTTATTTGAAATAAAACCTGATTATGATCTTGATTTAATGAAAGTTGGTCAAACATTAAATGAGGTCACTGCACGTATACTGCTGGAACTAAAACCTGTACTGCAAGAATTTAAGCCTGAAGTTGTGCTTGTGCATGGTGATACTGCGACAACATTTGCTGCATCTTTGGCATCTTATTACGAACAAATTGAAGTAGGGCATGTTGAAGCCGGTTTACGAACAGGTAATGTTTATTCTCCTTGGCCTGAAGAGGGCAATCGCAAGTTAACGGGGACGTTAACTAAATATCATTTTGCGCCAACTACAACATCAAAACAAAATCTACTAGCCGAAAACTATTTAGAAACCAGTATACATATAACAGGTAACACAGTAATTGACGCCTTATTGATGGTTAAGGATAAAATCGCAAACGATGATGATTTAAATGCTACTGTATCTGCCCAATTTCCAATGCTAGATGAAAAGAAGAGACTTATATTAGTAACAGGTCATCGGCGTGAGAGTTTTGGTGGCGGTTTCGAGCGTATTTGTGAAGCTTTAGCTATTACTGCTAAAAGGTATCCCGAAGCACAAATTTTATATCCTATGCATTTGAATCCTAATGTTCGCGAACCTGTCAATCGTATTCTAAAAGGTATTGATAATGTTTTTCTCATTGAACCACAGCAATATTTGCCTTTTATTTACTTGATGAATCGCGCCCATATTATTCTTACTGATTCCGGTGGTATTCAAGAAGAAGCGCCTTCATTAGGTAAACCTGTGTTAGTAATGCGTGATACTACTGAACGACCTGAAGCGGTTGATGCTGGTACGGTGAAGTTAGTAGGAACAGATATTGAAGTGATGACATCTGCGATCAATGAATTAATGGATAATGAAGAATCATATAAGAAAATGAGCTTTTCGCATAACCCTTATGGTGATGGAAAAGCTTGCCAACGTATTTTAGATGGAATAATAAACTCTAAACTCTAAACTCTAAACTCTAAACTCTAAACTCTAAACTCTAAACTCTAAACTCTAAACTCTAAACTCTAAACTCTAAACTCTAAACTCTAAACTCTAAACTCTAAACTCTAAACTCTAAACTGAGTCTGCCCCGCGAAGTGTAGTGGGTACTAAACTCTAAACATTGGAATTCTATTTATGTCATTTGAAACAGTCTCTGTTATTGGACTTGGTTATATAGGACTACCAACCGCAGCAATGTTCGCAGCATACGGTAAAAATGTGATTGGCGTAGACGTAAACCAGCACGCCATAGACACCATTAATAGTGGTAAAATTCATATAGTAGAACCTGACTTAGATGCCATAGTCCATAAAGCGGTTAATGATGGCAAACTGAAAGCAGTACTAACGCCCGAAGCTGCTGATGCATTCTTAATAGCAGTGCCAACTCCTTTTCTACCAAAAAAAAATAAAGCAGATATTCCTCAGCCTGACCTAAAATACATTCAAGCAGCAGCCAAAGCTATTGCCCCAGTACTTAAAAAAGGTGATTTAGTGATTTTGGAATCAACTTCTCCAGTAGGTGCCACTGAACAAATGGCAGAGTGGTTAGCAAAAGCGCGCCCCGATTTAACCTTTCCTCAAACACAAGGTGAAGTATCCGATATTCGTGTTGCTCATTGTCCTGAGCGTGTTTTACCAGGGCACGTGGTTAGGGAATTAGTTGAAAACGACCGTGTTATTGGTGGAATGACGGATAAATGTTCTAAGCTCGCTGTTCAACTGTATAAAACTTTTGTGAAAGGTGAATGTGTTATAACTAATTCACGTACTGCAGAAATGGCAAAACTCACTGAGAATAGTTGTCGAGATGTGCAAATTGCTTTTGCAAATGAACTATCAATGATTTGTGATAAGCTCGATATCGACGTATGGGAATTAATTTCTTTAGCTAATAGACATCCTCGTATTAATATATTACAACCAGGGCCAGGTGTTGGTGGTCATTGTATTGCTGTTGATCCTTGGTTTATTGTTTCAAAAACACCAGAGCAAGCACAATTGATTCACACTGCAAGGAAGGTAAATGATAGTAAGCCTGAGTGGGTGATTAATAAAGTTAAAGTCGCTATCTCCGACTTTTTGCAGGCTAACACAGACAAAACTGCTAAAGATATAACTATTGCTTGTTATGGTTTAACATTTAAGGCTGATATTGACGATCTTAGAGAAAGCCCTGCATTAGAAATCACAAAGAGAATTGCTGAAATGCATAGCGGGAGAATAATTGTTGTAGAACCTAATATAGTTGACTTACCTAATTTTTTAAAAGGTAGGGCTGATTTGGTTAATTATGAGGATGCTATAAAGTTAGCAGATGTTGTAATAGTGCTAGTGGATCATAAAGAGTTCGTTGCTTCTTTATATAATTCAATGGAATTAAAAAAATTGATAGATACTAAAGGCGTTTGGAACTAATCAGTTTTCAAATTTTGAAATAAATTGTGATAATTTAACTAAAAAATAGAGATAATGAAATGAAAAATTTTGCAATGATAGGCGCAGCTGGATATATCGCTCCACGACATATGAAGGCGATTAAAGAAACGGGTAATAATTTAGTAGCAGCGCTTGATAAAAATGATTCTGTTGGTATTTTAGATAGCCATTTTCCTGAAGCTGATTTTTTTGTTGAATATGAAAGATTTGATCGCCACATTGATTTATTAAAACGCAAGGGAACTCAAATAGATTATGTAAGTATCGCTTCACCAAACTATTTACATGATTCCCATATTCGTTTTGCTCTCCGCCATGGTGCTCATGCCATTTGTGAAAAGCCTTTAGTGCTTAATCCACATAATATTGATGCATTAAAAGTGGTTCAAGAGGAAACGGGTAAGAAGATATACAACATTTTACAATTACGCTTGCATCAAAGTATTATTGATCTGAAAGCTTTTGTGGCTGAAGAAGTGGCTAAAAATCCAAATAAAGTGTTCGATGTTGATTTAACTTACTTAACTAGTCGTGGGCATTGGTATTTTACATCTTGGAAAGGTGACGACAATAAGTCAGGCGGTATAGCAACCAATATTGGTGTACATTTTTATGACATGCTTGGTTGGGTTTTTGGCGATTTAGTTAAAAATGAAGCACATTTAAAAGAAGAAAGTGCTAGTGCTGGTTACTTAGAATTTAAACACGCTAAAGTGCGTTGGTTCTTGTCTGTTAATTATGAATACATTCCTGAAGAAGTAAAAGCTGCAGGACAAAGAACTTATCGTTCAATTACGGTTGATGGTAACGAAATTGAGTTTTCAGGTGGTTTTACGGATTTACATACAAAAAGCTATGAGCATATTTTGAATGGTGGTGGTTTTGGTTTAGAAGAAGCACGTAAAAGTATTGAGATTGTAAGCCATATTAGAGCATCAGAGATAAATTTAAAGCAAGGTGACATTCACCCATTTGTAGCTAAGGTGAAATCATGAAGGAATACTATAAGCATGAAAGTGCTATTGTAGACAATGGTGCATCTATTGGAAAAGATTCTAGGATCTGGCATTTTGTTCATGTTTGTTCTGGCGCTAAAATTGGAGAAGGTGTTTCGTTAGGGCAAAATGTTTTTGTTGGAAACAAAGTAAGCATCGGTAACAAATGTAAAATTCAAAATAATGTTTCCATCTATGACAATGTCCATTTAGAAGATGAAGTGTTTTGTGGTCCAAGCATGGTTTTTACGAATGTCTATAACCCCCGTTCTGGTGTTGAGCGAAAAGAAGAATATCGGGATACATTAGTAAAAAAAGGGGCAACTCTTGGTGCAAATTGTACCTTAGTGTGTGGCGTTACTATTGGTGAATATGCATTTGTAGGTGCAGGTGCAGTAGTCAATAAAGATGTTAAACCTTATGCATTAACAGTTGGCGTTCCAGCAAAACAAATTGGATGGATGAGTGAGTTTGGTGAACAGCTGGATTTACCATTGAAAGGTAATGCAACTGTTGAGTGTAAACATACTGGCGATGTTTATACCTTAGTTGATGACAGCATCATCAAAACAACAGGATATTAATATATGCAGTTTATTGATTTAGCAGCACAATATAAACATCTAAAAAATAGAATTGATAAGCGTATTCAAAATGTTTTAGATCATGGTCAATATATAATGGGGCCTGAAGTACAAGAATTAGAAGAAAAGTTAGCGGATTATGTTGGTGTTAAACATGCCATAACTTGTGCCAATGGAACTGACGCGTTAACTCTGACTATGATGGTCTTAGATATTAAAGAAGGAGATGCTGTTTTTTGTCCTACCTTTACTTTTTTCGCTACGGCTGAAGTGATCGCTTTTGCTAATGCAACACCTGTTTTTGTTGATTCTAATGAACACACTTTTAATATTTGCCCTATTGATTTAGAAAATCAAATTGAAAAAGTCATTAAACAAGGCCAATTAAAACCAAAAGCAATTATCGCGGTTGATTTATTTGGTTTACCAGCTAATTATCCAGAAATTGAGAGAGTTGCTAAAAAATATAATTTGAAGTTGATTGAAGATGCCGCTCAAGGTTTTGGTGGAGAGATTAATGGTAAGCGTGCAGGAAGTTTTGGTGATATAGCAACCACTAGTTTTTTCCCCGCTAAACCATTGGGCTGTTATGGTGATGGTGGAGCTATTTTGACTAATAATGATGAATATGCAGAATTAATAAAATCTTACCGAGTGCATGGTAAAGGCAAAGACAAATACGATAATGTGCGTATTGGTGTTAACAGCCGATTAGATACAATCCAAGCAGCTATTCTTTTAGAAAAACTGGCTGAGTTCCCGATAGAATTATTAGCTCGAAATAAAGTAGCAGAGTTTTATAGTGCTGAACTTAAAAATAAATTTGTTACACCCCTAGTGCCAGAGGGTTATTTAAGTTCATGGGCGCAATATACCTTAGTTGATAAAAATCGTGATGCAATAATGGCTGAATATAAAGCTCAGGGAATACCGACTGTAATTTATTATGGTACTTGTATGCATCAACAAACGGCATTTAAAGATTTAGGGAATAAAGATTCGGATTTTCCTATTGCTTCTCAGTTGTCCAAGCAAGTATTTAGTTTGCCAATGCATCCTTATTTAGTCGTAGAATTAGACAATTAAAAAACATGAATAGATTTCAAGCCGGAGCAAAAATCAAAACAATTTTGTCAGGTACACTACTCGCGCAAATTATACCCTTTATAGTTCTACCATTACTTTCTCGGCTGTATTTACCAGAAGAATTTGGATATTTTTCTTTGTATTTTGTTTGGGCTTTGACCATAGGTAATTGCTTTGCCTATAGGTATGAAATGTCTATTGTTATTGCAAAGACTGAAAAAAGAGCATTAGAACTCTCTCAATTATGTGTTTTTAATATTTTAGCTTCTTGTATAGTGTTGCTGCTTATAATGTTTTTATTGCATTTTATCTCTAGATTGTATGTGCCGATTAGCGTAGATGCTATATTAAGTATGAGTATAATTGTTTCTGGCGCATCAATAGCAATAGCTAATGTTTACATGAGTTTTAAAAATAGGTGCGGGCAATATAGTGCAATGTCTTTTGTCATGATTTCTCAGCAAATGCTAGTGTCTATTTTTAAAGTATTTTTCGGTACTTTATGTGCTATTGCTGCTGGGTTGTACTTAGGCCATACCGCTGGCTTAGTATTGGTTGGATTATACTGTTTATATTCACTAAAGCATGTAACTAAAAACGGAATAATTACAAAGTTAAAATATATCGTTCTTGCTAAAAGATATAAAAAATTTCCGATTTTTAATTTACCTTTAACAATATTAACGTCTTTTTCAAATGGCTTTTTAATCACTGTGCTTTTTTGGTTCGAAATGGTAGTAGCTGCTGGGTTGGTTGGTTTAAGTCGCACACTAATTAATGCCCCTGTCGGTATACTTACTCGGTCTATAGGCAAAGTATTTTTTGAGTTAGCAGCGAAAGAGCTTCATGAACACCACTCCACAGTTGAGGAGTTTGTTAACAAAACCATGTTCATGATTATAAGGTTAGCACTTCTTCCTGCATTGTTTCTTGCCTTCTATGCTGAAAACTTTCTAATAATATTGCTCGGGGATAGATGGGTAGGAGTTGGTCCTTATGCAGCACTATTAGTACCAGTAGCTTTTATGTTATTACTGACGGCTTGGCCGGAACGCATCTTTGAAGTAAGTAACAAGCAAGAAGTAATTTTAAAATACCAAGTATTTTTTGATTCGTTGACTGTGGTTCTTTTAATTTTTATTAGTTATTCAATTAGAGAGCCACTGATAACCACAGCTGTTTATTCAGCTATGGCAATAATATACAATATAGGCTACTTGTATTTAGTCTATAGAGTGGGACAATTTAGAACCATATCTTTTTTTAACATTTTGAAAACAACAGCTTATTTAACAATAATGCACTTTTTGGTGTTGTTATTTATTGGGATGATATTTGAAAATATTATGTTGTCAATAGGATTGTCTTTTGGGTATGTGATCGTTACTTCATTAATAAATATTAAAGTATTAAAACAAAAATCAAAATTATCTAGAGGTGGTCTGTGAAAAAATTGCCTAGAGTAGCAATTATAAACTATGGCGCTGGAAATATAGGTTCAGTTCAAAACATGTTAAAAAAAATAGGTGCAAAATCTTATTTAGCTGAAACTAAGGATGAAATACTATCTGCTGATTCATTGATTTTGCCAGGTGTTGGTTCTTTTGATTATGGAATAACAAAGTTAAGAAACTCGAGTTTAATGCCGTTCATTGAACAAGCCGTTTTTGAAATGAAAAAGCCAATATTAGGAATTTGTTTGGGAATGCAACTATTGACTAGAGGTAGCGAAGAGGGAACTCTCCCTGGCTTAGGTTGGATTGATGCATATGCTTATAAATTTAAAAGAAGAGCTAACCTTCGTGTGCCCCATATGGGCTGGAATATAGCTAATCCAACAGTAATGAATACATTAACGCAAGGGTTAAGTGACAATGCTCGTTTTTACTTTGTTCACTCCTATGAAGTCCAATGTGAAAACACTGAAAACATACTATTTAAGACAAGCTATGGTGAACCGTTTTGTTCCGGTATTTTCAAAGATAATATTTATGGTGTTCAATTCCATCCTGAAAAAAGTCATAGGTTTGGTATGAAATTATTTGATAATTTTAAAGGGCTTATTCATGCTGCAAAATAGAGTGATCCCAACTTTACTGTTAGATGGTGGAAGGTTAGTAAAAACAGTCAAATTCAAGAAGCCTATATATATTGGTGACCCCATTAATGCAGTAAAAATATTTAACGATAAAGAGGTAGATGAACTCTGTTTATTAGATATAAAGGCTACAACTGAAGGAAAAAACATAGATTTCAAACTACTGGAGTCTATAACTAGAGAAGCATTTATGCCGGTTTGTTATGGTGGTGGCGTCAAGTCACTAAACGCTATTGACAATTTGTTCTCTCTTGGTATTGAAAAAGTAGCACTGAATACAATGCTGTTTAAAAATAAAGAGTTAATTGAAGAGGCTGTTGCAAAATATGGTAGCCAAAGTATTGTTGGCTCTGTAGATGTGAAAAAGAATATTTTTGGGAAGTATAATTTTAAAACTCACGCGGGCAGTAAAAATGTAGGTTTGGATATAAATTCTGCAATGTCGTATTTAAATCAAGTTGGTGTTGGTGAGTTATATCTAACATCTATAGATAAAGAAGGAACGATGACTGGCTTTGATATGGAGTTAATAAGTTTAGTTTCTAATCAAACAAATTTGCCCATTATTGTAAATGGTGGAGCTAGTAATTGTGATGATATTGCAAAAGTATTTTCTGATACAAGTGTAACAGCGGTATCATGTGGTAGTTTATTTGTATATCAGGGTAGGCATAGAGCTGTACTAATTAATTATCCAAGTAGCAAAATATTTAATGTTTTAGGGGAATATAAAAATGTCTGAAGTTGATTATAAACAATGTTCTTATTGTGTTATGGATACAAGTGATCCAGCTATAGTGTTTGATAGTGACGGGGTTTGCAATCATTGTAAATCACATAAGCTTGTTCTCGATACTTTACCTGCAGGTAAAGAAAAACAAAACAAATTGATGGCTTTAGTAGATAAAATAAAAACCGATGGTAAAGGATACGATTACGATTGCATTATTGGTGTTAGTGGTGGTGTAGATAGTACATATTTAGCTTATAAAATTAAAGAACTCGGTTTGAACCCATTAGCAGTTCATTTTGACAATGGTTGGAATTCTGAATTAGCAGTTAGTAATATAGAAAAAACGCTTAAAAAACTAGATATTGATTTATTCACTTATGTTGTTGACTGGGACGAGTTTAAAGATATACAACTTAGTTTCTTAAAGGCTTCAGTCTCAGATGCCGAGGTTCCAACAGATCACGCTATATCATCTGTACTTTATCAATTAGCAGCAAAATATAATATTAAATACATATTAAATGGGAGTAACTTTACTACAGAAGGGATTCTACCTAAAGGTTGGACCTATGGAGTAAAAGATTACAAATATATAAAATCTATACAAGATACTTTCGGATCAAAAAAAATAAAATCATTTCCGCATTATGGTCTTATTAAGTTAGCATATTATGTTTTAGTTAAAAAAGTAAGATTGGTTAGGATTCTTGATCTTATAGATTATGACCGTGATGAAGCAATGGACGTATTACAGAATAAATTAGATTGGGTTTATTATGGAGGAAAACATTATGAATCAGTTTATACAAGATTTTTTCAATCGTATATTTTACCGACTAAATTTGGGATAGACAAAAGGAAAGCGCATTATTCGACGCTAATCAATACAGGTAATATGACCCGGAATGAGGCTGTTGATAAACTTTCTAAGCCTCTTTTTGATGAAACAATTACAGAAGATATAGAGTTTGTTTCTAAAAAATTTGATATTCCAGTATTGGAGTTAGATAGAATATTAAGCCTACCAATAAAGAATTATTCTGATTATAAAAACTCAGAGTCCCTTCATTCTAAATTGTTGGATGCTAGCAGAACAAATAGCTTCTTAAAGTTTCTTAAACCTCATTCATAATTATGAAAGTTCTTATAATTACGCGCACAAATTGGGACGAAGCCCCACGTATAAGACATCAAATGTGTAATATGATGTTAAAACAAGGCAATGAAGTAGTGTTTTTAGAGAAGCCTACCAATAGCATTTTATCACCTTTGAAATTACGAGAGGAAAAAGAAGGACTAACTTTAGGTACATACCCTGAATTAATGCACCATCAATTAAAATTCACAAAATTATTTCAATATTTAAATGCTAAATTCGTAATAAGAAAATTAAAGAATTTGATAGAAAACAATAATTTCGATTTGGTTCTCAACTTCAATTATGATTATTCTTATTTGTCTAACTTTTTTGAACCTAGAAAATTTATTTCAATCATAAATGATAACTTTATTGCGCAGGGGAAACCTTGGATGAAAAAGTCTATCAGGGAGCAGATGGAATCGACTTGTGCCTTGTCATATGCAACACTGTCAGTTTCTTATCCTCTAAAAAAGCTAGTAGATAAAAGCAGTAATAATTCATTACTATTTATACCTTGGTGTGAAGTCGAATATAAAAAACCTAAACCAATGAAGTTGAGGAATATAGTTCTGTATTATGGGTACATCAATGAAAGAATTGACTGGACTGTTATTGAAGGTTTATTGGAACGAAACATATCAATACGGTTCGTCGGGCCAGTGGCAGGTAATGCGACCAAACAAGAATTAATTAGGCTACAACATTTTCCAGATTTTGAAGTTAAAGGTGCTTGTTCATTTGAAAAGCTCGATTTGACTGATGTGTGTTGCTCTATAGCGCCATATAGAAAAGATATAGAGTCAGTCAGAGCATGCACTATTAGTAATAGAGCATTTCGGTTACTTTCAAGTGGTATACCGGTTGTTTATCCAAATTTACCTTATTTAATTAAAGCGCCTAAAACCGTGATTTTCGGAGCGAGTAGTTTACAAGAATACTTCGAAATTATTAATTTTTACATGAGGAATTTTGATTCTTGCCAAAATGACATTTTAGATTTTTTAGATGGGCATAGTGAGCAAGATAGATATAATTCTTTAATGTCAATACTAGGTTGATATGTTTCTAGTAGCGTTCCATTATTTTATAAATCCTTTATTATTCTTATTGTTGTACAGATTGGTTTTAGGGAAAATATTTTCTTATGATTTCAAGAGTGTATTTCTGGGGGCATTTTTTTTATTGAATTATGTTCAGGCCTTAAATGTATATTGGAATTACGAAGGGACATTTGAATTTTTATTTATGTGCTGGGTGGTGCCTTATTTATTTTTATTTGGTTACGTTACCGTCCGATTTATAGGGCAAAATATCGGCGCAGCTTGCACTTTTAAGCAAATTAATACAAGCCCGTTGGATAGGCGCCTTTTTCAAATGCGATATGTAGGGGTGGGATATATATTTTTAGTTACTATTGTTTATATTTTTGATAAAGGTTTTGAAAATGTAAATTTATTTTACATTTTAAGTGATAATGTAGACGAACAAAAAGCGCAATTTTTACGAGTGGAAGGGTTGAAAAGTAATTATGCAACAGTTCTATCTGCACTCTATGGTTATACAAGAGCTTTATTTCTTCCTCTTATGCTGGGATTTTATACTTATCTATATTCCTTGAAAAAAATGTCGTTAGCACTTTATGTTACTTTGCTTTTTACTAGCGGTTTTTATTGCTTATTAACAGGGGCTAAAGCTCCTGTAGCATATTTAATATTAACTTGTACTTTAGTGTTTGCTATATGTAATAAAAATTTCACGTTTAAAAAACAAGTGTTTTTTGTTTTTTCCGCGTTATTTATTCCCTCATTAGTGTATCCCTTAATAAGTGGGAGCGAAGGGGTTGATATTATCTTTGATGCCATAGAAAATTTATGGCGAAGGGTGACCTGGGTTAATTCGTATGTCGCATCTTTATATGTTAGCTATTTTGATGGAAAACCTGTTGGTTTTTCTAGCTATAATTTAGTAACTTCACTTTTTGATATGGAATATTTTTCAGTGTCAGCATACTTATATGATCAAACAACACCTGTTACGGCAACCCCTGGCGGTACGATAGACGGGAGTTTTTTTGCCTCTTATTATGCTGAAAATTCATGGTTAGGATTTATATTAGGAACTATATTCACGGGGATGCTATTGTCATGTATAGAATTGTATTTATTTACGCGTAAAATGGATGGGGCTGGAGTAGTTTGTTTATCGTTTTGTTTAATAGGGTGTGCTCAATTAACAATGACTGGTTTAAATAATATAGTAATTGGAAGAGGCCTTGTTTTAGTTCCTCTGATGCTTTTTGTGATAGATTATGTATTTAGAAAAATTAATAAAAGGCTTAATAATGAAAAACTACTTTAAACTGAACAGCGTGATTGTTTTTCTTAGCTTATTATTGTTATCAAGTTGCAATTCTGAAAGTGAAATACTTATCGAAGATAATTATCGTGTTGTTTCATTTGATTACGGTAATCAAACTGGATCATGGGAAAATATTAATAGTGCAGAGTGCTACAAAGAATCTGTGATGTGCGTAATTAGTACAGTTGCTTTATTAAATGCTCTGGATAGTCACTACGAATATATTTATGTATATCCTGGAATATACGACCTTGGTTTAGTTGATGTTAATCGAGCGGTTGTAATCTCATCTTTTAAAAAACAACAAGCAGTACTGTTAGGAACAACTTATCTTAATATTCTTAGTGATAATGTTAAAGTTGAAGGTTTTAAGTTTTTGAATGGAGCATCTCCATCGAATGGAGTATTTGCCAAAGAAAGGTTTGGTTCTTTGAGTATCTCTGGTGATAACGTTCAAATTGTAAATAATCATTTTTATCAAATTGGTTTGAATTCAACTGTGGATGATAAAACAGGTATTGCAATAAAAATACAGAATGCAAGCAATATAGAGTTAAGTAATAACTTATTTGAAAATAGCCGTGCAATAGCAATCAAAACGGATGATTACTCCAGAAATATTGTCGTTAAATTTAATGAATTTAAAGATAGTGTTTATTTTGGTGGCGCAGGTGAAGTTGTTCATATTGGTGACGCGAACTCTGTGAGTCAAGGTATTAGTCCTGTTGCTGATAATGTTAGCCTGTTATTCAGTAACAATTATGTTAAAAATTGGAATTTAGAAAAAGAACTTATTTCAATTAAGGCAGATTTTAATAGTATTTTCAATAATGTTTTTGAAGATAACTCATTTTCAGCGATAGTGGTTCGTATGGGTAATGATAATCATATTAATAATAACATAATAGTTGGCAATACAGACTTCCCTTTTCGAGTATCAGGTGAAAGAAATATATTTCAAAATAACCTTGCGTGTGGAAAGGGAGCTGTCGCTTCATTACATGCAGAAATGGTTTATTCTGAATACCGCCCTAACTTATTTAACAGTTATTGGGCCGCTAAAGATAATGTTTTTAAAAACAATGCATTTTACGGCTACGATAAACTTGCTCTTTTAGATGAGGGGGATGCTGTTGCTGCTGATTATTTAGCTAGTTATCCAGAAAACAATAATTTTCTGAATAATATTTTTTATTCGGAAAATTATTTCGACCAAAATTTTCCAAATGTGAATTTAATAAACAATAGAATAGTCAGTGCAAGTATCAAATGTCCGTTTTAATTATTTTTATATACAAAGAGGTTTAATGAAACAAATTCTCCAAAACATGGGTAGTGGTGAAACTTCTTTAGTTACAGCACCTGCACCACAAGTAAAATCTGGTCATTTATTAATTCACTCAACTGCTAGTTTAATTTCAGCAGGTACAGAGCGTATGCTTGTTGAATTTGGTCAGGCGAGTTTTATTCAAAAAGCACGTAAACAGCCTGATAAAGTGAAAATGGTACTCGATAAAGTTAAAACAGATGGTCTAGCTACTACCATTGATGCGGTTAAAAGTAAATTAGACCAACCATTACCCCTTGGTTATTGTAATGTGGGTAAAGTTGCTGAGGTTGGCCGTGGCTGTGTAGGCTTTATAAAAGGCGATAGAGTTATTTCAAATGGTCCACATGCTGATGTAGTTCGCGTAGCTAAGAATCTCTGTGCGAAAATTCCTGATAATGTAAGTGATGAGGAAGCAGCTTTTACTGTATTAGGCTCTATTGGTTTACAAGGTATTCGTTTAGCTCAGCCAACATTAGGTGAGTGTTTTGTAGTAACTGGTGCAGGCCTTATTGGTTTAGTTGCTATTCAACTGTTAATAGCCAATGGTTGTCGTGTATTAGCTATCGATTACGATCAAAATAAATTAGATCTGGCCAAACAATTTGGGGCTCAAATTTGTAATCCGGGTAAAGGTGAAGATCCGGTTGCTGTTGGTATGGCTTTTAGTCGTGGAAAAGGAGTTGATGGCGTTATAATTACTGCCTCTACACCATCACATGATGTGGTTTCACAAGCGGCTAATATGTCGCGTAAACGCGGTCGTATTATTTTAGTAGGTGTTATTGGCTTAAATCTTAGTAGAGCCGACTTTTATGAAAAAGAATTAACCTTTCAAGTTTCTTGCTCTTATGGTCCTGGCCGTTATGAAGCTGGATATGAAGACAAAGGTAATGATTATCCTATAGGGTTTGTACGTTGGACTGAACAGCGTAATTTTGAAGCTATTTTAGATATGATATCGCTTGGTAAAATTGACGTTAAACCTCTAATTTCTCATCGCTATAGTTTTGATGATGCATTAGCGGGTTATGAATTACTTACTACAGATAAGTCTGCTTTAGGTATTGTCCTAAACTACCCTGAAGCTTCTAAAGCTGAACTTAGCAATAATGAAATAATATTAAATGATTATGTTTGTGGGGAAGCGAGTAAACCTGTTATTGGCTTTATTGGTGCGGGTAATTATGCATCACGAGTTTTAATTCCTGCTTTTAAAGAAGCAGGTGCTAATCTACACACAATTAGTACCTCTGGTGGCATTAATAGTGTTGTACATGGTGAAAAAAACAACTTTCACAAAGCATCAACTGATACTGATGCTATGCTACAAGATAGTGAAATAAATACTATCGCTGTGGTTACTCAGCACAATTCCCATGCACTTTTTGTTACAAAAGCTTTAGAGCAAGGTAAAAATGTATTTGTTGAAAAGCCTCTAGCCATTAATTATGAGCAATTAACTATGGTGAAGCTTGCTTATAATAAGCAATTAAGTGAGAACAAAAACGCTCGTTTAATGGTCGGTTTTAATCGCCGTTTTTCACCTCAAATACAAAAAATGAAAGCCTTGTTGCAATCAGAAACTGAGCCAAAATCTTTTATTATGACTATGAATGCAGGGGCAATACCTGCAGATCATTGGACTCAAGATCTTGAAGCTGGTGGAGGACGTATTATTGGCGAAGCGTGTCACTTTATAGATTTAATGCGTTATTTAGCGGGAAGTAAATTAGTTTCTGTTCAGGCAAGAAAAATGGGCGCAACTGATGCCGTTACCGTGACTGAAGATAAGGCTGCTATAATTTTAGGCTTTGAAGATGGTTCTTTTGGTACTATTCATTATTTTGCTAATGGTGCGTCAAGTTTCCCTAAAGAGCGTGTTGAAGTTTTTGTAGCAGGTAAAGTTTTGCAGTTAGATAACTTTAGAAAACTAAAAGGCTTTGGTTTTAAAAACTTTAATAAAATGAATTTATGGCAGCAAGATAAAGGGCAAAAAGCTTGTGCTGCAGCCTTTTTACAAACTATAGAATCTGGTGTTGAACCGCCAATCACGGCGGATGAATTATTTGAGGTGGCTAAAGTGACTATTGATGTCGCAGAGCAGTTACGATCTCAGATATGAACATTGGTGTAAACTCGGGTATAAATTCAACCAAAATTAAAACACTGTACGCTTTAGGCTTTAATAGTTTAAGGCGTGTTTTAACCTATCGTTTAGGTGTTAAGTTTGGTTTTAACCCAGTTAAAAAGTTACAGGCTGATATACAGCTGGGTGATTTTTTTCGTATGCCTGATGAGCCATTTTATAGTGAGCTAACCTGTAATACACAATGGCAGCAGCAACAAACCTACTTTGGTTGGAAAGTAAAAAATACGAGTGTTCTACCTAACTGGCATAAAAGTGTTTTGACCGATACAGAGGTTGAACAATTCAACCGAAACTGGTGGGAAATTTCAGATTTTGATTCAAAGCTTGGAGATATTAAAGGGGTTTGGGAAGCTTCACGTTTTGATTGGTTACTTTGCTTTGCACAACAAACAGCACAAGGTGATCAACAAGCGTTAAATAAGTTAAACTCTTGGTTAAATGATTGGAGTGTAAAGAGTCCTCCTTATAAAGGCGTTAACTGGAAATGTGGTCAAGAAGCCTCTATACGCGTAGTTCATATTGCTATGGCTGCTATTATTCTAAAGCAATATAACAATCCTAGTGCTCCTTTGTTATCTTTTATTAAAGCGCATTTAAAACGTATATTGCCCACTATTGCGTATGCTGTTGGTCAAGATAATAACCATGGAACTTCTGAAGCAGCAGCATTATTTATAGGTGGTAGCTGGTTGCTGGCATCAAATGACCCAGAAGGTAAAACATTTTATAAAAAGGGATTATATTGGTTGGAAAATCGTGCAAAATCCCTAATTGAAGATGATGGTAGTTTTAGCCAATATTCAACAACCTACCATAGAGTGATGTTAGATACTTATTCAATGGTAGAAATATGGCGCAACGAGCTTTCTTTACCTGAGTTTAGTGTGAAACTTTACAATAAGTTATCAGCAGCAACAAATTGGCTATATCAAATGACTCAATTTGAAACGGGTGATGTTCCTAATTTAGGCGCTAATGACGGAGCCAAATTACTGCCTTTAACGCAAACCGATTATCGAGATTTTCGCCCTTCAGTACAGTTAGCCTCCGCATTGTTTTTAAATCAATGTGCATGGCAAGGGGAAGGAGATTGGAATTTAACGTTAAAATGGTTAGGTGTTTCTGTTCCTAAGAGTAAACCACTAAAACAGACTGGTTTTCACTTTCCTCAGGGAGGCTACTTTGGCTTAAGAGTTGCTAATAGTGCATTTGTGTTACTCAATTATCCAAAATTCAAGTTTAGACCTAGCCAATGTGATGCCTTGCATGTTGATTTTTGGCAAGATGGAAAAAATATATTACGCGACGGTGGTACGTTTAGTTATAACGCAGGTGAGCAGTATATTAATTATTATGGTGGTAGCCAAAGTCATAATACAGTTCAGTTTGATAATAGAGAACAAATGCCACGTTTAAGTAGATTTTTACTGGGTGATTGGTTAAGAGCGAAGGATATTTTTTATGATATTGAACAAAATACTTGTCAGGCTGCTTATACCGATAATCTAGGTTCAACTCACACTAGAGCTATATCATTATTGGATCATTGTTTGCGTGTTGAAGATGATATTTCAGGTTTTAATCAATGTGCGATTTTGCGTTGGCGCTTATCTCCGGGAAATTGGCAAATTAAGGGTAATGTAGTGTTTAATGGCATGCACGCATTAACTATAAAGACAGACATCGATATTGTGCGCCTTGAACTACTAGTAGGTAAAGAGTCGCGGTATTATTATCAAGAGTCGGAAATTCCAGTGCTTGAAGTTGAAGTTACGCAGTCAGGTAAAATAATTACAGAGTATCAATATTAATTATGAGAATTCTATATTTTCATCAGCATTTTTCAACGCCTAAAGGTTCTGCAGGTATTCGTTCTTATGAGATGGCACGTCGTTTAGTTCTTCATGGTCATCAAGTGACGATGGTTTGTGGTAGCTATGGTGGTGGTAAAACGGGCTTGGAATCTATATTTATCAATGGCAAAAGACAGGGGCAAATTGACGGTATAGATATCATTGAATTTGATTTAGCGTATTCAAATGCTGATGGTCTTGTAAAACGCTCGTTAACTTTTGTTAAATTTGCTTTTAAAAGTATAGGGTTGGCGTTAACCAGCAAATATGATGTTGTTTTAGCAACCACCACGCCATTAACTGCCGGTATTCCCGGAATTTTTGCTCGTTGGTTACGTGGCAAACCGTTTGTTTTTGAGGTGCGTGACCTTTGGCCAGAGTTACCTAAACAAATGGGGGTTATTAAAAATCAAGCGGTGCTTGCAGCGATGTCTTTTTTAGAGTGGGCTTCTTATCGTAGCGCAAAAAGGTGTATTGGTTTATCTCCCGGTATAGTTGAAGGCATTAAAGCCAGAGGTGTTAGTGAAGATAAAATAGCACTAATACCTAATGGATGTGATTTATCTATTTTTGATTCAAAAGGTGTTGGGCTTTCATCTTGGCGACCAAAGGGCATTAAAAATACAGATTTAATGGCTATTTTTACTGGTACCCACGGTTTAGCTAATGGTTTAGATGCCGCACTTAACGCAGCTGTGGAATTAAAAGCTAGAGGGCGCGATGATATAAAGCTTGTTTTGATAGGTCAGGGGAAATTAAAACCTGGGTTAGAAAAACAAGCCAAAGAATTAGAGCTCAACAATGTAATTTTTCACTCGCCTGTTAATAAAGAAAAGCTTTCGGGCTTGATGGCAAGTGCTGATGTTGGGTTGCAATTATTAGCCAATATACCTGCGTTTTATTATGGTACATCCCCTAATAAATTTTTTGACTATATAGCTGCAGGCTTACCTGTTTTAAATAATTATCCAGGTTGGTTAGCAGATCTGATCAAAGAAAATAACTGTGGGTTTGCTATAGAACCAGACAATGCAAAAGCTTTTGCCGATGCTTTAGAACAAGCTGCTGGTGATAAAGGTAAGTTAAAAACAATGGGAGAAAAGGCTAATAAATTAGCTAAATTAGAGTTTGACAGAAAGGAATTAGCTGATGCGTGGGTTAGTTGGGTGACTGGGGTCAGAAAATGAAACGCTTATTTGATGTTTTAGTCTCCCTCATTGCTTTATTATTATTTTCGCCGATTATTTTTATCATCAGTCGAAAAGTCGAAAAAAAGATAGGTAAGCCTATTCTTTTCAAACAAACTCGTCCGGGCTTAAATGGTAAAGTATTTCAAATGATAAAGTTTCGAACAATGAAAGATGCTGCAGATAAAAATGGAAAGCAACTACCTGACAATGAACGCTTAACTGAGTTTGGTAAAAAATTAAGAAGTACCAGTTTGGATGAATTACCCAGCCTTTGGAATGTTCTAAAAGGTGATATGAGTTTAGTAGGGCCGCGTCCGTTGTTAGTAGAATATTTACCATTATACAATGAAGAGCAGTCAAAACGTCATAATGTACGTCCCGGTATAACTGGGTGGGCTCAAGTTAATGGTCGGAACGCGATCAGTTGGGAAGAAAAGTTCAAGTTAGATATTTGGTATGTAGAAAACCAAAGCTTTTGGTTAGACTTAAAAATTTTGTTTTTAACGATTAAAAAAGTTTTTGTTAAAGAAGGTATTAATCAAGAGGGTGAAGCCACAATGACAAAATTTATAGGCAGTCAACATAATGACTAAACTTGCCATACTTGGTGCTAGTGGTCATGGAAAAGTGGTAGCGGACGCCGCAATTTTGTCAGAAAATTGGTCGGAGATTGTTTTCTTTGACGATGCTTTTCCAGATGTAAAATATATAGAAAATATTTCCGTGAACGGAAATATTGAAACATTAATTGAAAACAAAAAAACTTTTGACGGTATTGTTATTGCAATTGGAAATAACAAAACAAGAACTTCAAAGCAATACTATTTAGAGCAGCATGGTTGTAATATAGTTTCGATTATCCACCCCTCTGCAGTAGTTAGTCAAAGCGCTAAAATTGGAGCTGGTTCAGTCGTTATGGCAGGCGCTGTAATTAACGCTTTTAGCAATATAGGTAAATCTTGTATTATTAATACCAATGCAGTAGTCGAACATGATTGTTTTTTATCTGATGGCGTACACGTAAGTCCTGGTGCTTTATTGGCTGGAGAGGTTGTTGTTGGTGCTTGTTCTTGGATTGGTATTGGTAGTAGTTTGATACAGCAAATAAGCATAGGCGATAATATTACTATTGGTGCTGGTTCTGTTGTAGTGAAAGATATAATTGAACCTGGTATTTACTTTGGTAATCCTGCAAAAATAACTAATTAGTTATAATCTATTTTAATTTGGTATTTATATGTTAAACACCCCATTTTCCCCTTGGCCGTCTTTCACACAAGAAGAGGCGAATATAGTTTCTAAAGTTTTACTATCAAACAAAGTTAATTATTGGACTGGTCAAGAAGGCCGTGAGTTTGAAAAAGAATTTGCTAATTTTGCTGATAGCAAACATGCGATAACACTTGCTAATGGTACTTTAGCCTTAGATTTAGCTTTACATGCTTTGGGAGTTAGTGACGGTGATGAAGTCATAGTGACGCCTAGAACTTTTCTTGCATCTGTCTCAAGTGTCGTAACTGCTGGCGCTACGCCAGTTTTTGCTGATGTTGATTTAAATAGCCAAAATATCGAAGCTGATACTATCGCTAAAGTTATCACGGAAAAAACAAAAGCTGTAATTGTAGTCCACCTTGCCGGTATGCCTGCTGATATGGATCCAATAATGTCGCTATCAGAAAAACATGGATTCTTTGTAATAGAAGACTGCGCCCAAGCTCATGGGGCGAAATACAAAGGCCGCTCGGTTGGCTCAATTGGTCATATCGGCGCTTGGTCTTTCTGCCAAGATAAAATTATGACAACTGGTGGTGAAGGGGGCATGGTAACCACCAATGATGAAAGTCTATGGAAAAGAATGTGGTCTTACAAAGATCATGGGAAATCGTGGGATGCAATTTACAACAAAGAGCACCCGCCTGGGTTTCGGTGGCTACATGAAACTTTTGGAACTAATTGGCGTTTAACAGAAATGCAATCCGCGATAGGTCGTATACAGTTAAAAAGAATGCATGATTGGAGTCGGATTAGACAGAATTATGCAAGTATGATTGATGACACCGCTCGACAGTTTGAGCTTGTTAGAGTGGTTGACGTTCCAAATTATATGGAACATGCAGAGTACAAGCATTATATCTTTTTGCGACCTGAACACCTGGCAATTGGCTGGAACCGTGATCGAATAGTCAATGAGATTGTCGAGATGGGGGTTCCCTGTTACCAAGGAAGTTGTTCGGAGGTCTATTTAGAAAAAGCATTTGATGGCACTGGTTATAGACCAAAAAGCCGATTGCCAAATGCAAAGAAACTTGGCGAAACAAGTTTGATGTTTCTCGTTCATCCCACACTCACCTTCGATGAAGTGACGAAAACGTGTGATTCTATTGCTTTTGTACTCGAAAAGGCATCAAAATCAATCACCTAGGTTTTGGTATGGGGAGTATCTATTCAATTGTTAAGGTTTGTTAACTTATTAAAATAAAGTGTTTACAATCAAATTATTTGCTTTGAGATTTACCCACATTCATATAAAATTCGGCAGAATTGATAAACATGGACTAATATTAGCTCACTCATGTGATCTAATCTTTGTTTAAAACGTTGTATGCACTTAATACACAAATAATAAGGAAATAGGGATTTGGACAGTAGACATTCTATTATTGGTTCATTCTTAGAATCATCTAGAGCAGTTAAAAGGCTCATTTCTCTTGGTTATGACTCTGTTATTATTCTACTCAGCGTTGTTTTAGCCCTCGGAATATCACTCCCAGACTATAACTTTTTGGAATCCAATAGCTATGATCATCTCATAGTTACGCTAGTTGTTAGTATTGCTATCTTTGCCAAAATCGGCTTTTATCGTGCAATACTCCGCTACATGGGGTTAAAAGCAGTTTTTACGATTGCCTTAGGAATTACGCTTTCTACATTGACCTTTACCGCTAGTTCGCTGTATTTTGATGCAAAATTTAACAGTATTAGTGTGCTGCTGTATTGGTCCTTCTCATTCGTCGCAATTGGCGGAGCAAGGTTAATCACTATAGCCTATATTCGCTCCAAACTCAGCTTGACTCACAAAGTCGTAGCAATCTACGGTGCAGGCAACGCTGGCAGACAACTTGCTAGGGCGATTAGCCAGAGTCACCAATACAAAATCGCTGGATTCATTGACGATGAACCCACCATTTTTGGGACCGAAATCGACGGAATCAAAGTACATTCTCCTATCTCATTAGAAGACCTAGTCAGAAAACATCAAGTTTCTCAAGTATTGTTAGCAATGCCTTCTACTAGCCATGCGAGACGCTCAGAAGTGTTAACACGCTTAGAACCCTATCCCGTTAAAGTCAAAACAATCGCTTCGATGGAAGATATCGTCAACGGCAAGGCCCAAATAGAACAGTTAAAAGATATTGATATAGAAGACTTACTCGGAAGAGATTCGGTCGAGCCTAATCAAGAACTACTTCACTCCTGCATTTCTGGTAAAGTTGTCTTAGTCACGGGGGCCGGCGGTTCGATTGGTTCTGAACTGTGCCGTCAAATCATCGCATTGGAACCCTCAACTTTGGTACTGTATGAACTTTCAGAGTTTGCTCTTTATTCGATTGAGAAAAACTTGAGAAAATTGGCGGTTAAGCTGTCTATCAAGTTAGAGATCATTCCTCTATTGGGGTCGGTACAACATAAAAATAGAATGGTTAGAATATTACGAAAGTATAAAGTTCAAACCGTTTATCATGCAGCGGCTTATAAACACGTTCCCATTGTTGAACATAACATCGTCGAAGGCGTTAGAAACAACATATTCGGGACTTGGTATGCCGCAGAAGCGTCTGCAGAAGCAAATGTTGAGCGATTTATTCTAATATCTACCGATAAAGCAGTGAGACCTACCAATATTATGGGGGCTTCCAAGCGATTTGCTGAACTAGTTTTGCAGTCACTTAATTCACGCGGAACTAGTACAGTTTTTACCATGGTGAGGTTTGGAAATGTGTTGGGATCGTCAGGCTCTGTGGTGCCATTATTTAGAGAGCAGATCAAAGCCGGTGGCCCGGTCACTGTAACGCATAAAGATATCATCCGATACTTTATGACCATTCCTGAGGCTGCTCAATTAGTCCTTCAAGCGGGCGCAATGGGGAAGGGCGGTGATGTGTTTGTTTTAGATATGGGGGATCAGGTGAAGATCTCTGAGTTAGCCGAAAGGATGATTCATTTGCTAGGCCTATCGGTTAAAGACCCTAAGAATCCTCAAGGTGATATCGAAATCAAATATTCAGGATTAAGACCGGGAGAAAAACTCTACGAAGAGCTACTGATTGGCGAAAACGTTTCAGGTACAAACCACCCTAAAATTATGACCGCAGATGAAGAAATGTTGCCATGGGTTGATATGCAAAAAGCGCTGATTTTAATGAATGAATTGTGTGAGAATATGGATTGTGAGGGGATCGTACAATTGCTATTAAAAGTACCCACAGGCTATAATCCACAGCATGAAGTTTGTGATTTACTTTGGGATGAAGATAAAGATAAGAACAATGTTGTTCGGTTTAAAACTCTCGTATAGTATTGACTGTTAATTAAATCAGTATATTCGAACTAAAGGCGCCTTAAAGCGCCTTTTTTATTTAGTTGAGTCGACAGGAAGTTATAAGAAATGCTCACATCAGTTATCCTTGCTGGCGGCACCGGCACCCGCATTTGGCCGCTGTCTCGAAAAGATTATCCTAAACAATTCCATCGTTTCGGAGAGAATGTCAGTCTTTTACAATCGACAATTGCCAGAGTCTCAGGATTGTCGGACACCATGCCATTTGTGATTTGCCACCACCAACATCGATTTTTGTTAGCGGAGCAACTACAGAGTCTCAAATCAAATGGTCAGATTGTTCTTGAGCCGGCTTCAATTAATACAGCCGCGGCTATCGCATCGTGCTGTATTCATCTAATTGATGAATCGGACAACCAGAGTTATGCCTTGGCTGATCCGATTGTTCTAGTGTTGCCTGCGGATCATTTTATTGATAATGAGGATGCATTTAGAAACGCGATTTCCGCGGCACAAAAATATATTGATACAAACACCATCATTACCTTTGGTGTCGTCCCCGATAGACCCGAAACAGCCTATGGTTATATTAAAACCGAAACAAACCTAGCTAAAGACAGCAAATTTTCAAACGACGCTTCAATTCACCCAATCTCTCAATTTGTTGAAAAACCGAATCTTGGAATTGCTCAAGAGTATATTGAGAGCGGCAATTACTTGTGGAACAGTGGTATGTTTATGGCTAAAGCCAGTGTTTTTATAGCCTTATACAAAAGCTATCAAAGTGATATCTACGAATCTTGCAAGGCGGCCGTTGAAAAATTAATAGTCGATTTAGATTTTATTCGATTGGATGCTAATGGTTATATGAATTGTCCGTCAATTTCTTTTGATCATGGCATCATGGAGCCACTCTGTTCAGATCCTAACGCGACGATTAAAGCGATGGTGATCCCCATTGATTGCGGGTGGAGTGATTTAGGTTCTTGGAATGCGATACATGATCACCTTAAAGTAGGGTCAGATCAAAATACCCTTATTGGTAACGTTGTTGTTCGAGATTCTAGTAATTGTTTAGTTAAATCAGACGACCGTTTGGTGACGATATTAGGATTGCAAAATATTGCTGTTGTGGATACTAAAGATGCATTGTTAGTCGCCGATTTGAGTAGGGTGCAAGAGGTAAAACAACTCGTCAGTTTATTAGAGGAACAAGGAAGGCAAGAGGTTAATGGTATTAGGGAAGTTTTTCGCCCTTGGGGTAAGTACGAGATCATCCAGACAGGTCCCCATCATCAGATTAAAAAAGTACAAGTTAAACCTGGCAGTAGATTGAGTCTTCAACGACATCAACATCGCGCAGAGCATTGGGTGGTAGTTTCTGGTATTGCTACAGTCATTAATGGTGATAATCATTTTACTATTCGTGAAAACGAATCGACCTATATTCCCTTAGGGAATATTCATTCTCTTGAAAACAGGGAAAAAAATTTGCTGGAAGTTATTGAAGTTCAGACGGGTAGTTATTTTGAGGAAGATGACATTGAGCGATTTAAGGATGAGTATGGACGAGCCTAAAAGGTTCGTTAGTTACGAGTTACGAGTTACGCGCTTCGGGCCGTAAAGAAAACTTGACTTGTTTATCGTAATTTTTATACTTTTATCGCAACTCGCCGTTAGCTGTGGCCTAGGGGTTATTCAGGCTTATTTTGCTTTCCTCCTTTGAACTCCAATATCCTTACTGTGTAATCTACTATGTGAAACAGTACTCGGTATTCACCTATAAGCAATTGTCGAATTTTGTAAGTAAAATATTGGCTTTCTGATGCTTCGGGGCAGCGTTCAGGCATAGATTCAAGTGAAAATATTTTTTCAAATACCAAATCATACCACTTCATTGCTACAGATGGTTTATCCAAAGCAATAACAAGAGCTTGCTGTCTAATCTTTTCAATAATGAGCTGAGGAAGATCTACATTATAAATCTGCATCAGGGTACTTAGTTTTTAATTCATCTTTGAGTTCCTGAAATACTTGTCTAGCAGATTTTGTTTGACCGTTTTCATGTTGTTCATTGGCTATAGCAATATTTTTTATTGTTTGTAGTAATTCCTGATTTTGAGCCAATTTATCATAGGACTCAGGATCAACCATCACTACAGCAGCTTTACCATTAACAGTAAGCACTTCTGGCTTCTTGGTTTCTTGAACTCGCTTGATATGTTCGCTGGTCTTTCGATTGAAGTCCGAAACGGGATAAATGTCGCTTGTCGTATACATAATGCCTCGCATGCAAATTAACTGTATATTTACTGTTATATACCATATTGGGGAGCCTTACAACTCAAAAGGCCACAAGAATGGCTCATTGTGGGTGGGAGCTAGGACAAAGAAAGTTTCTAGTTGCTAGTAACTAGTAAAACCGAGACATGAGTAAATGGAGCTGGGAGCTGGGAGCTGGGAAAACATAGCTTCGGGTCGCAAAGAAAACTTGACTTGTTTATCGCATCTCTTTTAACTTTCTCGCAACTTAGTATGCCCCGCGTAGCGCTTTAGGTACGCTACTCGCATTCCATATAGGATAACAAATGACCTTTTAAAAAGTACCAAAAATTGGTAACATTTAAAAAACGCAACATATGAGGTCTATGATGAGCAAAAATACAAGCATTTCTCTAGGCGAGCACTTTGAAGGTTTTATTAGTGCGCAATTACAAAGTGGGAGGTTCAGTTCAACCAGTGAAGTCGTTCGTGCTGGTTTAAGATTGTTAGAAGACAGCGAAACAAAACTAACAGCGTTACGTGAACATTTAGCCATTGGAGAAGAACAAGCAAATCGTGGAGAATTTGCTGATTATAGTCTTAATGGACTGATCGCAGAGCTAGATGCCGAAGAAGATAAAGTTTAGTAATGGCACGCTATAAAGTTACGCCTGCTGCCAAAGCCGACTTAAAAAGTATCGCCCGTTACACCCAACATAAATGGGGTAGGAAGAAACGTAATCAGTACCTGTCTGCGTTAGACAATCGCTTTAGTTGGCTAGCAGAGGATCCACAACTTGGTAAGTGTCGCGATGAAATTAAAGCTGGTTATCGCAGTTATCCAGAAGGACAACATATGATATTTTATCGGGTAGTTAAAGGGAGCATAGAAATTTTGGGAGTTCTACACCAAAATATGGATTTTGAAAAGCATCTATAACCGTATGAAATCAAGCTGGTAAAAATATAGAAGCTCTATAGCCCAGAATTCATTTCTCAATTTGACTTATTGACCAGATTTTTTATGCTTTTCTCGCAACTTAGTATGCCCCGCGTAGCGCTTTGGGTACGCAACTCGCAACTCGCTCAGATTTTAACCAAGCTCCCAGCTCCAGTCTTTTCGAAGCCTAGCTCCTTTTATTATCAAAATTGATAATAAAATTTCAGACTTGTCTGAAATCCATCAACAATATCATCACCAGTGGGCGAGTCGTAAGCAAGATCCTGATAGTATTTTGCATCAAGCATTAACCCCGATTTTTCACCAAAAAGATCGTAGCGATAATTAGCTCCAAAATAGTAACCATTGGCTTTTTTTAACCAATCAAATTGAGCAAACCCAGCATAAACTTCATAAGCGCTATTTTCGTTGATTTGAGATAAATAATCAGCAAATCGAAACCCTAACATTCTGCCAGAACCCGGTAGTGAGTCATCCCTTCCGGAAGGCGTAGAAACTTCAAAAACTGCTCCCCATGAAGTGGTAGCAGTTGAAGATCGATATGCCGCTACTGAAAAATTAAAGGCATCCGAATCATCCTCAACCTGAAGACCACGTTTAGAATCGATATCCAAAGCATATTGCCCCAGTCCACCCGCCAACTCAAAAGTAGTTTCAGCTTGTACGACAGGATTAATGATTGCAAACATAGCCATTAAGGTAATGATCGTTAGTTTTACTATTTTATTCATGAGTAATAAGTTCTATTTTAAAATTTTCCAAGGACATAATATTTCCCAGCTCCTAGTTGTAGTTTCACTTCGACAGGCTCAGTGAGCTTATAGTTTTCCCAGCTCCCTTCGACTCCGCTCAGGGCACCGCCCAGCTCCCAGCTCCTAGCTTAGCATGCCCCGCGAACGAAGCGAGTGCTGTGGGTACCTAGCTCCTAGTTGTAGATTCACTTCGACAGGCTCAGTGAGCTTGTTTTTTACTAGCAACTAGCAACTAGCAACTAGCAACTAGCTACTAAAGTTCCCACCTAACCTTAACCTGACTAAACCGCTCACCAAAATTATCTTCTCCTAGATAAGTGCCGATAGTTAAAACGTGACCTTTCCAAGGAATAGAATAATCTAACTTCAATTCCCAAGCGTCTTGGTAAATGATGTTATTGGTGCTTTCAAGTTCGCTTGTTTTTAACTCTACCGATAAAACAGAATCATTTTCTAGTTGCCAAAAAGTTTCCAAGAAATGTGAATTCCCAGGGGTAGCTGTATCAAATACTCGTTGAGGCTGCATTGCCCAATGACCTAGTACATTCCCTTCATTCACATACCCTTCTGAATAGACATTATTGTTATACCAGCCGGTTTGCCAGTCAGAATACTCATAATTGAAACTCAGCCTTTCAGAGAAAAAATACGGAAAGTATAGGCCTGCTGTTAGTGAGGTATTGCCCAACTGGTATGCCTTATTATTAGAAGTGTCTTCACCACCTAATTCTAGAGTAAATGAAAAGGGGATCTCACCATCGAAATTAATTTTGCTAGAGATTGCGGCAATTTGGTTTCCTGATTCTTCATCAACAGATGCATCGTTGTCTGCCCCTCTAGGATCAAAAAATGCTCTTGCAAGAGTCCCAAAACTAACAGGTCGATCACCTCCGGCAAATTGAAATACTCTTGAGGCGCCGATTGACCACCAATCTGTTGGTTGTACACTAAAATGCAGCCCTGCAATTAGAGGTTTGTCCTTGTCACTAAATTCACCTGGTCTAAACTGAACCAGTTGCCGTGAAGTTTGCGCTAGAAAAGCATTGTAATTCCATTGAATTCCAAAAGTATCGAGTTGTCGATTGTTGCTAACGGAAACAGAAGGTAAGGTTTCTGCATGAGTGCTCAACAATTGAGCCGATCCTTGAAATGGGGAGAGCCAAATATCCTTATAGCCAATATCGACTTGCGCCCAATCCGTCCCCAGTGCGATCAGGCTACCAGTCGGCTGAATTTGGTTATCTAAATGACTCTCTTTGTAGTGGGTCAAATCGCCACCAAAATACAACCCTAGCCAATCATCTGCCTGCCATTGAGTGCGAAAGCTGATATTAAGATTTGAGTTTGTTGTTGTCCCGCGTTGATTGGCAACTGAATGGTTATCTTGTGACGCTTTAATTGATGTTGAGAATTGAGTCACTGAAACCGACTTAGTATAGGGGGCTAACGAAGTCTTTAATCGAGAGTATAGTCTAGGGTGGCTATCCTTGATCTTTTCCATATTTTCAAAGATTGTGGCTAGGCTATACGGCCGAGTAAGGTTAGAAATTCCCGCCACTGTTGCTAATCGATTGACTTCGTTCTCGACTAAGGGAGAAACATTAATCGGTAAATAGGGAGAAACACCCTTTGCGAAAGTATGAGTTGTGCAAGCAATTATTGCTAGTAGCAAAAATCCGTTTAGAAGCTTTTTAGTCATTGTCGTTTTTTATCGTTGAATTCAAGACGAAGTATAGGGGGTTTGTTGTTGTCAAACAACAGCTTAAATGTAATAACGCGGTTAGAATTATTAACAATTTTGTTAACTCTTTGTTATGGTTAAAAACCTCTCTAGCGGGAGAGGATTAAGGAGAGGGGGTCTATAAGCTTTATATGTTATTGCGTACCCAAAGCACTCACTGCATTCGCGGGGCAGGCTCAGCTCAGTGCGGCAAACCCTTCTCTCTAGGTATCAAAAAATCAAAAAACGAGTTCGCTTCGATGCCTCGCGATGACAGTAATAAGGTTATCGTGTCGTTTTGTCACTTGTCATTGCGAGTGTAGCGCGGCAATCTCCTTACATCGTTTTAAAAGACAATAACTAAAAACCTAGATCATTTCGGTTCCTCACGATGACAGATAATGAGGCTATCTGGTACCGTTTCGGAATTCGTCATTGCGAATGTCATGGTCTACCCAAAGTACTCACTGTTTGTGGGGCATGCTAAGAAGATACGACGAAGCGAACTTTTTAAAATCATCGAACCTTCTCGCCGCAGTCTAAATCTTGTAGACTAACTCCTATACTGTACATTTCACGCAAGACCTAAACGCACAACGATAAGACTGACTCATTTTGACTAAATCCAAAAAACGAATAGCTATATTAATAGACACTCTCAATGGAGGAGGCGCTGAGAAGGTTTGTCTCACCCTTTTCGAAGCTATGTTAGCAAGAGGAGTGGACGCTCATTTAATTGTACTAAAGCGAAAGTTGGAATACGATCTCCCAGAATCTAAAAACATTCATTTTATTTTTAACAATGATAAATTGCGTCTATACAGCTATTTTGTGCAAAAAAGGGCAGCACGAAAGTTAAATGAATTAGTTGCTCAGCTCGGCTCATTTGACGCGCTAGTTTCAAATTTGGATTTTTCCCATGCTGTACTTGCAAAGAGCGAATTGCAGAACTGTTTTTATGTTGTCCACAACTCTATAGAAAAAACACTAGAAACACACCGGCGTCTAGGTCCGATAAAGTATTGGCGAAAGAAAAGAGCCATTAATCATTTGAACGGTAAACGTCTTATTACGGTATCCGAAGGAATCAAGCGAGAAATCATCAACGCAAAGACTATATCTCCACTTGACGTCCACGTGATTTACAATCCTATCGATCTCGAACAATTGATAGCTAGCTCAACTCTGCCAGACCACGAAGTTCCAGATCGGCCTTATATTCTTTTTATGGGGCGAATCGCCAAGCAAAAACGGGTTGATATCCTAATTCAGGCATTTCAATTTATGAAAACTGACGTCGATTTAGTCATTCTAACCAGCAATCTAAAGAAACTTAATAAATTAATCGCAAAGCATAATCACGCAGACAAAAAGATTATTGGCCTAAATTTTAAGCAAAACCCTTACCCAATAGTCAAAAACGCACAGGCATTGGTATTAAGCTCTGATTTCGAGGGCTTAGGAATGGTGCTTATAGAAGCTCTTGCTTGCGGAACACCAGCGGTTAGCACCGATTGTCCACACGGCCCCAATGAGATACTGACGGGCGATTTAGAGCAGTTCTTAGCACCTGTAGGAAATCCTGAAAAATTGGCAGAGAAAACTGACTTAGCCATCGATTATGAGGTCAATCAGCCCGATATATTGAATAAAGTCACTTTAAATAGAGTAGTAGAGAGCTACTTAAGGTTACTTAGCTAGGAGTTTGGGCGGTTATTGAGTATCTATATATTGACAATGAATCTTATACAACTGATTTTTTCGCAACTCGCAACTCGCAACTCGCAACTCGCAACTCGCAACTCGCAACTTAGCATGCCCCTCGAGCGAAGCGAGTGCTTTGGGTACGCAACTCGCAACTTGCAACTCCATTAAACTGAGTAGGTTCTAGCGAATCAAATAGCCAAAATCTCTCAAAAATGGTTATTTTTGAGAGATTTGTACTATTCTGAAGGGATGTCATTTACTTTTTGTCCCAAAAGTGGATAATTCCATGCCGTTTGCTATTCGCTCAATTTGCATAATTGAGTGCGTTTCCGGTCGAAGTAATATATTACCAAAGTAGAAGGATTTTAGTTTGAGTTCAAAAATTACCAAAGCCGTAATTCCCGTTGCAGGACTGGGAACTAGAATGCTACCGGCCACCAAAGCCATCCCTAAGGAAATGCTTCCTATTGTTGATAAACCTCTTATCCAATACATTGTCAATGAGTGTGTTGCTGCTGGAATTAAAGAGATTATCCTCGTAACACACTCATCGAAAAACGCCATTGAAAACCATTTTGATAAGTCGTTTGAATTGGAAACCACTCTTGAAAAACGAGTAAAACGCCAACTATTGGAAGAAATTCAAGCCATTTGCCCTAAAGACGTCACTATAATGCATGTGAGACAGGGCGAAGCCAAAGGTTTAGGTCATGCAGTGTTAAAAGCTCGACCTTTAGTTGGTGAAGTACCTTTTGCTGTTGTTTTACCAGACGTATTGATTGATGACGCCGCTTCAGATCTTAGAACCGAAAATTTATCTTCGATGATTAACCGATTCGAACAAACCAATGCAAGCCAAATAATGGTAGAGCCAGTTCCGCAAGAAATGCTATCTAGTTATGGTATCGCTGATTGTGATGGTGGAAAAATTGGCGTTGGGGAATCGGCTAAGATGACTCAAGTAGTTGAAAAGCCCACGATTGATGAAGCACCTTCAAACTTAGCTGTTGTCGGCCGGTATGTACTTTCTTCACAAATATGGGATTTGCTAGATTTTACACCTCCAGGTGCAGGAAACGAAATACAGTTAACTGACGCAATAGCCAGTTTAATGAAGGTCGAAACCGTAGAAGCTTTTCATATGACCGGAAAATCTCACGATTGTGGCTCAAAGCTTGGGTATATGGCTGCTTTCGTAGAATACGGTTTAAGACACGAAACGAAGGGTGAAGAATTTAAACAATATCTAAAATCATTAGTTGCTAGTTGCTAGTTGCTAGTTGCTAGTTGCTAAAGTTTTTCGCTATAGATTTAGATAAATCAGAATTATGGAAAGGTTAAAGAAAATTAGATGAAAATAACGGTATTTGGAATAGGGTATGTAGGACTAGTTCAAGGTGCAGTAATGGCATCTGTCGGACATGATGTTGTGTGTGTCGATGTTGATCAATCTAAAGTGGATGCCCTAAGAAATGGTGTTATTCCAATATATGAGCCAGGATTGACTCCTTTGGTTAAAGAAAACTATGAAGCTGGTCGTCTTTCTTTCACAACAAATGCTGAAGAAGCAGTCAATCACGGTGAAGTTCAATTTATTGCCGTTGGAACGCCACCTGATGAAGACGGTTCTGCGGACTTAAAATATGTGTTAGCCGTAGCGGAGACGATCGCTACTTACATGCAAGATCGAAAAATTATCATCGACAAGTCAACAGTACCAGTCGGCACCGCCGACAAAGTAACCGATTGCATTAGCTCGCAACTCGCAATTCGCAACTCGCAACTTTCTTTTTCCGTCGTCTCTAACCCCGAATTCCTAAAAGAAGGCGCAGCTGTTGGTGATTGTTTGCGCCCTGATCGTATCATTATTGGTACCGAAGACCCTCATGCTGAAGAAATAATGAGGGAGCTTTACGCGCCGTTTAACCGAAATCATGACAAAATTATCGTAATGGATGTTCGCTCCGCCGAACTAACTAAATACGCTGCGAATTGCATGCTGGCCACCAAAATTTCATTTATGAATGAAATGTCTAATTTGGCAGAAAAACTAGGTGCCGATATTGAAGCGGTTAGACATGGGATAGGCTCCGACCCTAGAATCGGTTATCAATTCATCTACCCAGGATGCGGCTATGGTGGCTCTTGCTTCCCTAAAGATGTTCAAGCTTTGGTTCGTACTGCGAATAGTCTCGATTATAAACCTGCTATTTTAGAAGCAGTGGAATCAGTCAATTATCGTCAGAAAAACAAATTATTTGAATATCTAACAGAATACTTTAACGGACAGTTGCAAGGCAAAATCATTGCCCTTTGGGGACTAAGTTTCAAGCCCAATACAGATGATATGCGAGAAGCTTCTAGTCGAGTTTTGATGGAATCATTATGGGAGGCTGGGGCGACCGTGCAAGCCTACGACCCCGAGGCGATGGAAGAATGTCAAAGAATATATGGCGCTCGTGATAACTTAACTCTATGTGGCACCAAAGAAGCTACACTTAAGAATGCCGACGCATTGGTAATTTGTACCGAATGGAGTCAATTTAGAGCACCTGATTTTTCACTTATCAGTGAGAGCTTAAGCCATGATGTGATTATTGATGGCCGAAACTTGTTTGAGCCGTCTGATATGGCCAAGAAAGGCTTTGCTTATTATGCGATTGGGCGTGGGCTTTCGGTGAAGAGTTATAATTAGGAGCTAGGAGCTAGGAGCTAGGAGCTAGGAGCTAGGCGGTGTCCTGAGCGTTGTGGTGAGCGTAGTCGAACTGCGCAGTCGAAGTGCAACAATATTATGGTTTGCTAGTATCGAGTTACTAGTAGCGAGTAGGGATAAAAAAGGCTCACTGAGCGGAGTCGAAGTGCAACCTTATTTAAATTAAGAGCAATAACGAAACAAATAAAGGAAAAAGATGAATAGGAAAATATCTGTAATAGGTTTGGGATATGTCGGTTTACCGGTTGCAGTGGCGTTTGGTAAGTCGCATCGAGTGATTGGTTTTGATTTGAATCAAGCTCGAATTGAAGAGTTGAAAAAAGGCCATGATCGTACTCTGGAGGTCGAAGATGGAGAGCTCGCTGCAACTGATATTATGTTTACCTGTGATGCCGCTGATCTAAAAAACGCTGATTTTCACATTGTAGCTGTTCCAACTCCGATTAATCATGCTAATCAGCCTGATTTGCGGCCGATGCACTCAGCCTCAAAAACGATTGGTCAGCAGTTAAAGCAAGGCGATATTGTTGTTTTTGAATCAACGGTTTATCCAGGCGCAACCGAAGAGGAGTGTGTGCCGATTCTTGAAGCTGAATCTGGGTTAGTTTGTGGGACCGATTTTACTGTTGGCTATTCTCCTGAGCGAATAAACCCAGGCGATAAAGAACATACCTTTACTAAAATCACTAAAGTGGTTTCTGGCCAAGATGCTGAAACTCTAGAAATCGTTGCTGATGTTTATAGTAGTGTCGTTGTTGCCGGTGTTCATAAAGCAGCTACCATCAAAGTCGCTGAAGCGGCTAAAGTTATTGAAAACACTCAGCGGGATTTGAATATCGCTTTGATGAATGAATTGGCGGTCATTTTCGAAAAAATGGGGATCGACACTTTAGATGTTTTAGAAGCCTCTGGAACCAAATGGAATTTCCTTCCCTTCAGGCCAGGTCTTGTAGGGGGACACTGTATCGGGGTCGATCCTTATTACCTAACTTATAAAGCGGAACAAGTCGGGTACCGTCCTGAAGTGATTCAGGCGGGTCGTCGAATTAACGATAATATGGCCGGATTGATCGTAGACCGCTGTGTAAAACAAATGATATTGCAAGACCGTAAAGTTAAAGGTGCTAAAGTTGCCATTTTAGGTCTGACTTTTAAAGAAGATTGCCCTGACCTAAGAAACTCGAAAGTCGAAGACTTGATCAAAGAGTTTAAAGAGTTCGGCGTCGAGCCAATCATTCACGATGCGATGGCAGATTCGAAGGAAGCCAAAGATATTTACGGCGTTGAATTGACCGAGCTATCCGATATCAAAGACTGCGAATTAGTCTTGGTAGCGGTTGCTCATAAAGAATACAAGGCGCTAAGCGCCAATGACTTCAGTGGTATGCTATCTGATACTGGTAGTTTATTTGATTTAAAAGGAATACTGCCGCGAGACGAGCTTGCTGATTTAGGCAAGAAAGTTTGGCGAATCTAAGCTAGATAGTTGCGAGTTGCGAGTTGCTAGTTGTTAGTAAAGCGACAGGGAGATAGAGAAAAAGCCCACTGAGCGGAGTCGAAGTGAAGCCTTAGTCTTTAATACTCAGTGCTCTCTGTACCCACTGCGTTTCACGGGGCAAGCTTTGCCTCTGTGGTAAAATTTTTATAGTTTTTATTTTATAGGTTTATTGATAATGAATGTATTAGTTACTGGCGCTGCCGGTTTTATTGGTTTTCACGTTTCTAAGTATCTAATGGCACGAGGTGACTCTGTTGTTGGTATCGATAATATTAACGATTATTACGATCCTAATATCAAGTTAGGGCGACTGGATATGTTGAAAGAAGACGATAAGTTTTCTTTTATTAAGATGGATATTGCCGACAAAGAAGCGATGGAAAAACTGTTTACCGAAAACAAATTTGACGGTGTTATTAATTTAGCCGCTCAGGCCGGAGTTAGATATTCTTTAGAAAACCCTCATGTTTATATGGAAAGTAATATTGTAGGCTTTCTGAACATTTTAGAAGGTGTTAGACACCACAAGATAAATCACTTGGTTTATGCTTCTTCTAGCTCTGTTTATGGAGCGAATACGCTTCAGCCGTTCTCTGAGCATCACAACATTGACCATCCGGTTTCGCTTTATGCAGCAAGTAAGAAAGCCAATGAGCTGATGGCCCATAGTTACAGCCATTTATATGGCATGAAAACAACCGGATTGCGATTTTTCACTGTTTACGGTCCTTGGGGACGTCCAGATATGGCGTTGTTCCTATTTGCTAAAGGAATACTGGATGAAGAACCAATCAATATTTTCAACAATGGCGATATGATCCGAGACTTTACTTATATTGATGACATTGTTGAAGGGATCGTTAGAGTATTAGACAATCCACCTCAGGGTAATCCAGAGTGGAATGGCGACAAGCCTGATCCAGCAACCAGTTATACGAACTATCGTGTCTTTAACATCGGTAACAATAGCCCAGTTAAACTAATGGATTTTGTTGAAGCAATTGAAAATGCGGCTGGTAAAAAAGCGATTAAAAACTTTATGCCAATGCAAGCGGGTGATGTTCCTTCCACTTGCGCAGATGTTTCCGAGTTAGAAGAAGCGGTAGGATTTAAGCCTAATACATCGATCCAAACCGGTATCGATAACTTTATGGCGTGGTATAAAGAGTATTTTAAGAAATAATAAAACAGTAGCGGGTTACTAGTCTCTAGTCGGTGTCCTGAGCGGTGTGGTGAGCGGAGTCGAACTACGGAGTCGAAGGGAGCTAGTAACTCCGCCATGTTGATTCTACTCTAGTTTATGTAGCTGAATGCTTGCAGTAGTTGCCTGAAGCATCATTATTTTCCCAGCTCCCAGCTCAGCTGTAATCCTTCTACAGCCATTTACATACCAAAGTGCTTGTAATCGGTACCTGACATATTAATAATTCGCTCGCAACTCGCAACTCGCAACTCGCAACTCGCAACTCGCAACTCGCAACTCGCAACTCGCAACTCGCAACTTAGCATGCCCCTCGAGCGAAGCGAGTGCTTTGGGTACGCAACTCGCAACTGCTTTTAATTCACCTTCCTCCTAACTAAAACTACCACCCCAACCGCAAACACTGCACCCAATACATCTGCCGCGAAATCTCCGAAACTGGCCCCTCTGTGAGGAATAAAGTGTTGTGCTATTTCTATTGCTACGCCCAATAAAGCGCCTGTTGTTATGGCGAGCCAAGCTTTTAACCTAGGGTAAGCTAAGGCTAGGAATCCAGCGAACGCAGCAAAACCAATAAAGTGATAGACCTTGTCGACATTTGAGAAAGTTGGGCGATGGTATACGTCAGGGGAAAGCGTTAAGTACAAAAGCAAAGCACAATTGGTCCAGAAGACGAATTTCCAAGCCAGAGAGTACTTATCACTAACTAATGAATGAAAAAGAGCTTTGGTTTTCAAAGATTATCCTTAATTGTGACAATTAATCTTCTACAAATTTAGATTGATATGTTAACAATATCAACGGAACGAACCTAGCCTAATTTAGCTTAAGTTGTTAATAAATCTGTCAAAAATGTGATGTTCAACGAGTTCAACCAGAGTAATTTCAAGGCAAGAAAGGAAATCTTCTGTTATAACTGAATAAGCACAAATTATATGCTTTTCTGATTTTAAAGCTGGTATCATCACCAGCAAATTGGAATTTGCCTTAGAACCTCAGTGTGTTTGGTTTGAGGATAATGAAAGAAGACTTGAAACTATGACAAAAATGACCCATTTGGCGCAATTAGAAGCCGAAAGCATTCAAATATTTAGAGAAGTGGCGGCCGAATTTGATAAACCTGTCATGCTGTACTCGGTAGGGAAAGATTCATCGGTATTACTTCACTTAGCTCGCAAAGCTTTTTTTCCAGGAAAAATTCCATTTCCGCTAATGCATGTGGATACCAACTGGAAATTTAAGGAAATGATAGAGTTTAGAGATAGGATGGCGGAGCAACACGGTTTTAATCTTATAGTGCACAAGAATCCACAAGGGATTGAAATGGGAGTAGGACCATTTACTCACGGCAGCGCTAAACACACGGATATCATGAAAACTCAGGCTCTTAAACAAGCGCTTGATATGCATCAATTTGACGCCGCTTTTGGTGGCGCTCGCAGGGACGAAGAGAAATCTCGAGCAAAAGAAAGAGTCTATTCGTTTAGAGATGATAAGCATCGCTGGGATCCTAAAAATCAACGACCGGAGCTATGGAATATATACAATGGTAAGGTAGACAAAGGTGAGAGCATTCGAGTTTTTCCATTGTCCAATTGGACTGAGCTCGATATTTGGCAATACATTTATAAAGAAAACATCGATATTCCGTCCTTATACTTTTCAAAAGAAAGACCGGTTGTTGAAAGAGATGGTGGTTTGATTATGGTTGATGATGAAAGAATGCCTTTGGAAGAAGGTGAAGAACCAATGATGAAGTCTGTGAGATTTAGAACATTAGGTTGTTATCCATTAACCGGTGCCGTTGAGTCTGAAGCAACGACTTTACCCGAAATCATTCAAGAGATGTTGCTTTGCACGACCTCTGAGAGGCAAGGTCGCGTGATTGATAATGACTCAGCTGGTTCCATGGAAAAGAAGAAAATGGAAGGTTATTTTTAACCAAGTCGTTACGGGTTTCGTACCCAAAGCACTCGCTTCGCTCGAGGGGCATGCTAAGTTACGAGTTTAGAGTTTACAGCTAAAAACTAAGAATAGTAGAAAGCAATAAAGACAAAAGATTTTAAAGGAATTATAGGATGTCGAATAACACATCTCTGGTAGCAACAGACATAGAAGAATACTTAAAAGTCCACGAGAATAAAGATATGCTGCGCATATTAACTTGTGGAAGTGTCGATGACGGAAAATCGACACTCATCGGCAGGCTCTTGTTTGATAATCAAATGATTTTTGAAGATCAAATGGCCGCCATTGAGAAAGATTCTCAGAGGTTTAACACGACTGACGAATCGTTTGATTTGGCTCTGTTAGTCGATGGTTTGCAGTCTGAGAGAGAGCAAGGAATAACCATAGATGTAGCTTATCGTTATTTTGCCAGTGAGCAACGTAAGTTTATCATCGCCGATACCCCCGGACATGAACAGTATACAAGAAATATGGCCACGGGCGCCTCAACAGCTGACTTAGCAGTTATTTTGATTGATGCTAGGCACGGAGTACAAGTTCAAACTCGACGTCATAGTTACATATGTTCTTTACTGGGCATTAAGCACGTTATTATCGCCATCAATAAAATGGATGCCATCGATTATGATCAAACGACTTATCAGCAAATTAAAAAAGACTATCGAGAGTTTGCTAAAAAACTAAGTTTTGAGGATATCCGTTTTGTTCCTTTGTCGGCACTTAAAGGCGATAACGTTGTAAACGAAAGCAAGAATATGACTTGGTATCCTGGATCAACGTTAATGAAATTGTTGAATACAGTATCAATCAACCGCAGTAAATCACAGCCATTTAGAATGCAAGTGCAGTATGTTAATCGGCCGAATCTTAATTTCCGGGGGTTCTGCGGAACCATCACCGGCGGAGATATTCGGGTAGGTGACACCTTTAAAACATTGCCGTCGGGAAAAGAAAGCAAAGTTAAGTCAATTGTTACTTTTGATGGTGAATTAGAACGAGCCAGCGTTGGTATGGCTGTGACTCTTACTTTAGAAGATGAAATCGATATTAGCCGCGGCAACATGCTTGTGCGCCCGCATGAATTGCCATCTTCTGCAAGAGATTTTGCTGCTGATGTAGTTTGGATGACCGAAGAAGCATTACATGTTGATCGTGAGTATGAAATTAAGGTTGGCAGTCAGTCGGTTTTTGGATATGTTAAAGAGATAAATTATAAAGTCGACGTTAACTCGTTAGATAAGTCTGAAGCTTCGCAGCTAGCATTGAATGAAATAGGTCGATGCCACTTTACCTTGAGTGAAACTGTGCAGTTTGATGCTTATGAAGCTAACCGCTTGACCGGTGCATTTATAATAATAGATCGACTCACTAACGTGACAGTGGGAGCTGGGATGGTCGCTCAATCTATTGACGGTGGTGAGCAGGCTGATTATTCGGCGTTTGAAAAAGAGTTTAATGCATTGGTAAGAAAGCATTTCCCTCACTGGGAAGCCAAGAAAATTTAGCCTAATTTTGTTTTAAAGGTATAAAAAAGGCTGTTTAAAACACAGCCTTTTTTATAGGAAAATCAACAAATCGGATAGCGGTCGCATAATTAATTGCTAGGAAAAAAATGTCAGATACCCCCTATAAAAAAATACAAACAAATACCGATAAATCCTCCGACGTCGTTTGGCACCAAGCTAGTGTTACTCATAAAGATAGAATCTCACTAAATGGCCATAAACCGGCAGTGCTATGGTTCACTGGTCTCAGTGGCTCAGGGAAATCAACGGTCGCCAATGCTGTGGACAAAATGCTACACGATATTGGATGTAGAACCTATGTCTTAGACGGTGACAATGTGCGACATGGATTGAATGGTGATCTTGGTTTTTCTGATAGTGATCGAATAGAAAACATTCGCCGAATTGGCGAAGTGGCCAAACTATTTGTAGACGCAGGGCTGTTGGTTTCATCGGCTTTTATTTCACCATTCCTCGCTGATCGAAAATTAGTCAGGGAACTACTTGGTGAGGGGCAATTTGTTGAAGTGTTTATTGATACGCCAATTGAAATCTGTGAACAAAGAGATCCTAAAGGTCTATACAAAAAAGCTAGAGCCGGTGAAATCAAAAATTTCACCGGAATTGATTCTGCCTATGAACAACCATTAAATCCGGGGATACATATCCAAGCGGGTGAAAAATCCGTGGAAGAGTGCGCTCAACAGGTGGTTCAATTTCTTCAAGCGAATGGCTATATCAACTCCAGCAACAATAAAGCATAATTAGTAGGAATCTAACTCGAATGAATTATGATATTTTTAATGGTGATGCAGACGGTATTATTTCTCTGCTGCAGTTAAGGCTAGCTAACCCAATTGAAAGTCAATTGGTGACTGGAGTAAAACGAGATATTCAGTTGCTAAAAAAAATTACTGCGGAGCGAGGCGATCTTTTAACCATTCTTGATATTTCAATGGAGAAAAATAGTTCAGAGTTAAATGCGGCTTTAGCAGCAGGTGCCAATGTCATTTACTTTGATCATCATAGAAGTGGTGATATTCCAAACAATTCCCAGCTTGAAGCCCATATTGATTTAGATCCCAATATTTGTACCGCACTTTTAGTCGATAAAAAGCTGGATGGACAATTTCATCATTGGGCGATCACGGCTGCTTATGGTGACAACCTAATTGCTCGTGCGGATGAGCTTGCCAAGCTTGCCGGATTCACTGAGCAACAAGCTGAACTACTCAAAGAATTTGGCACCTTAATCAATTACAACGGCTATGGCGCTGAGGTTTCGGACTTACATTACGACCCAGCCGAACTCTATCAAGCACTGCTGGTTTACTCATCTCCGTTTGAGGCGATTAATGATAAAGCGTCACCGTTTTATAAATTAAGAGATGCCTACAAGGAAGATATGCAAAATGCGCTAGCGGTCAAACCGAGCCACCAAAGTAAACGTCTATCGGTTTATGAGTTGCCACAACAATTGTGGGCAAAACGTATTAGCGGCGTTTATGGCAATTTATTGGCGAACCAAAATCCAGACGCAGCACATGCGGTATTGACGCTTAATGTTGATAAGACCTACACGGTCTCTTTGCGTGCCCCACTTAATAATAAACAGGGCGCAGGCGATATTTGCAGTCAGTTCGTGTCCGGTGGCGGACGAGCGGCTGCAGCAGGAGTCAATGCGCTGCCAAAACTGCAAGTCGCTGATTTTATTGAAGCTGTTGAGAGCTACTATCAATAGAGTCTAGAGCCTAATGATAATCTTCTCTAAGTAACTATTTTTATTATCAAAATTAACTGCTTAAGGACTTTTTATTCTTTGATTTTAAAGCGCTTATTGGTTAAACTGCGGCGAGATTTAGGTTCTAATATATAATTCGGGGATTAACCCTCGTGGAAAAGCATCAAGAATTGGTCTTCTTGGTGCTTTTCTTGGTTTATCGGAGTTGCAATAACGCATGCCTGTTATCACTTTACCAGATGGTAGTAAAAGAGAATTCGACGACGCGGTCACTGTTTATCAGGTGGCGGCAGATATTGGTCCCGGTTTAGCTAAAGCGGCACTGGCCGGTAAAGTGAATGGTCAAACTGTCGATACTAGCTATACCATTACTGAAGATGCTGAGCTTGCACTCATCACCGAGCGAGATGAAGAAGGCCTCGATGTTATTCGTCATTCTTGCGCTCATTTATTAGCACAAGCGACTCAAGCGTTATTTCCAAAAGCGCAAGTTACCATTGGACCAGTGATTGACAACGGGTTCTATTATGATTTTGCGTTTTCGCGCCCATTTACGCCCGAAGACCTTGAAGCTATCGAAGCTAAAATGGCTGAAATTGCCAAGCAAGACTTGCCTGTTTCTCGCACCACCATGATTCGAGAAGAAGCTATTGAATTCTTCAAGAATATGGGAGAAGAATACAAAGCAGAAATTATCTCCAGTATTCCTGCTGGCGAAGAAATTTCACTTTATCGTCAAGGTGATTTTATCGATCTTTGTCGAGGCCCACATGTTCCAAGTACCGGCAAAATTAAAGCGTTTAAATTGATGAAGTTAGCCGGTGCGTATTGGCGCGGTGATTCAAATAATGAAATGCTACAACGAATCTACGGCACCGCGTGGACTAACAAGAAAGAATTAAAGAAGTATTTACACCGGTTAGAAGAAGCCGAAAAGCGTGATCACCGTAAAATTGGTAAGCAACTAGAGTTATTCCATTTTCAAGAAGACGCGCCAGGCATGGTGTTTTGGCACAATGATGGTTGGAGTATTTTCAAAGAACTCGAAAGCTATATTAGAGTCGTGCTTGGTAATACTGACTACCAGGAAGTTAAAGCGCCACAAATCATGGACCGCAGCTTGTGGGAAAAATCTGGTCACTGGGAAAAGTATCATGATGATATGTTCACTACTGAGTCTGAAAACCGAACTTATGCGGTAAAACCCATGAACTGTCCCGGTCATGTTCAAATATTTAATCAAGGTCTTAAGTCATACCGAGATTTGCCTCTACGTATGGCAGAGTTTGGTTCTTGTCATCGAAATGAACCTTCTGGCGCATTACACGGATTAATGCGGGTGAGAGCATTTACCCAAGATGATGCTCACGTCTTCTGTACTGAAGAGCAAATACAAGATGAAGTAGGGCATTTAATCGATACCATATACAATGTTTACGCCGACTTCGGATTTGAGAACATTGAGATCAAACTTTCCACTCGACCCGAAAAGCGAGTAGGCTCTGACGAATCATGGGATCAAGCGGAAGAAGCGTTAGATGCAGCATTAAAAGCCAAGAATATCGATTTTGAAGTACTGCCTGGCGAAGGCGCATTCTATGGCCCTAAAATAGAGTTCTCACTACGAGATTGTTTAGAAAGAGTTTGGCAATGTGGCACAGTGCAATTAGATTTCTCTATGCCTGGACGGCTCGGTGCAGAATATGTTGCAGAAGATGGCAGTAAAAAGACTCCGGTGATGATTCATCGAGCTATACTGGGTTCATTAGAACGATTTATCGGCATTTTGATTGAAGAATACGCAGGCAAGTTTCCAGCTTGGTTAGCACCAAAACAAGTCGCGATTATGAATATCACCGACAAACAGAGTGAATTTGTTCAAAAAAGTGCAAAAATATTGAAATCTCAAGGCTTTAGAGTCAATTCGGACTTGAGAAACGAGAAAATCGGCTTTAAAATTCGTCAGCACACTTTGCAGCGAGTACCTTATTTATTAGTAGTTGGAGATCGAGAGGTTGAAACAGAGACTGTTTCGGTTCGATCGAGAGCAGGAAAGGACCTTGGAAGTATGTCAATTGAGGCATTTTCTGAGTTACTTAAAGCAGATGTAAAGCAGTTAGGCCGAAAACAAAACTAAATTTTGAGCCTAATACTTGCGACTCGACCATTAGAATGTTTGGTCAAAATCAGCAAATATTAGATTTTATTAATTAATCGAGGAACATACACATTAAAAGAGCAAAGCCAAAAATGGCGGCCAAGGTACAACGAGCCAACATTAACGAAGAAATCGAAGCACCAAAGGTAAGATTAATTGACCAAGATGGCGAGTCTAAGGGAGTCGTAAGCATCAGTGAGGCAATTGCTGCAGCTGAAGCCGTAACTTTAGATCTGGTGGAAATTTCTCCAGGGGCAGAGCCTCCAGTCTGTAAGATAATGGATTACGGCAAATATGTTTTCGAGCAAAAGAAAGCTAAAGCCGCGGCCAAGAAAAAGCAGACAGTTGTTCATGTAAAAGAGATTAAATTTAGACCCGGTACAGATATTGGCGATTACAATATCAAACTTCGAAAACTCACTGAGTTTTTAGAAGAGGGTGATAAGACCAAAATCACCGTTCGATTCAGAGGACGTGAGATGGCTCATAGAGAGCTAGGTATGGATCTTATGAAGCGAGTACAAAAAGATTTGGAAGAGTTTGGTGATGTAGAGTCATTTCCAAAGCTCGAGGGTCGTCAGATGACTATGGTCATCGCGCCCAAGAAAAAGAAGTAACAGAATTTTAAATTTTTGAGTCGAAACTCAAAAATTTGAAATACACTCTATGTAAATAGAGTGTATTTACTAGTCGCAAGGCTTTTGGCAGCCCCAAGACTAGTTGGTGAGAAGCCGACTATTCATCGATTGGATATTGGTTTCTTTTTTTTAAGCACTGATAGGTAGCAAACGGTATAGAAAGGTAGATTGGCGTTTTAAGTCTTTTTCTTTTCAAAATACGACCTACAGATGATAATTGGAGTAAACAAGCAATGCCAAAGATTAAAACAGACAGCGGCGCTGCAAAGCGTTTCAAACGTACTGGTAAAGGCGGATTCAAGCATGCGCAATCGCATCGACGCCACATTCTTACTAAGAAAAGTTCTAAGCGAAAGCGTCATTTGCGTGATATGCAGATGGTTGCAGCTTGCGACGTTCCACAGCTGGATCGCCAGCTTCCTTACGTATAAGAATGGGAGTTATTTGAAATGCCTAGAGTAAAACGCGGTGTTACCGCACACAAACGTCACAAGAAAGTTTTAAAAGCAGCAAAAGGTTATTACGGAGCACGTAGTCGAGTTTATCGAGTTGCGACTCAAGCAGTAACTAAAGCTGGCCAATATGCCTACCGTGACCGTCGTCAGCGTAAGCGTCAATTCAGAGCAATCTGGATCCAACGTATCAATGCTGAAGCTCGTGTTAGTGGTTTGTCGTATAGCAAATTTATTAACGGTCTTAAGAAAGCATCTATCGGAATCGATCGTAAGATCCTTGCTGATATCGCTGTTTTTGACAAAGTTGCATTTGCAGCCTTAGTTGAAAAAGCAAAAGCTGCTCTCGCTTAAGAACCAACTATTTTGTTGCGAAACTATTATTAAATAGTCACGTAACCAAAGAAATAGTTACTGAAAGGGAAGGGCATTAGTCCTTCCCTTTTTTTATGTATAGAATTTATTATTGAAATGAACTGGCTGTGTTGCCAAACAAGCATTTCAAATGGTCAAGAGAATTGGCCTTATTAAGAATATTAATAATTAATATTGGAAATCAGATTTATGTCAAATAGCGTTGATGAACTATTATCACGAGGCCTTGCCTCTGTTGATTCAGCAAGCAGCATCCAAGAATTGGAACAAGTGAAAGTTGAATTCTTAGGTAAAAAAGGCGAGTTAACAGCGCAACTCAAATTGCTTGGTCAATTGCCGGTAGAAGAAAGGCCTATTCAAGGTGCTGCGATTAATAAAGCCAAGCAAGCTATTCAAGGCAAAATAGACGAACGTAAATCTGTGTTTGAATCTGCTGCAATTGCTGATCAACTGGCGAATGAATCTATTGACGTTACCGTTGCTGGAAGAAATTCTGAAGTTGGCGGTATGCATCCGGTTAATCGCACTTTAGAAAGGATAGTGGAATATTTTTCTCAAATTGGATTCGGGGTTGAAGAAGGACCGGAAGTTGAAGATGACTATCACAATTTTGAAGCGCTAAACATTCCTGGTCACCATCCTGCTCGAGCGATGCATGATACGTTTTACTTTGGTGACGGTACGCTGTTAAGAACTCATACTTCGCCCGTGCAAATCCGAACCATGGAAAAAGTTAAACCGCCGGTAAGGATCATTGCTCCGGGTAGAGTTTATCGTTGTGATTCGGATTTGACACATACCCCGATGTTTCATCAAGTTGAAGGATTATTAGTAGATACAAAAACTTCATTTGCTGATCTTAAAGGTGTTCTTGATGAGTTTTTAAAACATTTTTTCGAGGACGAGAAGCTAAAAGTACGTTTTAGGCCCTCGTACTTCCCATTTACAGAGCCATCTGCAGAAGTTGATATAGCTTGTGTGATGTGTGCAGGTAAGGGATGTCGAGTCTGTAGTAATACTGGTTGGCTTGAAATTCTAGGTTCCGGGATGGTTCACCCTAATGTATTAGAATCTGTTGGGTATGACAGTGAAGAATATACCGGATATGCATTTGGTATGGGGGTTGAGAGAATGACCATGTTGCGCTACGGCGTGAATGATTTGAGATTGTTCTTCGAGAACGATTTAAGGTTTTTACAGCAGTTTAACTAGTTGTGTTTAATTAACGAGCAAATCATTTAAAGCCGAGAATGGCAAAAAATTAGAAAGAATACTTGGATAAATATCAATGAAAATTAGTGAAAAGTGGCTACGAACATGGGTCAACCCAAGCATCTCAACGGAAGAATTAATTTCCTTGCTGACAATGGCAGGGTTAGAAGTGGACGGAACTGAAGAGGTTGGTGCAGAGCTGGCCGGGATTCTAGTTGGAAAAATCGTTGAAGCTAAGCAACACCCTGAAGCCGATAAACTTCAGGTTTGTATGGTGGATGTAGGACAATCTGAAAACTTGCAAATCATATGTGGCGCACCTAACGCAAGAGAAGGTATTAAGGTTGCTGTCGCCGTTATTGGTTGTGTTCTTCCTGGCGATTTTAAGATCAAGAAAGCTAAGCTTAGAGGCGTTCACTCTTTCGGTATGCTTTGCTCAGGTAAAGAGTTAGAACTTTCCGATGATCATGATGGCATCATAGAACTCGATTCTGAGGCACAAATTGGCCAGGAATTTATCGAGCATATGGGCTTTAAAGATACAGCAATCGATATTGATTTGACACCAAACAGAGGTGACTGTTTAGGTATTAAAGGGATTGCGACTGAGGTAGGCGTACTAACTCAGACTGCTGTGAATCCTATTGAAATAGAAACAATTCCAGCCACTATCGATGACACTATTAAAGTTAATCTGTTGGCTCCTGAAGCGAACCCTCGGTTTTGTGCGCGGGTTATTAAAGGGATTAATTTAAAAGCGGAAACTCCCGAGTGGATGAAATCAAGATTGCTGGGTTCCGACATTCGATCGATCGATCCAGTCGTTGATGTCACTAACTACGTTATGTTGGAACTTGGACATCCGATGCACGCTTTCGACCGAAACAACATTAAAGGCGATATCTCCGTCCGCTATGCTCACAAAGGTGAAGAGTTAGTGATGTTGGATGATAAAGCCTTGCAGTTAAGAGAAGATACCTTAGTCGTAGCTGATGATGAAAAAGCCCTTTCGCTAGCGGGAATTATGGGCGGCAAATTTTCCGGCATTAATGAAAACACCGTTGATATTGTGCTTGAAGCGGCGCATTGGGATCCCATCAAAATTGCTGGAAAAGCGAGAAGCTATGGTATGCACACTGATGCATCTCACCGTTTTGAGCGAGGTGTGGATTACAATCTATGCGCTACTACCATTGAAAGAGCAACAGAACTTTTACTTGAAATCGTCGGTGGCAATGCCGGACCTTTAGTTGATGAAGTCGCTAGCGCTCATTTCCCGGCAGCTAGACAGGTTAAACTGAGAAGACAGCGAGTTACACGATTATTAGGAATAGAGCTTTCCGATAATCAAATCACCGATATACTCACACGATTGAATATGCAGCTAGAGCAGCAATCAGATGGTTGGTTGGTCAATATTCCTAGCAATCGTTTTGATATCTCTATTGAGGCTGATTTAATCGAAGAATTGGTCAGAGTATTCGGCTATAACAATGTTCCCAGTCGCAAACCGGTGGGTGAGCTTGCGATGATTCGTAAGCCAGAAAATCGACTGGTGAAATCGCAAATAGCTCGATTATTAGCTAGTCGTGGATATCAAGAAGCGATCACTTATTCTTTTATCGATAAAAAATCACAACAACTCATTGATCCAGAAATAGAGCCATTAGGACTTGTTAATCCGATTTCCTCTGATTTAGCCGTTATGCGTTCTTCAATTTGGCCAGGTTTGTTAAAAGCAATGGAGCATAACCTAAAAAGACAACATCCTCGGGTGAAATTCTTTGAAATAGGGCTTAAATTTGTACCTTCTGATGAAGGATTAAAACAAACTCCGGTCATTGCGGGGGCCATCTGTGGAACCAGAAGAGCCGAAAACTGGGAAGCTGATGCTCAAATGCTTGATTTCTTTGATCTCAAAGGGGATTTAGAGGCTATTTTCAAGCTTTCTGCTTCCGAAGATGCTTTTACTTTTGTTGCGGCGCAGCGACATGGCCTTCATCCTGGCCAAACAGCTGAAATTAGTAGAAATGGTAATCCTTGTGGTTATATAGGAAAAATTCACCCAGAAACACAGAAAGTGTTTGATATAGAGCAGCCTGTTTATCTATTTGAGCTAGAGTTAAAACGGGTTACCCAGCGAAAAATACCAAAATTCAACAGCTTATCTAAATTTCCATCCATTCGTCGAGATCTGGCAATTTTGGTCAAAGAAAACGTGACTTCGTCGCAAATTGTTGATTTAATTGGACAAACGGCTAAAAATTGGCTAAATAATGTAGTAATATTTGATATATACCGTGGCAAAGGGATCGAAGCTGGTCACAAGAGTGTAGCGATAGGTATTGTTCTTCAACGAAACGATAGAACATTTAAAGATGCTGAAGTTGCCAAGATGTTGGACAGAATCATTGCTACTTTGACAGATAAGCTAGGAGCGGTATTGAGGGATTAAAAATGGCATTAACGAAAGCAGAAATGGCTGAAAGGCTTTTTGATGACCTAGGGCTTAACAAGCGTGAAGCCAAAGAAATGGTCGAAGGATTCTATGAAGAGATCAGAAATTCTCTAGCATCGAATCAACAAGTAAAATTGTCTGGTTTTGGCAATTTTGATTTGAGAGATAAAAAACAACGTCCCGGACGTAACCCTAAAACGGGAGAAGAGATACCAATTAGTGCTCGACGAGTGGTAACTTTTAGACCGGGTCAAAAATTAAAAGCTAGAGTGGAAGCATATGCTGGAAGCGAGTAATAATAACGAATTAATGCCGATACCAGACAAGCGTTACTTTACCATTGGTGAAGTAAGTGAGTTATGTTTGGTTAAGCCGCATGTTTTGCGATACTGGGAGCAAGAGTTCCCACAATTGAGTCCGGTTAAGCGAAGAGGAAATCGACGCTATTACCAACGTGATGACGTTATGGTGATTCGTGAAATTCGTGAGTTGTTGTACGATCAAGGCTTCACAATTGGTGGCGCAAGGCAACAGCTAGAAGCGGAGGAGGCTAAGCCCGATCCTCAAGCAATTAATGCTGTCATCAAAGAGTTGGAGAGTGTTTTAAAGATACTAGCCCATTGATTTAAAAAATGATTTGCGAATAATGTAAGTGAAGCAATACTAAATAGAATCCTCAACTGAATAGTTGGGGATTTTTTGTTTTAATTCACTGAAAATATTAATTGAATAATTACTCGTCTGACGAGCTTGCAATGTGCTAATTTTCAGGTAGTATTCCGCCTCGGTATAGAGCATTTAGACATCAATCTATTTCTATTGGTGTTTGACGCTTGAAACCATGTCGGAATGTGGCGCAGCCTGGTAGCGCACTTGTTCGGGGTACAAGTGGTCGGAGGTTCAAATCCTCTCATTCCGACCAAAATTTTCTCCTAGTAAAACTTCTATTTAAGTCCTGCATAATAAAACCCTGAATAATATCAAAATCGACTATTATAACAGTCTAATAATGTGACTGTTTAGCCATTATTTCCAATGAAAATCTAACTGCGTTATAGCAAGCGATTAATTGATTGGTGGCAAAGTATCTGTTAGTTATATGGATAAATATGACATGCAGCGGTCATAAATAGTTGTTAGAATACCGGCGTTGATGATACATAACCCCTTGATGGAGAAACCTAAATGAGAGAGTTACTGGTAATTGCAGATCAGAATGCTGATAGCAATCCCGCTTTTTTGCATGCATTGGAAGTTGCTAAAAATACCGGTGCGAAAATCGAATTTGTGGGCTTTGTGCATGCCGCAGGTGTCGATAGTTCAGAAATTCTAACCCAAAGCGAAAAGAGAAAAGTTCATCACGAATTTATCGATAGAAAACAAGCCCAAATTGATGGGTTTTTAAGCAAATTAGATTTAACAGACGTGAGAGTTAATGTTGATGTTGTTTGGGAGCGTTCATTTGAACGGTGGGTAACAGACCGATGCAATCAAAAGTCATTTGATATGATTTTTAAGACAGGACATCGATCCGAATCGACAACTCACGCGCCCTCTGACTGGCAATTAATGCGTCACTGTCCTGACCCTGTCATGATAGTTGGAGATAAAGAATGGAAAAACGGTGGTAAGGTTTTAGCTGCGTTAGACTTGGGCTCAAGTAGTGAAGAGGCGCTTAAACTCAATGAAGAAATTCTGAAATATTCATTTCAGCTTGCGAAAGCAACGAATAGCGAAGTACATGCTTGTTATTCGATTTCAATGCCTTCAGCTCTAGCAGAATTAGACTTTTTTGATACTGTTGGATATGAAAAGAAGATGAAGGAATCAATAGACCCAATTATTTCTCGATTAATTGAGAAGGGCGGCTTAAACCAAGAAACTTTACATTTGGTTTCGGGTAAACCTGCAAAGGAAATCAGACGCATCGTTAAGAAAATTGATGCCGATGTTGTGGTAATGGGTAACAAGACCAGAGTGAGTTTAAGAGGACGTTTGTTAGGAAACACTGCAAGAAATGTCTTAAGAAAAATTAAAGCGGATGTGTTAATCGTTAAGTAGTCAAGTGTGCGCTAATGACCAGACAACAATAAGCGTCCAACTGGGCGCTTTTTTTGTTTTAGACTTTCAGAAATTTTGAAATGAATAGTGAGAAATTTATGAATCCAAAGAGAGAAAATGAAGACATATCTGAACAAGAATTAATTGGACTAGTCGTTCATGCCTACAACAATCATTTAGCTGCTATTACAGGGTTCAATGAAATAGCGTTGTTGCATAGCAATCAAGAGAAAACTGAAGAGCTACTAGAGTTATCATTAAAGTCAGCTAAACAAGCTAGTTATCTCGGGCAGTCATTACTAGCAAGTGTAAGCAGACTTCAATTGGAACTAGAGGCTATTTCAATTGCGGAGATAGTCAACAAGCTGATTAAACTTTACCCATCAGTTCATTTCGATGTCTCTTGTAAAGATAGTGATGAAATTATTTCTCAAACCGAGTGGTTAATGGATTGCATTACTGAAATGGTTGAGTTTTTAAACCGACTGGCAATTGTACAAGAGCGAAAATCGGAAATTAAAATAGCTCTGAAACTGAATTCAACTAAACAACAAATGGAAATGTTGGTAGGTTCCGATGTTTCGTCACTAGAAATTTTGCACCAAACAAACCTTTTCAATCTCTATTACTCTAGCAAAAAGATGTTTGGTACCGCAGGTGTTGGTTTAGCCAAAGTAAAGGGTTTTTTTAATCAGACTAAAGCGAGTGTAGAGTGGAGCAATGGGGAAGGGTTTGTGGTTGTTTTGCCAACAAAACAATAGTGTTGTTTTTAGTAGTAACTAAAGTTTGAATTAGATTTTGTGAATTTGAATTCAAGCAGATAGTTTAATTTAGTACAGATGACGGGGATGTTCCCAAAGGGGGCATTTTTGTTGTTCTTTTTAAGAACCAAAATCAATGCTTCGACTCCGCTCAGCAACCTATTTAGTATCTTGGCTTTCTTTAAGGGCAGTTTCGCAGCGCTGGCGCTCTGACTGCGACATACTTTTGTTAGAAGACAAAAGTATGCAAAAGCTTCCTACGTTGAAACGAGCGCGAATGGAGTTTTTGAGCGTTCGGATTTCTTAAACAAGAAGCGTACTGGCTTTTAGCGTCCATCGGGTGGAAAAGAACTCGCAGGTGGCTCAAACAACTTTTCCACTTATCCGATGGACATGGGGATGTCGGTTTGCTCGTAGCCACTGGGCGAAAAGAAGACAAGCTCAGGTAATCACGAAAACATAGGCTTTACCATTCTATAGCTAACTATTATGGTTAAAGGTATACCTGCCTAGCGGCTATAACGGAGAAGTGAAACTCATGAGTCAGCGGGTAGACAAGAAAAGCAAATGAGCGCCAGCGAGCTCTTTTCTTCCGCTGACTCTCTTTCAACGAATAAGGACCGTTCAGGCTTGTAATAACTTTCAACAAGTAACCAATTAGTTATCTTCAGCGAAAAGCACTTTTGGTTACTTTTGGTGCTTTGGCCAAAAGTTACTCGCACGCTAGCGAAGCGGTGCGAAACGCTTTTGAACTAAATTTTGGTTCTTTAAAAAGAACAACAAGAATGTCCGCTATAAAAAAAGCTGCCTCTGACTTATAGAGCTAATTAAACCACCTCAAGGGGCGTCAAATTAATCCGAAACGACAAAAACAACTCTCTAACACTCCACAATATTTACCGCCAAACCTCCTCGCGATGTTTCTTTGTATTTTGTCTTCATATCTCGCCCAGTATCGCGCATGGTTTTTATTACTTTATCGAGAGAAACTTTGTGGTCCCCTTCGCCTTGTAATGCAAGTCGTGAAGCATTGATTGCCTTGACAGCTCCCATCGCGTTTCTTTCAATACACGGAACTTGAACTAGGCCACCTACAGGATCACAAGTGAGTCCCAAATTATGTTCCATGCCAATTTCTGCTGCGCATTCTACTTGTGATGGCGTTCCTCCAAGGGCTTCTGTTAGTCCTGCTGCAGCCATAGAGCAAGCGACACCGACTTCTCCTTGGCAGCCGACTTCTGCACCAGAAATAGAAGCATTTAATTTATAGAGAATTCCAATGGCTGCTGAAGATAATAAAAATCGGTGTATGGAGTCATTGTCTTTGGGCGCATAGTAATTGACATAATATTGTAAAACTGCCGGTATTATTCCTGCTGCTCCATTGGTTGGTGCGGTAACAACTCGTCCACCTGCGGCGTTTTCTTCATTGACCGCGAGAGCATACAAATTGACCCAGTCCATTGCGCTCAAAGGGTCGTTGTTTTCGTGTCTTGATTTTAGTTTGCGATATAAAGCAGGAGCTCTTCGTCTTAGTTTAAGTCCACCTTTAAGTACTCCCTCTGTTCTAATTCCTTTGTTTATGCATGCTGACATGGTTGACCAAATATCATCTAAACCGTTGACAACTTCTTGTTCGCTACGCCAAGTCTTTTCGTTTTCAAGCATCATGCTGCTAATGCACTTTCCTGAGCTGCGAGCCATTTCGAGTAGCTGTTCTCCGGTTTGAAAATCAAAAGGAAGTTCCAAATGCATCTCCGCAATTGGCTTTTGTTCAGTATTTTCACCGATGACAAAACCTCCACCAACAGAATAATAAATGTTTTCTTTGATTAGATTTCCTTCTGCGTCAAAGGCTGAAAACTTCATTCCGTTAGCGTGGCCTGGCAAGGTCTTCTTTCTATGAAAAACTAAATCAGATTCGAGGAATTTAATTTTGTGTTTTTTGTTTAGATTGATAGTCTGGGAGTTTCTTATTTCTTCTAGTCGACTGGGAATTGTGTCGGTATCTATCTGATCAGGTAACTCTCCCTCAAAACCTAACAATACAGCAACATCACTTCCATGACCTTTGCCAGTATGACCTAACGAGCCAAAAAGCTCGGCCTTTACTCGGTGAGGCACGAGCTTTTTACGTGCGAGTTTTTTAACAAACATTCGAGCAGCTCTCATCGGGCCTACAGTGTGAGAGCTCGATGGACCTATTCCAACGGTAAACAAGTCAAATACAGATACGGCCAAATTCTTCTCCTAGTTTCTTTTCATTCCGATTAACCATCAGTCGGTTTAGTCAACATTTCAGATAGTCTAACTATCATCTGGGCGGTAGCGCCCCAAATTCTATATTGATTGTACTCTATTTGGTAATAACTAAAGGTTTGTCCATTGATGCTTCGTGGTATTAGTTGATGGTTGTTTCTATCAAGAATAAACTCTAAGGGGACAGAAAAAGCTTCAGCTACCTCGTTTTCATCGATTGAAAGCTGATAGTTTTGTTCTACTATAGCAACATAAGGGGTAACATAATATTGACTAACGGTCGCTTGAGTTGGAAGTTTACCGATTAATTCTATGTGATCATAGGCAATTCCAATTTCTTCATTAGTTTCTCTTATAGCCGTGTGATGTAAACTTTGATCTGAGGTTTCATAGCGACCGCCCGGAAAGCTAATTTCACCTGGGTGATGCTTTAAGTGATCCGCTCTCCTAGTCAAGATCACCTGCCAGCCGTTTTGAATATCCTGTTTAACCAAGGGTATCAAGACTCCTGCGCGCAGAAACTCTTCTCGCATTGTTTGTTGGTTAGAGCGTAAAAACGACTCTAGTCGCGCTTTATCTTTTTGAATACGGTGATGATCCGATTCGATAAAATCAATAGGTAACAACCTGTCGGCGATGAAATGTTTATTCATAAGGTTCGCCTAAACTACCTTTGGTTCGCGAGCAGGGTCATCAATGACTGGCGGTTGCTCATTAAGTACTGGAAGAATTTTGTTCAATTTATCGTAAGTCTCTTGATACTCAGATTCTAGATTTGAGTCACTTACCAATCCGCCACCAGCCCAACAATAGAGTTTATTGTTTTTAGCGACTAATGTCCTTATGCAGATATTACTATCCATCTTACCCCGAAAGTCGATGTAAGCAATAATTCCGCAATAAATACCCCTCTTAACAGGCTCTAACTCGTCGATAATTTGCATCGCTCTGATTTTGGGAGCACCAGTAATTGAGCCACCGGGCAGGGTGGTTTGCAATAAGTCAAAAACATCAAATTGCGGGGCAAGTCTTGATTCAATTGTCGATATCAAATGATGGACTGACTCAAATCGGTAATGGCCGAATAGCTCGGTTACTTCAACACTGCTGGTCGCTGCTGTGCGGCTTAGGTCATTACGAAGTAAATCAACAATCATTAAATTTTCCGCACGATCTTTGATGCTCTTTACAAGATTTTCAGCTTGTTGTCGGTCTTCTAGTGGGTCTAATTTACGAGGCAATGTGCCTTTAATTGGTTGGGTTATGACCTGTTTGTTATTTACCGCAATAAACCTCTCAGGGGACAAGCTGAGTATTTGGAAATCTTCAAATCGCATAAAGCTACTAAATGGGGAGTTATTTGCTAGGGCAAGTTTCTTGTAAATTGAAAATATCTCACCTTCATAGGACGTTTGAAATCTTTGAGCGTAATTTATTTGATAGCAATCCCCAGAGTCGATATAGGCCTTAATTTTTTCAAATGATGAAGCGTACTGTTGGAATGATTGATCGGCACTAAACTCTTTGATGTCACTCTTGGAATGAAGTTTTCTTGATTGATTGATGGATGATTTAATCGTTTCTACCCGTGCCAGCCAGTCCGTTTCTGCAAGTCCAAAGTTGTATATTGTGGTGGTTTTATATTGGTGATCGGTGATTAATGCCCATTGATACAGCCCCATCTTGATGCCTGGTATTTGCAAATCGTCAATAGCGTTTTGCTGGCCACAAGTACTGATAGCATTGCTACTGAGATACTCTTTACCAAAATCATAACTAATATATCCTAGCAGCCCACCTCTAAATGGAATATCACCCAAATCATCTTCTGAAATATCGTCGATTTGATGCCTTCGAAGCAATTCTCTTAGGTTTTCAAGCGGGTGGTTAGTCTCGACTAAAGTCGTGTTATCGTTCTGGCTAATTTGTAGTGTGTTATTGGCAAACGAAATCTTTATGCAAGGCTGGTTAACTAGAATATCGAATCGTTTATACAGTTCGGAGGCGGTGTTTCTCTCCGCAGGCATGACTTCACCGCTATCTAACAAGATAGACCAATTCTGTTTGAGCAATAACTCAAAACATTGGTATTTATCTTGACTAGGAATATAGTCGATTAATTGGGATTGAGTTTTGAACATTTGAACCAGTTACTAATGCTACCACCATGGATTAGTCAATATTTTAACCGATAGCAATGGATAAAAGGAAATCAAACCGATTTCATTCATGGTGTTACTGCATAGCCCCAAAAGTTATTTTACATTGACCGCTGAAACGGGTTTAATCGCAGTATAAACCATATCAAACAGACTCTTTACTGTGCTCGAAATTCTTCCTTGTTCTTCTGTGTCTCAGTCAATAAAACTGCCCGGCAGTAAATACATAGCTAACAGACTGATTCCCATGTGCGCGCTTGCGTCCTCACCTTCTCGATTAAGCAATATTGTTGATAACAACGATATACAAGCCGCTATGGCGGGCTTAAAAGCATTGGGTTATAACCTTGATTTCAACCAGGGGGTGTTACAAATATTACCTAGAGAAAGTATTTTGGATACGCCGGTGAAAATCAACACGTCTCATAGTGGTACATTTTCTCGCTTTGTCGCAGCTATAGCCGCTCTCGAAGAGCATGCTGTGACGGTAGAGTGCTCTGATAAAATGGCGACCCGCCCTATGAAAGAGTTATTTGAGGCTTTGAGAGAACTTGGAGTGCTCATTGAAACCCCCAACGAGAAACTTCCGGCGGTTATTACCGGACCTATCACTGGAAAACTTTGTCATGTTGATGCTCATCGAAGCAGCCAATTTATTAGTGGCCTGATTATCGCTGGCGCCAAGGCAAAGCAGGGTATCGATATTAAGTTGGTTGGTGAACAAGTTTCCAATAGTTATGTCGATATGACAGTTTATTGGCTCGCTAAATTAGGAGTGGCGGTTGAAAAAACAACCCAGGGTTATCAAATCATGGGTGGTCAGCAGATTAATGGTATTGACGCTGAAATACCCGGTGATGCCGTTTCAGCATCTTATTTTATGGGGTTAGCGGGAATTGCTGGCGGAGAAATCACCATTGAATCATTCGATTTTGACTCGTTGCAAGGGGAATCTAAATTCTATCGAGTTCTGGAGCGAATGGGGATGAACTTTAAACAACAGGGTAATTCTTTAGTGGCTTCTTCTACCAAGCCTTTACAAGCAATCGACGTCGACATGTCCGAAATGCCGGATGTTGTCCAAACATTAGCGGTTATGGCTTGCTTTGCAGAAGGAACAACAATTATCCGAAACATTGCGCATCTGGCGTTTAAAGAGTCTAATCGGATTAAAGATACTGCAGCTGAATTAAGGAAAACTGGTATTACTGTCGATTATGGAGAAGACTTTTTACAGATCAAGGGCGGACAACCAAAAGCGGCAGTCATTGAAACTCACGACGATCATCGAATGGCCATGAGCATGGCGTTGTTGGGAGCTAAGAGCGATGGGATTGTAATTAAAGATCCTGAAGTCGTAAATAAGTCCTTTCCTAGTTATTGGCAACAAATGGTAGCTTGTGGTCTTAAATCGTCACTAATAAGTTAGCTTGGGTATTGTTTAATTAATCAACGATTGGTGTAAAAGTGAGCGATTTAAATGTCCGATAATAATCAAGCCGATTTCGACAAAGTTCGACAAGAAATAGATCAGGTTGATAACAAATTGGTTGAACTTATTGGCAAGCGGCTGGAACTAACTGGCGAAGTGGGTCGATTAAAAGCCATGCTTAATTTACCGCTTTATGTGCCAACGCGCGAGGCGGAAATAATTAGTCACAAGCGCCAACTCGCTAAACAAAATGGGATCTCAGAGGATTTAATTGAAGATGTCATTCGCCGTATTATGCGAGAATCATATTCTAGCCAAACGGCAACTCGAAATAATGTAACGGTCACTGTCGATAAAAAGATTCTAATTGTTGGAGGAGCGGGGCAGCTTGGGGCGCTATTTGCTCGGTTGTTTGTTCAGTCTGGTTATAATGTTGATGTGTTGGAGAAAGATGATTGGGGAGTCGCCGAAGAAAAGCTTAAAGCCGCAAGCTTAGTTATGGTAGCCGTGCCAATTCGAGTTACTGAGCAAGTCATTGCGATGCTGACCAATTTAAATCCAGAGTGTGTTTTAATTGATATTACTAGTTTAAAAAGTAAGCCTTTGGATGCCATGATGAAAGTTCATCAAGGACCAGTCGTTGGGTTACATCCAATGTTTGGCCCTGGAATTAAGACCTTAGCAAAGCAAACAATTGTTGTTTGTCACGGTCGAATGGAGCAAAAGTACCAGTGGTTGATTGAACAATTGCAAAGCTGGGGGGCAAAAATTTCACTTGTTGAAAGCCAACAACATGACAAGTTGATGTCAATCATCCAAGTTTTTAGGCATTTCTCAACGGTCGCTCATGGTTATCATTTGAAAGAAGAAAACATTAATCTAGATGAAGTTTTAGAGCTTAGTTCTCCAATATATCGACTTGAATTAATTATGGTAGGAAGACTGTTCGCTCAAAATCCCGAGCTATACAGTGATATAATCTTTGCAGAAAAATCTAATATACCTATGATTAGAAGGTTTATAGAGCGGTTTACGGATTTGTTGGACTTGTTAGAAGCGCAAGATGACAAAAGGTTTACTGAGCTATTTAATGAGGTTTCTAAGTGGTTTGGTGAGCATGCAGAATTATTTTTGCAAGAAAGCAATTTAATGCTCGCCAAAGCAAACGATATTCGAAAGTAGATTCTACCATTTACTAATTAATTTTATAAATACTAGTGAGCAAATATGTCAGGTGATAGTTTTGGAAAGTTGTTTAAAGTAACCAACTGGGGCGAGTCTCATGGACCAGCCGTTGGCTGTGTGGTTGAGGGTTGTCCTGCGGGCCTTGCTTTAAATGAAGATGACATACAAATTTATTTGGATCGTCGAAAACCTGGTCAAAGTAAATTAGTGACACAACGTAGTGAAGCCGATGCTGTGGAAATATTATCAGGAGTTTATCAAGGTCAAACAACAGGAACCGCGATAAGTTTATTGATCAAAAATCAAAATAGTCGTTCCAAAGACTACGACGAGTTCGCAAAACTGTATCGACCCAGTCATGCTGATTTTACCTACCAGCAAAAATATAAAGTGAGAGACCCATCCGGAGGAGGTAGAAGCTCTGCCAGAACCACCGCTGCAAATGTGGCGGCAGGGGCAATTGCATTAAAGCTATTAAAACAGCAAGGTATAGAGATCTTATCTTGGGTCGAAAGTGTCGCTGATATCAAATCTAATACTAATTTAGACACTGTAACTTCTGCCGATATCGAAAGCAACCCAGTACGTTGTCCAGACCAAGATGCTGCGAAGTTAATGGAAAAGTCTATTCTAGCTGCACGAAAAGAAGGTGATACTATTGGAGGTGTTATCAGGTGCTTAGTACGCAATACACCGGTCGGATTAGGCGAACCATTGTTTGACAAATTGGAGGCCGATTTAGCAAAAGCCATGTTGTCCATCAATGCAAGTAAAGGAATCGAATTTGGCTCTGGGTTTGACGGAACCTTGATGAAAGGTAGTGAGCACAATGATATCTTTTACAAAGATACTGTTGATGGCAAAATAAAAACCAAGACAAACTATTCCGGTGGAATACAGGGAGGGATTTCTAACGGAATGGATATTGACTTTAAAGTAGCATTTAAACCAGTCGCAACCATTATGCAAAAGCAGCAAACGCTAACCGTAGATGGTGAAACTATTGAGTACAATGGAAGAGGTCGACACGATCCTTGCGTTCTTCCAAGAGCCGCACCTATTGTCGATGCTATGGCTGCGTTAGTTCTGTGCGATCACTTGCTTAGGTTTAAAGCTTATCAATAGAAACAAATAAACTGATAGCTTTTATTCGCTCGCTGCTTGTTACTTCAACTATTTTTTCTTTGGAAGTTGCAAGCCAAGTTGAATTCCACGCCAGCGAGCGAAATACATACCACCAAATAAAAACATACTCGAGAATATTATTTCTAGTGCAATTGGAATGTATTCGTTGTCTGAAGTAATTAACGTTGCGAAACCGTGGCAAAAATAGATCACAGCAATAAATCCCGACCATGCGTGTGTGTAAGCTTTACCTTTTAACAAGCCGAACATTGGAAAAACTAGCGGGATCAGCCAGAAAATCGTAACGACCTTATTAGAAAAAATTTCAGAAGGGTACCACCATAAATTCCAGACTGGGATCAATAAAACCAGTCCCCAATAACCCACTAACGTCAGCCGGTGAGCGAGCAGCATTTGCTTGGTTGGCTCTGGTACCGCTGATTCGTTTTCAGCGTTTTGCTTGTGGGAAAGATCTTCCAATGGTTCTGGTGACTGCTCTTGGGACATGAGGAAACCTATTCTAATTGTTATCGTTTGCTAACTGTTGAGCTAAAGCCGCGATGCGCTTTCCCTGGTCAATCGCTAGCTTTTTCTCAGAGTCACTAATTGGAAAGTTATTGTTCTCTCCATCCCAATGAGAAACGCCATAAGGAGTACCACCACTTTGTGTTCTTAGCAATTCTGTTTGATTGTAGGGGAGCCCACAAATTAGCATGCCATGATGAAGGAAAGGGATCATCATCGTGAGTAATGTTGATTCTTGCCCACCGTGTAAACTGCTAGATGACGTGAAAAAACTCACAGGCTTGTCGGTGAGTTTTCCATTCATCCAAGTGCTGCTAGTTTGATCGATAAAATACTTTAGGGGAGCTGCCATATTCCCAAATCGAGTTGGACTTCCTACCACAAGACCAAGGCAATCTTCTAAATCTTCCATACTAACGTAACAATCGCCCTCATCCGGAACGACAGGACTAACCTGCTCACTCTCTGGAGAAACGTTGGGTACCGTTCTTAGAATGGCTTCTAAACCTTGTGTCTCGACACCTCTAGCAATTTGTTGGGCAAGCGCACGAGTTTTTCCACCGGAAGAGTAGTACAGAATAAGAATATGACTCATGTTAATTGTTAGACCAGCTTAAGTACATTTTCTGGAGGACGACCTACAATAGCCTTTTGTTGACTGAATACGATTGGACGTTCAATTACTTTAGGGAACGCTACCATCAGCTTAACTTGCTCAGCTTTAGAGAGCGTATCATCATTTAGGCCAGATTCTTTGTACTCAGCTTCACCTTTGCGCATAATATCTCGAGGCTCTGCATCTAACAGGCTTAAAATAGTTTTCAATTGCTTTTGGGTAGGCGGGGTTTTTAGGTATTCCAAAACTTCAAAGTCTAAGCCGTTTTCTTCTAACAGAGCGAGGGTTTGGCGAGACTTACTACAACGAGGATTGTGTAGAATTGTATACTGGGCCATCGATTTAAGTATCCTATACTTTGACTATCCAATTGTTTATAGTCTTAGTGATTAAATTGGTCATTTTCTGGGCTATTGCCTAAAAATCATTTCGGCTTTGAATGCTATAGCCGATTTTGTATCATATGGTTTGATTGAGTATTAAAACTCAAACCAGTTCGGTATTTTAACCTAGCCTTGAGGCTATTTCACTATGCAGCAACAATTGATTTACTGGAAAGAGTTTGTCGAATTTGTTTTTAATCGATTCAGACATGATAAATGCTCCTCAGTAGCCGCAGAACTAACCGTGACCAGCTTATTGGCGCTGGTGCCACTAACCACTGTTGTATTTTCGTTGCTGGCGCTAATTCCTAATTTTCAGAGTCTAGCTCTGCAACTGCAACAGTTGATGTTCGAATACTTCGTTCCTGCCACCGGTGAATCGGTGCAGAACTATTTAACGGAGTTTGTTGGTAAAGCAAAAGGCATGAGTGGCGTTGGTTTTTTTATGCTGTTACTAACCGCTTTGCTGATGATGAAAACCATTGATAATAGCTTTAATAATATTTGGCAAATCAAGAGTCAGCAGTCTTTCCTTAGAACCTTTTTAGTCTATTGGGCTGTGTTAACTTTAGGGCCCATATTCTTAGGCAGCAGCTTGCTACTAACTTCATACCTTAAATCACTACCACTTTTTTCCGAAGTGGTTGAGCAAGACACTATTTGGATGAGATTGTGGTTACCGATGGCGATGGAAGTTTTAGCTTTTGCGTTAATGTTTTTCATTATACCTAATAGGAAAATAGCCTTGAAGCAGGCCGGGATAGCAGCAGTGATTACTGCAGTCTTATTTGAAATTGCCAAGTCAGGTTTTGGCGTATTTGTTGAGTATTTTTCAACTTATCAAGTGATTTTTGGTGCCCTCGCTACGATTCCATTGTTTTTAATTTGGATATATTTGAGTTGGTCAATTATTTTGTTTGGCGCAGAAATCTGTCACGGTTTATTCTCATTTGAATCTAATTTGCGCAAAAAGGCTAATCATCCATTTATTCAACTGGTCCACATACTTTTGTTATTAGCTGAGAAGCAACAACAAGGTGAGTCGCTGAACGAAGAAGATCTGTTTAAGAACAAGATTTATGGGTCGAGAGAGGCTAATGTTGCTGCGCTTGAAAAACTGATTGATGCTCAAATGGTAGTCAAACTGCAAGATCAAGCTTATTGTCTTAAAGTTAGCAGAGAAGATATTGATTTTGCTACTATTTATCAGGTAGCTGGTAGCAAGCTTCCTTCTCCAGCAGCAGTTAAGGCTTGTAAGCTCCCTGAAGATGCAAAGCAAAAGATCCTTAAATTATCGGAAGAACTGAATAGTCTACTAGAACAAAACTTGATTTAATGTTGAGCGGATTCTAATGGTCACCAGGTAGTCTGACATCATCAAGCGAATGGCTTTCAATTTCATCTTCATCGAAACTGTCGTCTATGTTTCCGCGTTCGTGCGGAACTGCAGTCCACGGAATAACATCTGGGGACTCATCCAAGACTTCCTCTGCGAGCTCGTCTCTTAACTCAAAGGTTTGATAGTAGAAGCGATCAATGCAGGCTGTACTTTCAACCTGCATTCGTGGTCTGATTTCTACCGGTTCATCCAGTCCGAGCATTGCATAAACGCGGCCGTCTTTATAGGATCCTTCAGTTGTTATAACTGTCGGAGCATCACTGCCATTTTTCTGATTAGATGAAACAACTAACCCTGGCTGTCCGCCTCGTTCGTTTTTACCTTGATGAAGAATTAGGCGCACTGGAGAGTATCGGCCATCGATGTACTCAAGACCTAATGTGGTACCGTTAGTTTTGTCACCGGTGTACCAACGGCAAATCGCTAACCTCCAGTGTGGAGCTGGCTTTCCATCCATATATTCTCTTAATAACGCAATATTACCTAAATCAACATGCGGGAGCATATTCTGATTGCTTTTGAGACCAATACCGCCACTACTTACGTTGATAGCGTCCCAACTTAAGTGCTCATTAGAGCGCACATTGCTCAGGCTGACTAGTTCTGCTGAAGAAAGCAGTTTGGTTTTGTCTTGCGAGCTTTTTCCTAAAATTCTAATAATATCAGGCAAACCCCAAACTACATCTATTTTTGACACGATAGGGTAGCGGCGCGCGGAACGTTCGATTCTCTCTTTCCAGTGCTTACTTACGTGCTCCCACAAGTACTTGGCAGTAGTATGTTTAATTGATTTGTGGAAAGACTGGTCGGAAAGAAGTCTTTTCTCTTCCAATGTTTCCATATCAAAATTAATTTGTCTGAGTAGTTCGTTGGTTAACAACAGTCTTATTTTGGGATCTTCAGGGTCGTCCAACTCACTGGTAACAAAATTGGGCTTGTTTTCGCTAGTAATATCGATAATAAAACATGCGTCATTTCTAAAGTCGTCTGGGTTTTCTGAAATTCGAGCTAAGTGAACCCAGTGATGCAAATAGTGGAATAGGTACCAATGCTCGCCTTTGTCCAAATGGTAAGGATCTGCCAGCGCAAGTAAACAATTCCTAATGTAATTCTGTTCTACCGTTGGCAAACAGTAGCTATTGTCGGTGTTGACTTGAACATGCGTGAGATCATCTTTACCCGCGAACGCATACAATGAATTGATTTCACGCCATAGGTAAATAGGAATTGGTGCGTAAACTTCATATTGCTCTAAAAGCATTAATCCGAGATAGAAAATGGCGTAACCTGACGCCTTTGTTTTCAGCTTGTTCTTTCCCCAAAGTTGACGTTTGCTCTGAGAATCGTTGACAATAATTTTATGAGCAAAGGCCATTTCTCTTGTCAAAGTCTGTAATTTGTCAAGATTACTTAGATGATCCGGCTTTTTAATCGCCAATCGATTCACTCTAGGGCGGAAGTAATCATGGATTAAGGTGTAAACTTCGTCAAATGAAGCAACTAATTCGGCTCTTAATTTGTAGGATATTTCTGTCCGGTTAAGACTAGAAATCGCCCGAGTTATCTCAGGCAGTGTTTTAGACATGTCAGCAAGCGGAAGAGACCTTAGCCACTCCATTAATTTGGTAGGGTCTGTTTCCACCAATATATGCTGACCTTCTTGTTGAGAAGGGATTGTTAGTTTAATGCTATCCATGTTTATAAGCGGACTCTATTTACTTCATTCCGTAGAAAATTTGAATAAGTCTAATTTTTTGGTATATCGTGTAACGCGTTAAATTTGTACGAGTATAAATAGATGCTACCAAGTTTCACCATCTTAACACATTGATAAAGTGTAAGTTATTGCTTATTTGGTCTAAATTAACGTATTTTCATCAACTCGAGCGAATTAATTCACTGCGCATCTATAAATATTATAGTCAAGAATTTACAATGACATAAGCTTCATTTGAATAATTTACTAAGAATCAAAGACTCATGACAAAATCTCGTTTTTTAAAATGCTTTGCAGCACTAATTTGCCTTTTTCAACTGACTTCATGTCAAGATACGTCGGACTTCTACTTATTGGATCAGGTAGTGTCTAAAAAACAGCCAGTCGGTAAACAATTAGCAGATTATCACGGAAAATGGCTTGTGATTAACTTTTGGGCTGAGTGGTGTGCGCCTTGTCTAAAGGAAATACCCGAGCTCAACTTACTGCACCGACAACGGGAATCGCTAAACTTGGAAATTATTGGTGTCAGCTACGACCCTCTTGAAAATCATAAAATTATGCAACTTGTACAAAAGTGGGCGATCGAATACCCCATTATGGCCACAGATCCCATTCCATATCTTCCTTTTCCACTTCCCAATAGTTTGCCGGGCAACTACATTATCAACCCCGATGGTGAGTTAGTTGCTAAGCTGAAAGGGGAGCAAACCTTCGAATCCTTAAGCAAGTTACTGATTACACTAAAGAAACAAACATCTCAAAGTGAGTAAATTGTGCACTAGTCTAGGTTTATCCCAGTAATCTTGGGCTAGTATTGATTTGCTATGTCGATATTTAGTGATAAATAAGTCTTGAATTAATAAAAAAGGCTTGGATTTATCAGTTATCTTGGCAGTTTTGAGCTATTACTTATAAGTACCAAACAAATTATCGTAATAATTCGGCGCTATTAGTCCAAAGGTCTGGATTAGATAGCCTTTAAACCAAAGTGATCAGATGTTACCAATGTTAAAACCTTTAATTAATCGAACAATACAGGCGAGCTCAGTACGAGGCTTGTTACAGAGCCTGTTTGTGTTTAGCTTATGTTTAAACGCTACCGCGGCAAACGCTCAACAACCTGAAGCGCAAGCTGAGCCCGAAAAGGCGCCGGTCAAAATCTTCGACCTAAAAATGGATGAAGACGAGGAAGAGCAGCCCTCTGAGCCAGAGGACCAAAGCCTGCCTGAAGAAATTGAAGACAACCGTACGACTGCGGAAAAGTTAGAAGACTTAAAAAGTGAAGTACTAGCTGTTAACCGAGATCTCTTTATATTAGAGGAAGACCTGCTATTTCCAGCCTCTACTCAATTGGCGCTCTACTTTTCTGTCGATGTTGGGAAGTTTTTTAGTCTAGATAATATCAAAGTAAAAATAGATGATGAGCAAGTTTCTCATTATCTTTATACGGATAAAGATATAAAAGCATTACATAGAGGCGCAATTCAAAAGCTCCACTTAGATAATATTAGTACTGGAGAGCATGAATTGGTTGCCATTCTTATCGGCCAAGGTCCTCGAAATCGAGAATATCGTAAAGCAGTTTCTTTTACCTTTGAAAAAGGGACAGAAGCGAAAGCCTTGGAAATTCAGCTCCGTGACGACACAGGAAAGTTACAGCCCAAGTTATCTGTTGTCGAGTGGTAGAATAAGGTGAAAGATCTGAAAAGCCTAGTCAGGCTGTCGATTTTAATGTTGTTAGTGTTTCTGAACTTTGCTGCGATTGCGCAAGAAGCACTTGATGAAGAACAGCGTGAGGATCTCAAGAAACCAGCCAAATTACAGGATCTCGCCTACGGCGAAATCCTATTCGACTATTATCGTGGTGATGAAATTACCGCGTTGACAAACATTCTTATCGCACAAAAAAAGAATTACCTGCCTAATCACGCTAACAGCGCTGAGTTACTATCTGGTGTTATCTATTTAAATCTCGGTATGCTGAGCAAAGCTCAAAACATCTTTAATCGGCTGTTAACCAAAGATGATTTAAAAAATGAATTGTTAGCGAAACTAGAATTTTATTTAGCAAAATTACATTACAAGCAAAGAGATTTCGCCGACGCAAAGCGTCGTTTGTCGAATGTTTACCAAGTATTAGAAGTCGGTTTAAAGGATGAAAGCCTTATAATGCTCAGTAATATCGCTCTTTATCAAAAAGATCTAAACGCCGCTAGAGATTGGTTGTCGCAAATCAGCGAAGATTCTGAACTATTGGCGTATAGTCGATACAATTTAGGTATTCTTTGGCTTACCGGTGGAGATGTTGCTAGTGCATTACCTTACTTGACCAAAGTTTATACCACTTCAGAACCAACTGATGTCCAAAGAACGCTTCAGGATAAGGCGAAAGTAGCGCTCGGATTTCACTATTTAAAGGCAAAAGACTTCCCCACAGCCCGCCAGTTTTTCTTGGGAGTTAGACTAGATTCTTCTTATACCAATAAAGCGCTACTGGGAATGGGGTGGACCTACATTGAAAATGGTGAATACAATAAAGCTTTAAGCCATTGGTTAGAGCTGAGAACTAGAGATATAAGAGATATTGCGGTGCAAGAAGGCCTTCTTGCAATTCCTTTCGCTTATCAAAAGCTTAATGCGATGAAACCGGCTTTAGAAAACTACCTAGATGCTTCTGATCAATTCCAGAAGCAAATTCAGTTAATTGACGATATCGAAAAACAAGTTAGCGAAGGAAATTTGGTCGAAAATCTGGTTTTAAAACTCATTAAAGCAAAAGAGCTAGGAGCGGGAGACGAGAGCATTCAAGATACCAAATTATTCGGTGATGTCTACGATTACTATTTGTATGAATTACTCGCTCAAAACAGTTTTAATGAGGGTTTTAGGAACTATCAAAAGCTCGGTAGATTGGCTTTAATGTTAGATCATTGGGAATTGCAATTGCCAATGTTTACAGAGATGCTAGATACCAATCAAATTCGCTTCGATAGTAAAATACCGCAAATTGATGCTTATATAGAGCAATCTCAATTAGTCGAATTTGAGTCACAATATCAAAGAATACTGCAGGATTTAACGGCAATCAAAAATGCCGAAAAACTTCACTTAGTCGCTACGCCTGAACAGTTGGAGATACATCAACGAATTACTCGTCTGGAAAAAAGACTAGAATTTATTCCTAAGGAAATGCTCGAGCCTGAACAAATTGAAAAAGCCAAGCGCGCTAGAGGCGTTCTTGATTGGCAGCTTCAACAGGGTTTAACTGAAAAAATTTGGCAGGTAGAAAAGCAAAGTCGAGAATTAAATGAACTCCTTATTCAGACTAAAAGCCAAACCACAAAGCTTGCTTCAGCGCGTAGTATGGCACTTACGCGATTCGTCGGTTACCAAGCAAAAATCGATGAGGGCTCGCGCAAACTTTCTGACCTGCGTGATCGCATTAAAGGGCATGTTGACATTCAGTCAGGCTATATCAAGCGACAAATATTAGAAGTGTTAGCCAAGCGAAAAGCAACTTTAGAACACTTCTTATTGCAATCCGATTTATCGATAGCACGGCTTCATGAACAAGCTGTGTTTATCCCCGAAATTGAGTAGAAACATCGCGCTATGAATTTAAGAACAACCAAATTTAAATCAAAAACCATTGGTCTCAAAGGGCGATGTTTATGTTGATGCGCTGTTTGATCATGGGTTGCTTAGCGGTGGTTTTATCGGCTTGTGCAAGCTTAAAAATAATTAATCCTTTTGCTGATATCGAGGTTGAAGATACCGAACCTCGAGTAACGTTTGTTGACGCCAGAGAAGTAAAAGTTGAGCCCTCTGAATTGCCTAAAATTGATCCAGAGTTAGTGGTAGCTAGTTATCAAAGGCTATTATCAAGAGGCAGCCCCAAGGTTAGAATGGAAGCGTTAAGACGTTTGGCAGATCTCACCATGCGTTTAGCTGAATCAAAAATGACTCTTGAAGAGGGAGCCGATCTAAGTAAACTGAATCCGGCAGTTCAACGGGCAACATTTGCAGAAGCTATTAGTCTTTATCAACAGCTATTACTCGAGTTTCCTGATTATCAAAAATCAGCAGATGTAAAGTATCAATTAGCTCGAGCGCATTCTCTTAACAGAGAACCTGAAAAGTCATTAGTCTTACTCGATCAAATTGCGGTTAGCCCTGTCAAAGCAAGCTCCTATGTGGAGAGCCAATTTCGACGTGGCGAATCTTATTTTGTTCGAAAGAAATATCAAGTGGCAGAAAAAGCTTACGGGGAAGTTTTATTGAAAGGAGAAGGCACCGACTTTTATGATAAAGCGCTTTATAAAAGAGGCTGGTCTTTGTTTAAACAAAGCCTTTACCCTGAAGCGCAGGAGGATTTCTTTGCGTTACTAGAGCGGCTTTATGAAATCAAATTATCAAAAGTCAATGTTTCCAAACTTACCGATGACTTAATCGCGGATACTCGACGAGTTATCAGTCTAGCTTTTTATAATCAGGATGGTGCTGAATCAGTACAAAAGTTCTTTGATAAAAAAGGTCCTCGGGCGTACGAGTACGAAATTTACGATTCCTTGGCTCAGTTGTATATCGAGCAAGAACGATTTCAAGATGCTGCCGACACCTATTTAGGTTTTGTAGCGAGAAATCCGTTGTCAATTCATTCACCTGATTTTCATACACGTGTGATTGATATTTATAAGAAGGGTGGTTTTCCGAGTTTAATATTACCAGCTAAAGAGAAGTTTATTGTTAGTTATGGACGAAACAGTGCGTTTTGGCAAAAGCACAAAGGTTCCGTAACAGAAAGTATAAAACCGCAATTAAGAGAACACTTGGACGATATATCTGTTTTCTATCATGCTGAAGCTCAAAAATCGAATAAACCAGAAGACTACTTGATCGCTGCAAAATGGTATCAAGAAATTTTGGATACTTTTGAAGACCCGAAAATAGACTCACAATACCGTTTCTCATTAGCAGAAACGCTAAGCGATGGTGGTCAATATTCACGAGCTGCTGAAGAATTTGAAACGGTTGCTTATGTTAATCCCGTTTCTAAATTTTCGAGAGATGCGGGCTATCGAGCTCTCGTAGCACATCAATCAGTTAAATTTCCCGGAAATGCGACTGAAGCAGAAAAGCTTTCAGCGGTGATAAAGAGTGGTCTGCAATTTGTCGAGGCCTTTCCAACTGATAAAGAAACTGCGGGAATCTTATCAAGAGTTGCTGAGCAACAGCTTTCCATTAACGACATTCCAGGTGCTATTTCCACGAGTGAAAAGCTACTCACTATGGCAGTACCGCCAAGCAAAAAACAAACGGACCGGGCGAGAATAATTATTGCCAATGGATTATTTGATTTAAAACAGTACAACAAAGCCGAGCAGGCCATAACGGAATTATTTCAAAACGTTCAACTAACGAAAAAGCAGTCTGCTAGCTTTCATCAAAGAAGAGGGGAAGCAATTTATAAACAAGCGGAACAACAGAAAGCTTCTGGGAAACTATCTGAGGCAGTTAATTTGTTCTTAAAGGTCGGTATTTTGGAAGCGACATCGAGTGTTGCCGTTAATGCCCATTTTGACGCGGCGACTTTGCTATTACAAATGAAGTCATGGGAACGCTCTGCAAATTTGTTTGAAGAGTTTAGACGCAAGTATCCTAAAACCAATTTAGCAAAAGATATTCCTGAAAAACTCGCTTTTATTTATGAAGAGCAAGAAAATTGGGATAAAGCTGCTGTCGAGTATCAATCCTTAGCGGCTAACAATAAAGATCCAGACTTGGCCCGAGAAGGCTATTGGCGAGTGGCTGAACTTTATATGAAGTCAGGCAACGAAAGTAAAGCAATTGAGTCATACAAAAACTATGTTTGGAAGTATCCGGCTCCCTATTTGTTGGCTCAAGAAGCGAGATTAAAACTGATTACCTTGTATGATAAACGTGGCGAGCAAGATAAAGTTGTATTTTGGCGGCAAAAAATCATTGAATTTTACGCTAAAAACAAAAATCAAAATAATGCCCGTACTCGCTTCTTAGCGGCCGAATCTAAATTTATTCTGACGCAACCGCTTTTTGAAAGTTTTAAGAAAATTAAATTGCGTTTACCGCTTGGCAAGTCACTGAAAAAGAAAAAGGCGGCAATGAATAAAGCCCTAAAAGCTTATGAATCTGTTGCTGACTATCAAGTGGCGCAGTATACATCGGCGTCAACTCATAAAATTGGTCAGATATACCAAATACTAGCTAAGGATTTGATGGACTCTCAGCGACCTAAAGGATTAAATGAAGAAGAGTTAGAAGAATATAGTTTCCTTCTTGAAGATCAAGCGCTTCCCTTTGAGGATAAAGCAATTAACCTATACGAAATTAATGCTCTTAGAACCAAAGATAGTATCTATAACCAAGCAGTAAAAGATAGCATTAATGAGCTTAAAAAACTAAAACCTGCTCAATATGATAAGGCAGAAAAATTGGAGGCGATAGAAAGTGTTTCCTTTTAGACTAGTTTCAAATTTGATGGTGAACAATTTTAGGCTGTTATTAATCGTTCTAAGCTTGGGCCTTTTGTCCGCTTGTAGTACTTTAACTACAGAGCCTAAAGTCACAGAACAGCCATCAAAATCAGACAGCGATGAGGGGCAAGTAACCGAAGAGGCCAATCCAGCAAATAGTCTTTTGGCTTTTGAAGGCAAAGATCCTATGGCGGATATTCAAATTAATCCAGAGATCAAAAAATCATACTCTCAAGTTGCTCAACTCAACCAAAACAAAAAATATACGCAAGCTCTCACTGTGCTAGATAGAATAAAAAGTCAATATCCGCAGCTTTCAGGTCCGGACTATCAGAGGGCAAGAATTTTCTTGCAACAGCAACAGCTTGATAAAGCGCTTGAAGCAATTGATTTGAGCCTTAAGAATAATCAACGAAACTACTACTCTCTCAATTTAAAAGGAATCATTTTAAGAGAACAAGGGAAGTTTACTGAAGCAAAGCAAGTCTATTTAAAGGCCATAGAAATTTATCCACCGTATCCTAATTCTCATCTGAATTTGGGCGTGTTAGCGGATATTTATTTGAGAGATTCTGCGCTGGCGCTAATTAAGTATCAGCAATATCAAGCTTTAACCAATGGTACCGATAAGAAAGTAACAAATTGGATTATCGAAATAGAACGACGAATTAAGGCAGGTGGATAATGAATGCATTAATGATCAAACTACTTAAATACTTTTTCGCATTAGTCTTGTTTAGTTTAATGGGACAAGTAGAAGCTGCTGAAATCGAAGAAACAGTATTAGGAATGAATGTTTCTGGTAATAAGGAAGCGCCAAATCTACTCTATATCATTCCTTGGAAAGAAAGCTCAGACAAAGCTAATCCACCTGAAGTTTATCGGCTTATGGACGAAGTCTACTCGACGGTTGATCCAGACGTCTTTCAGAAGGAAGTTACTTTTTTTGAACAACTGCAAACTAGTAAACCAACTAGTAAAGCAAAGGATGACGACTAGACAAATTCGATCATTTGCATGGCGAATAATTGAACGGGCATTAAACACTTCAATAATTCAATAGAGCATTTGATTATTGTGAACTCGAACAACTTTAATTTTGGAAAAAAGCGTCTATACTTTATTTCTTAATGGAGATGATTGATTTCTCGTTTTTCTTCACTAACCCATATTTTCATTAACAATTAATACTGAGAAAATTTTCTCAATTGATTTAACCAGCCACAGGGGACCACCATGGCATCTGAAGCAATGAATGACTCGCAAAATGCATTAAGTGCAGCGGCTCAGCAACCCGAAATTGGTATGTATGACACTATTGTAAGCTTTATGCAAAACGGTGGTGAGTTCATGTATATCATTCTGTTTGTATTCGCGATAGGGCTAGCAATAGCTATTGAGCGTTTTATATACCTCAGTATTATAAAAACTAAGAATAGAGCCGCTTGGAACAAGCTGCTTCCTATATTGAATCAAGGAAACTTTCGCCAAGCACTTGAAATGTCGACGAATTCAAGTTCTGCTATCGGCCGAATCTTAGCCTACGGACTTTCCAAGGTTGGAGATGGGCGTCGGCATGACGATTTAGAAATGGCGATGGAAGAAGGTATGATGGAAGTACTTCCGAGATTAGAAAAGCGCACACCTTACTTGGCTACTTTCGCGAATATCGCAACATTGTTAGGGCTTTTAGGGACTATTATGGGTTTAATCAAAGCTTTCACAGCTGTCGCAAATGTTGACCCATCGGAAAAAGCCAACCTATTGTCCGCCAGTATCTCTGTTGCTATGAATACAACAGCATTTGGTTTGATGGCGGCTATTCCACTGCTATTAATGTTCACTTTCTTACAAACAAAAACCACGGAGATTGTGGATAGTATAGAAATGGCTTCGGTGAAATTCGTTAATTTGATTAGAGCAGCTCGACCAAAAGAAGTTAAGCCTGCTGTTAGAAAACCTGCGCCAAAACCGGGCGTTTAATGAGCAGACCCAATAATTTGGGTCGCGATTAGAGTATCAGTATTTTGCTGAGCTCATTTACCAAATTAGCGAATATGATCAATGTATCGACATAAATCGAAAAAATTGAAAGAAACCAACGCTGAGTTGAACATCACTGCGTTCATGAATTTGATGGTGGTATTAGTGCCGTTCTTATTGATGACAGCGGTATTTTCTCAGGTGTCTATTCTAAATATGAATCTGCCTACTGGGGCTTCTGAAGATATTCCTACTGAAGAAGAACCACCTAAAGCACTTGAGGTGGTCATTCGTGCAGAACGATTTGATGTTTTGGAACGAAACTCAGGTCTGTTAAAGAGTATACCTAATACCGAAGATGGTTATGATTATGTAGGCCTTAATACTTTCTTGCAGCAAGTTAAGACTCACCCAGAATTTAACACTGACACTGGGATTACTTTGTTAATGGAAATGCAAACAGAATATGACGCTTTAATCCAAACCATGGATGCCGTTCGACTTATTGCAAGGGATGAAGAAGAGTTGGATGCGGATGGTAATGTTATCCACGGTGAGCTATTTCCCAATATTTCTATGGGTGATGCGCCCCCTGATACTACGTCTCAGGCGGGAGTTAAGCAATGAAAAAGTCATACAAAGCGGTAAGAATGGAGCGTCACCACAAACGCGGTGGGAATGGCTCTGGTCTTAATCTTGTATCGTTGATGGATATCTTTACTATTCTAGTGTTTTTTCTGTTGGTGAATTCATCCTCAGTGCAGCAGCTCCCGAGTAGTAAAGCGGTAAAGTTACCGACATCTTCTGCTCAGCAGCTTCCTGAAGAAACCGTCATTTTATTGGTCAACCGAGATCAAATACTCGTACAAGGGCGACTGATTGCCAAAGTAAGCGATGTAATTGATATCGAGGGTAACCTAATACAACCCCTTCTCGCTGAAATGAAATTACAAGCTCAGGCTAGTTTTACTCCTAAGTCTGAAGAAGAAGGGTTAGATGTGACAATCATGGGGGATAAACAGATCCCTTATAAGCTTTTACGTAAGATATTGGCAACATTAAGCGAAGCTAACTACACCAATATTTCGATGGCTGTCATGAAGAAGTCGGATTCACAAGCGAATACTACAGAGAGTTAAGGATACCGATGGCACGCTTTCATTACACATCATTTGATCCAATACTTCCCTGGGAGAAAAACTCGGAGGAGTATTCGCGCTTTATCAAAATCTTGTTGGCTTGTTTGGTATTCGCCATCTTGGTCACTAGTATTGTTCCATTTTTGGAAGTTGAAGAGATTGATCGAAGCAAACGCACAACCATTCCACCGCGATTGGTTAAGATGGTACTCGAACAGAAAAAAGTAGTAGAGCCACCACCTCCGCCAATTGTTAAAGAAGAAGAGAAAGAGCCAGAAAAAGAACCTGAGAAAGAGCCCGAAAAAGAACCTGAAAAGGTGAAGGAAGAACCTAAGCCAGTAGAGCCAACCGCAAAAGAGGTCGCTAAAAAACATATCGCCGTATTTGATGCGCTTGCTGACTTGCGAGATTTAAGCGACGTCGATGATTTAAAGAATAATCAGTCGTTGAGCAATGATACTGGTAAAGCTGCAGAAGTTACGCGTTCACTAATTACCAAAAAGGCGACACAAGGTAGTGGGGGTATTAAAGTTGCTTCAGCTAGTAAATCGTCTGGCGTAGGCACTCTTAGAGGGCAAAATAAAACCAAGGTCACCAGTGATATTGGAACAGCAGTGGAGAACACAAAACGTAAGGCTAAAGACGGAAGCTCAAAGCGAAGTGACGAGAATATTCAGTTAGTTTTTGAAAAGAGTAAGCCAGCGATTTTTGCGCTTTATCACCGCGCTTTAAGAAAGAACCCTGCATTACAAGGTCGGGTCGTATTTAGATTATCGATCGCACCGAGCGGACAGGTGACCAAATGTAGTGTTGATTCGAGTGAAATCGATGACCCAGCATTACTAAAACGATTAGTCGCTAAAATCAAACGTATCAATTTTGGTGCTCAAAATGTTGCTGAATGGAATGATACTTATCTGATCAACTTCCTACCGAGTTAAATCCACTTAATCCGCTTTCATCTTGCATGGAAGCGGCGATATCCAATCTGTAGTAAAATATCGTTCGAGCTCTTTAGTTGCTGTTGTTTGCGATTTTTGCTCTAACCTATTTGTCGATCTTCAACTAGTCGCGGAGTGTACAATCTGTGAAATCAATTAGCCTGATATTACTACTAACCTTTAGTTTAGAGTTACATGCAGAGTGGTATCAAAAATCATTTGATGTCATGGGGACTAGAGCGAAAGTAGAATTTGAGAGTAACTCGCCCGAACTCGCTAGCCAATTGCTTGAAAATGTAGTGTTGGAGATGAACCGAGTAGACAAGCTTATGAGTCCTTATAAACCGAATAGTGAGCTTTCGATACTAAATAAAAACGCCGCCAAGGGATACGTCAAAATATCACAGGAACTTTTCGACCTCTTGAAAAAATCTGAAGAGTACTCAAAGCTAACTGGTGGAGCGTTTGATGTGACGTTTTCCAGTGTAGGCTACCTTTATGATTATCGAAAGCAATCAAAACCAGACGCGGGAACCATTGAATCGCTTAAATCATCAATCAACTTCAAGAGTATCCAATTAAAACCTGACGCGACCGAGGTTAAATTTCTAGATGAAAATACCAAAATAGACCTTGGTGGGATTGCTAAAGGTCATGCCGTGGATCAGTGTATTGAATTACTGAAGCGCCATGGAATAAAAAACGCTTTTGTGAGTGCTGGTGGAGACAGTCGAGTGATAGGCAGTAAAGGTGATCGCTTGTGGTATATAGGGATAAAGCACCCTAGGGATGAACAAAAATTAATTGTTAATATGCCGTTGCAAGAAGTCGCAATATCTACCTCTGGGGACTATGAGCGCTTCTTCGAAAAAGATGGGGTGCGTTATCATCATATTATCGACCCTAAGACAGGCGATTCAGCTAGAAACTCGCAAAGCGTTACAATTCTTGCGGATAGCTCTGTCGATGCTGATGCTCTCTCGACGAGTATTTTTATTCTCGGCGCAGAAAAAGGAATGGCTTTGGTAAATCAACTACCTAATGTCTCAGCAGTTATCATTGATAAACAGGGCAAAATGACGTTTTCGGATGATCTAACAGGAGCTAACTGATTGAAAATTGGACATGTTTTGCCCACAATTACGGATTTTTGCTGATTTAAACGCATTTTGGCTTGAATAAGGTTGGTTAGCCAATATAGTTGGATTATCATTCAGCTATCTCTATTAACAGAATACTTGATGGTATGATTCGATTTCTTTCAATTTTAGCGCTTCTTAGCTGTCTAAGCTTTTGCTTCCAAGCTAATGCCGTCGAAGTACGAGACCTTTATCTCGTTAAGCTGCCGGTTGCTCAGCAAGGTCGAACGGTACTTTGGAACGCATCCCTTAAGGGGTTTAAAGAAGTTTTGGTGCGGAAAAGTGGCTCCTCTGAAATTCTTAGAAGCCCAGAAGTCCAAAGGGCTTACCGCAAAGTAACTAGCTATTTACAGCGTTTTGAATATGCCAGCCAAGAAGACAATTCTGAATTTCCATATGAAATTGCACTTTATTTCGAACCCAGGCTAATCGACAGCTTAATCCAAGAGGCCAAAATGCCACTTTGGGGTAGTAACCGTCCGTTGACCATAATATGGCTCGCCGTTGAAGAAAATTTTGAGCGCAAGGTTGTTCTAGAGTCAGAAGAAGAACAGAGCCTTTATCCAGTACTAAAGGAAAATGCTGTAAGACGTGGTTTGCCTATCATTATGCCATTAATGGATTTAGAAGATGAATTAGCTGTATCGATTAGCGATATTTGGGGACGTTTTCCCTCGACGATAAAACAAGCCTCAATAAGATACCCTTCCGATGTAGTGATGTATGGACGTATTAATCAAGTCGGTGAGACTTGGCAAGGAAAGTTTGGCTACATTAATCAAGATCAAGAAGTCGCATTCGACGCATTAGGCGAAAGCCAACATGAAGTTATTGCTAATATGATGGACACACTGGCAGATCGTCTTTGCGATAAATACTGTGTCGTTCAAGAAATAGGTCAAAAAAATGAGCTACTGATTAACGTTACTGATATTAGTAATTTTAAACAATTCAAAGCCGCTGAAAATTATCTCTCCGATTTATCATCTGTGAATAAGGTCGAAGTGATCAAGATAACCAAATATGATGTGCTATTTAAACTCACATTGTTAGGCCAAATTAATTCGACCGTCGAAGGAATTGCACTCAGTCAAAAAATGATAGCGGTTGAGCCACCCGAAGAAATACAACAAGAGCCATCTAATCCTAACGAAGAAGGTTTGCTCGAACAACAAGGCCTGGCTGTTTCTGACGAATTTAATACCAATCCTGACTCGCAAACTTTGGATAACATACAAAGTGATTTGGATGTAGAAGGGGAGTTAGGAGAACAATCTGAGGGTGAAACCAATCAGTTAACCACTGAAGAAACTGAAAAACTCAAACAGCTTACGCCCAATATAAAAACACTTTATTATCGGTGGATAGGTTGAACTGGAATCAACTGCCTAATGTAATCACTTCTCTCAGGCTATTGTTGCTTGTGCCGTTAGCATTTTATCTAACAGTACAAGATTATCGGCTGTCATTATTGATATTCTTTGTTGCAGGAGTATCTGATGCGCTCGATGGATTCTTAGCTAAGCGCTACAACTGGGTTAGCCGATTTGGAAGCATTTTGGATCCTATCGCGGATAAAGCGTTATTAGTACTAACCATGGCGCTGTTAACAGTCAACCAAAAAATAAGTTTGATTTTGTTCGTGTTAGTCGCGTTGAGAGACATCTATATAGTTCTTGGAGCTTATATTTTTTATAAAAAGATAGGTCCATTTAATATGCAACCGAGCCTTATTTCTAAGTTAAATACCTTTGTTCAAATACTATTGGTTGTGGCAATTTTAGTTTCGTTAGGCTATCGAGCTTTGCCTGAACTTGCGATACAGGTCTTTACTTATTCTGTTTACTTTACTGTCATTGCCAGTGCTATTCATTACACCTTGGTGTGGGGAAGAAAATTCAAATTGGAACTTCAAAAACAGAATCACCAATCATCTCAATCAGATAGCAATCAATAGCAGATAATATGTTTCAATTGCCTCTTGATATTCATTTGGATGATTCGGCTCGGTTGGATAACTTCTATTTTGGAGATAATGCCCAACTAGTCAAACGACTCGAAGATCTGGAAGATAATAACCAAGGTTTTTATTTTGTGTGGGGTAACCAAACAGTCGGAAAATCTCATTTGGCACAGGCTATTTGCAGAGAGTTATCTGAGCAACAAAAGGTAGCGGTATACATTCCCCTTGAGAATCAAGATTTGAGACCTGAAGTGTTAGACGGGCTCGAGTTTGCTGATTTGGTCTGTTTGGACGCATTTGAATCAATTGCCGGTGACGCTGAATGGGAAGTGGCAGTTTTTGATTTGTTTAATCGAATAAAGCTCAGTGAAAAAAACTTACTTATCTTTAGCGCAATTCCTATAGCTTCTTTATCAGTAGCATTAGCTGATTTACGTTCTAGGCTGACTTCAATGGAAGTATATAAACTGAATTCATTAAGCCCCGATAATCAAATTGATTGTATTAAAACACTTGGTCAACATCGTGGACTGCAAATTAGTGACGAGGTCGCAAGCTTTTTGATGGTCAGGACGGAAAGAAATGTTGCAAAAATTGCCGATATGATTGAGAAGCTCGATCGGCAGTCTCTGACCCATCAGAGAAAAATTACCATTCCGTTTGTGAAGCAAGTTTTATCCATATAAAGTTTTCTTGGGATGCTCTAAAAATAAACTAAATCTGAAATAAAAAGCCGCTACAACTGTTAGCTGTTAAAGCGGCAATTGTGCAGTTTTTTGTGAGTTTTAATTGATCTCAAACTCAGTGCATTCCAAGTTACTATTGCCACTTAATATCGCAGCAGAGTGGGTTAATGTTCGAGGCAGTATTCTTGCTGTGTAAAAGTTTAATACTTGCACTTTGCTCATTTTAAACTCTTCAGGTTGATCACTCGATAATGCCACTTCGGCCATTTTTAATAATACATGTGCGACCGATACATAGCCGGAATACATTAAAAAGTCGAAGGCCGCAGCACCAATTTCATCCATATTGGATTGAGCGGCTTGACCAATTTTTGCGGTTAGTTGCATCCACTCACCACACAGCGTCTCGATTTGTTTTGCTGCGGTGGAAAGTTGCTCATGATCGGACAAACTGCTAGCGTGTTGATTGATTTCATTAACCCAAGCACTGAGCGTTTTCGCATTATCTCTAAGGATTTTTCGGCCTAATAAATCCAGCGCTTGAATGCCATTGGTACCTTCATAAATCATTGCAATTCTGGCATCTCTGACTTGTTGCTCTAGCTCCCATTCTGAAATATAGCCGTGTCCACCAAGCACTTGAACGGCATGGTTCGAGCATTCAAAACCAGTCTCAGACATAAAAGCTTTACAGATAGGTGTAAGAAGACCGAGTCGCGCTTCTATACTGCCATCTTTGTCGCCTTGATATTTTACTTGGTCAATTAATGTTGCCACGTAGAAGGCTAAACCACGACAACCTTCCACTAAGGATTTTTGAGTGAGTAGCATTCGCTTAACATCAGGGTGAACAATGATTGGGTCGGCTGCTTTTTCAGGGTATTTGGGACCCGATAAAGCTCGCATCTGCAATCGGTCTTTCGCATAATCTAATGAAGCTCCTCTAGACAGATCAGCGATAGCATATCCTTGTATGCCTGTAGCTAGTCTCGCTGAATTCATCATAGTAAACATGTAACTTAGGCCTTTATTTGGTTCACCGACCATGTAGCCAACAGATTCTTCGAAATTGATGACGCAAGTTGCCGATGCTTTGATCCCCATTTTATGCTCGATAGAGCCGCAATGAACTTGGTTATCTGTTTCAACTTGTTGTGTTGTGTTGAGAATTTTTGGAACGACAAATAGAGAAATTCCTTTGGTTCCCTCGGGCGCGTCTGGAAGACGTGCGAGTACTAAGTGAATGATGTTTTCTGACATATCGTGCTCACCAGCAGAGATAAAAATTTTTGTTCCACTGATTGCATAACTGTTGTCATCTAATGGTTGAGCCTTCGTTTTTAGCATGCCCAGATCTGAACCACAATGAGCCTCAGTTAGACACATGGTTCCAGTCCATCGACCATGAATTAAATTTGGTAAATACTTGTCTTTAAGTTCTGTGCCTCCGTGAGCGGAGAGCGCTGAAATGACTCCGTGAGTCAATCCTGGATACATACTCCAGGAAGTGTTAGCTGCTGCCGTCATTTCTCCGAGTGTAGTGGCCAGAGAGGGAGGTAAACCTTGCCCGCCATACTCTTTAGAAAATCCTAATGAGGCCCAACCAGCATCGCAGTAGTTTTGATAGGCTTGTTTAAACCCTTCAGGTGTTTTAACGCGACCTTGATCGAATATACAGCCTGTTTGATCGCCAGAATGATTAAGCGGTGAAAGTTGTTGTTCAGCAAATTTTGCCGCCTCATCAATCACCGCGTTGACCAAGTCTTTATCAGCAGCTTCTTCTTGACCCAATTGTTGATATAGGTCGGTGACGTTTAGCCAGTCATGTAGAATAAATTTGATATCTTCGACAGGGGCTTGGTATTGAGGCATGTGTAAATCTCCGAAAAAGCGTTACTTTGCTAACTGGCTGTTGAAAAGCCGTCGGCTTTCAATTGTTTTTGTATTAAGATCACAATTTAACTGGTCAGACATGTTACGTCAAGCTAACCGTGATTTATTTTTTCTAGGCTATACGAGCCATTAGAATCGCTTTAAAATACCATTATACGTAGTTAACAAAATCTTAGATTGAGAGCAAAATGCAGCAAGAGTTCGGTGGGACTCGACGGCTTTATTCGGAAAAAGGCGTTGAGCGACTAACAAATTCAAAAGTTCTGGTGATTGGCATTGGTGGTGTAGGTAGTTGGGTGGCCGAAGCATTAGCCCGCAGCGCGGTTGGCCATATTGTTTTGCTCGATCTCGATGATATTTGTGTCAGTAACACCAACCGCCAAGTCCACACTCTATCCAATACAGTTGGCCAACTAAAAGTTGACGCTATGGCTGAGCGTCTGAAGTTAATTAACCCCGCTTGTCAGATTACAATTATTGCTGATTTCGTAAACCGGGATAATTTAGCACAAATGATCACAGACGATCTCGACTATGTAGTCGATGCGATAGATAACGCTCGAGTCAAGGCTGCAATCATCAAACATTGCAAACGGAACAAGATCAAAGTCATTACCGTTGGTGGAGCGGGAGCGCAAGTCGATCCACTTAAAATCCAAGTATCTGACTTAAGCCGTACTTGGCAAGATCCTTTATCGGCAAAAGTTCGCAATGAGTTGCGCAGAAATCATGGATTTAGCAAAAATCCCAAACGACGCTTTGGAGTGGAGTGTGTTTATTCGACAGAACAACTGCTTTACCCTAATTCGGATGGTACCGTTGATTATCAAAAAAACAGTGGTGAAATTGCAGGAAAACTAGATTGTGCACAAGGCTTAGGCGCTAGTGTTGTGGTGACAGCGACGTTTGCAATGGTTGCATCCTCGAGGGTAATCAACTGGCTAGCCAATAACGAAAAATAGCTTCAATCAAGTGATTTCAATGCGAAAATAGTATTGTGCTGTTTGTGTCAGTTTAAGCGCGAGTTAATCTCGACAAGCTAAAAAGTGCTGCCTTGCTTAGCTATAAACTTTGGGCTGTTAATGCCTTAGAGTCGGGATATCGCCTGTCATATTGATTTTTCTAATGTAGAGAACCAACTCATTTTCTGCTTCATTTTGAGAGCGAAAAGGACCGAGTTCTTCATGTTCTCTAGTAGTAAACCACCAACCTTCGCCAGTGTGGTAATATCTTTCCGACCTAAACCATGGTCGTGCAGCTTCTCCTGAACGTGTTCGCATAGCCTTCTCCGGTGAAAAGTGTTCATTTAGTATACGCTAATTAGCGTCTCGCTAGCAAAATTCTCTAACAACTTCACTAATTCTGTCTGATTTCGTTATACAGGCGGCAAAACAAGCAATATTTATACAAACAATTGGGATCCTTTGCTACTATTAACACTAGGGCAATTTATGCTTAAGTTTCTGAAAAATAACAACAATCTGAAGCTACTGAAATAGTTTAAGAAGAACCACGGAAAAAGTCTTAGTGAGCGCAATCGAAATACCAGGTTATAAAATCATAAAAACCCTCGGCGTAGGCGGCCAGGCCACGGTATATTTGGCTATCCAGCAAGGGTTTGACCGAGAAGTTGCTCTTAAGATAATGTCCCCAGCACTTGCTGCAGATCCTACCTTTGGCGAACGATTTATACGTGAGGCAAAAATCGTTGCAACGCTTTCGCATTCAAGAATCGTTACGGTTTATGACGTTGGTGAAAGCGGCAGTTTTTATTACCTCGCTATGGAATATATGCGTGGGCAAGAGTTAAAAGCTCGAATTGCTAATGGAATGAAGACCAAAGATGCATTGGTCATCATTGCCAAGCTAGCTCAAGCGCTGCATTTTGCTCATGGCAAGGGGTATATTCATAGAGATGTAAAATCTGAAAATATCCTGTTTGATGAAGATAACCAACCTGTTTTAACTGATTTCGGTATCGCAAAGGCTTCCAATTCTTCAACTCAAATGACACAAACCGGTAAACTCATCGGTACACCTGAATACATGAGCCCCGAACAATGTCGTGGTAAGCAATTAGATGGACGATCTGATTTATATAGCCTTGGCATCATTTTATATGAGATGTTGACGAGAAAAGTGCCGTTTACCGGAGAAGACTCGGTTTCAGTTTGCATCCAACATGTAACTAAGCCTGTGCCAAAGCTTCCAGCAAGACTGAATCACTTGCAATGGATTATAGATTCCTTGTTAGCTAAAGATCCTGCCAACCGATTTCAAACTGGTAAAGAATTGGCTGAAGCAATTCAATCTTATATTTCAGGGGCGGCTGCACCAAAGCCAAAAAGAACCACTGGTCAATCTCGTACGGTTATTTCGGAAGTCATCGATCAGCAACAAGACACCGATCACTTTCAAGAGCAAGACTTCGAGCTAAATGATAATTTTGATGTTGAGCAGCGAATAACTGTTTCTCCGGAAAAAAAGAGTCCCGTTGTTTTTATTAGTATTACGATGATCCTAATAATTTCTGCCGCAGCCGGATTCGTTATGAAAGAAAAATGGTTGCCTGCTGCACAGCAAGCTCTAGGGGTTAGTTGGTTCCCTGATTATTTACCAGAAGATGCACAACCCAAAGCGAGTGGAAATCAACAGCAACCTTTAGCTAGTAACGATAAATCGACAAGCCATCAACCGGAAGAGAGCAAAACAAGGACCCAACAATCTGAGCAGACTGTAGACCAAAGAGTACAACAGCTTATCCAGCAGGCTCAAACTTTGGCTCAGTATTCTCCTCATGAATTAACGGATATTCAACAAGCGATGGACTTATTGATTACAGCTAAGTCGCTTGCGCCCGCTAACTCAGAAATTACTAAAATAAGAGATAGTGTCGTAACAATCGCATTAGACGAAGCAGTGCAAGCTGCAAATAAGAACCAATTTGATAGTGCTGAACAGTGGGTAAAATTAGTCGAGTTTGCCGATAAAGATAATCCAAATTTAGATACCACCAAACAATTAGTGGGTAGTGTAAAATTTGCTTATGAACAACAAGCGAGCGAAGAAATAGAGCAAATAAAGAAGTTATCGGAATATATATCCAATGCGGACAAATCGATTTCCGATGGTCGACTTGGTTCGCCGGCGAACGACAATGCGATTCACTATTTAAAGCTTGCTGAAGAAATCTCGGCAGACGACCCTAGAATAGGACAATACTATAGTCGGGTCGAAGCGCGATATGTTCAGCTGATTGACAAAATGATCGATAAACGAGACTTTAATAAAGCGACGCAGCATCTTGCAAAAGTAAAGTCCCTAGGCAGTAACAAAGTGGACGTTGCTTTGGTTGAAAAAAAGATCAATTCAGCTAAATCTCGACATGATGCGTACCGAAAAGAGCAAGCTAAGAAGGCTGAAATTGCAAAGCAAAAAAAGTTGGCTGAAGAACAGCGACTGGCTAAGCTAGCTGATCCGCTTGTGCAAATGCGACTTCAAAGTAGTTTGCAGTCAGCCAATGATTTGGTTGCGTCTAACAACTTAGTGGAGCCGATTGGCAATAACGCTTTAGAAAAATACCGTTCAGTTCTTGAAATTGATTCCAGTAACGTAGAAGCGAATGCCGGTATCAAGAAAATTGAAGCTACCATCATAACTAACTTAGAAGTAGCACTAGCTAATCAAGTTTTAGGTGCGGCGAGTAATTGGTTAGACAAATTAAGAAAGTACGACCCTGAAGATGCAAGAATTTCAGAATTTCAATTGCAGCTTGATGAGTTAGAGGTTAACAATCAAATCTCGCAACCGGTACCGGAAAGTTTACAACAGTCGACAGAGGAGCAATCTGAGTCGACTGTCATAGAATCAAATTCTGATGAAACAACACAGCAACCAGAACTGGTTGAGGATGATTTGGATGAGCTGATAGTTGAAGAGTCGCAATCAGATCAAGGCACTGAACAAGAGCAAGAAAAAGATCCGGATCCCAAGTTTTAATTAGAAATTATTAAACCAGTCCTAAAACGAATTTAATCGCTTAGATTTTGTAAATGAGAAGCACAATGAAAATTAGTCTAAATCAAATATTACTCGCCGCTTTTATAACCACACTTATCGCTTGTGGAGGAACTAAAACGGCATTGATCAACCAGTCAGATATTAATCAAGCCTCTGAATCCGGTCAGTTAGCGGCATTGTATGACAAAGTCGATAAAATGATTATAGAGGCTCGAGGCTCTGACAAAGAACAGCTCATATCAACCAGAAATGACATTGCTAAACGATTGGTCGATCAGCAAGAGCAACAGATAGCTACCGTTTTAAATGAGCAAAAAACGGAATTTGGAATGGTCGATCGTCAATCGTTGCAAAAACTCTTGCAGCAAGCTGAGAATGTTAAGAAGTGGGATGTATCAAGATACAGCTCTATTGTACCAGCTTTAAAAGCTCAGCTAGATAGAACTGAACATGCGATTACTGAAGCGACCAATAAATCCGACCGGACAGCCAAAGATGTCGTGGTGCAAATGGGATGGTTAAAACAAGCTGCGGTATTAGCGGGTGCTGGTAGTAATGAAGAGCAGCTTTATCAAAACCGATTATCTAAAAATATCGAAATGTTGAATGCTCAAGGAGTGGAAGCGTTTAATAAAAGAATGTTTAACATGTCCTTGTCGGCGGCAGAGAAAGGCTTAGCAATCGATCCTGGGAATCTACAATTCGAATCAATGCAGTCTCAAAGTGAAGCGGCATTGTTTGAACAGAATTTCAGGGGAGCGTTAGAGAGCGGCAAGCCTGAGTCTGCTTATCAGGCGTTGCAGGAAATTGCAGATAAGCCTTTAATGCAACAAGTTAAAAAGAAAATGGAAAAGCCAATTCTGTTACTGGCCAATTATTTCGCAAACAATGCGCAAGTTGCTTATCGTAAAAAGGATCTTGCTTTGGCATACACAGAGTTTCAACGCGGTAGGGATATTCAACGAAAACTTGAGAGAACCAATTTAGGCTTTATTCAAGAGAAAGAGTATCTTGATCTGCTGATGGCTAAGGCTAACGCAATGCAAAATGCGCCCGGAGCCGTGTACGCTTTGTTAACCATTATAAAAGAATTTGATCCAGCCTATCCAACCTTAGAAAAAGAGTTAACCAGCTATTCTCAGAAGCTGCAAAATAGAGCAACCATCAAACTTTCCGTGTCTGAATTTAAGGAAGTTCTATCGTCCAACTCTGTTGTTGCTTCAGTAGGAAGGCGAGTGGGCAGCAAGCTTGAAAAAGCATTATTTGATGGCTTAGGAAATCAGTTACAAATTGTTGCCGACCTTTCTGTACTGCCGGCTCCAACCGCGTATTCTGGAGATTATTTATCCGTTGAAGGCGAAGTACTTCAAGCTGCTATTGAAACTAATACCAACAAAGGCCAGAGAAGCATGAATGTGCTCACGGCCATTAACAAAACTGAAACCGAGGAATATGCTGACTGGAAACGAAGAAAACGAGGTGAGCCTCCGGTGCAATTCAATGAAGAAAAAGTGATGGAAGATGTCATCATTCAAGTAGAAAGAATTAAGAAGCTTGCTGTTGCAGAAGTCGCTTATAGAATAATTGAGCCAGCCACACAGAAGGTATTAGTGACCGACAACGTTGTGAAAGAAGGTAAGTATTCAGGTGATTCAGTCAACGAGTTTCAAAAAGGGCTTTTCCACCAAAAGTATGTTTCTGCCGATTTACCCTCCGATATAAAGATAATGGATAACTTAGCTACAGAGCTATCAGATGCAGTAGGCAAAGCATTGATTACTTATTTAGCTAAACCAGAGCAGAAATACTTTGAGCGTTTTCAGCAAGCAAATAGTCGCGGCGAAAATATCAATGCGGTTGAACTGTTAGCTAATGCGGTTGTTATATCTTTTGAAGATACTCCAACGAAACAAGATTGGACTGCTCAACTAAAACAATTGGTGCTTTCTCTTTAGACAAAACAGATTGCTAAACTCAAAAAAAAAGCGGTCAAGTGACCGCTTTTTTTTTGGACTCCTTTTTATCCTAGGCATCTCGTGGAAGCATTTTTTCAATGGTTCTAATTAGCCTTGTATTTTTTTTGAGTGCCTCTGAACGCTGAGAATGATTATCTTGAGCTAGCTGTTGGTTAATTGCCCAATCGATATGTTCAGCGACAAGTTCTGAGCAATCAGGTTTCTTGTTTCGCAACGCTTCAATGGTTTGTGTTGAACTTTTTGAGTTTCCGAGCGCTACAGCTATATTTCTTATCCAGCTTTGGTAACCAATTCGTCGGATTGGATTACCTTCTAATCGCTTATTAAACTGTTGCTCGTTCCAATCAAAAAGATTGAGAAGTGTTTCTTTGTCTAAGTTGTGTTTGGCAGAAAAGCCTTTCTCTTGACTAATATTGGCATAGCGATTCCAGGGGCAGGCCAGCTGACAATCATCACACCCATAGATTCGATTACCCATAGCCGATCTCAGTTCTTCGGGAATAGGCCCACTGTTTTCAATGGTCAAATACGAAATGCATTTTCTAGCGTCAACTTTGTAGGGGGCGACAATTGCTCTGGTTGGGCAAAGGTTAATGCAGGCAGTACATTGTCCGCATTTGTTCTCAACCGGCTTATCGACCTCCAACGGAAGGTTGATAAAGATTTCTCCAAGAAAAAACCAAGATCCCGCACTCTCGTTAATGGTCAAGGTATGCTTACCTTTCCAGCCCAACCCTGATTTTTCTGCAAAACTGGTTTCAAGTACCGGAGCACTGTCGACAAACACTCTATAACTAAACTCCTGAGTTTGTTGACAAAGGTCTTTGGCTAATCGTTGTAATCGCTTACGTATTAACTTGTGATAGTCACGGCCTAGGGCATAACGAGAAATATTAGCCTTATTCGAATCTTTTAATACTTGGGTAAACCCGGCGCCTTCTGGTAAGTAGTCAAAACGTAGTGAGACTACTCGACACGTCTCTGGATGAAGCTTATCTGGAAACTGTCGCAGATCTTGATTTCGTTCAAGATACGACATACAGCCGTGATTTCCCTCAGAAACCCATTGCTTGAACTCTTCAAAATAACGGCCGGTTTCAACGTCACTAACGCGTGCATCTTGAAATCCATAGTGATGGGCCAGCTCAGTTAACTTGGCTTTTATTTGAGGTAATGACGACAATAGAAACAGCCGATTAAAAGTAATGGATGAATTATAACCATAAGAAAATTCTATTTCAGATCATTTTAAGCATATTTTTCTAAAAACAGCTTGAGTCATTCGTCTCATTCAGTTAGATTAGCGGCTGTTCGATTTTTGCTGAACGAAGATTAATTTATTTTCGTTAAGCAACACAAATTGCGCCCGTAGCTCAGCTGGATAGAGTAGTTGGCTTCGAACCAATTGGTCGGGAGTTCGAATCTCTCCGGGCGCGCCAAATAAACAAGGTCACCTATAAGGTGGCCTTTTTAATTGGTGGGTTCGGTAGATTAGAAATCCATCAGTTCGAAAAATTCGTCTGGAACGAATTTTAACATCGGCGTCATTTTGCCGATGGCCCCAACGGGGTGGAGTGCATGGATGCACGGAATAATCTCTCCGGGCGCGCCAAATTATGATTGTTGTGAAGTTCAAGGTCACCTATAAGGTGGCCTTTTTTCGTTTGTGGGTCTGGAAGGTGAGAACTCCACTCGTTCGAGAAGTTGACTCAAGTTTGTCATTGCGAGGAGGCACGACGCGGCAATCTCGAGCATTTCTCCGGAAACACTCGACCTAAAAATGTTATCTCATCTTTGAGAAGGCAGGTCATGCAAAAGCAAATAGTTAAACATATTGGAATTCCGGCGAATACTGTATAATTTCCCAATAATCCGAAACTACAGCAACTGACTTCAATTCACATGCTTATTTTACCCTCCGACCTATCCAAAGACGCCGTTGAATCTCTAGCCAGAGAGTGGGTGATTTCCAAGACATCAGATTCAGAAATTCAGCCGGACATTACACTGTGGACCGAACAGACTGTAAAGAAAATCGAGTCAGGTGAGCTCTTGATAGAATTTGGTGAGGAGTCTCAAACGGTGACGTTAAAAACAAAAGACGAGTTGAACTTTACCGGTGATGTACAGGGAGCAAATGATGAATAACTATTGTCTGAGACGGCTTCGATACGCGCTTGATTTAAACGATAAGGATGTATTAGATACCTTTGCGCTGGCTAGCTATAAACTCACGCCTAGCGAGCTTAAAAGCTATTTGGTTAAAGAAGAAGACAAAGGCTACGTAGAGTTACCTGATTATATTTTAGTCATTTTTCTAGATGGACTTATTATTAAGATGCGAGGGGCTAGAGAAGGGGAAACACCACTCACACAAGTCGAGCGAGTTGAGCAAAGTAAGAAAGTAAAGTTGAATAATAATATGGTGCTTAACAAGATTAAGATCGCATTTACTCTTAATTCTGATGACTTGATTAAAATGCTAGAGTTGGCTGATTTTAGAGTGTCAAAAGGGGAGATGAGTGCGTTCTTTCGAAAGCCTGACCATCGTAATTATCGGGAATGTGGTAATCAGTTGATTCGGAATCTTTTGACTGGGATTACGGTTCATCTTCATAAAGGGAAGAAGGGCGCAGTTAAGGTTAAGCCGGTTAAGTCTAAGCCGGGGTCGAACTCGCAGGCGAGCTTGCAGGCAAAATCGAAATTAAAGTCTAGTGGGAAATCTAGAGTTGGAAGTGGGGTGAAGGGTAAATCTGGGAAGGTTTCTTTTTATAAGAAACCTAATAAATAGGACTAAAAGGCGAGCAATCGATTTTGGACATATCGTTCGTGTGCTTTTAGAGTTATAAGTTCAAAGGCGTTTCGCACCGCTGCGCTTGCGTGCGATTTACTTTTTTCAAGAGCTAAAAAAGTAACCAAAAAAGCCCATCGCTAAGTCCGCTGGGACACCGAGATTGACCTAATGTTTGTCTTTGATTTTTAGGGGACGCCCACCACTTGTTCGTCTGCGTGGCCCATCCCGATGCTACTTACTTCGAATATTCTTCCTTTACACGTAATTAGTGACGTGGATATCATTGCCAAAGTTTTACCCGCCTAGCGGCTATAACGGAGACGTGAAACTGATGAGGCTGCGGGTAGACAAGAAAAGTAAATGACAGAAAACTGCTCCTGCATTTTCTGCATACCTTACATCCATGAAGTAAGCGCCAGCGAGCTCTTTTCTTCCGCTGACTCTGGTTCAACAAGTTGGGAACTTGAAGGCTTTGATTTACTTTCAATAGGCAATTAGCTAGTTATTTCAGCGAAAAGCCCTTTTGGTTACTTTTGTGGTTTTGGACAAAAGTTACTCGCACGCAAGCGCAGCGGTGCGAAATCTCTTTTAAACTACTTAATTATCTAACTGATAAATTAACGTCACTCGATAGAAATAGGTAGACAAACCATTTTTAGAGCTCAAATCTGAGCCCCAAATCTTATACCACTAAAGTAGAAATCCCCCCAATAACACCACCAAAAACTCCCCCCCAAACTACCAACCACCCCAAGTGCTTTTTGATCATTTCTTGAACAATTTCTTTGACCATTTGTGGAGTCAGCTCGTTTAATCGTTGATCGATTATCTTACTGATTCGAGAACGAATATCGTCGGTCATTTCTGGTTGCTGCATTTCGGATTTCAATATCGCATCAAACTCTTCGGAGCTGGTCATTTCTATAAGCGACTCTTTCATATTGGCCATAAAAGGCTCTTTTAGTGGCATCAATGCTTCTTGACCGCCTAACATGCCTAGCATTCCACCAAAGGATGATTCCATGATAACTTTAAGAAGCCTATCAAAAGCTGGTTCAAGGTCGACTTTTTCAATCACGGGTGCGAGCACCAATTCGACTTCCTTGCTTCCAGACTCTTGCATAAAGCGGTCGAGGTTTTGTTGACTGAAAAACTGCTCCATCATCATATTACGAATGGCGTTCTTAAAGTCCTCGAATCGGGCGGGAATGACGCCAGAGCCGTATAAGCCGGGGACTTTTTCAAAAAGCATGTGAATAGCGAGCCAATTGGTAATGGCTCCAGAAAAAGCAAAAAGTCCAATGGTAAAGATTAATGAACTGGCCATAAAGTGACCAACAACAATAAGGATGATGGCGATAGAATTGGTTATAAAACTTTTGTTCATGGTGTTCTCAGTGTGAATTATTGATATTGCCTGTTATCCAGTATTTTTGGAATACTGATATTTATGTCTACCTAAGGCGATCCGATCGAATATAAGAGGTTGCCAAGACAGCGCGTAGATTATACGATATTTACCAATTTATACGATAATTATCAATGAAGAAAACCTCTCTGTAAAAGTTCAGAACCCGACAGTTAAAGTCGTTAACCTTATAGGCGTTCAATTATTAATCAATTTGATTTCAAATTCTTGTCCTCTATTTCACAAGTAGATTCTGTTGATTGGAATTCGCTCTGTCAGGATGGATATCCATTTATAAGGCATGAGTTCTTGATGGCACTGGAATCAAGCGGCTCAGTCGATGAAGTTAGTGGTTGGATTCCAAATCATTTGGTGGTCTACCTAAAAGATGAGTTGGTCGGCTTTTTACCGCTTTATCAAAAGACTCATAGTTATGGTGAATATGTCTTTGACCATTCGTGGGCCAATGCCTATCATCAAAACGGAATACATTATTTTCCAAAGCTAGTCTCAGCAATCCCTTTTACACCTTGTGCTGGCCCTCGTTTGATGATTAAACCAATGTATCAGCTAGAACTAATGCCGCAAGTGATTGAGCAAGTGAAGACCTATTGTAATCGCAAAGGATTTTCATCATGGCATCTACTCTTTCCCGATCTAGAAGGGGAAGAGTTTCTAGAGCAAAGTGAGCAACCAAACCTCGAAAACAAGTTACTAAAACGCACTGGACTTCAATACCATTGGTACAATCAAAACTATCAATCCTTTGATGATTTTTTAAGTCAATGTAAGCAGAAAAAACGAAAAAATATTCGCCGTGAACGAAAAACAATCCAAGATGCCAATGTTGTACTTGAGTTTGTCGAAGGGCGAGAAACAACAGGTCCGCTATGGGCACAATTTTTCGAGTTTTATCAACGAACTTATTTAAAACGCAGCGGCAATAGAGGCTATTTGAATTGGGGATTCTTTGAGTTTATTGCTAATGCTATGCCGGATAATCTTGTTCTTGCCGTAGCGAAGTACGATCAGCAAGTCATTGGAATGTCATTGTTTTTCAAAGGAGGCGATACGCTCTATGGTCGATACTGGGGAGCTTCCGCAGAATATGAGTTCTTGCATTTTGAAGCTTGTTATTACCAAGGTATTGAATATTGTATTAAACATGGTTTACAACATTTTGATGCAGGTGCCCAAGGAGAACACAAGATTCCTCGTGGGTTTAAACCGATCAAAACTTTTTCCTATCATTGGATAGAACACCCGCAATTTAGGGAGGCTATTGCTAGTTTTTTAGTTGAGGAAGAGGGCTATGTTTCGCAGGCTATCAACGAGTTAACAAGTCGTTTACCGTTTAAGTCAAAGCAGTCGTAGTTTTCGGTTGCAGCTAGTTTGGAGGAGCCCCAACTATTCATTCCCAACTTTCTTCTTAAACTCACATAAATCCTCAATCACGCAAGAACCGCAACGAGGTTTTCTCGCCACACAAGTATAACGCCCATGCAAAATCAACCAGTGATGCGCGTCCATAATAAATTCATCAGTAATAAATTTTATTAAACGTTTCTCAACTTCAACAACATCTTTACCTTTTGCTATTCCAGTCCGATTCGACACTCGAAAAATATGAGTATCGACCGCCATAGTCGGTTGACCAAATGCAGTGTTAAGTACTACATTGGCGGTCTTTCTACCGACACCGGGAAGCGCTTCCAACTCTTCACGAGTTTCTGGAACAATTGAATTATGTTTTTCGACCAATATCTGACAGGTTTTAATCACATTGGTGGCTTTGGAATTAAATAGACCAATGGTTTTAATATATTCCTTAAGACCATCGACACCTAAGTCAAAAATTGCTTGCGGGGTATTGGCAACAGGATAAAGCTTTCGAGTGGCTTTGTTGACCCCAACATCCGTTGCTTGTGCCGATAGAATGACTGCGATCAAAAGTTCAAACGGAGTCGTGTATTCTAACTCAGTTTTTGGTGACGGGTTTTCATTTCTAAACCTAGTAAATATTTCAATTCTTTTTTGTTTGTTCATTTTATTTTAATTCTTGCTCTTGTTTTATTTAGTTGCGGTTTTGCTTTTGGTTTGAATTGTAAAGTTTTAGTCTGGACTGATAATCAACGGTTGTCATAAAATTGTTTAAAAATATCGATTACTTTTTTAACATCCTGTCGTGAAATCCCGAGGTGAGTAACCAAGCGCATTTTTTCACCGAAGCTTGCTTTAACTCCGTTGTCTGCGAGATAGTCAGCTAAAGTAGTCACATCTTGGGGTTGTACCTCAAGCCATAATATATTGGTATTAACTTGAGTGACTTGTAATTCATCGATCGATGATAGTCCGCTGGCGAGCGCTTTAGCATTTTCATGATCTTCGGCTAACCGCTCTACATTATGAGTTAACGCGTAGATCCCCGCGGCTGCTATTATCCCGGCCTGCCGCATTCCACCACCCAACATTTTTCGCCAATGTTTGGCCTCTTCAATAAACTCTTTGGGCCCACATAAGACAGAACCAATTGGTGCTCCCAAACCTTTTGACAAACAGATCGATACCGAATCAAAGTTTTCGACAATCTCTTTTACCGAGCGATTTTGACTAACTGCAGCATTGAAAATTCGTGCTCCATCTAAGTGAATCGATAAACTTTTTTGATGACTGAACTCGATCGCTTGTTCGATATAGGATTGCGGAACAACCTTGCCAAACGTTGTATTTTCTAAGCAAAGTAATCTAGTTCGAGCGAAGTGCACGTCTTTCTCTTTAATAACGGATGCAACTTTGTCTAGGTCAAGCGAACCATCCTCACTAAATTCGATAGGTTGCGGCTGGATACTGCCTAAGACTGCGGCACCACCACCTTCATACTTATAAGTGTGTGCTTGTTGACCAACAATATACTCGTCACCTCGTTGACAATGGCAAAGCAGGCCAATGAGGTTGCTCTGGACACCGGAACTGACGAATAACGCCGATTCTTGGCCAGAAAACTCCGCGGCTAGCTGTTGTAAGCGGTTAACCGTGGGGTCATCTCCATAAACATCATCACCCACTTCCGCTATCGACATCGCTTTACGCATTGCTTCACTAGGTTGGGTCACAGTATCGCTACGTAAGTCTATCCAGTGTGATGTATTCATTGTTATAATAACCCTTTAGAGGTGATTTAATATCAAAGGAAACATAATAAGTAACCTACAATCGGTAGTTGGCGATTTATAATTATGCCGCTCGCACTTGGGTAGAGTGAAATTATGTTACTCGAAGCTATTTTATCTCAATTAAGTTTGTTAGATTAGGGTGGATAAACCTTAAAATGCAAATAAATTCAGCGAGTTAACCATTTAAAAACCTTAATTCAGCCCTATTTTCTAATAGCTGGCTGTATTTTAAATTAGATCAGTTTTGTAAGCTACGGCAGATGTGTAGCTAATTAAGTATTTTAAGCGAGCAATCAGTTTACCTATGTCATCAATTTTCAAAATCATTTCAAGTGAACAGTGGGAAGAGGCTAAAATAACGGGCTTAGTGCCAAGAAGGGCCGAGGATGATATTGCCAGTTTGGATTCGGGGGCCGAGAATAGCTGTATTCTCATCTGCGAGTTTGGGGATCTTGAATTGGTTTGTACCGAATATTTTAAAAAAAGCGATATTCCGGTCGCACTAGAAGTCTCGCCAAACTCGTATCAAGGCTTGGTTAAGTGGCAACAGCCGACTAAAGAAAAACCATGGAAAGAGGGAAGGCTGTATGTTGATCATCTATTAGCCGACATGGTTTTGAGCATTTACAGTTTTGAATATTTAGAATCAGAAAAAAATCAAAAATTCCGGGTGTTAGGAGAAGAATAAATGCCAGCAAAAATTACAATCAATAGCCAATTCGATGGTGGCAATATTATTTGCCATAAAAGTGAAAGTGCGGCAGATATACAGTTAACCATTAAGAAGGATCACCAAAGTGATTTCTATCAATGGTTCTATTTTCGAGCGAGCGGAGTAAAACAACAAGCCTGTCAGTATAATATTACTAATGCCGGTGAAGCAGCCTATTTAGACGGGTGGAATGGTTATCAGGCGGTTGCCTCATACGATAGAAATTTTTGGTTTCGAGTGCCAACCGAATTCAAAAATGGTGTATTGAGCATTAATCATACTTCCGAAAGAGACTCAGTCTATTATGCCTATTTTGCTCCTTATACCATGGAGCGACATGCTAATTTTATTGCTGAACTACAGGAATACCCGCAGGTGAAATCTGAAGTACTTGGACAGACTTTAGATGGTCAAGATCTGGATATGTTGATCATTGGTGAGCCCGCACCGCATAAAAAGATACTGTGGCTGCATGGACGTCAACATCCAGGTGAAACTCAAGCTTCATGGTGGATGGAAGGATTTTTATATCGGCTACTGGATGATACCGACGCCATGGCAAATAGATTGTTAGAAAAAGCGGTTTTTTATGTAGTGCCAAATATGAACCCTGATGGCAGTAAACGAGGTCATTTGAGAACCAACGCGTGCGGAGCAAATCTTAACCGTGAATGGCTAAACCCGACAATGGAGCGAAGCCCTGAAGTATTTCTTGTGAGAAAAAAAATGGAGCAACTTGGCATCCAGTTTTGCTTTGATGTTCATGGTGATGAAGGATTACCCTACAATTTTGTTGCCGGTGCAGAAGGAATCAAGAAATGGACACCTCGATTAGCTGAACTACAGAAGGAATTTACCGAGCATCTTGAAGTAGTAAATCCAGATTTTCAAAATGAAAAAGGCTACCCTGTTGACGAGCCAAACACAGCCGACATGTCGATTTGTACCAATTATATTGCTGAAGCATTTGATTGTTTATCGATGACTTTAGAGATGCCTTTTAAAGATACCATTGAAACACCAGATTATGAACAAGGTTGGTCACCAGAGCGTTGTCATAATTTAGGTGCTTCATGTCTGGATGCAATTAATAAAGTCATAGACAAGCTCTAACTTATATTCAAAACGATCCAATAACTAGCCCGCCAATCGCGGGCTTTTTTGTATTGGAAGATCCCAAAACTGCTAAAAATTTCATTTCTTACTGTCTCTACATATTTCAGAGTGTTGTTACCGATGTAATAGATGTAACAATTCATTAACACGGCAAACTATTCCAAATCAGCCTCCGTCTTTGTATGTATATTTCAAAAAAACAATGAGAATAGGTAGAGATAATGGAAATAAGAAAAGTCATTTTAGCGCTGTGCATGTCAATCCTTTTTTTAGCTCAGGGAATTCAATCTAGTTACGCTAAAAAACAAAGTTATTCTATTCCGAGGATAGATACCGCTCCGACAATAGACGCTGTGATTGACTTTGACGAATGGCAACAAGCGCATATAGTCGATTTGGCCTACGAAACTAGCCCCGCAGAAAATGCTCCTGCTAAAGTAAAGACAACCGCCTACATGATGGAAGATGGTGAACATCTTTATTTTGCGTTTAAAGCTGAAGATCCGAGTCCAGAAAATATTTTGGCGTTTCTTAGAGACCGAGACCGAATTTTTCAAGACGACTTTGTCGGAGTAGTTGTTGATACTTTTAACGATGAGAGAAAAGGTTTTGAGTTTTTTGTTAATGCTCTGGGAGCGCAAGGTGATTTAACCATTGACGATACTCAAAATCGTGAAGACTCGTCGTGGGACGCTGTTTGGGAGAGTTTAGGGCAAGTAACCGAAGACGGTTATGTAGTAGAAATGGCGATTCCCTATCGAGCGTTGAGGTTTCCAGCAAACGCGGAAGAGCAGACTTGGGGAATTCGCTTTTTGAGAGTTCACCCTAGAGAGTCTCGAACTATTTACGCTGATAGTCCAGGGGATAGAGCGCAGGACTGTTCACTGTGTATTGCAAACAAAGTGACTGGAATGCCAAGCCTAGAATCTGGTACTAACCTAGATATAACGCCAACCCTCACTCATGTGCAATCTGAACAAAGAGACTTGGATGAATCTACTGAATGGGAGGATAATTCAGATACCGAACTAGGTGCAGATATTCGTTGGGCAATGACTGAAAACTGGATATTGAACGCAACTTTAAATCCTGATTTTTCACAGGTAGAAGCTGATGCAGGGCAATTGGATATCAACCGAACTTTCTCGTTATTTTTTCCGGAAGCAAGACCGTTTTTCTTGGACGGAGCAGAATACTTTTCAACAGCTAATCGGTTAGTTCATACTAGAAATATTGCAGACCCCGATTACGGCCTGAAAGTCACAGGTAAACAAAACGGTAGTAGTAGTGGAGTAATTGTCGCTAGAGATACCAATACAAGCTTTTTGTTACCCGGTAGTTTAGGGTCGGATTTGGCCGAGTTAGAGGGGGTCGAGTCCGACGTATTTATCGGTCGTTATCAAATGGACATCGGCGCTAAGAATAATTTTGGAGCACTGGTAACCCATCGTAAAGCCGATGGTTATGACAATACCGTCACCGCGCTCGATGGCAAGTATTTTTTTACTGAAAATGACAGTTTGCAAGTTCAATATATGCATTCCGATTCAAGCAACCCGATTTCGATCCAAGAGGAATTTGATGTTGCAGCAGAACAATCGGATGATGCGTTATCACTGCGCTATCGACATACTAAAAGAGATTACGGTTTACGAGCATCCTATAGTGATTTTGGCGAAGATTTTAGAGCAGATATGGGCTTTATTGGCCGTGTTAATTATAAGCAACTAGTGCTTGGTGGGAATTACACTTGGTACGGTGAAGAGGGGAGTGATTGGACTCGTTGGGGATTTTTCGGCGACTGGGATAGAACTGAAGATCAGAGTGGCAGACTGCTCGAAGAAGAAAGCGAAATTCACTTTAATCTTCGCGGACCAAAACAGTTTAATACTAATTTTGGTGTGGTTACTCGAGATCGATTATATGACGATGTCATGTTTAAGGAAGACAATTTTATGATGTGGTTTGAATTTAAACCGCTCTCAAATCTTACTCTTGGTAACTTTATGATAATAGGTGATCAAATTGACTTCGCCAATACCCAACTGGGACATCGTAAATTATTCGAACCGTATATCAATTGGCAAATTGGAAAACACTTAAATCTTAGGATCTCGGGAACGACTCAACAGTTGAAAGTACCTGGCGGTGAATTGTTTAATGCAAAACTCGCTGATACTCGCATCTCTTATCAATTTAGCATTCGCTCGCGATTATCTTTGACTTTGCAAAATACCAGTATTGAAAGAAATCAAGCACTCTACCTAGATGATGAAGTTGATGCTCGTTCAAAGTACTTTGGTCTTCAGGTTATCTATTCCTATAAAATTAATCCGCTTTCACTGGTTTATTTGGGTTATTCTGACAACGCGTTTGAGGATGATAATCTTAGTTCGTTAACTAAGACTGATAAAACCATTTTTGCCAAGTTTAGTTATATGTGGCAGTACTAAGAAATCAGTCAGGAGTTTGAGCTTAAGTTAGACCTAAGTTATGCTAAGTTAATCCAAGTTAAGTCGGGAAGCAAAATGCCGTTCCGGCTTAACTGGCTACAACGTTGCGATAATTACTAGGGTCAGTATCACCTTCGGTTGATATCAATAGAACCGTTGAGTTTTCGTCTAGTTTCAGCTGGTCTTTAATATTAACAAGCTGGCTATCGGTTAGAATCGATTCTAATACACCCAGAGTGACAGCTGCTGATTCCCCGGAAACGATAGCGGGATCCTTTGCAACTGGACGCGCATATCTTTTCATTCCTTTTATAGTAAAATTATCGTCGCATTTGATAAAAGCATAGCAGTATCGACTAAGTATTTGCCATGCTGTTTTACTGGGCATACCGCAAGCCAGTCCAGCCATCAAAGTATTGAGGTTTCCAACTTGATGGGGCAAACCGTCGTTAATTTTTATGGATTCAAAAAAACAAGGTGCATTGTTTGGCTCAACCAAAACAATTACTGGTGTCGGACGATTATGAGCAACAAAATAAGCTGCTAGTGCGGCGGCCATTGAACCAACTCCAGCTTGAAGAAAAACATGACTGGGCCATTCGTTAGGCGCCTGCTTTTCGAACTCTTTAATTAAAGTGAAATAACCACGCATAATATTATCTGGAATTTCTAGGTAATTATCCCAAGCCGTATCTTGTACTAACTGCCAGTTGTTTGTTTTAGCTAATTGGGCGACTTTAGTAACCGTTGCATCATAATCTAAATCGGTGATTTCGGCATAAGGTGTATATTGTTTGATAGCTTCTAACCGAATTGCAGAAGAGTTTTTGGGCATGTAAATTCTCGCTGAACAGCCAAACTGTTTTGCACACCACGCGACAGCTCGACCATGATTTCCATCGGTGGTGGTTACTAATTCTAGGTCTTGATAATTCGAGGATTGCTCAATGATAGATTGAAAACTGTAAGGCCTTTTTAATCCTAGTTTTTGCGACAATATTTCCGCGATTGCATAGGATGCACCTAACATTTTAAAAGCGTTCAAATCAAATCGCTGACTTTCATCTTTGACCATAATTTGATTGATACTAAGGTTTCGGCTCAACTGTGGTAATTTTACCAGAGGCGTCTGGCTATAACCCGGTATGCTTTGATGAAACTGACTGACTTGCTGGACAATTCTGGGGGCTGTCAGTGCAAGCAAATAATCATCTTGAACTTGGTTATTAAGCGGCAATAATGTAGAAGATGTCTCTACAAAGTTAGGGTTCAAAATGTATTCAAGTAGTTCCACGTTCAAGCCTTCTCTAATGATTTAACGTTACCTTGCTAAAACCTGATCCGCTACGTGCGGATTGGTCTGTCTTTCATGGGCAAAGTTAGAGATCGGGCCGTGACCAGATACAAAACGCGTTTCACCGCCAAGAGGCCAAAGTTTAGAGGTAATGGAGTCGATTAAGTCTTGATGATTGCCTCTTGGAAAATCTGTTCTTCCAATACTCCCTTTAAAGAGAACGTCTCCAACAAATGCCAATCCTGATAGCTGATGATGAAATATAATGTGACCAGGGGTATGACCTGGGCAATGATAGATATCTAAAACCTCATTTCCTACCTTAATTTGTTCACCTTCTTCAAGCCACTGATCGGGGTGACAGTTTTCCGCTCCAGAAAAACCATATTGTTGTCCTTGCTGAGTAATTCCTTCTAACCAAAATAGATCATCTCGGTGTGGGCCAATAATTGAAACGCCCAGCCGTCGTTTTAGTTCTTCCGCTCCGCCGGCGTGGTCTAGATGACCATGAGTGAGAATAATTTGGCTTACATCTATCTTATGTTGTTCAATTTTTGCGATGACTCTATCAATATCACCTCCCGGGTCTACCACCGCGCCTTGTAGGGTTTCGCTGCACCAAATGACTGAACAGTTTTGTTGGAATGGAGTGACAACCACGACTTCTACTCTTAAACTCATAATTTCATTAAACTCATTAGTTTCAAAAACTCTTAGATTTTCCGTTATTTGACGTAAACGTTAGCCATAGATTTAATTCTTTGGGTAGAATATTGGTTTGCTGTTTCAACCTAACAGCCGTGTTGTCAGTTATAATGGTGACTATTGCTACCAGATTCTGCCGCTATTATGCTACAACCAGAACAATATATAAATATGACTAAGCGCTGGCTTGAACATTCGGTTATCGAATACAATTTTTGCCCCTTTGCGAAAAAAGAATATGTTAACAACAGTATTCACTATGAAGTCATCGATGAGTCGAATCGCGAGGAGCAACTGCTTTCATTGAGCGAAGAATTTAAGCGGTTAGATAATAACCCCGCTCTATCTACATCGTTGCTTTTATACCCGAAAGGGTTAGAGAGTTTTTTTGATTATTTAGATTTTGTTGAGCTAGCCAATGAGCTTCTTTATGAATTGGGCTATGAAGGCATTTATCAAATCGCTAGTTTTCATCCCGACTATTGTTTTGCTGACACCAAGCAGAGTGACCCCGAGAATTACACCAATCGTTCACCGGTTCCAATAGTACATTTGCTTCGCGAGGATATGCTTGAAAAAGCACTTGACTTGTACCCAAATTCAGAACAAATCCCAGAGCGTAACATTCTTAAAGCACAAGAATTAGGAAGTGACTTTTTCGAAAAGTTACTACAGCGGTTCTGCAAGGCTGAATAATGCTTGAAGTTTACCAATTGTTACTAGTTATTGAGCGGATTATGTATTGAAATATCAAAGAGAATCACCATATAGACCGCTAGATAAACATCCTATTTAAAGGTGGGGTAAAATGAAAAGAGTATTTTTGTTTATTGCAACCAATCTGGCCATCATGGTGGTTTTAAGCATCGTCCTTAGTGTGCTAGGGCCTGCTCTAGGGTTGCAACCGGGAAGCTATAGCAGTTTATTATTATTTGCCGCAGTATTTGGTTTTGGTGGTGCTTTTATTTCCTTGTTTCTATCGAAAATGATGGCTAAGCGCTCAGTAGGAGCTCTAGTCATCACTTCACCAAGAACTGAGGTAGAAAGCTGGCTGTTAAACACTGTAGCACGGCAGGCTAAAGCGGCTGGTGTCGGAATGCCAGAAGTCGCTATTTATAACTCGCCAGAAATGAATGCCTTTGCCACCGGTGCCAGTAAAAACAGCTCTCTAGTTGCAGTCAGTAGCGGATTATTACAGCAAATGGATAGAAGGGAAGTCGAAGCTGTTCTCGCTCACGAAGTATCGCATATTGCCAATGGTGATATGGTGACGCTAACTCTCATTCAGGGGGTGGTGAATACCTTTGTAATATTTTTAGCCAGAGCCTTGGCTGGAATCATCAATAGCACATTGCGCGGTAATAACAACCAAGGTGGTGGCTTAGGGGGGTTCGCTTATTACGGAGTGGTTATTGTTCTAGAAATTGTATTTGGAATTCTCGCGAGCATCATCGTTATGTGGTTTTCTAGACAACGAGAATATAGAGCCGATGCCGGAGCAGCCAAGTTACAAGGGAATCAAGCGATGATTGCTGCGTTACAGAGGTTAAAGGGCAATAGAGAAAGTCAGCTTGAAGGTTCTTTGATGGCGTTCGGTATTTCTGGCGCCAAACCGAAAGCGGAATGGTTTATGAGTCATCCTCCTTTAGATAAACGTATTGAAGCTCTTAAGCAGATAAAATAGTGGGGATAGAAGTAAGAAGCTATTCTTAACGCATACCACTAGAGCAGCTGCATCCAAATATTGAAACATGAGACATAAATGGGAGGAGGCTAATTTGCTTTTCCCCATAATTGGTCTAAAACCTTAACGACTTGATGAATGTCAAAAGGCTTTCCTAAATGGTCATTCATGCCTGCTTCTAAACATTCGCGTTTATCCTTTTGCATGGCATTGGCCGTCATTGCAACAATTATTAATTCTTTCAGATTAAGAGACTCTCTAATAGCTCTAGAAGCAGTCAGGCCATCCATTACAGGCATTTGTAAGTCCATCAAAACGGCATCAAAAAAGTCCGAGTTATTGCTTTCTTTCGCTTGCTTTAGTTTATCTAATGCTTCTTGACCATCGTTAACGACGACTACATCTGCGCCTTCTTGCTCTAGCAGTTCACGAGCAACATGCTGATTAACGAGGTTATCTTCGACGACCAGTATTTTTTTACCTTCTAATCGATTTTCATGTTCAATGTCGGTATTCTCAATTCGATCCAAATGCAACTTTTCTATTTGCTGGTGGCTAGCCAACCGCAGCTTAATTGAAAAATAGAAGCAACTTCCTTTACCCAGTTGACTTTTAAGCTCTAATTGCCCACCCATTAGATCAACCAGAGTTTGGCTGATAGCAAGACCAAGTCCTGTACCACCGAATCTTCTTGTTGTAGACGCTTCAGCCTGAGTAAAACCTTCAAAGATTTTCTTTTGGTTTTCTTCCGATATACCGATTCCTGTATCAAAGACTCTAATAGTTAGAGAGTGGTTGTTTTCTTGATCAACACTTGAGTTGACTTTAACGGTGATTGAACCTTTTTCTGTGAATTTTATGGCGTTGCCACCTAAGTTAATTAGGATTTGTTGGAGCCTCATTTCATCACCGACAAAGTACTGCGGCATTCCGTCCTGAACATCAAAAGCAAGTGAAATAGGCTTGGTAGATATTTCGGTACTTAAGATCACTTCGAGATTTCTTAACAAGTGCTTCAATTTAAAGGGCACAGGGTCGAGTTCTATTTTTCCTGCTTCGGCTTTTGAAATATCCAATATATCGTTTAACAAAGCTAACAGTGAACGAGCTGCACCTTCGGTTTTTTGGGTATAGTCTTTTTGCGGACGATTGAGAGGCGTTCTTTTCAGAAGTGCTAGCATTCCTAGTATTGCGTTCATAGGTGTTCTAAGTTCATGGCTCATGTTAGCTAAAAACTGACTTTTAGCTTTACTGGCTTCCTCAGCTTTTTCAGCTGCTAAGGTTAGCGCATACTCTCTCTCTTTGAGTTCTTCTGTTACTAGTTCGGTTTGAACAAGTAGTTCTTTAGTTCTAGAGTTTGTTTCCTTGAAAACATTTGCGGCTTGCGCTAATTGGCCGATCTCATCTCGGCGGTTTACACCTGGTATTTCAGCTATTTCATCTCCCTTACTTAAATGAGAAAAAGTATCTGTAATAGATATTAATGGCTTGCTAATTCTGCGTCCTAGAATGAATGCCAATAAGATTGCGAGAGTTGCACCTATTATTGAAACTGAGATACTAATGCGCTCACTTTCGTCTATATAATTCTTTGTATCAGTAAATAGTTTTTGCTGTTCTTTTAAGTATCTTTGTTTTAATTGATCGGAATTGTGGCTTAGCTCTGATGACTCCCCAGCGATCACGACATTGACTAGAAAAAGAAAATTCCGATCAGCCTGAACTGCTTGATTAAAAGTTACCTCGATAGAACTGAGCGTTGTTAAGATTTCAACAAGCATTTTAGATGCTTTTTGTTGATTACTTTTGACTATCGATTGCTCAATGATTTTTGATGCTTCGCTTATATTTTCCAGAAATTTTTTCTTGACTTGAAACTCATGTTTACTGAAATATCGATTTTGCAAAGTCTCCGCACTAGAAATTAATAGCTGAGCTTGCCAGATTTTAGAAAGAATGATCGGGTTGTCGGATTGCTCAAGAGAAGAAAAAATAGCAGTCATATCATTAGTTATTTTAGCGAATCGTTGCTCTAAAGTTTCGCCAATTAGAATTTCTCGGTAGCTTCGCGTCTTTTGTAAATCATCGATCTTTTCTTTAAAATCAATCACTGAGTTCTGGATCTTTGATAACTCTTTTTGGTGTGTTGAACCTTGTTTGCTGTCAGCCTCTATTAGTTTTTCAATATCACTAGTGAGTTTTTGGTAAAGAGCAAGTATTTGAGAAAAAGTTGCACTTTTTTCTGTGTTGCTATAAGCCAATATTGTTCTTTGTAGATCGGCAATATCTTTATCAACCTTGAGCATTAAACTCGTGCTATTACTGACTTGTCGGAATGACGAAAATTTCTGTTTGAAATCTCGCATCGCCGTAACGTTAAAAGCTGTTATTATAAAACTCATCAGTATTAATAGAATAAATCCTAAAATAATACGTTGGCTTATACTAAGGGAATTCAAGAAATTGCTTTGATATGAAGGACTGTTGCTCATGCTAGTAAAAATTCATACCAGCGATCTAAAGAGTATTCGTAGTTTTCCATCACGGTGTTCCAAACAGCAACATGGCTAAACCGGTTCTCGTATGAACCGCCTCTGCGGACATCTCCGGCTGGGACCGAAATCTTTCCATCTGTTCCTTTTAAAGGGGTTTTTGTTGGTTTTCCACCATACCAGTAATCCCATTCATTCGAACTGAGCAAACTTCTCGAACGCTCAGGATTTGAAATGTAGTAACCTTGTCGAGCTATAAATGCACCAGCCCAACCGCTTAGCCACCAGTTCATGTACTCATAGGCCGCATCTTTAGTTTTGCCTTTGCACGCTCGTGATATACACATTACCCCGTGCCAGGCTCGATATCCCTCTTTGGGGGCAGCATAGGTCACCGGTGTACCTTGTCCATTTGCCATTGAAACGCCTGGGGAGAACATGCTGCCAATTGCGGTTCGACCACTGGTCATAAACTCAGCCGATTGTGGGACAGTATTCCAGAAACCCGAAAAGTGTTTGTCGCGTTTATACTTTAATAAAACTTCAAATAGTTTGTCTAACTCCTCGATGGTCATATTACTAATATCGGTAAATTTGACAAACCCTCTGGCTTGAGCAGCTAGGGCTAAATCAAATAAACCAATGGTCGGGGCGTTGACGATACCAACTTTGCCATGATGAGCAGGATCCAATAGCCAACCCCAGCTTTCGGTTTCGTAGGGTTTGCCTTTGGGAATTACATCAGTGTTATAACCAAAAGAATCAACATTATGTACATAGGGTAAAAAGCTAATGTTCCCGGTAAAATTTGTACCGAGAGTTCCATCAGTTTGAACGTTGAGTATTTTATAGGGAGCATCTCCGACTCCGACCGGTGATTCTCCGCTAAGGCTACCTTTCTTGGATAACTGATTGATCTCGTTCCAATAGGTTAACTTTTCGGTTTTGATTGGTTGAATGGCGTTAGCTTGCCAGAGTGTCTTAATACTATCAGTCCATTGTTCATACAGATCAAATTCAGAAGGAGAAGTGGTCGCTTTTTGAATTAACTCACCTTCACCGCGAGCTTCGAAGACTAAGTTAATTCCAAGATCTGCCATGGCTTTTTGACGAATCTCTTCTTGCAGAGTGACAATTGTTCCCATGACCCTGACAGTTGGTTTTAGATTTGCAATAACGTACGGTGCGTTTATTGCGGCTGCCCCAATAGTCACCGCCTTGATACCTTGAGAAAGAAATTCTCTTCGTTTCATGGGCTTATCGGCCATTGGAGCTTTCCTTTGAAGTGAGATAACGACTAATTAAAGCTTAGTCTATGCACTCTAAATAGCAAGTATCACCAATCAGGATTTGGCGTCAATATATCAAAATGAGATGTTGATTTGAGGGCTGAATAATGTTGCTAAAATAGCTAATAATGGGGGGGTAATTCAATGCCATCATTTTTTGCATTTGAGTCACCAATTTGTTCAACCTGAGAGACAACGCTTTCTAAAACTCGTGTTAATTTACGCAGATCGCTTTGCTGCTCAATTAGCGCCTGATTAAGCTCTTCAATCATATGATCTTGAAAGGTTATTTTTGTTTCAAGCTCTTCGATTCTCTGTATGAACAGGCTTTCGCTGTTTAGATCTTTGGATGTCATTTAGAGTAATTCTTCTATTTGTTTAGCTAAGTTTTCGGGTTTATCTTTTGGCGCAAAACGTTTTACCACCCGACCATCTCTATTGACTAAAAACTTTGTAAAGTTCCATTTTATGGATTTTGAACCTAAAACACCTGGTGCCTGAGTTTTTAAGTAATCAAATAGTGGTGCGGCATTGTCACCGTTAACCTCTATTTTTTTGAAAAGCGGAAAACTGGTGCTGAAATTTAAGTCGCAAAAGCTCTGAATGGCTTGCTCATCACCAGGTTCCTGTTTACCAAACTGGTTGCATGGAAAACCCAATACTGAGAAACCCTTATCCGCGTAATCCTGTTGTAGTTTTTCTAGTCCTTCATATTGAGGGGTAAAACCACATTTACTGGCAGTATTGACGATTAGTAACACTTTATTTTTGAATTCTGACATCATTGTAGGCTGGCCTTTGATATCATCTGCAGCAAACTGGTAAATCGAATCAGTGGTTTGTTGTTCGGACATGATTATTCACTTTGTTTTGTCGAATAGTATAAACATCTTACACTTAATTAAGCATTTTGATAAGCTGCGCAGCAATCAATTGATTTACTAAAATGACCAACACTCGCTGTCCTAGGGGAAACACTTAAATGTCCACGAAAATTTTAGCCTATATATCATTCATAATGGTTAATTCAGTCATTATCAACACATCTTTTGCAGAACAACCTGCCTTGCTGACCGAGCAACAATTGAAGCAGGTCAAACAGGTAAGGCAGGCTGCGTTAAAAAGCAATTTGGGTTATGAAATTCTCGAGTCCTTAACCACAGAAGTTGGGCCAAGAATGGCAGGAACCCCGCAAGATACTATGGCTGTTAATTGGGCAATCGCCAAGTTTAAAGCGTTGGGGTTCGATAAAGTATGGAAGGAGCCAGTGACGTTTCCCACGTGGGTCAGAGGTGAAGAGTCCGCAGAAGTTATTTCACCATTCCCACAACCACTGCATATTACAGCTCTGGGTGGAACAGTAGGAACCGGAAAAAATGGTGTAATGGCTGAGCTGGTTCATTTTAAAACTCTAGATGATTTGAAAAAAGCTGATGCCAAGGATGTTAAGGGGAAAATTGTTTTTGTTAGCAATAAAATGGAGCGAACTAAAAATGGCGCAGGCTACGGTAAGGCGGTTGCAGCTCGAGGGAGCGGTGCTGTAGAGGGCGCCAAAAAAGGTGCTATTGCAGTCTTAATTCGATCCATAGGTACAGACTCACACCGAATGCCGCATACTGGTTTGATGCGTTATGCGGACGATGTCATCAAGATCCCGGCTGCAGCACTTTCAAACCCGGACGCCGATCAATTGGTCAGAATGTTAGAACGCAAAATTAAGCTAAAGATAAAACTTGTTTTGGGCGCTTCAGCTGGACCAGAATTCACATCCTACAATGTCATTGGAGAAATGACCGGTTCGGAGAAGCCCGATGAAGTGGTTATTCTTGGAGGGCATTTAGATTCATGGGATTTAGGTACAGGCGCAGTAGATGATGGGGCTGGAGTAGCAATTACCATGGCCGCTGCAAAACTTATCAGCGAGCAAAAAATAAAGCATCGACGCAGTATTCGAGTTATTTTATGGGCTAACGAAGAGCAAGGGTTAATTGGTGCGCGCGCTTATGCAAACGCCCATAAGAATGAACTAGACCAGCATATAATTGGTGCTGAATCTGACTTTGGTGCCGGTCGAATATATTCATTTTCTTCGTTAGTAACCGAACAAGACCTACCATTCATTGATCAAATGGAAAGCATGTTTAAACCATTAGGGATAAGTCGAGGCAATAATAAGGCCGGACCTGGACCTGATCTAATTCCATTATACGCCTTAGGCATGCCGGTATTTAGGCTGGCGCAAGATGGTACTGACTATTTCGATTTACATCATACCGCAGATGATACTTTAGATAAGGTTGACCCAAAGGCAATCGCTCAGAATGTTGCTGCGTATAGCGTATATGCATTAATGACTGCACAGTATGAAGGTGGTTTAAAACGGCCCCAAAAGGAAGAAAAATAATGAACACAAATGAAATTTTTGCGGCACTTTCTGGCGAAGTTTACGAAATTCAGATCGCTCGTGGGGACAAAATGAATGCGCTAACGGACGCAATGTATGGGTCGTTAGTGGAGCAGTTAAACTATGCCGACAATGACACTAATACCAAAGTCATTCTATTAAGAAGCGATAATCAGCATTTTAGTGCAGGCAACGACTTAGCAGATTTTTTAGAAAATGATTTTAATGATGATAGCAATGTAGTGAAGTTTTTGAAGGCTTTGGCACGATTACAAAAACCTTTGGTTTGTGCCGTCGGCGGTGCAGCTGTTGGTATTGGCACAACCATGCTTTTACATTGTGATTTAGTTTTTGCCTCGGCTGATACAAAGTTTTCTGTTCCATTTATTAAGCTCGGTTTGACCCCTGAAGGGGGGTCATCGCTGCTTTTACGGCAACGCTGTGGAACTGCAAAGGCCAACGAGTGGCTGTTGACTGGCAAAACCTTTTTGGCAGAAGAAGCTCTTAATGCAGGACTCGTAAACAGTGTAGAGGCTGATATCCAAAGCACTTGGAAAACCGCGATGGAAACTGCGCAAGGACTGGCTAGGAACTCAAAAGAAGTACTGATTGAAACTAAGAAATTGCTTAAGCAAGAGTACGTTGAAACTGTGATAGAAGTAATGAAGAAAGAAGCTAATGTTTTCGCCGAGCGCTTACAATCTGAAGAAGCTAAAGCGGCTTTTAACGCATTTTTGAAGCGATAGTGTCTTTACTATTTGGCCAGCTTGTTAGTTTTGAAGCTGGCCTAGGCTGTTGCAATCTTTTAAATCAGCAAATAGCAAACCAAAGTAATCAATAGCACTCCAATTAAATTTAGTGCAAATCCGTTCCTTACCATTTGTTCAATAGTGATTTTTTCACTGCCGTAAACTATCGCATTTGGCGCAGTAGCAACCGGCAACATAAACGCGCAACTGGCGCTCATCGCGGCTGGAACCATTAGTAATGCAGGATCAATATCAGCAGCGATAGCCGCTGCTGCTAGAATCGGCATCATTAATGCCGTGGTTGCAGTGTTGCTGGTCATTTCCGTCATAAAAATAACTGTGATAGAGATTAACGCAATAATCAGTATTTCTGGGAGTACCGTGACACCTGATAAGTAATTGCCTATTAGCGCACTGAGTCCGCTCGCGCCGAATGCTTTGGCTATACAAATTCCTCCTGCAAACAATAATAAGACTCCCCAAGGGATTTTATTGGCTGTTTCCCAATTTAAAAGCCGACCTTGTTTGCCATTAACTTTGTTTCCATCAGGAACAATAAACATTGCTATACAGGCCAATAGCGCGACACTGGCATCGTTGGCCTTGGGTAAACCAAGCAAGCTGCTCCAGCCTCCAAACGGCTGTTGTCGAGTGACCCATAGTAAGGCTGTTATCGCAAATACGGTTAAAACCCGTTTCTCAACAGTCGTCCACCGCCCTGTTTGAGGGACTTCAATATTGAGATTCTTAGGCAGTCCGCGGGTGATCCATAACATTGCTAATGGAATAAAAAGTAGCACTAATGGAATTCCCCATTTCATCCAATCTAGAAACCCAATATCACTATTGGTAGCCTCGTTGTAGGTAGACATAAACAAGGCGTTTGGCGGGGTTCCAATTGGAGTGCCGATACCACCAATGCTGGCAGAATAGGCAATACCGAGTAACAACGCCGCCGTGAGGCGAGGATTATTGGCGCTCTCTACGGTGGCGAGTGCAACCGGTAACAGCATCAAAGTGGTGGCCGTATTTGAAATCCACATACTTAATACCGCTGAGGCGACCATAAATCCCATCACCAAATGCCTTGGTGAATGGCTGCCAAATAAATTAACCATCATCAAGGCTATTCTTTTATGAGCTCCCGAATACGCCATGGACTGAGATAATATGAAGCCCCCGAGTAATAGCAATATGAGTGGATGCCCATAAGATTGACCAACTTCATTAGCGGTTAAAATTCCTGTCATTGTGAATACTGCTAACGGAATTAACGAGGTAATAGGAATAGGAATTGGCTCAAATATCCACCAGAGAGCGCAAAGTAAGGTGACACAGGCAACGATAATAATAGGTGTCTCAATCGTTAGCCATTTTAGGAGTAATCCCAATAGTATAGCTAGTAGCGGCGCTGCCCATAAAAAATGCTTTTTAACTTCAGCCATGTGTTAACTCAGATCCCAAGGGTGATTGGTTTATTGTTTTTTGAACGGTGATTACTAATAAAGCTAATTAATTAGCATAAGATTTATTCTTATTATTCTAATTAGGTCTACAATTAAGATGGTAATCATATATTAAAACCAAAATAAAACTAATAATAATTCCAAAATAGAGTTTTTTGAATGAGAGTTGAAGAATTAGGACTGACATTTGGAGATACGCTGCAAATCCAGATTGGAGATAATAACGAGCAGCGCTATCCAGTAAAGTTTATTGGTATAAACCCTGCAGCAAGTATTATTGTGTCTGCTCCTATTACGGGCAAAGACAAAATATACTTTGTTAGGGAAGGACAGATGGTGACACTTCGCTTTATGGTAAAAAACGTCGTCTCAGGTTTTTCTACTCGAGTGATGCTAACACGTGGACAGCCCTATCCATACTTACACCTAGAGATCCCAAAAGAAGTTCAAACCGTCGAAGTACGCAAGGAAGTTAGAGTTGAAACCGATATCGATGCTACCATTATCAATAAGACTCATAATTCACCGGCACTGACCGCTAAAATGCTTAATTTGAGCTGTTCTGGAGGTAGAATTGAGTCTAAGTCAAAAGTCGCGTTAATGGGGAATCTATTAAACATCACGATGCCTTTGACGATAGACCACTTCGAACGTATTGTAACTATGAACTGTGCGGTCTCTTATGTAAAAGAGGATGAAAAGAACCATTCATTCCTTTACGGCGTAAATATTGAAGAAATTGATGATGATGACAGTGTTTTTCTAAGAGGTTTTATTTATCAAGAACTCTTGCGCAGTATGCATATGATTTAGGGTTATCTAAGTGAAGTTATACAGCAACCAATTAAATATAAAAAGGGCCTATAAAGGCCCTTTTGGTTTGATGTCTTTGTGATCAACCCTGGGAATCTAGGAATTTCTCAGCATCTAACGCTGCCATGCATCCAGCGCCTGCAGACGTGATGGCTTGTTTGTATACTTGATCCGCAACATCTCCAGCAGCATAAACGCCTTCAATACTAGTTTGGGTAGCATTGCCTTGAAGGCCACTTTGAACCGTAATGTAACCATTTTTCATGTCGACTTGACCAGCAAAAATATCGGTATTTGGTTTGTGTCCGATGGCGATAAACACACCATCTACAGTCAATTGTGAAACGCTTTGATCTTTGGTACTTTTGATATTTATTCCAGTGACGCCCATATTATCTCCAACCACTTCTTCCAGTGTATTATCCCAATGGATGGTCACGTTGCCATTTTTAGCTTTCTCAAATAGGTGATCTTGAAGAATCTTCTCACTTCTAAGCGAGTCACGTCGGTGTACTAAGTGAACCTCAGATGCAATGTTAGAAAGGTAAAGTGCTTCTTCTACCGCTGTATTGCCTCCTCCGATAACCGCAACCGGTTTATTGCGATAGAAAAAACCATCACAAGTGGCACATGCGGATACTCCTTTACCTTTAAACGCCTCTTCAGACTCAAGCCCTAAATACATAGCCGATGCGCCAGTGGCTATAACTAATGCATCCGCTGTATACACACCTTGATCACCTGTTAGAGTGAACGGACGTTTAGTTAGTTCAGCCGTGTGAATATGGTCAAAGATAATCTCCGTACCAAATCTAACTGCATGCTTTTCCATGCGCTCCATCAATTCAGGGCCCTGCACACCTTCATTATCACCTGGCCAGTTATCGACATCGGTGGTAGTCGTCAATTGACCACCTTTTTCCATTCCGGTGATGATGACTGGTTCTAGATTGGCGCGAGCACCATAAACAGCAGCAGAATAACCTGCAGGGCCAGAGCCAAGAATAAGCAGTTTGCAGTGACGAGATTGAGACATGGTTAACTCCAAGGTGAAATCTTTATTAATAATTAAGTGTTGAGTCGACTTATTGATTTACAAGTCGATTGAATAAGCGAATTTTAGGGTGGTTTACTACATTCTACAAGGGACAAACCACAATGTTTATTACCACATCAAATCATCAGGGATTTGGTAATCTGCATAAGGGTCATCTTCTTCAATTTCTTCGGCAGGGGTATCCAATGCGATTATGGCTGTTTCAGAGCGCTGAGCAATTTTTTCAGCGATTTTGCTGGGTACAAGGTGGTACTGGTTGCCGTCTTTAGCAATTGCTAGTAATCCGTTAGATAAGTGTTTGTGAATTTGATTAGACACTTCAATTTTCTTTATTTTATTGCTATCCGTAAAATTGAACGTTATTTGCGGTTTTCCCGTTGGCTGACTATTGCTGGTAATTAATTGCTTAATTTGCGCTTGTATGGCTTTTTGCTCTGCTTGTCTATTCTTTTCTTGATTCAGTTGGCGTGCTTTTTCCGCTTGTTCGGCCATCAATTTTTCCGCCGCAACTTTATCTTCATCAATCACGTCTAGTTTGTGTTTACGACTGATTTTAGCCTGTTTTCGTTTTTGGCTTTTGGCTTGAACAGCTTTGTTTTTGGAAACTAGTCCGGCCTTTAACAATTGGTCTTGAAGAGATGACATGGCGGTTTTCTAATTAAGTGTTTATAGCCGTTATTATAAGGTTAATTCTCTGGGTTTAAACCCTTGGCGGTAATAAATTGTGTCAAGCGATAGGGGAAATTGTTACGAGGGTTAATTTTTAAACAAAAAAAAGGACGAGGTTGCGCTCGTCCTTTTTACGAGTCTATTTAGATTTACATATTAATGGCGTCAGCCGCTGGAACATATTCAAAGCCTAAGTTCTCGGCAACGCTGTCACAGGTTACTACGCCTTTATGAACATTAAGGCCGTTCATTAAATGCTCATCTTTTTCTAAAGCAGCCTTATAACCGTTATTGGCAATGCTGATTATAAAGGGAAGGGTGGCATTGTTAAGGGCAAAAGTCGAAGTACGAGGAACCGCACCTGGCATATTGGCCACACAGTAATGGACGACTTCATCAACAATGTAAGTCGGTTCCGCATGAGTGGTTGCTTTGGATGTTTCAAAGCAGCCGCCCTGATCGATAGCGACGTCAACCACTGCAGCTCCAGGCTTCATTCGTTTAATCATTTCTGCACTGACCAATTTTGGTGCCGCTGCACCAGGTATTAAAACGCCACCGATGACTAAATCAGCAGATAAGACGTGATCTTCTAAAGCATCTTTGCTCGAAAAGACTGTCTGAACTGCTGCACCAAACTGAGCATCTAAACGACGTAGCACGTCTATTGAGCGATCTAAAATGGTAACGTTTGCACCCATACCAATTGCCATTTGAGCGGCATTGGAACCAACCACACCACCACCAATGATGACTACTTTGGCTGGTGCTACACCCGGAACGCCCGCTAACAGCATACCGCGGCCTGATTTAGATTTTTCTAAGCATTGTGCTCCAGCTTGAATAGACATTCTGCCAGCAACTTCTGACATAGGGGCGAGTAGTGGTAGGCTTCCATTTCTAGAGGTGACGGTTTCGTAAGCAATACAAACAGCTTTACTCTTGATTAGGTCTTTGGTTTGTGGAAGATCGGGTGCTAAGTGTAGATAAGTAAACAGAATTTGGTCTTCTCTTAGCATGGCTCGTTCTTCAGCTAAGGGCTCTTTTACTTTAACTATCATGTCAGCCTCAGCAAATATTTCGCTGGCGGTTTCACGGATAGAAGCTCCGATGTCGGTATAAGCCGAATCTTCAAACCCGATGCCGCTTCCAGCATTTGCTTCAACTATTACTTGATGACCGTGTGCGATCAACTCGCGAGCGCTTGCGGGAGTCATACCAACTCGGTATTCATGATTTTTAATTTCTTTAGGTACACCAATTAACATAGGAAGCTCCTTCCAAAATGGGCAGTAACTGCGCCGTAACAAATGCTAGCTGACTAGCTCAAAAATTATGCGCTAGTATACCGGCGGTTTGCCAGAATAACATACTTAAAAACGAACTATGGCGATATAAAACACTGTTTTAGTGTTTATAAATAGTGATAAATATATTACTATTGCTGGCAGGGTAGAACCTTATAATAGGTAAGCTAGTGCAATCAAACAGTTACAAAGAGTTGGATAGGATTGATAGAGCGATTCTTAGAGAGCTTCAAGCAGACGGTCGCTTAGCCAATATAGAATTGTCAAGACGCGTTGGCTTGAGCGCAACCCCGTGTTTAGAGAGAGTAAGGAGGCTAGAGAAGGCCGGTTATATCAAATCTTACGAGGCGGTTTTGGCTCCGGCTAAGCTCCAGGCGGCGTTATTGGTATTCGTTGAAATAAGGCTAAATCATACTTCCCCTGACGTGTTTAAAGACTTTAAAAAGGCTGTTATTGAACTACCTCAAGTGTTAGAGTGTCACCTTGTATCTGGTGACTTTGACTACCTAGTTAAAGCGCGTGTTGCCGATATGGTCGCTTATCGAACCCTCCTTGGTGAGACCCTATTAACTCTGCCTGGTGTCAGTGGTTCTCGAACTTATGTGGTAATGGAAGAAGTCAAAGAAAGTCGAACATTGCTAATTCCGAAGTAGCAATAGTTGACTGAGCAAATTAACAATGGAATTGAACGGTTGATATTTAGTTGAGCCAATAAAATGAGAAAGGTTTGATTAAAAGGTAGTATTTTAAAAAGAGAAGTAAGAATAAAGAGAAGCAATGGATAATAGAGAACAAGTCGCAGATATAATGATGGTGAGGATTAAAGAAGGTAGCTTTATACTGCTGATTGCTCTTGCCATATTCTTACTTATCTCTCTATGGAGCTATTCACCCAACGATCCGGGGTGGACTGTGGCCACGGATTCTAAGAATGTCGAAAATGCTAGTGGCCTAGCTGGTGCATGGTTTGCCAGTCGATTCTTGCACCTATTTGGCTATTTAGCCTTTTTGTTTCCGTTTACGCTTATTTATTCTGGAGTACTTCTTTTTAAAGGGCGTAAGAGCGTTCTACCCAACAGTTGGGCTTTTTGGTCCTTTAGACTCTTTGGATTGCTGTTTACTTTGATTCTAGGCGCCGCAATTTCATCGTTGCATTTTGTTGAACCTTCCGCTGAATTTGGCTATCTAGCTGGGGGAATTTTAGGGAAAATTATCGGTGACTTATTGTTAGGCTGGTTCAACCCAGTCGGTGCGACTTTATTGTTATTAGCTTCGTTTTTTGCCTCCTTGACACTTTTTACTGGTATCTCTTGGTTTCAACTAATGGATTGGATTGGAAAAGTTACTCTACTAGCTACTGCTTGGGTTGCTGAGAAATATCGCGATATGTTGGATAGTTATAAAGATAAGAAAGCCCAACAAGAAGTAAAGCAACAACGAGAAACGGTTTTTCATCGAGAGCGCACTAAAATCGAAAAACGCAAACCGGTGGTCATTGAAAAAGAAGTCAAACGAATTGAACCCAGTCTTCGAGTTGAAAAAGAACGACAAAATAGTCTGTTTGATGAACCTGTCGTTGGAGAGTTACCTCAAGTAAGGTTGCTAGATGAACCAACAGAACATAAAGAGCGATTGTCGGACGAAACTCTTGAGGCATTATCGCGCCTAGTAGAGTTAAAGTTAGCAGATTTTGGAGTACAAGCGGAAGTCGTAGAAGTTCATCCTGGACCTGTCATTACCCGGTTTGAAGTTGATCTTGCGGCGGGAATTAAGGTCGCTAAAATAACTGGTTTGGCTAAAGATCTTGCCAGAGCAATGTCGACTACCAGTGTACGGGTGGTTGAAGTCATTCCTGGCAAACCATACATCGGTATAGAAGTTCCTAACGAAAATCGTGAAATGGTGCGTTTGAAGGAAGTGATCGCAAGTCGAGAGTTTGATAATTCGAAATCAGGTTTAACCATGGCATTGGGAAAAGATATATCGGGTGCTCCTACCGTTATTGATTTGACTAAAATGCCTCATTTGCTTGTTGCTGGTACTACCGGCTCTGGTAAGTCCGTTGGATTAAACGCGATGCTTGTGAGTATTTTGTATAAGTCTTCGCCTGCAGAAGTTCGAATGATCATGATTGATCCTAAGATGCTGGAATTATCCGTTTATGAAGGCATTCCCCACCTATTAACGCCAGTAGTGACCGATATGAAAGAAGCCGCTAATTCATTACGCTGGGCGGTGGCGGAAATGGAACGGCGTTATCAGTTAATGTCGGCGCTTGGGGTCAGAAATTTAGCTGGATACAACAAGAAAATTAGAGATGCTGAAAAGCGTGGTGAGTCAATTCCGGACCCCCTATGGAAACCGGAAGATAGTATGGACCTGCAGGCTCCCACCTTAGAAAAGCTGCCAAAAATAGTTATCGTTATCGATGAGCTAGCCGACATGATGATGATCGTCGGTAAAAAAGTAGAAGAGTTAATCGCTCGAATAGCGCAAAAAGCTCGAGCAGCGGGAATTCATTTGTTACTTGCCACTCAGCGTCCTTCGGTTGATGTCATTACTGGCTTAATTAAAGCCAATATTCCTTCGCGAATTGCCTTTCAGGTGTCCTCCAAAATTGATTCTCGAACCATTCTCGATCAAATGGGGGCAGAGCAATTGCTAGGTCAAGGCGATATGCTTTATTTACCAGGTGGAACCAGTATTCCGACGCGGGTTCACGGCGCGTTTGTGGATGATGATGAGGTTCACCGAGTGGTAGCTGATTGGCAAAAACGTGGTGAACCTGTTTATGAAGAGTCTATTACCGCGGGTGCGCCAGAAACGGAAATACCAGGAATGAGTGCGCCCGTTGGCGAAGGTGGAGATGAGCAGGATGAGCTGTATGATCATGCAGTTCAAATTGTCACTGAGACGCGAAAAGCTTCTATTTCAGGCGTTCAGAGGCGTCTTAAGATTGGTTACAATCGTGCGGCAAGAATGATCGAAGCAATGGAAGCCGCCGGAATAGTCAGTGAAATGCAGTCTAACGGATCGAGAGAAGTGATAGCTCCGCCAGCACCTCCAGGTTAGTTTAAGGCTGATATTTTTATCTATATTAGAGTTAATTCAGCTGATATTCACCTATTATAAAGTACTTTAATAAATTCATTTAACTCTCTGTTTAATAAATAAATTTACAGAGATTTTACTTGGCGCGCTTGTTATCCAAACAAGTTTCAAGTTAGTCTTAGACCATTAAACATTAACTTACGGTAATTAATACTTTTATGAATAGATTGAAAAGCTTCTTGATTCTTTCATGCGCTTTACTGATTGGATTTAAATCCTATGCGCAAGATGCTGCAGAAGTGCCTACTTCAACTTCCAAAAAACAAGTTGATGCTAAATATTTATCTCAAATACTGTCGAATACAATGACGTTTGAAGCGGATTTTGAACAAAATGTCTATCGTGAAAATAGTGACCAGCCAGAAACGACCTTAGGCCGATTCTTGATTCAGCGACCAAACCATTTTCGTTGGGGAACCAAACAGCCTTTTGAACAGGCTATTATTGCTGATGGTAGAGCCTTATGGACTTATGACCCTGAATTAGAGCAGGTGACAATACAAGATCAACAGTCGGTTTTAGCCGATTCACCTTTATTGTTGTTAACCAGTTCTGTTGAGAAATTGCTACTGGCTTTTGATGTTCAACAAGTTGAAAGTAATGAGGAACAAAAGCGTCAGCTGTTTTCGTTGACTCCGATAGAGCCAGGGCTTTTTGAAAGTGTCCATATACTAATTATCGATCAGAAAATCACCGAGTTTTTTCTGCTTGATACTCTTGGCGGGAGGACCAGCGTAGTGTTTTCAAATATCAAGCTGAACCAGCGACTTAGTTTGTCGGAGTTTATCTTTACGCCTCCCGAAGGTATTGACGTGATTGACTCACGAGCAATTGATAGACAGCAGGCTAACTAAAAGACGGTTCGACTTGATGAGTGAACTGTGAGACTTTAAATTAATGCATGACTTATTCTCCGACCATGATCAAACATCGCTTTCCGGACATAGTGAAAGCGAAAACCCTGATCAAAATGTAAGTCATTATCAACCCTTGGCAGCGAGGTTAAGGCCGAAAAACCTTGAACAATACGCAGGTCAAAAACATTTGTTTCAACCAGGAAAACCCTTATATCAAGCGATTGTAAACGGTAAGCCTCATTCGATGCTGTTATGGGGGCCTCCTGGCACTGGAAAAACCACTCTGGCGCGGTTAATCGCTAGTTACTGCGACTGTTATTTTGTGGCTATTTCCGCGGTATTGGGTAGCATTAAGGACATAAGACAAGCCGTTGATCAAGCTAAGCAACAGAGACAAATGGGTAAACAAACTTTGCTTTTTGTTGATGAAGTGCATCGCTTTAACAAATCTCAGCAAGATGCATTTTTGCCCTATGTCGAGGATGGTACTTTCATTTTTATCGGCGCAACCACCGAAAACCCTTCATTTGAAGTCAATAACGCACTGTTATCTAGAGCTAAAACTTATGTATTAAAATCGTTATCTGAGGAAGACCTCGCCGAAGTGCTTGATAGGGCAATAGCAAGCGAATCTGAGCGAAATAAAAAGCAGTTTGTGCTGGCGGATGAAGCAAAATCACTATTATTAAGTTTTGCCGATGGTGATGCTCGCCGATTATTGAATATTGCGGAAATGGCACTGGAACTAGCGGAATTTGATCAGAACGAGCAAGCCTTTATAGGTAGAGAAATTGTGGAACCGTTGCTTGGCGAGTCAGCTAGGCGGTTTGACAACAAAGGCGAAGCATTTTACGACCAAATTTCCGCTTTGCATAAGTCCGTACGAGGCTCAGACCCTGATGCATCACTCTATTGGTTTTGTCGCATGTTGGATGGTGGTTGCGACCCGCTGTATATCGCTAGACGTGTGGTAAGAATGGCAAGCGAAGACATAGGAAATGCGGATCCTAGAGCTCTACAAATCGCAACTAATGCTTGGGATGTTCAACAGCGGTTAGGCAGTCCAGAAGGCGAATTGGCTTTAGCCCAAGCTGTCGTTTATATGGCATCTGCCGCTAAAAGCAACGCGGTCTATGCTGCGTTTAAACAGTGCATGTCAGAAGTTGCTAAAGAAGCTAGTTATGAGGTGCCACTGCATTTAAGAAACGCCCCAACTAGCCTTATGAAAGAGCTAGATTACGGGGCTGAATATCGGTATTCTCATGATGAGCCTGAGGCATTCTCTGCGGGGCAAGAATATTTTCCAGATAAAAAGCCTGCAAAAATCTACTATCAGCCGGTCAGTCGAGGTTTGGAAAAACAAATAAAAGAAAAACTGGATTATTTGAAATCTAAGAATAGACAGGCTAAGCCTTAAATAGAAAGAGCTTCATTGCTATACACCAAAAATTCTAGGGATAATTGAATTGGAAAAACTCATAGCAACTTTAATTGTCGCATTTGGAGGCTCGTTAGGTGCCGTTGCGCGCTTTTGGGTGAGAGAGTATCTTCCGACAATCACCAGCACTGAGTTTCCTTTTAGTACGATGTTAGTTAATGTCACTGGCTGCTTTTTGTCTGGAGTAGTCTACATGTGGCTTGAAACGAGTGGCCAAAGTTGGTCCTCGGACAAAGTTTTGTTTTTCTTTGTTGGTTTTTTAGGTGCATTTACTACATTTTCTGCGTTCGCTTTAGATAGTCTCGTGCTGTTCCAACAACAACAAATGTTTAAGTTGTTTGTTAATATCGGTGGAAATTGTTTGTTATGCCTTATTTGTGTGTTTGTTGGTGCAATGGTTGGTGCTAGAATAGGCGCCCATTAAAAACCGCAGCCAATTTATAAATTTTGGATAAACAATGATAGACCCTAAGTTATTTAGAAATGAACTCGATCAAGTTATCGCAAACCTTGCAAGAAGAGGAATGCAGTTTGATAAACAAGCTTACCTTGAGTTAGAAGAGCAGCGCAAAGAGCTTCAAGTCAAAACTCAATCATTGCAAAATGACCGTAAAGTTAGTTCTAAATCAATCGGAAAAGCTAAAGCTGCTGGGCAAGAAGTACAACCGCTACTCGACGCTGTAGCCAAGATTGGTGAAGAGTTAGAGCACACTAAAGTTGCTTTTGATAAGGTTCAAACAGAGTTGGACGACTTGTTTCACGGCCTTCCTAACCTCATTTCTGATGAAGTGCCTGATGGCAAAGGTGAAGAAGAAAACCAGGAAGTTCGTAAATGGGGGGAAGTTCCAAAGTTTGATTTTAAACCTTTAGATCACACTGAACTCGGCGAAAATATTGGTGGAATTGATTTTGCGACTAGTGCCAAGCTTTCAGGTTCTCGTTTTGTTGTTATGAAAGCCGGCATTGCTAAAATGCATCGTGCTCTGATTCAATTAATGTTAGATACTCATACTGAACAGCACGGCTATAGCGAAACATACGTCCCTTATTTAGTCAATCCTGAGTCACTATTTGGTACCTCTCAACTGCCAAAATTCGCAGAGGATTTGTTTACTGTACAAGGGACCACTCAGGATGGAAAACCCTTGTATATGATCCCAACAGCAGAAGTTCCACTAACTAATATTGTTAGAGATGAAATTGTGGAAGCTGCTGACTTGCCGATTAAAATGACCGCGCATACGCCGTGTTTCAGGAGTGAAGCGGGATCATATGGAAAAGATGTTAAAGGTCTAATTAGACAACATCAATTTGAGAAAGTTGAATTGGTACAGATTGTTAAACCCGAAGAATCAATGCAAGCACTTGACCAGTTGACATCTCATGCTGAGAAAATTTTGCAAATGCTCGAGTTGCCGTATCGAACGGTTATACTTTGCTCAGGCGATATCGGGTTTGGTGCGACTAAAACTTTTGATATCGAGGTGTGGCTACCGGCACAAGACACCTTTAGAGAAATCTCTTCATGCAGTAACATGGGCGATTTTCAAGCGAGAAGAATGAAGGCTCGTTGGAGAAACCCTGATACAGGCAAACCAGAACTAGTGCATACTTTAAATGGCTCTGGGTTAGCTGTCGGTAGAACTTTAGTAGCGATACTAGAAAACTACCAAACGGAAGAGGGTAAAATTAGAGTTCCGGAAGCGCTTAAACCTTATATGAAGATGGATGTAATTGGTTAATCATAATTTTTGGATATATGAAAAAGCCCTCAGTTGAGGGCTTTTTTTTGTTGTTTTGAAAAAGACTTAGCTTATTGTCATTAAACTAGCTTTTTTTCACTTCCATTTCAGCTAGAAATGCTTCAAGGCCCATGCTGTTGATTCTAGGCAAAAACTGACTACGATAACTTTTTGACATACTGACACCCTCAATGGTCAAGTCAGTAATCTTCCATGAGCCAGTTTTAATACTTAGTACATAGTCGATGATAATGGGGGTAGAACCAGTTTGCTCCATTGAGCTTCTAACTCTGGCATAGTCACCCGACTTTGAATAATGGGGCTTACTAAATGTAAAGATTTGCCCATTGTACAATGACAAACCTGTAGCATAATTTCCAACCACCAAGTTAATAAACTGGTTTATGAAGCGCGCTTGCTGGTCTTCTGATAATGTCTGCCAAGTTTTGCTTGAAAGAGTTTTACGAGCAAAGCTCTCTGTATCAATCGCTGGTAGTAATGTTTCTTTGACCAATTTTTCAGCTAATAGAGAATTAGTTTTCAATTCTTCCTTGTTCTTTTCGACTTTTGCAATCATGTCGCTCGCCACCTGCTCTAAAAATACGCTTGGATCATCTTTAGCATGAGTGAGCGGGGTGATTATCATTAGCATAAGAGCTGCCAATATTTTGTTCATTGGTGTTCTCTCCTTGGAGAATGTGGTGGTATCTGACTTCTAACTTAAATGGTATTTTATCAAAATTAAGTCATTAAAAAATATGGGGTAATTGTAATAACATGTAATTTTTAAATTATAAATGTAGATATCTGAATATTAGCTTAATTTGTCAAAGTTTTTCCTTAACATATAGTTATTAGGTAAGCATTCTAAATACATCGTGCAGGCTTTGGTAATCCAGCGATTTTGGTTGCTTGCTTCGCAGGTCCTTCAGGAAATAGTATTTGCAAGTATAAGCTATTGCTTTTTTCCTCGGGGAGTACGGTTTTTAAATACTTAACTAAAGGGCGAATGGAAGGGCTCTTATTATAGTCTTGATAGAATTGTCTAACATATTTGACCACTTCCCAGTGATCTTCGGACAATTCGATATTTTCGCATTGGGCTATGATCTCGGCGATTTCCGAGGTCCATGCGTCTGAATCAAGCATGTAACCGTTTTTATCTGTTTTGATATTAGGCGGAAGTTGTGTCATAGAATTAAATGGCCGTTGAATGAGCAACTCATCATTAGGGAGTCTTATCGTCAACTCTCACCAAGTTATCGATTTTTGAGTTTGCAGGCAGAGTGCGATAAATTGGTGATAATCAATCAATTTGACTTTTTCTAAGTCCAGTAGGCTCATTAAACCTCTTGCGACTACTTGCTCTTTTAACGCAAATATTTCGCCTCGAAAAGGGCCGACTTTCCCAAGTTCCTGAGATTTACAAACTGACGGTAATGAAAATGCAGCGTCGTTTAGAAACAAGACCGAGTCATTATCGCTAAAATAAAGCTCTAATTGAGCATCAAACTCAGCATGGTTAGTAGGTTGTTGAATTAAATGAAGTACTGACATTATAACACCACTACTTGGTCGGCTTGCTGATTTAACCGATTAAGTTCGGAGGCATTCAGCAATTTTACATCAATAAGCAAACTCTCGATTCCAAAACTGCGTGTTTGCATAGAGTCGATATCAGCGTAAACATTTTCAATATCGTAGAAACTTAACCCTTTTAAAAGATCGACCTGACTTTTCTCTCCGATAATCATTGACTGCTGGCTATTCACTAAGTTGTAGACGCCGTCGTGTTGAAAAATTAGATTTACCTGATGATCAAACGCCGCACAAACAAGTGCTAAATCGATAGACTCCTTAAAATGAGAACCAGCAAAGGTACTTTGATTTATTATTAAATTAATTATTTGAGGCATAAGTTAATGGTTTATTTGAAGTGAATCAGTTTAACGGAGGGGTCATTGAGACCTGCCGCTAACTGACCAAGTCCTGCCATAGAAAATGCAGGGGCCAAATTGGCACAAGCGATTTGGTGTTCTTTTGCCTCTTCGGCTCCCATTAGACCACGCCGAAGACTTGCTGCGACACATGTTTGTAATTCAATCTGGTTTTTTTGGGCAAAAATACTCCATCGTTCGGTAATTTGCGGTTCATCAGAAGGCGGCAGCAAGCTGTTCAACGCAACCGAAACGGCGTCTTGATAAAAGAATACTGATTTTAATTCAATTTGGTCGGTTACTAATTGTTGAGCAAACTTAAGCGCAGTCAGGTGAGCCTGAGTAGATTGAGGTGATGCTGTAATTAGAATTAGAAAAGACGACATTAAAGCTGAGTAACCAAGGCAATACAACGAGTTACTATTGTCATGGAAAGAAATCAGCAAATCAAGCCTTGAGCGCTTTCTTTTGACTTGGTAAAGCTGTGCAAATACTAAAAAAAAAGCCCTCTATAACGAGGGCTTTTTACCGATTACTGGTTTAACTCTAATCGTCGCCAGAAAAAGCAGATAGCAAGTTAAGTAAGTGCATGAACAACACGTAGATGTTCATGTACATGGATACGGTTGCCATGATGTAATTAGTCTGTTCGCCGCGGATAATCGAGCTAGTATCGTATAAGATAAAGCCTGACATTAACAATACAAAGAATGCAGACAAAGCTAAAGAAAGTCCTGATATATACCAGCCAAAGAAGTAGTTACCTACCAAATAGGCGATACTTGCAATCAGTCCAATCATAAGGCCCACGAATAACATACCACGCATAAATGTGAAGTCTTTCTTGGTGGTTAGAACATAACCAGAAAGTGCGAAGAATATTAGTCCAGTGCCAGCTAGTGCTTGAACAACAATTCCGGAACCAAAATTGGACGCATAAATGCTAACAATCGGACCGGCGTAGAATCCTAAGAACCCAGTGAAGGCAAAAGTTACCAGAATTCCCATTGAACTATTAGCTGTTTTGTTTAACACAAAGCTGATCCCAAAAATAACAGCTAGATAAATAAACGGATTAATAGGCGGAACATTCATCGCAACAGCGACGCCTGCCATGGCAGCACTAAATAGCAAGGTAGCGGATAATAAAATATAGGTGTTTTTGAGCACCTTATTGATTTCAACCGATTGACCACGCGTTCTTTCAATTACTGGTGAATTAGATTGCATCGTTATTCAACTCCTGTTTAACAGTATAAAAAAGCATCGGTAAAACAAACCGACGCTAGAATTCTTTATTGTTTTATATAATAAGGGCTCAAGTTAAAGATCCCAAGTGTTTTGGTCAAGTATTTTCAGTTAATTGTAACAATATCATCCGTTGCTGTGCTTATTAAATAACCAAAATGAAAAAAATGCAAAAATTTTACCATTTGGGCTTTGCCAAACTGAATTATTCGGGTAATATGCGCGCTCTTGGAGAGATGGCAGAGTGGTCGAATGCACTGGTCTTGAAAACCAGCGTGGGTTTGTAGCCCACCTAGGGTTCGAATCCCTATCTCTCCGCCAAGTACGAAAAACCCGCTTATAGCGGGTTTTTTTATGTCTTTCTATAAGTGACTAATATATAAAATCTTTTATCTGTTTCTGTTGCTTGATCGATGGTTCACAGATCATTTAATCTAGCGACACAACAAACCGACTGCTAGATCGACTATGTCCAGTATTAAATTCGATACCCAAAAGAAAACTTTGCTGATTCAAAAGCTCCAAGCCTATTTTATGAAAGAGCTCGACTTTGAATTAGGTCAATTCGATAGCGAGTTCTTGCTGGATTTTATATCGGAAGAGTTGGGCGCTTACTATTACAATCAAGGTTTGTCAGATGCACAAAATTTGTTGCAACAAAAAATAGAAATAATAACAGAAGGCTTTTATGAATTAGAAAAAGTGACTATCTAAATTTTCGAGCTTGTTCAAATGGGTGAGCTTGTTTGACACAAGCTCACCGAGTTGGTTTTGTTGACGGGCTGTCTTAGAATCACCCGTAAAATTAGGCTATCGCCGGTTCTGAAACGACTTTTAGAGGTGATATTGCTGAGAATCCACCATCCAAATCGTCAATTAAGTCCTCAATATTTTCTATACCTACTGAAACCCGCAATAGGTTTTGAGTGATACCCGCTATTGCTTGCTCTTCTAGGGATACTGCGGCATGAGTCATGGTTGAAGGGTGACATATTAGGCTTTCTACACCACCTAATGATTCAGCCAATGAAAATACTGTCAAGCCGCTCAAAAATTGCTTTACTGTTTCAACGTCACCTTTTAGCTTAAAGGAAATCATTGAACCAAAACCAGTTTGCTGTTTTTTGGCAATCTCATGCCCTGGGTGATCTGATAAGCCTGGAAAGTATACTTTCTCTACTAAAGGATGACTGTTAAGAAACTCGACGACTCTATCGGCATTTTTTGCGTGTCTTTGAATTCTCACATCTAATGTTCTTAGCCCTCTCAGTGTAAGAAAGCTATCAAATGGAGCGCCAGTCACTCCGGTACAATTAGCCCACCATTTAAGGTCTTCGCAAACTTGCTCGTCTTTAGCTATGACGGCGCCTCCAACCACATCGCTATGGCCATTGATGTATTTAGTCGTGGAATGGACAACGATATCGGCACCGAGTGATAAAGGCTTCTGAAAAACGGGGGATAGAAATGTATTGTCAACGACCACGAGAGCCCCATGTTTTTTAGCTTGTTCAGCGATAGCTTGGATATCTACTACCCTAAGCAAGGGGTTACTGGGAGTTTCAATCCAAACTATTTCAGGTTTCTTTTCGAGCGCATTGGTTAAATCACTTTGATTAGTTTGATCGACGAAGTCGAGTGTAATAAGTCCCTTATCGGCATAGGATTTGAACAACCTGAATGTGCCACCATAACAATCGTGTGGTGCGAGAATGCGTTCGCCGGCCTTGAGTAATTGTATAACTGTAAAAATTGCAGACATGCCTGTTGAAGTGACAACTCCACCAAACCCCCCTTCTAAATCAGCCAGAGCCTGAGATAGAATTTGTCTGGTAGGATTACCCGAGCGTGAATAATCAAACTCACGCTTTTCATCAAACCCGGCAAAACTGTAATTGCTCGATAGATAGAGTGGGGGAGTGATCGCTCCATGTTGAGTATCGGTTTCGATACCAGCTCTTACTGCTACGGTATCAATAGCGGCGGTTAGCGCTGTTTTAGACTTGAGTATAGACATGTTTATGTTCCTATTCGTGATTTTATAAGTTGAGAGATTTGCTCAAATTCCTTGAGAAAACCATCGTGGCCAACGTCGCTTTGAATCAAGCTGTAACTAGCGTTTAAACCGATACTTTTGCTGAGTTGAGAAATGCATTCAGGTGGAGCTATTAAGTCTCCTTGAATAGCTACCAGAAGACAGGTAGATTTTATATTTGTGGGGTCTATTTGGTGTAGATCTACTGAAAGCGAGAGGTTTAGAAATCGTTGACTACAAAACCTATCGGCAAACTTTTCGCCCTGTGCTTTTAAATATCCGACAACAGGAAAATCATATTCGCTGTTGTCAAAATTGATTTGATTCGGGAAACGCTTTTCAAGCTCCTCGGCTCCGCGATAGCCTAGCATCGCCAAAGACCGAGCTAGAATTAATCCTTGTCTGTTGTCGCCAGCGGCACTAGCAAATTGAAGGATGTCTCGCTGCAACTGCCTGATAGCCGTGTTTCTAGCATCGCTTTTTTGGTTGCAACAAATAGCGATAAGCTGTTCAACTCTATCGGGATATTTTTCGGCGAAGGCCAGCGCGACCATTCCTCCATATGACGAACCGATAGCAGCGGCTAGACGGTCGATTCCAAGATGATTCATTAATTGGTTAATCACCGTAGCCTGGTCGAATGTAGAAATATTGATATCTTGATGAAGAGGGCATTTCAGTGTTCCCGATTGACCATCTAAGTAGTCAAATGAAAGTACGCAATATCGATTTAGATCAATGGCTTTACCATAACCAATTAAAGGGTCCCACCAGCCTTTTACAAATATTCCTTCAATGTTGGTATCAGCGACATACTGATCGGCAGAAATGCCCCCCAGAACAAGCACTAATGGTTTGGTCAAATCGCCATAAAGGGTATATGAAACAAATGCCGACAGCAGCTCTTGCCCAAAAGTTAGGCGAAAAGGCGAGTCTAACTCTATGGTTCCCGAAACACATTCAGCTAGATTGGGCAGAGATTGATTACAGCTTGCCATTGAAGTTCTCATCATAATCGTTCTAATTAAAAAAAAGACGTATAGACGTCTAAATGTCCAAAGTGTAACAGTGCTAGATTGGCTGTCAAGATGTTTAGATGGCTAAACTAGTGTAGAATGCTCAAAAACATCGATATTGAAGGAGTCCAACTATGAAGTCTTGGGATGGTGAATATATAAATCCCTATGTAGAGCACGGTGAGAAAAAAGAAAATGTTAAGAAAATTACAGTTTCCATTCCTTTTTCAGTGCTTAAGATTTTGACTGACGAAAGAACCCGCCGACAGGTCTCTAACCTGCGCCATGCAACGAATAGCGAGCTACTATGCGAGGCTTTTCTGCATGCTTATACGGGGCAACCATTGCCCACTGATGAAGATCTAGCTAAAAAATAACAGAGCGAATGATGTTGTCTAGGCTGTGTGGTCAATTAACCGATTTTGGTTGTCGGTCATATAACCTAAAAGTCTTAACTAAGATCGAAATTCTCAAACAGCTGAAGTTGAATTTGAGGCCAGTCTGAGTTTGGTTAGCAATATCAGTCACTGTATAACTGACAATTCTATAGAACGGTTGTGATCAATCGCTGACAATGTTAAATTCTTGCACTTGGACGTATGGACGTCTAAACGTGTAAATAATATTATATTTACGGCTTTCTAATGACAGAGTAACCCAATAGCAGCTTGGTCATTTTGGCTAAATCTACTAGAGCGACGACTCCTATTAAAATATGACAATGAGCAATCAAAAATTCGAACAGATTAGTGAGCTTTTAAGACAACGAATTCTGCTACTAGATGGAGCTACTGGTACGATGCTGCAATCCTATCAGCTCGGAGAATCAGACTTTAGAGGTGAGCGATTTTTAAGCTGGCCCTGTGATCTTAAGGGTAACAATGATTTATTAAGTCTCACTCGGCCAGATATTATCAAAGAAGTTCACGAGGCTTACCTAGAAGTTGGTGCCGATATTATAGAAACCAACACCTTTAATGCGACTACCATTGCGATGGCTGACTACCAGATGGAATCCATTAGTGCTGAGATTAATTTTGAGGCAGCTAAAATTGCTCGTGAAGCTGCGGATAAGTATTCAACTAAAGAAAAGCCTCGATTTGTTGCGGGTGTTTTGGGACCCACCAATAAGACTTGTGGCTTGTCGCCTGATGTCAACGACCCTGGCTTTCGAGCGATCAGTTTTGACCAGATGGTTGAGGCGTATTATGAATCGACTGCTGCTCTGGTAGAAGGACAGGTCGACCTTATTTTGATTGAAACTGTTTTTGATACTCTGAATGCTAAAGCAGCAGTTTTTGCCGTCGAACAGTATTTTGACAACAACCAAGTGAAATTGCCTGTCATGATATCTGGAACCATCACAGATGCCTCGGGACGAACTTTAACAGGCCAAACAACCGCTGCATTTTACAACTCGCTCAAACATGCTAAACCACTAGTTTTTGGGCTCAACTGCGCGCTTGGAGCTAAAGAGCTCAGACCTTACATCGCAGAATTGTCTTCTATTGCGGATTGTTTTATATCTGCGCATCCTAATGCAGGGTTACCAAACGAGTTCGGGGGATATGATGAATCACCTGAAGAGATGAAAACTGAGTTAAAAGAATGGGCAAACTCCGGATTGATTAACATTGTCGGCGGATGTTGTGGTACTAGTCCTGAACACATTCGAGCTTTAAATGAGTTAGTGACCGAATGCCAACCGCGAAAAAATCCGAGTCTTAAGGCTACGACCAATTTGTCGGGTTTAGAGCCTTTGTCGATTGAAGCCGACTCGCTATTTATCAATGTGGGTGAAAGAACTAACGTGACCGGCTCAGCAAAGTTCTTGCGCTTGATTAAAGACGGTGATTTTAACACTGCTTTGGAAGTAGCCAGAGAACAAGTTGAAAACGGTGCGTCAATTATCGATATCAATATGGATGAAGGAATGCTTGATTCAGCCGAGATCATGCAAAAGTTCTTAAACTTAATCGCAGCCGAACCAGATATTTCCAAAGTGCCGATTATGATTGATTCCTCAAAATGGGATGTCATTGAATGCGGACTAAAATGTGTGCAAGGAAAAGGAATCGTTAATTCGATTTCATTGAAGGAGGGCGAGCAAGAGTTTATTCGGACTGCTCACCTTGCCAGAAAATATGGGGCGGCAGTTATTGTGATGGCTTTTGACGAACAAGGCCAAGCAGACACTTTTCAACGTAAAATAGAAATCTGTGAAAGAGCCTACAACATTTTAGTTGATACGGTTGGATTACCTGCGAATGATATTATTTTTGATCCTAACATCTTCGCTATTGCAACCGGGATCGAAGAACACAACAATTATGCAGTCGATTTTATTGAAGCGACTCGCTGGATCAAAAATAACTTACCAGGAGCCTTAGTCTCTGGAGGTGTTTCTAATGTTTCCTTCTCATTTAGAGGAAACAACAAAGTACGTGAGGCGATTCACTCTGTGTTTCTATTTCATGCCATCAATGCGGGTCTGGATATGGGGATCGTCAACGCCGGGCAACTCGAAGTTTATTCTGAAATAGAGCCAGAGCTTAAAGCTGCAGTTGAAAATGTCGTGCTCAATAAAAATTCTCAAGCGACTGAACAGCTAGTTGATTTGGCTGAAAAGTATCTAACAAGTTCCAGTGATGTAAAGCAAGAAAAATTATTGGAGTGGCGAGATAAGGATGTCAATAAGCGAATTGAATACGCACTCGTTAAAGGAAATACTCAATTTATCGAACAAGATGTGGAAGAGTTTAGGCTGACTTGCGAACGTTCATTAGACGTAATCGAAGGGCCTTTAATGGATGGTATGAACGTGGTTGGTGACTTATTCGGTTCAGGAAAAATGTTTTTGCCTCAAGTAGTAAAGTCCGCTCGAGTAATGAAAAAAGCAGTGGCTTATTTAGAGCCTTTTATGGAGCAAGAAAAACTCCAAGCAGGGGTTGCCATTGCTTCCAAAGGAAAGGTGTTATTAGCGACGGTGAAGGGAGATGTACACGATATAGGAAAGAATATTGTGGCGGTTGTACTTCAGTGTAACGGTTACGAAGTCGTTGATTTGGGGGTGATGGTTAATTGCGAAAAAATTATAAAGACTGCTGTTGAGGAAAAGTGTGACTTGATAGGTTTGTCAGGTTTGATTACGCCCTCTCTTGAAGAGATGGTATTTGTAGCGCAAGAACTAACTCGGCAAAACTTGTCTATCCCGTTGTTGATTGGAGGCGCAACTACTTCGAAAGTTCATACGGCCGTGAAAATTGCCCCGCAGTATGACCATCCAACTATTTACATAACTGATGCATCGAGAGTTGTTAATGCCTCAATGAAATTGCTCAATGAAAGTCAAAAGGAGAGTTTCGTTAAGGAAGTTAATCTTGAATACCAAACGCTAAGAGAGCGAAGAGCTAGCAACCTAAATAAACAAAAGCTTTCTTCTTTAGAGGATGCACGAGCTCATAGATTAGTTTCTGATTGGAAAAATCTAACCATTACCGAGCCGACATTTTTGGGACGGCGTAGCTTAATCGATTTTCCGATTGAGAAATTGGTTGAAAGAATTGATTGGACGCCGTTTTTTAGTAGTTGGGAATTGGCGGGGAGATACCCCAAAATATTGTCTGATGAAGTTGTCGGGAAGGAAGCCAGTAAACTCTATAAAGATGCCCAAAAAATGCTAACGAATATCATTCAAGAAAAATGGTTGACGGCAAACGCTACTTTTGGATTCTATCCTTGCTATGCCAATGGTGATGACATCACTTTATTTAACCCGACTGAACAGAATAAAGTGTTAACTGAATTGTATTTCTTGCGGCAGCAAAAACAGACTCGAGCCGGAAAAACCAATTATTGTTTAAGTGATTTTATTGCTCCAAAAAGCGAAGGTGTCATAGATTACATTGGCGCATTTGCAGTTACCACTGGAATTGGTTTGGAAGAAAGAACAAAAGAGTTTGAAAAGCTGGGAGATGATTACTCAAGCATTATGCTGAAGGCATTGGCTGATCGATTGGCTGAAGCGTTTGCTGAAAAATTACATGAGTTGGTTCGAAAGGAGTATTGGGGCTATGCCAAAGACGAATCACTTAGCAATGAAGAACTCATTTCTGAAAAGTATTCTGGAATACGCCCTGCACCCGGTTATCCAGCCTGTCCAGATCACACTGAAAAAGGGAGTTTATGGGAGCTATTAGAACCTGACCGAGAAATAGGCTTGAGGATAACCGAAAGCTTTGCCATGTATCCAACAGCAGCGGTTTCTGGTTGGTATTTTTCTCATCCTAAATCACGCTATTTCGGTGTCGGAAAGGTCGGTCGTGAACAAGTTTACGATTATGCCAAACGAAAAGGCTGGCACATTAAAGAAGCAGAGAAGTGGTTAGCTCCTAACTTGGCTTATGATCCTGAGTAGGTCAATAAGAAATGACAATCGATGAATGATTTATCTGAACATAATATCGGCTGTCCATATTGTGGTGAGGCGATTGACGTATTCGTTGAGTTCTTAGAGGATGAACAACAATATATTGAAGATTGCCAAGTATGTTGTAGACCAATTGGATTTAGGGTGTGGCGCGATGTCAATGGTAAACCCAATATCACCGTAACTCACGAAAATGAATAAACTAGCTTTCAGTTAATCTTTGCCCTAGTATTGAACAATTATTTTCTCGGATACAGTTGTTTTGCGAAAATTAACGATATTGTTTTTAACTTGTTTTTTAAGTTCTTGTGGATCAGTTCCAATTACCACAATATTCAAATTGTCAAAATTTGACAACTCGGATATTGCAGAAATTAGGGCAAATGAACTTCGAGTTAGATTAACTCTTGACGATCCGATTAAACTAGCCAAACAGTCCTTAAGACTACAGTTAAAGTTTGAATACTCAAACGCCAGTAATGAGGCATTTGAGTTCCAATTAGAACCCACTCGACAGCTAAAAGAGATTTCATCTTCAGGATGGTTTAATTCTAAAGAATTAAGGCGGTCATATGAATTTAAACTCACAAGAGTCGCACAATTAGAATTCTCAAATTTTCAAAAAACGTTGATGGATAAGCACAAGGTCAAAAAGTACTTTTGGACTGTATTTTACTATTTAGCCCCTCATGATAAATCTGATGCTAAGGTGGATGTAGAGTTAAAGCTGGCGAACAAACAAGAATATTTTTATTTACTAAAAGCAGCAAAAGTAAAAATCACCAAAGATAAACATTAAAGCTCGCATTTTGTCGTCTTCAATTTCGAATAGGAATTAAAAAAGGGAACTAAAAGTTCCCTTTTTTAATGATGTTACGAGGTTTACAGGGTGGCTAAAACATTACCATCCTGATCAGTCACTCTAAGCTTATAAAGACTAGATGGACCAAAACTCACTCCATGAACTGTATATCCCTGGATAATTGATGTCCATACGCCTGTGGCTGGGTTATCAATAACAACTCGTTCTGGACTTGAGAAAGTTGCGCCATCAAAAATTGCGGCAAAACTTGGATCAAGTAGAATTAAGTCCAGATCATCAGTCGGGTATGCACCCCAGTTGTTAGCCCACGATAGCTCAAAAACAACTTGTGTGGTTCCTTCTGGAATATAAATTTCATCGACGAGTTGTTCGTTTTGAGCAACTTTTCCTTTATCACTTAAAGCACTTGGTTTGGAGCTAACTGAACTGATTGTTACATCGGCCGACACATTACCTGCATTAGTCCAGTCACCCATTACGGCCAAACGAATAATACCTGTCTGAGGATTGTCAAGTGTGATGGTTTCATCTGCGTTAATAAAACCTGAAGATAAAATTACTTCATTATGGGTTTCAGCATCTTGAACGATGTAGTATAAATCGTCGCCAAAAAATACATTTTGTTGTGCAGCTGGGAGATCTGCAACAAAGTTACTGATCGCAATTGTTATTTGATCTGTTTCCTCTTTGCTCTCAATAAAATAGTGCGCCACTTGCCCAGGCGTTAAACTGCCAGTTGCTTGAGTTACACTAACGGCATCCTTACCAGCATTGATTGGTGTATAACCAGTAAATTGAACATTTTTGGCTACTTTGTGGTGTCCCAACCCTTTAGGTAGGCTTCTATCGACCGTTCCAGCAGCTATCATGTTGTATGCTGCAGGTACATCGATAAAACCGGCACCTTGATCAATTTCTGCTGAATTGTCTCCTAGAACATTAGGGTTTGCGCTTTGCTTTAAGGCATTACGTATTGTCACTGCCTGCTTTCCTGGGAAAGCTTGGACCAATGTTGCTGCAGCTCCTGCAACCATCGGTGCAGAAAAAGAAGTACCATTAACCAAATTGATACCACCGGTTGGACCTTGAACAAAACAGGCGAAACCATTAGCCACAACGTCAGTGGATGCTCTACCATCAGCACTAGGTCCACGAGAACTAAATGTGGCCATTTGATGATGATCAGAAGGGCGATATAGTTCGCCAAAACCAAGTCCAAACTGAATATCCCTCAATACTCGCTCATTTCCAACGGTGCTTGCCGCACCAACTGTTAACGAACCTAAACCTGTACCTGGACTCCCGCCGGTCATTGCGGAATGGCCTTCATTACCGGCTGACGCGACTAATGTAATACCAACTTCGAGCATCTTTTTAGTTAGCGAGTCTTCTAGATCTTGACCTGCGTATAAAGTCCCGCCGCCGAGGCTCATATTGACTACCGTAATGTTCATAGAGTCATAAACACATGGATCTTCTTCAGCACCACATCCTGGGTTAACAGGCTCTACAGGCATTCCGTTGTTGTAGTTGGTTTTCATAGTAATGGCTCTATCCATTGCCGCGATGACTCGAGACTCTGGAGAGCCACCACCTGCGGCTGGAAATACTTTAAGCGCGTATAAGCCGGCATCTGGAGCAGAGCCAAACATTGGTACCACTGAAAGCCCTGGCTCATAGTCATAGATAATGCTTGATGGCATATGAGTCGCAAGCGATTGAGCTAACGTAGAAGCTGAATTGAATAGAAAATAGGTGTGTCCGGCAATCATAGTACCAACCCAGGTTCCATGTGCGCCATTCAGCGTGCTTGTCGCGCTTGGCTCACCTTCGCCGGGAACAAAGTTCTCGCCACCTAAAACTGAACCTGCAATAGAAGGCACTAGGTCGGGGTTGTTTGCGGTTCCAGAGTCAATAACAGCAACTACCGTTCCAGCCCCAGTATAACCTGCGGCGTTCATTAGGGCGCTACCAGTTATGATATTGTTAAACTCATAACCCTCGGGTTTCTCTGATTCTAAGAAGTTGTTTAATTTACTGCCACTCAGAACTTCAAAATCGATAGATTGAGAAAGGTCAACCGTATCGCGAGGTTCAGGAAGGCTAAATAATTTATCTTTGGCTATTGACGCGTTTGGTTGAACTGACATTAATTCCGCGCGGTTATCGCTATCGATTGTGAGCGCAATGGCATTAACGTTTTTATATTTATTGGTGATTACTCCACCGAGACTCGTGGCTTTTTCAATTAAGGCGGAACAATCAGCTTTACAATTAATTAAATAGTCTGTCTTTTCAGCTAAAACCGGCTGAATAGCAGATGCAATAATAAGAGGAATGCTTGCTAGAATTGCTTTGCTTGCATTAGATTTTCTTTGATCAGTCATACATACTCCCTAGTCCTTTGATGATTACACTAAAATAATGAGATGTCAGTAATGAGACAAATCGAATTATTCTTATTTTTTATCCGGTGAATCTTGGAACGATTGCTGAACTTGGTGCGGTCGAGCAATCACTTGCGGATCCTACTACTAATGATGTAAGCCATCAAAAGACAATTACAAGCAAAAACAATATAACGTTATTGAATCTAGTCCTCAACCTAATTCTAGTGTTAATATTGCCGCTCATTTTTCTAGGGTAAAGGATTCAAGTTGATTAGGTACCGAGTAGATCTAGAATCTCCAGGTTCTCATTATTTGAAAGTAACGTTGAATTATTCCGACGAACTCTCGTCTGGCGACTGTCTGTGGCTTCCAGATTGGATTCCTGGAAGCTATATGATTCGGGACTTCGCTCGAAATATCGTGCAAATTAGCGCGAGTTCGGAAGACCAGCCGGTTCCACTCTCGAAGATAAGTAAATCAAGTTGGGCTTTGTCTCGAAACGTCAGTGATCTAGAAGTTATTTATACCATTTATGCTTGGGATTTATCGGTAAGATCTGCCCATTTTGACGACCAACATTGCTTTTTTAATGGGACCAGTCTGTTCTTGGCCGTAGCGGGTAAAGAACAAAGTGAACACCGAGTTCAACTTTGCGAGCCTGAGTTTGAAAGCGCAAAACGCTGGTCTGTTGCAACTTCGATGAACGCGTTAAGTGTTAATTCAAATGGCTTTGGAGACTATTCTAGTGATAGTTATGCCGAGTTAATTGATCACCCGTTTGAAATCGCTGAATTAGACCGAGTGAGCTTTAATATTTTCGGAGTAGAGCACTCCATGGTATTCACCGAAGCGCCTAAAAATGTTGATTATCAGCGAATTGCAAGCGATGTTGAAGCAATTTGTAGACACCAATGCGAGATGTTTGGTGATGCCACACCACCGTTTAACAGCTATTTATTTATGACCTTTGTACTGAAACAAGGGTTTGGAGGGCTGGAGCATAGGGCATCGACAGCACTTCAATGTTCGCACGCAGACTTACCTCGGGGTTATGATGATAAGCATAAGAAGAGTGACGAATATCAGCGTTTTTTAGCTTTGTGTTCGCACGAGTATTTTCATAGCTGGAATGTTAAACGCATTAAACCCCAGCGCTTTGAGGATTATCAATTAAGAGGAGAGGTTCACACCGAACTCCTTTGGTTTTTTGAGGGAGTTACTTCTTACTATGACGAATTAGTGTTAGTCCGTAGCGGAGTGATTGAATTAGAACAATATTTAGACATGCTTGCCAAAAATATCACTCGTTACACGAGAGGCAAGGGGAGAAGTCGCCAAACGGTGGCCGAATCAAGCTTCGATGCTTGGACTAAGTTTTACAAGCAGGATGAAAATGCGGTTAATTCAATCGTAAGTTATTACGTAAAGGGTGGCCTAATTGCAATGCTTCTAGATTTTAAGATCCGCGAATGCACTGATAACGAAAAAAACCTCGATGATTTAATGCGATTAATCTGGCAGAAAAATGGAAAAACTCAGCTCGGAGTAGAAGAAAAGCAAATTAATCGCTATCTACAAACTGTTTGTGAACAGAACATAGATAGTTTTGTTGCCAGATTACTTTATTCGACCGATGAGCTTCCTTTGAGCGAACTTTTTCAAGGATTGGGCATAGGATATAGATTGCAGTCTGAAGTCAAGCAATTAGAGACCGGGGGGTATGTAGAGTCTTTTGCTGAACTTAGTTCGTCGAGTTCTCTAGGAGTCGTTGCCAAAGTTCATAGTCTAGGCGCCGAATTGGTGAGTGTCTATGAAGACTCTAGTGCGGCTAAATCAGGGCTATCTAACAAGGATATCATCATAGCCATTGATGGTTATCGTATTTCATTTGAACAATTAGATAAGACCATTGCCAAGTACCCTGCTAACTCGGAAGTTGAGATTAGCTTTTTTCGCAGGGATAAACTACACCAACGTCTATGCCGCCTAAATCCGCTTACACCGAATGTCTGTTATTTATCTACAGATAAAGAAAACTTAAAACCAGACTTAAAAACTTGGTTAAATCTGGATTCTAAATAAACTATATAATTATCGATTTTTAACGGTACTTTGGAGAATATAATGAAAGTGGTTTCCTTTAATATTAATAGCTTAAGGGCTAGGCCCCATCAGCTCGAAGCTATCATTGAAAGCCATTCCCCGGATGTTATTGCATTACAAGAAACAAAAGTACACGATGATGACTTTCCACATGAAATAATTGATAAAACCGGCTATCACGCAACTTTCCATGGCCAGAAAGGCCACTATGGAGTTGCGACCCTTTGCAAGAGTCCACCGATATCAGCTGAAAAAGGATTTCCAACGGACGACAGTGATTCTCAGAGGCGCGTCATAATCACCGAACACGAAACTAAAAGTGGAAATCTATTCGTGTTTAACGGCTATTTCCCACAAGGTGACTCAATTCATCACGAAACTAAATTCCCTGCGAAGCAAAAGTTCTATTCTGATCTTAATAGTTACTTGACCAGTAAGAAACTGGCAAATCATTGGATAGTGACTGGTGATTTTAATATTTCGCATCAAGATATTGATATAGGAATTGGAGAGAAGAACGCCAAACGATGGCTTCAAACAGGCAAATGTAGTTTTCAACCAATCGAGCGTGAATGGCTCAACATGCTAATGAATAAAGGTTTTTACGATACCTATCGAAAGTTTAATCCAGAAACTAATGATCGATTTAGCTGGTTTGATTATCGAAGTAAAGGCTTTGCTGATGATCCAAAAAGGGGACTCAGAATTGACTTAGTCTTAGCGACCCAAAAATTATATGATCAATGTGTTGACGCTGGAATAGATTACGATATCAGAGGCATGGAAAAGCCATCCGATCATTGTCCAATTTGGGCTGAGTTTGCTATGTAGTTTTACTGATTGCCTCAACTAAAATATTATTTCGGTTGAGGTTCTATTGCTGTAATATTTGGAAACGCTATTTAAATGAGCGAAGGCTTGCTTTTAGTTAAACATTCAACCATTCTTACTTGAACTTATTCTAAAAAGTAGATTGTGACTTCATGCAAACAGAGCTAGCAGGTGTTGTTGACGCCCTGAATAAAATAATTCTCGGTAAGCCCAGTCAGATTCGTTTGGCGGTGGTATGTCTCTTAGCTAAAGGGCATTTGTTAATTGAAGATTTGCCAGGGATGGGTAAAACGACGCTGGCTCACGCTTTGGCAAAAGTGCTAGGTTTAGATTTCCAGCGGATTCAATTTACTAGCGATTTGTTACCGGGAGATATTCTGGGATCGGCTATTTACCGACGAAGTGACGAGACCTTCAAGTTTCATAGAGGACCTATATTTACTCAAGTAATTCTAGCCGATGAAGTGAATCGAGCAACTCCTAAATCTCAGAGCGCGCTATTAGAGGCTATGGAAGAATATCAAGTGACCGTTGATGGGGTTAGTCATAAACTGCCTGAACCGTTCTTCGTCATTGCAACACAAAATCCGTTTCATCAAATAGGTACCTATCCGTTACCAGAGTCTCAACTCGATCGATTCTTGATTAGAATTTCTTTAGGTTATCCGGCTAGAGAAGTAGAAAGGCAGCTGTTTAGTGGAGGAGATGCTCGACCTTTGATTGAGGAACTAAATGCAGTTATGACGCCTGAGGCTCTGATTGCAATGCAGAATAACGTTGATCAAATTGCAGTTTCAGATAAGCTCTTTGATTACCTACAAGATTTAGTTGCTGCGACGAGACAGTCAAGTCATTGGTCGCATGGAATTTCACCTAGAGGGGGATTAGCGCTGTTACAAGCAGCGAAAGCTTGGGCATTAATGGAAGCTCGAGAATATGTCATTCCCGAAGATATTCAAGCAGTATGGTTAGCGGTGGCTGAACATCGATTATTGAGTCAGGCCACGACTAATATTGCGGCAGCCAACCCGGTTGCTGACATTCTTAAAGACACTCCCATTAGTCGTTAAAGTGAATTCTGTTGTAAAGAAGCAATCGGCAGTCAGAAGATTTTTCGCTAGTCGAATGCCTGTTTCAGATAGCGTTGCACTGGAGCAACGTTCCACTTATATTTTGCCGACAAAAGCTGGCCTATTCTTGTCAGGCGTTCTTTTGCTGATGATGATCGGTGCGACTAACTATCAAAACAATCTAGCTTTCATGTTGACATTTCTTACCGCAAGTATTGGCATAGTAAGTATCATTTTTACCTTTAAGAATTTACAAGGATTACGTTTTCAAAAAGGCCAAACAGATAGTGTTTGTGCTGGTGAAAAATTACATCTTAAAATAAATGTGGAAAGTCAGGTAAAACAAACGCATTTAGCAATTGGAATCGGATTATCCAAAGAAGATTTGTATTATTTTGATTTTTCACCTAATTCGTCTAATCAAATAGAGATCGCAATCCCAACGAGAAAACGAGGTTGGCTCGAGCTTCCGCGTTTGAATGCAACGACACAATTTCCGTTTGGTCTTTTACGTGCATGGGCATGGTTCAAATTTTCTTCTCCAGTGCTAATCTATCCTCAACCCATTTGTCCCCCCAGCGAAAGCGGTGCTAGTCAGACAAGTGACGAAGAAAATGCCGAGCTAGATCGTGGGCAGGAAGAATTATATGGTCTCAAAAATTATCAGCAAGGGGATCCGATTTCAAGAATTGACTGGAAAGCGGTGGCTAGAGAGAAGGGGATCTTCACCAAAGATTTTGTAGACTATCAGAGCAAAGATACCATTTTTAGTTGGAATGATTATTCTGGTTATCCTCAAGAAAGTATATTGAGCTATCTTTGTTACTTAGTGATAGAAGCAAGCCAGGACCATAAAGAGTTTGCCTTAGAACTCCCGTCTCAAACTATCACCAATAATAGTGGAGATGCTCACTTAAGAAAGTGTTTAATTGCTCTTGCAACTTTTGGGACGGAGACTTAAGCGTGTTGATCCCAAACCAAATATCTAGTACTGAGCTTAACAATCGCACTATTAATTTATTGCCGGTGCTGCTTGCTCAGCAGTGCGTACTCTTTCCACTTTATTTTTTTCTACCATCTTGGATAGTGGTACTAAATATTTTCATTGCGTTAGTCGTTTATTTTCGGGTTATTAAACGTAACTGGACTATCCCGACGTGGCTAAAAGTCGGTTTGACCTGCTTGGCGACAGTCGGCGTAGTGATGACATTTCATCGTTTGGCGGGAAGAGACGCTGGAGTAGCATTAATATCAATCATGTATGGCCTAAAAATACTCGAAGTTAAATCTAATCGAGATGTCTATGTGATAACCTTATTAGGGTTCTTTGTGTTACTGGCTGGCTTTTTGTTTTCTCAGTCACCTCTCATCGCGATTTACCAATTTATTCCTATCGCGGCGATCTTTAACTGCCTTACATCGCTTCAATCGTTACATTTAAACAACGGCTTTGTCGATGAAACGCTCTCTTCTACCGTAAAAGGGGTATCCAAATATTTGATACTTGCCATCCCGATGATGATGATCTTGTTTGTTTTTTTCCCAAGATTGTCAGGGCCGATTTGGAAAATGCCTGGAGGTTCAAGGGCGACCAGTGGAGTTTCAGATACTATGAGTCCGGGAGCCGTTAGCGGGCTGCAGTTATCGGAAGAGATAGCATTTAGAGTCAAGTTCGAAGGCAATACACCTCCTGCTGCCAATATGTATTGGAGAACTCTGGTTCTGGATGACTTTGACGGATTTTCGTGGGCAAGAACTGAAGGCTTTCATGGTCGCTTTGATCTACAAACTGCGTGGGAGTCGTTCAAGGAAATAGAAACAAGTTCTACCATAAATTATGAAATAAGCTTGGAAAAAACGCGACAAAAATGGCTCACCTTGTTAGAAACTGCCGTACAAATACCAAAGCAATCGGTCATGTCATCTGATTACTCCGCGCAAGTTAGATACCGGATCACCGATAGGATTCGCTACAAAGCAAGTTCACGATTGAATATAAAATTAGAAAATAAACTCAGCCAGCCCCAAAGAGTTGTAGCAACTCGTCTCCCTCAAAATGGCAATCAACGCAGCCGGGAATGGGCGGTTGAAGAACGCAAAAAACATAATACAGACAGAGACTATATACTGTCTTTGTTAGCCAGAATAAATCAACAACCTTACTTTTACACCTTATCTCCGCCAATTATGGAGAGAGATACAGTCGATAGTTTTTGGTTTGATCAAAAGGAAGGCTTTTGCGAACACTATTCCGGTGCGTTTGTTTTCCTTGCTAGAGCGGCTGGTGTACCGGCTCGGGTTGTGGTTGGTTACCAGGGCGCAGAAAAAAATCCTATGTCAAACTACTGGATCGTGCGATATTCGAATGCACATGCGTGGACCGAGGTATGGTTTGAAGATGAAGGCTGGGTAAGAGTCGATCCAACTGCAGCGATTGCCCCACACCGAGTGGAAGAACTGCTTAGATCTGATTATCGTCAAAGAGATAGCTTATTTGATGATTTTGGGTTTGAAGCTGTAGATATCGAAAATTTGTCCACTCTTAAGCGATTACAGTTCTGGATAGATCAAGCCAATACAGGCTGGAACGATTGGGTTCTAGATTACGGTAGAGACAAACAACAAGACTTGTTTAAAGGATTGGGACTGTCTAAGCTGAACTCAACCCAAGTTGTAGTGATGATGTTTGTACTCTTAGGGTTATTCCTAACTTGGGTCAGTTGGAGATGGTTAAAAGTCAAAAAGTCCTCAGACATACTTACTAATAGTTTAGAAATACTGGAAGCTAAACTTGCAAGAAAGGGTATCAAGATTGAGCCTTCTAAAGGCGCTCTTCAGTTGGCTAATGAATTACGTGGGGATATTCGGTTAGCGAGAAAAATTGAGCCAAACTCGAGAAACGAACTCATCAAAGTGTTACATACCTACACTCAACTAAGATATTCACCCAATAAAAACTCATTATCCAGCGAAAAAGACTTTCACAAGAGAGTAAAGGCACTTAGAATCCGCGTTTTGGATTAATAAACTAATAATAGTCCACCATGAACCAACTTCTAGAACCGATTTATGAGTTTTTAGCTTGCGAGACCCCTCAACAGTGGGTAGAAGCTGCACTTTCTCAGCCAGAAATCATGCTGATAGACCACTGTAACTGCGAGAAAAAAGCAGCCAATACTGCAATCAGCTTGATTTTTAAGTATACCGAACGTCAACAACTGTTGATGAAAATGTCCAAACTAGCGCGTGAAGAATTGAGGCATTTTGAACAAGTGCTTCAGTTGATGAAGAAACGAAACATCAAATATGCCGATTTATCAGCTTCTCGATATGCGTCTAAGTTATTCAAACATTGCCGTAAAACTGAACCTGAATCACTAGTTGATAGGCTAATAGTGGGAGCATTTATAGAAGCTCGTTCATGTGAGCGATTTGCTAAGATTGCACCTCATCTTGATCAAGAACTGGAAAAATTTTATCTTTCATTGCTTAAATCGGAATCTAGGCATTTTCGAGATTATCTGAACTTGGCGCAGGACTACTCAGACGAACCGATAGAAAACCGGGTAGAGGTTTTTAGACAAGTTGAGCGCCAACTCATTCTTGCCAAGGACAAAGAGTTCCGGTTTCATAGTGGAATACCTTCCAATTAATCACGCTAGTTCCAAGTTAGCGTCCAAATCTGGCTATTTGGATTGAACCTTAGTCTAGCGATTAAGTCATAGTCAGGATTATTGACGTTTGTAAGCAGCATTTTACACTGATTACGTTTAATTTCTTGAGTTGCGCAATCGCTCCAAGTACCATAGCGCCGTTAGAAATTCTGCGACCTAAAGTCTAACCACGATAGGCGCAACGTCAAATAGGAGTTTTATGACTGAAGTTCGCCCTAAAATACAGGGGAGTTTAGTTGCGTTAGTGACACCAATGACAGCCGATGGTTGTATCGATTTTGAACAGTTACATCGTTTGGTGGAGTGGCACGTTCAGCAAGAAACTGACGGTTTAGTGATAATGGGGACCACCGGAGAGTCTTCATTAGTCTCTGACCAAGAATTGCTAGAAGTTGTGGCAAAGGTTATTGATTTTGTTAAAGGAAGAATTCCTGTCATAGCGGGCTGCGGTGCTACATCGACTAAAAAGGCTGTAGACTTAGCAAAACAATTAGCAGAATTGGAACCAGATGCTTTGTTATGTGTAACACCTTACTATGTAAAACCAGAGCAAAACGGATTAATAGCACATTACAAGGCGATTGCTGATAGTTCCAAAATAGGAATTATTCTATACAACGTTCCAGGTAGAACGGGTTGTGACTTATCGAGAGAGAGTGTTTTAGAGCTCTCTACCAATAAGAACATCATCGGTTTAAAAGATGCCACTGGAGAGCTTGAAAGGGTAAGCAGCTTAAGTAAGCAGCTTCCTGAAGATTTTGCTCTGCTAAGTGGTGATGATGAAACGGCGTATGATTTTATCGCATTAGGTGGGAAGGGGGTGATTTCTGTGACCGCCAATGTTACACCCAACAAGATGGCTCAATGGACGAATTTGGCAATTGCTGGGGAACTGACTTCCGCTAAACGAGTTTTTGGAGAGTTAGTGTCTTTGCATAAAGTACTTTTTGTAGAGTCCAACCCCATACCTGTAAAATGGGCATTGCACTTGATGGATAAGATCAGTTCAGGCTACAGATTGCCACTATTAGAGCCATCGACAGCATCGAAGAAATTGATTAAACAAAGATTAGAAGAACACGGTTTAGTGTAGATTTGGAGTTTTAAGTTTGAAATTGATTAGAGTAAGTACAATTTTATATATGACGGTACTAGTGAGTGGCTGTGGTTACATTTATGGTGACAACGGATTAATAAAGAGTCAAGAGTACGATTATCTGCATGCCAAAGAAACTAACGAGCTTGAAGTTCCTGAGCCTTTGGTGCACAAAAATAAGTCAAACTATACCGTGGTCCCTCAAATTGGTAGTGCAACGAAGGATAATGCGAGTGGTAAACAGTTATCACAAGCAGCGCCTATTCAATTGCTTGCAGTGTTGGATAATACTCGGGTTGATAAAAAGTCAGAAGTGCCTGCTGTATATATCATGGACAATATCGATTTTATTTGGCAGACGGTAACAAAATTCTTTAAGAAGCACGAGATAAGAGTAGAAAAGCAAGACAATCAAAAGCATCGTTTAGTGACAGACTGGATCCCAATAGAAGAGGGAGGAATTTGGTTAGGTCTAGACGGTACCGATGAGCCTGATTTAGAACGCGCTAAATATGCCGTTAGTATTTCTGATAGTAACCTGCCAGGTGAATACCGGCTAGTAATCGAACGAATTCAGAGTGAGGTTCGTGAAGATAACGATTTACCTTGGCAAGCTGGCGCTATCACCTGGCAAGAGTCTGCGGATATGATGAATTTGGTATTGAGTCACTACGATACTCGTATTCGAGAACAGGAAGCAGCAAGACAGTTAAAAATAATGGCTGGCTTCAAAGTTGAACTTGGACAAAATCAATCTCAAGAAGCTGCATTATTGACCGATGCGGAACAAAAAATCGTATGGGAAAAAATTCCTCGAGTAATGCGTGAAATAGGGATGGTTATTCTAGAAAAAGATGATAAACAAAAAACCTACTTTATGGAATACAAAGGGGAAGAAGAGGGTTTCTTCGCATCCTTATTTGATAGTAAAAAAACTCAAAAGTTATTTCAAGAAGGTGCCTATCAAATAACTGTTGGCGACTTAGGCAATCGAAGAACTATTACTCTTAGAGATGGCCAAGGCGATCCAATTGAAGCTTCTGTTTTAGTGGCTGCTTTTCCAGAGTTGAGTCGATTGTTTGGAGATAGACGTTAAGTCATTTTCAAGATTCATACTAAGAATAATTGGGTTTAGAGCGCTAAATGTTAAAGTTCTGTTCTATCGGATCCGGGAGTAAAGGAAATGGAACACTTGTTTCTGATGGCGTAACCACTCTATTAGTTGATTGTGGCTTTGGATTAAAGGAAACCGTTAGACGGTTACTAGCTAAAGATATAGAGCCGCAACAACTTACTGCAATCTTGGTAACTCATGAGCATTCTGACCATATTAAGGGAGTAACTAGTCTCTCTAACAAATATAATATCCCTGTCTGGTTGAGTCGTGGTACAAGTCTACATAAAAGTTGCGATAAATTAGCTCTTTGCAATCTATTCAATAGTCACAAGTCATTTAAGATAGGAAATATTAGGGTGACTCCTGTCCCTGTTCCGCACGATTCGAGAGAAGCAACTCAATTTGTGTTTAGCGTCAAAAGTTCTTCATTGGGTATTTTGACGGATATAGGCCACATTACCGAACATGTAAAGAGTCAGTTCTCAAAGTGTAAAGCTTTGATGTTGGAGTTCAATTACGATTATCGAATGCTTATGGAAGGAAAGTATCCTCGATTACTAAAACAAAGAGTGGCAGGAAATTTGGGTCATTTGTCGAACGACCAGGCTTGTGAGTTCCTTACTAGCCGCTTAGATAATCCACTGGATATTTTGGTGGTTATGCATCGTAGCGAAGAGAATAACACCGAGAAAAGAATATCGGAGTCAATTACAGATTGTGGTGTGCAAGACAGCTTAAAAATAGTTTATGCCACACAAACTATTGGTTTCGAGTGGCAGTTTGTGTAGTTTAAGTGGCAGTTTCGATTCAGTGAGCTAGCGCATCGTTTGGAGTACGCTAGCTGTTAAACTGAAAGGGATTGAGAATACTAGCGAGCTAGTTTGAAATTCATTGGTACCTCAAACTCAAACTGTTCCATCTCTAGTTCTGTAGGAATTTTGGGGAAAGGCGCCGCTCTACGAATCATACGCAATACTTCTCTGTTTAGCGTTCTAGAGGCGGCTCGTTCTGTAATTTCATACTCGACAATTTCTCCGTCTTTATCGATCGTCACAAGTGCCGTTACGTTTCCTTCTTCACCCGCAGCGAGAGCTTTCTTCGGATAGGATTGATATTTTCTTATTGTATTAATAAGCTCTTGAGTATATGAACCAGAAAGTAAATCTGCATCGAAAAACTCTTCCTGTGGTGGATCAACTTTTGCTACTTTTGTCGGTTGCTTTTCTGCTGTCTGACTTTGGACCGTCGCCGGTTTATCATTCTGCTTTTTAGCGGGCGAGCTATTTTCAGTATTTGATTGTTTAGCTGGAGAATTGCTTACAGTCTTGTTTCCACCTAAGTCAGTTTTGAATAGTTCTTTTCGATCTACTAGCGCAGTAGTGCTTGGTTTTGTGCTGGTAGGATTCTCGTTCACTGAAGAATTGGCAATGGGCTCGTTTGCTTGCTTCTTAGGCGTTGATATTGGCTGTTCTTTTTTGGCAACAGGTTTTGATTCAGGCTTTTTCTTTGGTTCGGCTTTTTTTGCTTCCGCGGGTGTTTCTTTGCGAGGTGTTGTTTTAGGTTTTTCAGCCACAGCAACCTGGGTCTTCGGTTTATTGAGATCATCGTCAAAACGGCCGGCTACGGGAGATAAAGAATCGAATTTTGTAATAAGTTCAGTTTGTAAGTTATCAGGATTTCCTCCACTAATCCCAATTTTGAAACGTTCTGTTGGAGGAACGCTTCCTAACCAAATATTAAGGAGCAAATCAAAAAATTCAGGTTTTTCAATTGTGATAAATGCCGTTCCGTTTAGAGTAACCTTTGTACCTATGGTTGGAATATAGTCAATATTAATCTCATCACCGGCTTGCATGGCTCTTTTAAAAATACTCGCAAACTGAACAATTTCTTTTGTAAGCGGCCGCCATTTGTCCTTTCCGTTGTTCATTGCAATTCGCTGCTTCCACATACGAGACATTTTTCTGTTCGAATATTTGGATAGGAACTTTAAACTCATTCTTTTAGCAATATAAGGATCGGTTAACCCTGATGTATCAGAAGTAGATGCTGGTGCGTAAAGTGCACCCACATAGATATCAAACCGTTTTTCCTGATGGATTCCAATTCCAAACAGGCTGACAGGATTATTATTTTCAAGGACTACTTCTTGAGCAGCCGATGTGCTCAAAGAAAACATTAGAGATGACATAAAGACTATTTTCAGGGCTAGCTTTAAGGTCATAAAGATCTTGTTTGTTGGCATTTCTACTACGGCTCCAAAATGATTACTGAGCGATTAATTGGTTAAATGTCGTGGCTATTTATTATTGTCAGTAAGATCTTTGCCCATACCGACATTTTATTTCACCCGTTCCTCTATTAGTTTAGTCAAACAATTAAATTAATGCTTTTTATCTTGATAAGATTGAAATATTTTCGAATCGAACATGCAATTTGTGAAAAATTACCAATAATTTTGAGATTTTTCACTGAACTTGCTTAACACTGCGCTAGTCAAATTACCATTATATCAAGCATTTTCTCTGTAAATACTAGACAAATACCCTGTTTTTACAAATTATTTTTCTGTGCTATCGAGAATCGCTGCTATGCTTATGAAGATGTTTTGAAAATGATGAATGGGTTATCGCTAATTCTGCCAAGGCAACTAAGACTCATAAAGATAAGCAGATTTAAACATAAGATATCGCTATGAATCATTATATTAAGAGGTAAGTAGTAAGTGAAAATCACCAAAATTTTAATAGTTATGCTAATGCTTTTTGCATGCGGCCATACAAATTTAATTGCACAGGAAGGCAACCAAGGACAGCCAGGCGAAGTATTCATACTCGATCGTCCACTAATTCCAACAGGTTATGGACTCACAAAATTGCTTAATAAAGATTATTATTTGGGACGATTTTCAATTGATAAATCAGCAATTTATCGCTCGGCGGAAGATTTAGTCTTTATTGATGCGGCTCGGCAGATGGAATTTAAATTCCTAACAGAAAGAAAAATATCTGGAGCAACTTTTGCAAGAAACCTATTAGCATCGATGAAGATAAATAACGAGTCCGCAGCATTGAAAGACAACATGGACAAAATCAAACGATTCAAACGTTTTTTTAATAGAGCTATTAAGAAAGGCGATGTGTTAAGGATTGATTATCATATGGATTTTGGAACCAGAGTTTATTTAAATAATCGACTTTTGGGTGAGGTTCCAGATTCGCGAGAGTTTTACCGCTTCGTTTTAAATACTTGGTTGGGCGATAGGCCACCTTCATCGACGTTTAAAACTGGTATTTTAGGGCAAAACGGCGACGATTATGCCATTAGTCTGCAGCAGCAATATGAAGGTATGTAATTAACAAACATTGCTCTATAGTTTGGAACAATAAATTCGATATAAATCCTAAATTTGGCAATTGCCATATTTAGGTGTATCTTCCCTGTTTTATCGAGGCCTTCCATTCGGAGGCCTTAACTTTAAATGAATAAGCAAACTTGGGAGATAACTTATGGGCGTATTAGTCGGACGCGAAGCACCAGATTTTACAGCGGCAGCCGTTTTAGGGAATGGCGAAATCGTAGATAATTTCAATTTTAAAGAAGCTACAGCCGGTAAAATGACGGTTGTTTTTTTCTATCCACTAGATTTTACTTTTGTTTGTCCTTCTGAATTAATCGCTTTTGACCACAGACTTAAAGACTTCACCGACAGAGGCGTAGAAGTAATTGGTGTGTCTATTGACTCTCAATTCTCACACAATGCGTGGAGAAATACACCGGTCAATGAAGGTGGAATTGGCCCGGTTGGATATACTTTAGTTGCTGATGTGAAACACGAAATCTGCCAAGCCTTTGATGTTGAGCATCCTGAAGCCGGTGTTGCTTTTAGAGGCTCATTTTTAATCGATCAAGAAGGTAACGTGCGTCATCAAGTGGTTAATGACCTACCGCTAGGTCGAAACATTGATGAGATGCTTCGAATGGTCGATGCTCTTAAGTTCCACCAAGAGCACGGTGAGGTTTGCCCTGCTGGTTGGAATGAAGGGGACAAAGGTATGAATGCATCCCCTGATGGCGTTGCTAAATACCTATCAGAAGAAGCAGACAAGCTTTAAGTCTGATATCGTCGTATTAGAAGAAACCGGGTTTATCCCGGTTTTTTTATGTCCACTGATGCACAAAAGTGCACACTTTAGCCATCGCAAACCAAATTTTCAGAAAATTTATGCTAACTTATTAACATCGTTGTAAGAATTGTGAAGAGAGCCGCGGGAACAAAGAATGAGTCACTCAAAATACAGGTTTAAGTGGTTAATTGGGTTGTCATCTCTATTTATGACCCTATCAAGTAATGTCATAGCTGCAGTTCCTGACGAAGTGCAAGCGGTGTTTGTTAACAATACTTGCTTAAACTGTCATTCAGGAAACAATCCTAGTGGCGCATTGGCGTTAGATGATGCAACTATATCCGAAACTTCTTTAGTAGATGTAGTTGCAAGGTGTAGCAACAATAATTCTAAACTTGTAGACCCAGGCGACCCAGAAAACTCTGTTCTCTATATAAAACTCAGTAACCAAAACCCAAACTGTGGCGGAGTAATGCCGCCCAGCGGTCAACTTATCAGTGCGGCTGATTTAAACGTTATTTATGATTGGATAGTTTCAATCGGACCGGCAGCTCAATTTGGTTTGTTCGTGATGGCCGAAACGGAAGTGACGGTGCAGGAGACCGACGACACAGTAACTTTGGTGGTTAGCCGTGCTCTAGGAACGGAAGGGGCTGTGACGGTAGACTTTAGTGTGGCCACCGTTGGTTTCGATACTGCAACTTCTCCGGATGATTTTATTGCCCAAACTGGGACACTAACATTTGCTGAGGGGGAGACCAGTAAAGAGATATTGGTTGATTTAGTTGATGATGACGTATTTGAAGGCAGTGAAGAGTTTTCTGTGACCTTAAGCAATCCGATGAATGGTGCGGTTCTAGGCGGTGCTACTCAAACCAAAATCACTATCATAGACAACGAGTTTGATAATCAACCAGGTACATTTCTGTTTAGCCGAGTTTCCTATTCTGTAAATGAATCAGATGCTACTTTTGATGTCACAGTATTAAGGACTTTTGGTGCTGGAGGTCAGGTCACTATCGATTTGACGAGCGTAGACGGAAGTGCGACTGCTGGAAGTGACTTTCAAGCGATTAATCAAACAATTGTTTTTGATGAAGGCGTTAAAAATCAAACGGTTACAATAACGTTAGTTGATGATGCTGTTGAGGAAAGCGATGAATCTTTCAGCTTAACACTTTCTAATCCAGGAAACGGAGCTGAATTGGGTGCTCCAAGCAATGTTACAGTCAATTTAGCTGATGATGATGCTCCAACAGGAGGCGATCCAGACCCAGACCCAGACCCTGATCCCGATCCCGATCCTAACCCGGTTCCAGAAGAGGAGGTGGAGTTTGAAGCAGCAGGTTCCATGGGAATTTTGTTTACCACACTGCTATTATTGTTATCCCTTGGTCGAAAGAGAAACTAAATAACACCCGCTTTCGGAGCTTTATTAAAAGGCGCTTACGCGCCTTTTTTGGTTGTAATGCTAAATTCGACCTATACTCAAGCTATGCTTAAATAAAACAGCGAATTTAAAAATGCCATTAAGATTTCCAGATGATCCCCTTTATGTATTGCTTCGAGATGAAAAAGTTAAAGAGTTTAATCAACAAAGAGAATCCCAATTAGACATTGATTTTCATGATTGTGATTTTAGAGGCCTTGATCTAAGAGGACTCAACGCTAAAGGTGTAAATTTTAGCGGTTGTTATTTTCGCGCTGCAGATCTAAGAGGGATTGATTTCTCCGAGTCCAATATGGATGGTGTTAGTCTTGCTGCAGCTCAAGTGTCAGGCTGCTATTTTCCAAAAAACATCGCTGCAACTGAAATCTGGGTATCGGTTGATAAAGGAATTCGAATGCGAGCTCATTAACGTCGCAGGCTAATTAATAAACAACTCTTAGATCTCTTAAAATAGCTCATCCATTACAAGATTTTTTATGCATATTCGTTTATGATGCGCTAGCTATGCATAAAAACTAATAAGACAAATTATTTCTAAGGGGCTTTAAATTGGACGCTATAAACGAATTTTTGATCTGGATAGATGGTTTTTTAGGATCAGCCTGGTATTTTCCTTACCTTCTACTGGGTACCGGTGTACTTTTTTCAATTTATCTAGGTTTTCCTCAAATCCGCTACTTCGCGCACGCTACCCGTATTCTTAGAGGGAAATATTCCAAAAAAGATGCTCCTGGTGATACTTCTCATTTTCAAGCGCTAACTACGGCTCTTTCTGGGACTGTCGGTACGGGTAATATAGGTGGCGTTGCCTTGGCAATCTTTTTGGGAGGCCCCGCGGCGCTATTTTGGATGTGGATGACAGCCTTTTTTGGTATGACCACCAAATTTGTAGAAGTAACTTTGTCTCATAAATATAGAGAAAAAACCGCTGACGGTACCATGGCCGGTGGCCCCATGTATTATATGGAAAAGAAACTAAACATGAAGTGGATGGCTATACTTGTGGCTATCGCTACAGTAGTGAGTTCCATGGGTAGTGGAAACATGCCTCAAATTAACAATATTGCATTAGGTATTAACGATGCCTTCGGAATCGAAAAATGGATAACCGGAGCAGTATTAGCTGTGTTATTAGCCTTCGTTATTATTGGTGGAATTAAACGGATCGCTCATGTTGCTGAAACTGTAGTTCCGACTATGGCACTAATCTACGTCATTGGTGCGCTGGCAGTTATTTTCGGTAATTTAGAAAACATAGGTCCTTCGTTTACTTCCATTTTTTCAGATGCCTTCAGTGGTTCTGCCGCTATTGGCGGATTTATGGGGGCAAGCTTTGCTTATGCTATGGACAGGGGAATTAACCGAGGACTATTTTCGAATGAAGCGGGTCAAGGTTCTGCGCCAATCGCACATGCTAGCGCAAAAGGAGATGAACCTACTTCTGAAGGTCTGGTGTCATTGTTAGAACCATTTATTGATACCATCGTAATCTGTACATTAACTGGTCTGGTAATACTTTCATCAGGCGTTTGGAATCAAAAACATCAAAATGAGTTTGCGAGAGCGGATATGATTTTTGTTGAAGGTGTTTATACAGATCAACAAGCAACCGACGTGAAAAAACTGTTTACATTTTTAGATGCTAAATCTGCGGAAGATGGTGGAGTTGTTAAATTCTCAGGTGAGATCCAGGTTGTTGATGGAAAAGCTTTACCCGCTAATTTTACCTTAATCAATGCTCGTTCGCTTGCAGAAGAGGTGACCTACACAAAAGAAGACGCCAATTACAACGGTACTCTCAATATAGACGATGGCTCAATCGAAGATCTTGATGTAAAAGTTTCAGGAAAGTCCTTAATCCACTCGGTTCAGTTGACAACCGAAGCATTTAAGCGAGGATTTTTCGGAGAATGGGGGCAGTATATTGTGACCATTGGATTATTGTTGTTTGCTTTCACTACCGTTATTGCATGGTCATATTATGGCGATAGAGCGATCACTTATTTACTTGGTCCATCTGCTGTACTGCCCTATAGAGTAGTTTATGTGTTGGCTTTCTTTATCGCTTCCTTTACAGACGCCACAGTAATTTGGAATTTAGCCTATGTAACCGTCGCGTTAATGACCATTCCAAACTTAATCGGTATTTTGATCCTTCATAAGGATATGAAAGAAACCGTACAAACCTATTGGAAGCATTTTAAAGAAAACCAGGCGGATTAACGATCAAAGTTAAAACAAACGTTTGAATTTTGTAATTATGTGGTAAAATCTATTGGTCAGACCACAAAGAAAAAGGCTCTGTATGAGCCTTTTTTGGTATCTGGTGTTAAGCATAACCTGAACACAAATTTTGAAATCCCAATAGGTAGGTACTCAAATGAGTTATAACGCGCCATTAGCTGAAATGAATTATTTGCTCAAAGATGTCTTCAAATTAGAGCAAACGTTATCAGATATCCCCGAATTCTCAGATTTTGATAACGAATTGTATTCAGCTATTTTGGAAGAAGCCGGCAAATTTAGTGAAAACGTTCTTTTTCCAATTAACCGCCATGGTGACGAGCAAGGTTGTACCTTCAATAATGGAACAGTAACGACTCCTGATGGATTTAAGCAAGCCTACCAAGAGTATGCTCAAGGCGGTTGGCAAGGAATTTCTGGCGATCCAGAGTATGGTGGGCAAGGGCTGCCAAAAACGATTAATCTAATGACTGAGGAAATGGTCTACTCAGCAAACACTTCGTTTTGTCTATATTCAAGTCTTACAGCTGGTGCTTATCAAGCGATCCATGCACATGCTTCAGCTGAGTTAAAATCTCTTTATTTGCCACCAATGCTTGAAGGTCGATGGGCAGGTGCTATGGGGTTGACAGAACCTCATGCAGGCTCTGATCTTGGGATTATTAAAACGAAAGCTGAGAAAGTAGACGATACTCTCTATAAAATAAATGGGACTAAGATTTTTATTACCGGCGGTGAGCAAGATCTAACTGAAAATATTATCCATTTAGTTTTGGCTAAACTGCCGGGAGCGCCCGAAGGTCCCAAAGGAATAAGCTTGTTTTTAGTCCCTAAAATCAAAGTCAACGACGACGGTTCACTGGGAGAAAGAAACGGAGTGAATTGCGGTAGTATCGAACACAAAATGGGAATTAAAGGTTCAGCTACTTGTGTGATGAACTTTGATGATGCAGAAGGCTACTTAGTTGGCAAAGAAAATCGAGGTTTATTCGCGATGTTTACTATGATGAACCTAGAACGCCTTTCTATAGGGGTTCAAGGGATAGGGCTTGCTGAAACTTCATACCAACTTGCTAAGGCTTATGCTATCGACCGTAAACAAGGAAGAAATAACAGTGGTGAATTTACATCCATTATTCAGCATGCAGACGTAAGAAGGATGTTACTTAGCCAACGTGCGTATACCGAAGCAGGCAGGGCTTTGACAGTCTTTATGGGATTGCAAATTGATCAGCAGTATCACCACCCTGACGAAACCGTGAGAATCAAGAGTGCCGGTATGATGGCATTGTTAACGCCTATTGCTAAAGCATTCTTTACTGATAAGGGCTTAGAAGCTTGTAACCATGGTATTCAAGTACTAGGCGGGCATGGGTATATAAGAGAGTGGGGCTTAGAGCAGCTTCTGAGAGATGCCAAAATAGCCCAAATATACGAAGGAACAAATGGCATTCAAGCTCAAGATTTACTGGTTCGCAAAGTTTGCTTAGATAAAGAAGAGCTAATTGAAAAGCTATTTTCGGAAGTAGACTCAACATTGAGTAAATCTTGTGATTTAGACGAATTCAAGCGATTGGCTAAAGTACTCAGTGAGGTTAAAAAGGAGCTGTCTGAGACCACTCAATGGCTAAAGGATAATTTTTCCGAGCGCGGATACGAACTACAGGGTGGTGCAACTGAGTATTTACACGCATTGGGCCATTTCATTTATGGTTGGATGTGGTTAGAAATGTTGAGTGAATTATCCGGTGTTGAGGATAAAAACTTTGTCGATAGAAAGCTTGTGGCTGCAGAGTTTTTTACTCAGCATCTATTACCAATCACTTTTGAGCATACACGTCGAGTTCGGGCAGGGTTTAAAGCGTATATCGATATCTCTGCTGAGCTTGTTTAGCCGCGCATAATTTCAAACGGTACAACCTTTTTATCTCACTTATACAGCTGGAATGTTAAATTTTTTTGTCAAGTTCAACATTCCAGCGTGTCCTAAGCGCAAAATATTGCGCTCAAACTACCTCTTCTCGTTTGTTTTTCTGCTATAAAATAGCAATCCATTTCTCTATTCAAATGATTTCAGACTACACTTTCAAAAGGTGAGGGTGGCTCTCTAATCGACTAAATAATCGATTAATGGGATAAAAATTCTAAAAGTTGCGAATTTTGTGAATTGTGACGCGATTCTATTGGTAAAAAGCCAATTATAAGCTATAGTTAGCGCAATGTTATCAAGAAAGTTCTTAAGTTAATCACCTAACTGTATGGCAGGCTTCATAATTTTGTTAGAAGTCAGTCCTAGACGGATTTGAACGAGTTGTACAATCCAAAGTATTAGAATAAATATGCAACGGGAAAAGCGTATGTTACGTAAATTAGTTTTATCAATTCTTACAATGTTAAGTTTGTTTTCAACCAGTGTATTTGCTGTAGGGTTGGGAGAAATAAAACAGGCGTCAGGTTTAAATCAACCCCTGAGCGCCGAAATTCCCTTACTTTCAGCGGGTGATCTCGCTGAGTATGAAGTACTTGCTTCGTTAGCCTCTAATCAAGAGTTTGAAAAAGTAGGTGTTGAACGTATTTTTTTTCTAAATAGCATCAAGTTTGAAACCATCAGGGATGAGAATGATCAAATAGCGATAAAAGTCACTACTCGGACTCCTGTTAAAGAACCATTTTTAAATTTTATCGTTGAACTTAACTGGCCAAATGGTCGAATCTTAAGAGAGTACACGTTGCTTCTCGACCCTCCAGTTTTTGAGGAAAACACCGCATCCACAATCGAGCAGTCCAGTTCCACAAGTCCGCCGAAACAAACAACACGTCAAAATCAAGCTAATGCGGAGTCTAGGACTCCGCGTTCTAGTTATACAGCTCCAGAAAGTCGTTCAGCCAGTTTTACTGGAAGTAGCTATGGTCCGGTATCGAGCACCGATACTCTGTGGAGCATTGCGTCAAAGGTTCGACCTAGCAATTCAGTTAGCATACACCAGACCTTAGTCGCCATTTATCGTGCCAATCCTGATGCGTTTGCTAACGGCAATATCAATAACCTTCTTAAAGGTAAAGTACTTGATATTCCAGATGAATCATCAATCCAAAATGTTCCTCAAAGAGCTGCGTTGCAAGATGTCGTAATGCAGAATAGGCAATGGCGTTCTGGCGGAGCGAGAAATATATCTAATCGAGGAAGTTCTGGCAGCACTAGTTCTGACAGCCGATCAGGTGGATCTAGATTAAGTCTGGCGACTGAAAATTCAGAAGGTGACGCAGAAGGCTACGGCTCAGATGCCGCAGAACTAAATCAGATCAAACAAGAACTTTCCAGAACACAAGAAGAATCCGCAACTCTACAGGCAGAAAATGATGCTCTAAGAGCTCGTCTAGCTGAATTACTTGAGAAAGCAGAGAAAACTAGTGAAGGCGCGGTCAATGTTGAAGATGCGGAATTAGCAGCCCTTGCACAAAACGCAGAAAATCAACAGCAGGACGACGCCTCTCATACTGATGAGCAATTGGCAACTGAAGATAGTGAAGCACTGACAGAAGACACGCTCACTACTGAAGATTCTGACTCGGAAGTGGATAATAACGATTTAGCGACGGGTGAAGAAGTCGCTAATAGTGCTAACGAATTAGCAGAAGATCAAGCGTCAAATGACGTAGAACAAACGCCGTCAGCCAATGAGCCAGCGGAAACTAATACACCTCCGGCAATATTTAAGCCTAAGCCAACTAATAAGGGAATCATTGAGCAAATTCTAGATGGCGGCGCTATGTTATACGCTGGCATTGGAGTATTGATTTTAATAGTACTATTAGTCTTCTGGCGTATGAAAAAGCGAATGGAAGATGATGAGTTTCAGGATGATTTAGTCGCTTCAGCAGGAGCTGGTTCAATGGATACCACTGAAACCTTTGAGCTCCCTGACGTCGGCGATGATATGTTAGTAGAGTTAGACATGGATGATGAAGAGCCTGGCGTGGGTGAAAACTCAGACGAATCTTTCGATCCAATCGGTGAAGCGGATATTTATATTGCTTATGGTAAACATGAGCAGGCAGAAAGCCTATTAATGGATGCCATCGAAGAAAACCCCATTAGAGCGGACTTAAAAGTCAAATTGATGGAGTGCTACGCGGAAACTGAAAACCGTGAAAAATTTGAAAGCTTAGCTGAAGAAGTTTCGGAAGCAGTTGACTCGGAAGAATGGGTTTCACGAGTGGATGAATTGCGCAACAAGGCTTGGGGAGACTCCGCGACAGCGCCTTCAGATGATGACTTTGATTTACCATCAACAGAAGATATTTTTGGTGATGATGACGAAGACGAATTAGATATTGATTTTGGCGAGTCAGATAAAGAAGCGGAAGAGCAGGATTTCCTACCTGACGCTCAAGATGATATCGATAGCGTTGAGTCTCTTGATGATATTGATAGCCTTGATGATTTGGGAGAGGCTGATGATTCGGTCGATGACCTAGATTCACTCGATGATCTTGACGATTTAGATGAAATAGATGATCTTGACGATATCGGCGGGTTCGAAGAGCCAAAAGATGACCTGCAAACTGAAGAGTTATCTTTAGACGATGCGGATGATGACGATTTCAGTTTCGACAGTGATGATTCTGAAGATTTGAGTCTTGATGATGATTTCGATTTTGATGAAGATAGTGATGGCGAGATTGATTTCGACGAATCCATGGGAGATGAAGGCGATGAAATTGCTACCAAACTCGATCTTGCAAGAGCTTATGTTGACATGGGGGATTCGGAAGGTGCAAAGGAGATATTAAAAGAAGTTATCGCCGAAGGAAATGATGAGCAAAAAGCGGAAGCGCAAGCGCTAATCGACAAAGCAGACTAATCCCATTTATAATACTGAAAAAGGCGGTCGTGACCGCCTTTTTTTATACCCATCGCATTATTCACTAAATATAGAATTTTTGATTTATGAAAGTAGCACTAGGAATTGAATACGCCGGCGAAAGATACTGTGGTTGGCAGAAACAAAACCATTCCCCTTCAGTGCAAGAACCCTTAGAAGCATCTCTTTCAGAAATTGCTAATCAGCCTATCTCTGTGTTTTGTGCAGGAAGAACAGACACCGGTGTACACGCGACCGGACAAGTGGTTCACTTTGAATTATCAAACTTAAGACCGAAAACAGCTTGGTTACGAGGAGCGAATAATAAATTACCAAGTGATATATCTATTGTTTGGGCCAAATCAGTTAAAGATGACTTTCATGCTCGGTTTTCCGCGGAAACTAGGAGTTATCGGTATGTCATCCAGAATTCTGAAGCGCCTGCGGCTGCTCTTTCTAAGAAGGTTACTTGGTACCGTAGGCAATTAGATGAAACTCTAATGTCAGAAGCGGCGCAATCCCTTTTGGGAACACACGACTTCAGCTCTTTTAGAGCATCATCATGTCAAGCTAATACCGCCACGCGAACAGTAAAGCACATTAGTGTTAACCGAGTGAATCAATTCATTTTCGTCGATATTACTGCTAACGCTTTCCTCCATCATATGGTTCGAAATATTGTTGGATGCCTTTTAAAGGTCGGAGATAAAAGCGAGCGGCCAGGTTTTGTAAATCACATACTCACATTACATGATCGCACCAAAGCTCCCGATACAGCGAAACCGGATGGACTTTATCTTGTTGGGGTTGGGTATCCGGAGGTGTTTGCAATTCCCAATCCATGCAACACGCCATTAGGTCATAATTTAGCTTAAATTTCTGAACAATCGTATACAATTAAACGTGGTAGTTTTTAAAAAGGGCTTGAAACATTAACTGTACAGATTAGACCAGAGCCTGATTTAACGAGATTAATACTGATAGCTCTTTTTCTTTGAAAAAAGGGTGGTAGAATACCGCGATTAACCGCAAACATACTTTTGAGAATACAATGAGTTGGTTTGAGAGAATATTACCTAAGAGAAATACCTCTGTTTCTGAACGTCGAAAGTCAGTGCCTGAGGGTGTTTGGTCGAAATGCAAGAATTGTGATGCTGCAATCTACAGAGCAGAATTGGAGCGTACCTTAGAAGTCTGTCATAAATGCTCATTTCATATGAGAATTTCGGCGAGAAAAAGGCTGACTAAGTTTCTAGATGAAAATACCCTCAAAGAGATTGCCGCAGAATTAGAGCCTATCGATATCCTAAAGTTCAAGGACTCAAAACGTTATAAAGATAGAATTTCAGCGGCGCAAAAAGTAAGTGGTGAAAAAGATGCATTGGTAGCGTTTGAAGGAGATTTAAAAGGTTTGCCTGTAGTTGCTTGCGCATTTGAGTTCAACTTTATGGCAGGTTCGATGGCTGCAGTTGTTGGTGAAAAGTTTGTTAGAGCTGTCAATGCCAGTATTGCTGGAAACAAACCACTAATTTGTTTTTCAACCAGTGGTGGAGCTAGAATGCAGGAGGCATTGACCTCGTTATTCCAAATGGCAAAAACTAGTGCCGCGTTAGCTCGTTTATCAGCTAAAGGATTGCCTTTTATATCGGTACTGACCGACCCTACAATGGGTGGAGTATCGGCGAGTTTAGCAATGTTAGGCGATGTAAACATCGGTGAGCCTAACGCATTAATAGGTTTTGCTGGTCCAAGGGTTATTGAGCAAACAGTGAGAGAAACACTGCCAGAAGGTTTTCAGCGCAGCGAGTTTCTTCTCGATCATGGCGCAATCGATATGATTATCGACCGAAGAGATATGCGAGACAGAATTGCTGCATTACTAGCGAAAATGATGCACGCTGAGCTAGAAGAAGTTAACTAACCCAATTTTTATAGTTAAACGTATTTTCCGGCGGCGTGGCCTGATGCCCACGCCCACTGGAAATTATAGCCCCCCAAATGACCAGTTACATCGAGCACCTCGCCGATCAGATATAAGCCTGGCTGGTTAGCTGATTCAAAGGATTTAGAAGAAACTTCATCGGTATCAACACCGCCATAAGTGACTTCAGCCACTCGATACCCTTCATATTCGACCGGATAGATAGTCCATTCTGTTAGTAGTTGTACTACCTTTTGTAATTCTGCTTGCTCTAGGTGTTTAAGCTTTTGATTGAAGCCAATTTCATTGCACAAAAACTCAGAAACCGATTGGCTAAACTGTTGAGATAAGAGGGTTTTCAACTGAATCTCTTTTCGTGAAAGCTTACTATTCTCAATCCACTCCAAGACGTTTATGTCGGGCAGCAAATCGATCTTGATGGGTACACCTTTGGTCCAATAACTCGATATTTGTAAAATCGCTGGCCCGCTAAGCCCTTTATGAGTAAACAAGATGTGATCAGTAAAGCTCTGGTCAGCACAACTGACTCTTGCTTTCAGTGAGTTTCCGGGTAAATTTTGGGCCTTATCCTGCCACTTTTTATTAAGAATCAGCGGGCTAAGTGCGGGCCGTGTTTGTATTATTGAATGACCAAATTGTTGGGCGACTTTGTAGCCAAAATCAGTGGCTCCCATTGTTGGAATAGAGAGCCCACCGGTCGCGATAACCAGAGACTCGCAGAGGAAGTCTTCGTTGTCAGTGGAAATATGAAAGCGCATTGGTGGCATTGGCTCTTGGCCTTCAGCAGAATCTACGTCGCTAGTTACACGGTTTTGACTAACAGTCTCGACTCGATTGATTTTAGTTTTTAGCTGGACTCTGACTTTATACTTTTGACATTCGGCGACCAACATATCACGGATATCTTTCGAACTTTTTCGGCAAAACAGCTGACCTTGTCCTTTATCATAGTAGTCAATTTGGTATTCATCGACCAAGCCGATAAAATCCCATTGGGTATAGCGGCTTAGTGCTGATTTACAAAAATGGGTGTTTTGACACAGGTAGTTTTCTGGTTCGATTGAATAATTGGTAAAATTGCAGCGACCGCCGCCAGACATCAGTATTTTTTTACCGACTTTGTTGGCGTGATCGAGTATTAAAACCTTTCGTCCTTGCTTTGCTGCGCTAATTGCACACATTAGCCCAGCTGCTCCCGCGCCAATTACAATTACTTGATAATCTGAATTCATAACCAAACTGAGCTAAAGTTAACGTCGAATGCGGATTCTACAGTATCTCGAGGCAAAAGCCTTGTGTGTTAGTTGTAGCCAAGGCATAAATCTCCAAAAGCTAATTGTTATTGACCGATAGGTTAGGTATTCTCACCTACAACGCCTGCTGTTTTACATCAGGGCTTGCTTTGAATAAAGCGCTGATCAACTAGAACAAATCTTGTTTGTAATCAATTCGGGAGTACTCAATGTATAAAGAAATGTATTATCACGACGATTTAGAAAATCTAGCCGAAGAAGTCGTATTTGAGCAAATTCATTTGCTTATTCAGGGAGATGAAATCGATGTACCCGAATCAGAAGTTTCAATCCAAGATATAGCAGCCATAGCGCTAAATAATATGCCAGCTAAGTATTGTTGCAATTTTCTTGAAAAGAGAAAACCAGGCGAACAGCTTAAAGATGAGGTCGAAGATCTCAAGGATTACGCCAAGAAACAAGTGCTAAAAGCCATCAATAAAGTTAAAGAAACTCCCCACGATTAAGGCAACCAACTTTAAATGATCGAGTATAAATTAGAACTTGGGGGCACCCAATGTAGCATCGTGGAGTGGAATCCTGATGCCGAGCATATCATTTTTGCATTACATGGTTGGTTAGACAATTTAGCCACTTTCGAGACACTGGCGGCCCAAATGCCTAAACACAGGATTGTGGCATTTGATTTTCCTGGGCATGGGCATTCCGACCATATTAGTGCGGGTGCGAGTTATCATTTCTTAGACGGTTTGTATTTGATCGATGATTTAAGAGCTCATTTTCAACTCGAGTCTGTTAGTTTATTAGGTCATTCGATGGGAGGTGCCATTGCAACGATTTATGCGGCGACCGAGCCTGCCAAGGTGGACAAGCTTATGTTAATCGAAGCACTTGGGCCAGTAACTTCTGCAGCTGAAAAAGCCCATGAAACTCTGGCCAAGTCTTTGTCGCAAAGACGAGCTCTCAAGAATAAAGAAAAACCGGTCTATCAAAGGTTTTCTCTCGCTCTAACTGCCAGGGCAATGGTTTCAGCAATAAAACCAGAACTAATCAAGCCATTGGTTGAACGTGCACTAACTCATGTTGAAAATGGCTACACATGGCGAGCAGATGCCCGGCTTAGAACTTCTTCTGCGCTTAGAATGTCCGAGCCTCAACTCCGCTCGGTTTTACCTAAAATTGTTTGTCCAGTATTGTTAATTGAAGCTGAATCTGGTTATTTACAGCTGGCGGATGCAGAATATATCCAAGCACGTAAGCCCTTGGTCAAGCAGCTGCAGGTAGAAATGCTACCCGGTGGCCACCATTTGCATTTGGAATCACCTGAAGTCGTTGCTTCCAAGATTAATCAGTTTTTACTAAGTTAATTTGATAGCTGCGTATAAGCGATCCTATCGCGTAATGATTTTACCTTTAAACTAAGAAAATCTTGGTCAATCAGTGATAGTCGAACTGAGTACACTTTAGTATACTCCAACTGGACCGACCATTTAATTAGAATAAAAGACATCAATTGCAAGTCATATATTGTTTGTTGGGAGAAAACTAGAAGATGCAAAAACATTGGTTAAATTCGTACCCAGAAGGCGTACCGGAAGAAATTGACCCAGATACCTACCAATCTATCATCGAAGTGTTCGATGAAAGTGTTGCTAAATATCCCAACAACCCAGCTTTTGAAAATATGGGGACAGTCTACAGTTATCGTGAGCTCAACCAAAAAGCAGAAAACTTTGCAGCCTATCTTCAACAACAATTGGGATTAAAACACTGTGATCGTCTAGCGATTATGATGCCCAATTTGCTGCAATACCCAGTGGCTATATTTGGCGGCATGAAAGCTGGCCTTAGTATTATCAATGTGAACCCGCTGTATACTCAACGGGAGCTAAAGCATCAGCTAAACGACGCAAGTGCTAACGCGCTAATTATTGTGGCTAATTTTGCTTGTACCTATGAAGCGATAAAAGACGAGACGCCTGTTGAACATGTTATCGTTACTGAGCTTGGTGACGGTTTGCACGGTTTCAAGTCTCACTTAATTAACTTTGCCGTTAAATATATTAAAAAGATGGTCCCAAAATTCGATATTCCTGGCGCGATTTCCTATCGCAACGTGCAAAAGACTGGTGCAAATTTGACACTAAAACCGGTTGAACTGAGTCAAAATGATATTGCTTTTTTACAGTACACCGGCGGAACGACTGGAGTGTCTAAAGGTGCCGTTCTGACTCACAAAAATATCGTAGCCAATTTGATTCAATCCCATGCGTGGTTGAGTGGAACAGTAAAAGAGGGAGAAGAGGTCATCATTACAGCCTTGCCGCTTTATCATATCTTTTCGCTGACGGCCAACTGTATGGTCTTTATGAAACTAGGCGGTAAAAATGTGCTGATTACTAATCCAAGAGATATGCCTGGATTCGTTAAAGAATTAGCAAAGCATAAGTTTACTGTTTTCACTGGTGTAAATACCTTGTTTAATGGATTGCTCAATACCAAAGGGTTTGAAGAATTAGATTTTAGCTCGTTTCGGTTAAGCCTTGGCGGCGGTATGGCTGTACAGGAATCAGTAGCAAATGAATGGGCCAGAGTTACCGGTGTTACCTTAATCGAAGCGTACGGCTTAACAGAGACCTCTCCCGCGGTCTGTATGAATCCTATCACGGCTACTGAATATAATGGTTCCATAGGTTTACCCATTAGCTCAACTGAAGTATCTATTAGAGATGAAGATGGCAACGAAGTGCCACTCGGTGAACCAGGTGAAATGTGGATCCGAGGACCGCAAGTGATGAGAGGTTATTTAGATAGGCCTGAAGAAACAGCTAAGGTCTTGAAGCCTGGAGGTTGGTTTACTTCTGGCGATGTAGCGATAATGGACCAAAATGGTTACTGTAAAATAGTCGATAGAAAGAAAGACATGATCCTAGTGTCTGGCTTTAATGTTTATCCGAATGAAATCGAAGATGTGGTTGCTTCGCATGAAAAAGTACTAGAAGTTGGTGCCATCGGTAAGCCTGACCAAAATAGCGGTGAGGTGGTCCATGTTTTTGTAGTGAAGAAAGATGATTCGTTAACCAAAGAAGAGCTGGTAGCGCATTGTAAAGAGCATCTCACCGGTTATAAAGTTCCCAAAGCGGTAAGCTTCGTCGAAGAGTTACCAAAATCTAATGTTGGTAAAATATTACGTCGGGAGCTACGCGATTAATTCAAGTCATGTGTTAGAGGTTTCCAAAAATACCAAGGTCGCTGAAAATAGAGCGGCGGAAAGTGTTCCAGTTGTTTTAGTGGAAAATACCGCCGATCTTGATGTGTTAGCCCAGTCTTGGCTAGACCTTGACGTATTGGCCGTAGATACCGAATTCGAACGGCGGACCACTTTTTATGCAAAGCTAGCGTTGCTGCAAGTATACGACGGCCAATCTATTTACTTAATCGACCCTCTAAAAGTCGAGTGTCCAAACTCCTTAAAAAATGTGTTTGCCAATAACAATATTGTCAAAATATTACACTCTTGTAAGGAGGATATCGAAGTTTTGTTTACAGAGTGGGGCTGCAAAGTTGCTAAACTATTTGATACTCAAGTTGCCTACCATATTGTCTCTGATGAAGCTTCGATAGGCTACGCTCGTCTTGTCGAAGAATATACCGATGTTGTTTTAAGTAAACAGCAAACACAGTCAGACTGGGTAAAACGCCCTTTGTCTGCTGCTCAGTTAAAATATGCAGCGAATGATGTACTCTATCTGATTTTTATATATGAGAAGTTAAAAGCCAAATTAGAAGATTTAAACTTAGTCGAGCTTTTTGAAACTGAATGTGACGAAATTGTAAAACTATCGATTGATAGAGCCCAACTACCTGCTGATTATCGAGAAGCCAAAGAAGTTAATTTACTGAGTTCGAATGATTTAAGCTTGTTCAAATTGTTATTTGATTGGCGAGAGAAGGTTGCTAGAGAAGACAATCGGACTAAAAATCATATTATTAAGGATCAGCAATTGGTCCAGATGGCAATACTTAAACCCACTAGTAAAGCGGTACTTAAGGGCATTCTCGAGTTGCATCCTCGATCCGTTCGAAAATATGCAGAGAGTTGGATAAAGATAGTTGAAAGTTGGAAAAATAGTCGTCCAAGTCCTTTGCCTGTTGTAATCAATCCGCGGGATATTGCGGCAATCAAACCGCTAGTGAGCGAATGGGAAAAGCTCATTAAATTAGTCGCTAAACAACAGCACATTCCAGCCAGTCTTATCATGAGTAAACGGATTATGCGTAAGCTAGCTTATGCGATGATTACTAAGTCTAATCCACCTGCCATTTGGGGTGGTTGGAGGAAGAATCTACTTGAAGAATCTCTCGTTGAGAAAACGAAACAATTTGTAAATACCTAGTGTTTTGTCATTTAATCGACTCCATAGTTTGTTAAACTCTCGAACTTTGGAAATCCCCCCAACCAATAAAGCCCTAAATATGAGTTTGAATATGTTAGCCAGCGTTTATCGAAGTAATTTGAAAGAACAAATGTACTTGTATGTCCTCAAAAAGGATGACTTTTCCATGGTACCGGAGGAGTTGTTAAAGATTTTTGGCAAACCTGAGTTTTCTTTGCAACTTAATTTAGCAAAGCGGTCTAAATTAGCGAGAGTCGATTTAGCCGAAGTGAAAAAAGCATTGAGTAGCCAAGGGTTCTTCTTGCAAATGCCTCCCTCGATTCATGAAAACTGTGGGGGCACACCGGATAATCATATGAGGCCTGTATAAATAGGCTTCATGCGCAAATAAATTGGAAGTAAAAATCATACTTTAATTGGAAGCATATTTATTTTAATGTTATATCTAAAGAGTTCGTTTTAAATCTTTGATTTAACAGTGAAAATAGGATTTAATAAAGGAGTTTGACTTGTCTAGATTAGTCTATAAAGTAATCGCGGGTTCACTGTTAATTTTGGTGACAAATGCAACTTCACTAGCTTTTGCCGATGAGGATCCTGCAGTAAAATCTTCCTCGAAAGTCGCCGATGAGCAGAAACTCTCTCCCGAGGAGTTAAAGTTTGCCAACTGGAAATCGACACTAAAAGATGAAATGTTAGCTCAGGGAGCTGATCTTGCGCTAACGACTAAGATAATTGAATCACTAAAATATCTACCCAAAGTAATAAAACTCGATCGCCATCAACCTGAAGGCCGCATGAGCCACGAAGAGTATCTAACCAAGGTTATTCCTCCGTGGAAGGTGGAAAGAGCCCGGAAAGAATACCAGCAAAATTTGACCAAGCTACAGCAAGCTGCTGATAAAACGGGTGTCCCTCCACATTATATTGTCTCGTTATGGGGCAAAGAAACCAATTTTGGCACCATTACAGGTAATTATTCAGTACCAAGTGCATTAGCCACTTTGGCGTTTGATGGGCGTCGAGCAAAGTTTTTCCGAAAGGAACTAATGGCTGCAGTCAAGATATTGGCTCAAGGACATATTGAGTTAGAAAACATGAAAGGTTCGTGGGCTGGAGCCATGGGGAATTGTCAATTTATGCCTTCAAGCTTTTTGCAATTTGCGGTTGATGCTAATAACGACGGTAAAAAAGATATTTGGTCTGACAAGGACGACATTTTTGCCTCGATGGGGAATTATTTGTCACGTTACGGATGGGACAAAACTAAGACCTGGGGACGCCAAGTTAGTATCGAGCAGCCATTCAAAGACTATAAAATAGGTAAAAAATACGCTGCACCGTTAGCAGAATGGCAAAAGCGAGGTGTTCGTCGTATGGATGGTAGTGATTTGCCCACAGCCGATATTAAGGCTTACATGATCGCTCCGGGTGGGGAAAAAGGCAGAATTTATTTGGTTTATCCTAATTTCGACATTATTATGAAATGGAATCGCTCGCACTATTTTGCGACAGGGGTTGGATATCTTGCTGATCGAATTGCATACCCTAAGATCCAATAAAGCTTTCATGAGTATATAAACTTGTATTTTTCTAAGCTCAATCAGTCTGGCAAAGTCTCAGACTACCAGTATCCTGCCAGCAAGGTGGTTTGTGTTGGAAGAAACTATCGTGAACACGCTAAGGAGCTAAACAACCCGATACCGAGTGAACCATTGTTGTTTATCAAGTCAACTAATACGCTGGTTGATATAGAGCAGCCAATCGTTTTGCCGAGAGGGCAAGGTAGTTGCCATCATGAATTAGAGTTAGCGCTTTTAATTGGAGAATGCTTAGATAGTAGCAGCCAAAATTATTTGTCAGCTATTCACGGTGTCGGTCTCGCGCTTGATCTGACTTTAAGAGATTTACAGTCTAGTTTAAAAGCAAAGGGGCACCCATGGGAGCGTGCTAAAAGCTTTGATGGGGCATGTCCTATCAGTCAATTCAAAACTCTCGATCAGATATCCGATATTGCCAATATCCCATTCTCGATGACTAATAATGGTGACATAGTGCAACAGGGCAGTAGCGAGCAGATGATATTTGGATTTGAATCCTTATTACAAGCAATTACCGCTTGTTTTACACTTTATCCCGGTGATATTGTGCTGACTGGAACGCCTCAAGGGGTTGCAGAACTCTCGTCAGGCGATCAATTGTTACTTGCCTTAGAGAATAAATTTCATTTTGAAACTAGCGTCAAGTAGCATTCGTTTCATACTAACTGGTATTTCATTAATACACGGGCCAAATGTCAGAAAATAATCGCTTTTGGGAAAATACTCCCTTCAATCAAATGACCGAGAAACAGTGGGAGTTAATCTGCGATGGCTGTGCTCAGTGCTGCGCCCACAAATTGCAAGATGAAGACACCGATGAAATCTTTCTCACTAATGTAGTTTGTCAGTATTTAGATACCAAAAAATGTCAATGCTCTGTCTACGGCGATCGCCACGTCCATGTACCAGATTGTATTAAAATTACTCCTGAAAATGCTGGAAGTCTGCCTTGGATCCCCGATACTTGCGGATATCGGCTACTGGCCAATGGCAAGCCCTTGCCAGACTGGCATCCGCTAATGACGGGCGACTCCGAGTCTACTCGCAAGGCCAATATGACGGTTACCGGTAAAGTGATTAGTGATGCAGATGTCGATATGGATGATCTTGAGGACTATTTAGTTGAAGATGACTATTTTAAGCATCTTTGTGCTGAAATAGGTGCAACAGAGTAAAACACTGAATAAAACCTAAGAAACTGTCTAGTTATTCACGCTATCCCCCTGAAAACTATATATTATTCCATTTTTAGTCTAAACTTATTTTGATATTCACTAATTGAAGGTTTTGTTATGGGGTCGTATAAAGTTAGTCTGATTGCGATTGTATTCTTACTATTTGCTTGGCCAATCAGTATGGTTGCGGCAGAAGCAACGAAAGCAAAAAAGGCAGATGTAAGACTACTGATCGATATTTCGGGCAGTATGAAAAAGAACGACCCCAATAACCTTCGAATTCCTGCACTTCAATTAGTTACAAACCTACTGCCAAAAAACTCAGAAGCGGGTGTTTGGGCATTTGGCCGATACGTCAATATGATGGTGCCATTATCAAAAGTTGACGCTAAATGGCAGGTAAATGCGACTAACACCGCCAAAAAGATTAATTCAGCTGGATTGTTTACTAATATCGGAAGTGTGCTTCAAAAGGCCTCTTACGGATGGAATAATCCAGATCCAAGTGAAAAGAGAAGTATGGTTTTATTGACCGATGGAATGGTTGATGTATCGAAAGATGCGGCATTTAATGCCAAAGAAAGAGAGAGAATACTCACTAAACTGTTGCCAAAATTGCGTGCTGCAGGCGTTGCGATACACACCATAGCACTCTCAGAAAATGCCGATCATGAACTGCTGCAAGAGCTTTCAAAACAGACCGATGGTTGGTATGAGTCCGTTAATAATGCTGCCGAATTACAAAAAGTCTTTCTGAAAATCTTTGAACAGGCAACAGAACGAGATAGCTTACCGATTTCTGAAAACCGATTCACAGTCGATAGTAGCATTGAAGAAATGACTGTTTTGGTTTTTAGAAAAGAAAAAAGCCAGCCTGCCAAGTTGATTTCACCTAGTGGTAAGTCGTTAGATAAGTCAGCAATATCATCAGACCTGAGGTGGTTTAGCACTGAGGGATACGACCTAATTACATTGCAAACCCCTGAAACAGGAAGTTGGCAAATTGATGCTGATGTTGACCCGGATAATCGAGTTATGGTGGTCAGTCAGCTTGGTTTAAGCGTTTCTCAGGTACCTAATAATTTATTAGCGGGTGAAGCAATTAATTATGAACTTCAATTATTAGAGGAAGGCCAAGTAATTACCAAGCCTGATTTCCTAAAACTGGTGGATGCTCGACTGGAACAAGATAAGGCCGGCCAAGTAAATCGTATGGCAATGTTTTACGACCGATCGGAATCTAGCTTTAAACAAAATTTCTTCACCGATACTTTTGAGGGCGAGTTAAAACTAAAACTTCAGGTTAAGAGTCCGACTTTCGAGCGTATCAGAACACATGCCATTAATATTTATGGCTCGCCTTTAGTCGTCGATGTTGAACAGTCTCCAGATAACGTGGTACCTCACAAGCTTCATTTTTCCGTGAGAGAGGACATCGTAAAAAAAGACAGCCTTAAGATTAACGCGACCATCGCAATGCCTGACGGAGAAAAGCTGTTCGTTGGTGTAGAGAGTTTTGAACAACCGATGGAAATTGCTGCTAATCTGGCAGGCGGGGAATACTCTATCGACTTTAAAATTGCTGGGGAGTCTATTTTAGGTCGGCCATTTGATGTAAACCCGGCAGCGACAACATTTACCGCTACCTCGCAGTTAATCGAACAACCTTTAGTTGATCAGGCGGAATCCGATGAGTCGACAGAAGTAGCAAAAGAATCCGAAAAGCAGCCCGCTGAAGAAAAGCCGAAAGAACAACAAGTCGCGCAGCCAGCCGAACCTGCTGAAAAGCCATTAGTTGCAGAAACTAAACCTGAAGAGGAAGCCGGCAGTTCTAATTGGCTATATTGGGGGTTAGGCTTCAACTTGTTGCTCGGTATCGCTGGATTTTTTGTTTGGCGTATAATTAAGAAGCGTAATTCGAAAGGGGTATCCGAACTAGCCGATGAACTTGGTATCGATGAAGATGATGATGACGATGTTGAATCGGAGCAAGCGGAACAAGAGCAAAAGGCAAAAGATAGTTAAGCTTTTGCGGCTAAATAGGTAAATATAAACAAAATGATATTAATCAAGAAATCAATTTTGAGGAAATGTAAGGCATGAGTTCGGTCGATTTATCTTGGGTTTTGGCGCTCGAAATCGCCTTGCCGTTTATTGTTCTTTCTATAGTTCTCGCTCTGACGATTCTCTCAGGGCGCAAGAAGTATAAAGAAGCCGCTAAGCAATTAATTCGAAGTGTTAAATCAAATGAGGATAAAGATCGGCAGGCCATTCTAAACTTTCAGACTACTAAGCTGGCCTTGGACGAAGCGATAGCCAAGAAGAATGCTAAAAAGATCATGAATGAACGAAAGTTCTTAGTTCGTAACTTGGTGAGTGGTCTATTAGATAAAAACGTTGAGGCTATCAGCCAACTCAATCAAGATTTGGCTCGCATTAGCGCACATTACCATTCATTTGATGTTGGCAACTTAAGTCCAGCAGAGCCTGCTGAAGGTGCTCCGGCTGAAGAAGAAAATGAAGGTCTGGATAATGATATTAAGGCCTTGAAGAGTGAAATTAAAAGCCTTAAGCAAGAAGTTCATGTCACTTTAACGACGTTAAACAATATTTTTAAAGAATTCAGCTCAATGTTTGGTGAAGATGACGTTCCTGATGGGCAAATGTCCGTCGACCAAATTATCACAGCTATGGAATCCTTTTCGGGTAAACAACCGATTGATGGCGTAATGATGTCAGAAGACATTGAGAAAGCTGAAAAACTAGCCGAACAGGGAAATGATAGTAAGCCCACAGAAGAGCCCATGGAAGTTGCTGCTTCAGAGGAATCTACTGAAAAAACAGAGGAAGAAACCCAAGAAACGGACGAAGATGAAGTTGCATCGCTAGAAAAACAACTAGCCGAAAATCTTGACTTTCCAGATGATGACGCCGATGGTGAAAAATCCGATTTGGATTTCTCCATTGACAGCGCAATTGATGATATTGACAGTGCGCTTGACGGATTGGAGTTAGATGCTTCAGATGACGACGAACCTGACTGGGGAGATGCGTTTGCAGAGTCGGGTGACAAGATGGATGAAGAGCCGAAGTAAATTGTTTATAAATGAACCAAATCAGCTGTAATCTGATCGATTTTTAACCTTAATTGAAATAAATGAAAAAAGTTTTTATTTTATTGTTGACAGCAGAATCAGCCGACCGTATTATTGCGCCTCGCTGAAAGGCGGAAGCAAAATAACTTCTCTGAACAAGTTATTTTAGAATTAAATTTCAAGCTTCAACCGGTGCGGAGTGGTAGTTCAGCTGGTTAGAATACCGGCCTGTCACGCCGGGGGTCGCGGGTTCGAGTCCCGTCCACTCCGCCATTATTTAAAAAAACGACTGATAGAGATATCAGTCGTTTTTTTTTGCCTGCTAAAAATAGTATGTTTTAATAGACTGCTGAGACTCGCTCTAGATTCAAATAGTGAATTAAGCCGACTCACAAATACAAAAGGTTAATCTAAAACAATCATACCCAGAGGATTCCAAAATGCACCAGACTACCAAGCTTTTTGAGGAAGACGCTTACAGAACGCAATGTGAGGCTACAGTAGTGCACATTAATCAGCAGCATGGAATCATTCTCGATCAAACCGTATTCTATCCAACAGGTGGAGGTCAGCCTGGTGATCAGGGGACGCTTAAAGTTAATGGTGTAGAAATCAAGATCGCGACCACAGTTTACGATAGGCAAACTGGGGAGCTAATTCATGTGCCTGCATCGACAGATTCAATGCCAAACGTCGGTGACAAAGTTGAAGCTGAAATTGATTGGAGTGTCCGCTATTTACATATGAGAATGCATACCGCATTACATTTGCTCTGTTCGGTGGTTCCATGCGGCGTAACGGGCGGTCAAATCGGAGCTAGCAAGAGTCGATTAGATTTTGACGTAGGTGAGCATACTCTTGAAAAGCAGCAGATTACTGACGCTCTTAATCATTTAGTTGAGCAACCGTTCGCTGTAACTACTGAGTGGGTTGATGATGATATTCTCGATCAATCGCCAGAGTTAGTTAGAACAATGTCGGTAAAACCTCCCCGAGGCGTCGGTAAAGTTAGACTCTTAAGAGTGGGTGAAAATGTCGATTTACAGCCATGCGGAGGAACCCATGTTAAATCTACTAATGAAATTGGTGCGATTCGAGTCTCAAAAATCGAGAACAAAGGTAAACGCAACCGACGAGTAAACATTGTATTTGTGGATTGACCAGGCTATCTCTCAATCCCGTTGATTTATTCAACCTCGTTCATCCTTCCAAACTTAAGCTAGTTTCCGTTAGAGCCAACTCCTGCGCAACATGCGGGGGAGAATGTCATAGTTCTTCAATTAGTCGTTATCAAAAACTTAGTCTTCAGCCACCTCAAGTTGAGTTCTGTGATGGTTGCTTAACTAATCTAAACTGCCGTTAACTGACGTTATCTGCAGGCTCATTATTTGCCCGACTTGGGCATATTCATAAGTGCAACACATAACAATAATCCATCGTTTTTAATTAAAAAGGACACACTTATGAATACTGAAATCATTTTATCTCCCGTTCGGGTAATAACACGCAGTTTAGTCAGAAGGACTCCCAATTCTAAGGTTTTTAAATCATTGGTAAATGCTAGTTTTGCGGCAAGTCTGGCGGTATTAATCGGCTGTAGCGGCAGCTTACCAACCTTGGGAGGAGGCTCCAAAAGTAATGTCTCAGGGGCCGCGGCAGGAAGTACCGCTGAGGGCGAAGATAGCTCTTTGGAAAAATGTGATAGTTCGTTGGGAACTTTACGGCTCTACGAAGATACTAGGCTCGCTTGGTGGGGGCATTATCGGCGTTATTACCCTAATTTAGGATCAACCATTCCGGTCATTAGAATGATGATTCAACAATCTAACTGTTTTGTCATTGTTGAAAGAGGGCAGGCGATGGCCGCAATGACACAAGAGCGAGCATTAATGAATTCTGGCGAGTTGAGAGATGGTAGTAACTTTGGTAAAGGTCAAATGGTGGCTGCCGACTATACCTTAAGTCCTTCTATTCAATTTTCTCAGAAAAAGAATGGTGGGGTCAGCGGCTTTTTTAATAAATTGACTCGAAGAGCTGGCGGATTAGTTAGTGGCCGCGGCAGTGTCCAATCAAATGAAGCCTCTACTACGCTATTGTTAATTGAAAATCGTTCGGGTGTTCAAGTTTCTGCTGCAGAAGGCAGCGCGAAAAATTTTGATTTTAGTGTCGCTGGACTATCTCTCGGCGGTAATGGCTTCGCAGGAATTGGTGGTGTAAGTGCATTTACTGATACACCTGAAGGTAAAGTAATTATGGCCGCTTTTGCTGATTCTTATAATAAGATGGTCAAAGCGTTACGCAACTACAAACCTCAAGCGGTAGAGGGAGGGCTCGGTAAAGGCGGAAAATTAAAAGTGGGTGGTGCCGACGATCCCATGCCTAAGGCCAAGCAGAGTAGAGCGAGTGTCGAGGTAACTCAACCAGTCGCGCAACCCAAGCCGGTGGTTAGGCATACTCAGGGAACTACACGGGTGAATGTCAACAGAAATGCCAATATCCGAATTGATGCTTTTGATGAAGATGCACTAAATGATTATTACGATGGCCTTAAAGCGGCGGTGACTTTTATGTCTTCATTCGCTAGCTTCACTCCCGAACAAGTAAAGCAATTTGAAACTAGAAATATGGGAGGTCAATGGTGGATGGCTTGGTCTGGAATCGTCACCGGAAAACTGCAAACGGCTAAAATTGAACTAGAGTCTTGGCCAATATCGGCAAAGCAACAAGGGTGGGATGTTCTGGGCAAGAAAATTCTAAAGTACAACAAATTATTCGAACAACATCGTGAAAATATTTTGGCGAATGAAGCTTTTGAATCTCGTATAAGAAACTCCATCGCTACGTTTGAATTAGTCACTCAAGAATCATTATTTGCAGAATAAATAAGACACCATCGAATTTAGCTCTAAAAACAAAATCCTTCTCGTAAGGTTGTCTTATAGGAATGTTGAGTGCTAAAGCTTGTGTAAGTGCTGAACGATGGCAGCGCTTTGCTATTTTAACTCTTATTGGTATAAACCAATCATTTCTATGATTGACGGCAGATTCTTCTGCCGTCCTTTTTATTCCTTCTATCAAATCGAATAACTTGTAAGTGATCCGTTTAAATAGCTTGGATAACTATTTCTTTAACCATTTGATTTGTCGACGCCAACCGTAGTATCGTAATTCCAATAACAAATAATTAAGAGGGATCGAAGTGGGTAAAATAATTCAATTCATAATCATCTTATTCGCCACGTTTTTATTCTCGAGTGAGCTGTCTGCATCCCTACAAGCCAAAGAGTTACAACGCTTATCCGAAAGAGCAAAAGCCGTCACCATTATCAGAGATGATTACGGCGTTCCTCATATCTATGGAAAGACCGATGCTGATGCGGTGTTTGGACTGTTGTTTGCCCAAGCAGAAGATGATTTTAACCGTATTGAAAGAAACTACATTTGGGCGACTGGCCGATTAGCCGAAGTAGAGGGTGAACAAGCTATATTCAGTGACTTAAGGGCGAGACTCTATATGACTGAATCAGAAGCTAAGGCTGCCTATCAGCGCTCGCCGCAATGGCTTCGAGAGTTGTGTGATGCATTTGCTGATGGACTTAATTATTACTTAGCAACTCATCCGAAAGTAAAACCTAAATTATTGACCCGATTTGAGCCATGGATGCCTATGTTTTTTAGTGAAGGCTCAATAGGTGGGGATATTGAACAGATTCCACTTAAGGGAATTGCTGAATTCTATGGCGATCAACAAGCACCACTAGAATCCCTGACAACCAAGCCAAAGAGGCCTTCTTATAAGGAGCCTCAAGGTTCAAATGGATTCGCTATTTCGGGGAAACTAACCGAAAGCGGCCATGCGATGTTGTTGATTAATCCTCACACATCATTCTTTTTTAGAGGTGAAGTTCATGTAGTCAGCGAACAAGGTTTAAATGCTTATGGCGCGGTAACTTGGGGACAGTTTTTTGTTTATCAGGGGTTCAACGAAAATACTGGGTGGATGCACACCTCGACTTACGCTGATTTTAAGGATGAGTTTGTTGAAAAGGTCAGCAAACAAGGAAAAGACCTGGTTTATCAATACGGTGATGAAGAACGTCAAGTTAAGCACTCAAAAATCAAGCTGTTCTACCGTTCGGGTAGTGAGCTTAAGCAACGAGTATTTAACGCATTTCATACACACCACGGACCGATCACTCATCAGCTAGATGGGCATTGGGTTGCTACTAAAATTAACTGGGATCCGGTTAATGCCTTGCAGCAGTCATTCATTCGAACCAAGCTGGCCAATCATGATGAATTTAGAGAAATGATGAATATTCGGACTAATTCATCCAACAATACGGTGTTTGCAGATTCACAGGGCAATATTGCTTATTACCATGGAAATTTCATGCCTAAGAGAAATCCAAAATTCGATTATTCCAAGCCGGTCGATGGCAGTAACCCGGATACCGATTGGCAAGGTCTTCATTCGGTGGATGAAATGATTACCGTGTTAAACCCGGAAAATGGCTGGATACAAAACTGTAACTCAACGCCTTTTACTGCGGCAGCCAAGCATAGTCCCGATCCGGGTAACTTCCCTAAATATATGGCGCCTGATCCTGAAAACTTTCGTGGACTACACGCCGTGAAGGTGTTGAAAAATCAGCAGGACATCACCTTGGACAAGTTAATTGAAATCGCTTATGACCCACATCTTCCAGCATTTGAACGTTTGATACCTGGTCTTATAAAAGCTTACAAAGAACACTCGAAACAATATCCATCATTGCAAGAACCCATACGGCTCCTGGAACAATGGGACTTCAAGGTGCGTGGCGACTCTCAAGCAATGACCTTGGCCCACTTTTACGGAATCAATTACCTCAAAAAAGGTGTAATCCCTGAAAACCTTGTCGACTCATCATTTATTTCGCTGATCGAGCATTTCTCTAATCGTTCAAAAGCAACCGAACGATTAGCCATATTTGATGAAACAGTGAAGCAGCTAACGGAAGAATTCGGTACTTGGAAACTCGATTGGCAAGCCGTCAATCGATATCAGCGCATTGACGGTCGTATCAAACAACCCTTTAATGATGCTTTACCTTCCGTCGGAATCCCTTTGGCATCAGGTCGTTGGGGAGCCTTGGCGTCTTATGGCGCTAAACGCTATGGCGATAGCAAAAAGATCTACGGAACATCAGGTAATAGCTTTGTTGCAGTCGTGGAGTTTGGTAAAAAGCTGAGAGCCAAGAGTCTGCTCGCGGGAGGTCAAAGTGGTGACCCAAAATCACCCCATTTTTATGATCAAGTCGCGTTATATAAACGTGGTCAGTTCAAAGAGGTAGCCTACTATTACCAAGATGTGATTAAAAGAGCCAAAAGACAATATCATCCGGGGGAATAGTTGGGGCTTAGACTCAGCAAAATAGTTTAATCTCGGCTATCATTTAGTTAGAAGTATGATAAACCGACTGCATACACTACCGATTTAGTAACGGCTGTTAGAGGGATTAGTGAAAGGCGGAGATACTAAGATTAATCGAAGAGAAACCATCGATGCGGTGGATTTACTCTATATCAATTCGATCGCTGGGGTGTTTATTACCTTGTTGGCTGCGAGTGCATTGGTCTTTGGATTTGAAACCTCTCCTGTCTCTGAATATAAAACAATCTGGTGGTGGGCGGTTGTGACAGTGACTCTACTGCGACTAGCCGATTTCAGTTATTGGCGCGTTAAACTCAGGCATAATGATTATTCTCCTAGCTGGCCTTATCGACGATTCCTGCTCGGTTCTATTGGCTCGGCAATTCTATGGTGTGTTTATTTATTCATCATTAGTCATCAAGTAGAGGTTATCGAATTAGCCTTTACTCTGATCGTCATCGCGGCCATGGCCGGCGGGGCAGCATCAATTCTAGCCGCTTCAAAGCTCGCAGCAATTAGCTATAGCTCCATTTTATTAATTCCTGGCTCTGCTTATTTACTGCTAACCGGTGATGGTTTCTTAAGTGTTCTCGGGACCTTAGGGATCTTCTTTGGGTTTGTCATGGTATTTTCCGCTAACAAGTCAGCTATATCGATCAGTGATGCTATTTCGCTCAAGTATCATAATTTAAGCTTAGTGGAGGAATTGCAAACTGAAAAAAACGAAATTAAGAGAATGAATTCGGAGCTAAATCGTGCCTACCACCAGCTTAACGAAATCAATGCTTCGCTTGAAGAACAAGTGCAAGAGAGGACTCAAGAAGTTTATCGATTATCTAAATTAGATCCACTGACGAAATTGTATAATCGAACCGCATTTATCTTTGCACTAGAAAAGCTTATGCAAGAGCAACTTAAATCTAACGGAACTATTGCCGTTTTATTTATTGATTTAGACGGCTTTAAGAAGGTTAATGATATTTTTGGTCATGAAATTGGAGATCAAGTGTTAATGCTGGTCACTCAGCGATTGCTAGCGTTTAGAGCCAATGGAAATATATGCCGTTGGGGAGGCGATGAATTTGTACTTGCACTTCCAAACTTGACTATTGAGCAAGCTGAGGAGCAGGCGAGACTAATTACCGAATCCATTGAAAATTCAATTCAGTTCGATTCAATCGTTCTTAGCGTAGGTGCTTCGATAGGTATCGCGTTAGCGCCTAAACACAGTCAAAAAGTGAAACAGTTAATTCAGTTTGCTGACATTGCTATGTACCAGCAGAAGAACACACTTAATTCAAAAGCCGTGGTTTTTTCTAAACAACTTTTAGAAACAGTAAAACAACAGGAACATCTCAGAGATGGGCTTAGAATGGCCATTGAAAGAGATGAACTTCATCTAACTTATCAACCTGTGATTGATCCCATCAGTAATCAAATCAATAGTTGCGAGGCCTTACTTAGGTGGACATTTAAAGGTGAAGCTATTGGTCCTGATGTGTTTATTCCAGTCGCAGAACAATCCAGTTTAATTCTACAAATTGGCGAGTGGGTACTACGGAAAGCTTGCTTTGACGCTAATCAATGGCCGAGAGATAATAATTGCTCAGTTTCAGTTAACGTATCTATGGTGCAATTACTTGATGACGATTTTCTTTCGATTTTAGATAATGCGCTTGAACAAAGCCAACTTAAACCCGAGCGTTTAATTTTAGAAATTACTGAGTCGGTTTTTGCAGAAAATAAAGAGTTTGTGGCTAATTTACTAGCGGAAATTATGCGAAGAAGGGTTCGCGTATCGATTGATGATTTTGGTACCGGTTATTCTTCACTTTCGCAATTACAATCTATTCCATTTCATATCATTAAAATTGATAGAACCTTTGTTGCTCGATTAGATGAAAAAGGTGCCTCAATTGTAAAAGCGGCCTTGTACATTGCTAATCAATTAGGTTGTGAAACTGTCGCAGAAGGTATCGAAACGAGGCGGCAAGCTGAGGCACTGAAAAGTTTGGGTGCAAGTTACTTACAGGGGTATCTATATAGTAAGCCGCTTAAAAATAGCCAGTTACATGAATTCTTTTATAATTTTGAAGCTCACAAATTAGAGTCTTAATTATTAAGTTAGACTATTGAATTTTATTCCTCCCCATAGTCATAATTTCCATCAGCTACCGTCACCACCAGATAAATCAAGGTTGCTTTAAGTACACGATCTATTGTACAAAGCTAATCTAAATGGAAGTAGGCAGCAAGCAACTTCCGACTCACTTGTCTTAATAATTAACTCATAAAGGCTTCCAATGAAATTTCGCGTCACGATAGTATTTCTGATAATTGTTATCGTTCAACCTTTATTCCAAGTCGCTCTCGCAAAAGATTATTATTCTAGTATTCTGTCAATGAGAGAGCGGGCGGCGGTAATCGATCAAGTTACAGAAGAACGAGTTAAAAGCTTGCTACCTCTGTTAATGCAACGGTCAAATATCGATATGTGGCTAATGATAAGCCGCGAATACAATGAGGATCCTATCCTTAAAACATTTCTACCTGCCACATGGGTGTCAGCGAGAAGAACTACCATTTTAGCCGCGATACTAACACCTTCAGGAACGGTTAAAGCTTTCGCTATTGCTCCTTATAAAGTAGGCAATGTGTTTGAACGTGCATGGGACAAAAAGAAACAACCGAACCAATGGCAAGCCTTAGTCGAATTAATGGAACAATATCAACCTAAACGGATTGGCATTAATCAATCTAAAACTTGGGCGCATGCTGACGGGTTAGTTGCTACCGATCAACAAAATTTAATGGCAGCACTACCAGAGAAATTTAAATCTAGATTAGTTTCTTCCGAACCTTTAGCCATTAATTGGCTTGAAATAAGAACTCCTAAAGAAGTTGAGCTAATGAAAAACATGACGGCAATCGCTCACCAAATTATTGCTGAAGGTTTTAGCTCAAAAATCGTCAAGCCGGGAATAACAACCACAGAGGATGTGGTTTGGTGGTTTAGAGAAAAAGTTCGAGAACTAAAGCTCACGACATGGTTTCATCCTAGCGTGTCCATTCAAAGAAATGACAACGTAAAATTTGACCATGAAGATTCCTTTACTAACGGATACGGTGACAATGTGATCAGAGAAGGGGACCTGTTACATGTTGATTTTGGAATAACCTATTTACGCCTAAATACTGATACCCAACAGCACGCCTATGTATTAAAAAAGGGTGAAACAAAAGCACCAGCCTATCTAGAAAAAGCCCTAGCCAAAGGGAATCAGTTGCAAGATGTTTTTACTAACAACTTTAAGGTCGGTCGAACCGGAAATGAAGTGTTAAAAATGTCACGAGAGCGAGCGATTGAGCATGGACTAAAACCCAGTATTTACACTCATCCTTTGGGCTATCATGGTCATGCTGCGGGCACCACACTTGGCATGTGGGACTCACAAGGCGGCGTGCCAGGCAGTGGTGATTATCCATTGCATTTAAACACCGCTTATTCCATTGAGTTAAACAACGCGATTGAAATAGAAGCATGGGGTAAGGAAATTCGAATTATGCTGGAAGAGGATGCGTTTTTTGATGACTCGGGTGTGTGGTATTTGGATGGCAGGCAGGAAGAGTTGTTGCTGATTGGGAATGAGTAATTCAGGCCTATGAGATATCGAAAAACAAGATTCGATGGACTAGTTTTGCAACATTACAGCCGGTCGTTATATACAATTTTTAGAATCTATATTATCAAAAGCCGACATTCATGAATCAATTGTTCTGACCCCATGCGTGAATATATTTAAAGAGTATTTTAAACTTGCTAAATACTAAACAAAAAGTTGCAGAAAATGCAGTTCTTTCATGCTGTGGCTAATACAGCCTATTTCCGCAAGTTTAAAAATAAATTTCGATTGACGATTTGTTCCGAGATACTTGCGAAACCTAGATTGGCGTAATCATAGCGCTTAAACCATTCAATCGAAAGAAGTACAATATATTTATATTAGTAAATACATACTCTAAATTAAATATATTATTAACAATGCATTTCCTCTGCCAGAATGAGAGTTGCTGTCATATTTAGCAATAAAACCAATTAACGGTGATCCAACCCCGGTAAAATGCACGTATGGTAATAAATGTGTAATACAGTCCAAAGAGTCGAATAGTTCGACTTTTTGGTGTTTCACTAAGGTATAACTCAATAGTATTTGGTTGAGAGTTGGCAGGCCCAATTGCCAATTATGCTTCTTTAACTCTTAAACAGAGCTATAAACCGATCATTTTGATAAAGGAATGTGAATAATGAAAATTAATAGTTTCCTAACTTTTTTAACTGCATCGCTGCTATGCCTTTCAGGATTAAGACCAGCACTTGCAATCGAGCCAATGACATTGAAAGAACTATCAAACCTGTGCGAAAACTATCAAACAGATAGTGAAAGTAGTGAGAGTCAACAATGTGTGCGCTACATCAAGGGGTTTATCGATGGAGCCGTTGCCATCGACCCAAACTTAGCTTCAAATTCAAAATCGACTGAACAAGATAAAAGCTATACTGAGCGAGCTATCGAGAGCAGAATAGGTAGCCGACTCTCGTTAGAAGATACACCAGCTAGTAATGACTTTTGCCTTGGAAAACAAGTTTCAATTAAAGAAGTTGTCATTAATGTCAAAAAAAATATCTTAAAGAAGTCTAAATCAGATGAACTGGCGTTATTTGTTGTTTATAGAACACTACGTCAAGAATATCCTTGTAAACAACCAAAGTAATTGCCGCTTTTAATTGACGTCTTTACCTACTATTAAATAATCGATAAAGTTAGACGCCTTTTAGTTTAGTTTTAACCTAAAACTTATATGGACATTTAGATACATGCAAGAAAGTAAAGGTCTATCAAAATCAAATATTCCTGCCATACTTGCATGGCTAGCGATTCTGGCTGCTGTCTGGTTATTATGGTCAGGTTTATACAAACCCTTGGTAATCGGGCTAGGTGGTTTATCTTGCTTGCTCACCGCTTTCATAGCTCACAGAATTGGTTTTTTCAATCAGTCAACTTCAATTCATTTATTGCCACGTATGCCTGGCTATTGGTTTAAGCTACTTATTGACATTATAAAATCGAGTATTGACGTTACTCGAATCGTGTTAGATCCCAAATTACCGATTAGTCCAACTGAGATAGAAATCAAAGCGGCACCTAAAGGCCCCCTTGGACAAGCTATTCTAGGAAATTCAATCACACTTTCCCCAGGTACTGTGACCATCGACGTATTCGAAGATCACTTGCGTATTCACTGCCTAACCAAAGAAAGTGCCGATGAGCTGATTAATAGTGACATCAATCAACGAACTGCTGAGCTGACCGACAAATGAGTATGTATGTCATTGTTTCAATCGCGATCCTAGTTACTATGAGCTTAGCGCTTGCGAGGGCTTTGCTTGGCCCTAGTGTTTATGATCGAGTTTTGGCGGTTAACATGTTCGGTACTAAAACCGTGTTGCTGCTGTCCGTGGTTGCATTCCTATACGGTCGTCCTGACTTTTTAGACCTGGCTCTGACTTATGCGTTGATAAACTTCGTTGGCATACTTGCAGTACTAGAATTTTTTCAGAGCCAACCTAATCAGCAGACCAAGGAACCGGAAGATTAATATGATGGAACAAATTGTAAATATACTCAGTTGGCTCATGCTAACAAGCGGCGGTTTTTTTGTTCTGGTTGGCGGAATCGGTGCACTTCGATTACCCAATTTTTACACTCGAATGCACGCCGCAAGTGTCACCGACACAATGGCCACGTTTCTTGTTCTTGGTGGGATTATGCTACAAGCAGGATTGTCGATCGCAACCATCAAGCTTGTCGCTATTTTAGGCTTTCTTTTACTGACCAGCCCTACCGCTTCTTATGCTCTTGCTAATGCTGCACTGCTGTCTGGAATGAAGCCTGATGCAAAGGCCGAGAGTAATAGTGAGGAGCAAGCCCAGTGATAACAGTTTTTGCAGTATTTTTACTATCACTGTTGGTGATTACTTCGATTGCCATCGTTCGTGCTCAGAATTTATTTGTCGCAGTCATGTTGATGGCGATATTCAGTCTGCTAATGGCAGCAAACTTTTTTATACTAGATGCTGCCGATGTGGCATTAACTGAAGCAGCTATTGGCGCCGGAGTGACGACAGTAATATTCCTTGGGGCACTATCGTTAACGGCTGAAAATGAAAAAAAAGTAGAACTCTCTCGTGGTTTAGCGATCTGTGTTGTAGCCGCAACCGCTCTGGTTTTAATTTACGCAACATTTGATAAACCGAAGCTGGGTGATCCTGAAGCGCCAGTGCATCAGCATGTTGCTCCCTGGTATCTTTCTGAAACACCTAACTTAGTAGGCATTCCTAATGTAGTCACTGCGGTGTTGGGCAGCTTTCGTGCCTACGACACCCTCGGCGAAGTGTTTGTTGTTTTTATTGCCTGCATTGGAGTATTGTTTTTATTAAGCGCACGCAATGAATCCGATCAGCAGTCACGTCGTTCATCACCGGATTCAATCGGACTTCGCCACCATTTAATCCCTAAAGTAGTCGGCCGTCTTTTGTTTCCTTTTATCCTTTTGTTTGGTTTATATGTTCAATTTCATGGTGAATACGGACCCGGAGGAGGATTTCAGGCAGGTGCAATAATCGCGACTGGAATCATTTTATTTGCGCTGCTAGAAGGCGAAAAGCGAGCACTTGCGGCAGTCCCTCATTCAGTATTAATGGGGATGGTTGCTGGTGGAGCGATGATGTATACCTTGGTCGGCGTTACTAGCATGGCAATGGGAGGCAACTTCCTCGATTATTCAGTATTTTCTTCCGACCCGGTCTTTGGGCAACAACTCGGAATTATATTAATTGAAGCCGGTGTCGGTATTACTGTATGTGGTGCCTTGCTAACTATTTTCCACGCATTTGCTGCACGTGAGAATTATTGATGGAACTCCTTGGCTATTACAATTATTGGGTATTCGCTATCTTACTAATGGTGGGCTTTTATGCCGTTATAGTACGCAATAATCTAATCAAAAAGTTACTCGGACTAGCGATTTTTCAGTCAGCAGTGTTTCTAATGTATATCACTATGGATAAAGTTGAGGGAGGCACTGCACCCATAATACAAGAAGGTGTGGCCGACCAAATTTACTCTAACCCACTACCGCAAGTTTTGATTCTTACCGCCATCGTTGTTGGCGTTTCAACCACAGCACTTGGATTGGCGATTATTGTGCGTATCAAAGAAGCTTACGGTTCCATAGAAGAAGATGACATCATAGCAAAGGATCGCGAGTCTTGAATCCATCAGATCATTTAGCTGCTTTACAAGTAGTTGTGCTATTTTTAGCGGCACCAATTATAGTATTACTTCAAGCAAGACGGCTTGCTTGGGCGGCAACCACACTTACTAGCTTGTTAACTTTTGCAATTGCTATTGCGTTAACCCTTGGCGTACTGAATGGTCAAGATTACCAATACTTTATGGGTTCATGGCCAGCCCCCTTCGGAATAGAACTAAGAGTTGATGGTTTCAGCGCAGTGTTATTGCTTGCAATTACCGGGGCATCATCTGCGGCGCTGCTTGCTGGTTATCATAGTCTTGATCAACAAATTGAGGCAAAGCGACAACCGCTATTTTTTGCAGCTTGGATTCTGGCACTAGCAGGTCTGGCGGGAATTGTTATTTCTGCGGATGCGTTTAATATTTTTGTTTTCATGGAAATTTCATCGCTGGCTAGTTATGTTTTAGTAGCCGGCGGGCCAGACAAAAGAGCGCTGCCAGCAGTATTTAAATATCTTATATTTGGTACGATTGGCGCTACTTTTTATCTTATTGGTGTTGGTCTGATTTATATGATGACCGGAACCCTCAACCTCGCAGATATGGAAGTGCGAATTCATGATGTCGCCGATCAAAGTCCTGTTCTTGTTGCCGCAGGTTTTATTACCGTTGGCCTGGCATTAAAAGCCGCCCTATTCCCACTGCATATTTGGTTGCCCAATTCTTATACTTTCGCTCCTCATGTGGTGACTGTGTTTTTGGCTGCATGTGCAACCAAAGTCTCATTGTATGTCCTACTGCGTTTTGACTTTTTTGTTTTCCAACAAAACCTCACCGGACATGAACTGCAATTTACTTTCTTCTTTATGCCTTTGGCGGTATTCGCGATATTAATTGCCTCAGCTGTAGCGTTATTCGAAAAGGACTTGAAACGCATGCTCGCTTGGTCTTCTGTAGCACAAATTGGTTATATCGTACTTGGCGCAAGCATCGTCAGTTTGGCGGGATTAACCGCAAGTGTATTACATGTTTTTAATCATGCGATTGCTAAAGGTAGTTTGTTTTTAGCGGTAGCTTGTCTTGCCATGAGTTTCCGCGGGTTACGTCTTAACGATATAGCGGGATGCGCTAAAGCCATGCCTTGGACCATGGGAGCATTAGTGTTAGCAGGATTAAGTTTGATTGGCGTTCCTGGCACTGCAGGCTTCATTAGTAAATGGTATTTGATTTCTGCGGTACTTGAATTAGGCGGAGGCATCGCTATCTTTTTAACGGCGGTCATTGTCATAGGCTCATTGATGGCGGTGGTTTATATTTGGCGAATTGTCGAACATGCGTACTTTCGACCAGCAGAAACAGAGATTGTTGCGCGCGAAGCTCCGCTTGGCATACTCTCCATCACTTGGGTTGTTGCCTTAGCAAATTTGTATTTCGGGATCAATCCAGAGCTACCGGTCACTTTGTCTGAGCTGGCAGCCGATGCATTAATGGGGCATATAAAATGAGCGACTCTATGACCATTATTGCCTCTCTCGTTATTCCTTTGATTGGCGCTATCGGGATTATTTTAGCAGGACGAGTTAATGCAAACCTGCGTGAATCCGTTACTTTAATAACTGCTGGTGCACTGGCTTGGACAGTCTGGAGTTTGTTACCCGAAGTTTTAGCCGGAGGCAGACCTGCTGTCAGTCTGACTGAAATAGTTCCAGGTATTGAAATCGCGTTTCGCGTTGAACCGCTTGGTATGTTATTCGCCGCTTTGGCATCTGGACTGTGGATAGTTAATTCGATCTATTCAATTGGCTATATGCGCGGCAATAAAGAAAAAAATCAAACTCGATTTTATACCTTCTTCGCAATCGCCCTATCAGCAGCCATGGGCATCGCATTTTCTGCAAACTTGTTTACCTTGTTCTTGTTTTACGAAGTGTTGACCTTGTCGACCTATCCTTTAGTTTCACACAAAGGTGATGAGAAAACTGTGCGCTCGGCGCGAATTTATTTGGGTGTGTTACTAACCACTTCAATCGGCCTTTTGCTACCAGCAATCATCTGGACCTACGTTGTCGCTGGTACCGGCGATTTCACAATGGGCGGAATTCTTGCTGGAAAAGTTGATGGACCAGAAGTTGGCCTGCTATTAGGTTTATTTGTATTTGGTGTGGGTAAAGCGGCAGTTATGCCGGTTCATCGCTGGTTACCTGCGGCAATGGTTGCACCAACGCCGGTAAGCGCACTATTACATGCGGTAGCCGTTGTTAAAGCGGGTGTATTTACAATTACCAAGGTGATTGTTTATATTTTCGGTATCGACTTTTTGGCTGAATCACCGTCCGGTGATTGGTTAATGTATGCTGCGGCGTTCACTATTATTGCGGCGAGCATCGTGGCACTGAAACAGCAAAACTTAAAACGGTTACTCGCCTACTCAACCATTGCGCAACTATCCTACGTTGTCATGGCGACCGCCATTTTGAAACCCCTAGCTGAAATTGGCGCGGCAATTCATATGGTTGCTCATGCTTTCGGTAAGATCACTTTGTTTTTTGCTGCCGGGGCAATTTATGTCGCCTCGAAAAAAACTGAACTTCATCAATTGCGTGGTATTGGTCGGCGCATGCCTTGGACCATGGCCGCATTTACTATCGGTGCACTCAGCATGATTGGGGTTCCACCTACCGGCGGTTTTGTATCCAAATGGTACATTCTTGCGGGTGCTTTTGAAGCTGACAATTACGTGGCTATCGCGACGATTATTGCAAGTACCGTTTTAAACGCAGCCTATTTTTTGCCGATTATTTATTTCGCCTGGTTTGAACCAGAGCAACCTGGAACAGATAACGATCACGGTGAAGCACCTTTGTTCGCGGTTCTAGCGTTAACAATAACTGCAGCGCTAACCATCGGTTTCTTCTTGTTTAATGCAACCGCCCTCGAACTTGGGCGGCAATTGGTGAGCCCATGAGCAAATCAAACAGCGATAATCATTGGTTAGTGCGTCCCAAAACCATTCGCCTTTTATGGGTAACCATGGCGGTGGTACTCGCATTGACAGTTTTCGCTCAACTATTCATTAAGGTCAAAGGATATGTTGGCGTTGATAGCTGGTTTGCATTTGGTGCGTATTATGGATTTTTATCCTGCGTTGCCATGGTTTTATTGGCCAAGTTATTAGGCCTCTTTCTAAAACGCAGCGAGCAATATTACGACGAGAGAGAAGACAATGCCTGAATATCTCCCGCCTGCTTTAATTCTTCTTGCTGGAGCCCTGTTGATCGGTATTTTGCGAGGTCATCTGCGCACCGCCGTGGTTTTAATTTCGCCGCTAGTTACACTTTGGGCCGTTTGGCAGGTACCCGATGGCGTGGTCGCTACCATGCCTTTTCTGGATTATATAATTGAGCCAGTTGAAGGCAGTCCTTTAAGACGCTTATTCGCGACAGTTTTCGCAGGCATGGTTTTCGCCGGAGGGCTCTATGCCTATCGACAAGCGCGCTGGTATGAACTAGCTGCAGCCTATGCTTATGCGGCTGGAGCCATTGGAGTGTGTTTTGCAGGCGATTTAATTACCATGTTTTTGTACTGGGAATTAATGGCACTCTTCTCAACGATTGTTGTGTGGTGTGGCAATACACCGGGCGCTCGTGCAGCCGGTATTCGCTATGCGGTAATGCATTTGTTAGGCGGTATTATTTTGAAAGTCGGGATTGAAGGGGTTGTGGTTCACACAGGCTCAATTGATTTACAGCCAATGCAAGCGACCAATTTTGATACCTGGATGATTCTCACCGGAATATTAATTAACGCCGCCGCTCCGCCAATTTCAGCCTGGCTTGCCGATGCTTATCCCGAATCAAGTCCGACGGGTTCGGTATTTCTTTCAGCCTTCACCACCAAAACAGCCGTACTAGCGTTGATCATGTTATTTCCGGGTGAGTCTATTTTAATCTGGATTGGTCTGTTTATGGTAATGTACGGGATCATCTATGCGTTATTAGAAAACGATGCACGGCGGATCTTGGCTTACTCGATTGTTAATCAGGTCGGGTTTATGGTGTGTGCCGTTGGCATTGGCACTGAGATGGCACTTAACGGAGCTGCCGCTCATGCGTTTGCCCATATCATTTATAAAGCACTTTTATTTATGAGTGCCGGCGTCGTGATCTACCGTACTGGCAAACACAAATGTACCGAACTCGGCGGGCTATTCCGAACAATGCCGCTGACCGCATTTTGTGGAATTATCGGCGCACTAGCGATTTCGGGCGTACCTTTAACTTCCGGTTTTACCACTAAAACCATGATCTCTCAGGCAGCTGCAAATCAAGAATTAGTCGCCGTTTATTTGTTACTAGCGGCTGCCTCTGCCGGAGTATTTCTGCATGCGGGAATCAAGTTCCCTTGGTTTGTATTCTACCAACGCGACTCAGGTTTAAGACCAAAAGATGCACCATGGAATATGGGCGCAGCGATGTTATTGTTGGTTGCTTTGTGTATAGGTATAGGCGTATTCCCTAACCTGTTTTACCAATATCTACCTTACCCTGTCGATTATGAGCCCTACACTGCAGGCAAGGTTTTATTCTACTTACAGTTATTGCTGTTTTCTGGGTTAGCATTTTTCCTACTGTTACCACTTATGCGACGAACAGAAACTATCAGTCTTGATACCGATTGGATATGGCGCGTATTGATTTTCAGAATCATACAAAAACTCTCACAAACCGGCGCTGCGATTAGTCGTGCAACTTCTCAGGTGGTTAATAATGCGATTGATAGTGTGCATGAAAAAGCTAATCATCATTTAAACTCAGAAGCGCCACTCAAAGAAAAAGAACCTGGACTACTTGCTCGCTCAAGACCTATTGGCCGCACTGCATTGTGGATTGCCGTGCTACTAACTGGTTACGTGCTAGCCTATTATTTTTAGTTGTAAGCATAGTTAGTTTTACTTGTATCTGTTTGAAAGTTTGAGGAAGTTTTTTCAAACTTTCAGACAGATATAACACATCGAATTCACGCTCACCTTTTTGTTAGAGTAGTCGTCGAATCATTCCAAAAACCACTTCCTACTTTACTGTTTATTATTAATTTAGATACTTCAATTGGTGTGTATAAATCACAAAGCAACATTGAAAATAGAAGGAAATAATATTGTTTGGATGTCGCAAAATATCTTAAAGCAGACATAGACTGTTACAGTGGTTGGCCTCAGAAATCTTGTAATAGATTTGATATTCATTGTTGATATCAATCGATTGAGCTCTATCAAAATATACTCAATCAGCCTCACCGCAACCAGTCTCAAACAAAGACCAGTTTCAATACAAATCAGGTTAGAGCGCTTCAAACTAACTTCTTTTCGACTTAACACATTGATTTATATGCTTTATCTGCCTATGAGATAAGTATGCATATGAACTAAATGCAATTAAACCTGCCGTTGCAAACAAAGAAAATGGCTGTATGATATTGATTTAATTAAATAATTAATCAGAAAATTGAATTCTAGCGGAGGGTTAGATCGCTCAATAGCATTCAATCAACTGTTATGAGTAAAATGGAATTCAACTATGGATGGTAAACTAAAGTGTCATCACTGTGAGAAGGAATACTCTGCTGAAGAAGTAATTGCTGGCTGTAAATACTCCTATCCGGAAATGGAAGCTCTAGGTTTTCTTTGTCCAACATGTGATAAGGCTAGTCAGATCCGAATCAAAAATGGGACGCTTCAATCTATAGAAGTAATATCCTCACCAGGTCCAGAATGGGTGATACATGATTCATTACGTCCTCACAAATTTGAGTATCGAATTGACCCAGAGTGGATTCATTGCTGGTTAAATGGTAAGCACTATGAATTTAAATCAAAGTAGAAATCAAAAGCTCATAACAAAAAATTGGAAGAAAACGACGCAAGAAAACGCGCGCATCAATTGAGCGTTAAATCGTAAATGATATGACCGAAAAATTTGAAGTAATCGAAAAATTTGAAATCACAGATCGGGGAGCGGTCGTGGTAATAGACGAAGTTACTGAACGAGTGCCAGGGAAGCCCTATAAAGTAGAGGTTTCAGGTACTAACAATGAAGTCCTGACTACTGAAGCTTATAAAGAATGGTTTCTTCGTCGCACTCCAGAGCCGGTCGAGAAGGAAGCCTACATGCTTAAAGGACTCCACAAAAAGGATTTATCAGAAAATACTAGTATTACTTTTATCTGACAGTTCTGGATTTAACCAGACGTTGCAAAATATTCAGGTTAAAGCACCTGAATTTCTGAACTAGGCGTTATGACACTTAATGTATGAATTACACTGAATTGGAAATTTTCAAAGGGATCGATTTAACTGATTCTTTTGTTCTGTATTGGGAGCTTAAGAATAATTGTTTGTCATTTGACTTAGAGGCGAGCGTTTGGCCTGAATCTCGGTACTACAGTAAACCGAAGAAAGGCGAGTTTACTTGCTATAAAAAAGTCCGTCTCGATTTTCTAAATCTGGAGTCAATTCATGGACTGAAGGAAATGGAACAGGTCAAGCCATCTACTGATGCATCTGGAGAGACCGATTATGGAAATATTGACGCGCTCACTATTGAAGATGATGATTATTTTTTAGAAGGTGACTTTGGTGAGGTTACTATCAAAGGTGGAGAGATTCGTTTTGAATTTTACAGGTCATAACCAGTCAAGGCAGCATATGCGAAAAACGCAATTCTGCTTGAGGCGTTAAGCATATAGAGCTATGGGACATTCCTTCACTTCATTTAGAGAAAAGCATATTCGATCGAAAGATTACAAGGTCGAGGTATGGCTATTCTTGATCGCCAAGAAATCCGCTGCTTGGGTGGATAATGAATCGTGGCTAACTGAAGCAATAAAACACTGGAATGAGCAGGCAGATTTATCATTAAACGGGTATATTGATCCAGATTTTGATGCCTACCTAATAGATGACCATCGAGTAGAGATTCTGAAGGAAATATGTGCGTCCATTCAAGCTGATTTAAGTGGCTTTGGTGAAATGATACCGAAGGAATATCTTAATGAGCTCTGCAACTATAAGCCACCATATGAGATAAAGCATGATAATGAATCGGAACTCTATTTATCATATGGCCGAAAATTACTTGATTTACTGTCTGGCAATCAGAGTTCGGAGTGTGAAAATGCTTAACAAGTCAAAGCACGCGGAATTGGTAAAGCTGTCACCTTTTTCGCTGGCGCAAAAAAGCCGCCAACTTCACCAATCCGGTGTTTGAGGCGTTAACTGAATAATATGAAATGGACATCATCGAGCAATTAAAAGAACAACTTAAATCTGGAGACATATCAATTGCCGATGTCCAGAACAAACTTCGAGGCTATATGCTGAGGTCGTCT